>Ga0308163_10000349_pt1 | contig 94968 bp, 90 predicted proteins | sample PhyTR1_FD_201037 | JGI IMG/M metagenome (GOLD analysis project Ga0308163, IMG submission 201037) | Phyllosphere microbial communities from UC Gill Tract Community Farm, Albany, California, United States - DLSLT.R1 | ecosystem: Host-associated > Plants > Phyllosphere > Unclassified | place: USA... | reverse complement strand
TTGCTTACAATGAGAAAAAGCGTAGTGGTGCTTTTAACAAAAAAACTAAGGAGGTTGCAGCGTAATGGCAAGAGAACAAATTCAATACGTAACTGCCCCTAAAGTAGAGGATAACCGTAAAAAATATTGCCGTTTCAAGAAAAACGGAATTAAATACATCGATTACAAGGATGCAAATTTCTTGTTGAAATTTATTAACGATCAAGGTAAATTATTACCACGCCGTTTAACTGGTACTTCGTTAAAATTCCAACGTAAAGTGGCTCAGGCAGTTAAACGTGCCCGTCATATCGGTTTGTTACCTTTCGTTGCTGATCAATTAAAATAGGAGGCTAGAGATATGGAAATTATTTTAAAACAAGATATTAAAGGCCTTGGTGAGAAAGATGATGTAGTTACAGTAAAGCCAGGTTATGGCCGTAACTATTTAATCCCTCAAGGATTTGGAGCATTAGCTACTTCTTCTGCTAAAAAAGTTTTAGCTGAAAATTTAAAGCAAGCTGCTTTTAAACAAGATAAAATTAAGAAAGATGCTGAAGGTGTTGCTGAGCGTTTAACTGATGTTAAACTTTCAATCGGTGCTAAAGCTGGCGAAAGCGGAAAAATCTTTGGAGCGGTTAACACCATCCAGATTGCTGAAGCATTAAAAGCGCAAGGCTTTGATGTTGACCGTCGTCGTATCACTTTCGAAACTGAACCTAAATTTGTTGGCGAATATGTTGCTAACTTAAACTTACACAAAGAAGTTAAAGTTCAGGTTCCTTTCGAAGTAATTGCTGAATAAGCATTCTTTAAAGAATCAATAAAAAGTCCCGATGAAAATCGGGACTTTTTTTATGGAAAATGGATAAGGTAAGATGGATGATAAGGGATTCAATTCCGTTTTCCATTGTACATCTCACATCTTACATGCGTTACTATCCTTTCGGTGTTGTTGGTCTGATTTCTACTTTGCTTGGTAGTGTTCTTGCTGGCATGGCCAGTAAATCAACAATCAGTTTTCCCATATCTTCCGGCTGAATTTTCCAGGCGTCGCTTTCGTTATCCGGTTGGTGATCGTTAAAATGGCTTGCTACCGATCCTGGCATAATGGTACTCACTTTTACGCCATATTTTCTTAAATCGAGCATTACCGATTGTGTGAATCCTGTTAAACCAAATTTACTCGCGTTATAGGCCGAGCCTCCTGCAAAAAAGTTGGTGCCTGCCAAACTCGAAATGGTAAAAATATGTCCTTTGCTCTTTTTAATTTCATTTACCGATGCTTTAATGCTGTAAAAAACACCTGTTAAATTGGTATCTATCGTTTCTTTCCATAAATCAACGCTCAATTCATCGATCGGTGCGAAATGTCCAACGCCTGCATTGGCAATCAGTACATCCAATTGTCCCCATTTTTCGATAATCAGATTAATGGCTTCCAGTTGCGAATTAAAATCTGCAACATTGGCTTCAATGGCCAGTACATCTCCATGTGCCACCAGGTTGGAGGCGGCCTGGTTTGCGCTATCTATTGTTCTGCTCGTAATGGCAACTTTATAACCGTCTTTTAAAAGGGCCTCGGCAATACCGAAACCAATTCCTTTACTTCCTCCTGTAATTAATGCAACTTTCATGTTCTTGTAACGTATGATATCGAAAAATGTTTATTTTGATTTTTTCTTGTTGCGATCTGGCAGTTCCATGATCTGGATATCTTTAAAATCTACGGGCTGACCTTCACTTTGCAAAGCGATAAATCCTGCTGTAAGTGCTTTACCATCAATTTTGATTTTAGGATCGTAGCGGTTGGCTACTCCGCCACCAATCTGTGGTTTACTATATTGTAAAACCGTATCGCCGTTGATGATGTGCGTAACCAGTGAGTCGCCCATTACAATCAGTTCAGCAGATACCCATTGGTCACCATCGTATGTTTTTGATTTAGAATCTAAACAATGACCATCATATAGCTTTCCCTGATAGAAAATATCTGTACCCGGAGAACACATGTTACCCGTTGGCCGCGGCCTGCCGTCGCTTAAGCCACCCAAAAGCTGCATCTCGATAGAAATTGGCCAATCCTGCTCTTTTGGCATCGTTTTAGGGTCTTGCGAATGGAACATTACACCGCTATTGCGCAGCGTGTAACTTGGAGCACCTTTTTGCAGTTCGCCAACAAAGCGGTATTTCAGTTTGAGGCGATAATAAGAAAAAGGTGTTTTGTAATAAAGATGGCCAAACTGATCATTAAAATCGCCATATTGATCATAACGTACCTGTATTATACCATCAACCACCCTGAAAGTGTTTCCATAATTCACATTATAATCATGGTGATGGATTTTTACATTCCAATCTTTAATATCTTTTCCGTTAAAAAGTGTAACCCACTTTTCTGAATTGTTATTGATGTTTTTGGTGGTGCTACAGCCCCATAAAGTTAGGGCGAAAAGTAGATAGCTTAGTTTTTTCATTTGGTTACAATTAAATCCCAAAATACATAAACAAAGGCATTTTATACAGCTTGTTGTTATTCATTTTGTTTTTTGATCTTTAAAAATTCATTTTAGATAGAATCCCAGCCCTTCTATTTCTCATTTTCCGTCATCCATTTTCCATTTCCCATCCCTTTAATTAACTTTGGCGCATGGCAAAAAACCGTACAACCAGAACAAAAAGCAAAGCAAAACATCCACTTTTAAAAAAGATCACCAATATTGCGACAAAGGTATTTTTATATTTTTTGCTGGTTTCTGTGTTTTGGGTTATTGCATTGCGGTTTATTAATCCTCCAATCACACTTTTAATGGTGCTGCGCAATATTGAGCGTAAAGCTGATGGCAAGCCTTTTAAAACGGAGAAAAAATGGGTGAAGTTTGATGATATGTCAGACAATATGAAAAGGGCAGCAGTATCGGCTGAAGATCAGCTCTTTTTAAAGCATATCGGCTTTGATATGAAAGCCATTGAAAAAGCCTTTGCGAGTAATGCTAAAGGCAAGAAGGTAAAAGGGGGCAGTACCATTTCGCAGCAAACAGCCAAAAATGTTTTTTTGTGGCCAGGGCGATCATGGATCAGGAAAGGTTTTGAGGCTTATTTTACACTTTTGATTGAGCTCTTCTGGAGCAAAGAAAGAATTTTAGAGGTGTATTTAAATGTAATTGAAATGGGCGACGGAATTTATGGTGCGGAAGCCGCTTCACAGGAATATTATGGTAAATCGTGCGCCAAACTCACTAAAAAACAGGCAGCTTTAATTGCTTCCTGTTTTCCAAATCCAAGAAGATGGACGCCTAAAAACGCCACACCTTACATCAGGCACCGCCAATATCTGATTTTAAGAAATATGAACAGGTTGGGGCCGTTGGATTTTTAATGTAAGATGTTTAATGTAAAATGGGTAATGGAAGCACGGTTTCCTTCCATCATCCATCTTACATTTTCCGTCTATTAATCGTGATCTTTGTTCCACCTAATCTTAATCCCGCCTTTTTCGTCATCTACGGCTTTTAAATGGAGTACAATGCCTCGCATACGGGCTTCTCTTTTTTCTGCCTTAGTCAGGTTTTCATCGCCTTTAGGATTTCTTAATGGAATATCCATGGCCACATTTGTACCGGTACCCAAAGCATAGGTGCCTTTAACATTAAAGTTTAAAGCACTAGAATTTATCTGCATTGGGCTGATTTCGACTTTATCCCCTCTGATATTTAGCGTTCCATCCAGGTTTTTGATTTCTACGTTTGATAAGTTCCGGTTTGCAAAGGCAAATTTTCCAACTTTTACCATTGGGTCAAAATTAACAAGGGCGGCATTGTTCAGGTTAAATACCACTTTGCCATTTATTGATCGTGGAAGAATTTTTCCGGTGTGTGATATGCGCCCCGAAATGTTGACCAGCGAAGAAAGATAACCTTTTAAATTTTTGTTGGTAATGGTATTCTGTCCGAAATTATCGAAAGAGTAAAAGAAATCTTTAACGCTAACATGGCTAATTTTCGAATTGATTTTAAAGCTGTTTGAAGCAGCTTCCTGCATGATATTCCCATCTAGCGATAGTTGCCCGCCTGCGTGGGCTACACTGATTTTATTAAAAAATATACCACCTCCACGTAATGAAATATCTGCATCAAGGTTGTTGGCGGTAAAATTATCGTAAATGGCTTTATCAACCGTTAAGCGGATGTTCATTTTAGAAAGTTCGAGCACATTACTTAATTCTTTAGAAACCACGCGTTTATTTCCACTTGATTTTGGCTTGTTGCTCGACCTCGGACCTAAAAAGGGTAAAAATTCCTTTAAATAAAGCTGTGGGCTCGACATTTTTAAATTCACCAATATTTTATCAGGCGCGGTATAATATAAATTGGCAAAATTGGCAATGCTGCAGCTTACATTCAGCTCGCTTTTACCCAGCTGAAAGTGCCCGTTCTGGATGGATAAATCATTCTGGTTAAAGTTAATGTTCAAGGCACTTTTTACTAAATGAAGTTTTCTAGGGATATACAGAATATCTGCATCTGCAATCTGTATTTTGCCTGAAACTACTGGTTTAGTGAACCTGAAATTATCGATATCGGCCTGGCAATACAACCTTAGATTAGCCGTTCCGTTTTTAAATTCGAAATCATTTGTACCTAAAGAATTATTTAAGTTGGATAAAGGAAATTGCGAAGTAACTAATCCCGTCGCAATTGGCCGGGCGAGGTTATTTACCGTAAAAGTGTCTATTTTAAGCGGTGCGTTGAAATATTTGGCGGTGAGTTTATGAAATTTGATGGAAGAATTCTCATCACCAATAATACCACCAGCGGTATCCCGGTTGGTGAAAGATCCGTCAAAGTTACAGGCCGTTAATTTACCTGCCGGAATAGAAACGATATTGTCACGCACTTTAATGCCTACTTTGATCAAAGGATCACCGTATTTACCCGATCCATCATCGATGATGTTCCCTCGGATGTCGATTGGTTTTTCGATACCAAACTTTAAGAGTTTAGATGAAATATTAGGCGATAGCAGTAAGGCTACATCCCTGAATAAAATATCATCAACGGCAATGCTAATGGCAAAAGCAGATTTAGCCAGGTCTATTTTTGCGCCTATTTTAAAAGGATGACCACCAATATTTAAAACTTCAGGTTTTAAAATTACCGCATCCAAATCACGGCTATAATGTGCCAGCAAGGTTCCATCCAGGGTTTTGTCTTTTAAAAAGCTTCCCTTCCGGGTATTAAAAGCGAAACTGTTAACCTTGGTTTTTAATTTTATTTTGCCCGTCCAGCCGCTATCCGGGTATTCCATTCTGCCCTGGATCTGATCGATATTAAAGTTGAAAAGTTTAAACCTCTTTTTGTTATCGAGTATCAAACTCACTTTATTGAAATCTATTTTCTTTACCTCCAGCGCGGACGATTTTGGTGATGATTTTTTATCGGTTTTGGGTTTGCTCTTAAAAATACTGGTATTGCTGTATCCGGTAGAGTCGGTATAAATGTATATCGATGCATTGTTGATGGCTATCTGTTTAATATTGATATTACCTACAATAAGCGAAAGTACGTTTAATGATACGTCGATATCCTGCGCTTTTAACAGATCGTGTTTATGCTGCGCCCATAGGCTATCCCTTAATAAAACGCCATTTAGCGATACAGAAACACCCGGAAAGCTTTTAAGAAGCGTAGGCTCCATGCTGGTAGCCGTAATCTGCCCGTTTAAATTTTTGTTCAGTTGCGAGAGGATAGAAGCCAGCACTTCTTTCTTATTTCGGCTAATGTAAAATGCACCCGCCAGCCAGGTTAATATAATCAGGACAACTAAAACCGATACGATTTTTAAAGAGATTTTGAGCCAGCGCTTCATACACATTATTTGATTTAACCAATATAATGTTTTTTAAAGGCTAATTGTTTGATTAGTAAAGAAAAATATCAGTATTAGGTGAGGTAGCTTTTTAAGAATTATTTATTTTAAAAGTAATTCGAGGTCGGGATGGTATTGTGAAGTTAAGAAATGCGTGATGGTGAAATCGGCGAGGCGGTGTTTGTAAAAAGGATCTTCCATCAGGATTTTCTTTAAGGCTTCCTCATCCTTGGCCAGGGCTAAAATAATTCCGCCGGTACGTGGCACTTTTCTGCCCGAGGCAACAAAAACGTTCTGTTCGTAATATTTTTTAAGGTACTGAACGTGCGCCTCCATGTGCCCGTCCAGTTCTTCCAATGGAACAATATATTTAAGATCTACAATAAACATAATGCTTATAATAAATGGGCAAAAACGGTAGAGTGCCAGCTATTTTGAAAAGGAACTTCCCATTTGGTTTCCAGTTCAGCCAAATTTTGAACCATGTTGTTAAATACGATGGTTTCCGGAGTGATCTGTTTAATATTTACCAGGGTTTCGAAATCTTCTTTACTGTTGACCACCACTTCTCCAATTACTTTGTAGGCCATGTTAAAGCGGTTAAAAAGATCGACATGATATTCCTGTTCAATTTCCTTAATCAACCTCACAGAACTATCGATAGAGCATCCGGTAACGCCGGCCTGGCTCTCATCAACGGTAAGGATAATAAAAAAGCCATAACGGATTTCTGCTTTTGCCAGCAGTTCGTTACCATGCGCTTTCCACTGGTTGGTAAAACTAGCTAATTTGTTCAGGATCTCATTTTCTTCGTTAGAAGTAAACTTGCGATCACTTTGGTATATCCAAACTCTTGATTGTGGAGAAAAACTCATATACAAATTTATGATTTTAATTAATTTGCTGTATTAAAAACGCTAACCTGATGAAAAAGTTTACACTCTGCTTGAAAATATCCCTTGTTTCGGCTTTTTGTGTGTTTTTATACGCTTTTTCCGATCCCGAAACCCTCGAACAGTATGCAGGTTATCTGCAAAAATCTTTTACCGATCATTACGATTCCAGTCAGGAAAATGGCCAGGTAAAGCGTTATGAACTAAATGTTACCAACAATGGCTTTTGCCGTTACAAGCGTTATTTTAATAACGGTAAAACAGAGTATTTCGCATTTAAGCTGGCTAAATTTAAAGATATGGATTATTATGGAACTACCAATGCGGGTAAATTATATATCCATACCAAAGGTGACGATGTAATTGTGCAGACATATAAAGATAGGGGAGGAGATGTAGACTCGATGGCCACGCAGATCATTATCCCGGTAAAAAATATGGAGGCTGAAGATTTAAACCAGATCAGGGATAACCTCGAAAAAATATGCGCCCAGCCTCAGCCTGTTAAAGCGCAGGAACAATAACATCTGTTTCATATTCAGTGTTATACTGGATAACTAAAATTTTGGGGATTGGGTTAAAACACTTATCTTAAGTCGTATTTTAAACAATCTCATCTTGAAACGTAGAAACTTTATTTATTTAACTGGTGTAGGTGCTGCTGCGGCCATGCTTCCTGCCATTCCAGTTTTCGGGAAAGAGATTTCCCCCGAGCAGGCGCTAACCTATGTCGATCCTGCTGCAAAGAAAATCATGTCTGATGTAGCCCTGAATGCAGCGCGGTCAAAAGGTGCAACCTATACCGATGTGCGCGTGGGCAGGTACCTCAACCAATATGTGGTTACCCGCGAAGATAAGGTAGAAAACATTGTAAATACCGAATCTTACGGCATTGGCATCAGGGTAATTGCGAATGGCAGTTGGGGATTTGCAGCAACTGATAAGATGGATAAAGACAGTATTGCGAAAGCGGCAGAGCTGGCCGTAACCATTGCCAAAGAAAATGCCCTTTTATTACGCGAACCCGTACAACTGGCCCCTCAAAAAGGATACGGAGAAGTAAGCTGGAAGGCACCCATTGAGAAAAATACATTTGAAGTACCGGTAAAGGAAAAAGTAGACCTGTTGCTTGCTGTAAACGATGCAGCCATGAAAGGCGGGGCAGACTACATTAACTCCATTCTGTTTGCTGTTAATGAGCAAAAATATTTTGCTTCTACGGATGGCTCTTATATCGATCAGGATATTCACAGGATATGGCCAACTTTTTTTATCACGAAAATTGATAAGGAAACAGGTAAGTTCGAAACCAGGAATGCATTAAGTGCACCAACGGGCAAGGGCTACGAATACCTGGATGCCAGACCGCAGGATAAAATACAAACAGCATCGGGTACGCTTTATAAAGGCAGGTACGATATGCTTGAGGATGCTAAGCAGGCTGCCAGACAGGTAGGCGAAAAAATGAAAGCCAAAACGGTTGAGCCTGGTAAGTATGACCTGGTGTTAGATCCTTCACACTTGTGGTTAACCATACACGAATCATGCGGGCACCCAACAGAGCTCGACCGTGTATTGGGTTATGAGGCCAATTATGCAGGTACAAGCTTCCTTACTTTGGATAAATGGGAGTCTAAAAAATTCAATTACGGTAGCAAAGAAGTAAATATTACGGCCGATAAAACAGAGGTAGGCTCGTTAGGCGCTGTGGGTTATGATGATGAAGGCGTTAAGTGTGGGAAATGGGACGTAATTAAAGATGGGATATTGGTAAATTATCAGGCCATCAGGGATCAGGCACATATTTTAGGACTAAAAAGCTCTCAGGGCTGCTGTTATGCTGATAACTGGAGCAGTGTTCAGTTTCAGCGTATGGCCAACATTTCCTTACAGCCGGGTAAAGCCAAACTCAGTATAGCCGACCAGATCAAAAATGTAGAAAAAGGAATTTACATCGTGGGTGATGGATCATTCTCTATTGATCAGCAGCGTTACAATTTTCAGTTCGGAGGTCAGCTCTATTACGAAATCAAAGATGGTAAAATTATAGGTATGCTTAAGGATGTTGCCTATCAGGCCAATACCCAGGAGTTCTGGAATTCGTGCGTAGCCATCTGCGATGAAAGCGACTACCGTTTAGGCGGTTCGTTTTTTGATGGCAAGGGGCAGCCGGGCCAGGTAAGTGCCGTATCGCATGGATCGGCAACTGCACGTTTTAATAAAGTTAATGTGATCAATACCGCTAGAAAAATCTGATAGAAATTATGCCAATCTTAACAAAAGCAGAAGCAAAGGCACTTTTAACTAAAGTACTTGCTTACTCAAAAGCAGAACAATGCGAAGTAAACTTAAATTGCTCGGATAGTGGAAACTTAAGGTATGCCAGAAACGCGGTTTCTACCAGTGGAGGGATCAGTTCTAACAGCCTTGTAGTGAGTTCTGCCTTCGGAAAAAAACTGGGCACCGCTACCATAAATGAATTTGACGATGCTTCTTTAGAAAAAGTAGTACGCAGGGCAGAAGAACTTGCACAGCTTGCGCCAGAAAATCCTGAATTTATGCCTTTTCTCGGTCCTCAGGAATACGGAGCTGAATCTCCAACCTTTTCTCCGGCTACTGCAGCCGTTACGCCAAAAGATAGGGCAGATGCGGTACAGGCCAGTTTAAAAGAGGCTATGGATGCAAAATTAAATGCTGCAGGTTTCTTGTCTAACAGCGTGGGTTGTTCGGCAATGATGAACAGTAAGGGATTATTTGCTTACAATACCTCAACTGATGTGGCTTTTAATATTACCGTTAGAACCGACGATGGTAAAGGCTCGGGTTATGCCACAAGGGGATATAATGATTTTAGTAAACTTAATGCAAAAGCCGATACAGCTATTGCTGCAAAAAAGGCAATGTCATCGTTAACAGCTAAAGCAATAGAACCTGGAAAATACACCGTTATTTTAGAGCCAACTGCGGTAGCTGTAATGCTCGAAAACTTATTCTACTCACTCGATGCCAGGCAGGCTGATGAAGGCAGAAGTTTTATGAGTAAAACCGGGGGTAAAACAAAAGTTGGGGAGCAGCTGGTAGATGAGCGCGTGAATATTTACTCTGATCCATGGAATCCCGAATTGCCCACTGCTACATGGTCTGGTGATGGCAGGCCGCAGCAAAAGATAAACTGGGTAGAAAAAGGGGTGGTTAAAAACCTGTATAGCTCAAGGTATTGGGCGCAAAAAACCGGGATTAAACCTATTCCCACTCCGGGCGGTATGATTATGCAGGGCGGAACCAAAAGTCTGGAAGAATTGATCAAAGGAACCGAAAAGGGCATTTTAGTAACCCGCTTGTGGTATATCCGTACGGTAGACCCACAAACACTGTTGCTTACGGGTTTAACCAGGGACGGTACTTTTTATATCGAAAATGGCGAAATCAAATTTCCGGTGAAGAATTTCCGTTTTAATGAAAGCCCGATCATTATGTTAAATAATTTAGATGAAATTGGGATAACGGAGCGGACGGTAAGTGCCGAATCTGAAGCAAACTACCTGCTACCACCTTTAAGGATCAGGGATTTTACCTTTACTTCATTATCTGATGCGGTGTAGAAGATAAAATAAAAAAAAATGGCCTGAGTATAATTATGATACTCAGGCCATTTATATTTTTTTTAAAAAAACTACTAAAGTCCGTTTGCCCTTGCCGTAATTTCTGCAATATCCAGCACCTTTACTTCCTGCTCTTTATCTTTTAATTTAATGCCATCGCTCAGCATTGTCATACAGAATGGACAGCCCGCTGCAATTACCTGTGGGTTGGTTTCCAAAGCTTCATCAATACGTTCAACATTGATGTCTTTATTTCCTTTTTCCGGTTCTTTAAACATCTGTGCACCGCCAGCGCCGCAGCATAAACCATTGCTTTTGCAGCGTTTCATTTCTACCAGCTGGGCATCTAAAACCTCCAGTGCTTTTCTTGGGGCTTCGTAAATTCCGTTTCCGCGGCCTAAATAACAAGGATCGTGATAAGTGATTTTTTTGCCTTTAAAACTCTCGCCACCTTCAGCTTTTAACTTACCCTCATTAATCAAGTCCTGGATTAATTGGGTATGATGGATAACCTCGTAAGTGCCGCCCAAACCCGGATATTCGTTTTTAATGGTATTGAAACAATGCGGACAGCCGGTTACGATTTTTTTAATGTTATAAGCATTCAAAACTTCGATATTGGTCATGGCCTGCATCTGGAAAAGAAACTCATTCCCAGCACGCTTGGCCGGGTCGCCGGTACAGCTTTCTTCGGTTCCCAATACCGCATATTTTATACCTACATGATGTAAGATTTTGCAGATGTCGCGGGTGATTTTCTGTGCCCTTTCATCGTAACTTCCTGCACATCCAACCCAAAATAATATTTCTGGTTCTTCACCTGCGGCCATTAGTTCGGCCATTGTAGGGACTTTAAATTCCATTTGTCTATTATCTAGTATCAAGTGTCGAGTATTAAGTATCGAGACCTGGTAATTATTAATTAATTCAATGTTAACTGAAAATTGTCAATTGCTAACTTTCTTCTGCCCAGTTAAAACGATCGGCTGGCGAGTATTTCCAGGGTGCCTGGTTATTCTCTATATTTCCCAGCATCGCATTAATGCTTCCCGGGGCCTGCGATTCTTCCATTACAGCATAACGGCGTAATTCCATGATAATCTGTAAAGGGTCGATATTTACAGGGCAGGCTTCTACGCAGGCATTACAGCTGGTACAGGCCCAAATTTCTTCCCTGGTGATGTAATCGTCCAATAAGGCTTTTCCATCCTGATGTTCTGCGCCGTGTTTATCAATGTTTTGCCCCACCTCGGTAATGCGGTCTCGGGTATCCATCATGATTTTCCGTGGCGACAGCAGTTTACCTGTAATATTTGCCGGACATACCGAAGTACAACGTCCACATTCGGTGCAGGTATAGGCATTCATCAGGTTTACCCAGCTTAAATCGGTCACATCTTTTGCGCCAAATTTACCAGGTTCGGTTTCAGCCGGAACAAATGAAGGATCAAGCATCGCTTTTACCTCATTGGTAACCGAAGCCATGTTGGTAAATTCGCCCTTAGGCTCCAGGTTGGAGAAATAAGTGTTTGGAAAGGCAAAAAGAATATGAAAATGTTTTGAATAAGGCAGGTAGTTTAAAAAAGCCAGAATCCCGATAATATGGAACCACCAGCAGCTTCGCTCCACTATAACCAATGCACTTTCGGTTGAAGGAAGGATGTTCATTAAATACTGGCTTACCGGAAAAGCACCTGCATTAACATAATGGCTCGCGCCTAACAACTGGAGTTTAGCATCTGCTGCATTCATGAGCAGAAAAGCACTCATTAATAAGATTTCGGTAATCAGGATATAATTGGCATCTGATTTTGGCCAGCTTTTCATCTCTACACCACTGAAGCGTTTAAGCTTAAGGATATTTCTGCGGACCAGGAAAATGGCGCAGGAAACCCAAACGGTAAAGGCCAGGATTTCGAAAGAACCAATCAGAAAATTATAAAGTCCTCCTAAACCGTTAAAAATACGGTGGGTGCCGAATAATCCGTCGATCATAATTTCGAGTACTTCGATGTTGATGATCACAAAGCCGATATAAACGAAAAAATGCAAAAAAGCCGGGATAGGACGGACCACCATTTTTGATTGACCAAATGCTACGCGGAGCATGGTCATTAATCTCTTTTGGGGCTGATCTTTACGATCGACCGCTTTTCCTAACTGGATATTGCGAATTATTTTACGCAGGTTAACTGTAAACAGCGCAATTGCTGCAAGTGTAAGTACTAGAAAGAGGATCTGTGCCACCATGCAATATTAGATTGTTTACGCTAAATTAGGATATTAATATTTAAAAATTACTATGCATGCATAAAAAAAATAATAAAATTGTTTGTTTGTACTCATTCTAAGCAAGAATTAGGGCTTATTTATGGATTGATGAAAAATTAATTAATTGATAATCAGAGTGGCGCTGAAATATTTGAAAAAAAGTTTTGCTTTTGAAAAAAGAACACTACATTTGCAATCCCAAACGGATGGTGCCATAGCTCAGTCGGTAGAGCAAAGGACTGAAAATCCTTGTGTCCCTGGTTCGAATCCAGGTGGCACCACTTCCAAAAGCCTTTCAGAAATGAGAGGCTTTTTTGGTTTTATGGTCTTTTTGTTGAAATTATTCAGCTTTTCGATAAATAAGGTTAATCCCATTATTTTGTTTTTTAATCCCCTCAGTCAACTGAACGCATTTCAGTTCTGCGTCTTTGTTAAATCCGATTTTAAATAAAATTTAAATATTTTTTACCTGCATCTTCTTGCTTATCAAAAAGATGAGGTTTTAAGGTCTTATTTTGACGAAAAAAACTGAAATGCTTTTTTGGAATTGAGAAAAAGAACACTACATTTGCAATCCCAAACGGATGGTGCCATAGCTCAGTCGGTAGAGCAAAGGACTGAAAATCCTTGTGTCCCTGGTTCGAATCCAGGTGGCACCACTTCCAAAAGCCTTTCAGAAATGAGAGGCTTTTTTGGTTAACAGGCTTTTCCTTCGCAGCATAATCAGGTATATAGAATTTTGTACCCGAACGGGTATATTTATATTGTTTTTAGGTTTAATTGTACCCTAAAGGGTATAAAAGTATTATTTATTTTGTATATTGTACCCGAAAGGGTATTGTAATATGGATCCAATAGTAACGTTTATAAAAGCATCAAGAAAGAAAAAAGGATTATCACAAGAAGATCTGGCGTTTAAAGCTGGGGTTGGAATTCGTTTTCTCCGAGAATTAGAGAGAGGTAAAACGACTGTTCAACTGGATAAGGTAAACGATGTATTAAGCATGTTTGGCAAACAGTTAGGCGTTATAGATAAAGGAGCAGGGGATGGCGAATAAGGCTAGGGTTTTTTACGGAGAACGGTTAGCGGGGTATCTGGAAAGGAATGATCAGGGTTATAGCTATGCCTACGATAAAACCTACCTGAAAAGTAGTGATTCAAAACCGATAAGTCAAACTTTGCCTTTAAGCAAATATCCTTACAACAGCCGTGTGCTTTTTTCTTTTTTTGATGGTTTGATACCAGAAGGCTGGCTTTTAAATTTTGCGACCAAACATTGGAAAATTAAGGGAACAGACCGGTTCGAATTATTGATTACACTTTGTAGAGATACTATAGGGGCAGTAACGGTATTGCCAGTGGAGGAAGAAAATGGCTAATTGCTTTTTTTGCTATAAAATTGTGGAAGAAACACAGGGTTATCATGCGTCCTGTTGTAAAAAAATCTTTGGTACGGATGAGTTACCGGAATTAAAACTCGATCAGCAACTGCTTGATGACTTAGCAAACGAAACCGTTAATAAAAGAATTGCAGTTACTGGGGTTCAGCCTAAATTGTCGCTTGATATTGAAAATGTAGGTAAAAGTAAAAGATTAACTATAGTTGGACTTTGGGGAAAATACATCTTAAAACCCCAAAATGCGGCAATTGCGTTTATGCCTGAGGTAGAAGACTTAACGATGCACCTGGCTGATCTATTCAAAATAAATACCTGTAAACATGCACTGATACCAGTATCAGATGGTACTTGGGCTTATATAGCTAAACGGTTTGATAGGATCGGGAAAATAAAAGTACACATGGAAGACTTTTGTCAGCTTAGTGGTTTTCAAACAGAACAGAAATATGATAGTTCTTACGAACGCTGTGGTAAATTAATCGATCTGTATTGTACCAATAATGGATTAGACATTTATAATTATTTTGAAATTCTTGTTTTCTCTTTTTTAAGTGGTAACAATGATATGCACATGAAAAATTTTTCTATTCTTTATTCGGGTAATGAAATCAATCTTTCTCCTGCTTATGATCTGATCAATAGTACATTGGTATTTCCTGCCGACAAAGAAGAAATGGCCCTGCTTTTAAGTGGCCGTAAAACAAATTTTAAATTAAGAGATTTTGAAAACCTGGCAAGGTCGCTTGGAATCGGAACTAAGGTATTTGAAAGGGTGATTAATAAATTTACGGCTAAAACAGATCTAGTATTCAGTTTGATAAACAGATCCTTTTTGCCCGCAACATTTAAAATAGAATATAAAAAGATCTGGACGGAAAGAGTTGCCCGGTTAATGACTTCTTAAACTTTAAGATCAATAAAAAATCCTGATGAGAGGCTTTTTGTATTCTCAAGGAACTTAGTTAAGTTTCCACATGCTCATCAGGATTTTCTGCTATCTCCTTTACTTTATCCAGGGCTTTTGGCCAGGTTTTTTCGAAATAGTCAAGCCATTCTTCAGTAATGTCCATGTCGATCAGCAGGTCCGTTTTACCATCTTTTTCATTTAAGGTATAATTCTCCAGCGATTCGCCCCAATCGTGTAGGGTTTCCTTGCCATCCATTATTTGACCAATGTGTTTGATGGACATATATTGGTTGGGAATATTTTCATTGATCACTGCAATCATTCCATCTCCTTTGCCGTCATGAAAAATTGCTTTGCTTCCTTTTTTCCAATCGGTTTTTACCTGCGAACCTTCCGCAAAAACAGCAGTCCATTTAGGATAGCTTTTTAAACCAAAAAGTACATCCCATACTTTTGCTGCTGAGGCATCGATGGTGATTTTAAATTCAATCTTTTTCATGGTTTTTGATTTTATGATTTGGGTTTTTTAATTCTCCATTAGCTTTATCCAGGCGTTAACGGCCTTTTTTAATCCATCGGCATGCTGATCTACATCTGCCATGTTGTAAAATTTAGCATAAGCTTTTCCTTTAGTCTGTTCTTCCAAAAAACCGAAATCATCGTTTAATAGCGAAGCTTTATGGAAAACAACCACTACATAGTTTTTAATTTTCGGATTTATTGTAGCCATATCTTCCTTAAATTTAAAACTTGGACCTCCCCATTTAATACCACTTTCAATTTTCGGGCTGGCAGCGGTAATAATGGCAATTACTTTTTCCATTTCTTTTTTTAAAGGATGATCTAATTGATCCATGAATGTATTTACTTCGGTAATGCTCATCGTCTGAAATTTATAATAACAAATTTGCAAACTAAGCAGCTATTGAATACGGTGCAAAGGCGACAATTTTAGGGGGCAGACAGAAAAATTATTTTTAGCATTATTTAACATAATTATCTTAAAATAAAGCAATTTAATCGATAGATTTACGTAGTTGGACGGTACATCTGCCTGTGCGTGCAATATTTTGATTTAAATTGAGTTGATTGGTGAATAAAGTTTATTTGCGGACAACTTAATCATCAGCCAACACGTATATATAAAACATAATGCGACAAAAAACCTATGAGAAATAACAGACTTACCCACCTGATAGTGCTGGGTGTTTTAACCTTGGGAATAATTTCCGCCTGTAAAAAAAGCAGCGTTACGCCCGATGAACCGGTTACACCAACCACACCCAGCGGAACACGTACCGAACTGACCAAGGATTCGATCTTTTTATATGCTAAAGAACTGTACTACTGGAATACTTCTTTACCGACTTATGCGGCGTTTAATCCGCGTGGATTTAGCTCCAATGAAGCGGAACTTTATGCCCTAACGCAGTATTCTACTGATCCATCAACCGGTAAACCTTACGAATATGTGAGCAATTCTACCGATCCAAAATATTCATTTTTTGATTACACTGCTGCTACCACAGGAAAAACAGGCGCTTTAAAGGCTGATGTTAATGGCTCGGCTAACGATTATGGGTTTTCGGTAAGGTACAATACCACCGAAGATTTAAGGGTGAAATATGTTTACCCTAACTCGCCTGCCGCACAGCAGGGTTTAACACGTGGCTGTCGGGTAACCAGTGTAAACGGTAGAACGAATTTAACCTATAACAGCACCAATATTGATTTTTTAAACAGCGCCATTTTTGGAACCAATCCAAGTGTAACCCTGGCTTTTAACGATATTAACGGCAATCCGAAAACGGCTGTCGTAGTCAGCACTGTTTATACCGTTAATCCTATTTTATTTACCAACGTTTATACTGTTGGGGCCAAAAAGGTAGGTTATATTGTTTTTAACAGTTTTACTAATAATGCTTCTGCAGCTTTAAATGCGGCTTTCTCTAATTTTGCTACGCAAGGGGTAACCGAACTGGTTGTTGATTTACGTTATAATGGCGGTGGGTATGTATCTACAGCAACACAGATTATCAACCTGGCCGCTCCGGCAGCACAAACCGGCAATACCATGTTTACGTCTTATTATAACAACTATTTACAGTCGATTACTACCGCGCAACGGAAGGCTTCGGTATTGGCGCATCAGCCACTGCTGGATGATGCCGGAAAACTACAAACCTATACCTCTGGAGTAAACGGAAAATATGCTACTTATGCCGATTTAGATTATACGCCTACTGCTTCAGATAATATTGAAAAATTTGCTAAATCGGGTTCATTGGCATTAAGCAGGATTTATTTTCTGGTTAGCGGATCAACAGCATCGGCAAGTGAGCTCACTATAAACAGCTTAACACCAGTAATGGATGTAAAGCTGATCGGTACTACTACTTATGGCAAGCCGGTTGGGTTTTTTCCGATCAGGATTGATAAAGTGGATATGTATATTCCCGAATTTGAAACTAAAAATCAAAAGGGTGTAGGTGGTTATTATTCAGGTTTAACTGTTGATAAACAATCGGAAGAGGATTTAACGAAAGCCTTTGGAGATGAAACAGAAACGCTGCTGGCTTATGCATTGGCTTATGCAAAATCGGGCACTTTTGTAATTCCGGCGGCAAAAACGTCAAGTTTAAGTACCTCAAAGGTACCTACAGCGGCAAAATTGTCGAGTGCAGAACAGAAACTGGTTGACGAGCGTTTGGATCAGAATGGATTTAAGGGCATGGTGATGACTCCAGGTAGAAAGTTTTAATAAATATATTAAATAAAGAAGCCCGATCAGTAAAATATGCTGATCGGGCTTCCTGGTTTATTGGAGATTGTAAATACTTGGTTCTTAAGCAGGATTTTACATTTAATCCTGATTTTAATAACTTATTACAATAATATTTTACTGCTAATGTCTTTATTGATGGTAATATAACCCGGGTATTTAACCGGTGTATTGCCCAGCATAAAGGTTGGTTTTATTTTAATGGTTAATAATCCCAGTTTTTCATCTTTAGAAGAAGATCCTTTTTGAGCGGCTTTAATAATGTCATTAAAAACATTTCCGTTTGATATTAGTCCGTAAATATTGCTCACCAGTTGTACAGGAACGGTTACGGTTTGACCCTGGGCAATGCTTACATTCTGGTTAACCAAACCTTCTGCTAAATCGGTATTATTTACCAAAATCTTATATTCGAACTGATTGATGGCGGCCAAACTGCTTGATGGATTGGTGATTTCTAAGTTCAGATTAGCCCTTAACGGGATATCTTTCCTTAATAAGCCCAAAGCCACACCTGGTAAACTGGTTAAGCTAAAACTCTGCTGATCCATTAGTTTTTTTACGTCTGTGCCTGCAATAGAGATATTTTGTACATTGGTAATCTTATAAGTGCAATTTTCGAGTGCCTTTATTTGTTGGGCCTGTTTGTTAATGCCACAACCAAATATGGTTGTAATGGTAAGCAGGCAAATCATTAGTGTGTTTTTCATGTTAATCATAACGCCAAAATACTAAAACTATTTCAGCTGTGCGGTTGCTTTAACTAAAATTAACTCAGTGTTATGGTGTAACAGTTTCTATTCCATCCTGATGATCTCCACCTTTATCTTTTTCGTCGTCAACGTCTCCTTTGGTATGCTCACTTTTATTTTCTTCGACATGATCTTCAGTCTTAACTTCTTTTTCTGTTGAAGGTGTTACCGTTTCTATGTTCAGTTGTACATCATCATTAGGTTTTGGATGGTTACCTGTATTTTCCTTTGGTGTTTTTTCTTGCTTGTTTTCCATAATATAAATCTGTTTATTATAATAAATCAATTCTAAGTGCATTTTGTTTGTTATTTTTTATAAAGCAGCTGTCTCATTTTTTACCTTTACAATAAACATAAATGATATGGCCGTCACCGTTAGAAAGATAACACCAGCAGATAATAAAGCAACAGCAGAGATGATCAGAACGATTTTAAGGGAATTTAAGATCGACAAACCCGGTACGGTTTACACCGACCCAACAACTGATGATTTATCTACACTTTTTGAACATACGGGATCGGCTTACTGGCTTGCAGAAGAAAACGGAGAGATTATTGGCGGCTGCGGCATTTATCCAACCGAAGGCTTGCCTGATGGCTGTGTAGAACTCGTAAAACTATACACCTCTGCAGCATTGCGGGGAAAGGGTATTGGTAAGTTATTAATGGAAAAAAGCATCGAATCCGCACAACACTTTGGTTATAACGAGGTGTACTTAGAATCGTTCCCCGAACTTACCACGGCTATTTCTATGTATGAAAAAGCAGGATTTAGAAAACTTTCAGCTCCATTGGGTAATTCAGGACATTTCGCCTGTAATGTTTGGATGTTACTAATATTGTAGCTGATTGGAAAAGGAAATTTAATCGCAACGTAAGTTTAGTGTAGCTTAAACGTCATATCAACTGTAGTCATCCAAACTTGGCACGAATAAGGATATTTTTGCAGCATAGATTTTATCCCTTTATTTTATGGCTGATCATTCGTTAAAAAATATACCTTATTCTGTACTCGATCTCGCAACTGTTTTAGACGGTTATACCGCAGCTGATACCTTCAAAGCAAGTCTGGATTTAGCCCAGCAATCTGAAGATTTAGGTTACACCCGTTATTGGTTTGCAGAGCATCATAATATGGCTGGTGTGGCCAGTTCCGCTACTGCTATACTCATTGGTTATATTGCTGGTGGCACAAAAAGCATCCGTGTAGGTTCTGGTGGTATTATGTTGCCCAATCATGCGCCTTTAATTGTGGCAGAGCAGTTTGGTACGTTGGCTTCACTTTACCCTAACCGGATCGATTTGGGCCTGGGCAGGGCACCGGGCACCGATCAGGTTACGGCAATGGCCATCCGTGGTGAAAATTTTAATGCAGCACATCACTTTCCAAAGGATATAGAAAAGTTGCAACAGCTTTTTTCGGCTTCCAATAGCCGGGCAAGTGTAAGGGCTATTCCGGGTGAAGGACTGGATATTCCGATCTGGGTTTTAGGCTCTAGTACCGATAGCGCCCGTTTAGCGGCAGAAAAAGGATTGCCTTATGCTTTTGCAAGTCATTTTGCACCAACTTATTTCGAACAGGCCATTTCCATTTACCGGAATAACTTTAAACCATCGGCATTTTTGAAAGAGCCTTATGTAATGGCTTGTGTAAATGTGGTGGCTGCCGATACCGATGAAGAAGCAGAACGCTTATCGAGTTCGGTGAAACGCATGTTCTTGGGTGTAATTACGGGCAAAAGGGAGTTGTTAAAACCCGCTATAGATGATATTAATCAGTACTGGGACCGTATGGAAAAAGAAGCGGTAGAACAGATGTTGTATTATTCTTTTATCGGAAGTGGAGAAACCATTAAAGAAAATTTAACCGCTTTTGTTAATACTTATGGTGTAAACGAGATTATGAGCACTTCACATATTTACGATCATCAGGCGAAATTGCATTCTAATAAAATTTTTGCGGGGCTGTTTGATTAAAAGATAAGTCTTCATTACTGATATAATTACCCAATTTGTCGTCATTTCGAGCGGACCCGATAGCTATCGGGTGAAACGGAGTCGAGATGACGATGCTTTTTTTGTTCCCGCAGATATCACTGATGCGCGCAGAATCGCGTCTGTTTTCCACTTACATTTTCCATCATTAACCAAAGCGTTCATAGAAGGACACAGCGTTCTTGCAGTTAAGTTCTGCGACAATCTTCTTGAATCTGCGGGAAACAGATCACCTAATTTTTTGCAGATATCACTGATGCGCGTAGAATCGCGTCCGTTTCCAAATTACATTTTCCATTATTAACCACAGCGTTCACAGGGGGACACAGCGTGCTTGCAGTTAAGTTCTGTGGCAATCTTCTTGAATCTGCGGGAAACAGATCGCCTAATTTTTTCGCAGATATCGCTGATGAGCGCAGAATCAAGTCCGTTTTCCATCTTACATTTTCCATCAGTCACGTTACTTATCATCTACTCTTTAAGATTTATTAATATTAAGGGAATATTGGACTGCTAGCTTTGCTGCGAAAAATCGGCATCCCTTGAGCGAAACTTTACTTTCATCTTTACAGCGCGGAAGCCATCAGGCAATGGAAGAAATCTACCAGGTTTATTGGGAGGGTGTTTTTGATGCTGCTCTAAGAAAAACAGGTGATGCAGAATTGGCACAGGATATTACCCAGGAGATTTTTATTTCACTTTGGGAAAACCATAAAACGATTAACCTTTCCGGAAGCCTTGGCGCTTATCTGCATGGTGCTGTAAAATATAAAGTGATCAATTATTTCAGGTCGGGCAGTCTTAAAGAGCAGCACCAACCTGCACTTACGGCATTGATGGACGAGCAACACAGCGCTGCTGCAGATGATAAACTCCTGTTAAAGGAACTCCACCTCGAAGTAGATGCCGCCATTGCACTCTTGCCAGAAAAAATGCAGCAGGTTTTCTCGATGAGCAGAAAACAGGAAAAATCCATCAAAGAAATTGCTTCTGAGTTGGATATTTCTGTCCAAACGGTGAAAAACCAGATTTCTGCTGCTTTAAAATTACTCAAAAAAAGTCTTTCCTACATCCTGTTAATTGCCACTTTAATCGGCTTAACATAAAGTTAATCTATAGATAACATTTTTGGTTAGTACCTCTTTGCTTTTGAACTGACATGTATTTAAATGACAGAAAAACAGGCAAAGGAGCTGCTGCAGAAATATCTCGATCAGCAGGCTAGTCCCGAAGAACAAAAAAAAGTTGAAGAGTGGTATGCCACACTCGAGGCAAAAGATGTGGTTGTACCTGCCGATCAAAAAGCTGCGATAGGAGCACAAATTTTTGATCAGCTAAAGGCGGCGATGAACGAAAAACCTAAGCACAATAAGATACTAAAGCTTCAAACTTTTTATAAGGTAGCCGCTGCGGTGCTGATTGTAATTACCATCGGACTAACGGTATGGAAAATCAATCGTCCGGTTAAATCTGTCGAAAATCAGGTTACTGTAATTACCGGAGCAACAGAGCAGAAGCGCATTACCTTATCTGATGGTTCGGTGGTATTGCTTGGCCCGGTTGCGAAATTGAGCTATCCCAAAGTATTTGCATCAAACAGTCGCCAGATAGCACTAAAAGAAGGTGAAGCTTTTTTTGAAATTGCCCATCAGGAAAAACGACCATTTACGGTACATACTACGTCCGGCATCGATATTAAAGTTTTGGGAACTTCTTTCAAGGTTAAATCTTACCAGGCCAGTAAGCAACTCGAAGTTGCTGTAGTTACGGGTAAAGTTGCGGTGAGTAATCAAAAAGGCAACCTGGGTACACTGGTAAAGGATGAGTTTTTAACTTATGATAAAAGCGCCGGGCGTGCTGCCATCCGCAAAATTAAACCTGTGGCTTTTATTGAATTCGCTTTTGATGGCGCAACGCTCGATCAGGTCATTAACAAACTCCAATATGCCTACAGCATTAAAATTGTGCTGAGCGACAGTACTTTGGCTAAACTTAAAACTACTGCTTCTTTCAGTAGCAAACAATCGCCCGAAGAGATTCTGGATATCATCTGCAGTCTGCATCACCTCAAGTTTAACGGATCAAAAAATCATAAAACATTTAATATATACAAATGAGATAAGGATATGATATAGAAGTTATCTACGGTACCGGTCAGACTGGGCGCCGCAATCTTTCTTTCTGGCCTTAGGGTCAGCATAATTAAAGCTTTACAAAAAATAAAATCAAACAAATTAAGCAATGAAAACAACCTCCGCTAAGAGGACACCAGCTCTTTATAAGATCATGAAATACTCATGTTTAACATTTACAATCCTCTGCATTTTTTGCAGTTCTATCCTTGCTTCTGCAGGTATGGCGCAAAAGTTAGAGAAAACTACGGTTAGCATTACGATAAATAAAGGCCGTAAGATGACCGAGATCATCAAAGAAATAGAATCACGCACGGGGCTTAGCTTTGTGTATAATCCAGATCAGTTACAGCAAAAAAATATGTTTGTAAGTGGCGATTTCACTACAGAGCCGGTAAGATCACTTTTAGACAGACTTGGCCTACAGGTTTTAGAGAAAGGCGGATATGTGATTTTAAACAATGCCGTAATGAACAAACCAGACCGCGTTATTACAGGGATAGTTAGAGACACTACGGGTTTGGCCCTTCCGGGCGTTTCAGTAAAAGTATTGGGCACACAAAGTGGTACCATTACCGATGGCAACGGTGCTTACCGCATTGAAGTGGGTGCCGATGCCGTGCTTTCGTTCTCGATGATCGGTTATCAGACCAAAGAAGCAAAAGTAGGCGTGAACCAGGTGATTAATATGGTTTTAAAAGAAGAACGTTCCATGCTTGCTGATGTAGTGGTTGTGGGTTACGGAACGCAGAAAAAAGAAACCTTAACCGGGGCAATCAGCATTGTGGGGATGGATAAACTTTCTTCGCGTTCGTTAAACAGCGTGGGTGAGGTACTAGCCGGAAAAGCCCCTGGTGTAATTGTAACCAATGAAGGTGGCGATCCAACTTCTGCACCGCGCATCAATATCCGCGGCTCAGGCGGTCTTAATGGAGAAAGTGTGCTGTACGTAATCGACGGATCAATTTTTTCAGGTACGCCACAGCTTAACCCTAACGATATCGAATCCATTTCGGTGCTAAAAGATGGATCGGCAGCGATTTATGGGGCGAGAGCTTCAGGAGGTGTAATATTAATTACGACCAAAAAAGGCAAAAGCGGCAAAATGCAGATCAGTTTTGATGCTAAAGTTGGGCAACAGAGCGCATGGAAAAAACTAGAATCCCTAAATGCACAGCAACGTTCGCAGGTGGCAGCAACAGCGGCCAAAAATGGCGGGACTACGATTTTGCCTTCCTTTGATGCCGCAAAATACCCTGACGGACAGATTACGCGCACCAACTGGATGGATGAAGTGTTTAGAGATGGGTTACTACAGGATTACAATGCTGCTATAAACGGCGGTAGCGAGAAATCGAATTATTACCTAAGTTTCAACTACCGTAATGCGGAAGGTATTGTATTAAATACCAAAACCAAACGTTACAATTTCAGGATCAATACCGAACACGAGGTTACCAATTGGTTAAAGGTTGGCGAAAACCTATCGTATAGCAGTACCAACGGAAACGGTGCCAACACCAGCAGCGATTATACCGGTGCTTTACTTTCTGCAATTTATTACCCAACCAACGGTACAGCTTATAATGCCGATGGCAGTTTTGCCGGTTTGCCAGGCCCATATGCCGGAGATTATGGCGATATTGTTAACCCTGTTGCTGAGTTGAACCGTATAGATATCAGTAACCCTATAAATGTGCTGGTAATTAATCCTTACGCCAATATTAAACTCGCCAAAGGTTTAACCTTCAGGTCTAACTTAAGCATCACCAAAACAGATGCTTCATTTAAAAGCTTTACCCCTAAAAGACCTGAGGTAGGAAAACCAGTATTGAGCAATAGTTTACAGGAAAGTAGTAACCGTAATAGTGATTTTCTAACAGAGCAGGTATTAAATTACAAAACTACCTTTGGTAACCATCAGCTCGATGTTACCGGTGGTTATTCATTCCAAAAAACACAATACAGAAGTTTATTTGCTTCAGGATCTGGTTTTGATGATGAATCGCCACAGTACAGGTATTTAATGAATGCCACAGTTATACAGCCTTCTTCGAGCACTTATATTGCACAGGCGCTTTCTTCATTGTTTCTGAGGGCGAACTACAACTATCGCGAAAAATATCTGGTATCGTTAATCGGTCGTCGTGATGGATCATCGTTACTCACCAAAAATAACAGGACCAGGAATTATGGTTCGGCTTCAGTTGGATGGGTAATGAGCAAAGAAGATTTTCTTAAAGATGTAAGTTGGTTAAATGAACTGAAATTAAGGGGCAGTTATGGCTTTTTGGGTAATTTGGCCTCACTTACTACCGATGCGGTTAATCCATTATTAACGCCAACGCAAAGTTATTTCGGGCAAACGCCAACTTTGCAGAATGGATATGTACAAAACGTTTTGGCCAATCCTAATATCGCATGGGCAGAATCTAAACAAACCAACGTTGGTGTTGATGTAGCGGTACTGGGAAGGATAAATCTTTCTGCAGATTACTTTATCAAAGAAATCGATAAAATGATCCTGACCAGAACATTGCCCGGAACGGCAGGTTTAAATACTCAAATTATTAATGCAGGTAAGGTAAAAGATAAAGGCATTGAGTTAGGGTTAACTTACAACAGTGATAAAAATGCAGCTTTCACCTACTCGGTAAATGCTACTTTAACTAAAATAAACAACAAAATAGAAGAACTTATACCAGGTATAGAAAACCAGGTTGTATCTACCAATTTCCGGAATGAGGTTGCTCCCCTTACCAATAGGGTTGGGCAATCGCTATACAGCTATTATGTATTAAAAACTGATGGCATTTTCCAGAGTCAGGCAGAAGCTGATAACTACAAAAATGCGAAAGGAACCAAGATTCAGCCGAATGCAAAAGCGGGCGATTTTAAATTTGTAGATATCAATGGCGATGGATCAATTGATAGTAAAGACCGTTATTTCGCAGGAAGTGCTTACCCTGATTTCTCTTACGGATTGAGCTTTAATGCAAGTTATAAAAATTTCGACTTCAATATTTTTGCGCAAGGTGTACAGGGTAATAAATTATTTAATGCGGTAAAACGTACTACCTATAGTGCTAGTGGGCCATCTTATAACAAACTGGTCGGTATTCTTGACGCCTGGTCGCCGGAAAATCCAGGAGGCAAAGTGCCGATTATTTCGACCAGCGATGCCAACGGAAACTTTGCAGCTTCTGATTTTTATGTAGAAGATGGTTCTTACCTGCGCATCCGTAATGTAACCCTGGGTTACAGTTTGCCAAAATCTATCGCCAGTAAATTAAAAACCGGAGGAGTGAGAATTTATGCCACAGCAAACAACCTTTTTACCATCACTAAATATTCAGGCTTTGATCCAGAGATCGGAATGGACAACAACGGTGTGGATGTTGGGCGTTATCCGCAGGCACGAAGTTTTATCCTTGGTTTAAGTGTAAATCTATAATCACAACAACAATGAAAAAGAATTTTAAATATATCGCATTTGCAGCACTTGCTGTTTTTTCTTCATGCACAAAAGAACTTGATATCGTACCTGAAGGTTCTCCATCAGCACAAAATTTCTGGAAAACAAAAGAAGATGCGCTAAAAGCCGAAAGCGGGATGTACGAAAACTACAATGCTGAAGACTTTTACGGTCGCGGAATGTTCTGGTTTATTAACGCCAGCGATGATATGGTTACCGGCCGTAATAAGCCGGAGGCTGATAACATTAAAAACTTTAACCGTACCTATGTGGGCGGTGGCTATACCGAAACACAGTGGAGCATGCGTTATGCTATTATCAAACGCGCCAACGATATCATTATCAATGTGCCAAAGATCAATATGGATGAAAGTTTAAAGAAACAGATCATTGGTGATGCTTACTTTAATGCCGGTTTGGTGTATTTCCAACTGGCAGCAAACTATGGAAATGATAAAGCAGGTGTGCCAATTGTTACTCCGGAGACCGATGCTTCTCAGCCAGTTGCCCGTGCAAAAAATGTAAATGAAAATTACGATTACATCATTTCACTTTTATTAAAAGCAGCTGATAACCTTCCGTTGTTTTCGGCGATGAAAGCTGCAGATTATGGTAAAGCACATAAAACTGCGGCCTGGGCTTATTTATCTAAAGTGTACCTGTATAAAAAGGATTATGCCAACGCTGCAAAATATGCCGATATGGTGATTAGTTCTGGTCAGCATGATTTGGTTAATACTGGTTTTGCCGATGTTTTTAAAGCCTCAAATAACTGGTCTAAAGAGTATATTTGGTCTGTGGTTTGTACGCCAAGTGGCGGCGGTACCGGCTGGGGAAGTAAACTTCCTGGCGTAATGTTAACCAACAAAGCCTGGGGTATTTACAACGGGTGGGGTTATTACCTGCCAACCAAAGAACTTTACGATTCTTATGAAACGGGCGATCAACGCAGGGAAGCTACCATTTTAAAACCTGGCGATAAATTTATGTTCTTTGGTGCCGAGCGTAGCTTTACCAAAGACGCAGGGGCAACTTCAAACTACCAGTTTAAAAAATACATGGAGCCTTTTTCTTACGCTAACCCTATTCCAACGCATGTTAACCCTAACGGTGATAACGGAACAACTGATTTAAATGTGCCATTAATGCGTTATGCAGAAGTATTGCTGATTAAAGCAGAAGCAGCCATTAATTTAAGTGGTGCAGGTGCCGGCGATACCGAACTGAATAAAATCAGGGTACGTGCAGGCCTGGGTACGAAAACAGGAATGACCATCGACGACCTTAAGCGCGAACGCCGCAATGAACTGGCAGGCGAATGGGCCGACCGTCACCGCGATTTGGTAAGATGGGGCGATGCGCAGGCTACTTATGCAAAACCGTTACACGATTTTGATGGAAGTGTAATCTGGCCGGCAAGAACTTTCAATCCACAGGTACACGATGTTTGGGCGGTGCCACAAAGAGAAATTGATAACAGTGCGGGTGTAATTAAACAAAATCCAGGATGGTAAAAAAAATAGGGATAAACTTTGCAGTGCTGGCCTTTGTGCTGGGGCTGCAAAGTGCATCTGCCCAGGTAAAACTGAGTGCAAACCGTGGGCACAGTCATAACGATTATAAACAGGAAATCCCCCTTTTAACGGCTTATTATGCAGAAATGGGATCCATTGAAGCTGATGTTTTTTTAAAAGACGGAGAACTATATGTAGCACATGAGGCTTCAGAAATCAGGCCGGGTTTTACACTTAAAAAAATATACCTCGATCCGCTTGCCCGGTTTTTTAAAGCAAAAGGAAATCATCCTTATGCCAATGCGGCTTTAAAACTGCAGTTGGTGGTTGATGTAAAGGAAGATTATAAACATGTACTTCCGGTATTGCTGAAAGAACTCGAGGCTTATTCCGAGGTTTTCGATGCAAAAAAGAATGCCAATGCCATAAAAGTAGTGGTTAGCGGCGATATGCCTGTTCCTGCCGATTTTAAAAATTATGATGAGCAATTATCATTTGATGGCAGGCCGAAAACCATTTATACCGATGCGCAATTAACCAGGGTGGCGATGATCAGTGATGATTTGAAAAACCATACCGTATGGAACGGAAAGGGAAACCCGACCAAAACCGACGAGGTAAAAATGAGGACTGCAATCAACAATGCGCACCAAAAAGGAAAACCTTTCCGGTTCTGGGCCACACAGGATAGTCCGAACACCTGGATTGTACTCGAAAGGCTTGGTGCAGATTGGATTAATACTGATAAACCAACCAAACTGAAGGATTTTTATCTTCATCAGGATAAACTCAGTTATACCAATCCAACACCTTACACGCCTTATACCCCAACATATAAAACTGACGGACAAAATAAAGCGCCTAAAAACGTCATTTTGTTAATCGGTGATGGAATGGGTCTGGCCGCGATCCACGCCGGACTGATTGCCAACCATGGCGACCTCAATATGGCGAAGTTCCGCAACATTGGTTTTTCAGAAACAGCTGCGGCTGATGCCGGAAATACCGATTCGGCTGCGGGCGGTAGTGCCATGGCAATAGGTTATAAAACCAATAACCGTTATATTGGTATGGGACCTGATGACCAGAACAAAACCAATCTGGTTGATACTTTGGCCGGTTTCGGCGTAAAAAGTGGCATCATCAGTTCAGGCGATTTAACCGATGCAACACCGGCAGTATTCTATGCCCATCAGCTCGACCGCTCTTACAACGGAGCAATTGCGAATGATCTGTTAAGCAGCAAAGCCGAAGTTTTAGTCGGTTCTAACCGTAAAGCTTTCGAGCAGAATAAGAACAACAACCTTTTGTCAGAACTTAAAGCCAAAGGCTTTCAGGTAACAAACAGTTTAGCTGATTTTGAAAAGCAAAATGCAGGCAAGCAACTGGTATTACTGGATGATTCGGCTACCCGACCTGCAATAAAAGGCCGTGGCGATATGCTTAAAAAATCGTTATTGCATACCATTCAGGTCTTATCTAAAAATAAACCTGGTTTCTTTATCATGACTGAAGGTGCACAGATTGATTACGGTGGCCATGCCAACGATTTGCCTTATCTCGTTACCGAATTACACGATTTCGACCGCACCATTGCTGAAGCGCTCCGCTTTGCCGATCAGGATGGCGAAACACTGGTAATCGTAACTGCCGATCATGAAACAGGTGGATTAACCCTTTTAGATGGTGCCGCCGAAAAAGGCATGGTAAGGGGCGAATTTAGCACCAACGATCATACGGGAATCCTGGTACCGGTTTTTGCTTATGGTCCTGGTTCTCAAAATTTCCGTGGTGTTTATCCTAATAATCAGATTTTTCATAAAATCATCAAAGCTTATCGCTCTGTAAAAGCTCAATAAATTTAATAAACCAAACAATCTCTGTAGCGGTGCCTGTATAATACAGCGCCGCTTTTTTCTTAATGTTAACACAACATTGCATTATTAATTTTGAAACCAATAGAGAAAACCTGATGGAAAGAAGATCTGCACTTAAAAATATCGGTGGCCTGTTTTTGCTGCCAACCTTATCAACAGTTTCGTTATCGGCGGAGAAAAAGCCTGTTTTAAGGGTGGCACATATTACTGATGTTCACCTGAAGAACCAATTTAATGCTCCGGCAAGATTTGTAAAATGCCTGCACCATTTACAAGCACAATCGCCAAAAGTAGATCTGATTTTAAACGGTGGAGACATCGTTTTCGATATGAACAAAGAGAATATTGATACCATTAACGGTCAATGGAAACTGGTGCAGGAAACCATGAAAAACGAATGTAGTACCCCGGTGCGTTATTGTTTGGGTAACCACGATATCTGGTGGAACGAAGCTAGCAAAGGCGATGTTTATTATGGTAAAAAATATGCCATGGATAAATTGCAACTGGTTAAACCTTATTACAGCTTGGTACAAAACGGCTGGAAAATTATTGTATTGGATAGTACCCACCTTGATATCGATAATACCTGGTACATCGGTAAATTGGGCGATGAACAGTTAAATTGGCTAAAAATCGAATTGGAAGGCACCAGTAAAACAATGCCAATCATGGTAATGTCGCACATTCCAATTCTTACCGCCCTGTTAATGATAGAAGATGATATTGTAAACAAATGGACCATGCTGGGTGGCGATATGCATACCGATACCGCTAAAATCATCAACCTTTTTTACCAGCACCCCAATGTAAAATTGTGCTTAAGCGGCCATTTGCACATGCGCGATAAAGTGGTGTATAACGGCGTTACTTACCTCTGCAATGGTGCTGTATCAGGTGCCTGGTGGGAGGGGAACAGAAGAGAAACCGCACCAGGGTATGGTATAATCGATTTGTATGAGGATGGTAGTTTTGAAGAAAAATATGTGAATTATTAAATGATGGAAATTTTCAAGATTCGTCATCCCCGTGCAGACGGGGATCTTAATGCAAATAAGGCATGGTAATGGCATTAAGATTCCCAATCCGGTTGGGAATGACGCCCGCATTTGAATTTACTAACAATCTCTTAATGTCCTTAACTTCTTAATGGTCGAAAGCAATTAAATAACAATTACTTTTTACGATTGTCTAACCTCGTGGGAAAACTATTCTTGTTATTCCCTTAACATTGCCTTCATATTTAGATCCTTGCTTTGTTCAAAAAAGAATAAATGAAAAGAGATCTACTCACCCTGATAGCCGCCGCATCTATCGGTATGGTATCGTGCAAAAAGAACCACGACGAAACACCGGCAGAATTTACTTATCCGGCCATGGCCGAAGTTTCTGATCCTTCGGTACTTTTTACCACAACTGCAGGTGTAAAAGTATATAACGGTGGTTTCGGTTCGGCTGTAGCTGCTGATCCCAATTCGCCGGATGTTTTTTACATGATGACGGATAGGGGATCGAATGTTGCCGGGCAGCTGGCCAATTCCATCATCATCGGAAAACTGGATTTTGATCCGCAGATCGGAAAATTCAGATTAAAAGATGGTAAATTAGTGCTTGAGCAAACCATCGAACTAAAAAATGCCTCAGGTGGTAAATTAAACGGATTACCTAATCCTGCGGGAATGGGTGCTTCTGGAGAAATTGCTTACGACTTAAACGGACAGGTAATTACGCCAAGCGCTGATGGCATCGACTCAGAAGGTTTGGTTAGGGCTGCCGACGGATCGTTCTGGATCAGCGATGAATACGGACCGCACATTGTACACGTTGATGCAACAGGTAAAACCATCGAACGCATTAACCCATTTGGAACAGGAACCGGCGGACGTAAAATTCCGGCAGTATTTGCAAACAGAAGAGCAAACCGCGGTATGGAAGGTTTGGCCATTACGCCAGACGGAAAAACTTTGGTGGGTATGATGCAATCGCCGATGTACAATCCTTCAAAAAGTGCAGTAACCAATTCGGTTGTTTTAAGAATCCTCACTTTTGATATTGCTACAGGTGCAACCAAACAATATGCTTATTTAATGGATAATGTAAGCCTTACAGGTGTGAGTGATATTGTTGCCGTAAATAGTACTACTTTTTTAACCATCGAGCGCGATGGTTTGTATGGAGGTGCAGCAAGCAACCCGGCCACATTTAAAAAAGTTTTCAAAATCGACATCAGCGGCGCTACCGATATTTCTGATTCGAACAACGGCACAACGGGTAAACTTTATGGTGGTAAAACGGTCGAAGAATTGAACAACGCAGCAGGCTTAAGCGGAGCAGGCATTACACCGGTAAGCAAAACGGTTGTTTTAGACCTTTTAAAAGATCTTCCATCTGTTTATCCACACGATAAAGCCGAAGGTTTAGCCTTGTTGCCAGGTAATATTCTGGTGATTTCTAACGATGATGATTTTGGTGTGGTAGATAACGGTGCAAGTGGTTTTGCCCAGAAAATTTTGCCTTTAACCAATTCGGTTGATAGAAACCGATTGTATTTTGTGAAAATTAAGCTTTAGGATATTTGGAGCGGTCGTCATTCCCAACCCGATTGGGAATCTTAATGCAAAATGCTTTAAGATTCCCGCCTGCGCGGGAATGACGCCATTACCAAACTTATCTCATTCTAATTCTTCCCAACCCTGTTCTCTTCATCACTGGTTCCTGTTCTTCTGCTGCGGGCAGTTTTGATTTTCATGTTCCCGAATTTATAATTGAAACTTAGGTTTACCCTACGGCTTTCCCATTCGTTTTGCCAAAAGGTGTTAATGTTGTTGTAAGCCAGGTTTGCCCTGAATTTATTGGTATTAAAAACATCGTTTACTTTTAAAGACAGTGTGGCATTCTTTTTCCAGAATGTTTTTTTAGCGCCTATGTTAATCTGGTAACTTTCCAGGCTATGGAACAATCCCGAAACAGAAGGCGATTCGTAATAACCATATAAAGAAAGGCTGTAGTTTTTGGGTAAAGTAATGGTATTATCGGTACTGAAAGACCAGCTCCATGAAGAAGCATTATAACCTGCGCCCTGTACCGGCGATGTAGTACGGTTATAAGCTGCAGAAACTTCGGTATTGTTATTCCACCATTTAGTTACATCAAAGGGGCTTCCTGTTGCCGCATAAAAACTCACTGTGCGGTTCAGGTTTTCAGGTCTCGAGATACTTTCTTTGGTGGTATTGTTCTGGTAAATTACTTCTGATATGGATTGATTGCTGGTTGAATAACTCAAAGTTAATACCCTGAAGTTTTTTAACGAATAATTAAATTCAAAACTATTAGCATAAGAAGGTTGTAATAATGGATTACCCTGCAAGGCAGTGTATGGATCGGTATAAAAGGTAAATGGATTTAAACTGCTGTACGATGGACGATTTATGCTTTTGCGGTAAGCTCCCGTAACTAAATTGTTCGAATCGATTTTATAAGAAACAAAAAGCGTTGGGAAAAGCTTCCAGTATTTTCTTTCAATCAACGTATTGGTGCCCGATGAGCTACCGTCGCCTAAAGTCTGTTCGGCACGTAAACCTGCTTTGATCTGTAAATTTTTGAAACTCTGATCTAATGAGAGGTAACCTGCGTTAATGTTTTCGTTATACAAAAATTCGTTGGTTCTCCGTGGATCGTTAATCCAGCCAGCGGTTTTCAGCGAATCGAAACGCACATCGCTCTGCGATTTTACCCAACTGCTTTTCCAGCCGGTTTCCATTTTCAATGTTTTGGTAAAGCTCAGGGTATAATCTGCTTTGATAGAATATATGGATACCTTGCCCATGCCCTTATTGCGCAGATCGATCGGATTGCCGATCAGCTGATCGTTTGCATCCAGGTAATTATTGGTAAAAGTTTCGTTTCTGCTATTGTCGTAACGCACATAATCAGCATCAATTCCCAGTTCTCCACCCAAAGTATCTGTTTTTAACCGGTAGTTAAGGTTTAAAGCATGGTTTTTCTCCGTATTGCTCTGCGGATTGTACATGCTCGTTCCGCCCATTTTTGCCCCGGCAGCATTATAATTTACCGAGTTGCTGTTTACCTTGGTTTCTTCAGGAGCGGTATATCCTTTCACCATAACGCCTAAGGTGTTTTTATCGTCAATAAAATAATCTGCACCTGTAGAGTAATTTAAGTTATTTGTAACCGGGTGCCAGAAGTTGAGCTGATTATATTGCTCATCGCCAATAGTTCTGTTCAGGGTTAACCTGTTGTAGGAGTTATAATGACCTGCATTTAAACGTAAGTAAGTGCTCACTTTACCGATATTGTAATTAAGGTTAGTGCCACCAAAAGCTTTCTCATAACGGCCATAGCCTCCGCCAAGGTTCATATTGCCATTAAAGCCCTGCATTTTGTTTCTTTTCAGTTTAATATTGATGATCCCGGCCGTTCCAGCTGCATCAAATGAAGAAGGTGGGTTAGAAATCAGTTCTATTTTGCTTAATACCGATCCTGGTAACGATTTTAAGTAAGTGGTTAATTCCATACCCGTCATGTAACTTAATTTACCATCGATCATTACATTAATGCCTTTTTTACCTTTAAGCACAATGTTGTCGTCTTTGTCCAGTTTTACACCCGGCGACCTGCTGATCACTTCCAGTGCATTATCGCCTGCCGTATTCATTTGCTCTACATTCACCACTACCCGGTCGGCTTTTTGATCAATAACCGGCATTTTAGAGATAATATTCACCTCCTTAAGGTTTTGTGAACGATCAGTTAATACAATTGCCGCGATTTTAACAGCAGCATCTTTCACTTCAAATATGGCCGATTGGTTTTTATCATAGCCCATCATCAGCGCCTTAATTATATATCGACCCGGTTTAACCTGGCTAAATTCATACAAACCCTGTTGGTTAGTAGCCTGTAGGGCAACCGAAGCAGAATCGGGCAGGTGGATCAGCGCTACAGAAGCATAATCAAGTGCTTTATTGCTTTTATCGGTAACCGTTCCGGATATTTTGGAGTTTTGAGCAAAAACGGTTTTCATACCGAAAAAGAAAAAGAAAAAAATGGCAGGTTTTATTAAGCGGTTCATTTTATGTTTGTTTTAATTGACGTTTCAAAGATGAAAAGCCTGCCTCAGCCTAAAAATTATATAATCCCAACCCATTAAAATATTATCCCAATGCGTTTTTCGGGTATAAATGGTGTTGATCCTTAAAAAGGATAGGTTGGGATAATTATTTACCGGTTTGGCATAAGAAAATAGGCCGTTAAAAAAGCTTTGTATAGTTTTAGGGCATGAAAACAATAAAAACCATTTCCATCCATATTCTTTGCTGGATACTCGTATTGGGTTATTTTTATGGAGGGTCTTTAATTTCCGGAACCACGTTTACCAAGATTGCTTTTAATGTCTCTATGAATTTTATACAATTGGTAGAGTTTTATATCTGCTACTTGTGGGTTTACCCGCGGTTTTTGCAAAAGAATAAAATACCGCAGTTAATAGGGGGCATTTTGTTAACCATGGCAATATTTATTGCACTTAGGTATTTAATAGAAGAGGTGCTTTATTTAAAATGGTTTGGTTTTCATAATTATTTCGATGGTGTAACTGCCTGGGGTTATATATCTGATAACATCTATTGGAGTATTGCTTTTATTGTGGTACCGGCTGCAGTTTATGGTATACAGCAGAGTTTTAAATCCGAGCAGGTTAACCGCAAACTCAAAGAAGAAGTGGTAAAGGCCGAACTTTCATTCCTTAAATCGCAGATCAATCCACACTTTTTATACAATACCTTAAACTATGTGTACTCACTGGCTATTCCGGTTTCTGATAAACTGGCCAACGCCGTTTTACGTCTCTCCGACCTGATGCGTTATACTTTGAACGATAGTCCGGATGGAAAGGTGAGTTTAGATAAAGAAGTAGAGTACCTTGAAAGTTATGTAGCGCTTTTTAAAATGCGTTTCGAGCCAAAATTTTATGTCGATTTTGTAACCGAAGGCATCAGTGATCAAAAAATAGCGTCACTTATATTGATTCCATTTGTCGAAAATGCTTTTAAACATGGAGTGGTGAATGATGAAGCGCAGCCCGTTCGCATTAAACTGAAAGTGCAGAACAAACGTTTAAGTTTTGAGGTGAGTAATAAAATTAGCCATGCACAGAAAGACCATTCGAGCGGTATTGGGATGATAAATATTCACCGTAGGTTAGATCTCATTTATCCTGACAGGCATGAGCTGTTGATTTCTAACAATGGCAATACCTATAAAAGCACTTTGATTTTAAATCTCTAATGGATAATTTGGACAGTTGAAATATTTTAATTCGCCAAACGCTAATCCCTAACCGCCAAACCCTAACCCTACTATGATCCGTTGCCTTGCTGTTGATGATGAATCTTACGCCTCAGATATTATTGCTGCCTTTATTAATAAAACCCCTTTTTTAGAATTAGTGGGTACTTCAACCAATGCCTTTGAAGCGCTTAACCTGGTGCAGGAAGGTAAGGTAGACCTGGTGTTTTTGGATATTCAGATGCCCGAACTGACCGGGATTCAGTTTTTAAAAATCTGTGGAGGTAAATGTAAAGTGATTCTCACCACAGCCTATCCCGAATATGCTTTAGAAGGTTTTGATCTCGATGTGGTCGATTATCTCCTCAAACCAATTTCTTACGAGCGTTTTTACAAAGCAGCTACCAAGGCCCGGCAAATTTTAGCGCCTGTGGCGCCAGTTCAACAGGAAGTAATTGTGCAAAAGCCTGCCCAGGGGAATGATTTTATTTTCATTAAAGGCGATACCAAGAATAAATTTATCAAGGTTAATTATGAAGAGATCCTTTATGTTGAAGGACTGAAAAACTATGTTTCGGTTTATACGGCTACACAGCGGATCATTACCTATCAATCGTTACGTGAGCTGGAAACCGAACTGCCACAACCGCCCTTTTACCGCATCCATAAATCATATATCATCTCGCTCGAAAAAATTAAAATGATCGATGGAAATACCGTTTTTATCAATGATCAGGCTATTCCAATCGGCGAAACGTATAAAGAAGAGTTTTTTAAAGTGGTAAGGGAAGGGAAGAAGAATGGTTAATTGAGGAATAATTAAATATTGTTGAATTGTTAGATTGTTCAATTGCTGGGATTCATCTTTCAGTTAACCAGTTTCAACAATTAACCGATTAACCCAACTAACGATTAACCAACCTTGTGAATAAATTCTCCCTAATATTTCTCCCGATTTTTTTAAGTTTGCTGTTTAAAGATTAAAATCAAAAAATGGCCGTACAAGAAACCAATTCATTAAATCAGGTTGCAGAATTTCACTCTACCTTTAAACATCCTATTCTCGAAAATCCGGTTATTCCTTCAAAACAAAGGGCTAATCTGCGCATCTCGCTTTTGGCTGAAGAATTGAAAGAATTACAGGAAGCAGTAGAAAATGATGACCTGGTAGAAGTGGCCGATGCGCTTTGCGATCTGCAGTATGTTCTAGCCGGAGCCATCCACGAGTTTGGCTTAGGTGGAAAATTTAAGACCTTATTTGATGAAGTTCACCGCTCTAATATGAGCAAAGCCTGTAAAACGGTAGAAGAAGCTGAACAAACGATCCAGTTTTATTTAGATAAAGACCAGACAGAATCTTATTACAAGGAAATCGACGGACTGTTTTTGGTGTTCAGAAAATCTGACGATAAGACGTTAAAATCAATCAATTATTCTCCGGCCGATTTAAAGTCACATTTGGTTTAACCCATAAATAAGCTCGAATTGAAAAGACTAAAACAGATTGCAAACGAGCTGAAATTAACACAGGCGGCTCCTGATGCAGCTTTAATGCGTGAGTTTATTTTTTACTCACCCAAAATGCCTTTGCGCCTGCATCAGGAACAGCTTATTGCCGCTTCAAAACAATTTAGCTTGCCTGTTTTTGATACCTATTTTACCAATGCAGAGGTCGCTATCAATTGCTTCAGTTGGGGTAATGGAAAGAAGAAAGTGCTGCTTACGCATGGATGGGCTTCAAAAGCTTTAGACTTTTACGAACTGATTGTTGAACTCCAGAAAATAGAAGATCTGGAGATCATTGCTTTTGATGCACCTGGTAATGGAAGTTCGATCTCTGAGTTTTCGAACCTGATGTTGTATGCCGATTCGGTAAAAGCTATTGCTTTAAATTACGCACTGCCAGATGCATTAATCGGACATTCGCTGGGCGGCATGGCCAATGTAATTGCGATACAGGAATTAGGAATCACTCCCGGTCTGCTCATCAGCATTGCCCCGTTGATCCGTTTGAAAGAGAATTTTGAGCAGAGTTTGGATTCGGTAAGCATAGGAGCTAAACACCAGGATATTTTCTTTGAAAATTTTGCAAATGAGTTCCCCGTTTCAGCAAGTCATTTTAACCTAACTGAACTATATCAGCTAAATCCTGGCATTGATCATTTCCTGGCTTTCGATCCCGCTGATCATATTTCTCCATATCCGTTTCTAAAAGAATTTTTAAATAAATACCCTGCAATAAGTTCGAAATCATACGAAGAGGTAGGGCATTATAAAATCCTTAAATCAGTTGATGTAATAGGCGATATCATAGAAAAAGTACAAGCCTTAAGTTAATTTTTGAAATTTTATATGATTTGTAGCCACCCATGGTGGGAAGGTTTCAAAGTAACTTTGATTGGTCGCCACCCATGGTGGGAAGGTTTCAAAGTAACTTTGATTGGTCGCCACCTATGGTGGGAAGGTTTCAAAGTAACTTTGATTTGATGCCACCCATGGTGGGAAGGTTTCAAAGTAATTCTGTTCAGGATCCCTCTAAAAATAGTCATTGCGAACTGAAGTAGGTAGTAGATTGTGTGGCTGAATCTAAATAGAAGTATCGTCATTTCGGCCGTAGTGTAGAAATCTGCATCTAAAAATCACCACCCAGATACCTTACGTGTCTTCAGGTGGCTTAGGTGGTCAAACAAAAAATGAATTGATATAATTTCCATAGAAAGCGTTGTCAACTTTCTAGCCCACTTGCCATTAAAGTTGACAACGCCAATTCTATTCGCTTGACGTCAGATGGTAACATTTGACACTCCAACAAAGGGCTGCTATCTGTTTTCTACACTACAATTTCCAACTTCTGTCTCCGGACTTATCTAATTCCATCATCCATTTTACGTCTTCCATCTCTGATCCATAACAGTGCATAACAGTTAAAGTTGATGCAAATTCTATTTTAGGGCAACCAAATATTAAATTAGAGCATGCAAGCAATTTTAGGTGTAATTTTTCATTTCTTCGGTGGTTTCGCCTCCGGAAGTTTCTACATTCCATACAAAAAAGTTAAAGGCTGGGCCTGGGAAAGCTATTGGATTGTTGGTGGGATATTCTCCTGGTTAATTGTTCCACCACTTGCTGCTTTTTTAACTGTTCCTAATTTTGGTGCCATTATCAGCAGTACCAATGGTGGTATTTTATGGCTTACCTATTTCTTTGGTATCCTTTGGGGCATTGGTGGTTTAACCTACGGTTTAGGTGTTCGTTACCTGGGTGTATCATTGGGAAGCAGTATCATTTTAGGACTGTGTATGGTATTGGGATCAATCCTTCCATCCATTTATTTCGATTTTTTTCCTCAGGCAGGTAAAGATACTTTTAGCATGTTTTTGCATACCGATTGGGGCCGCATGGTATTACTGGGGCTTCTGGTATGCGTTTTTGGGATTATCATCTGTGGTAAAGCAGGTATGATGAAAGAAAAGGAAATGAAAACTGGTGTTACTGACCCACATGGAATGGAGGTAAAAACAGAATTCAAATTCGGTCTTGGGTTGTTTGTGGGGATTGTTTCGGGGGTGTTAAGTGCCTGTTTCAATTTTGGTATCGAAGCCGGAAAACCTATGGCCGATGCTGCAAACGCCATCTGGAAAGCTGCAAACCCTGCAGAAAATGGAAATTTCCTATTTCAGAATAACGTTACCTATATCATTGTACTTTGGGGTGGTTTAACCACTAATTTTATCTGGTGTATGGTACTTAACGCGCGCAATAAAACATTTGGCGATTATACCAATGCAAAAACGCCATTGTTAAAAAACTATATTTTTTCTGCACTGGCAGGTACCACCTGGTTTTTGCAGTTCTTTTTTTATGGTATGGGTGAAAGTAAAATGGGCAATGGTGCCAGTTCGTGGATCTTACACATGGCTTTTATCATTTTGATCGCCAACGTATGGGGACTCGTGTTGAAAGAGTGGAAAGGGGTATCCAAAAAGACCTTATTTACTGTTTTGGCGGGTATTCTAACCATCATCATTTCGGTACTCATTGTAGGTTATGGTAATTCAATAAAAGGTTAATAAATAAAAAATTTAAATAGAATATAAGAATGTCAATCGATACGAAAAGTTATAAGCACGTAAGCTATCTATGGGATGAAGAGGAAGCCGCAAAACTGGCTGGTGATGAAGTAGCCCTCTTAATTTATCGCTCTAATTTATTGGGTGCAGATTTACGCTTAACCAATTATGGAGGTGGCAATACCTCGTGCAAAGTATTGGAAAAAGATCCGCTTACCGGTTTGGAAACCGAAGTAATGTGGGTAAAAGGTTCGGGTGGCGATTTAGGCACCTTAAAGAAAAGTGGACTTGCTGCATTATATGTTGACCGTTTACGTAGTCTGAAAAATATTTACCGTGGTGTAGAGCATGAAGATGAAATGGTTGAACTTTTCAATCACTGCATTTTCGATTTAAGTTCTAAAGCACCATCAATTGATACGCCTTTACATGGTTTCCTGCCATTTGCGCATATTGATCACCTGCACCCTGATGCGGCAATTGCCATTGCAGCGGCTAAAGACGGTAAAAAAATTACCGAAGAGTTATTCGGAGGTACAATCGGCTGGGTGGAATGGAAAAAACCAGGTTTCGAACTTGGGCTTCAGTTAAAACAGTGTTTAGATGAAAATCCGGGTATCCGTGGCATTATGCTGGGCTCGCATGGTTTGTTTACCTGGGGCGATACCGCTTACGAAAGTTACCTGAACACTTTAGAAGTAATCGAAATCTGTTCTGATTACCTGAACCAGAATTATGGTAAAAAAGGTCCGGTTTTTGGCGGACAGAAAATAGAAAGTGCAGCTGCAGATCAGCGTAAAAAACAAGCAGCTGCAATAGCACCTGTTTTACGTGGTTTATGTTCTTCTAAACAGCACATGATCGGTCATTTTACCGATGATAGCCGTGTATTGGAATTTATCAATTCTAACGATCTCGATCGCCTTGCGCCAATGGGAACGAGCTGTCCTGATCACTTTTTGAGAACTAAAATTAGTCCGCTGGTTTTAACACTAGAAAGTAATGCCGATTTATCAGATGTTAAAGCGCTAAAAGAAACTTTAGCACCTGCCTTTGAAGATTATAGGGCAATGTACACGGCTTATTACGAAGATTGTAAACATCCAAACAGTCCGGCTATCCGTGATACTAACCCAGTGGTGATTTTATACCCTGGTATCGGTATGTTTACTTTCTCTAAAGATAAGCAAACGGCAAGGGTTGCAGCAGAATTCTACATCAATGCCATTAATGTAATGAAGGGTGCTGAAGCGGTTTCAGAATATACTTCATTACCTCACCAGGAAGCGTTTAACATCGAATATTGGTTGTTGGAAGAAGCGAAATTACAACGTATGCCTAAACCAAAACCATTAACTGGTAAAATTGCCTTGATTACAGGCAGTGCCGGTGGTATTGGTAAAGCAATTGCAAAGAAATTTGTTGCCGAAGGCGGTGTGGTGATTTTAAACGACATGAACGCCGAGCGTTTGGAAGAAGCAGGCAAAGAATTTGCAGGTCAGTTTGGTAAAGATTCTTACAGTACCGCTATTTTGAATGTAACCAGCGAAGCAGATATTAAAGCCGCTTTCGATTCGGCTGCCCTGGCTTTTGGCGGGGTAGATATCGTGGTAAACAATGCAGGTTTATCAATCTCTAAAACCATTGCCGATCATACCGAAAAGGATTGGGATTTATTATATGATGTTTTGGTAAAAGGTCAGTTTTTTATTACCCAGGCTGCAACAAATACGATGCAAAAGCAGGATATTGGTGGCGATATCATTAATATTGTAAGTAAGAATGCCCTGGTAAGCGGACCAAATAATGCCGGTTATGGCAGTGCAAAAGCGGCTCAGTTACATTTAAGCAGATTAAACGCTGCCGAACTGGGTGCCGATAATATCCGTGTAAACGTAGTTAATCCAGATGCGGTAATCAGCGATAGCAATATCTGGGCAGGCGGATGGGCAGAAGGCCGTGCAAAAGCTTACGGCGTAACTGTTGCAGAGTTACCGGCTTATTACGCAAAACGTACTTTGTTGAACCAGATCATATTACCAGATGATATTGCCAATGCCTGTTTCGCCTTTGTGGGTGGCTTGTTGCTCAAATCAACCGGAAATGTTTTAAATGTTGACGGCGGAGTAGCCATGGCATTTGTAAGATAACACAAATCCTCGGTCTGTGTTCTCACAAACTGAAACAGATAATTAAATTAGTGGTCAGTGGGGACACAGACCACGGCGATAAGTTAAAATAAAATAATAACAATTTGTGCCTCGGTCTGTGTCCCCACAGACCGAAACGAATAATTAGATTAGTGGTCTGTGGGGACACAGACCACGGTATCAGGATTAAATAATATTAACCACAGATAAAAAGGATGCACATAGATATAAAAATCTGTGTTTATCTGTGTAAATCCGTGGCTAAAAAAAATAGATTAGTGGTCTGTGGGGACACAGACCACGGTATCAGGATTAAATAATATTAACCACAGATAAAAAGGATGAACACAGATACAAAATCCGTGTTTATCTGTGTAAATCCGTGGCAAAAAAACATTGGTCTGTGGTACACAGACCATGGCAAACAGAATTTTAAATTCAGTTTTAGTAAGTTGTTTAACCGGTCTGTGCCTTGCACAGACCGAAAATGACTTTTAAAATAATAAAACCAAATATCCTCATGAATATCGAGCAGAACCAAATAGAAAAACATAACGACTCCCTTTTAACTTCACATCAACGCAAACTTGCTTTTTTAAAAGAAGATTGGTCACACGTTGATCTGGAAAGCGTAATCAAGAAACTGGTCGATTTTCAGATTGCTATTCCAAGCTGGGCATTGGGCACTGGCGGTACACGTTTTGGCCGTTTTGCCATTACCGGTGGTGAGCCACGTACCATTGAAGAAAAAATTGAAGATGTAGGTTTATTGCATGCCCTTAATGGTGCAAGTGGTGCCATTTCGCTGCACATTCCATGGGACATCCCTCAAAATGCAGAAGCTTTAAAAACTTTAGCCTCCAGCTATGGTTTAAAGTTCGATGCCATGAACTCGAATACTTTTCAGGATCAGAAAGGATCAGCGCATAGCTATAAATTCGGTTCATTGCAGAATGTGAATAAAGACATCCGCAAACAAGCCATTGAGCATAACATTGAAGTAATTAAACACGGTATTGCATTGGGATCGGATGCTTTAACGGTATGGCTTGCTGATGGTTCTTGTTTCCCAGGTCAGCTTAATTTCCGTAAAGCTTTCGAAAATACCTTAGAGAGTTTGCAGGAAATTTATTCAGCCTTGCCTGAAAACTGGAAAATATTTGTGGAGTACAAAGCCTTCGAACCTAATTTTTATTCAACTACTGTTGGCGATTGGGGACAATCGTTATTGTACGCGAGCAAATTGGGTAAAAAAGCTTATACTTTAGTCGATTTAGGTCACCACTTACCAAATGCAAACATTGAGCAGATTGTAGCTTTATTGCTAATGGAAGGAAAATTAGGTGGTTTCCACTTCAACGATTCTAAATATGGCGATGATGATTTAACGGCAGGAAGCATCAAGCCTTACCAGTTGTTCCTGATCTTTAACGAGCTGGTAGAAGGAATGGATGCAAAAGGCATGAACCACGCAAAAGATTTAGGCTGGATGATCGACGCTTCACACAATGTGAAAGATCCTTTAGAGGATTTATTACAATCCGTTGAAGCGATAATGATTGCTTATGCACAAGCTTTATTGGTGGATAGAAAAGCCTTGAACGAAGCACAGGACAATAATGATGTAGCCAAAGCACAGGAGATTTTACAACATACTTTCCGTAGCGATTTAAGGGCTTTAGTAGCTGAGGCTAGGTTAAGAGCAGGTGCTGCTTTATCACCGATCGCTTTATACCGCGGTTTAGAAGTAAGAAATAATTTAGTTAATCACCGCGGAAATACTGTTGCCACAGGTTTATAAATAGGAGAATAAAATGCCAAAACCTGTTATTGCCATATTTGATGTTGGGAAAACGAATAAAAAACTCTTTCTGATAGATGAAAACTACCAGATTGTTTACGAACGTTCTGCGCGTTTTGTAGAAACGGTTGATGAAGATGGCGAGCCTTGCGAAAACCTCGAAAGCCTGCGTTCTTCAGTTTACGATTCCCTGCATCAGGTTTTGCAGTTAAAAGAATTTGATGTTAAAGCCATTAATTTTTCTACTTATGGTGCCAGCTTTGTGTACCTGGATGAAAATGGGGAGCCTTTAACACCACTTTATAATTATTTAAAAGAATATCCGGAGGAGCTTAAAAAAGCTTTTTATGCGAAATACGGAGGTGAGGAGAAGATTTCATTGGAAACGGCCTCACCAATTTTGGGCAGTTTAAATTCGGGCATGCAACTCTACCGCCTGAAAAATGAAAAACCCGAAATATTCCAAAAGGTAAAATGGGCCTTACATTTGCCACAATATTTAAGCTATTTAATCTCAGGTAAAGCGGTGGCCGATATTACCAGTATTGGCTGTCATACCCAGCTTTGGGATTTCAATAAAAACAAATACCACGATTGGGTTTTGGCAGAAAAAATAGGGGAGAAATTTGGCGAATTCACGCCTGCAGATTCGAGCTTAACCACCAATTTTGAAGGGAACACACTAAACGTAGGTGTTGGACTGCACGATAGTTCTGCGGCACTAATCCCTTACCTGGCGAACTTTAATACCCCATTTGTGCTTATTTCTACCGGTACCTGGTGCATCAGTTTAAACCCATTTAACCAGCAGCCCTTAACTGCCGAAGAGCTTAAACAGGATTGTTTGTGTTACATGCATTATAAAGGCAAGGCTGTTAAGGCTTCACGCATTTTTGCAGGTTACGAGCATGAAGTACAGCTTAAACGAATCGCCGAACATTTCGATCGCGCAGCTTACCTGTTTAAACACCTGAAGTTTAATCCATCAATGATTTTGAAACTGGCGAATAAAATCCCCGAAAATCAACAGGAACAGCAGGGTTTTTCTGCAAGTTCGGCTTTTCCGGACCGCGACCTGAATATCTTTCAAACTGCTGAAGAAGCCTATCACCAATTGATCTTCGACCTGATCAAGCAGCAGATTTATTCATTAAAATTGATTTTAAATGCTGGTGTGAGACGAATTTTTGTAGACGGGGGATTTGGTAAAAACGCCATTTACATGCATTTATTGGCTACTTCCATTCCCGATATTGAGGTTTATGCCTCCTCAGTTTCGCAGGCTACGGCCATTGGTACCGCACTGGCCATAAATGATGCCTGGAATGAAAATCCGGCGCCAACGGACATGATTCAGTTAAAATATTATTCTGCCATTCAGCGTAGCTTAGATTTTTAGGAATTTACCTATATTCGAATTCTCCATACCAATGTAACCGTTTTGAAACCAGAAGATTTAATCCCCTACATAAAAGTTGATGAGTATTCATCAACGCCAAAATATAAGCAGTTAACCAATGCAATTTTGGCCGCTATTGAAAGTGGTAAACTTCTTAAAAATAGTTTGTTGCCATCCATAAACGAGTTGAGTTTTAGTTTGGAAATGTCGAGGGATACCGCCGAAAAAGGTTACCGTAACCTTCGGAAACTGGGGGTAGTTGATTCTGTACCTGGTAAGGGTTATTTTATCGTAAATACCGATTTTTCGAGAAAATTAAAGATCTGTTTGCTTTTTAACAAGCTCAGTACGCACAAAAAAATCATTTACGATTCCTTTACCAAAACCATCGGCGAACGTGCGGCGATAGATTTTTATATCTACAACAATGATTTTGCGCTGTTCAAGAAGATGATTGTGGCCAAACGCGATGATTATTCGCACTTTGTGATCATTCCACACTTTTTAGAAGGAGGCGAAAATGCCCACGAAATTATCAATACCATCCCAAAAGAGAAACTGGTGATCCTTGATAAATTGCTGCCCGGGATTACAGGAGATTATGCTGCGGCGTATGAAAATTTTGCACAGGACATTTATGCGGCCCTGGAACAGGCTTTAGACCGGCTTTCTCATTACCGTACCCTCAAAATTATCTTTCCAAAAAATAGTTATTTCCCACACGAGATATTAACGGGTTTTTACAGGTTTTGCCAGCAGTATGCTTTCGACCATAAAGTGATCCACAATATCAAAGATGAAGAAATTAATCCTGGTGAAGTGTATATTAACCTCATGGAAGACGATCTGGTGATGCTGATTGAACGATTAATTGCTCAAAAACTTAAAATCGGTGTAGATGTTGGCGTAATATCTTATAATGAAACCCCGTTAAAAAGAATCATTTTAGATGGGATTACCACTATTTCTACTGATTTTAGCAAACTAGGTGCACAGGCAGCGGAGTTTGTTCTCAATGGTAAAACCGAAAAAATCGAAGTTCCTTTCTATTTGAACTTGCGTAAATCGTTGTAACAAAAACCAAATTCGTCATTGCGAGAAGGCTTTTTCAGCCGACGAAGCAATCTTACAACGATCGTGACCAGCGTGCGCTTTAAGATTGCTTCGGGCCTCGCAATGACGACTTTTTTATTGTAATTTGTTAATAGCAGCGTGGTGCAATGTAGTAGCGAATCTATAAAGTCTATAGTTAGCTTGATTCTTTTTATTTGAATCTTCCCAAATCACTATAACTTATTTTAACCAAAACATTGGAGTTTGTTATCTAATTAGCTAACTTTGTATTGGCTTAAATTTGGTTAATGAACGAAGAATTTATCAGGGACATTTTCTACTTTGAAGAGTATTATTTGGATTTTTACGAAAAGCTTAAGCCTAACGTAAAGAAAAAATTCAATTGGACATTACAACTAATCGCTACGCTTGAAAAAATCCCTGAAAAATATTTTAAGCACATTACAGGATCTACAGGGCTTTTTGAGATTAGGGTTGAAGTTGGTTCTGATATTTTCAGGGTGTTTAGTTTTTTCGATAAAGGTCAACTGATCATCCTGGTAAATGGATTTCAGAAGAAAAGCCAAAAAACTCCAAAAAATGAAATCGAATTAGCGGAGAAACTTAAAAAGAAATATTTCGATGGAAAAGAAAAAGAATAAATTGACATCATTTGCCGTTCATTTGGATACCGAATACGGTAAGCGAGGTACAGAAAGTAGAGAAAATTACGAACAGGAATTTGAGAGTTTTAAACTCGGTGCAATGCTACAAGAACTCCGGAAAGAAAAAGGCATGACACAAGAGCAACTTGCCGAAAAATGCGGTACTACAAAAACCTACATTTCTAGAATTGAGAATAATGCAAGCGATATTAGACTTTCAACTTTAATGAGGATTATTAAAGTTGGGTTAGGTGGCCACTTAAACCTAAACGTGAGTTTATAAAACGAAATACCCTATTTTAGTTTAAATGAGTGAACAGGTAACAGCGCAGCAGCTTTCAGAACAACATCCTTACGATTATATTTTAAAGGATTTTAACCTGAAAGATCTGAGTCAGGTTGTTATTCTTAAACATTTAAGCGGATTGATTCATACCGATGTTAAAGGCTTTTACCAGCTTTTTCCGGAGCAGATAGAGATTGATTATGCCGCTTTTAGCGATGAAGCATCTGGATTAGCCTTTCCAATTGTTCAGCTGCAGCAAAATGATAATTCGGTAAAACTTTCTTGTCGTTGTGCTGCGCCAAAAAATAAACTCTGCGAACATCAGGCTCGGGTTTTGTACAATATTCTTCAACGTCAGGAACTACTGATTTTCTTTGATGCTAATCTCCGCAGGCAAAAGCTGGCCAAAATTGCAGTCGATTACGGATTGGAAAAAGAAAATGATTTCGATCTTTTGTTCAACCTCCGGTATGAAAACGGTCAGTTAGATATTCGCCCAAAAATGGATGCCCTGCAACCATTTAACAAAGAAGCCCAGCAAAATTTACAGGAACTTTTATTACCGCCAGCAAATACTAAAGTAAAACTGCAGTCCAAAAGTGACAAGGCTAAAATGATTCTGGTACTCGGCCAACACCGCTATTACAACAATTTAGTGGTAGAATTATTCGAAGCTGAAACCACTAAAAGCGGCAAGGTTAAAAATCCTATTAAAAGCGTTAATCCCAACGACCTGCTTTTTAAAACCGACGATCATGATCTGGTGAAATTTTATAGTGGCATTACCACTTTTCAGCAGAATTACAATGCCGATCAGAATGATGCAGAAATAGAGGCTCTAAGGGCAATTGTAAAAAATCCTCAGCGAATCCCATTTTACCTGCAGGATAGTAAACAGTCATCCGCAATTCAGGCCTCAACCATTACGGCGGTTAATGTGCATTTACTGGAGGTAGATTTACGGCTTTCAGTAAACCAGCGTGATGATTATTATGAAATCACCGGTCGGTCGATTATTGAAGGCAAATCTTACGAGCTGGATAACCTGGTATTGGTACATCAATATTTTGTTAAACTAAAAGATCAGCTTTATTTGATCGGTAGACTGGATTTTCTACGTGTAATTGGTTTTTTTCAAAAGCAGAGTAACCGCTTAATCCTGCACAAAACAAAGTATCCGGAGTTTCAAAAAACAATTCTGGTTCCTTTAGAAGGCAGCATTCATGTCGATTATTCATATTTAAAACCGGCTACCAAAAGTCAGATTGAAGAAAAAGGTTTCGATCTCGAAAATGAGCAACTGATTTACCTTTCAGAATCTGAAGATTATATCCTCCTTACGCCTGTAATGCGTTATGGGAATTTGGAGATACCTGTACTGTCTAAAAAGCAAATCCAGGCGAAGGATAAACTGGGAAATGTTTTTAAACTTGCCCGTGATGAGAAGGCCGAACTTCAGTTTATTTCGAATGTAATCAGGTCGCATCCCTACTTTTATGAACAGATGGAAAATGATTTCCTGTTTGAGCAAAATAGTTATGATTCATTTTACCTTCATCGAAAACGGTTTTTGGAAGCAGCCTGGTTTCTCGAAGCTTTTGAAGTTTGGCGGAATAAAGGCATTCATATTTTAGGTTTCAATCAGCTTAAAAATAATAAACTGAGCGAATTTCAGGCTAAAATCAATATCGAGGTGTTGAGTGGAACTGATTGGTTTGAAACCAAAGTAAAAGTGAAATTCGGCAAACAACAGGTTGCACTGAAACTCCTGCATAAATCGATCAGGAACAAGAGCAAGTTCGTTACGCTTGATGACGGTACACAAGGGATACTGCCAGATGAGTGGATCGAAAAATTTGCGGCTTATTTTAGCGCAGGAGAACTTACCGAAGAAGCCATTATTACCCCAAAAATTAAATTTGCTTCCATAAACGAACTTTATGAAGATGCTTTGCTGGATGGGGAAGTAAAGAATGAATTGAAGCTGTACAAGCAAAAATTTGAAAGTACTGATTCGATTCAGGAGGTGGAAGTACCAAAAGGTTTAACCGCAACTTTGCGCCACTACCAGAAAGACGGTTTAAACTGGCTTAACTTTCTGGATGATTTTAATTTTGGCGCCTGCCTGGCCGATGATATGGGATTGGGTAAGACCATACAGATTTTGGCTTTCATTTTATCACAGCGCGAAAAAGTACAGCACAATATTAACCTCGTGGTGGTTCCGGCTTCATTAATCTTTAACTGGAAAGCAGAAGTAGAGAAATTTGCCCCCTCCATAAAGGTGAAAACCATTTATGCTGGCGAACGCACCAAAACCACTGATACTTTTGATGATTATGAAATCATTTTAACCTCTTACGGCACATTGTTGTCGGATATTCGCTTTTTAAAAGATTACCGCTTTAATTATATCTTTTTAGATGAATCGCAGTTGATCAAGAATCCAGATTCGCAGCGATATAAGGCCGTTCGCATGTTGCAATCGCGGAATAAAGTGGTGATGACGGGTACACCGATCGAAAACAATACTTTCGATCTGTATGGACAGCTGTCTTTTGCTTGTCCGGGGCTCTTCGGCAGTAAACAACAGTTTGCTGATTTATATTCTACCCCAATCGATCAGTTTAAGGATAGCCGGAGGGCTGAAGAATTGCAGAAAAAAATCAGGCCGTTTATTCTCCGCAGAACTAAAGAGCAGGTGGCTAAAGAACTTCCTGATAAAACTGAAATTGTATTGTACTGTGAAATGGGAGAGGAGCAACGCGAGGTTTACGAAGCCAATAAAAAGGAAATCCAGGATTTTATTTTGGGTAAACAGGAAGATGACCTGACTAAAAGCTCAATGCATGTACTCAAAAGCATCACCACGTTAAGGCAGATCTGTAATTCAGCCGCCTTATTGGCCGATGGAAAATCTTATTTACAGGCTTCCTCAAAAATTGATGTGCTGATGGAACAGATTGAAAGTAAGGCCGGTAATCATAAAATACTGGTGTTTTCTCAATTTGTAACCATGCTTGATCTGATTAAAAAGCAATTGGAAAACCGGGGAATCAGGTATGAATACCTTACGGGGCAAACGCGCAAAAGAGAAGAAGTAGTTACTTCTTTTCAGCAGAATGCGGACATTCCTGTTTTTCTGATCAGTTTAAAGGCTGGTGGAACGGGACTCAACTTAACCGAAGCTGATTATGTTTATCTGGTAGACCCATGGTGGAACCCTGCGGTAGAAAACCAGGCTATAGATCGGGCGTATCGAATCGGTCAGCATAAAAATGTAATGGCGGTGCGTTTAATCTGCCCTGATACCATCGAAGAAAAAATTATGAAACTACAGGCTACTAAAAAGGATCTGGTTAAAGATCTGATCCAGACTGACGGAAGTTTGTTTAAAAACTTGACCAAGAAAGAATTATTGGGGTTGTTGAGTTAAATATTCGCTATTAGTTCATGGAGACATTACCATCGTGCCAAAAGTAGATTCAAAAATTGTTCGTCATTCCCACGCAGGTTGGAATCGTAATGCAATAAGCTTTAAGATTCCCAATCAAGTTGGGAATGACGATGCGGCTAATTAATGCAACTCGAAATAAGGTAAATAACTAAATCCCTACCTCAAACTCATAACCCAGAAATTCAGGCACATTCAAACTTTCTACAATTTTCCAATCCTTCTTTTCTGCAATAAAGTTGGGCTCAGCAAGGCCGGTAGATTTAGCCGCTTTGGTGTAAAAGTCCATTTTTGCAGGATGATTTGGAGCACAGGCATTGTAAGTTCTGCCAAAGGCTTGTTTCTCTAATATTTTAACCGCAATACCTACCGCATCGGTTTGATGGATCAAATTTACAGGAGCCAGGCCATTAGGTACATTGTTTTTTCCGGCAAAAAATCTTCCAGGGTTACGGTCGGGGCCAATTAAACCTGCAAAGCGGATTACTGTAAAATTTTCAGGGTATAATACTTTAAAAAGCTGCTCTGCAGCTAAAACAACCCTTCCCGAATCGGTGTCTGGATTGGTTTCACTGCTTTCATTTACCGCTTTATTTTCATCTGCATAAACACTGGTTGAGCTAATCAGCACCACATGTTTCGATTTATCTTTCGCAGCTGCTAAAATTGATTTGATCTTTTGGGGATAATCATGTAGCTCAGTAGAATTTCGCTTTGGTGGAATACAGATAAATAAGGTGTCCGCTTCAAAAAACGCTTCCCCGGCTATAATTGCATCTGCAGTAAAATTGATTAAATAAGGTTGTATATTTTCAGCCTGAAGTATGGCTAATTTCTCCTGACTGGTTGTTGAACCTTTAACAGCATAATTCAAACTAATCAGCTTTTTGGCCAAAGCCAATCCAAACCAGCCGCAACCTAAAATAGAAACGATATTGTTTTTTATATTCACGATACAAATATCAGTTAAATTTACTTAGACAATTATTAAAATAAAGGAGGATTTTGTTTCTCAATTCACAGGCATAGCTTTTGCCACCTAGCCCCGGGTGCAGCAGGTACCCTGCAGGGTTGAGGTACGAAGCCCGAAGCGTACCGCGAAACACGGGAACAAACTTTAATTTTAGCACGGGTACTGCGCTTCAGAAAAAGAATACGCATTTACCAATTAACTAATGAACCAACTAACTATCCTTTACCCAAATTATAACAGGCCCTGCAACGTGGTTCATAACTTTCCTTTTCGCCCAATAAAACAGTCGCTTCATCAGCAGCGGTACGGTAGCTGTAAAGTGCCGGGTTGCCACAGCAAACACAAACAGCATTTACTTTGGTTACATGTTCGGCAATGGCCATCAGAGCCGGCATCGGACCGAAAGGTTTGCCTGTAAAATCCATATCCAATCCTGCTACAATCACACGGATACCCCTAAGGGCCAGTTTGTTACAAACATCAGGCAATTCATCGTCGAAAAACTGTGCCTCATCTATCCCTACAACTTGCGTATTGGTGCCCAACAATAAAATAGCTGATGCACTATCAACCGGGGTAGAATTGATTGAATTCAGATCGTGGGATACCACTGCGGTTTCGTGGTAACGGGTATCGGTGCGGGGTTTAAAAATTTCGACATTCAATTTAGCAATCTGCGCTCTTTTTAACCTTCTGATCAACTCTTCGGTTTTACCAGAAAACATAGAGCCACATACCACTTCTATACTTCCCGAAAATTCGCCTCTTCTCCTAAAATTTTGTTCGCTAAATAACATGCCCGATTTTTTATTCCCCTATGTTCGCTCTATAATTTTTAAACCGAACAAATATGAGAATTATGTGTTATTTTTGGACACATAGTTACCAACATAAATCGCTAAAAAATTCGTTTTAACTTTATGATGAACCAACAGGATATTTTCAGAAAAATCGGCAATATTTTAACAGAATTAAATGAGCAATATCAGTTCCTTGCTCAAAATCCTCAACAATTAAACGATTTGGAGCTGGAGCTTTTCCTGGCCAATGCCCATTTTCTTTCCGATCATGTTAATATCGTCAAAAAACTGAATACGGCAGTAGAGGATAAAGCTCCTCAGGCTGGAAATCATGTTTTGTTGGCTGAACAGAATACAATCATTTTACCAGAAGCTGAAAATATCGCTACAGCCGAAAACGAAAGCTTTGCACCTCAGGAATTGGAAGAAATAGCGACCGCTGAGGAAGAGGAAGAACGTATTGACGTTAAGCCTGAACAGGAAAAATGGGATGATGAGGTAATTGAAGAAGAAAAGGCTGAAACAATTTTAAATCAGGATTTTTTCAAACCCGATCAGGACGACCATACTTTTGAATTTGTATTGGGTAACCACGATGAAAATGCACAGTTTGATTACGAAGCAAATCCGATAGCTATCGGATCTGTAGAAGAAATTTTCGACCGTCCGTTAAGTAAGGAAGAGGCCGAAATTTTAGCACAGAAAAAAAGGATACACGAAAAAGAAGCATTAACTCCACAAGAAGATGTTTTGCCTGCTGAAGATGATGAAATTGGCCCAGAACCTTTTTTAATTCCGCACGAAGAAGAAGAACCGCAAATAATTACTCAAGCGGAACCTGTAGTAGAAGTTAAACCTGAAGAGCCAATTGCTGAAGTAAAAAAAGAAGAACCGGTTACCGTTGCAAGTCAGCCCATAGAAGCGCTTAGGGATGTAAAATTTGATGATCCTGTTATTTCGCCTCCAGTTGAGCAGGAGCGTCCGTTATTTACCCCTGAAGCTGTTCCTGTAAAACCAACTCCACAGCCCACAGCTTCTAAGCCTGCTCCAAGTTTAAACGACTTATTGGCCAAAACAAACAGCCAGAATAATGAACCTGTTAAAGCTCCGATTGCTGATTTAAAACAGGCCATCAGTTTAAATGAAAAATTACTGTTTATCAGGGAGCTTTTTAATGGCTATAATCTGGCCTATTCTGAAGTGATTGATATCATTAACAGGATGAATAGTTTCGAAGCTGCTGATAGCTACCTTCAGCACAATTATGCTGCAAAAAATAACTGGGCCAGTAAACAGGCTACGGTTGATCAGTTTTACGAGCTGCTAAATAGAAGGTTTAGTAAGTAAAGCGGAGGGCGATAAGTGTTTGGCGGATAGCGTTAAACATTTCTTATAGGATCGTCATTTCGACTTAAGCGTAATCCTGAAGTTAATTCGGGGAAAAATCTGTTAATATAGATTTCTCGGCTGCGCTGCACTCCGCTCGAAATGACATATCTTTTTGGATTTACGCGGAATATCGACTCCGAACTAAAGACTCCCGACTCAGGACTAAATAAATCCCATCCGGTTAGAATCCAGCTTTAAAAAGATAAACAGCAGAATTGTAAAACTCCATAATGACGATCCGCCATAGCTGATGAATGGTAATGGAATCCCGATTACCGGAATAATCCCGATCGTCATCCCGATATTGATAAATACGTGAAAAAACAGGATACAGGCTACACTATAACCGTAAACCCTCGAGAAGGTAGATCGCTGCCGTTCTGCCAGGTTGATTAACCGGAGCAAGAGAAACATGTATAAGCCTATAACAACCGAACAGCCCATAAAACCCCATTCTTCACCAATGGTAGAGAAGATAAAATCGGTACTTTGGGCGGGTACGTAACCATATTTAGTTTGGGTACCCTGTAAAAAACCACGACCGGTTGCCTGCCCCGAACCAATGGCAATTTGCGATTGGATTACATTATAACCCGCACCTTTGTTATCGGCTTTAAGGCCCAACATTAATTCGATACGACTACGCTGATGTGGCGCTAAAACTTTCTCGTAAGCAATTTTAACCACAAAAAGATAAGCAATGGCAATCATCGTTACCAATACGGTAGAGATGATGATTTTTTGTTTCCTCCTGTTATTATAAATAAAAAGTCCGCCAATAGTAGTGAGGATAAGGATTAATACATAAGTTGGCACCAGGAAATCGGCAACAAAGAGTACAATCATTCCTAAGAAAATTAAAAGAAAATAACCTGATAAACCCTCACGGTATAAAGGGAACATAAAGGCTAGGAACACCAATGCAGAACCTGTATCGGGTTGTAACATGATTAATAAAAGTGGGGCCAGTACAATAAGCCCGGCAATTACAATTGATTTAAAATCCCTGAATTTGGGGTTAAACGTGCTTACATACCTCGCCAGGAGCAAGGCCGTACCAAATTTGGCAAATTCTGAAGGTTGCAGCCTAAAGGAACCAATAGGGATCCAGGCCTGGTTTCCACCCACATTTCGGCCAACAAATAATACCACAACGAGTAAAAAGAGGGTAGCACCGTATATAAAGGGCGCAAATACGTTAAATAATCTTCCATCAAACAATAAGATCGATAAACCCAATATCAGCCCGGTAATTACATAAATCAACTGTTTACCGTAACTGCTTGCAAAATCAAATCCTGCAGCTTTATCCGGATTGTAGATAGAAGCATAAACATTGATAAAACCAACTGCGCATAAAGCAATATAGATTAGAACGGTAATCCAATCTACATTAAAAAAGAAACGGTTTCCCTGTTGCTGCATCTTCTATTTATTGGTTACAGGTTTTTGGTTTACAATGGGTTGATTTACTTTCGGTTTGGTAGCAACAGTTTGTTTTAATATTGCCGGTTTTATTTTTAAGCTGTCTTTAACCCTTTTAAGTGAATCGGCTTTTTTAAGATTTAAACTATCCAGTTTGGTTAATTTAACCTTTTTTGTCTTGTCGATTAAAGCAGGTAAAAGATTGGTTTCGGAGAATGCTTTTACGGTATAGCCATTCGAACGTGGCTTAATGGTATCCGTTAGGTATTTTTCTACCATAAAACTCGATATCGGTGCTGCATACGAACCTCCAAAACCACCATTTTCTACTATTACTGCAATGGCAATTTTAGGGTTATCCATTGGTGCAAAACCGATAAAAACCGAGTGGTTTTTGCCATGTGGGTTTTGTACCGTTCCGGTTTTGCCACACATCAAAATATTGGGTATCTGAGATTCTTTTGCTGTTCCCCACGGACTGTTTACCGCATCGCGCATCCCGTCAATTACGATCGGGAAATATTTCTCATCTACACCTACATAGTTTTTAACTACATATTCTTTTTTAACAACATTTTTATCACCGATACCTTTAATTAAGTGAGGCTTTAAATAATAGCCCCGGTTGGCAATTGCCGCCATAACGTTTGCCATTTGCAACGGGGTAGAGGTAATTTCTCCCTGACCAATGGCCTGCGAAATTACAGTGGTGTATCCCCAGCGTTTGCCATAAATTTTATCATAATGGTCTCCCTGATAAAATATCCCCTTTTTTTCGAAAGGCATATCGATTCCCAATTTCTGACCAAAACCCCATTTAGAAATCTGCTCATGCCAGTTGGCATAGGTTTGGCGTTGATTTTTCATGCCGTTTTTGGTAATGATGCTCTGAAAAACATGGCAGAAATAGGTGTTGCAAGAACGGGCAATACCGCGTTGCATGTTGATGGTACCATCAACGTGCTCGCATTTTACTTTATGGTTTCCGGCCATATAATAGCCCGGACAGAAAAACGTAGTATTTGGATCAATTGCGCCATCCTGCAATGCTACCAAAGCATCAACAGGTTTAAACGATGATCCGGGAGAATATTGTCCTGCAATAGGCCTTACAATCTGCGGACGGTAAGGATTAGCAATCAAACTCATGTAGTTTTTGCCCCAATCTTTACCCACAAATTGGTTGGGATCATATCCCGGGCTACTTACAAAAGCCAGGATCTCTCCGGTTGAAGGTTCGATGGCAACAATTGCACCTACTTTATTTTTCATCAATTCTTCGCCAAGGCGTTGGATCCTGATGTCTATAGAAGAAATTAAACGATCTCCCGATACGGCATTTACATCATATTTCCCATTGGCATAACTCCCCTGGGCAATATTTTTAGCATCGTACAAAGTATTGATTACTCCTTTTTCGCCCCTTAAAAAATCTTCATAAGAACGTTCAAGGCCACTTTTTCCGATAAAATCGCCCGGTTTATAATAACCTTCCGATTTTTCAATATCATCCGGACTCACTTCTTTAACATAACCAAAAAGTTGTCCGGCAACGCTATCAGGATAATGCCTGATCGTTCTGTCCTGCGTTCTGAAACCCGGAAAACGGTACATAATTTCCTGTAAACGGGCGTAACTCTGTACAGAAATCTGCCTTTCGAAAAATGTAGACTGATAAGAAGATTGTGCCCTTGCTTTTTTCAGTTTTTTACGCACATCCTCAACTGTAATTTCTAAAGCATTGGCCAGTCCAAGGGTATCGAAGGGTTTAACTTCGTTTGGGGTAACCATTAAATCGTACACGGGTTCGTTCTGCACAATTACTTTCATGTTCCGGTCGAGGATGGCACCACGGGCAGGGTATTTATAAATTTTACGCAACACGTTACTTTCAGCAGAACTGAAGGCCTTATCGCTAATGATCTGGATATAAAATAACTTCCCCAGCAAAATCAGGGCGATTACAATAAATAATCCTTGAACGATATATTTTCGGTTAAATAACTGATCCATTAACGTGGTGTTCTTCTATAGAATATAAACTCTACCAATAAAATAATAAGCAGTGTAAAGATACAACTTAAACCGCATCTCATTAAGGTATAACCAATTTCGGTTAGCTTAAATGTTTCTAAAAAGAACAGCACCAGGTGGTGTGCAATAACGCAAAGAAAAGCATAAAGTGAAAACCATTGAAAACCCATATAACTTAAAGAAGGTTCGGGGTCGTCAATTGCGTCGCGGTTTAAACTGATCGAAATAAAAGAAATCCTTACAAAAGCCAGTACCACACAGGCCGTAGCATGTACGCCCATGGTATCGTAAAAGGCATCGAGGGTTAATCCGGTTACAAAAGCCAATAAATACAATACGATATTGGGAATACCAAAAGGGAGCAGGAGTAAAAATAATACGTAGATAAATGGCGTAGAAAGGTCGTAAAAACCCATATTCTTGAGCAGGAATATCTGCACAAAAAGTAGCAAAAACCACCTGATCACATTTACAATTATGATTCTACTATTCATTCGGTTTAGCGATGCCTTCTAAAGCTTTTTGCTCTTCAGCCTTTTTATATTTAACCACATATACATATTGCAATGTGCTAAAATCTGTAAATAAATTCAACTCGCCTGATAAGAAATTATCATTGGTGGCTACATTTGGCTTGCTGATCCTGCCCACCAAAATTCCTTTCGGAAATGATGCAAAACCAGACGTCACTACCGTATCGCCCACATACATTTTAATGTGGTTGGGTACTTCCTTGATAAATGCCTTTTTAACGTCGAAATTGCCATCGCCCCAAACCAGTGAGCCCAAAGCGTTATTCTTTTTCAAAGTCACACTTATTTTGGTGTCTTTATGTAATAGCGATTGGATGGTTGCCAGGTGTTCGGAAACATCGCGGATAAAGCCAACCACACCTTTTTGCGGTGCAATAACGGCCATTCCGGCTTTAATGCCATCAACGCTCCCTTTATTGATCGTCATGATGTTATTACGCAAAGTGATGGAGTTTTTAATCACCTTAGCGGCAAGGTAAGTGTAATCCTGATTGGTGAGGGTGTCAACAACCTTTACATCTTTAGCGGTATCAACAGTGGTTAAGCTTAATAGCTTACTTTTAAGCTTGGCATTTTCTGCAGCAAGGCTATCGTTTACCATTCCAAGGTTTAAATAGCGCTTAAAAACATTTAACCTTTCGTAAGCCGTACCCACTACCTCATTGGTAGAGTTTAAGGTTACGCTACGCTGATAGGAGTTGTTCTTCACCGTTAGGTAAAGCCCAATGGTAAAAAAAATGATAAACAGGAAAAATGCGTTGTATCTGCTGATGAAAATCCAAAGGTTACGCATTGCTCATGAGATATGAGATGTAAGATATGAGATGTGAGTTTGGATAATTAGTCACAAATCTCAAATCTCATATCTCAAATCTAGGTTATTGCATTAAGAATTTATATCCGCCAATGTTTTTAAGGGCGATTCCGGTTCCGCGCACTACCGCACGAAGTGGATCTTCTGCAACGTGAACAGGCAATTTTGTTTTTGCAGCCACACGTTTATCCAAACCTCTTAACAACGCACCACCACCTGTTAAATAAATACCGGTTTGGTAAATATCAGCAGAAAGTTCTGGTGGGGTAATCTCTAAAGCTTTTAAAATCGCTTCTTCAATTTTAGAGATCGATTTATCTAAACAGTGTGCAATTTCGGTATAAGAAACGGTGATCTGTTTTGGAACACCCGTCATTAAATCACGGCCCTGAACAGCAAAATCAGCAGGAGCATCCTGTAATTCAGGTAAAGCTGCACCCACTTCGATCTTGATTTTCTCAGCAGTACGGTCGCCGATCATAATATTATGCTGACGGCGAATGTAGTTAACGATATCAGAGTCGAAGTTATCTCCGGCCACGCGGATCGATTGATCACAAACAATACCAGATAAAGCGATAACCGCAATTTCAGTGGTACCACCACCTATATCGATAATCATGTTGCCCATCGGTTCTTCAACATCAATACCAATACCTACAGCAGCTGCCATTGGCTCGTGTATTAAGTAAACTTCTTTTGCGCCTGCAATCTCTGCAGAGTCGCGCACAGCACGTTTTTCTACCTCTGTAATACCAGAAGGAATACAGATTACCATACGTAAAGAAGGGAACATCCATCCTTTACCGCCATTAAGCATACGGATCATACCCTTAATCATCGCCTCAGCGGCGTTGAAATCGGCAATTACTCCATCCTTTAGTGGACGAACGGTTTTAATATTATCGTGGGTTTTACCCTCCATTTGCATTGCCTGACGACCTATAGCAATGACTTTGTTTGTAGTACGATCAAAAGCAACGATAGATGGCTCATCTACAACTACTTTGTCGTTATGTATAATCAGGGTATTCGCAGTGCCTAAATCGATGGCAACTTCTTGCGTAAACCAGTTAAATAATCCCATGTATAAGGTATGTTTTCTTTATTTTGTCAAATCTATACTATTCCTAATGTAAAAATAGCTTTTTTATTGTTTTAAGTTTTATTTTCTTCAGTTATTGAATTGTTTTTAAGGCAATTAAAATATTCAGAAAATAAAAAGCGGTAATTGTTGGGTTTAAACTATCGTTATTGTAAGGCATGATGTAAAACCTTCAGCCTTTAAACCCTCAACCTTATACCTTTTTAGTGTTTAAAGTGTCTTACCCCGGTAGTTACCATTGCAATACCTTTTTCGTTTGCTTTTGCTACAGAATCAGCATCTTTAATCGATCCACCTGGTTGTAACACCGCAGTAATTCCGGCTTCGGCAGCAATTTCCACACAATCAGGGAAAGGGAAGAAAGCATCAGAAGCCATGGCAGCACCTTTAACGCTGAAACCAAAAGAAGCAGCTTTTTCAATCGCTTGTCTTAACGCATCAACACGTGAAGTTTGTCCAACACCGCTTGCAATTAAAACATCATCTTTAACCAAAACAATGGTGTTAGATTTGGTATGTTTTACAATTTTATTGGCGAAGAATAAGTCTTTCAGTTCTTGTTCGGTTGGTGCTTTATCGGTAACGGTAGTCATTTGCTCCGGACCTTCGATAATTAAATCTTTATCCTGCTCAATTACACCGTTTAATAAGGTTTTAAATTGTTTTTTGCTCAATTCAACCTCATTACGTTGTAAAATCACGCGGTTTTTCTTTTTACTGAACAATTCTACTGCTTCTGGCTGGTAAGAAGGTGCAATTAATACTTCAAAAAACAGGTTGTTAATTTCTTCTGCTGTTTCAAGATTAACTTCCACATTAGTAATCAATACGCCACCGAAAGCAGAAACAGGGTCGCATGCTAAAGCATCAACCCAGGCTTGTTTAACGGTCGGACGTGAAGCAATACCGCAGGCATTTGTATGTTTTAAGATCGCAAAAGTCGGATCTTCGAATTCGTCGATCAAAGCAACGGCTGCATCCACATCAACCAGGTTATTATAAGAAAGCTCTTTACCGTTCAGTTTGGTAAACATGGCATCTAAATCGCCATAAAATACACCACCCTGGTGAGGGTTTTCGCCATAACGTAGCGTTTTGGCTTCAGTTACACTCTGTTTAAAAACATCAAGTGGTTCTTCTGTATTAAAATAGTTAAAAATTGCAGTATCGTAGTGCGAAGAAGTATGGAAAGCTGTTTTAGCAAACGATTTACGCTGTGCCAAAGTAGTTTCGCCATTTTGCGCTTCTAACTGTGCCTGTAAAGTAGGGTAATCATTTTTAGAAGCAATAATTACTACATCGTTAAAGTTTTTCGCGGCAGCACGGATTAGGGAAATACCACCGATATCGATTTTTTCGATAATTTCTTCCGGTGTTCCACCTGCTTTTACGGTTTCTTCAAAAGGGTATAAATCAACAATCACCAAATCAATTTCAGGGATCTCATATTCAGCAATCTGCTCCTGGTCGCCTGCTAACGCTCTGCGGTTTAAAATTCCACCGAATACTTTTGGGTGTAAGGTTTTAACACGTCCGCCCAAAATAGAAGGGTAACCGGTTAAATCTTCAACCGCTGTAACCGGAAGATTTAAATCTTTAATAAATTGTTCTGTTCCACCGGTAGAAAATAACTGTACACCTTGCGCGGCTAACAATTTTACCAATGGCTCCAAACCATCTTTATAATATACTGAGATTAAAGCGTTTTTGATTTTAATGGATTGACTCATTCTACTGAAAATTTTGAGCCGCAAAGGTAGTAAAAACAGGGGGATTTATTTAGGTGGTGAAACCAATAAAAATGAAATTATTTGTATATTTTTCTTTATCGGGGATTTTTTCTTTTGTTATTAGATTTTTAAAGCGCGAACATACTGATTTTGCGTGTATAAAATATTTCCTATCTGCATGCCTTTCATTGCTTTATATATCTTTTGTTGTTTGCTAAAAGTTGTCTTCGAATCTTAAATAGATATAGAGGCATTTCAATTTTTATTATTTTAGCGCCATTAATCCAATAGTAATTAAATTAATAAATAGAGCTAACAGGAGCAATGTTTCAATCAAAGCGTAAAACAACATGGGCTTATATAATTATAGTATTTCTTCTTATATGTTGTTACGCTGGTATTTATCATTCCCATCGTTATTTCGGATTTAACTGGGTAATGTGGCTAAGCATTTCGGCTATGTTGGCACTACTTTATTTAGGGGATTTATGGTTGGGCGATAGTGGCAGGTGGGATAAACTAAAGTCTTTTCTTTTTTTGTTGCTTGTTGGCGGACCGATAGGCATTTTCGTGTTCAGGATGCATAAATCTTTTATAGAAAACCAATTAGCTAAATATGGAGTGCAAGCCCATGGAGTGGTGACTAAGCTCTATATACAAAGAAATAAAAGTAGTCAAACGCCTTATGCTATATTCACCTATAAATTAAATAATAAAGTCTGGATGCAGGAAGTAATTAACCGGAACTCTTCTTTGCAAGTTGGTGATACTTTGATGTTATTGTGCGCTAAAACAGATCCTGAAATTTTCAAGATCGAATAGCATGTAATCCTAACATTACTTTTTTATCTTTTTTACAATGGTTTCTACAATACGTGGATAGTGCTGATGTTCCAGCTGCTGGCCTTTAAATTTTACCATTTCAAGGTTATCGCTTTTATCTATTCTGTAGCGGGCCTGGTAAATGTATTCACCTTCATCATAGTTTTCATCTACATAATGGATCGTGATACCGCCTTCGGTTTCACCGGCAGCCATCACCGCATTGTGCACATGATCGCCGTACATGCCCTTTCCGCCAAACTTAGGGAGAATAGCAGGGTGGATATTTACAATCCGGCCAGGGTAGGCGTGGATCAGGCTTTTAGGAATTAACCAAAGGAAGCCTGCCAGTACAATAAAATCGATTTCAAGATTTTTGAGCAGATCCACAACCTCATCGGTTTTGTAGAATTCGTTTTTGTCGAAAATATGGGTAGGGATTTCGAAGTTGTCAGCTCTTTGTAATACATAAGCCTCGGCGTTATTGGTTAACACCAAAGAAATTTCAATTTCGTTACTTCTTTTAAAATGCTCCATCAGTTTTTGGGCATTAGAACCAGAACCTGATGCAAAGATGGCTATTCGTTTTTTCACTCAAAAATCGTTTTGTCCAAAAATAGTGTTTTTAGGGCTGTTTTCTTAATCGAAAAGAAATTTTATTCAATTAAGTTAAAGTATTATTAATGAAGAATTTTAATGTATTTTTGCAGTTCGGAAACGGGGTTAAATTTTAATTAAAAAAAAGTTAAAAGTGTTTTGTAATTTAAAAACATTAATCCTATATTTGCAACCCGAATTATAGGAAACGAATAAGAAAAATAAAAGGCTAAATAGAAATGGCAAATCATAAATCTTCATTAAAAAGAATTAGAGCAAACGCAACAAAACGTTTACGTAACAGATATCAGGCAAAAACTACACGTACCTTTATTAAAAGATTACGTGCTGCAGAAGATAAAAAATCTGCATCTGATTTATTGCCTAAAGTAATCTCTATGTTAGATCGTTTAGCTAAAAAGAATGTTATCCACAAAAACAAAGCGGCAAACAATAAATCGAAATTAACGAAATTCGTTAACGGTTTAAAATAAGCCAATTTTTTTACGATATTAGCAAAGGCATCCCAACCAAAAGTTGGGATGCCTTTTTTTTGTCGAAAAAAATGGAACAATACGAACAGAAACTAGGCGTTAAACTGTGGGCTGAAGAAGACCGCCCGCGTGAAAAACTTTTGTTGCATGGCAGAAGGCATTTAACTGATGCTGAACTCATCGCAATTTTAATTGGTTCAGGAAGTAAAACCGAAACTGTTGTCGACCTCAGTAAAAGGATTCTGGCTTTTTACGATAACAGTTTAACCCGTTTGGGCAAAGCGTCTATCCAGGATCTTTCGAGGTTTAAGGGCATAGGCGAAGCCAAAGCCCTCACCATTATGGCTGCTCTGGAACTCGGCCTGCGACGGAAAGAAACTGCTGAAGAAGATGTTACTCAAATCACCACCTCTGGTGATGTTTACAGATACATGCACCAAACCTTTGCCAACCTCAACCACGAAGAATTCTGGATCCTGTTGCTCAACAGGTCTAACCGAATTATTGGAAAATTCCTGATCAGTAAAGGTGGACAGGCGGGTACCATAGCCGATCCGAAAATTATTTTTAAAACGGCTCTGGAGAATAATGCGGCAAATATTGTTCTGGCGCATAATCATCCTTCAGGAAGTTTAAAGCCAAGCGAAAGCGATGATAAACTCACCAGGGATATGGTGGCTTCTGGCAATCTGCTTACACTTTTTGTGGTAGACCATGTTATTTTTGCCAATAACCGATATTACAGTTACAAGGATGAAGATTTAATTTAAAAGATATTTCATTGTTAAAATACAATTAACCTTAATTTAGTATCCTCGCAGCTTAAATTTATAATTTATAATCTTCCGTAATCCCGGAAAAAAATGTATTTGTAATATGAATAGTTTAAAAATTATCCCTGTTTTTCTTTTATTAACTGTTTTTGCTTTTGCTCAAAAAGCAGCCATGCCCATTAATATCATTACTTACAATATCCGTTTAAATGTTGCCTCAGATGGTGTAAATGCCTGGCCGAACCGGAAAGATAATGTTAAAGCCCTGGTGAAATTTCATGATGCCGATATTCTTTGTGTACAGGAGGCTTTGCCCGAGCAATTTGATGCACTGCTTGAAAATTCCAATTTCGATGTAGTAGGTGTTGGTCGCGATGATGGCAAAAGAAAAGGCGAATTTTCTGCCGTATATTTTGATAAAGACAGGTTTACCAAAAAAGACGGAGGAACTTTTTGGTTGTCGCAAACACCCGATGTGCCTTCAAAAGGATGGGATGCAGCTTTAAACCGGGTTTGCAGCTGGATAAAACTGTATGACAAACTGAACAAAAAAGAATTTATCGTATTTAATACCCATTATGATCATATCGGCGTTCAGGCGAGAATTGAATCGGCTAAATTGTTGAAACAGAAAATCCAGCAGATTGCACCAACGTTGCCTGTTGTTTTTACCGGCGATTTAAATGTAACGCCCGAAACAGAAGCCATTGCAACCATTAAATCTTTTCTTACAGATGCAAAAGAAGTTTCCGTAGAAGCACCTTATGGCCCTGCAGGTACTTTTAATGGTTTTCATTTCGATAGCGACCTGAAAGACCGCATCGATTATGTTTTTGTAAACAAAGGTTTTAAAGTACAAAAGTTTGCCGTTTTAACCGATAGTAAGGATAAAAGGTATTATTCTGATCACCTGCCAGTTTTTTGCAGACTTTTCTTTCAATAAATGCTACTAAAAACCCTGTCAGTCTTTCCATTTCAGTTCGAATTTTTTGGCGCACAATATCACTATCATTATATTTTCGAAACCCTCGCATTTATAATAGGTGTAAGGCTTTATTACTATTATAAAAAAGGCATCGTAGATCAGATTTCCGACGAAAACAGGCTGTGGATTATGTTGGGTGCCATGTTAGGAGCATTGATAGGCTCGCGGGTGGTAGCTGTGCTGGAAACTCCTGAAGTAATCAATCACCTTACGTTTTCAATTTTATATCAAAGTAAAACCATTATTGGCGGACTGCTTGGAGGGTTATTTGGCGTAGAATTAATAAAAAAGATAATTGGTGTAAAGGTTGCCTCTGGCGATATTTATGTAATCCCCATTTTAGTGGCGCTGATTATTGGACGCATCGGCTGCTTTTCTATGGGGATTGATGAGCCGACTTATGGCATTCCCACCCATCTTTTTACTGGGATGGATTTGGGTGATGGTATACCCCGGCACCCCATTATGCTTTATGAAATAGTTTACCTCGTACTTTTGATTTTTCTTTTTAACAGCTTAAAGCATAAAGAGCTGATTAACGGTGACCGCTTTAAACTTTTTATGGTATTGTATTTCTTATTTCGCTTTTTGATCGAATTTATTAAGCCTTACCATTCATTATTTTTAAATTTAAGCAGTATTCATTGGTCTGCATTGTTTATTTTTATTTATTATTATAGATTCATCATCAGGATTTCTAAAAAGATAGCTGTTAAAAAGTAAACACTATGGCCAATACCAGAGATTATATATACTACGATTATACCAAAAGCCTTTGTCCGGAATGTTTACAGCTTTGCGATGCGAAAATTGTTTTTCAGGATGCCAAAGTGTTTATGTTGAAAAACTGCAGAACGCACGGTGATAGTAAAGTGATGATTGCCGATGATGTAGAATATTACAAACAGATCCGGAATTATAACAAGCAATCGGAAATGCCGCTTAAGTTTAATACCAAAGTGCATTACGGCTGCCCCTACGATTGTGGTTTGTGTACCGATCACGAACAGCACTCGTGTTTAACGGTTATAGAAGTTACCGATCGCTGTAACCTGGCCTGTCCTACCTGTTACGCCATGTCATCTCCAAGTTATGGCAGGCACAGAACTTTGGAAGAAATAGAACGCATGATGGATGTTGTGGTAGCCAACGAGGGGGAGCCCGATGTGGTTCAGCTCTCAGGTGGGGAGCCGACAGTCCATCCCGAATTTTTTAAGATTTTAGATCTTGCCAAAACAAAACCCATTAAACACTTAATGGTAAATACGAATGGTATCAGGATTGCCAAAGACATCAAATTTGTAGAGAAGTTGGCCAGTTATATGCCCGATTTTGAAATTTACCTGCAGTTTGATAGTTTCAGTCCCGAAGTATTAACCAAGCTTAGGGGCGAAGACCTTACCGAGGTGAGAAGAAAGGCCATTGATCATTTAAATCAGTTTAATGTATCTACTACTTTGGTAGTTACTTTGCAAAATGGCTTAAACGACCATGAAATTGGCGATATTTTAGATTATGCCCTCAAGCAGAAATGTGTTCGGGGTGTTACTTTTCAACCTACGCAGGTTGCCGGACGCAACGACGATTATAACGATCAACAGGGGAGGATTACCCTAACCGAAGTGCGCAGAAAAATTTATGAGCAATACCCAACCTTTACCCCTCAGGATTTAATTCCCGTTCCCTGTAATCCCGATGCACTGTGCATGGCTTATGCCTTAAAAATTGGTGATGAGGTTATACCAATGACGCATTTGATCAATCCGGAAGATTTGCTCAATAATTCAAAAAATACCATCGTTTTTGAACATGATGAAAAACTGAAAGAGCACATGCTCAATTTGTTCAGCACAGGTGTTTCGGTTGATTGTGCCGAAGATACCTTTGGCGAACTGATGTGCTGTTTACCGAGGGTAAAATCGGATAGTTTAAGCTATGATAATTTATTTCGGATTATCATCATGAATTTCATGGATCCGCTTGATTTTGATGTGCGTGCAGTTAAAAAATCTTGCGTACACATTGTAAGCGATAAATATAAAATGGTACCCTTCGAAACCATGAACATTTTTTACCGCGACAATAAAATAGATCTGATCAGGGAAAAATTAAATATGAACTAATATGGGTGGTTTATTCGGCTTATTTGTAATTTATTGTCTCACTGCAATCGTACTTTTTGTGGTGGGGATTATTCAGATTATTATTAAATCATCAAGAAACGAGCCCGTAAAATCTGGATTGAAATTGATCATTATTTCAGTAATTATGGTTGTAATTGGTTTTGGTGCCTGCGCCGTATTGCTTGCAAACAGTTAAATGCTTAGTTTAAGTTAATGGGACTTTTTATAATATATTGGGTGGCCGCTGTACTGCTGTTTGTAATTGGCATCATTCAGATCGTCGTAAAAGCGGCAAAAAACCAGCCCGTTAAGTCAGGTCTTAAATTGGTTATTGCCTCAGTGGTCATGGTGGTAATAGGTGCAGGGGCATGCGCAGTCATTCTATCCAATCTGAATATTGGCCATTAGTGATTTATATTTTGTGTTTGAGCCAGGGTTAGCGTTCGTAACTCTCAAATCTCATGTCCGGAATCTCAAATCTCAATAATTTAACTTTCTCCTTTGACCTTTAAATAATATCTTTGCATTTTATAATTCTTGAATCAGGATTTTAGATTCCTTAAGTCTCAAATCTAATGTCCGGAATCTCAAATCTCAATAAATGAAAATATCATATAACTGGTTAAAACAATTCGTACAGATCGATAAAACACCTCAGGAGCTTTCGTTAATCCTTACCAATGTAGGTTTGGAAGTAGAAAGTGTAGAAAAGGTGCAGCCTGTAGCGGGCGGCCTTGAGGGTTTGGTTATCGGCGAAGTTTTAACCTGTGTGCAGCATCCCAATGCCGATCGCTTGCGTATTACCACAGTTAATGTTGGTGGTAAAGAAAATCTTCAGATTGTTTGCGGTGCACCAAATGTAGGCGCTGGCCAAAAAGTGGTGGTGGCTATCGTTGGCACAACCGTATATCCTTTAGAAGGCGAACCTTTTAAAATCAAAGAATCAAAAATCAGGGGAGAACTTTCGCAGGGAATGATCTGCGCCGAAGATGAAATTGGTTTAGGCAAATCACACGATGGCATTATGATCCTTGCCGAAGATACCGAAGTGGGTATCCGTGCAAAAGACCATTTCAAAATGGACGATGATTTTGTTTTCGAAATCGGATTAACACCAAACCGTGCCGATGCCGCTTCTCATTTAGGTGTGGCGAGAGATTTGGCTGCTTATTTCAGAAGTGAATATGAAATGCCTGATCTTTCTGCTTTTAAAACCGATAACGAGAATCTTATTATTCCCGTAGAAGTAGAAGATTTGGCTGCCTGCCCGCGTTACACCAGTGTTACCATTTCGGGTGTTACCGTACAAGAATCGCCAGACTGGTTAAAAGATAAATTAAAAGTAATCGGTTTACGCCCCATTAATAATGTAGTCGATATTACCAATTATGTACTTCATGGCTTAGGTCAGCCGCTACATGCTTTTGATGCCGATAAAATTACCGGTGGCAAAGTAATTGTGAAAAAAGTTGCTGAAGGAACACCTTTTGTAACCCTTGATGATGTGGAGCGTAAATTAAACGCAGATGATTTAATGATTTGTAATACCGAAGCGCCAATGTGTATCGCTGGTGTTTTTGGTGGTAAATCTTCAGGTGTTGATGCCGGTACTAAAAATATTTTCCTGGAAAGTGCTTATTTCAATTCCGTTTCTGTTCGTAAAACTTCGAAAAGACATGGTTTAAAAACCGATGCATCTTTCCGTTACGAGCGTGGTACCGATCCTGAAATTACCGTAACTGCTTTAAAATACGCTGCTTTATTAATTAAAGAATTGGCCGGAGGAGAAATTTCTTCATCAGTTTCTGATATTTACCCAAGCCACATTAAACCGTTTGAGTTCGAGGTAAGTTATACCAACATCAATAAACTGATTGGTGCAAATATTCCCTCGGCCGAAATCAAACACATTATTACCGCTTTGGGTATTTCTGCAACCAATACCTCTGATGATACTTTGGCTTTAAGAGTACCTTCATTTAAGGTTGATGTTACCCGCGAGTGCGACATTACTGAAGAAGTTTTGCGTATTTACGGTTATAACAATGTTGAAATTCCTTCAAAGGTAAATGCGTCGCTTTCTTACAGCATTAAACCAGAGAAAGAAAATACCCATAACGTAATTGCAGATATGCTCACTTCAAACGGCTATGCTGAAATTATGTGTAATTCCTTAACCAAATCGGCCTATTCGAAAAATTTAGATGAAGCAGTATTTATTTTAAATCCGTTAAGCAGCGATTTAAATGTAATGCGCCAAAATTTATTGATGCCGGCATTAGAAAGTGTTGCTTACAACCAGAACCGTAAAAATGCAGATGTGAAGTTTTACGAATTCGGTAAAACCTATCATTTAATTAATGAGAAATATGTAGAGCGCCCGAGGTTGTTATTATTGGTTTCGGGGACTAAACAAAGCGAGCAGTGGAACCACAATGCAAAATCAGCAACTTTTTACAACTTAAAATCAGCTGTTGATGCGGTTATATCACGTTTAGGGATTGCAAGCTATCAAAGCGATGCGATAAGCGACGAGAACTTTGCTTATGGCATTAAATATTTCCGCGGAGATAAAACTTTGGTAAGCTTTGGTGCGGTTTCAAAAGCCGACCGTAAAGTGGCTGATGTAAATGCTGAAGTATTTTATGCCGATTTCGATTGGGCTACTTTATTGGATATCGTGAAGAAAAACAAGATTGTTAACAAAGAAATTTCTAAATACCCTGCGGTACGTCGCGATCTTTCTTTATTGATCGATCAGGCGGTAACTTTCGATACTTTGAAAGGCATTGCCTTCAAAACCGATAAAAAACTGATTAAAGAAGTAGGCGTTTTTGATGTATACGTGGGTGATAAACTGCCTGAAGGTAAAAAATCTTATGCCCTAAATTTTATTTTACAGGATGAAGAACAAACCCTGACGGATAAGCAGATCGAAAATACCATGCAGAAGTTAATCGCGAATTTAACGGCACAAGCTGGTGCAGAAATTAGGAAATAAAATATAAATTCGTATTTTTAGAAATAAATTCATGACTTCTGTTGCAGATCAATTAGATAAAGTATTACAAAAAACGGCTCAGGTAATTGAGTTATGTAATGCGCTACAGGAAGAAAATGATTTATTAAAGCTTGAAAATCAATCGTTAAAAGTCGCGCTCGATACAGCTAAGGGCAAAAATGTAGAACTTGATGAAAAACTCAGGGTTACAAAATTGGCCAAAAGTATAGAGGGAACAAGCGAAAAATCGCTTGACATTAAGCAAAAAATTAACGATTTTGTGCGGGAGATTGATAAAAGTATCGCGTTGTTAAAGAAATAATGATGCGAAAAAATCAGAAACTAAGCTAAACAAATGGGAGAAATCTCGATTAAAATAACCATTTCCGACCGTATTTATCCTTTAAAGGTGAATATGGAAGAGGAAGAAATTGTGAGACGGGCAGCAAAAATGATCAACGAGCGCATAAAAGATTATCAGGATAATTATGCGGTTAGAGATAAGCAGGACCTTCTTTCTATGGCAGTATTGCATTATGCAACCGCCGTATTGAGAACAGAAAACAAAGTACAAAACCAGGATACTGCTGTTGCCGATAAAGTTGAAGAATTGGATGTTTTACTCAATAATTTCTTTTCAAAATAAGGTTCGTTCTTTATATTTTTTTGTCATCCAGATCCGATAGTTATCGGATTTAATGAAGGATCTCTGGGAATAATCCCGGGTTTTAGCGTATTAAACGCTTCGCTCTATACACCCTGTTCCATCGCTGGTATGACAGAACACGATATTAGCACAAAAATATAGCCGCAGCTAGTTTTTGAGTTTCAAATTTTATAAAACTTAACACTTCAATATCTATAGGGTTAAGAGGGCGTATTTCATCTGCTTTGCACCTGAAAATGGCTTAAACCCTAATTATGCTTAGTTGAGGTTTAAAATGTATGAGACTTTAAAGATTAGTTGCGGTTTTTTTTTACTTAAAAAACAAAATGGAAATAGTTGAAATATTAGGATACGTATTTGCTGTAATAGCAGGTATAGCTATCGGAGTAGTGGTAGGAAGATTCCTCCTGCGTAACTTGCTTAAACAGCAGGAAGTTGCTGCACAGAACAAGGTGAAAAAGATTTTAAAAGACGCTGAAAATAATGCCGAAATTTTAAAAAAGAACAAACTTTTAGAAGCCAAAGAGAAATTTTTACAATTAAAAGCTGAGCATGAGCAAGAAGTAAATGCCAAGAATAATAACATTAACCAGCGCGAAAACACCATGAAGCAGAAAGAGCAATCGGTGAACCAGCGCATGGAAAACTTCAATAAAAAAGAGCAGGAGCTTGATAAACAAAAGAGCCAGCTCGAAAAGCAAACCGAAATTGCCATTAAAAAGCAGGAAGAGGTAGAAGTGCTAAAAAATCAACATTTAACCCAATTAGAAACCATTGCAGGTTTATCGGCCGAAGAAGCTAAAAACCAATTGGTAGAAAACCTAAAGGAAGTTGCCCGTACGCAGGCCATGATCCAGATTAAGGACATTGTTGATGAAGCAAAACTTACTGCTAGTAAAGAAGCTAAAAAAGTGGTTATTCAAACCATTCAACGTACTGCTACTGAAGCTGCTATCGAGAACTCTGTATCTATTTTCCATATCGAAAGCGATGAGATTAAAGGTCGTGTAATTGGTAGAGAGGGTAGAAATATCCGTGCTTTAGAAGCCGCAACCGGTATCGAAATTATTGTTGATGATACTCCTGAAGCGATTATTTTATCTGGTTTCGATCCGGTAAGAAGAGAAATTGCCCGTTTAGCATTACACCGTTTAGTTACCGACGGACGTATCCACCCGGCCCGTATCGAAGAGATTGTAGCGAAAACCAAAAAACAGATCGAAGATGAGATCGTAGAAATTGGTGAGCGCACTGTAATTGATTTAGGTATTCACGGTTTGCACCCTGAGCTGATCCGTATGGTTGGCCGTATGCGTTACCGTTCATCTTATGGTCAAAACCTTTTACATCACTCTCGTGAGGTAGCCAATTTCTGTGCTACAATGGCGGCAGAATTGGGTTTAAATGCTAAAATGGCCAAACGTGCAGGTTTATTACATGATATAGGTAAAGTACCTGATGATAACCCAGAATTGCCACACGCAATTTTAGGGATGCAACTGGCCGAAAAATATAAAGAACATCCTGAAATTTGTAATGCAATTGGAGCCCACCACGATGAAATCGAGATGACTTCAATGATCTCACCGATTATTCAGGCTTGCGATGCGATTTCTGGTGCCCGCCCAGGTGCACGCCGTGAGGTGGTAGAAAGTTACATCAAACGTTTGAAAGATCTGGAAGAATTGGCTTTATCTTACCCAGGTGTAGAGAAAACTTTTGCTATCCAGGCAGGTAGAGAGTTACGTGTAATTGTAGAAAGCGAGCGCATTACCGATGCACAGGCAGAACTTTTAGCTGCTGATATTTCTACCCGTATTCAAACAGAAATGACTTACCCTGGTCAGATTAAGGTTACCGTAATCAGGGAAACCCGTTCTGTAGCCTTTGCTAAATAAGGAAGGTGATTACAATGATTTTGTGATTACACCTACTAGCCTCGGTTCGTGCCCTCACGAAACGAAATAGCGAAACAAAATATAAAGCGATGGATATTCCATCGCTTTTTTTTATTTTTACATTAATGAGCAAGCAAACCATCCAAATCGAGCCAAAACGTCCGGTAGATATACTTTTCGATAAGTATGCCGAAAGTCACCAAAACCATACTAACAAACTGGTACACTGGATCTGTGTGCCGTTAATTGTATTTAGTTTATTGGGACTCATCTGGCAGATTCCTTTTCCGCACATCGGATTTTTAGGAAGTTATAATGGTTTCTTTAACTGGGCATCGTTTCTTTTGGCCTTTAGCTTATATTATTATTTTACCTTATCGCCTGTATTATTTTTTTTAATGATCTGGGTTGTGGGTTTAATGAGTTACATTATCGTGAAAATAGAACAGGCCGTTGGTTTAGGCAGTGGAACGGCTTATGCCATCTATGCGGGGATATTTGTAGCGGCGTGGGTCGGTCAGTTTATCGGGCATAAAATAGAAGGAAAGAAGCCATCATTTTTAGATGATGTTAAATTCCTGTTAATCGGCCCCATCTGGTTATTGCACTTCATTTGCAAAAAGACGGGCATCAGGTACTGATCAAAAAAAGCAGTTAACTTGTAATTAACCTTAAGGTAAAGAAATATTAATTAACACCTAACCTGCTGTTAACACTGCGGTAATACTTTTGCCCTTATCAAATAAAGGCAAATTGGAATTACTAAACTCTTTTAGAAGAGCGGCACTTACTGTGTTCGCTTTGACGGTCAGCGTACTTTCGTATGCGCAAACAGGAAAAATTTCCGGTAAAATTACAGATAAATCTACAGGACAAACATTGGTAGGTTTATCCGTTCTGATAGAAGGAACATCAATTGGGACTACCAGTGATGCAGATGGAAATTATACCTTAAATACGGTGAAAGCAGGGACTTACAAAGTAAGTTTCTCATTTATTTCCTTTAAAAAACAGGTAATCCCAAATGTAAAAGTTACTGCTGGAAAAACAACAGTTATCGACATTGTTATGGAAGACGACCAGTCTACCTTGAATGATGTTGTGATTACCGGAGCTAGAAAAACAGGTACCGAGGTATCTCTTTTGGCTGAACTAAAGAAATCGCAGTCGATTGCAAACGGTGTTTCATCGCAAACCATTCAACGCTCAGGCGATTCTGATGCTGCTCAGGTTGTTAAACGTGTGCCAGGTATTACCATTGTAGATAACCGTTTTATTAACATCCGCGGTCTGGCCGAACGCTATAATAACGTTCAGTTAAATAATGTAACGGCACCGAGTTTGGAAACAGATGTGCGTTCGTTTTCTTTCGATCTGATCCCAAGTAACCAGATAGATAGGGTATTAGTTTATAAAAGCCCTTCTGCTGATATCCCAGCCGATTTTGCGGGTGGTGTTGTAAAAATTTTCCTTAAGAGTATCCCTGATGATGATCGTTTAACGATCGATTATGGGACCTCTTATCGTGAAAATGCTACTTTCAAAAATTTTAAGAGAACCAATACCGGAAACTTGTATTTCACTGGTTTTAATACCGGAGATAATGATCTGCCAGTTAACTTTCCTTCAAATTTAAATAATGTTAATGCAAGCAAATTAAATGCTGCCGGGCACGCACTAAGAAATAACTGGGTGCCTGATGAGAATACAGCTAATTTAGATCAAAAGCTGAATATCTATGGTAGTAAGCGTTTTAACATCAACAACAAATTGTTAGGCAATATTACCGCTATAACTTACAGTAATAACAAAACAAACAATGCCGTATTTAGAGGTAACTACGAAGCTTACGATCCGGTTTCTAAAATTGCTGAAGAAAATTACAGATATAATGATAATCAGTATACCTATAATGTACGTTTGGGTATTGTACACAACTGGGCATTTAAATTAGACAACAACAATACATTTGAGTTCAAGAACCTATATAACCAGTTAGGTACATCACAGTATGTTAGCCGTGTCGGTGCAGAAAAACAACAGGCCTATGCCAATTATGCATCGAATGTTTTATATCGTGGTATCTATTCAGGTCAATTGTCAGGTAATCATAAGTTTAATAGCGAAAATACAAAGTTCGACTGGGTTGCTGGTTACAGTAAATCGTTCAGAGATCAGCCGGATTATTCGCGTTATAGAACATTGGACAACGGAGATGGGACATATAACATTTTCGTTCCAACGGGAGGTGCTCAGCCAGAATTTTTAGGAAGATTTTATTCCAAAATGAATGAAGATATTAAAACTGGTGCATTTAATGTTGAACAGGTATTGGCCTCTAAATCAGAAGGTTTTAAACCATCGGTAAAAGTTGGAGGCTATTATGAAGACAAACAAAGATCGTTTTCATCAAGAAATATTGGATATGTAAGGGCAAATTCACTTCAATTTGATCAGTCATTGTTAAAGGGCTCTATTGAAGAACTTTTCGACTGGAAAAATATCAATACTACTACAGGGATAAGACTGGATGAAAAATCAAATCCTTATGATAACTATGATGCATCTAATAAACTCTTTGCAGGTTATGCCAATTTCATTTTACCATATAAAGATAAGTTAACCATCGTAGCTGGCGCAAGAGTAGAGAACAACGTCCAAAAGCTGAATAGCTTTGATACCGGTGGCCCAGTAAATGTAGATAACGACATCACAAGGGTATTGCCTTCTGCAAACGTACAATATAACATTAGCGAAAAATCACTTTTCAGATTGGCTTATGGAAAAACGCTTAACAGACCAGAGTTTAGAGAAATTGCACCTTTTTCGTTTTATGATTTCGACCAGAACTTTAACGTTGCCGGTAACCGTAATCTAAAAACGGCAAAAATTGATAACTATGATGTTAAATACGAATTCTATCCTTCAACAAGCGAGTTAATCAGTATCTCTGGTTTTTACAAGAAATTTAAAGATGCTATCGAAATGACAGCTGTTTCTGGTTCGAATGCACAATCATTCACTTTCAATAATGCGCAGAATGTAAGAAATATCGGGGTGGAATTAGAAATGCGTAAATCTTTGGCAGGTATTACCTCATCAAAATTTCTCAATGATATCACCCTTCTGTTAAATGCATCATACATTAACAGTAAAGTAACATTTGATGGTAACAATGCGTTCGGGCAATCTAACAACCGGCCAATGCAGGGGCAATCACCGTATATCATCAATACCGCAATATTTTATAACAACATTAAATCTAAATTCCAGGTTAACCTGCTTTATAATGTTGCTGGTAAGCGCATTGCATTTGTGGGTACCGATGTAATCAGGGATATATATGAGATGCCACGAAATGTAATTGATTTGGTTGTAACTAAAAACTTTACCAACAAACTATCATTGAAAGCCAACTTTAACGACCTGTTGAATCAAAATTTTACATTAATGCAGGATGGAAACCAGGACGGTAAATTCGATCAATCAACAGATCAGGTAACTGTACAATATAAAAGTGGGCGCCAGTTTGGATTAACACTTTCTTACAAAGTATTTTAATAAAAACATTTAAGGATATAAAAAACAAAAAAATGAATATGAAAAAGCTTTACAAGCCAAAATTTGGTACAAACGCCCTTAAAACAATGATGTTTGTTTTGGCCGGAACTTTAATTTTTAGTTCATGTAAAAAAACTACCATCATTGAATACAATGAGGCAGGATCGAATTCAGGAACAACCCCTAATCCTACAACTGGATTTACTAAACCGGTTGTAGAAGTGGCAAGCGGTAACATTACTACTAATACAACGTGGACAAAAGGTAATATTTACCGACTTAACGGTTTTGTAAGGGTTGGTAGAGATGCCAAAAACAGTGGCGGTTTAGCAGCAGTTGAGGGTGTTACCTTAACCATTGAAGCAGGTACTGTTATTATTGGCGACAGGGAGACAAAAGGTACGTTGGTAATACAAAGAGGTAATAAAATTATTGCCGAAGGTACTTCTGCACAGCCAATTATCTTTACTTCAGAGCGTGGTACCGGTTTACGCGAGCCTGGAGACTGGGGTGGCGTGGTAATATGTGGAAAGGCTGCTAATAACCAGCCAGGTGGCGAAGCTGAATTAGAGGGTGCTTATGGTGGCTGGCATGGTGGTACTAACGATGCAGATAACTCTGGCGTATTAAAATATGTAAGAATTGATTACGCTGGTACACCAATAAACCCAAATCAGGAAGTTAACTCTTTAACAATGGGTTCAGTAGGCTCGGGAACGGTTATCGATTATGTACAATGTTCGTATGGATTGGATGATGCATTTGAGTGGTTCGGTGGTACAGTTAATGCGAAACACTTAATCGCTTACCGCGGTCTTGACGATGACTTTGACGTTGACTTCGGATTCCGTGGTACAGTACAGTTCGCTATCGGTGTTCGTGATGCAAATTCTGCGGATCAGTCAGGTTCAAATGGTTTCGAAGTAGATAACGACGGTGCTGGTTCAAGCCTTACTCCGTTTACATCTCCACAGTTCTCAAACGTAACCATTATTGGTCCAAAAAAAGATAGAAACAAAACTATTTCAACTCAATTTCAAAATGCAATGCATTTGAGAAGAAATAACAAAATCAAAATTTATAACTCGGTATTCACTGCTTATCCAAATGGCTTATTTATAGATGGAGCTACAACTTTAGCCAATGCAGCAGCTGGAGAATTGGTACTTAAAAATAATGTACTTGCTGGTGTAGATGGTTGGGGAGCAAACGGTTATGGTACTGGTGGTACTACAACTTTCCCGAATCCAATTGGGGTTGAAATAAAATCAACGGGTAACGTAGGTACACAAGCAGTTGATGTTTGGTTTAAAACTGCGGCATTCTCAAACGAAACTTATCCGAAGTGGGAAGATCTGGGTATTGATGGCAGCATTTTCGACTTAGGCGCAACACCGAAATTTACATTAAATACAGGATCTATATTATTGGCGGGCGCAAGCTTTACAGGACTTACAGGTTTTGAAACTGTAACTTACCGTGGTGCTTTTGGTACTACAGATTGGACTACTGGTTGGGCTAATTTTACACCTCAAACCAACGTTTACTAAAATTATTTATCTCTAATAAAACAAAAAAAGCTAGAATTGATCTAGCTTTTTTTGTTTTTAAAATTTCTTAAATAGGGATTAAAAAAAGCGGATACAGCATGATATAGATGAATACCTGTTTTTCTTTATAAAGATTTTAAATATTTTCTTCTTTAACCTCTACTTTGGCCTTTTTTACAACAACAGTTTTAGCAGGCTTTGTTTTGGTAGCTACAGGAGTAGCTTTTTCTTCTTTAATAAATGGAGTTATCGAATCCTGTGCAGCTGAAATCGTAACTTTTTTAGCCAGTTGTTTGGCGAATTTTCCGATTACTTTGTCTGCTTTTTTTGCTTTGCCATAAGCTGATACCACTTCGCCGAAAGCTGCTGCCAATTTTGTTTCTAATTCTTTACGTACTTTCTTGCCTGCTGAATGGTTTCTTGATTTTGATTTATTTTTTTTCATCGAACTTAAAATGGATATAGCCCAAAGATATGTTATCGTAAAATTAAATCAATATTATGATTATGTTAACTTGTTGAAATTGAGTTAACATATAAAATATTTACGGTTATAAAGAATTGAGTAATAACTATATTCTAGTTCCTTCGGCTACATGGCCACCAAGGTCTAAAGTATTCTGAAACTCTTCCAGGTATTGAAGCAGGTGTCTCTCTGCGTTAGCGTAAGAAGTAAAGGTAGAGGCTGGTTGATTGGGATCAGAATCACTTTTGCTTTTATAATATAAACTCGTTTGAAAAACAAAAACACTGTTATCATTAATCGGCGACATAATCCTCGCCTTAACCTGATGCTGGTGAATTTCAACAAAAAACTCTTTTAAAATGGTATAAATTACTGCAGACATAAGGATATCTTTTAAGATTTAAACATCAGTTAAAAAATAAAAGTACTGCAAATAGCCGTTGTTTCAGCTTGTTTTTAATAAGATAACATTTATTAAACAATTAATTAACATTAAGTTAACCTGTAAATGATAGATATTATCGTTTAAGAGGCTCGTATGCATATACAACCTCAAATTTAATATTTTTAAGGCTCGAAGAAACTTGGCCGATTCTTAAATTTTCCTTTTGAGGTGTGGGTTCGCAAAAAGAATATTTTTTACCGTTATATACAATAAACTCACCTACTGGCTTATCAAACTGTACAGCCATGGTTAAATGGGTAGGGTAGAGCAGGGCCACCATGGGCAGGTTGTAAATTTCTTTTACCAGATAGAAAAATAAAGCTGCCCGGTCATCGCAGTCGCTATATTTGTTTAACAGCGTTTGTTCCGGCGATAGTCTTTTTTCAGTACCAAAATTCTGTTCATCATTTTCGTAAAGAAAAGCATAACGGGTAAAACGCATTAAATAATCAACCCCTTTCTTTTGGTCCATTTCTTTTAAATTATTCTTTAAAATAGGAATTAACGAGCTGTACGTTTCGCGGCTTAAGGGAATATTAAAATAACTCTCGAAATCTACACCTGGATAATTCTTAAAAATCGTTTGCACATCTTCATTCACTTTCAGCTTAAAATGATATATTTTCTGACGATAACTAAATTCCACGTCTTTCTCTTCATAACTTTCCGGTTTAAAATCCGGCATGCGCGTTACTTTGTAAGAAAAAGCGTTTTTGGCTTCGGGTATTGAAATATTAACCGGGATATAAGCATCTGCTTTTTTAAATAGTTTTCCATAATCATGGTAATTAAGGCACATATATTTTTTGCCATCGATCATGAAAAATGGAATATCATTGATGTTCTCCTCATTCCTAACATAAAAGATAACCTGATCGTTGCCCACCGCTAACCTCGCATCATAGCCGCATTTGCTGAGAAAAAACCATTTATATAAAGTATAACGGAAATAATTGTCAGCCTTTGGACTGATTTGCTCTGCCGTTTTACGGATGAGCTGGTAATAGATCCAATCGTTTAAACGATATTGCTCCTGGTATTTTTTAAGTGAAGAAATCAACGGATCATAATTTCCCGCCGATATTTCAGTATAAAATTTAGAAACTTCTGTTGCGTTAGCTATTTTGGATACGTGGATGTTAAGTGCAGAATCTGTGCTGAAATTGAAGATTCCGTTATAAAAATCGAAAGAATAGTTCTGTCCCTTTGCGATGGTACTGATAGCCATCATGCATAGAAACAAAGTATATGTGTAAATCCTTCTTTTCAAACCACCTCATAATTGATTACATTAAATTTACTTATTATTAACATAAAATCAACAATTTATTTATGTGAACAGATGGATGGTTACTTAATAAGAAATTAACATGAACTAGCTACACATGATTTATTTTAGGGCATAAAGAGTTGTTCTTAAATATTTTAATAACGATGTATTGCAATCTTTACAGGTAATTTCATTCAAGATGATGGGTTTTCCAATGCTGATTTTTAACCTATGACCGTTTTTGTTAAACAGTTCTGAAATCAGTTTTGCCGTTTGCAAGGAAGGGTGGATGAATTTCAACAGGCTAAAAAAGATACCGTTGTTGCCATGAAAATATACCGGCAAGATGGGTACATTGGCTTTAGAGATAATTTTTCCTACTACCGGATGCCACTCACGGTCTGTGATCTGGTTTTTCCTGAATTTATAGGAAGAAACTTCACCTGCCGGAAAAATCGCTACAGGACTTCCATCTTTTAAAAGTTTTAATGTCGTTTTTAACCCGCTGATGCTGGAAGCATCCTGAACTTTTTCGAAAGGATTTACCGCAATAATGCATTTCTCGAGGTTTGGGATCTTCTTTAATAAAAAATTCCCCATAAACATCGTATCGGGTCGCTGATTGGCTAGAGTACTAAGTAAAGCCAATGATTCAATCGCACCATAAGGATGATTGGCAATAGCGATAAATGCACCATCTTTTGGGATATTTCCATGGTCTTCAGCACTGATCTCAATCGTAACCCCCAAAACATTCAGTATGTGGTTGGCAAATTTTTCACCTTCTAAAGTATCAGCATCTTTAATAATTCCGTTAAAGTCATTAATCTTCAAAAAACGCATTAAAAAAGCGGCCAGACCAGGGATGGGAACATTACAGATCCCCGTTGCTTTTGAGAAATTTTCTTTAGAAATGACTGTCATAAATTTTAATTCAAAATTGATTTCATCACGAAAACAATTCGATAAATGATTTTTATTTGAGCTAAATATAAGAGAGGGGAAACATCCTGTTTTTTATAATTGGGATGTTTGTCATAGCTCATACAGAGTATTTAAAGATAACGGAATAATATGAACAAAACGCTATTTATTGGTTAAGAAATTGGGGCTTAAGAAATTCTATAAATAACATTTCATTAATACCAATTTAACAAGCTAGCTATACTTTTGTGGCATAAATATTTGGTTAGTATTTATAAAGTTTAGGTTAGTTGATAATAAAAAACCCAGATGGATGTCTGGGTTTTTTTATTGCTTTAATTATAGGTTCTTGCCAAGTTTTTCCAACATTTCTGGTGGAATGTTGTGTGTATCTACCACTAAGAAACCATCTAAACAATCTGAAAACTTAGGATCGATGTTGAAAGAGATAATCTTCGCATTCAGGTTCATGTACTGCCTTAACAACACCGGGATTTTAATGTGTGAATTTTCGATATCGCCAATAATACTGTCTAAATCCTTAAACGATTCGCTGCTATCAACAAGGGTATCAGTTGAGATAGGTAATAAATCGGCTTTAAATTTGTTTCTGGGTTTAACGTATTTCGCCATCTCGTAATCGAAATGGTTTTTGGTAATGTAATCAACAATTAAAGCCTTGCTAAATTTCGAAAAATTGTTGCTGATACTTACCGGCCCGAACATGTAACGGTACTGTGGGTTATCGATCAGGTATTTTAAAATCCCTTTCCAAAGCAGGAACAACGGAAGTGGTTTACCCTGGTATTCTTTTCTAATCCACGATCTGCCCAGCTCAATCCCTTGTCTCAACATTGGGTAAAACTGATCTTTCATTTTAAAAAGCTCCGAAAGGTAGAAACCACGGCGGCCCATACTTTCTAAAATCTCATCACCTTTACCAATGCGGTAAGCACCCACTATATTTTCTAAATCCCTATCCCAGATAAATAAATGGTTGTAATAAATGTCGTAATTGTCGAGATCGATTTTTTTATTCGTTCCCTCACCAACCTCGCGGAACGTAATTTCGCGTAAACGACCAATTTCTCTTAAAATATTTGGAATTTTTAGTGTTGGTACGATATAAACTTCATAGTTTTTCTCCGTCCAAACTTTAAAATCTTCTAATTTTTCTACTTCTTCTTTAATTAAAACTCTCGAAGTTTCTTCAATCACCTCAACCGGTTTCTTTTTAATCTTGAATAAATTCAAGGGATTGAAAAGTTTTTTCTCCGTATCCAGTCCAACACCTAAAGCATAAGTACGGGCCCTTAAAAAGTCCATTAACTTATTACTGCTGTTCATGTGAGAGATTTCGGAAATTGCAATTGGCTTGCCGATCCTTACCTTGATTGTGCGGCCATGTTTATTTAAAAACTCAGATGGTAGTTTTGCGGTACGTAGAGTTGGGTGTATAAAACTCAAAATATTAAAGAAAACACCATTATTGCCATGGAAATAGATTGGTACCACTGGTACTTTTGCTTTTGCAATCAGTTTTCCAACTACCGGGTGCCACATCCTGTCGGTTACCTGCTGGGCATCCAGTTTAAAGGTAGAAACCTCTCCGGCCGGAAAAATACCGATCGGTGTTCCATTTCTAAGCAGATCGAAAGTTGTTTTTAAACCACTGATGCTTGATGAGTGCTGAACATTTTCGAAAGGATTAACCGCAACAAAAAACTCATCAAGGTTAGGTATTTTTTTAAGGATGAAGTTTACCATCACCTTTGCATCCGGCCTAACCGTGCATAAAAGTTTAACCAAAGCCAAGCCTTCTACACCGCCATAAGGGTGGTTTGCAATGGCAATAAACGGACCCGTTTTAGGGATACTGTTTAAATCGTCATCATCAAATTCGATCGAAACACCAATGGTTTCCAATATTTTATCTACAAACTCTAAGCCCTTAAAGTGTTGATTTTGAGCGAATACGTCATTAATGTCATTCAGTTTCATGATCTCCATCATCAAACCTGCCAAACCCGGTACACCTAGCTTATCTATCTTCGTTGCTTTAGCAAATTCAGACGTTGTTATGATCTTCATATAAAATTCTTAGGTTGTTGATAGGCAAAACCTGCTCAGTTTTGCAATCCCAAAAATAAGATTTATATTTATAATACACATGTCATATCGCATCAATGAGAATTTGGCTGAATAAATATTTCGGTTTTAGTAAAGGTGAGTTCAACGGATTGTTGCTGCTGATATTGATTATTGTGGTGCTTAAGGCTATACCTATTATATATGGTTATACCCGGCCGATAGAAAAAGATGACCCAAGTCTTTTAACGCAGATCCAGAAAATAACGTTTGCAGATGAAAAATATGCCAGTAATCTCCGCGACCGGATTGAAAATTACTCTCCTGAAAAAACAGCCAGGCTTTTTAATTTCGATCCAAATACGCTGGATGCTGATGGCTGGCAGACTTTAGGTTTATCGCCAAAACAGGCAAAAGCGATTATTAATTATACCAGTAAAGGCGGGAAATTTTATAAACCTCAGGATCTTCAGAAAATGTACACGATTTCTCCGGAGATGTATAAAAAGATTTTGCCCTATGTGAAAATCGCAGACAGAGAGCTAAATACCTCAAAAAAATATATCCCTTTCGAAAAGAAAGAATATGTTAAAAAAGCGCCTGTAATTGTGGATATTAATCAGGCTGATTCTGCTAAACTTGATGAAATAAAAGGAATAGGTGCTGCTTTTGCGAAAAGGATTATTAAATACCGTGAGCGTTTAGGCGGTTTTTATAAAAAAGAACAATTAATGGAAGTTTATGGTTTAGATTCAATTAAATACACTGAAATTAAAGATCAGATTTCGATCAGTAACGTCCCTTTAAAAACAATCAATATCAATACTGCGGTTTTTGATGATTTAAAACGGAATCCGTACCTTTCTTATAAACAGATTAACGCCATTATTCAATACCGCAAACAACATGGCAACTATTCAAATATAGCTGATCTGAAAAAGATAGCCATCTTAAATCAGCAGGTGATCGATAAAATTGCACCCTATATTTCTTTTTAGACAGTAAACCCTGTATACAGATTTCTCCGCTGCGTCGTACACCGACTCGGATAACTCTTGCTTTCAGAATTATGAATGTTTGCCCTCCCACATGGATGATTCCCCGGTAGCAAATAACCCCAGGTTATTGCGTTTCGTTCCGTAGGAACGTTTCGTGGAATTTCACCATATTAATCAAAAATTACCACCTTCCTAATTGTAAATGGATTTTTTTGAAAAAAAATATAAAAAACTTTCTCAATCAATTGCAGGCTTTAAAATTAATCCATAAACTAATTGAACCAAATACCATTTCATTCTGTAATTGGGCAAATAATTATTGATAACTAACTATGAAATAATTGATTATAATTGCCTCGAACTAACTTAAAATATAAAATTTAATGAGCGTAAGCTTCGATTTTTCAGAAACAGAAACTCAGCAGAATGTAAAGGCCATGGTCCGCGATTTTGCAGAGAAAAACATTCGTCCAAATATTATGGAATGGGATGAAGCACAGCATTTTCCGGTAGAGCTTTTTAAGCAATTGGGAGAGCTAGGCTTAATGGGCGTATTGGTACCAGAAGAGTATGGCGGTTCGGGTTTAGGTTACCAGGAATATGTTGATGTTATTGTAGAAGTAGCCCGTGTTTGTGGTTCAATCGGTTTATCATTAGCCGCACACAATTCTTTATGTACAGGCCACATTTTAGCCTTTGCCAACGAAGAGCAAAAACAAAGATGGTTACCCAAGCTGGCAACGGCCCAATGGATTGGTGCCTGGGGTTTAACTGAAGCAAACACTGGTTCGGACGCCTTGCGCATGATGACTACAGCTGTTGAAGATGGTGATGATTATATTATAAACGGTGCAAAAAACTGGATTACCCACGGTAAAAGCGGCGATATTGCAGTTGTGATGGTAAGAACAGGGGAGCAGGGAAGTTCGAAAGGGATTTCGGCCATTGTGGTAGAGCGCGGTACACCAGGTTTTACCGCAGGAAAAAAAGAAAATAAACTGGGCATGCGTGCATCAGAAACTACAGAAATGATTTTTGATAACTGCCGTGTACCAAAAGCTAACTTATTAGGCAATGTTGGCGAAGGCTTTAAACAAGCCATGAAAGTTTTAGATGGCGGAAGGATTTCTATTGCAGCGTTGGCTTTAGGTATTGCAAAAGGTGCCTTTGATGCTGCAGTCGCTTATTCGAAACAACGTCAGCAATTTGGCCAGCCGATTTCAAGTTTTCAGGCCATCAGTTTTAAATTGGCTGATATGGCAACTGAAATTGAAGCGGCAGAGTTATTAATCCGTCAGGCAGCTGATTTAAAGAACAGGCATTTGCCAATGACAAAAGAGTCGGCCATGGCTAAATATTTTGCCTCAGAAGTATCGGTTAAGGTAGCCACAGAAGCCGTTCAGATATTTGGCGGATATGGTTATACCAAAGATTTCCCCGTAGAGAAATTTTACCGCGACAGTAAATTATGTACAATAGGTGAGGGTACGTCCGAAATCCAGAAAATTGTAATTGCCAGAGAAATATTAGCTTAAGCTAAAAAACTAAAGCCGAAAGCCTGGTCAACACAGAAACAACAAACCAAATATATTATGAGTAATCCGGACGGTTTAAATACCTCCGGATTTTTTTTTGCTTAAAATTTTCAAAACCATGCAGCTGAAATAACTGTTTTTACTAAAGACTAAAATTTGTTGGCGCTTAGCGTCTGGCGTTTGGAGCAGTTAACCGATTTAAACAATTAACCGATTAACCATTCTTGAACTAATAAAACTAAAAAATGGCAAAGTATTCAGAAAAGGCTGGTGAAAAAGTAGAAGAAACCATGCACGAAATGAAAAAGGGCAAGCTTAAAAGCGGATCTGGCAAAAAGGTAACTTCCAGAAAACAGGCTATAGCCATCGGATTATCCGAAGCAAGAAAGGAAGGCGCTAAGGTACCGAACAAAGGTTAGAAGGCGAAAGGTTTATGGTGTAAGGTTTTAAAACAAATCTTTTAAATAAGAATTTACCCTAAACCCTAAACCCTAAACCCTAAACCCTAAACCCTAAACCCTAAACCCTAAACCCTAAACCCTACTGCGGTAAATCTTTCGTAGTTAAAATACTATCCACCACATAAACGCTAAATCCGCGCCATGGTAGGGTATGTTTATATTCTTTGTAATGAAGTTCGAAAAACTTACCGCTGTTGGCCATCATTTTTTCAGCAATCTCATCGTTAGCGATAGAAAATTCAAATTCGTTGTTCTGCAGCGTGCCTGTTTGTCGTGATTTTATTCCGCTCTGGATTAATTTGCCTTCATAAGTTTTAAATACGTAGCCTTTTTTTACTACATAGTTTAGCTCTCCTGCTTTAACACCTTCGCCAAAAACAAAGAAATAACGGTAATAACAAATTGCGATTAATGCGATAACAACTATAACTGCGATAATTGAACCTACTTTTTTACCTGTTGTCATATATGATTATGTATATATAAATTTAGCTAAACAACACATAAGTTCAATTAATGATTTAAATAAAAAATCTTTTTATAAATCTTTCTCGTTTTCAATATTTTGCTTACATTTGCAGCCCGTTAACACGGGAAAATTTAAAAACCACGAGAGGAGGTATTTCAGCGTTATGATCATTATCAACATTAAAGACGGCGAATCATTAGATAAAGCCCTTAAACGTTTCAAGAAAAAGTTTGAAAAAACTGGTGTATTGAGAGAACTACGTAGTCGCCAAGCATACGAGAAAAAATCCGTTGCTCGCCGTACTGAAATTAAACATGCTGTTTACATTCAGAATATGAATCTAGATACAACTTCATAGTTGTTCACGATATAAATATATTAAAGCCCTTAGATTTTTCTAAGGGTTTTTTTTTGTTTTTGGGCCATCCAAAACTTTACAATAAACAATTAATTAATGATTTCTTTATATCAAAACAATTTGTAACTTCATATCAATGCCCCATAAAAAGATATTGAATGTTGCTAAAAAGCTTTATCACCTATTTAACTCACGAGAAGCGCTATTCTCAGCACACCGTCACTTCTTATCAGACCGATTTAGATCAGTTTGAAGAATTTATTAAGGCATTAGAACTGGATTTTCTTGAAGTAAAACATACCCACTTGCGCAGTTACCTGGTGGAGCTGATGGAAAAGGATAATTCAGAAAATACCATTAACAGAAAAATCTCTGCTTTAAGAAGTTTTTATAAGTTTTTACACCGTTCCGGAAAGATCGATCAAAACCCCAGTGCTTTAATTAAGGCACCTAAAATCCCTAAAAGGCTTCCTGTGTTTGTTGATGCACAGAAAATGGATCATTTATTGGATTCGGAACACTATTTTAACGAAAGTTTCTCCTCCGTTCGCGATCATCTGGTAATCGAACTGCTGTTTGGAACCGGCATGCGTTTAACTGAACTGTTGCAATTAAAGGATACCGACATCGATGTTTATTCAGGAACGATAAAAGTATTGGGTAAAAGAAATAAAGAACGGATTATTCCTATAAATAAACAGCTTATCAATCAGGTAAATACCTACATCGAGTTAAAAAAGTTGCAAAACTTTAATAACAATTTACTTATATTAATCGTTACCAATACAGGTGCAGCGGCATATCCCAAATTGATATACCGTATTGTTACCTCATACCTAAACCATGTATCAACCAATGAAAAGAAAAGTCCCCACGTGTTGCGGCATAGCTATGCCACAAGCCTGCTAAATGCAGGAGCAGATTTAAATGCGATTAAAGAACTTTTGGGTCATGCCAGTTTAGCGGCAACTCAGGTTTACACGCACAATTCAATCGAAAGATTAAAAACAATTTATAAACAAGCCCATCCAAAGGCGTAAAAAAAGGAGGAAAAATGAAAATCGGAGTTCAATCAATCCACTTCAGTGCAGACAGTAAGTTGTTAGATTTTATACAGAAGAAAGCAAACAAGCTTGATCAGTTTTTTGACCAGATCATTAGCGGCGAAGTGTATTTAAAGTTAGAGAACGTAGAGGACGAAGCCAATAAGATCAGTGAGATTAAACTTATTGTGCCGGGAGGTACCCTGTTTGCTAAAGAACAATGTAAATCATTTGAAGAAGCCACAGATCTGGCCATCGAATCATTAAGGAAACAGATCACTAAACATAAAGATAAAACGCGTGCAAAATTAAGTGAGCATAAAGCAATTTTAAGCGAAAGCGAAGCTGCTGACTATTAATAAAGCATAAACATATAAATGCAAAAGGGGCGGGACAGTTAATTGTTCCGCCCCTTTTTGTTTTAATTTCTTTCCGCACCTCGAATAAATTTAACTTATAGGATGAAATTTATGCTCCACATTAATGCCGTTTTATTTAATTTCCTGTTATTTTTTATAAATCAATTTTAATTTTTCAACTAATTCTTGCTGAAAAAATCACGCTTATAGCGTAAATTTTAATTTTTCTGAAAATTAATTCAGGTGTTATTTTCGATCGCTTCTTGTTATTGGTAATCCTGATGCTGTTTTTAAAGGTAATAGAGATAAAAAAATGAAAAAAAATATTCGATTTTAAGAGATTGATTATTAAGCTCCTTCATAGGTATAATGGCAGCTAATTAAAATAACTTCACTATTTTTTTTCAAATTTATTTTGAAGTGAAATATAAGTGTGTATATTTGCATTCCCTTTCGGAAACGGTGTTAAGCCAGGAATAAAAGGGTTGTTCTTTAAAAAGATAAAAGTTTTAAAAAAACACGTTAATAGTATGAAAAATGAAGATTTTTCGTATCATTGCACAAAATTTAAAGCCTCCTTAGCTCAGCTGGTAGAGCAACTGACTTGTAATCAGTAGGTCATTGGTTCGATTCCGATAGGAGGCTCTTTTTATTTTAAAGTGTTAGCATTTTGAAGTAAAAAATGGGGAGATTCCAGAGCGGCCAAATGGGACAGACTGTAACTCTGTTATCGCAAGATTTCGAAGGTTCGAATCCTTCTCTCCCCACACTTTAAATGAACGACCAAATGTTTTAATGATAGAATAAATCTCTCATTCTTTCATTTAATCAATCACTAGTTTTTAAAAGCGGAAGTAGCTCAGTTGGTAGAGCGATAGCCTTCCAAGCTATAGGTCGCGAGTTCGAACCTCGTCTTCCGCTCCAATAAAATTAGAAAAGTGGGCAGTTATTGGTTGCGGTTTTAATTTAGTTAAAACAAAAGGCTGGAACTGGAAACTAAAAAGCCGACTTAGCTCAGCGGTAGAGCACTTCCTTGGTAAGGAAGAGGTCATGGGTTCAATTCCCATAGTTGGCTCAGGATAATAAAGCTTTGTTAAATCTGTTTAATATGCAGGGTAGACAAGGTTTTTTGTGTTGCATTGCATCAAAACAATAAATAAAATTAATAAAAAGTTAACCTACTAATTAGTTATAAATAAAATGGCAAAAGAAAAATTTGACCGTAGTAAACCGCACTTAAACATCGGTACAATCGGTCACGTCGATCACGGTAAAACAACTTTAACAGCAGCTATTACAAAAGTTTTAGCTGATGCAGGTTTATCTGAGGCACGTTCATTCGATTCAATTGACTCAGCTCCTGAGGAAAAAGAAAGAGGTATTACTATTAATACTGCGCACGTTGAGTATTCAACTGCAAACCGTCACTACGCACACGTAGATTGTCCAGGTCACGCGGATTATGTTAAAAACATGGTTACAGGTGCGGCTCAAATGGATGGTGCTATTATCGTTGTTGCTGCTACTGATGGTCCAATGCCACAAACTCGTGAGCACATCTTATTGGCTCGTCAGGTTGGTGTACCTTCATTGGTTGTATTCATGAACAAAGTGGATATGGTTGATGATCCTGAATTATTAGAATTAGTAGAAATGGAAGTTCGTGAATTATTATCGTTCTACGATTTCCCTGGTGATGATATTCCTGTTATTCAAGGTTCTGCTTTAGGTGGTTTGAACGGAGATGCTAAATGGGTAGCAAAAATTATGGAATTAATGGATGCTGTTGATAGCTACATTCCGATTCCTCCACGTTTAACTGAACTTCCATTCTTAATGCCTGTTGAAGATGTATTCTCGATCACTGGTCGTGGTACTGTAGCAACTGGTCGTATTGAGCGTGGTGTAATCAACTCTGGAGATCCGGTTGAAATCTTAGGTATGGGTGCTGAGAACTTAAAATCTACAGTAACTGGTGTTGAGATGTTCCGTAAGATCTTAGATTATGGTGAAGCTGGTGATAACGTAGGTTTATTGTTACGTGGTATTGAGAAAACTGATATCCGTCGTGGTATGGTAATCTGTAAACCAGGTTCAGTAACTCCTCACACTGATTTCAAAGCTGAGATCTATGTATTATCAAAAGCAGAAGGTGGTCGTCACACTCCATTCTTCAACAAATATCGTCCTCAATTCTATTTCCGTACTACAGACGTAACTGGTGAGATCTCACTAGCTGAAGGTACTGAAATGGTAATGCCAGGTGATAACGTTACAATCACAGTTAAATTAATTAACGCGATTGCAATGGAAAAAGGTCTACGTTTCGCTATCCGTGAGGGTGGTAGAACAGTAGGTGCTGGTCAGGTAACTGAAATCTTAGCTTAATTTTAAGCTATAACAATATAAAAAGAGCTGGTTTAGGCTAGCTCTTTTTTATACACACGGGAATAGTTCAACGGTAGAATAGAGGTCTCCAAAACCTTTGATCAGGGTTCGAATCCTTGTTCCCGTGCTTAACATAATGATTGAGTATTAGAATGAGTGAATGATTGAATTTGAAGCCTAGCTTTCAGATAATATCATTCACTCATTTACTCATTCACTCTTTCAATAATTTGATATGGCTAAAGTAGTTGAGTTTATAAAAGAATCGTACGATGAAATGACCAATAAGGTTACCTGGCCTACTTGGGGCGAACTTCAGAGTTCTGCAATTCTTGTTTTAGTAGCTTCCCTGATTATTGCATTGGTAATTTTTGCAATGGATAAAGGATCTACATTTGTATTGGATACTTTTTATAAATCACTTTCTAATTAATTTTTTCTAATGAGCGATCTAAAGTGGTACGTTGTAAGAGCTGTTAGCGGTAAAGAGAAGAAGGTAAAGCAGTACATTGATGCTGAGATCAGCCGTTTAGGTTTCTCTCATTTGGTTCCGCAGGTGTTAATCCCTATGGAAAAATACTATCAAATGAAAGATGGTAAAAAAATTGCCAAAGAACGTAACTTTTATCCTGGTTATGTTTTAATCGAAGCTACATTAGATGGAGAGTTAGAGCATATTATTAAAGGCATTAACAGTGTTATCGGTTTCTTAGGCGATAAAGCTGGTAACCCGATCCCGATGCGCCAGGCAGAAGTTAATCGCATTTTAGGTGTGGTTGATGAAATGAGCGAACAGGGCGAAACCATGAATGTTCCTTATTATGTTGGCGAAGGCATCAAAGTAATGGACGGACCTTTCAACGGTTTCTCAGGTATTATCGAAGAGGTAAACGAAGAAAAGAAAAAACTGAAAGTAATGGTTAAAATCTTCGGTCGTAAAACGCCACTTGAGCTTAACTACATGCAGGTAGAAAAAGAATAAGAAATTATTTTTAAGATATTATAAACCCCGGATTTACTTCGGGGTTTTTTTATGCCCTAATTTTTTACATACGGTTTAGTATGATTTGTTTGTAATTTATTTTTTACTATATTCGTTTGGATCAAGTCCCAAGCTGTTTTGCTAAAATCTAAATTAACAGAAAATGGGAAAAATTAACCTCTCAAAAAAGCAGTATATACCTGCATCAATGCTATTGTTTTCAATAGTCGTAATCATTTATTCCTGCAGAAAAGATCAATCTGCCACAATGATGGTTGATAATGCCAAAACTTGGTATACGTCATTAAATAAGGGAAAAAGTATTTCGCTTAATGCAGCCGGGCATGATAGCTTAAAAATTCTTCAAGATATCAAATGGAACGTGGCGCGTGGATTTAAACTGAATAACGGCGATAATATGATCCGGGTTCCGATGGAAGTTAGTAGCAATAACGGACAAAAAATTGATGGAAGTTTTATTTTATTGATCTTAAAATCTGGCAATGCATATAGCTCAAAGGTCTTATTTAATAACCAGCCAAATTATTTCAACAGCAGTGTAAGTGATAATGAAATCGAAAAATCATATTTTAATGGTTTAAGACTAGCTAAGGAAAAATTGTTGGGAAACCGTAATAAATGTTATAAGTGGGGGATTTAACAAAGGAAAACTGATGATTACCCGAGATGAACCGGTTGTATGTATGGACTGGTATTGGACAACGTATGATCCATGGACGGGAATTGTTTATGATGAGCAATACTTATATACTACTTGTACAGGTAGTGGAGGAGGTAGTGCACCTGGTGCAGGGACGACGAATACTATAGGTAATAGAGAAATAATAGATAGTTTAACCAATGAATGTTTGAAGACTGCTCTTACGAAAGCAAAGGGAGTGAGTGGCAAAAACTTTACCGATACTATTAGTAAAATTATAACCAGTTTGGATGCGAACGCTAAGGTAAGAGTGGGTGTTAGTAATGTGCCTCAAATAATGGATAAGGATGGAAATAATACAGTTGTTGGTCGGACGACAGGATACAATTATGATGGGGGAGTTTTTACTTGTTCAATCAGATTAAATGAAAGTATTTTGAATAGCGCTACTCAAGAATATGCTGTTGCAACTATAATACACGAAACCTTACACGCATATTTGCAATATAAAGCAGGGAATACACTTAATCATAGCCAAAATCATGAAGATATTTCTAAAAATTATATTGTTCCATTTGTTAACTTAATGAAATCGATATTTCCTAATATAGATTTAAAAGATGCTACGGCAATTGCTTGGGGAGGAGTTCAAGGTACTTCTATATGGAAGGATAGTTATAAAAATGATTCATTCAAAATTGGGGGGACAAATCAGACAATGGATTTTTCTACAATGAAAGGTTTAGAGAATGCTCATCACTCAGGATACGCAGATAATAGCACACCCTTGTGCCCTAAAAAATAGTTAATATGAAATTTATCATTTATTTATTTGTTTTTTGTTCTTTTTATTTAAATACTAAAGCTCAAAACTATATAGGCATTACCCCTATGCATAAATTTTTTCAAAAACACGCTGACAGTACCTTTATAATTTCATCTGCCAATCAATATGATATAGAATATCGTATTCTAAGTAAAGCGGGTGATACAATATCGGCCTATACCTATAAAAGCAATACTAAACTCAGTCCTAAACTAAAAGAAATCCCAAAAGTGTTTAGAGATGCTTTTTTGAAAAATAACGGAAATTTAATATATTTTGTACCTGTTGACATAAACATTTTTTTTCAACCCAAATATTTAAATTTAGATAGTTTGGGACAATTCTGGGCAAAATCCTCAGGATTAAAAATGTGGCGTGTTAATGATGATAAAATTGACGGGGAAGGGTGTGATGTAAAACAACCCAAATATGCCATATCTGACGGTGGCCAAATTTATCTTCATCTTATCACTAAAGACAATATTAAGGAATTGTTTTTTTATGCACCAGATTACTATAATGAAAAATGCCCAGGTAGAAAGGGAAGAAAAACTATTTTAGAACTGAATGATTTGTTTAATACTTATTTTAAGAATTAATAGTTTATTTTCCTTCCGAGGCAGACCTATTAAAAGTAAATTAACATATATCGGTGTTCTTAAACAACGCAAAGTTTTGAAAGGTTGTTCTTATCATTTTTTAGAATAAAACTTAAAAAGTCGATTTAGAACATTGAAACAAATTAACAATAGGTTAAGTATAAATATCCACGCGATGAAAAAGCATAAATTTCTTTTTTTGTTATTTGTACTATTTAACTTTAGTAGTGGCTTTGGTCAGCAGCATTTTAAGTCTTCTCCATTGTGCAAATTTTTAAAAAGTAATGCAGATAGTACCATTGTTTTTCATCATGAAAGTAACTGGGAGATTCCAGTTAAGTACATGATTTTATGCAAAAAAAGTGATACGATATCGATTTTCACTTATGAAGTGAATAATAATAATAGTAAAGTTATCTTACCCCATAATTTTAGTTATAGTTTATATGAAGTTAATGTGCTTAAATTTAATGAAAGCCTGCCAGCGGTTAACGAATTTCTCCATCCAAGGTATTTATCTAGGGATAACTTACAGCATCTTTGGAAAAAGATAGTTTCGTTGAAGCCTTGGAATATAAATGATGATAAAGTGGATGGCGTGGGTTGCCCAATCATTCAAGGTAGGTTTAGAGGATCTATTAGTGATGGCTTGAGTTTTGTTTTAGATCTGATAACTAAGAAAGAGATGCTGAGTTTTGAGTTTTATGCCCCTGACTATTATGAAATGAAAGTATGTCCAGGAAGGGATGGTCGTAAAAGCATATTAAAAATAGATAAATTATTTAAGCATTCATTCAGTGGTAATTGAAGTTTAAAGCTACAGAGCGAGCAATGGTATTAATAGAATAAACTCATGTTTTTGTATGAATATAAAGAGTTTCATCTTATTAAAGAATAAACCGCTCCTTGTTAACGGAGACCTTTAAAAATCCATAGGCAATATTTCCCGCTCACTATCCGTTAAATATCAATGAGTTCTTAACTTATCTCTTATACCAATAATAGTTTAACAGGAGCCCGAAGAATTAATAATTAATTTTTATCAATACTGTTGTTTTACTGTAAGTTAATCCATATCTTTGCAGTCCTTTAAGCTTTATAGGAGCCCTAAGGAAAATAAATGTTACATGCTTCCAATATTTAACATTGAGTTTTAAATAAACAAAAAACACAAAATGGCAAAAGAAGTC
>Ga0308163_10000348_pt1 | contig 95229 bp, 94 predicted proteins | sample PhyTR1_FD_201037 | JGI IMG/M metagenome (GOLD analysis project Ga0308163, IMG submission 201037) | Phyllosphere microbial communities from UC Gill Tract Community Farm, Albany, California, United States - DLSLT.R1 | ecosystem: Host-associated > Plants > Phyllosphere > Unclassified | place: USA... | reverse complement strand
TGGGGATCGACGCGACAGGAGTCGGGGTCGACTCGGCAGACGAGGTGGGCGCCGACGAGGTCGACTCCGTCGACTCAGACGTCGTGGAGCAGGCGGCCAGAGAGAAGGCGAGGAGACCGGCAGCGGCGAGGCTGATCGAGGTCTTGGCGAGTGAGCGCATGAGGTGGGTTTCCTTTGCTGGGGAGTTGTTGCGGACACATGTAGTTCGCCACCCCTCGACAATCGGTTTGGTCGGTGCGCGCAGGCTCTAGGCGGGTTGCTTCGCGGCGAGCCAGTTCGTGATCGTGCTGGCGACGAGATCCAGGTCTGATTCGAGGAGGAAGTGCCCGCCATCGATGAGCTCGATCCGAGCATCCGGCGCGTCGCGGAGGAAAGCCTGGGCGCCGGCGGCGCCGAAGATCTCGTCGTTGCGTCCCCAGACCGCGAGCACGGGAACCTGCGAGGTGCGGAGCCATTCGTGGATGGCGGGGTAGAGATCCCTATTGGTCGCGTAGTCGCGGAAGAGCGTCAGCTGCACCTCGTCTTGGCCCGCCCGGGCGAGGAGCGCGAGGTCGTGTTCCCACGCATCCGGATCGACGGTCGAGGGATCGGGTACGCCGTGGGTGTACTGCCATTCGACGGCCGCCCGACCCAGGGCCGGACGAAGCGCATCACGCGTCTCGGCGGTGCGCTCCGCGGCATCGACCCAGATCGGATCCCAGAAATCGGAGACGAATCCCTCTTCGTAGGCATTGCCGTTCTGCGTGATGACGCCGACGACCGCTGCGGGATCATTCAGTGCCAGGCGCCATCCGATGGGTGCGCCGTAGTCCTGCACGTAGATCGTGTATCGCGTGATGCCGAGGGCGCTCAGGAACCGGCCGGTCACCTCGGCCAGCGCGGCGAAGGTGTACTCGAAGTCGTCGACGGATGGCGCGGACGATCGACCGAAGCCGATGTGGTCGGGCGCGATGACGCGGTAATGCTCGGCCAGCCGGGGGATGAGGTGTCGCCGCTGGGGTGGTACCGGAACGGCAGAGGAGATCGCGCAGCTACGGCGCGCACGCGACGCGATCCAGTCGGTGATCCGCGAAGGCGACCCAGCGGCCCTCAACGAACTGGCCAGCCTCATCGAGGGCACCGTGCGCACCCCGCGCGTGACCCGAGACGGCGTGGTGTGGGAGCTCGACTCCCCGACGGAAAGCAGTCTTCCTCTACACACCGTTCTCGCGTGGTCGACCGTGACGACGCAGCTCGGTGACCGACTTCGTGCGTGCGCGAACGACGAGTGCAACCTGTTCCTCGTCGACCACAGCCGACCCGGCACCGCGAAATGGTGCTCGATGGCGACGTGCGGCAACCGGATGAAGGCGCGCACGCACGCGAGTCGGTCGCGCTCCTGAGGTGAGCCGCAGGCTAATCGATCGGCGCGGAAGACACCGGTGAAGATGCGCGGCGGCGACGCAGATAGAGGGCGCAGGCAGCCGCTGTGAGCAGCGCGACCGCGGCCCAGAAGAGAGCGAGATTGAGCCCGTAGTCGAGCGGCAGGATCGTGGGGTTCTTGGTGCCGATCGACTTCTTGTAGATCTCGGGCAGCACCAGCATGCTCATGATCGCGCCCACCACGACGCCGCCCTGGATGATGGCGAGCACGCCGAACGGTATGCGGCGACCGGCGCGGCGCATCCAGACGTCGAGCAACAGAAGCAGCGGCGACAGGATGCCGTCGTGCACGATGATGGCGGCGCCGATCCAGACGATCACGCCCAGGATCTGGTCGGGGCGCTCCTTCTGCACCATGATCAGGGCACCGAGGAACAGTCCGGCGAGGCCGATCACGATCAGGATGACGCGTGTGATCTTCATGCCTCGACCTCCAGCTTGCTCAGCCACTTGGTCTGCAGAACGCCCGGCCGGCCGGGAGCGATCATGCGCGCGGGGTAGCCGTGGTCGATGTCGAGGGTGTCGCCGTTGACCTCGAGCGCGACGAGGGTCGAGGCATCGAAGGCGTACTCCGGGCCCATCTGGGTGACCCGGTAGCCGCCCTTCTTCTCGAGGCTCGTGAGCTTGAGTCCCTGCGCGGTGTCGGCTCCGACCTTGTTCAGCAGCTCGCGCAGACGTACGCCCTTCCAGGTGGCCATCTGGCTCCAGCCCTCGACGCACGAGATGGGAAGCTCGACGGTGGTCTGGGGCAGCGCCAGCAGTTCGGCGCGGGTCAGTGAGACCGTGCGCGGGCCGTTCGAGATGGTGAGTGCCCAGTCGGGAGACACCGCCGTGTCGAGAACCTGCGCGGCCTTCGCGGTGCGGTTCACCGGCAGGGCGTTCGGCCCGGTTCCCTTCACGCGCGGCGCGAAGATGTTGAACGGGCTGAGGGCCGCGAACGACTGGCCGGCCGTGAGCGCCACGACCGTGGCCGTGGAGACGCCGACCGCGGTCATGAATCCACGTCGGCTCACTGCGGGCTCGGCTGACGGCGCGCCGTCGATCCAGCGGAAGATGCGACCCGTGATGCCGCCGACCGGAGCAGATTCGGCGACGGGAGCAGCGGCATCCTGAGCGGTTTCGCCCGATGTCTCGCCACCCGATGTCGCGCCACCCGCTGTCTCGCCGCGCAACTCGCGCGTGCCCTCGGAATTGCGTGTCCAGAAGCGGGCGATCATGGGCAGCTTCACCGCGATGTGGATGGCCAGCGACCCGATGACGACGAACGAGAGCGCCCAGTGCACCTCGCGGAAGCCGAACTTCCACGGATACCACTGGTACGTGTTGAGCAGGCCGATGGTGATCTGCACGAGCGAGGCGCCCACGAACAGGGCGATGGATGCGCGCTCGAGCAGGTGCAGGGGGCTCTTCACGGGCGGCGTCTGGAACAGCTGCGGATAGATCGTGTGGAGCTTGCCGAGGATCAGGGGAAAGCAGGCGATTCCGGCGGTGATGTGGATGCCCTGGGTCACCTGATAGAGCTGAGCCGGCACCGTGGAGAATCGCATCCACGGCTCGGGCTCCTGCAGAAAGTGGCTGTAGAGGCCGGTGCCGAAGCAGAGCAGAAACGCGATCGCGAGAAGGCGGCCGATGACGACGGCCATGCGCGGATTACGCGGGGGCGCGGCGAGAGCCTGCTGCGTGTACGCGAGAAGGCGTCTCACGGTGTCGACCTAGGCTCGGCGGTCGAGCTGCAGGTCGCGCACGCCGGCTCTGACGCTGACGCGGTCGAAGACCTCGGCGAAGCGCCCGTCGGGGGCGATCGCGGCGACTTCGCGGGCGTCGTCGATGGAGTCGACATCGTTGATCTCGGCCAGCAGCTTGACCCGGAGTTCGGCCTCGAGCAGGCGCTCGAGCTGGTCGCGACCCGTCTCGGCCTCGGACATGGCCACTCCGCGGATCAGGGAGCCGTCGGGCTCGCGCATGCCGAGAGCCCAGAATCCGCCATCGCTCGCGAAGCCGAACCATGCGTCGATGTCGTCGTGCCAGCGCGTGATGGCGGGCTCGAGCAGTTCGCGGGTGACCTGGGGCGTGTCCATGCCGATCATCAAGAGCGGCCCGTCGACCGAGTCGAAGAGGTAGCCCAGCCGCTCGTCCAGAGTTCCCTCGTTCTGGTGCAGGATCTCGAAACCGTCGGCCTCGGCGGGCGGGTTCGCGCCGTCGAAGAACAGGATGCGCCGGTCGGCCGGAATGGCCGAGACGACGTCGAGCGTGTCGCCGAGGCTCGCGGATGCGATCTCCGCGGCTTCTTCGAGCGAGAACGGCGGATGCAGGCGCGTCTTCACTCGACCCGGAATGCACTCCTTGGCGATGACTGCGATGGTGAGCATGAGGCCTCCTGGCTTGGTCTCCTGGTTGGTCTCTAGCGAAACACGATACCGAGTGACCCTTATTGGCCACTGTATGTACTTCGTTGTGAAGGCCGGATCGGATTCCTTTTGGTGGCGAAGTGCGCTAGGTGGCGTCTCGGTCGTACTCCATGTCGACCGGCGACGGGGTAGTCGTCGAATCGCGTGCCGTCACGCCCCGCGCTCGACCTCGCGCAGCAGCTTCGACATGTCCTTGACGGCGATGTAGGTTCCGCGGATCGTTCCCGTGACCTTCGATCGGCCGACCCGCGGGCTGTATGGGGTGTCGAACTCCTCGATACGCCACCCTGCAGCGGATGCCTTCAGTAGCATCTCGAGCGGATAGCCGCTTCGGCGATCTGTCAGGTCGAGTGACAGAAGACCCTCGCGGCGTGCGGCACGCATGGGCCCGAGATCCTTGATCGCGATGTGCGCCCGACGCTTGATCAGAAACGAGAGGGCACGATTGGCGAAGCGCGCGTGCAGGGGCCATGCCCCGGCGGTGGTCGGGATGCGGCGGCCGAGCACCAGGTCGGCTCGATCGGCCGTGATCCGCTCGACGAGGGTAGGCAGCTCCGCCGGATCCATGGACGCGTCGGCGTCGCAGAACGCGACGATCGGCGCGGTCGCGGCGAGCAGGCCGGTGTGCGCTGCGGCGCCGAAGCCGCGGCGCGATTGGGCGACCACCGTGGCGCCGGCCGCGCGCGCGATGTTGGCCGAGGCATCCGTCGAGCCGTTGTCGACGACGATCGCGCGATAGCCCTCCGGCAGTCGCGACAGCACCCAGGGCAGCGCCTCAGCCTCGTTGAGGCAGGGCAGCACCACATCGACGAGGGCGGTGTCGGTCACGAGCGGCCCGAGCGCAGCGGGGCGGTGGCGAACTCGGCCATGCCGGCGTCGAAGTCGACGGCCGCGCGCCAGCCGAGCTCGCGGGCAATCTTGTCGCTCGACGCGGTGATGTGGCGCACGTCGCCGAGGCGGAACTCGCCCGTCACGACGGGGTCGGCTCCGGCGGATGCTCGGGCGATCGCAGCCGCCATGTCGCCGATGGTGTGCACGATGCCGCTGCCCACGTTGTAGGCGGCGAACGACGACGATTCGACCGACGCCGTCGCGTCGAGCGCCGCGAGGTTCGCCGCCGCCACGTCGCTCACGTGCACGAAGTCGCGGCGCTGGGCTCCGTCTTCGAAGACGCGGGGCGCCTCGCCGCGAGCGAGTGCCGAGCGGAACAGCGAGGCCACTCCGGCGTAGGGCGTGTTCTGCGGCATGCCCGGCCCATAGACGTTGTGATAGCGCAGCGCGATCGCCTTGCCGCCGGCCGAGCGTGCCCACGACGCCGAGAGGTGCTCCTGGCCCAGCTTCGACGACGCGTAGACGTTGCGCGGATCGAGCGGGGCGTCTTCAGAGATGAGCTCGGGAATGAGGGCGGTGCCAGTATTCGGGTCGAGCGGCTCGAAGAGTCCTGCCTCGAGGTCGCCGACCCTGCGGGCGGGCGGGCGCACCTTCTCGCCTAGCTCGTTGCGGTAGCTGCCCTCGCCGTAGACGACCATCGACGAGGCCACGACGAAGCGATCGATGCCGACGCGCGTCATGGCGGCGAGCAGCACCGCCGTTCCGAGCTCGTTCGACGAGACGTAGTCGGGGGCGTCATAGAAGTCGACCCCCAGGCCGACCTTGCCGGCCTGGTGGCAGACGGCGTCGATGCCCTCGAGCGATCGCGCCACAGTCTCCTCGTCGCGCACGTCGCCGAGCACGAACTCCGCGCGCTCGTCGAGCGCGGGGGCCGTCTCGTGAACGTCGGCCCGCAGCGAATCGAGCACGCGCACCGACCATCCGGCATCCAGAGCCTGGCGCACGATCTCGCTGCCGATGAACCCGGCGCCGCCGGTTACGAGCAGATTCGGCATGTGGTGACCCCCAAAGACGTGGATGATCAGCCTAACCGCCGCTCGTCATCCAGGCGGTTCCGCGGGCGCGCAGCCCGAGGGTGACCGCCCGCGCCGTCATGTAGCCGAAGCCGAACGCCAGCCAGAGCCAGACGAGCCCCGCTGTGCCATCCGGACCGAACAGCGCAACCAGTAGCAGCAGCGGAGCGTAGATGGCCACGGTCGCGAGTCCGGCGAGCGCGAGATAGCGTGCGTCACCGGCCCCGATCAGCACGCCGTCGAGCACGAAGACGTAGCCGGCCAGAGGCACCCCGATCGCCATCACGAGCACGACGACGACCAGCGCCTGCTGCACGTCGCGGCTCGACGAGAAGAGCGGGCCGAGCAGAGGCGAGACGGCGGCGACGACGATTCCGAGCGCGAGTCCCGCACCGATTCCCCACAGAACCAGGCGACGCATCACGCCCCTCACGCGCGGCGCATCCTCGGCACCCAGGCCGTGACCCACCAAGGCCTGCCCCGCGATCGCCAGGGCGTCGAGGATGAAAGCCAGCGTGAAGAAGAGCGTCGACGCGATCTGGAACGTCGCGAGTTCGACGACTCCGAGATCGGATGCGACGACGACCGTCGCGAGAAGTGCCGCGCGCAGGCTCGCGGTGCGCAGAAACAGCCAGCCGCCGGATGCCGCGGCGCCGGTCACGCCCGCCAGCCCGGGCCGTAGGCTGACGCCGTTGCTGCGGGATGCTCGCACGGCTATCACGAGATACACCGCGGCCATCGCCCACTGGGCCACCACCGTGCCAGCGGCGGAGCCTGCGATGCCCGCGCCGAGACCGTAGATGAAGAGTGCGTTGAGGCCCGCGTTCGCCGCGAAGCCGCTGACGGCGACGATGAGTGGGGTCTTCGTGTCCTGCAGCCCGCGCAGCAGCCCGGTGGCCGCGATCACGAGCAGCATCGCGGGGAGCCCGGCGAGCGACACCGTCAGGTAGATGACGGCCTGCTCCTCGACGGCAGGTGTGGCCCCGAAGAGGTGCACGAGCGGGCGAGCCGCCACGATGCCGACGGCCACAAGCGCGACCCCGAGCGCCAGAGCCAGCCAGAGACCGTCGATTCCCGCCCGGACGGCGCCGGGTCGGTCGCCGGCGCCGAGTCGGCGCGCGACCGCGGGAGTCGTGGCGTAGGCGAGAAAGATCAGCAGCCCGATAGCGGTCTGCAACAGGGCGCTGGCGATGCTCAGGCCGGCGAGCGGCGTCTCGCCCAGGTGCCCGACGAGGGCGGTGTCGGTGAGCAGGAAGAGGGGCTCGGCGACGAGGGCCCCGAGGGCGGGAACGGCGAGACGCAGAATGTCGCGATCCAGAGCCTTCACCCTGCGAGCCTAGCTAGGCTTGCCCAATGACGACTTCCGGCATCGATCTGAACGAACTCGACCCCTCCATCCGCCCTCAGGACGACCTGTTCAGGCACGTCAACGGCAAATGGATCGCCCGCACGGTCATTCCCGATGACCGAGCCAGGGACGGCTCGTTCTACCAGCTGCACGAAGAGGCCGAGAAGGCCGTGCGCGACATCATCATCGAGGCGCAAGATGCCGAGCCCGGCACAGAGGAGCGCACCTTCGGCGACCTCTACGCCAGCTTCCTCGACGAAGAGCGCGTCGAAGAGCTCGGCACCACGCCGATCGAGGCGCAGCTCGCCGATGCCGCCCGCGTCTCGAGCGTGCGCGAACTGCTCGAGACGGCCGCGCAGCTCGAGCGCCAGGGAGTGGGCGGCTTCTTCCGTCTGTTCGTCGACAACGACCCGGGCAACCCCGAGCGCTACCTCGTGTTCCTCGAGCAGGGCGGCATCTCGCTGCCCGACGAGAGCTACTTCCGTGAAGAGAAGTTCGCCGACGTGCGAACCGCCTACCTTAAGCACATCGAGCGGATGTTCGCGCTCGCGGGGCTCTCGGAGCCTGCCGTTCGCGCGCAGCGCGTCTTCGACCTCGAGACCGCGATCGCGGCGACGCACTGGGACAACGTGCGCACCCGCGACGCCCAGGCCACCTACAACCTGGTCGGCTGGAACGACTTCGCGGCGGCGGCCCCCTCGGTCGACCTCGAGCTGTGGCGCAGTGCGCTCGGCGCTCCCGAGGGCGTCTTCGACGAGCTCGTCGTGCGCGAGCCGTCGTTCGTGTCGGGCATCGCGTCGCTTCTGTCTGAGGAGAGGCTCGATCAGTGGCGCGACTGGCTGTCGTGGCAGGTCGTGCACGGTGCCGCGGCCTATCTGCCCGCCGTCTTCGTGAACGAGAACTTCGACTTCTACGGCCGCACTCTCACGGGAACGCCGACCATGCGAGCACGCTGGAAGCGCGGTGTGTCGCTCGTCGAGGGCGCCATGGGCGAGGCGGTCGGTCGCATCTATGTAGACCGTCACTTCCCGCCGACCGCCAAGGCGGCCATGGATGTACTGGTCGCCAATCTCATCGAGGCGTATCGGGCATCCATCACCGATCTCGAGTGGATGACCCCTGCCACGCGCGAGCGGGCCCTCGACAAGCTCGACAAGTTCACGCCCAAGATCGGCTTCCCGGTGAAATGGAGGGACTACTCCACTCTTGCCATCGACGCGAAGGACCTGGCGGGCAACATCCGGGCCACGAGCGAGTTCGAGTTCCAGCGCGAGCTGGGCAAGATCGGCAAGCCGCTCGATCGTGACGAGTGGTTCATGACTCCGCAGACGATTAACGCGTACTACAACCCCGGCTTCAACGAGATCGTCTTCCCGGCGGCCATCCTGCAGTACCCGTTCTTCGACGAGAGTCGGGATGCCGCGGCCAACTACGGCGCGATCGGTGCGGTCATCGGCCACGAGATCGGGCACGGATTCGACGACCAGGGCTCGCGCTTCGACGGCGACGGCCGGCTCACCGATTGGTGGACCGAGGCCGACCGCGAGGCGTTCGAGAAGCGCACCTCGTCGCTCATCGACCAGTACAACGCGCTCGCTCCGGCGCAGGTTCCCGACCAGCACGTCAACGGCGCACTCACGATCGGCGAGAACATCGGCGACCTGGGCGGTCTGAGCATCGCGTGGGACGCGTATCTTCTCTCGCTCGACGGCGAGGAGCCGCCCGTGATCGACGGCCTCACCGGTGTGCAGCGCTTCTTCTTGTCGTGGGCGCAGGCCTGGCAGCAGAAGTCGCGCGACGAGGAGGTCGTTCGCCTGCTGTCGATCGACCCGCACTCGCCAAACGAGTTCCGCTGCAACCAGATCGTGCGCAACATCGACGAGTTCTATGGCGCGTTCGACGTGACCGAGTCGGATGCCCTGTGGCTGGCTCCCGAGGCGCGCGTCACGATCTGGTAGTTCGGGAGCTAGGCGTCGAGAGCCTGGAGTAGGCGAGGCAGCAGTCGGGCGATGGCTTCGCGATCCGCTGGACTCCAGTCGGCCAGGGCGTGCACAAGCACGTCGTCGGCGTTCTCGGTGATTCGCCGCGCCGCGGCGATCCCTCGAGGCGTCAGACTCAGCACCGTATTGCGTCGGTCGTCATCGTCGATGCGCTGATCGACCAGGTCGGCCTCGACGAGCGACGCGATCTGTCTGCTCGCCGTCGTGCGGTCCACGCCGGCTCGCTCCGCCAAGTCGGTCGACCGGGCCGCGCCCGAGGCGAGCGTCACAAGCAGTGGGTACGTTCCATCGCGCACGGGCACGTCGACCTGAGTCTGCAGACGGGCATATATTCGCGATCGAAATCGTCGAAGGAGCAGTTGCGAGAGAGAACCGCGCACGGCCTCGACGGTCTGCGCGAGGTTCGTGCTGTCAGGAATTGGATGCTGCAAGCTCGGCCTCATAGTCGACATACCCGTCCTCGATGCCGGGCACGATGCTGACGAGCTCGAAGTAGGGTTCGGCGAAGAGGCTGCTGTCGCGAAGGCGTTCCCACAGATGGTTCCAGCTTCGTAGATCGGTTGTCTCGACGAGCATGACATCGCTGCAGAGCGCGCTCATGCTCTCCGCATCAATCCAGCGAATGCTGCACTCGGGGTGCGCGGCCGTCGCGGGCTCTACCTCGGTGGCCACGACCTCGGCGCGCGCAGGGCGGCTCAGCCTGAGCCACGAGGGCAGGGCGATGAGTGAAACGATGACGACGTACTTCACGGATGAACCAGGCATGCGTGTAACTTACACGCGATTGCTGGGAAGAGGCGCCTTCTTTGCCCTGCCGCTGCTGGGCCTCATCGGGCCGAGTTAGAACGGCGGGGGACCGTCGTCGCCCGGCGGATGCTGAGCGACCAGATCTGTAGGGGCCGGTCGCATACGAACCGGAGGCGATGTTCGGGTGACGTGGCCGAGAGGTGAGGTCCATTCGAGAACGTGGTCGCCGAGTTGTCTCACTGACCAGCTCGTATGGTGCTTGACCAGGTGGTGCGTAGGACAGAGTGGCGCCAGATTGAGAATGTAGGTCTCGCCGCCCAGCCCATGATCGTGGGTATGGTCGGTATCGCTGTCGCCCGCAGGCCGCGTGCACTGCGGAAATCGGCAACTGCGGTGAAGCAGCTTGACGAAGTCGTCGAGGATCGCGCTCGGCCGATAGCGCTTCTGGCCCTCGGCGAGCAGGCTGCCCGTGACCGGGTCGGTGAGTACCCGAAGGAAGCTTGGCGCTGAGACGACGAGATGGCCTGCCGTGTGTGGGTCGATGGGACCGTATCCCTCGAGCGTGGCGGCTTCGGAGTCGTGACCCAGCATGCTGAGGGCGGGCACCGTGATGGCAACCTTAGGGCGAATGCCAGTCGCGACGCCTGGGATGGAACTGTTGCCGCTGAGGATGAGGTCGCTGATCGCGTCGGCGCGCAACTGTGTGAGGGTGCGCGGATCGCCGGCCTTGTGAGCGGAGTTGGCGATACTGATGGCCATGCTCTCGATGGCCACGGCCTCGACGGCGGGCAGATAATGCGTGAGATAGGCCATGCCATCGGGCGCGTTGTCGCGCGCGAAGTAGCGCGACGCCGCTGCTCGTTCGAAGCGCTCGACCGCTGTTTCGTGCTGCACCTCTTCGGTGAGGCGGCGGGCCAGGTTCTCGAATTGCACGACCGTGAGATCAGCAGCCTTGGAGAGCATCGTCTCTTCGAACTCAGCTCGCGCCTCGTCGGGCAAATCGACGCCGAATCGCACCAGGGTGTGGGCGTGCCTGTAGCTGAAGGCGCCCTGTTTCAATGCCTCGAGGGTTGCCTGAAAGGTTCCGGTCAGGCCTCGCCCGGTGCTCATGAGTCGGTGGGCTTCGTTCTCGGTGACGCGCAGTTCAACGGCCAACTCGGTGGCCAGCTGTCTCTCAGCAACCTGAGCCGTCGACCATTTCGGGCCGCCCGTCGACTGATCTTTTGGAACGAGTTCGAGGGCCAGCCGATGAGCTCTTTCGATGCGTTCAGCCCGACGAGCCTGGATGCGCGCGACAGTCCTCTCATCTTCGACAATCGCACCGACCTCGGCGCGCAGCGACTCAAGCAGAGTCTCGTGCCGGCTGACCGGGGCGGCTGTTGTCATGACCGAAGTCAATCACCAGCCACCGACACTGGCTCCGTCTAACAAACGGTGTTTGACCAGCCCGTTAGCACCGACTCAGCATGAGGGATTGTGGAGGAGTGGAACGCCTAGCCGACCTTCATCTCGCACACGTTGTCGGCCAAGTAGTTCTTGACCATCAGCGAGCCGGACTCGGCTCCCGAGGCCGGTACGAGGGCGGCGATATTCCCGGTGACCGATTCGCCGCGGTGAAGGTCGGGCGAGAACAGCATCGTCGGGTCGGGTACGACCATGTACTGCGCGGGCGTCGCGATGTCGTCGGGTACTCCCGTGAAGAGAGCCCGGACTGCACTTGCATCGAACGAGTCGAGGCTCAGTTGCTTCACCGTGAACGACATGAGTGCGTACTTGTATCCCTCGGGCGGTGCCTCGTTGAAGGAGTTCTCGGCGAGGATCTGGTCGGTGGCATCGAGGTTGACGCCGTCGATCGTCACCTCGGCCTGGTTCTCACCGTCGAGGGTGAAGATTCCGGCCTTTCCGAGTTCGATGGCCGTTCCATCGGTGCACACAGTTGCGCCTGCCGATGCCGTCGGGTCACCGGGTACGGGCGTCGGATCTCCAGGGAACGTCGTGTCTTCGGGCGCGTCGGTTCGGGACGGATCGCTGTACGGCTTCGAGGTCGACGGGCTGTCGTCGTAGTCGGAAGCGGAATCGATAGTGGAGAAGAACGTGACCGCGTAGAACGCGATGAACGTGACGCTCAGGGCGAAGGCAACGCCAGAGACGATCGTTCCCGCCAACGACAGTGCGCGTGAGCCGAGCTTGCGGAACAGCGCGATGAGGCCGAGCACCAGGCCCGCGATCGCGCCGAAGACGGTCACGACGTCGAGGAACGGCACCCAGCAGACCAGCAAGGCCAGACCACCGAGGATGAGGCTGACGACGCCCATCCAGCCGCCCCTGCCGTTCGGCGGAACAGTGCCGGGCGCAGAGGGAGTCGTGTACGGCAGTTGGCCGGAGGGCGGAGCGCCCGCGGGAGTCGGCTTCGAGCCGTACACCGGCGTCGGCGCAGACGAGCTCGTGGAGGGCGGTGTTCCGTAGACCGGGGGAGCTCCGTACGACGGCGCCGGCGAAGAGGAGCCGGACGTGCTCGGCGGGCCGTAGCTCGGCGCTGTCGGCGGCTTCTGGATGGGCGGCAGCGACGATGATGCTGGAGCCAGCGGTGCCGTCGGCGGCACAAAAGGCGGGTTAGACGGCTCGGATGGCGCTTCGTTCGGCGATCCCGAGGGGAACGGTGGCGTGTTCGGGGACGAAGGCGTGGGGTCCGGGGCGGTGGACTCGGTGTCGGAGGGCTCACGGGGATCGGACATGGATCGATTCTGTCAGAGGCCTCTCATCGACACCGAGGCTTGCGCACCCGTGGCACGCAGCCGACTCGATGGCCGATCACAGGTGGATGTGGCACGATACCGGTTATCCCTCACTCGAGATGAGATCGATCTGAAGCCGAGATTCGATCAGTTCGAGCGTGCGGAGAGTGTTTCGGGAGATGTGGGGACGGTATGGCGGAGTCCACCAGAAGGCGCAACAGACGGGGCGATTCCCCCGATGCGCCCACGGCTCGGCGCGCCCGCTCGCAAGCAGCCACCGCTGGCGACGACGCGTTCCGCCGCGGGTTCGCCAGCCTCACGCAACTCGCCCTCTCCGGAGTTCAGATCACCGCCTGCGTCATCGACGTCAAGACCGATCGTCTGCTCTTCTCCGTCGACGATCACCTCTCTGTTCCGACAGCGTCGATCGGCAAGGTCCTCTTGCTCATCGAGATCGCGGCTCGGCTGAGCGCCGGCGACAAATCCGCCCACGGCATCCTGAATCGCACGGCGCAAGACTCGGTGGCCGACTCGGGGCTCTGGCAGCACCTGCAGGTGCCCGCGTTGCCCGTCGGCGACGTCGCGGCCCTCGTGGGCGCCGCCAGCGACAATCTCGCGACCAACGTACTCATCCGCCGCATCGGTCTAGACGCCGTGCGCGCCCGCGGCGAAGCGCTCGGCCTCACCCGCACGTTCCTGCTCGACACGGTTCGCGACTACCGCGGGCCGGATGACGCGCCCCAGCTCTCCGTCGGATCGGCACGCGAGCTGGCCACCCTGTTCGCAGGCCTCTCGCGCGGCGAGGTCGTGAACGTCGCCACGAGCCAGCAGGTCATGGAGTGGCTCGCCCTCGGCTCGGATCTCTCGATGGTCGCCAGCGCCTTCGGCCTCGACCCTCTGGCGCACCGCACGAGCGACCACGGCCTCTTGCTCACGAACAAGACCGGCACCGACGTCGGAGTTCGCAGCGAGGCCGGCGTTCTGCGCGGCCCGAGCGGCTCTGTCGCCTACGCGGTCACCATGCGCTTCAACGACACCGACCTCACCGGCAGACTCGCCGTGCTCGAGGGCATGCGCACTCTCGGCACAGACATCTTGGAGTACGTCTTCTAGTTCGCCGCGCTCGACCGCAGCGCTCGTCGGGGCACCCTGACGATCAGTCCGTGGTGCCGCACCGTGAGCGATGCCGCCGAGACCGGTCCGTGCGTGTCGCCGTCGAGCTGGATCTCCTGGGCGTCGGAGAAACGCACGCGCATCTGCGAGGCCTGTGCCCAGCGGATCGCCCGCGGTTTCGGGGTGAGACTGGCGACCAGGCGGCCGAACCGCGTGCGGTGCAGCATCCGATTGAAGGCGAGGCGATAGCCGATGTTGGTCCAGCCCGAACCGCGACCCGGGCGAAAGATCACGGCGTCGAGGAGCCCGTCGTCGATGACGGCCCCCGGGAGCAGCAGAAGACCACCCGTGAGCATGCCCGAGTTGCCCACGATCACGGTATGCGCCCGCGTCGCGACCTCGGGTCGGTCGTCGAGCCGGTAGCTCAGGTCGAACTGCCGGTTGCTGAAGATGCTGCGCGCGATGGGGTCGGAGTACGCGAGCCAGCCGATGCGTTTCTTCAGACGTTCGTTCGTGTGCCCGGCCATGTGGGCGTCGAGGCCGATGCCGGCCATGACGACAAACGCATGCTCCGACTCGCGCCCATCCGCTCGCTCGAGAAGCGCATGGCCGGCGTCGACCGGGCGGTCGACGCCGCGAAACGCCGTAGCGATGGATGCCGTCAGGTCGTTGAGAGGCAGGCTCAGCTCGCGGGCGAACAGGTTGCCCGTTCCTGACGGCACCAGTCCGAGCGGGATGCCGCTGCCGGTGAGTGCCTCGGCCGCCGCCCGCAGAGTGCCATCGCCGCCGGCCACCACGATGAGATCTGGAGTCGACCGCACGGCGTCTTCTGCCGCCGACCTTCCGTCGTCGCTGGCCCTCGTCTCGAACCACGTCGACGACGACCAGCCCGCGAGGGCCTCCTCTCGAGCCACGGCGGCTCGGAGCAGCTTGACCGAGACCTTCGCGGGATTGACGACGATCGCGGCCGTCCTCCGAAGAGGCTGCTCAGTGGAATCTCCTGAATCTCCGTTCACGCCAGCCAAGAATAGTGCCGCGCACCGTGCCCGAGGCTGTGTGCGGCGGGTGTCAGTCCTCGGGCGAGAGCGATCGGGGCCAGGTGCCGTAGCGAGCCTCGAGATCGTCGCCCAGCATCGACAATGAGGACTTGGTGTACGGCAGCCAGCCGATGTCGAGCTCCGTCAGTGCGGACGCCACTGCGGGTACCGTCCGACCCGCGCCGGTCACTCGGATGACCGCATACCGTTCTGGAGCGACCTCGGTCTGCGACCAGACCTGCCTGAGCACAAGATCGAGCAGGTCGCGGTCGGAGCCCGCGAAGTCGTCGGAGAGCTCGATGTTGATGCTCATGTACGTCTGAAAACCGTCTTTGGTGGGGCCTATGCGAGCGTCGTAGACACCCGGGATCGCCTCCAGCGTCGCCTCGGCCTCGTCGGCGCTGCGCTCGACCGAGTGGGAGGGCGTCGTGCAGCCCGCGAGCCCGAGTCCGAGAGTGCAGGCCAGCAGTGACGCCGCGAGGGCGACGCGAACTCGGGAGGCCATGTCTCGACCCTATCGTCGGCCGTGTGCCACTCTCGATTCATGAGTCCTGTGCGTCTGACCGGCCTGCTCGTCTGCGGCACCGCGGAACAGCGTCGAGCGGTCGAGAAGAATCTGCCGCTGCACGTCGAACTCACCCGCTCAGAACCGGGTTGCGTCACGTTCGAGGTGGCGCAAACCGATAATCCGCTCGTCTGGCAGGTCGACGAGCTGTTTCAGGATGCGGCGTCGTTCGCCGCGCATCAGCAGCGTGTCGCCGCCAGCGAGTGGGGCCGCGCGACGGCCGGCATCGAGCGTCGCTACGAGGTCGACGGCGCGTAAGCCGCTGGTCGAGTAGGCCGCCCGCGGCCGTATCGAGACCGACCGATCATGGTCTCGATAGTCGGTTCGTGCCTCGCTACTCGACCAGCGAAGCGGGTCAGTTCTGAGTCTCGAGGCCCCAGGCGGCGGCATCCAAAGACCGGATCGCGGCGATCGTCGCGCCGATCGCCGGCACGGCCGCCGAGCCCTGCGCCGTGACGAGATGAACGGTGCGATAGTCGGCGGCGCTCGGCGGCCGGGTCGCGACTCCCGCGGGCAACGGCGTCGCCGCGAGGGCCAGCGAGGGCAGCAGCGCCACGCCGAGCCCCGCCGCGACCATGGCCAGCACGGCCTGCACATTGTCGGTCTCGTAGCCGAGGGCGGGGGTGAATCCGGATGCCTCGCACAGCTCGACGAGGTGCCCGCGGCACCGCGGGCATCCGGCGATCCACCCCGAGTCGGCGAGGCTCGCCAGCTCGATCGACCCGTCGCCGAGCCCGGGAGCATCCGGAACCACGAGCAGCATTTGCTCGCGCCACAGCGGCAGGGTGACGAGTCCTGACGCGCTCGCGCGGTGAGGATCGTCGGGGTCGCCCGGGTAGCTGAAGGTGAGGGCGATGTCGGCGGCGTGGTCGCGCACGGCCTGCACGGCCTCGGGCGGCTCGGCCTCGAGATAGCTGAAACGCACTCCCGGATGCCGGCCGGTGATCTCGCCGAGGAGCCGCGGCACGACGGTCGACGACGCAGAGGGGAAGGCCGCGATGCGCACCAGCCCCGAGCGCAATCCAGACAGGTCGGCGAGTTCATCGGCGGCTGAGTCGATGGCGCGCAGCACCGTGGCCGCGTGTCGGGCGAGCACCTCGCCGGCCTCGGTCAGCTCGACTCCGCGGGCGACGCGCGTGAGCACGGGCATGCCCAGTTTCTCTTCGAGGCGCTTGATGCTCTGGCTGATCGCGGGTTGGCTGTAGCCGAGCGCTGCGGCCGCCGCCGTGATCGATCCCCGGTCGGCGATCGCCCTGATCACGCGCAGGGTCTGGGAGTCGAGGTCTGCTGCGACGGCGGATCGTGGAGGAGGGGAGAGGGGCACGCGCTCAGCATAATCGACAGTTATGTCAGGAATGCTGAACCTGCCGTTGTCGAATGGCTTGCGAGCGATCACTCTGGATGCATGACAACACTCGTCGAGGCCCGTTCGCAGTTCGTCGGTGGCCGACGCTACCTCGGCGCCTGCTCGCTCGGGCTGGCCGGCGCGGCGACGCTCGCGGCGATGCAGGCTGATCAGGCGGACTGGGCAGCCGGGCTCTGCTCGCCCGCCAAATACGACGCGACGATCGACCGTACCCGCGCATCCTTCGCCCGCATGATGAATGTCGACGCCAGCCGGGTCGCCATCGGGTCGCAGACCTCGGCCATGGTCAGCGTGCTGGCGGCCGCGGTGCCCGACGGCGCCGAGGTGCTCTGCGTCGACGGCGACTTCAGCTCGATGGTGTTCCCCTTCGTTGTGGCCGAGAAGCGGGGCGTCATGGTGCGGCACGTTCCGCTCGAGGCGCTCGCGGCATCCATCACCCCGGCCACCCACCTCGTGGCCTTCTCGCTCGTGCAGTCGGCATCGGGCAAGGTCGCCGACGTAGACACCATCGTGTCGGCAGCCCGCGAGAACGGTGCACTCACCGTCTGCGACACCACACAGGCGGCCGGCGCGATGCCCGTCGACGCCTCGCTCTTTGACGCCACCGTGTGCCACGCCTACAAGTGGCTGTGCGCCCCGCGTGGAGCCGCTTTCATGACCCTCTCCGAGGAGTACCAGCGCACGCTGTCACCGATCCAGGCCAACTGGTACGCCGGCGAAGAGATCTGGGGATCCTGCTACGGCCCCACCATGAACCTCGCGACCGACGCCCGCAGCTTCGATGTGTCGCCGGCCTGGCCTGTGTGGGTGGGAGCGGAGCCCGCCATCGAGCTCTTCGCCTCGCTCGACCTCGCCGAGGTGCACGCGCACAACGTCGCCCTCGGCGATGCGCTCTGCGATGGGTTGGGCATTACCCGGCGCGGTCAGGCGATCGTCACGTGGCCGGATGCCGATGGTCGACACCTCAAGGCGCTGATCGCTGCCGGCATCGTCGCCTCGGGCCGGGCCGGATGCGCGCGGGTGGCATTCCACCTCTGGAACGACGAGCAGGACGTCGCCGACGTGCTCGCTGCCCTCGCCATGGCCCCGACGTCGAGTTGACGTTATAGGCGCCTCGGAGGTCTCGCGTTGCCAGTTCCGTTGGTCTGAACTGGCAACACCCGGTACTCCTCAGCGATCGAATCGGCAACTCGCGAACGACCGACGAGGCGCTAGCTGTCGGCGCGGCGGGTGACGCGCATGATCGCCGCTCCGACGGCCCAGCCGAGGACTGTTCCCGTGGTGTTCGTGAGCAGGTCGTTGACGTCGGCGGTGCGTCCGACCTGCGCGAGGTACTGACTCAGCTCGATGCCCACCGACAGCAGCAGCCCGATCAGCAGAGTCACTGGGAAACGCAAGCCCGCCGCGACGAGCAGCAGCCCGAGCGGAACGAACACGCCCACGTTGAGCACCGCGTCGACGACCGCTCCCGGGCCTTGGAAGGACAACGGCACGAGGTTGAGCAGCGTGCCCTGTCCAGAACTCGGGCGCATCGTCATGAAGAGCAGCGCCGCCAGCCACACCGCGAGACAGAGGGCAACCGCGATGCGATCCGCGAGTGAGCGCTGCTGCGGCGTGCTGCGCGCACGTCGCAGCACGAGCACGGCGCCCGCGACGCTCACGACGACGAGCAGTGCCGCGAATGCGAGCTCGAAGGGAAAGCCTCTCACGCGGTGATACGCAGGCTCACGCGCTTCTTCTTGCCCTTTTTGCCGAGGCGTTCGATGAACATGAAGATGCGGTATTCGAGTCGATACTTCGCCAGAAAGACGCGCTCCTGGCTGACGCGGGCCTCGTCGGTGTCGACGATCTCTGCGCGGGCGGCGATGGTCGGCGCGTCGTCGGCGACCTTGCCCATGCGGTCGGATGGGCGCAGCTCGACGCGGCCGTCATTGCGCAGCCGCTTCACCTTGCCGGTCCCATCCGGCGTCGTGACGATGAGGGCATCGCCGTCACGGGCGATCCACACCGGCGTGGGCACGCCCTCGCCGGTCTTGCGAAAGGTGGTGAGCGACACGAACCGCTCGTCGGCGATCGAGGCGAGCGTGGCATCCAAAGTCATGCGCCAACCCTAACCGTCCTGACATGTACCAAAGCGGACAATCGGTACAGGTGCACCGGGCACTCCTGTCCGTGCCAGCACCTACCGGTCGACGTCAGTCGATCAGGTCTAGGGCGGCCAGTCGGGCCAGGGTCTCGCGGCCCGCGGGCGGGCAGCGGTCGGCGTCGGCGGTGGTCACCCAGTGCACGGCGTCGACCTCGGCGGATGCGACGGGCTCATCGTTCGTGGACCCGGCGAAGACGCGCATCTCGACGAGCCGGCCATCCGGTTCGCCGTGCGCCTGCACCGTCACGGTGAACAACTCGGCGACCGAGGCGGGGTCGAGTTCGACCGATACCTCTTCGCGCGCCTCTCGGATCGCGGCGTCGAACGCAGTCTCGCCCGGATCGATCTTGCCGCCCGGCATGTAGATGACGTCGCGGCCGCGTGCCGTGACCATGAGAACGCGGCGATCGCGAACCAGCGCCACAGCCGCGACGAGGATCGTCGACAGCTCAGTCAGCTCAGCCGGCTCAGCCATCGAGCGCGTTCCGGGCATTCCACTCCACGTCGAGGATCGCGTAGACGGCGAGGTCGCCCCACTCGCCCTTGAAGATCTCGCTGTGCACGAAGTGGGCCTCGTGGCGCATGCCGAGGCGGGTGCAGAGTGCGGCCGACGCCGTGTTTCGCGGGTCGAGTTCAGCGACGACGCGGTGCGAACCGAGGTCGTCGAAGGCGAGGGTCAGAACGCGGGATGCGGCCTCGGTCGCGTAGCCCTTGCTCTCGTAGGCCGGGTTCAACACCCAGCCGATCGTGGCTTGACGGTGTTCGACGCTCGAGAGAACGAGTGTCATGTCGCCGATGATGCGCGGGCGCGCGGCAGGGTCGTCGGCCGGTGGGGGCAACTCGATGCCGAGAACGATCACATCGCCGTCAGCGGCCAGGGTGGTGTTGAGCCTGCGTGCCAGGTGCTCGGCGACCTCGTCGCGATTGCGCTTGGGCCACGGCAGATAGCGGATCACATCGTCGCGCCCGGCGTAGGCGAAGACGTCGTCGAGATCGTCAGGAGTGAGCGTTCGCAAGACGAGGCGCTCGGTGCGGAGAGGCTCCGCCACGCGCAGCACGGCCTCGCTGCTCACTCAGGCTCCGGGCGCGCGATGCGTGAGGGGCAGGGTGGATGCGACCACAGCCTCTGCGACAGCAGGCGAGGCCTGCAGGCCGAAGAGCGCTTCGACGGCGGCGAACACGGTCTCTGTTCCGCCGGTGCGCGCGAGCTCGCGGGCTCTCACCGAGGGGGTGTGCAGGATCACGCCGACCAGATGCCGGAGCGCTCGCTCGGTCTCGTCTGACGAGTCTCCGCGCGATCGTGCTCGCTCGATCTCGGCGTCGAGCAGGTCGAAGAGGTGCGAGCGCAGGGCGACGACGGCCGGGGCGACGTCGGCCTCGGCGCGGGATGCGCGGTACTCGGCCGCGGCCTCGCCGACCAGCGCGCGGGCGTGCGACTCGGCATTCAGCTCTTCGAGGGGCGCGTGCAGGCTGACCGTCTCGAGGTCGAGCAGTTCGGTGCCCGCGACCGTGGAGACCGCCGGGTCGACGTTGCGCGGCAGCCCGAGGTCGATCACGAGGCGGCGTTCGACGGCGCCCTCGATGTCTGCTGCAGCGACGAGCTGCTCGGCGGTGAGTACGACGGTGGGCGCAGTGCTGCAGGTGACGATCACGTCGGATGCTGCAATTGCCTCGACCAGTTCGGCCTTGGCGACGGCCTGCAGCTGGTGCGAGGCGGCGAAGTTCGCGGCACGGCCCGACGGCGAGTAGACCTGCACGTTCGTGACGCCGCGGTCGCGGAGGGCGGCGAGGCTGGCGCGGGCGTAGCGGCCCGTGCCCACGAGGAGAACCGTGGTGCCGGCCCAGTCGGTGACGCGGCTCTCGGCCAGGTCGAGCGCAAGGCGCACGAGGCTGCGGCCCGCTCCGCCGAGGCCGGTCTTGGTCTTGACGCCGCGCGAGGTCTTCGATGCGCGCTGGAACAGCCGCTCGAGGTCGCCCGAGGTGGTGTGCTCGACACGAGCGGTGGTGAGGGCGCGGCGAACCTGCCCGGCGATCTCGTCTTCGCCGATGGCAACCGACTCGAGGCCGCTCGACACCGAGAAGAGGTGCTCGGCCACGGTGTCTCCGCAGAGAACGGTGAGGGTGTTGCGCACATCGTCGACATCGACGACGGATGCTTCGGCCAGCACCTCGATGGCCTGCTCGGCTGCCAGAGCGGCGGCGGCGGTGAGCGGCTCGTCGACGTCGAGGTAGGCCTCGAAGCGGTTGCAGGTGGCCAGAACAACGGCGCCCTGAATGAAGTCGCTCTCGGTGACGAGCGAGGTGGCGAGGGAGGGTGCGCCGATCGACAGCTTCTCGAGAAGATCGAAGCTGGCGTTGCGATGGTTCGCAGTCAGGCAGAGCAGCACTCGATAAGTCTACGTTGCGTAGAACACCGCTCAGGTAGCGCAGCTAAAATCGCCCGGTGACTTCGACAACCGACGCGCCCACCCTGCCCGCCGAGCATCCCCTGGTAGACGGGCGCACGGCATCCAGCGCTCTCGTCACGACCTACAGAGGTCAACGCGGCGACGTGACGCCCGTCTGGTTCATGCGCCAGGCCGGCCGCTCGCTGCCCGAGTACCGCGAGTTGCGGGTCGGAACGCAGATGCTCGACGCCTGCCTCGACCCCGAGCTCAGTAGCGAGATCACACTGCAGCCCGTGCGCAGGCACGGAGTCGACGCGGGCATCTTCTTCAGTGACATCGTGATTCCCCTCAAGTTGGCGGGAGTCGACGTCGACATCGTTCCCGGCCGAGGACCGGTGCTCGGCAAGCCCGTTCGCACCGCCGCCGATGTGGCTGCGCTGCCGACCCTCGACCCCTCTGCCCTCGCACCCGTCGCTGCGGGAGTCGCCCGAACAGTCGCGCAGCTCGGCACCACCCCGCTCATCGGATTCGCCGGTGCCCCCTTCACTCTCGCCGCCTATCTCGTCGAGGGCGGCCCGTCGAAAGACCACCTGCGGGCGCGCACGCTCATGCACGCTGATCCGGATGCCTGGGCCGGCCTGCTCGATTGGGCCGCCACGGTCACGGGCCAGTTCTTGCGCGCGCAGGTGCTGGCCGGCGCCTCGGCGGCTCAGCTGTTCGACTCCTGGGTGGGGTCGCTGTCGCTCGCCGACTACACCGCTCATGTGCAGAAGCACTCCGCGAAGGCGCTCTCTTACGTCGCCGACCTCGGGGTTCCCCGCGTGCACTTCGGAGTGGGCAGCGGCGAGGTTCTCGAGGCCATGCACGACATCGGCGCCGACGTGATGGGCGTCGACTGGCGCATCCCGCTGGCCGAGGCGAGCCGTCGTCTCGGCGGGGGAGTGCCCTTGCAGGGCAACGTCGACCCCGCGCTGCTCGCCGCGCCCTGGCCCGTGCTCGAGAAGCACGTGCTCGAGGTTCTCGAGAGTGGAAAGGCCGCGCCGGCCCACGTGCTCAACCTCGGCCACGGTGTTCCGCCCGAAACCGACCCCGACGTGCTCACCCGCATCGTCGAACTCGTTCACTCGCGATGACTGTCTTCGCTCTGCGAGCTGCTTCGACGCTAAGTCAGCACGAATCCCGCAACACCCCGTCTGAGGGAACGAGTGGGCGGCGTGTCGACACACACGTGCTGACATGGAGCTTCGAATGACCGAACAAGGGGCCGTCGACGTCGACGTCGTCGTCATAGGTGCCGGCGTCGCCGGGCTCGTCGCGGCGCGAGAGTGCGCGCGAAAGGGACTGACGGTCGTGGTGTTCGACGCGGCCGAGACCCCGGGCGGTTTCGTGGCGACGCACGACGTAGCCGGCATCCGGCTCGACAGTGGGGCGGAGAGCTTCGCCACCCGCGGAGGAGAGAAGGGCAAGCCCGGACCGGTCGCGACGCTGATCGCCGACCTCGGGCTGGGCGACGACATCGCCACGCCCAACTCCCGCGGGGCATGGGTGCAGTTGCCCGATGGGGCCGCTCCGCTGCCCAAGCTGAGCCTCCTCGGAATCCCGGGCGCCCCGCTCGCCGACGACGTGCGTCGCATCCTCGGCTGGAAGGGCGCGTTGCGGGCGCAGCTCGACCGCTACATTCCCCTTCTGCGCGTGCGGCCCGAGACCGACCTCGGGGGCATCGTGCGTCGCCGCATGGGTCGGGCGGTGCTCGATCGCCTGGTGACACCGATCGTCGGAGGGGTGCACTCGGCGTCGCCGAACGTCATCGACGTGCACGCCGTGGCCCCCGGACTCACGAAGGCCATGACCAATCAGGGCTCGCTCTCGGGCGCCGTGCTCGCTCTGCTCGAGGAGCGTGGCACCAAGGTCGCCGCCGGCTCCGCGGTTGCCGGCATCGACGGCGGCATGTACCGGCTGGTCGAGGCGCTGGTCGCCGACTGCGAGAAGTTCGGCGTCGAGTTCCGGATGTCCACCGCGGTCCGAAGCACCGGCCGGCTCCCTGAGCCTGTCGAAGGAGACGGCGTCTGGACCACGACGGCCGCGTCCGTCGATGACGAGTCCGAGCCGATCGAGCTCACCTCGCGAGCTGTCGTCGTCGCTACGTCGTTCCGCACCGGCCTCGCACTTCTCGATGGGCTCGGCATCGACACGGGAGCCCCCGAGGCGTGGCCAGAACCCGCCTCGGTGGAGCTGGCCACCCTCGTGGTCGACGACACCCGCCTCGACGCGGCCCCCCGTGGAACCGGTGTTCTCGTCGCGACCGGGGTTCCCGGCATCCAGGCCAAGGCGCTCACCCACGCGACCGCCAAATGGAACTGGCTGGCCCAGGCCGCCGGCGCCGGGCGGCACGTGCTTCGGCTCTCGTACGATCTCGACGCCGTCACGCCGCCGCCCACGAAGGCCCAGGCGATGGCCGATGCCTCCGCCTTGCTCGGCCTCACCCTGGATGAGAGTTCGGTGCGCGGCTTCGCCCTCACTCGATGGAACGACTCCCTGGCATTCGCCACGGTCGGCCACCGCGCCAGAGTCGAGGCGTTGCGCTCCCAGGCGGATGCCGTTACCGGGCTCCTCGTCGTGGGCGCCTGGATGGCGGGCACGGGCCTGGCCGCCACGGTCGCGCAGTCGCGCACCGCGGCATCCGATTTCGCCTTCGAGCTGCGCACCGGCGCCGTCTGACCCCGGCCGTTCGACCGATGAAGCAGTGGGCTCAGCGGGCCTTCCGCAGCTCGCGCAGGTAGTGCGCCTCCGACTCGTAGTACGCGGCCTCGTCGAGAAGGTGCGGCTTCGACAGCTCGTCGGCCTTCTCGATCGACATCTGCGCCAGATCGACGAGCCGGATGATCGCGACGCGAAGCACATCGTCCCAACTCGCATCGGAGCCGTAGGCCTCGAGGATGATGCTCACTCGGCGCCGTGCCTCCTCCATGCCGGGTGCCCCCTCGGGTGTCGATCCGGTCAGAGGAACGATGCGGGTCGCGAAGTAGGCGATGTCCCAGAGACGCGGTCCGGGCGAGCACATGTCGAAATCGATAGCGCCCACGAAGTGGCCATCGCGAAAGGCGAGATTGTGCGGTGAGAAGTCGTTATGACAGATCACCTCGGCCGGAACCTTGCTGCGCGACTGCCAGACGGCGTCGTCGAGACCGAAGCCGATGCTCGCATCGTGCAGTTCGCGCAGTCGGGAGGCGCACTCGGTGAGCAGCGACTCGCTCCACACCCACTCCGGAAGCGGGTACAGGGGCACATCGCCGTCGATGAACGACAGGCGCTCGCGTTCGCCCTCGATGCCGAGCGGCTGAGGTGCCCAATCGATCCCTGCGAGGGAGAGGTAGTCGAGGTATCGATGCACGGTAGGCGTCCAGGGTCCGGCCTGTCGAAGGACAGTGTCGCCACTGCGCTCCACCACGTTCATGTTGCCGCCCGAAAGAAGTCCGTCCATAGCGCCAGCATAGAAGTCGTCGAGTCGGCGACTGCTGCCCGAGCTGCAGCCGGCGTCTAACACACCCGCGGAGCGAAAGGCATCCCATTCGCAGCACAGGCGGCAAGGTCTACGCTAATAGCTCACGCCAACTCTCTAGGGATCGGAGTCGTTATGCGCGGCAAGTTGATTTTGGTGGTCGGTCTGGCCACAGGCTACGTTCTCGGCTCGCGTGCCGGCAGGCCGCGGTACGAGCAGATCAAGTCGGGGGCCGACAAGGTGTGGAATCTCGCACCCGTGCAGCAGGTCGCCGGGGCGGTCAGGGAGTTCGCCGGCCAGCGTGTCGACACCGTGCAGGTGAAGGCGGGAAACGCGACGAAGAAGGCAGTGCGTTCGCTGCTGCACCTCGACGACACCCCCACGAAGGCTGCAGGCTCGAAGTCCGCTGGCTCGGCGAAGAAGAAGGCCTCCACCACGAAGACCTCGACGATGAAGCCGGCTACGCCCGCTCCAGCCGCGGCCGACGACGAGTAGGGCCCGTCCGATGACGAACCTTCCCAACCCGGCTCGCAAGAAGTCGCTCGGCGAACTTCTCGGCGAACTTCCGGGCCTGCTCACGAAGCTCGTCAAAGACGAGATCGAGGGCCTGAAGCGCGAGATCACGTCGCGACTCGCCAAGCTCGGAGTCGGCGCAGCACTGTTCGTCGTCGCCGCGCTCCTCGGCTTCTTCGCGCTCGCGGTGCTCATCGCCGCCGCCGTGCTCGGCCTCGCCACGGTCTTCGAAGCGTGGGCCGCGGCTCTGATCGTGGCCGGTGGCCTCCTCATCATCGTTGCGATTCTCGTGCTTGTCGGGGTGCGCTCCATCAAGAAGGGCATCCCGCCGGTTCCCGAGAACTCGGTCGACAGCCTCAAGAAAGACGTCAACGCGATCAAGGGACTCGGCCGATGAGCACCGATAAGAAAGACGCACCCGTCGACGGCGCAGCAGTTCGCGCGACGACCCAGATGGCCAAGACCGCCCTGCAGGGCGATGGCAAGCCAGAGGCACCGAAGCGCAGCTCCGCGGAGCTCGCCGCAGACATCGTTAAGAACAGGGAGGCGATCGCCGCCAACCTCGACGCCCTCGAGTACAAGCTCAATGTGCCGAAACAGGCCAAGCTCGCCGCGGCCGAGATCTCCAACAAGATCCGCGTGCTGCGCGACGAGAACCCCGTCGCCCTTGCTGCGGGTGTCGGTGGCCTCGCGGTCGCCGTGGGCGGGGCGGTCTTCCTCGTCGTCCGGGCTATTTCCAGGCGCTGAGCGCATGATTTCGTGGCGTGCCAACGCCACTGACTACTCACACGAAATGAATGAGGAACATGACTGACCCGACAGTCGATCAGACCGCCATGCCCGCCGATGAGGTCATCGGCTACACGCTGTGGGCGGTCTTCCGACGCAACCCCGACCGAGCGACCGCACTCGATGGGCACGACGTCGCGAACGCCGTAGGCCAGCTCGACGACGCCATCGCGATCGTCGAGGCCGAGGGCGTCGTCGTGCGCGGACTCTACGACGTGTCCGGTCTCCGAGCGGATGCCGATGTCATGTTCTGGCTGCACGGCGCAGTTCCTGAGACGCTCCAGTGGGCGCTCCGCGAGCTTCGTCGCACGGGCCTCATCCAGCCGCTCCTTCCGACGTGGAACGCCATGGGCGTGCACCGCGACGCGGAGTTCAGCTCGAACCACCTTCCCGCGTTCATGCGGGGCAAAGAGCCGGCCGCTTGGCTCACCGTGTACCCGTTCGTGCGCAGCTACGAGTGGTACCTGCTGCCCGATGAGGAACGTCGTGCGATGCTCGGCGAACACGGTCGCAAGGGCAGCCAGTTCCGCAGCGTGCTCGCCAACACGGTCGCGTCGTTCGCGCTCGGCGACTACGAGTGGATCCTCGGTCTCGAAGACGACAACCTGCTGAACCTGGTCGACCTCATGCGCGATCTGCGCCAGACGGATGCCCGTCGACACGTGCGCGAAGAGGTTCCGTTCTTCACGGGTCGACGCATCACCACCGCCGAGATCATCGAGGTGCTCCAGTGAGCGAGTTGGTACGCAACGCGACGCCGGCAGCTGCCGACGGTCCCGAGCACGTCACAGAGCCCACGCAGTACGACGCCATCCTTCTGGCCTCGTTCGGCGGCCCTGAGGGTCAAGACGACGTCATCCCCTTTCTCCGCAACGTCACGCGCGGCCGAGGCATCCCGGAGGAGCGGCTCGAAGAGGTCGCCCACCACTACCGCGCTTTCGACGGCATCAGCCCGATCAACGCGCAGAACCGCGCTCTGCAGATCGCTCTGCAGGCCGAGGTCGACCGCCGCGGACTGAACCTGCCGGTGATCTGGGGCAACCGAAACTGGGACCCGTACCTCGCCGACGCGCTGCGCGAGGCATCCGACGCGGGCCATAAGAAGCTGATCGCCATCGCGACCAGCGCCTACAGCTCGTATTCCAGCTGCCGCCAGTACCGCGAAGATTTCGCCATGGCCCTTGAGGAGTCGGGTCTCGGCGACGTGCTCGAGATCGACAAGGTGCGGCAGTTCTTCGACCACCCCGGGTTCGTCGAGCCGTTCATCGAGGGTGTGCGCGAGGGCTTCGCCCAGCTCGCCGCCGAGGTGCCCGACCTCAACCTCGAGACAGAGGTCGAGGTCCTGTTCTCGACGCACTCGATCCCGTCGACGGATGCCGCCCGCTCCGGCCCCGAGGCCCGTGGCTTCGGCGAGGGTGGCGCCTATCAGGCCCAGCACCTCGCGGTCGCCGAGGCCGTTATGCTCGCCGCGGAGTCCAGCGCGCCGTGGCAGCTCGTGTTCCAGTCGCGCAGCGGCCCGCCCTCGATGCCATGGCTCGAGCCCGACATCAACGATGCGATCGCCGAATTGCCGGCCCGCGGCATCCGGGCAGTCATCATCGTGCCCCTGGGTTTCGTCAGCGACCACATGGAGGTGAAGTGGGATCTCGACAACGAGGCCCTCACCTCGGCTTCCGAAGCCGGACTCGCCGCAGTGCGGGTGCCGACCCCGGGAATCCACCCCGCCTACGTCTCAGGGCTCGTCGATCTCGTTCTCGAACGGGTGCAGGCGACGCCCGCAGCGGAGCGTCCTGCGGTCACGAAGCTCGGCCCCTGGTACGACGTGTGCCGCCCGGGCTGCTGCGAGAACGTACGCTTGGGGTTCAAGCCCGCGATCTCCGGACTCGCGCCCTGATCCCTCGTTCCATCCTGAAAGCCCTTTTGTCTTGACCCGAATACTTCGCATCGCCACCCGCGGCAGCGCGCTCGCGCGCGCCCAGACGGGCATGGTCGCCGACCAGATCACCGCGGCGACGGGCGTTCCGACCGAACTCGTGATCATCAAGACAGAGGGCGACACCTCCAAGGAGTCGCTCGCGTCGCTGGGCGGAACGGGTGTGTTCGCGAGTGCTCTGCGTGAGGCACTGGTCCGCGGCGAAGTCGATCTCATCGTGCACTCGCTCAAGGATCTGCCCACGGCTACCTACCCCGGCCTCGTGATCGGCGGTGTTCCCGCGAGAGAAGACGCGCGCGACGTCCTCTGCACTCAGGGAGGCGTCTCGCTCGCGGATCTTCCCGAGGGGGCTCGCGTCGGAACCGGTTCTCCGCGCCGCCGTGCCCAATTGTTATCACTTCGTCCTGATCTTGAGGTCGTAGATATTCGAGGGAATGTCGACACACGACTACGATCGGTTGAACGGGGAGACCTTCACGGCGTCGTGTTGGCTGCAGCCGGACTCGAACGACTGGGTCGGCTGGCGGAGGCGTCGGAGTTCTTTGATCTTGAGCTGTGGCCGACCGCGCCCGGCCAAGGCGCTCTCGCCATCGAGGCGCGAGAAGGAGACGACATCACTGAGCTGTTGAGCATCGAGCACGGGCTGACACGCACCGCTGTTCGAGCCGAAAGATCTGTTCTCGCCACCCTCGAAGCCGGATGCGCCGCGCCGATCGGCGCGCACGCGACACTCGACGGCGACCTGCTCGTTCTCACCGCTGTGGTCTATGACCCGTCTGGCGAGGCGGAGCTCGGATGCACGCGCAGCGCAACGCTCACCGGAGTCGATGACGGCGTGGTCGCCGAGGCTCTCGGAGCGGCGGTCGCGGCGCAGCTACTCGAAGACGGAGCCGCCGAGCTGGCTCCGCTCGGAGGGGCTGCATGATGACGCCCTGGAGCAATCGTCCGCTCGGCGGATGGCGCGTGCTGGTTCCGCGAGGCGGCCCGTGGGGCCACGGCGTCGCATCCGACCTTCGCGCGGCAGGGGCAACACCCGTCGTCGCGCCCATGATCAACTTCGCCCCCGCTGCCGACGACACGGCCCTCAACGTGGCTCTTGCCTCGCTTGCCTCCGGAGCTTTCGACTGGCTCACGGTCACGAGCGCCACCACCGTCGACGTGCTTTCTGCGCACCAGGCCACTGTCCCGTCGTCGACGCACATCGCGGCCGTCGGAGAGACGACCGCCGCCGCCCTCACCGCGGCCGGCTACCAGGTCGACCTCGTTCCGCCGGAGGACAACTCGGCCAAGGGTCTGCTGCGTGAGCTCGCACAGTTCGAGCAGTACGGCGCCGAGCTTCGAATTCTCACGCTGCGCAGCGATATCGCCAAGCCCGTTCTCACCGAGGGGCTCACCGCCCGCGGTCACACCGTCGAATCGGTCGTCGCATACAGAACCATCGGCGTTCCGGTCGACGAAGCGATCGTTCGCGACATTCAGGCCGGCGCGTTCAAGGCCATCTTCGTGACGTCAGGAAGTGTCGCCGAGCAGATCCAGCTGCAGTTCGGCCCCCTGCCCGAGAACATGATCGTCGCAGCGATCGGGCCGCAGACCGCGCGCGACGCCGCGTCCTACGGCGTGCGCGTCGATCTCGTGGCGAAGGAGCGCAGCGCCGTGTCACTGATCGACGCGATCGTCGACGTGGCCAAGGCCGACAAGTCTAAGGACTGAATAGCGCGCTCCGAAGTCGCGTTCAACAGGTGATTGTCGATTTCACTCGGCGTGTCAAGCGCAAAACTACGGCGTGCCGCCCTTTCATCCTGTTGAACGGTAGTGGCCACTCCGCTCTCCGGCTTCGCTCAACGAGACGCCGATAGGCTGGAACCTATGACTTCCGGCTTTCCCGTCGTGCGTGCGCGCCGTCTTCGCGCCACCCCCGCCCTCCGTCGACAGGTTGCAGAGACCCGGCTGCACCCCGCCGACCTCGTGCTGCCCCTCTTCGTGCGCGAAGGCTCGGAGCCGCGCCCTCTGAACTCCATGCCCGGCGTCGTGCAGCACACCCTCGACTCGGTCAAAAGCGTTGTAGCCGAGGCCGCCGCCGCGGGTATCGGAGGAGTCATGCTCTTTGGCGTGCCCGAGCACCGCGACGCCACTGGCACCGGCGCGACCGACCCCGACGGCATCCTGAACCAGGCGACCCGCGTGATCGCATCCGAGGTCGGCGACACGCTCGTCGTGCAGACCGATCTCTGTCTCGACGAGTTCACCGATCACGGCCACTGCGGCGTTCTGGATGCCGATGGCCGGGTCGACAACGACGCCACGCTCCTGAGATACCGCGACATGGCGCTGGCGCAGGCCGACGCGGGATCGGCTCTGCTCGGCCTCTCCGGCATGATGGACGGCCAGGTCGCAGCCGTGCGCGACGCCCTCGACGGCGCCGGCCGCAGCGACGTGGCCGTGCTCGCTTACTCGGCCAAGTACGCCAGCGCCTACTACGGGCCGTTCCGCGAGGCCGTCGAGTCGACCCTCACCGGCAACCGCCGCAGCTATCAGCTCGACCCCGCAAACCGACGCGAGGGGTTGCGCGAGGCGCAGCTCGACGTGGAGGAGGGCGCCGACATCGTGATGGTGAAGCCCGCCGGCAGCTACCTCGACGTGCTCGCCGATGTCTCGGACTGGTCGCCCGTTCCGGTCTGGGCATACCAGGTGTCGGGGGAGTACGCCATGATCGAGGCCGCCGCCGCGAATGGCTGGATCGACCGCGACCGCGCCGTCCTCGAATCGGTTCTCAGCATCAAGCGGGCCGGCGCTGATGCCGTGCTCACCTACTGGGCGACCGAGCTCGCCAAAACCCTCTAACCCCCAAAAACCCCTCTTCCGCCTTCGCGGATGAGGAAATTCTCGCGACACCCCGTCCTCCGACGACGAACTGCCGGGGTGTCGCAGATTCTTCCTCATCCGCGAAAGGGAAGTCAGACATTGGAGTACCTCATGACTCGCAACGACGAACTCTTCGACCGGGCACGCCTCAGCATTCCGGGCGGCGTCAACTCGCCCGTGCGCGCATACCGCTCGGTAGGCGGAACGCCGCGTTTCCTCGTCGAGGCTAAGGGGCCGTACGTCACCGACTCCGACGGCACCCAGTACGTCGACCTCGTCTCGAGCTGGGGCCCTGCGATTCTCGGCCACGCACATCCCGAGGTCGTCGCGGCCGTTCAGGATGCCGCCTCCCGCGGCCTCTCGTTCGGTGCCTCGACCCCGGGCGAGACCGAGCTCGCCGAGCTCGTGCGCGCCCGCGTCACCAGCGGCGCACGCTCGCCGATCGAGAAGATCCGCCTCGTGTCGACCGGAACCGAAGCCACGATGACGGCCATCCGGCTCGCCCGCGGATTCACGGGCCGCGACGTGCTGATCAAGTTCGCCGGCCACTACCACGGCCACTCCGACTCGCTGCTGGCCGAGGCCGGCTCGGGTCTCGCCACGCTGGGGCTGCCCGCATCCGCCGGAGTGCCCGCCGCGACCGCGGCACTCACTCTCGTGCTGCCGTACAACGACCTCGACGCGGTTCGCGAGGCCTTCGCCCTGCACCCGGGCCGTATCGCCGCGATCATCACCGAGGCCGCTGCCGCCAACATGGGCGTCGTTGCGCCGGATGCCGGATTCAACGCCGCCCTGTCGGCCATCGCTCACGAGAACGGTGCCCTGCTCATCGTCGACGAGGTCCTCACCGGTTTCCGAGTTCACCCCGCCGGGTACTGGGCGCTCGAGTCCGAGGCGCAGGCCGCCGAGGGGTCGGATGCGTACAGTCCCGACCTCGTGACCTACGGCAAGGTCATCGGCGGCGGCATGCCCCTGGCGGCACTCGGCGGCCGAGCCGACGTCATGGACTTCCTCGCGCCCCTCGGTCCGGTCTATCAGGCCGGAACTCTCTCGGGGAACCCCGTGGCCGTCGCCGCCGGAATCGCCACACTGACGCTGGCCGACGCATCCGTCTACGCGCGCCTCGACGCCACGGCAGACCTGCTGTCGTCTTCGGTGTCTGAGGCGCTCGCCGACGTCGGCGTAGCTCACTCGGTGCAGCGCGCCGGCAACCTGTTCAGTTTCGTCTTCGGCGATTACACGCCCGCGGCGGGCGGTGCGCCGCGTACGTACGCCGACGTGCAGCGACAGGATGCGTTCCGCTATCCCGCGTTCTTCCACTCGATGCTCGACTCGGGAGTATCCCTTCCGCCGTCGGTGTTCGAGGCGTGGTTCGTGTCGGCGGCTCACGACGATGAGGCGATCGGCCGCATCCTCGACGCGCTCCCGGCGGCGGCCCGCGCAGCGGCATCCGCGTCTTCGACCCTGGCCGTCTAGGCGATGAGACGCTTCGACATCACCCGAGACGAGCCGGCTGTCTCGATCAACGATTCCTTTCTGCTCGGCAACGGACGCCTCGGCGCGTCGGTGCGCGGCGGGGCCGGTCGCGAGCACGTGGATCTCAACCTCGACACCTTCTGGTCGGGTGGGCCGCTCGACACTGACGACTCCGACGGCGAGCAGCCCCGGCGCTTCCTCGGCCCGCTCCGTGAGGCCGTGCGCGAGGGCGAGTGGGCGCGGGCCGAAGAACTCGCGATGCGCATGCAGTCCGACCGGTACACCCAGTCGTACGAGCCGCTCGGGTTCATCGACTGGGCATACGGCGATGCCGCATCCGGCGGCTACTCCCGGTCGCTCGACCTGGCACGGGCTGCTGCCACGGTCGCCTACGACACAGCCGGCGGCCGCATCGAGGTCGAGACCTTCGTGAGCGCGACGGAGCAGGTCATGGTGATGGAGGTCGCGCAGCCGACACGCTCCGACTCCGCGCCAGCATTCCACTCGCCCCATTCCGTGCGACACGAGCGGGTGCCGTTGGGGGGTGGCGAGTACGTCGACATCGTGACGGGTCGCGCCCCGGCGCGCGTCCTCCCTCAGTACCTCGGCGACGTTCCGGATGCGGTCGTCTACGACGCGGGCGAGGCCGACGCCGATGGTCTTGTCGACGCCGGCATGGGGTTCGCCGTGGGAATCCTCGTGCAGACCAGAGAAACGCCTGGGGCGACGGGCTCCACCACGCGCATCCTCGTGGCGGCCGCCGACGGGTTCCGCGGCCGGTCGGAGCGCCCGAGTGCCGACGGCGCCGCACTCTCCGAGCAGGTTCTCGCGACGCTCCGCGGTGTCGCGGCCAAGACGACAGACGAGCTCCGCGCTCGTCATCGCGAGGCGCACTCGGAGCTGTTCGATCGGAGCGATCTGCGACTGGTTGCCGCGCCTGGTGATGATTCTTTGAAGACCGAGACCGACGAGCTGTACCACCACCTCGGTCGATACCTGCTCATCTCGAGCTCCCGGCCGGGCACTCAGGCCGCCACGCTTCAGGGCATCTGGAACGACAGCGTGCGCCCGGGGTGGAGTTCGAACTACACCACGAACATCAACGTTGAGATGAACTACTGGCCTGCCGACCCGAGCGGGCTCGGCGAGCTCACCGAGCCCTTCAACGAGCTCGTGTTCGGACTCGAGGCCACCGGCTCGCGCACGGCGGCGAGCACCTACGGGGCCGAAGGGTGGTGCGTGCACCACAACACCGATATCTGGGGTTTCTCGAACCTCGTTCGTGGCCTCGAGCCGGGAGACGCGACCTGGTCGAACTGGCCGACCGGCGGGCTCTGGCTCACCCTGCAGCTCTGGGATCACCTCGACTTCGCCCCTGGCCACGACCCAGCCCTTCGCGCGCGGGCCTGGGAAGCGCTCGCAGGTTCGGCCCGCTTCGCCCTGTCTCTGCTGCAGCCGTATACAGACGGAACTCTCGTCGTATCGCCGTCGACCTCGCCGGAACACAGCTTCAGGCTGGGCGCTGACGACGCGACATTCGCCGTGAGCGCCGGGGTCACGATGGATCAGACGCTCGTGCTCGAGCTGTTCCAGCGGCTGCTTGTCGAGGCTGACGCGGTTGACGGCGATGAGGAGCTCGTGGCCGCCGTACGCGCGGCGCTGCCGCTCGTGCGCAGGCCGCAGATCGGCCATGACGGGCTGCTCCAGGAGTGGGCCGAGGACTGGGAGCCGCGCGCGCGGGGCCACCGGCACACCTCGCACCTCTTGGGCCTCTTCCCGGGCTCCTCGTTCGACGAGTACGCGTCTCCCGAGATGTTCGAAGCCGCACGCCGAGCCCTCGAGGATCGCGTTTCCCATGGCAGCGGGTACACCGGGTGGAGTCAGGCCTGGATACTGTGCCTGGCGGCCCGCGCACGAGACGCCGCTCTCGTCGAGCACTCGCTCGACGTGCTTACTGACGGCCTCAGCTCCTCGTCGCTCCTCGACCTCCACCCCGTCGACGTCAAGACTCACCCCGACGGGCACCTGTTCCAGATCGACGGCAACCTCGGCGGAGCCGCCGGCATCGTCGAGGCCCTCGTGCAGAGCCAGAACGACTCGATCCGGTTGCTCAACGCGGTGCCGCCCCGCTGGTACGCCGGCGAGGCCCAGAACATCCGAGCCCGCGGCGGTGCGCGGGTCGCACTCGAATGGGACGAGCGCCGACTCGTTCGTGCCGAGATCGAAGCCTCGGCGGCACGAACGTTCACCATCACGGTGCCCGTGGGCGACTGGGTGGCGACCATCAGTGGGCGTGTAGCCGCCGACTCGATTCGCTTCGCGTCGGTCGGTGCCGGGAGTGACCGGATGGCGACGACCTGGCAGGCCGCGGCGGGCGAGACGCTCGTCATCCGGCCTGCCTGAGCCTCTTCACTCGAGGCCGACGCCGGAGGTGTTTCAGGTGCTCGGCACCGGGCCGGTCGACCCGCGCACGATCAGTTCTGTCGACAGCTGATCGGTGCTGATGTCGACCTCGCCCGCGATGAGACGCTGCAGCAGCTGCACCGCCGTTCCTCCGATACTCGCCAGCGGACTGCGCACCGTCGTCAGCGGCGGGGTGAGTAGGTCTGCGCCGAAGATGTCATCGAAGCCGACGACGCTGAGGTCTTTTGGCACACTGACGCCCGCGGTTCGCATGCCATCGATGATGCCGAACGCGAGGAGGTCGTTGTAGGCGACGACCGATGTCACGTCGGCCTCGAGCAGGTCGGTCACGGCATCGCGACCGCCCTCGACCGTCGGCCTCACCGCGGGGATGGACCGTACGGTGATTCCGAGCTCCGCCGCAGAGGCGTGCAGTGCCTCTGATCGGCGCGTGTTCATCCACGATGCGGCCGGTCCGGCGACGTAGGCGATGCGGCGATGGCCGAGATCGTAGAGATGACGGATGACGGCGCGACCGCTGGCGATCGTGTCGACGGTGACCGCGGGGAGACCCTCGACCACGCGGTTGAGCACGACGACCGGTTTGATGCGCGACAGGGCGAGGATCTCGTCATCAAGCAGACGCGAGCCGACGAGGATCAATCCGTCGGCCACACGCATCAACCGTTCAGCCACCTCGGCCTCGACATCATGATTCTCCTGCGAGTCCGCGAAGAGAAGAATGGAGCGCGCCTCGGCTGTGACGTGCTCTGCTCCGCGCACGAGGTCGAAGTAGACGGGGTTCGTGAGGTCGGAGACCACGAGGGCGAGGTTGCCGGTGAGGCCGGTCTGCAGCGCGCGGGCCATGGGATTCAGGCGGTATCCCAGTTGATCGGCGGCCTCTTGCACGCGTCCCGCGGTCTTGACGTTGATCCGGCCAGGCTGGTTCAGTGCTCTCGACACCGTCGAGGCCGAGACCCCGGCGAGAGTGGCGACGTCGTAGATCGTCGGTGCCGATGCGCGCGGCTTGGTGTTGTCCGTCATCGCCGTGCCCTCCCAATCGATGCCCAGAACATGCTCCTGTGCAAGGTGAAGCGCTCTCACACCATCGGTGCGCGAGCGCCGCTGCAGTCAGACTAGCCGACGGATCGCCACAGAGGACACGTTTTGGCAAACGATTGCGGCAATCGATTGCAATTTTTCGAAACTGTCCCTACAGTGATCGATAAGACACGCCGCATGTACGTCCTCAGAGGCTGACAACGGGCGCCGCGTGCCTCCCTCTGTATCAACGACGAGCAAGGACGATTCGAACAATGACGTTGGCAAAGAAACACATCGCGGGTGCAGCCGCGACACTCGCGGTAGTAGCGCTACTCGCGGGCTGCACGGGTTCACAGGGCGCCGGAGGCTCGGCTGCCGGAGCATCCTCCACCCTCAATCTCGGAATCATCGGCGAGCCGACCTCGTGGGATCCCGCGCAGGCCCACGTCGGTCATGGGCTGCAGCCCTACCAGGTCGTCTACGACACCCTCATCCTGCGCGGGCCCGACGGCACCCTGTCGCCGATGCTGGCCACCGAGTGGAGCTACGACGAGGCGCGCACCGCACTGACGCTCGAGCTGCGCGACGGGGTCACGTTCAGTGACGGCGCCCCCTTTGACTCGGAAGCCGTCAAGGCCAACATCGAGAACCTCAAGAACAACAACGGGCGTCAGGCAGCTCAGGTCGCCGCGGTCTCGTCGGTCGATCCGGTCGATGCCGACACCGTCACCATCAACCTGAGCGAGCCCGATCCTGCCTTCGAGTTCTACCTGTCGCAGGCGGCAGGTCTGATGGGCAGCCCGGCATCCCTCGGCACCGACGCCATGATCTCCACTCCCGTGGGCACTGGCCCGTACGTGATGGACGCCGCCAACTCCGTCGCCGGGTCGCAGCTCACCTTCACCGCTCGCAAGGACTACTGGAATCCCGAGCTGCAGAAGTTCGACACCGTTGTGCTCAAGACCTATGAAGAGCTCACGGCCCGCCTGAACGCGCTGCTGTCGAATCAGGTGGATGCGACGATCCTCGACGCCTCGACCGCCGAGCAGGCCGAGGGCAAGGGCGACCTGTCGACCCTCAAGGACTACCAGGTCGACTGGCAGGGAATGCTCTTGCTCGATCGCGCGGGAACCCAGGTGCCCGCTCTTGCCGATGTGCGCGTGCGCCAGGCGATCAACTACGCCATCGACCGCAAGACCATGCTCGACTCCACGTTGCGCGGCTACGGCGACGCGACCCAGCAGGTGTTCGGTCCCGACAGCGGCGCCTACGTCGAGGACCTCGACAGCGCGTACGACTACGACCCCGATAAAGCTCGCGACCTCCTTTCCGAAGCGGGCTACGCCGATGGCTTCGAACTGCCCATCTACGCGGGAGCAGGATTCGAGACCGCGCTGGCGTCACTGACGCAGCAGCTCGCCGACGTAGGCATCACCGCGAAGGTGCAGACGGTGAACGCACAGACCTTCCTCGACGACCTCACCTCGGGCAAGATCCCGGTGCTCTACCAGAACCTGTTCCAGGGCGAGCCGTGGGTCGCCATCAACCAGATCATCTCGACCGACGCGATCTACAACCCGTTCGACTCGACCGATCCAGAACTGCAGGGCCTGATCGACGCCGTGCAGACCGGTGGCGATCAGTCGGCCGAACGTGCTCAGGCTGTCAACGAGTGGATCTCGAAGAACGCGTGGTTCGCGCCGGTGTATCGCATCGACCAGGTCTACTCGTACCACTCCGACCGCATCAGCGTCGAGAAGCAGATCCAGCAAGCCGTTCCGTCCATCTACAACTACGCGCCTGCCGCGTAACCCGGCTGCGGTGGGGAGGGGGATTCCCTCCTCCCCACCGCGCAACGGCAAGCATCGGAGCCACTCGTGATCACCTTCATCATCAAGCGCCTCGCGTCGGGGATCGTCCTTCTGGGCGTCGTCTGCGCCGCCGCTTACGCCTTGCTCTTCGCCAACGGCAGCAGTATCGCCCGCAACATCGTCGGCGACCAGGCCACCGAGGCGCAGGTCGTCGCCAAAGAGGTCGAGCTCGGTCTCGACCAACCCTTCTTCGTGCGATTCGCCCATTGGGCAGGATCTGCATTGACGGGCGATCTGGGCCGGAGCTGGTTCGGGCCGATCACGGTCAGCGATGCGCTGACCACCCGTCTCCCAGTGACCCTCGCGCTCATCGCCACCGCCATGATCCTCGTGACCATCTTCGCCACCGCGATCGGTACGACGGCCGCCGTCAAGCGCGGCTGGATCGACCGGGCCGTGCAGACCGGCGCAGTGATCGGCGACGCCATCCCGGGATTCGTCCTGGCGGTGTTCCTGGTCACCGTCTTCGCCGTACAGCTGGGCATCTTCCCCGCGGTCAGCAGTATCGGCCCCGGAGCGGGTCCTGAGGCGTGGATCGCCTCCCTCACGCTTCCTGTCATAGCGATCGTTCTCAACTACGTCACCGCCAGCGCGCAGCAGATCCGTTCTGCCGTGATCCAGCAGCGCGATCGAGACTTCGTGCGAACCCTGCGCAGCCGCGGACTCGGCGAGGGCGAGATCCTCGTGCGTCACGTGCTCCGAGGAGCCGCCCCGGCCGGACTCACCGTGCTCAGCCTGCAGTTCGTGGGCCTCCTCGGAGGCGCCGTGATCCTCGAGCGCATCTTCGCTCTCCCCGGAATCGGCCAGCTCGCCGTGACCTCGACCGTGGCCGGAGACATCCCCATCGTCATGGGGGTGGTCGTGTACACGGTGATCATCGTCGTCATCGTCAATCTGGCCGTCGATCTCATCAATGGATGGCTCAACCCCAAGGTGCGTGTCTCATGAACCGAAAGACCTCGAAGACCGTGAAAGACGACGGTCGCAGCACCGTTCTCGCGCGGTTTCTGCGCAATCCCCTCGGGGCCATCGGCGTCATCATCATCTTCATCGCCGTGATCGGTGCGGCGCTCGCCCCCGTTCTCGCTCCTGCCGGCCCCGCAGCGGCCGAGCTGTCGAACACGTTCGCGGGACCGGGCGGAGCCCATCTGCTGGGAACCGACAGCGTCGGACGAGACACCTTCGGCAGGCTGCTCTGGGCGGGGCAGCTGACGCTCCTCTCGGCACTGCTGTGCGCCGTGGTCGCGATCGCCATCGGTCTGCCCGCCGGACTCATCGCCGGTTTCTACGGAGGCCCGTTCGACGGTGTCTCGTCGTGGAGCGCCAACGCCCTCATGAGCCTTCCGGCGATCATCGTGCTGCTCTCGGTGCGTTCCGCGGTCGGGCCGTCGGTCTGGATCACCATGATCGTCTTCGGCATCCTGTTGAGTCCGGGGTATTACCGGCTCACGAGAACAGCGGTGCAGTCGGTTCGAAACGAGCTCTACGTCGACGCGGCCCGCGTGTCAGGTCTGAGTGACGCACGCATCATCGCGCGCCACATCATGTCGGTCGTCCGCGCTCCGATCATCATCCAGACCGCCCTGATCGCGGGAGTCGCGATTGCGATCCAATCCGGCCTCGAGTTCCTCGGCCTCGGCGATGCGCAGGAGCCCACCTGGGGAGCCATGTTGAGCGAGGGCTTCCGCAACATCTACATCGCTCCGGTGCTCATGCTCTGGCCGGCGCTCGCGATCGGTCTCACGGTCGGAGCATTCGTGCTCATCGGGAACGCCCTGCGCGACGCACTCGAGGATCTGCCCAGTGTGAGAGCCAATCGCAAGGCGGTCGCCGCGATGGCCGCTGTCGGCGCGGGTGCCTCCGCTGCGGATCCGGTCACCGTCGCCGTTCCCCTCGATCCGACGATCAAGGCGCCGCCGACCATGTCGATGCGCTCGACCTCCGAGCCCCTGCCGGGCACCGACATCCTGCCGGCCGGCGACCACCTTCTGGAGGTGCGCGACCTCGAGATCGGATACGCGAATACGGCGGGTGGCCTCACTCGCGTTGTCGACAGCGTCACCTTCTACATCGACCGCGGCGAAGTGCTCAGCATCGTCGGCGAGTCGGGATCGGGCAAGAGCCAGACCGCGTTCTCCGTACTCGGGCTGCTGCCGAGTTCTGCCCATGTCATGGGCGGCACCATCACGATCGATGGCCTGCAGACGGTGGATGCGCAGAACCAGCGCATCGATCAGGGGCTGATCCGCACGCTGCGAGGGCGCCGGATCTCGTACATTCCGCAGGAACCGATGGCGAATCTCGACCCGAACTACACGATCGGCCATCAGCTGAGCAGGCCGATGGTGAAGATGCTCGGAGTCGGGCGCGCAGAGGCGAATCGCCGCGCGCTCGCCCTTCTCGAGCGCGTCGGCATCGCCGATCCGAAGCGCACGTTCGATTCCTACCCGCATGAGATCTCCGGTGGTATGGCCCAGCGCGTTCTCATCGCCGGGGCCGTGAGCTGCGAACCGGATCTGATCATCGCCGATGAGCCGACGACGGCACTCGACGTGACCATCCAGGCCGAGGTGCTCGATCTGCTTCGCGGCATGCGCGACGAACTCGGTGTCGCCATCCTCCTCGTGACACACAACTTCGGAGTCGTCTCTGACATCGCCGATCGGGTCGCGGTGATGCAGCGAGGACGACTCGTCGAGGAGGGTCCCGTGCGCGAGATCCTTCGCAGCCCACAGCACCCGTACACCCGCAGCCTGCTCGCGTCCACCCTGACCGGACGCGAACCGCTCACGATGCTCACGCAGGAGACAGACCGATGACCGAGACGATCCTCCAGGTCGACGACCTCGTCGTCGCGTACCCCCGGCCGGGCCTGCGCCGCGCGCCCGTCGAGATCCTGCACGGCGTGTCCACGCGCATCCAGGCAGGGCGCACCCTCGGCGTCGTCGGGGAGTCGGGCTCGGGCAAGACGACCCTGGGGCGCGCCATCCTCGGTCTCGCACCCATCGTGTCGGGCACCGTGCGTTTCGACGGCGACGACATCTCCCACGCGAGCAGAAAGCGTCGGGCGGGGCTCGCCAAGGATCTGCAGGTGGTCTTCCAAGACCCGTACACGTCACTCAACCCGGCGATGGAAGTCGGGCAGATCCTGGCGGAGCCGTTGCAGATCCAGCGACTGGGCGCCGCTGAGAGCAAGGCCCGGGTGGCCGAACTGCTCGATCGGGTGGGACTGCCCAGCAACGCGATCTCACGACTGCCGCGCGAGTTCTCCGGTGGACAGCGTCAGCGTATCGCCATCGCGCGGGCGCTCGCGCTTCGGCCGCGCCTGATCGTGTGTGACGAGCCGGTGAGCGCACTCGATCTCACGACGCAGGCGCGCGTGCTCGATCTGTTCCTCGAGATCCAGCAGGATCTCGGCGTCTCCTACCTCTTCATCTCGCATGACCTCGATGTGATCCGGCACATCAGCCACGACGTGGCCGTGCTCTATCACGGCGACATCGTCGAGCACGGACCGGCCGCCCGGGTGACCGAGGATCCGCAGCACGCCTATACGCAGCGACTGCTGCTCGCCTCTCCGCTCACCGATCCCGATCAGCAGGCCGAACGCCGCGCTCTCCGAGCACGCCTCGCCGCCGACGAGTCTGCCGGGGCGGCAGCGTGAGCGCCTCGCAGACGATCGACCGCGTCCATCGTCTGATGCCGGCAGACGAGGCCACGCGAAGCATTGCGGAGGAGCTGTACGCCACCGTCGCCGGATCGCCGATCATCTCGCCTCATGGACACGTGCCCGCGGCGATGCTGCGGCACGATCTGCCGTTCGGAGACGCGACCGAACTGCTCGTCTCCACCGATCACTACGTCACCCGTCTGCTCCACGCCAACGGCGTCGACCTCGAGCAGCTCCGACCCTCGGACGGCACGCCGGCGGGAAGGCAGGCCTGGCAGCTGGTCGCGGAGCACTGGCACGAGTTCGCCGGAACCGCCTCGGGCTATTGGCTCGAGCAGACCTTCCACGACGTGTTCGGCGTCACCGAGGAACTCACGGCCGAGAGCGCCGGACGCATCTACACGACCATCAACGAGTGTCTTCGCGGCCCCGAGTTGCGCCCGCGTGCGCTCTTCGAATCGTTCAACATCGATGTCCTCGCCACTACCGACGATCCCCTCGATGACCTGATTGACCACGCGGCCCTGCGCGACGACCCGACCTTCTCCGGCCGGGTCCTTCCGACCTTCCGACCCGACGCCTACCTCGACCCCGAAGACCTGTCTTTCGCGAATCGCCTGGATCGGCTTCACGATGAGACCGGTCGGCCGAACACCTTCGCCGGCTATCTCGAGGCTCTCGAAGACAGACGCGGGCACTTCATCGAACACGGTGCGGTGTCGGCCGACCACGGCATCGCCGATCTCGGCATCGTCGACCTCGGGCGCGACACCGCCGCAGACTTCTACTCGAGGGCTCGTCGCGGCCAGCTCGACGCAGCGGATGCCGCCGCGTTCCGCGGGCACATGCTTCTCGAGTCGGGCCGGATGAGCGCGCGCGACGGCTTGGTGATGACGATTCACCCCGGAGTACGCCGCAACCACAGCTCGGCGACGTTCGAGCGCTTCGGCGCTGACACAGGCCACGACATCCCCCTCGCAACGCGGTTTACCGACGAGATCCGCCCCCTGCTCGAGGAGGTGGGGCTCGTTCCCGGTATGCATATCGTTCTGTTCGCCGTCGACGAGACCGTCTACTCGCGCGAGATCGCGCCGATGGCCGGCTTCTACCCCTCCGTCTTCATCGGAGCACCGTGGTGGTTCCTCGACGCACCCGACGCGGGTCTGCGCTTCCGCGCGGCGGTGACCGAGACGGCCGGTTTCTATCGGCACTCGGGCTTCATCGACGACACCCGGGCATTCCTTTCGATCCCTGCCCGGCACGACATGGCACGCCGTCTCGACGCCGCGTTCCTGGCACGCCTCGTGGCCGAGGGGCGAGTGCGCCCTGCGGCAGCCGAACGCATCATCCTCGACCTGGTCGAAACCCAGCCCCGCAAGGTGTTCAAGCTGTGAGCGAGAGACTGAGCCGCGCGAGTCATCCGGGGTCTTCTGCGGCGCGCGACCGACGCATCCTGCACCTCGGGCTGGGCGCATTCCATCGCTCGCACCAGGCCTGGTACACCGCGCGATCGTCGGATGGGCATCGGTGGGGGATCACCGCCTACTCCGGACGCCGCCCAGACGCGGCTGTCGCCCTGCAGGCTCAGGACGGGCTCTACACGGTGATCGAGCGCAGCGAGAACACGAACTCGGCGCAGATCATCGACGTGATCACCGAAGCCGTCGACGGTGCCGATCTCGCACACTTCGAGAGAGCGATGGCCGACCCCGCCACCGCGCTCGTGACCCTCACCATCACCGAGGCGGGGTATCAGCCGTCTGACGGCTCAGGCTCGATCGTGCTCAGCAGGCTGGCCGCCGGCCTCGATGCCCGACGTCGCGCGAATGCAGGTCCGATCGCGCTGGTCAGCTGTGACAACCTGGCCGACAACGGTGCTGTGCTGCGCGAGGCGCTCGCACCGCACCTCGAACGAGCCGGGGCGGCGACGGCGCGATGGGCCGCTACCGAGGTGAGCTACGTTTCGAGCTCCGTCGACAGGATCACCCCGCGCACGACTCCCTCCGATCTCACGACGGCAGAGCGGCTCACCGGTCTTCGCGACGAGTGCGCGGTCACCACCGAGCCGTTCAGTGACTGGACGATCCAGGGCGAGTTCCCGGCCGGACGGCCGGAGTGGGAGTCGGCCGGAGTGCGATTCGTCGACGACCTTGAGCCCTTCGAGCGACGCAAGCTGTGGCTTCTCAATGGCGCGCACACGCTGCTGGCCGCGGCGGGCACGCTGCGGGGATACTCCTTCGTGCACGAGGCGTTCGCCGATGAGGAACTGCGCGGCTGGGTAGAGGAGTTCTGGCAGGCCGCGTGTCGGCACCTGCCGGAGAATCTCGACCTCGTCGACTATCGCGAGGCGTTGGCTCGCCGCTTCGAGAACTCCGCCATCCATCACGCTCTCGACCAGATCTCACTCGGCGCAGAAGCGAAGTTGCGCGTGCGAGTGGTGCCCGTCGTGATCGCAGAGTTGGATGCGGGGCGGGACGCCTCGGCCGCCGCCCGGCCGATCGCAGCTCACCTGATGGCCACCGCGACCGACGCGGATCCCTCTGAGGCGCTGCAGCATCTCGATGCCTCCGTGGCGGCGACCATCCGACCCGCCGTCGAGTCTGCTCTCGACGGTCTGCGCCGAGCTTTCAACGAACAGACGGCCGCCCGCTAGCGGGCCCGACACGAACAACCCGAAAGGCGAAATCACACCATGCTGAAACCCCGAGCCTCCAGCGCCCGCGAGACGCAGTCGCTGAACGGACTGTGGTCGTTCGCCCTCGACCGTGAGGTCGGCGAGACACCCTGGGCCACGCGACTCCCGAGCCCGCGCCAGGCGCCCGTGCCATCGAGCTACAACGACGTCTTCGTCGATGCGGAGATCCGGGACCACGTCGGCGTGGTCTGGTATCAGCGCACCGTCGTCACGCCTCGATCGTGGAAGGATCGCCGCATCGTGCTGCGCTTCGATGCGGTCACTCACGCCGGCACCGTCTACGTCGGAGATCAGCGGGTCGCCCATCACGAGGGCGGCTACACCCCCTTCGAGGTCGATGTCACGGAGCTCATGATTCCCGGCCAGGCGATTCTCGTCACCGTCGCCGTCGACAACCGTCTCTCGACTGCCACCATCCCTCCGGGCGAGGTCGGCGCCGATGCAGACGGACGGCCGACGCAGCTGTATCGACACGACTTCTTCAACTACAGCGGCCTGCACCGATCGGTTCATCTCTACGCCACCCCTCGCAGCCATGTCCGCGACATCACCGTCGTTCCCGCCGTCGACAGCGACGGCACGGCCACGGTCGCCTACGACGTCGACATCGAGGGTGCGGGTGACGTCGAGGTGGTGCTGCTCGACGAGAACGGCCGCGAGGTCGCATCCGCCCGCGGCGGCTCGGGCGTGCTCTCCGTCGCCGATCCGGTGCTCTGGCAGCCGGGAGCCGCCTACCTCTACGACCTCGTCGTGCGACTGGGATCTGTGGAAGCCGACGGCGACGAGTACACGCTGCCCGTCGGCATCCGCACTGTGGAGGTGAGGGGTCAGGAGTTCCTCATCAACGGTGAGCCCTTCTACTTCACGGGCTTCGGAAAGCACGAAGATGCGCCGTTCCGAGGCAAAGGCCACGACGACGTGCTCCTCGTGCACGACTTCGCACTGCTCGACTGGATCGGCGCGAACTCCTTCCGCACCGCACACTATCCCTACGCCGAGGAGGTGCTCGACTACGCCGATCGTCACGGCATCGTCGTGATCGACGAGACGGCTGCGGTCGGGCTGAACATCAACATGATCGCCGGCCTCACCGGGGGCGTATCGGCTCCCACGTTCTCGCCGGAGACCATGAACGACACCACGAGGCAGGCGCATGCCGAGGGCATTCGGGAGCTGATCGCACGCGACAAGAACCACCCGTCGGTCGTGCTCTGGTGCATCGCCAACGAACCCGCCTCGTCAGAAGAGGGATCGCGCGAGTACTTCGCCCCGCTGGTGGAACTCACTCGTCAGCTCGATCCTTCTCGGCCGGTGACCTTCGCCAACCAGGGGGCAGCACGATTCGACAATGACCAGATCGTCGACCTCTTCGACTTGATCTGCCTGAACCGCTACTTCGGCTGGTACGAGCAGAACGGCGACCTCGCGGCCGCCGAACGGGCCCTCGAGGCGGAGCTCACGGGCTGGGCCGCGACCCACGACATGCCCATCATCATGGCCGAGTACGGCGTCGACACCTACGCCGGTCTGCACCAGGCGCTTGCGACGCCGTGGAGCGAGGAATATCAGATCGATTTCCTGGCGATGTACCACCGCGTCTTCGACAGGATCCCCGCCGTCGTCGGCGAGCAGATCTGGAACTTCGCAGACTTCCAGACGAAGAGCGCCGTGTTCCGCGTCGACGGAAACAAGAAGGGCGTCTTCACTCGGGACCGTCGACCCAAGTCCGTCGCCCGCGAACTGCGCGCCCGATGGACGGCCATCCGCACCGCAGCACGCTCACAAGGAGAGACCGCATGAGAATCGATCGCGCAGAAGTCATCGTCACCAGCCCCGATCGCAACTTCGTCACACTCAAGCTGACCACTGACGACGGCCTGACCGGTCTCGGCGACGCCACGCTCAACGGACGCGAGCTCGCGGTCGTCGCCTATCTTCGCGAGCACGTCGTTCCGCTTCTCATCGGGCGCGACGCCTCGAGCATCGAAGACACCTGGCAGTTCCTCTACCGTTCGGCGTACTGGCGTCGGGGGCCGGTCACGATGGCCGCCATCGCCGCCGTCGACATGGCGCTGTGGGACATCAAGGGCAAGGCGGCAGGGATGCCGGTGTACCAGCTGCTCGGAGGCGCCTCGCGCACCGGCCTGCTCGCCTACGGTCACGCATCCGGTAAGACGAACAGCGAACTGTTCGACAGCATCCGGTCGCACCAGGAGCAGGGGTACAAGGCGATCCGCGTGCAGACGGCGGTGCCCGGGCTCAAATCGATCTATGGAATCGCGTCGAACGCCACGCTCGAAGGCAATGCCGGGGTGCGCTACGACCACGAGCCCGCGCAACGCGGCGGACTGCCGAATGAGGAGGACTGGGACACGCGATCGTATCTGCGCCACCTGCCCACGGTGTTCGAGGCCGTGCGGAATGAGTTCGGCCCCGAGCTTCCGCTGCTCCACGACGGACACCACCGCATGACTCCGATCCAGGCGGCCAAGCTCGGCAAGTCGCTCGAGCCCTACGACCTCTTCTGGCTCGAGGACTGCACCCCGGCAGAGAACCAGGAGGCGCTGCGTCTGGTGAGGCAGCACACGACGACGCCTCTCGCCATCGGCGAGATCTTCAACACGGTCTGGGATTTCAAGGACCTCATTCGCGAGCAGCTCATCGACTACGTGCGCGGCGCCGTCACCCACATGGGAGGGATCTCGGCCCTGAAGAAGACGCTCGAGTACGCCGCTCAGTATCAGATCAAGTCGGGCATGCACGGGCCCACCGACATCTCGCCGGTCGGGATGGCCGCCGCTATGCACCTCGGCCTGTCGATCCACAACTTCGGCATCCAGGAGTACATGAAGCACGGCGCGAAGACCGATGAGGTGTTCAAGCAGTCGTTCACCTGGGCCGATGGCATGCTGCACCCGGGCAACGAGCCCGGCCTCGGTGTGGAACTCGAGGTCGACGAGGCGGGCAAGTATCCCTACGTGCAGGCCTATCTTCCGTACAACCGGTTGGCCGACGGCACCGTTCACGACTGGTGAAGAGAGGCCGCCGCGCTCGTCGGCGCGGCGGCTGATTCGCCAGGTACCCCCTTGCGCTGCGGTCGCGCTTCGCTACGCTGAAGTTCGATAGTAGCAATGCGTGTTCGATAATCGAACACCGTTGCCCTCGCCGTACAAGGGAGTACATATGAGTTCGGGTTCGTTGACGCCTACGGGGTCTTTCGCGGCGGTGGCCGATCGCCGCAGAGTGGTGTTCGCCACCATCATCGGCACGACCGTGGAGTGGTACGACTTCTTCATCTACGCCTCGGCGGCCGGGCTGGTGTTCGGGCAGCTCTTCTTCCAGCCCGCGGGTGAACAGGCCGCCATCCTCCTCTCCTTCGCCACCGTCGGCGTGAGCTTCCTCTTCCGGCCGCTCGGCGCCTTTCTCGCCGGACACTTCGGAGACAAGTACGGCCGACGAGTCGTGCTCGTGCTCACCCTGATCCTGATGGGGGCGGCGACGGCGCTCATCGGCCTGCTTCCGACGTTCGCGCAGATCGGCATCGCGGCACCCATCCTGCTCATCCTGCTGCGCATCATCCAGGGCATCTCGGCGGGAGGCGAGTGGGGCGGCGCCGTGCTGATGGCGGTCGAGCACGCCCCCACCAAGAAGCGCGGGCTGTTCGGCGCATCGCCCCAGATGGGCGTGCCGCTCGGGCTCCTGCTCGCCTCGGGAATGATGGCGATCATGGCGGTGATCGCCCCGGGCGACGCCTTCCTCGAGTGGGGCTGGCGCGTGCCGTTCCTGCTCAGCATCGTGCTGATCGCCATCGGATACTGGGTTCGCCGTAGCGTCGAAGAGAGCCCGGTCTTCGCCGAGCTCGCGCAGCGCAAGGTCAAGGCGCGCATGCCGATCGCGCAGCTGTTCAAGAAGCACACGCTCCTCGTCGTCATCGCCGCCCTCGTCTTCGCTGGCAACAACGCCGTCGGCTACATGACCACCGGTGGCTACATCCAGAACTACGCGACGAACCCGGAAGGCCCGATCGGTCTGGAGCGAGGCCCGGTGCTCTGGGCGGTGGCGGGAAGCGCCGTCACCTGGCTGCTCTCGACCTTCGTCGCCGGATGGATCTCCGACAAGATCGGTCGCCGCACCACCTACCTGGTCGGCTGGGTGCTCCAGCTCGTCGGAGTGTTCGCTCTCTTCCCGCTGGTCAACACAGGCTCGATCGGCGGGCTGTTCGCGGGCATCGCCATTCTGACCATCGGTCTCGGCCTCACCTATGGTCCTCAGGCCGCCCTGTATGCCGAACTTTTCCCCGCCTCGATCAGGTTCTCGGGTGTCTCGATCTCGTACGCGATCGGTGCCATCCTGGGCGGCGCGTTCGCCCCGACGATCGCGACCGCGCTGGTGCAGGCGACGGGCACGACGATGTCGGTCACCTGGTACCTCGCGGGCATGACGGCGCTGGGCCTCATCGCGACGCTTCTTCTGCGTGACAGAAGCGGCATTCCGCTCGGCCCCGACCACGAAGACGAGCAGGCGAAGTCACCGCTCTACGGCGCCAAGAGCGCCTGATCGAACTCCGCGCCGCCGGGTGACGCGACTCAGCCGGCGGCGCGGATGATCTCGTCCTGGTGCGGAGACAGCACGGCAGACGAGATGCGTAGGTCGAGCAGCAGAAATGGTCGATCGTCGATCGGCGACGCAGCCCAATCGGCCAGCACGTCGAGTTGCTCGACCGTGTGGATGGCCACCCCTCGGGCGCCCATCGCGGTGGCGAGGGCGGCGAAGTCGACCTCGGGGATGCGCATGGGCCCCTCGGCCAGCCCCTTCAGTCCATAGAGATTCACCTCGGCGCCATACGCCGCATCGTTCCAGACCACGGCGAGACCGTGGCCGCCGGCCACCCGCACGGCGGTCTCGAGGTCGGCGAGGGCCATCAACCCGCCGCCGTCGCCCGTGGTCAGAACCACGGTCGATCCTGGCTTCGCACGAACCGCTCCCGGCACGCTCGCGAAGCCGAGACCGATCGACTGGAACGCCGTGCCGACCATGAGCATCCGGTCGGGAGTCGCCACCGGCCAGTATGCGTTGGCCCAGCCGATGAAGTGGCCGCCGTCGGAGACGACCACGCGATCGTCGGGCAGCAGCTCGCCGATGCGCTGCGCCGCCGAGCGGGGGTCGAGGCGGCCGTCAGGGGCCAGCCCGTCGCCTGGATGCCGCGCCTGGATGCCGTTCAGATCGACCGAGTCGCGCCATCCGGGTCTCGACGAACCGGTCTTGTCGACCGGCCACGCGCCGAGGTCGTGGAGCAGCTGCTCGGCGACGATCCGAGCGTCGCCGCGGATGAAGGACCCGACGTGAGGGTGCGTCGCGGTTGCCGCGACGTCGATCTGCACCACGCGAGTGCCGGGGGAGAAGAGACCGCCGAAGCGCATGGTGAACTGGTTGAGAGAGGCGCCGAAGACCACGGCGACATCAGCCTGACCGACGAGCTGCATAGCGGCTTCGGCGCCGAAGCCGCCGGTCACGCCCAGGTCGTAGCGGCTGTCGGGAAACACGCCGCGTCCGAGGGCCGTGGATGCGGTGAGTGCTCCGGTCGCCTCGGCGAGCGCGCCGAGTGCCGGGCCCGCGCCGGAGAGCCATGCGCCGCGCCCTGCGAGGAGGAAGGGGCGCTCGGCTGTCGCGAGCAGGGCGGCTGCCTCGAGCACGGCAGCCTCGACGAACGCCCCCGACGGGGTCAGAGGATCGGGCAGTCTCGGTTCCGGGGCGTCAGGAACTGGCCCCGCGTCGAGCGTCGCCACGTCGTACGGGATGGCGAGAACCGTGGGCACGCGATAGGTGAGAGCGTGCTCGACGGCGATCACCGTGGTGGCCGCGGCATCCGTTCGCCCGACCGTGTAGGTGCGAGCACCGACGGCCGAGGCGAGGGCGATCTGGTCGACGTCCCACGAACGCGGGCCCGACGTCGGCTCGTCGCCCACCACGAGCACAAGCGGCACCTTGGCCTGCACGGCCTCGGCCAGCGCCGTCAGCGTGTTCGTGAAGCCGGCGCCATAGGTGGCGGTGGCTGCGGCCAGCCCGCCGCCGGCCCGGTAGTAGGCGTCGGCAGCAACAACAGCCCCGGCCTCGTGCCGTGCCGCCGTGTAGAGCACGGCGGTATGGCGCTCGAGGGAGTCGAGGAAGTAGGCGTTGCCGTTGCCCATCACGCCGAACACGTGATCGACGAAACGAGAGAGAGTGAGCGCGACGTGCGCAGAGACAGAGTGCACAGGTGAGCCTTTCGAGACGCAACGGATGGATTCCGTATATGTCTCGCTCGGTGCGACATCGCGACCGACTTCGTGCCCCTTTTCCGGACACTGGCTCCCGTGCGGGTGCCTGACGCGTTCGATACTACGCGCCCGCACCCGCAGGGGGAACCACGGCTTCGGCGCTGGGCCTAGAGGACTCGCGTTTCGGCTTCGGCCTCGTCGTCATCGCTCGCGATGTGCACATCGACGATGTTCACGTTGACCTCGGTGACCTGCATGCCCACGAGGGTCTCGACCGCAGAGATGATGGATGCGCGGACGCCGTCGGCCACCTGCTGCAGCGGCGCGGGGTAGTCGGCGACGATGGTCACGTCGACGGCTACCTGGGTCTCGCCGACCTCGACGCTGATTCCCTGTGACAGGTCGGTGCTGTTCATCGCGCCCCGGATGGCGCCGAGCGCGCGGGCGGCTCCGCCTCCGAGAGCGAAGACTCCGGCGACCTCGCGGGCGGCGATTCCGGCCACCTTGGCGACGACGCCATCGTTGATCACCGTCTTGCCGAGGGCGGTCTGCACGTTGGTCGGGGTGCTGATGCTAGCGGGGGTAGCGGCGTTCGAGGTGCTCGTGCTGGCCATGGGTTTTCTCCTTGTGGGTGTGGAATAGTTCACTTGTAGGTCGCATTCAGTCGGCAGATCGTCACAGATCACGTGAGAGTTTTTTCGAAGACGTGGGAACGGGAGAGTTCGGTGAGCGCGGCTCCCTATCGGTTCTCTCTCGAGGACGCCGACGATCGCATCCTCGCAGGACGCGCAGCCGACGGAGACACTCGCGCGTTCGAGGTGCTGGCCCGGCGATACGGGCCGTTGCTGCGTGCCTACGCCCGCCGCATCCTGGGCTCGAACGACGAGGTCGACGATGTCGTGCAAGAGACCCTGATCACGGCGTGGCGCGACCTGCCCTCGCTCAACGACGGCTCGGTGGTCAAGAGCTGGCTGATGCGCATCGTCAGCCACAAGAGCATCGACCGCATCCGCGCACGAAAAGACCACCTCGACGTCGACGACGTCGATGCGGCCCAGCCCGACAGGCTCTCGCCCCACGCCGTCAGCGAGGCGACCTCGCTGCACGAGGCGGTGTCGCAGGCGCTGGCCACCCTGCCGCTCGATCAGCAGCGCTGCTGGGTGCTGCGCGAGGTCGGCGAACACAGCTACGACGAGATCGCCGAGCAGATGGGCATCCCCGCCAGCACCGTGCGCGGGCTGCTCTCGCGCGCTCGACGCAATCTCATGACCGAAATGGAGGCCTGGCGATGACCGATCTCGACAACGACGCACATGATGCTCGCGATGAGAATGACGATCTCGACGGCCACACGATCGACGAGCTCAGCGACTATCTCGACCGCGGACGCACACCGCTCGATCCCTCGATCGAGGGATCTCCCGGATGTCGCATCGCCCTCAGCTCGCTGGAGCGACTGCGACAGATCTCGAAGTCGCTCGTCGAGGTGGATGCCGCGGCGGAGGCCCCGCGCAACGACGACTGGCTGGGCGGAATTCTCGAGAGCATCGGCCGCGAGGCACGAGCCGGGCGCGACATCCCGCTGTTGCCGCCCTCGCCGCGCGCGACCCTCTCGGTGACGGAGGGCGCTGTGCGTGGACTGATCCGGGCCGCGGGAGATCGCTCCGGTGGACTCATCATCGGCCGCTGCCGTCTCGATGGCGACGTCACGGTGCCCGGTACCCCTATTACCGTGTCGATCGACGCATCCGTCTTCTGGGGCGAGCGCATCGTCGAGACAGTCGACCGTGCTCGCGAGGCCATCTATTCAGCGTTGCTCAAGCACACCGAGCTCACGATCGCGAGCATCGACATCACCGTGCACGACGTGTACTTCGCGCAGGTGAGCGATCAGGAACCCGATGATGCCGGCGACGGCTCGGCTTCGAACGAGGGAGGCGCGCTGTGATCGACGAGACGAGCGCTTCGGCCGCGAGTATCGACGACGTCGTGCGGGCGGTTCCCGGCGTCACCAGCGTCTACCCGCAGCTGCCCGAGGTCCTCGGCCTGCCGACGGTCGTCGCGGGGCTGGCCCGGGATGTCGCGGCGCAGCTCGTCGAGCCGACCGTGCGCATCCGAATCGGCATAGCCGACGCCGATGCGTCGCGTGCCGTCTGCGAGCGAGTGCATGCAGCCGTGCTCGAGTACCTGCTGCAGACGGCGCCCATGGGCACGCCCGCAGATGAGATGCCCAAGATCGCGGTGAGCGTGGTCGCGATCGGTTGAACGGGGGCCTGATCGCCGGTCGTAGTCAGATCGTGACGAGCATCGGCCGGTGAATTGCGCATATCGCCAGCTATCGCGGGCAGGATAGACGTATGGCTGTTCTGTTCGTGCACACCGATCGACTCGAGATCCGCCTGACCCGCGCAGAGAAGATTCTTTCGCTGCGCCGCACGAACATCGATATCCCGCTCGAGCTCATCCGCTCGGCCGTCATCACCGAAGACCCGTGGGTGTGGGTGCGCGGAATCCGGGCGCCGGGTTCGGCGGTTCCACTGACCCTGGCCATCGGCACCTGGAAGGTCCACGATGGCAAGGACTTCCTGCTCATCAAGGGCACACGCACGTCGGTGGTCATCGACATCGACGGCGACGGCTCGGAGTTCATGCGCGTGATCATCACCACGACGCACGCGCTCGAGCTCCTGCGGGCGCTCCGCCTGCCGCCGGCGAGCGAAGACCCTGCGAAAGAGATCGCCACCGACTGATCTTTCGGTCGCTGGTCGAGTAGGCCGCCCGCGGCCGTATCGAGACCCTCGAAGGTGGTCTCGATACGACGGCTCCTGCGTCGCGCGGCTACTCGACCAGCGTAGGAACCCCGCTACAGGGTCGGGTAGTCGGTGTAGCCCGCTGCTCCCGCCGCGTAGAACGTCTTCGCGTCGGGCTCGTTCAGCTCGGTGTCTTCTCTCCAGCGGCGCACCAGGTCGGGGTTCGCCAGCAGCGCGCGGCCCACCACCACGGCATCGGCGAGCCCCTCGTTCACGAGGCTGCGCGCCTCCTCGCGGGTGGTCGGCGTGGTGAAGCCGTTGTTCAGAATGAGGGAACCGCCGAAGCGGTGGCGCAGATCCTGCACCAACGCGGAGCCCGGCTCGGGGTGCAGCACGCTGAGGTACGCCAGGCCGAGCGGTGCGATCGCGTCGACCAGCGTCTCGTAGGTGAGGCGCGTCTCGTCGGCGTCCTTTTCGAACACGTCTTGGATGTTGCGCTCGGGTGAGATGCGCACGCCGACCCGGTCGGCGCCGATCTCGCGGGCGACGGCGGTGATGACCTCAGCGCCGAAACGGGCGCGGTTCTCGGGGGAGCCGCCGTAGGCATCCGATCTGGTGTTGCTCGTGGGCGACAGGAACTGGTGCAGCAGGTACCCGTTGGCCGAGTGCACCTCCACACCGTCGAATCCGGCCTCGACGGCGCGGCGGGCCGCAGCGACGTGCTCGTCGATGATGCGCGCGATGTCGTCTTCGGTGGCGGCCGTCGGAACGGGGTAGGGGAACGCGCCGTCGGGCGTGCGCACCTCTCCCTCGATGGCGGTCGCGCTGGGTGCGTAGATCGTGAGTCCGCTGTTGATGAGCGGATGCGTGACGCGCCCCGCGTGCATCAGCTGCATCACGATCAGGCCGTCTTCATCGTGCACGGCGGCGGCGACGCGGCCCCATCCTTCGGCCTGCTCGTCGGTCTCGATGCCGGGCTGGCCCGCGTAGGCCTGCGCGCCCGCCGAGGTGAACGTTCCCTCGGTGATCACGAGTCCCGCCGTGGCGCGCTGCGCGTAGTGCAGAGCGATGAGTTCGCCGGGAACTCCGCCCTCTTCGGCCCTGAGGCGAGTGAGCGGCGCCATCACCACGCGGTTATCGAGGTTGAGGGAGCCGAGCGAGACGGGGGAGAAAAGCTGCACGACGATGCTTCTTTCGTTCGATGAGGTGTCTGTCGAGGCTAGAGCGACTCTCTGGCAAACGCGTTAGTGTGACGAAATCATTCCTCGCGCGCGACATCTCGCCGTTCGGATCAGAGACGGGGTCCGTCGCCCTCGATCGCTTCGGGGTCGTCGTCGTCGAGTTCGACGCGTTCGTCGGGGTCTATCGTGTTGGGCACGTCGAGCTCATCGACCTCGAGATCGACCTCGCGCTCGGCGTCGGGATCGGGCTCCAACAGGGGATCGGGCAGGCTGCTCATGAAGAACTCCTTTCGTCGTCCGTCCATCTTGCGCGTGCTCGGCGACGGCCGCAAGCCGCCTCGTCGAGTACGAAAAGGGTCAGGTGACGTCGCGACGCCAGCTCGTGAACCACCCCAGTACGCTCACGAGCACGGTGATGCCGAGCAGCACCAGGCCGCCCTGCCACCACTCCAGGCTCGGCCCTCCGGCACCTCCGGCGAGGGAGAAGAAGCTCGCTCCGACCAGCGCGTCGCTCGCCGCGCCGGGAAGGAACTGGCCGATCTGCGCGGTCCATTCAGCGAACGACGACGCGAGTCGCAACAGGGGCTCGACGAACTGGGTGAAGGCCAGCACGATCACGATCGCAGCCACCTGGCTCGGAACGAGAACTCCGAGACCGACGCCGATGGCCGACCACAGCGCCATGGCGAGAATGGAGCGGCCCACCAGCGCCCACGTTGCAGGATCGCCGAACTGCGGGTCGACGCCGAACGCGAGAAGCAGTCCTCCTCCAGCACCCACCGCCGCGACCATGGCCAGCACCCCGTAGAGGGCGCCCGCGCCGGTGAGCGCGACCAGCTTCGCCACGAGCACCCGACCACGTCGCGGCGTGGCCAGGAACGTGGGGGTCAGGGTCTGGTGACGGAACTCGTTCGTGGTCGCCAGCGCCCCGAGGAGCACCGCGAAGACGTACCCGAGCGTCGGCCCGAAACTGTAGATCAGCGGAGCCAGGCGGTCACCCGGGATGGAGGGGCCGTTGGTGGACTCGCCGAGAGCGCCGAAGAGACCGGCTGCTCCGGCAGCGCACACGGCGACGTAGGCGATCATGATGATCGCGAGGATCCACCACATGCGGGTGGACGTGATCTTGGTGACCTCCGAACGGAGGGCTCCGCCGAAACGACTCACAGTGCCCCCTCCTCTCCGACGAGGTGCAAGAAGCTCTCTTCGAGACCCACTCGCTTCTGAGACAGTGCAGTCACGGCGATGCCCGCGGCGAAGGCGATACGCCCGACGTCTGCAGCCTCGGCGTTCTCGACCAGCACGCCGCCGCGCAGGGCACTCACGGTGTAGCCGGCCGTCTCGAGCGCTGCGGCCAGACCCGCGCGATCCGTCGCATCCACGATGACCTGCTTCTGCTCGCTCTGGTCGAGACTGGCCAGCGAACCGCGGTGGATGAGCTTGCCGTGCGACACGATGACGACCTCGTCGACGCTCTGCTGCACCTCGCTCAGCAGGTGCGACGAGATGAGCACGGTGCGCCCCTCGTCGGCGAGCTCGCGCAGCAACAACCTGATCCACTTGATGCCCTCGGGGTCGAGGCCGTTGATGGGCTCGTCGAGCACCAGCACGCGCGGGTCTCCGAGCAGCGCGTACGCCAGCCCGAGCCGCTGCCGCATGCCGAGCGAGTACCCGCCGACCCGCCGATCGCCGTAGGCGCCGAGGCCCACACGGTGCAGAACGAGTTGCACGCGCTCGCGGTCGAGACCCGCCGCCTGCGTGTAGGTCAGCAGGTGGTTCGCGGCGCTGCGACCCGGATGAAAGCTGGCCGCCTCGAGCGCGGACCCCACGGTCGCGAGCGGCGAGGGCAGATCGCGATAGGCGGTTCCGCCGAAGGTCGCGGTGCCGGATGTCGGCCGTACCAGACCCAGAAGCATGCGGAGGGTCGTGGTCTTGCCGGCACCGTTCGGCCCGAGAAAACCGGTGACCCGGCCTGGCTCGACGGTGAACGACAGATCGGAGACCGCCTGCACCGCCCCGAAGGTCTTGGTGAGGCCGGAGAACTCGATCGTGACGCCCTCGGTCATGGTCGCACGTCGCGGCGGCTGGCGGGGTCGAGTAGTCGAGGCATCCACACCACCCTATTCGGGTGCGCGTGGGAAGTCACCAGTAATAGAGTGTGCATCCTGAGGCTGGTCGAACGTGAGGGTGCGTAATGGTAGAGGCGACGGGTTCCGTTGTGGTGATCGGCGACGCACTCATAGACGAGTTCCGCACTCCGGAGGGCTCTGAGGATTTCGTGGGTGGAGCCGCGCTCAATGTGGCCGTCGGGCTCACTCGCTTGGGCGTGCAGACCACCCTCGTAGCGATGGTGGGCGACGACTCAGACGGAGACAAGATCCGGGCGTTTCTCGCGGAGTACGGGGTCGAACTCATCGCGACGCCGAGCCCCCGTGGCACGGCTCGAGCGATCTCCGACAGAACAGACGGGGAACCCCGGTACAGCTTCAACGAGGCCTCGGTCGAGCGCTTCATCGAGTTCGACGATCGGGTGCGGCGGGCGATCGACGCGGCCCCCTTCGTCGTCGTCAGCTGCCTGCGCTTCGACTCGGCCGATCAGGTCGCGCTGCTCGAGGACACCGTGTCGGAGCCGCAGACCAGACTGCTGATCGACCCGAACCCGCGCGAGGGAATGCTGCATTCGGTGCACGACTTCGTGACCAACTTCGAGCGCGTCGCGGCCACGGCGCTGCTCGTGAAGGTCGGCGACGAAGACGCCGCGTTGCTCTACAACGCGTCGCTGCTCATGCTCACCGAAGGGCTCACGTCGACCGGCTCGCAGACCGTGCTGTCGACGGCGGGGCGTGACGGCGCATCCATCGCCACAGAGTCTGGCATTCTCGTGCACCAGCCGATCACCCTCATGTCGGAGCCCGTCGTCGACACGATGGGAGCGGGCGACGCCACGCTGGCGAGTGTCGCGGCGAGCCTTGTCGAGGCGCGCGCGACGGGGGAGTTGCCGCAGACCGGAGACGAGTGGCAGGCGGTTCTCGAGCGGGCGATGGCGGTGGCCGCCGCGACCTGCCGCACCCGCGGGGCACTGTTGCAACTCCCACCGGCGGCCGTTCCCGTCGCGGCTGCGTCGGTCTAGTCATGTCGACATCGCTCGGCGAACTCGAAGCCGACGAGCGCGACGCGCATCCGGATGCCGCGCGCCAGCGCCTCGGGATCGTGCGGCTTTTCGACCGGGCCTTCTTCGTGTTCGGCACCGTAGCCACGGCGTGGCTCGGTTACCTGCTCGTCACCGAATCGTTCACGCGCGGGTGGCAGAACCTCTGGTTCATTCTCATCTTCTGGGTCGTGCTGGCCTACCTTCTGTTGCCACGCATCCACACGCTGCTCACCGTGATCTACGTGCCCGACTACTTCATCGGTCGCGCCCGCACGCGCGAGGGGTTGCTCGGCGACCCGGTGAATCTGTCGCTGTTCGGCAGCACGGAGCAGGTGCACGCCTCGATGGTGGCCGCGGGCTGGACCCGCGCCGACGAAGTGAGCCTCACTTCAGCAGGGCGCATCGTGATGTCGACGATCATGCGGCGCAGCTACTCCGATGCGCCCGTGAGTCCGCTCTATCTCTTCGGCAACATCCAGGACTTCACCTACCAGCAGGAGGTCGCCGGCAACCCGGCGCAGAGGCATCACGTGCGTTTCTGGCGGGCGCCCGAGGGGTGGCTGCTTCCCGGCGGAATTCCAACCCAGTGGCTCGCGGCCGGAACCTACGACCGCAGCGTCGGGCTGTCGTTGTTCACCTTGCAGGTCACGCACAAGATCGATGCCGACACCGACGTGGAACGTGACCACATCGTGGCGACGGTCACGATGGCCAATCCTGACGCGACCGTGTCCGTCATCCGGAACTTCTCTACCGGCTATCACGCCGTCAACGGCGGCGGCGATGCCATCGCGACGGATGGCGACCTCCCGCAGATCGACCTGAGGCAGGTGCCCGTGGCGTCGAGCGCGGTGCCGAGTGCAGCGCCGGCTGCCGAGGCGGGGGCGGCGTCGTGAGGCGGCCCATCTCGATCTACCTCGGTGTGCTGCTGATTCTGCTGCGCACCGTGACGACGATCGTGACCGCGGTGAACATCGCCGTCGACTGGAAGGACGTCGACATCTCGCTCGATCTGGGCACGAGCGCCGACGACCAGGCGTTGTCGAGTGCGGTGTTCGTCGTCATCATGGTGCTCTTCGGCATCGCCGTGATCATCGATCTGGTGGTGGCACGGTTCATCTTCAGGGGCAGCAATCGGGCGCGATTCGTGGCGATGATCCTCGCCGCGATCCTGGTGTTGGGTTCCGCCGCCGACTTCTTCGCCGACGGCACCTCGTTCACCCTCGAGAACGGCGGGCTGCTCGGACTCTCGCTCGACATCCTCGTGCTGGTCGCCCTCTCCGATTCGGATGCGCGTGACTTCACGACGAGCAACTCGAACGGGCGGCGCGACGCCCGTCGCAGCAGGCGACTCCTGCGCCGAGCCGGCCGCGTCACCGGGGTTCCCGCACGATCCACCGAAGCGAAGGCGAGCGAATGACCACGAGCATGTACGAGCGACTGGGCGGGCACGAGACGCTCAAGGTCGCGGTTGCGGTCTTCTACACCCGTGTTCTCGCCGACCCGCTCCTGGCGCCCTACTTCGCCGGCGTCGATCTGGCCAGGCTGCGCGCTCATCAGGCCGCCTTCCTCACCGTGGCGATGGACGGCCCCGATGTGTTCGCCGGACGATCGCTGGACATCGCGCACGCGGGGCTCACGATCACCGGAGAGGCTTTCGACGCCATGATCGACCACCTCGATTTCGCCTTGACCGACGTGGGGGTCGAGCCAGCCGACGTGAACGAGCTCATCACGCGCGTGCGACCGTTCCGAGAGCTGGTGGTCGCTCGCTCAGAGTGACGCCGCTGCCGCCTCGCGAGCCAAGAGAGAGCGCTTCAGGGGAACGCCCCAGGCGAATCCGGCGAGTCCACCGGCGGTGTTGATCACGCGGTGGCACGGAACGAAGAGTGCGGGAGCGTTGCGCGCACACGCGCTCGCGGCCGCGCGCACGGCGCGCGCGTTGCCGCTTCGGGCTGCGAGCTCGGTGTAGGTGATGGGTGCTCCCGGGGCGATGCGTCGGAGCTCGGCCCACGAGACGGTCTGCAGGGGTGTGCCGAACTGGCGCACGGGCACGTCGTCGATGGCGTGGACGTCGCCCGAATAGAACGCCTCCACCGCCCGGGTGTTCGCGGATCGCCCCGCCACCGCGGTCGGCCGGTTGCGCGGAGCCAGCCGGGCGAGCACCGCCTCGTCTGATTCAGTCCACCCCGACGAGAGCACCCGCCCCTCGTCGTCTTCGAGGATCGTGAACGGCCCATCGGGCGTATCGATGGTGTGCAGGAGGGCTGTCGCGGTCATGCTGTTTCCTTCGGTTGCGAAGTCGGGTGAGACGTGGGTTGCAGGGTCGACGCGGGTGCCGAGGCGGCGGCCGCGCGCCAGAGGTGCATAGAGAGGTAGCTGCGCCAGGGCGCTAAGGTGGCGGCCTCGGCGGCCAGTGCCGTGTCGCTGTCGGCGAAGCCGAGAGCACGTGCGCCAGACCGGATCGCGACGTCGCGACGCACGAACACGTCGGGGTGCCCGAGAGCGCGCATGACCATGTAGTCCGCGGTCCAGGGGCCGATGCCACGGATCGCCGTGAGTCGGGCTGTCACATCGTCTCGGGTGTCAGAGATATCGATCGAGAGCGAACCGTCGGCGAGTGCCTCGGCAACACGGCGCACCGTGTCCGTGCGCGCGGCGGGACCGCGGAGGATCTCATGCGCGTGTTCCGCGATCGCAGCGGGGGTGGGGAAGAGGTGGTGGTGAGCGCCCGCGGCATCGTCGTCGATCGAGAGTGGCAGCTGCTCTCCGAGCGCGTCGACCAGCCGGGCCAACTGCGTGCGCGCCGCCGACACGGTCACCTGCTGTCCGAGGAGCGCGCGAATGAGCATCTCGCCCGCATCGAGCGCGCCAGGCACCCGGATGCCGGGCACGCGCGCGACCTCTGTCGCAAGGCGGCCGTCGCGGGAGAGGACGGCGTCGACGGCCTGTGGGTCGGCATCGAGGTCGAGCAGCCGGCGCACGCGGCTGAGCAGGGCAGGAAGATCGGCGAGGTTCTCGAAACGGGCAACCGCGTCGATGCGGGGGCGTCCGCTAGCGCGCTCGGGCGCACTCAGATCGACGTGGGCCGAGCCGTGGGGGAGCCGCACCGTGCGTGCATATCGGCGAGGCCCGACCGTCTCCACCCCAGCGACCGCTCGCGGTGGGAACCAGGCGAAGAGTCCGTCGATGTCGAGCGGCTCGCGATACGGCAGTGCGAGGCGGATCGAGCCGGCGGCATCCGGTGCCCCCGATGTCGGAGCCGCGCGCGATCGGGACCGCAGGGCAGACGGGGTGAGGTCGAATACCTCGGAGACGGTGTCGTTGAACTGGCGGATGCTGGTGAATCCGGCGGCGAAGGCGACATCGGCCATCGGCATGGTCGTGCCGGTGATGAGGGTGCGGGCGTTCTGGGCGCGATGAGCGCGGGCGAGCGCGATGGGCCCCGCTCCGAGTTCGGCCACGAGAATTCGGTTCAGCTGCCGCGCCGAGTACCCGATGCGTCGAGACAGCCCGTCGACGCCGTCGCGCTCGACCACGCCGTCGGCGATGAGCCGCATCGCTCGTGCGGCGACATCCTCACGCAGGTTCCACTCGGGGCTACCGGGTGTCGCCTCGGGCAGGCAGCGCTTGCACGCGCGGTACCCGGCGAGATGGGCTGCCGCACTCGTGGTGTAGAAAGTGACGTTCGCAGGCTTCGGGGTGCGGGCCGGGCAGCTCGGACGGCAGTAGATGCCCGTGGAGCTGACGGCGGTGACGAAGCGACCGTCGAAACGCGCGTCGCGCGACTCGATCACGCGGTACCGCTCACCGAAATCCATTCCTCAACACTGCCCCATGCCGCGACCGTGGGCTAGCGGAAATCGGACATCGCCGTAGGTCGCTCTCAGTGAGAGAGCTCAGTCTCGGGATCCGAGCAGCTTCATCAGCTCTTTGCGGCCGGCCACGCCGAGCTTGCCGTAGCTCGACTGCAGGTGGTTGTCGACCGTGCGTACAGACAGGAACAGGGTCGTCGCGATCTCCTGGCTCGACAGCCCGGAACCGGCGAGGTCGGCGATCTGCCTCTCGCGCTTCGTCAGTACATCGGGCACCGCAACCGAGGCGGCGAGAGTCGCCGACACCCCGCCCGCGCATCTCGCGGCGAACTCCTGAGCGCGCTGCAGGTAGCCCATAGACACCTGCACCTCTCCGGCTGCGCGGGCGGCGGCGCCGGCGGCGGCCGCGGCCTCCGCCGCGAACAGATCGCCGCCGAGACTCTCCCAGGCGGCGGATGCCTCCATCAGCCGGTCGGCATCGCGTGCCACGAGGGCGCGAGCGTGCGTCGCGCGCGCCACAAACAGCGGTGAATCCCCTCGAGCGGCGATCGCCTCGAGCATCGAGGCAACATGCCCCGAAGCAGCGGAAGCAGCAGAGGTGGTCGCCGAGCCGACCGCAGCGGCGCGCGCGGCCGCGAAGAGCAGCCCGGAGGCGTGGTGCAGTGCACCCGCATTCTCGTAATCGGATGCGGCACACGAGAGCAACTCGATCGCCCCGTCGGCGTCGCCCCGACCCGAGGCGACGAGACCGCGCGCCAGGCTGCGGTGGTAGTGTCCCATCTGCTCGTCGTCGTTCAGCCCCGCCAAGGTCGCGTCGGCCTCGTCGAAGCGGCCGGCCTGAGCGTGCGCGGCCGCCAGGGTGGCGAGCGACGCGCCGAGCAGCACTCGTGGGCCACTGAGTCGAGCCCCGCTGATCGCATCGCGGATCCAGCGAGAGGCCGTGTCGACGGCCCCGATCTCGAGCATCACCTGTCCGAGCAGTAACTCGGCCCACCGAGTGGAGACCTCGTCGTCGAACTGGATCGCCTCACTCAGGGTATCGAGGGAGCGTTGCCGCGCGGTCTCCAGCGATCCGCCCGCGAACGCGGTGATCGCGGTCGTGAACAGTACGAAAGCCCGATCGCCCGACGTGGGCAGCGCGTCTCGCAGAACGCCGACCCACTCTTCTGCCTCGCTGTAACGACCCGTCGCGGCGAGCGCTGGCGCCGCAGCCAGGGCGACGACCGCAGCGCGCGCGGGCTCCGTGCGCACGTCGACTCGGCCCGACGTCACGAGCGGCTCGATCGCCGCGAGGGCGCGGCCCGACTCCTCCCGGGTGAAGAGCATCATCGACCGCAGGAGCATGATCGATTCCGCCTGCTCGGGATACCGTGCGAGCGCCTCGTCGAGCACTCCGTTCGCTGCGTCGAGGCCTCCCGGCTGGTCGTGCAGCAGTAGCGCTCGAGTCGCGGCTATCTGCGCGGCGACGGGCTCTGACGACGGCTCGGCATCGTTGCGTCGATCGGCCTCATCGGCAGCCAGTGTCGACGGCTGCTCCTCGCCGCGGCGTCGCAGCGAGTCGGCCAGAAGAATATGGATGTCCGCTCCCGCGGCTCCCGCGGCGATCGCGGCTCGAGCGAGCCGGACGGCCTGGGCGTGATCGTGCGTCAGCTGCGCAAGCCGGGCGCTCGACGCCAGGAGATCCGGGTCCGATGGCTTGCCGGCATCCAGTCGCCAGACTGCGACGCGGAACGCTTCATCGGTCGTCAGCTCGTTCTCGGATGCGATGTCCGCCTGCTCGAGGAGCACGTCTTCGATGCGCAGCAGCGACATGCCCGAGCGCACCACGGAGGCGTAGTGCGGCTGCGCCAGCGCGGCGGTGACGACGCCGTCCGACTCCAAGAGTGCGACGAGTCCGGCGGCCTCGAGGTGACGAACGGTCTGCCTGGCGTTCGGCTGACGCAGCTGCGGCATGGGCAGTCGAGAGCAGAGTGCGAGGCGTTCCACGAGGTCGAGTTCTGCGGGCGTGAGCGTCTGGAGTCGTGCCAGCATCACGTCTCGCAGGGCGCGCGTGCTCGTGAGTGCACCGACGAGCTGCCACACGCCCTCGACGGCTCGCAGCGAACCGCCGAGCACCGCGCCCAGACTGAGCTCGCGAAGAAAGAGAGGATTGCCGCTCGAGGCCCGGTGCAGCGTCTCTGCCGTACGCCCGGCCACTGAGGATCCGAGCGCCGCTTCGAGCACCCGTGCGCTCTCGGCGCGATCGAGCGGATCGATGTCGATGCGCAGCGCTGAACTTTCGGTCCAGAGCGCGAGAATCGGGTCGGGTACCGGCGATGCTTCGGGGATGGTGGCGAGAAGCCGCACGATTCCGGTCTGCACCAGCTGAGCGATGAGGTGGATCGACAAGGCGTCGAGCAGCGGCAGGTCATCGACGACGAGAAGCACTTGCCCGCCGGGTGCGAGCGATCGGATGCGGCCGCTGGCGAAGGACAGGAGCGCGAGTGGATCGCTGGCCAGCCTGCCGAGGTCGGGTCGCTCACTGGCGAACAGCGGTGCGAGGCCGCCGAGAGGCAGCGCCGAGAGACTGGTGCGCGCCGAGAGTCGGAGCGTCGACCAGCCGGCGTGCTGCATCGCATCGGCCGCGGCTGCGGCAATGCGGCTCTTGCCGATGCCTGCTTCGCCGTGCAATACCACCGCGAGTGTGCTCGGGCTGGAGATCGATGAGACTATGCCGTCGATGACGGCGGCGCGGGCGACGAGTGGCCAGGCGGTCATGCCGAGTACCGAGCCTAGGCCTACGTCGCGCGTCCCGTCATCCATCTCTGTCTGCTCCTTCGGCGGCGACCTGAGCGCGGGTCGAACGCTCGCTGAGCATATCTCGCGACGACTCGTAAGGTACAGCAGCGCAAATCAGGTAGTCGTTACTCATACCCCTCGATCGAGTGTTCGAGATTCTTGATCCATGATGACGATGTACGAGCAGATCGGCGGCCACGAGACCCTCAGAGTAGTCGTGGTGGTCTTCTACCGTCGCGTGCTGCGCGACCCCCTTCTGGCGCCCCTGTTCGACGGCTTCGACCTCGCCCGGTTGCGTGCACACCAGACAGCCTTCCTCGGGGCGGTGCTCGACGGACCAGACGTCTTCACGGGTCGATCACTGCATCGGGCTCACGCTGGTCTCGGCATCACGACCGCAGCCTTCGACGCTCTGATCGCTCACCTGGCGGCATCCCTCGTCGACGCCGACGTTCCACAGGCTGCGGTCGTGCGGCTGACGGATGCCGCGGAGTCGTTCCGCGCGGCGATCGTCCCCCTCGCGTGACGCCATTGTCAATGGACGGGCGACTTCTATCAATCGGCACCAGGTAGGCGTATCGTCGCACGTGACGGAACACAGTGTTCTGCTTCGTTTCCCCCGGACCTCGGGACGCGTCGTGGTCGGCTTTTGAGGCTCGCCCATCGCTCATCAGGATCCCGGAGGAAAGTTGCTATGAAGATCGTTCATGCCCGCGTCGATGGACAAACGTTCGTTCTCGCTAAACAGGTCGACGTGCCCGAGCTAAAGAAACGCATCCTCGACGCGGTGCGGGCCGGGGCGGATTTCGTCGACTTCGAGACGATCGGCGGGCGGTCGCTGTCGGTTCTGATCAGCCCGGCGATCCCGGTGCGCTTCGAAATCGTCGAGCAGACCGAAGAGCAAGTGACGGCGTTGCAGACCAATCCACCTGCGATCGATGACCAGTACTTCACGACGCCCTACGTCGATCTGGTGCCCTGATCCGTCGAGTTCGACAAAAGTCGGCTCAGCACAACCCCTCATTCGCGTTCGCGTTTTGCGCGTGGGCACACCAGTATGGGGGGTAAAGCGGCACGCGAGCGTTGAGATCTCGCGCGGGTTCACGCCTACCAGGTCGCTGAATGGAGATTACTCGTGGGAACTTTCCGTTACGACCGGAATGACGAGGTCGAATTCGACGATCGCACGTTGTTGCACCTTCAGATCGTGATCGGTCAGAAGCTTCGTCGGGGAGAGTCGTTCTACTTCACGTGGCGAGATCGCGACAACGGGGACAAGGGTCGCACGACGATTTGGATCCACCCCGCCGTGCCGATCACCTACCGCTACACAGACGACCAGATGCCGAGAGTGAACGGTGCGTGGCTCCAGCTGCTCTCAGACACGGCGTATTCCGGCAACGGGCTGCAGATCGTTCTCGAGCCCGCCGATCACCCCAGAGCCTAGACCTCGGCCTTGCGCAGTAGGTCACGTCGGCCGGAGATGCCCAGTTTGCCGTAACTCGACTGCAGGTGGTTGTCGACGGTGCGAGCCGAGAGGAACAGTGCCGCTGCGATCTCCTGGCTCGTCATTCCACTCGATGCGAGTTCGACGATCTCGCGTTCGCGCTTTGTGAGCACATCTTCGACGAGAGCGAGTCGCAGTATCGGCGTCTGCGCACCGATGCAGGACTCTGCGAGAGCGCCCGCTCTGCGGAACAGCGCGAGTGCTGCCTGGGTGTTGCCGCGAGACCGCGCTATGGCGCCCGCTTGTGCGAACGCCTCCGCCGCGAAGAGGTCGGCGCCGATCGAGTGCCAGCCCTCGCCCGCTTCGGCCAGAGCGTCGGCTGAGGAATAGGCCAATGCGCGCACGTAGCGGGCGCGCATGTGGAACAGTGTGCTGTCGCCGTGGGCCGCGATCGCCTCGAGCCGGCGAGCAGCGGTGTCGGCTCCTCCGATGCGCGCCATGTGATGCAGAACCGATGCGGCCAGGTAGAGAGTGCCCGTCGACTCGTAATGGTCTGCCATGCGTTCCAGGGCGCGGATTCCGGCTTTCTCGTTGCCTCGGGCCGCCTGGAGCAGGGCTCGGGCGATGCCGGAATGGAGGTTGCCCTCCGAACTGCTGTCGATGAGAGAGTCGAGGAGCGTCTGTGCTTCATCGAGCTGGCCCGCGAAGACCAGAGCCACGGCGAGACTGCCCCGGCTGACTCTCAACAGGTTGCGGGGGCCGAGAGCCTCGGCCCCACCCACCGCATCGCGGATCCATCGGATGGCGGCCTCGACCTGCCCCAACTCGAGCAGTGCGTGGCCGAGCAGCAGTTCTGCGTAGCGGGTGGAGATCTCGTCGTCGTGCTGGATCGACTCGTAGAGGGCGCCGATGGCGTACTCGTGGGCGAGGGTCGCGGAGCCGGCGACCAGAGTGGTCGACGCAGCGGTGAAGAGCGCGAATGCCCTGTCGAGACCGGTGGGGATCGCAGCCAGGATGACGGCGACCTCACGCTCAGCCTCGGTGAGGCGGCCGACGGCAGCCAGCGGCAGCGAGGCGGCCATCGCGAGCTGAACCCGTTGCGCCGGCGTGTGAGCGGGCACCTCGAGGTGCGGCTCGACGATGCGGAGGGCGTCGCCCGCCCGCTCGATGGTGAAGAGGATCATCGCGCGCCGCAGGGCCAGCATGTCTGAGTGCTCGGGCAGGTCCACTTCTGCCTGCTGCAGCATGCGTATCGCCTCGTCGGTGCCTCCGGGCCTGTCGTGCCGGATGAGCGCCCGCGTCATCAAAATCTGCGCGCTCAGCAGATCGCTGGTGGGAGTCTCGGCATCGACCACGGCTGCGCGCTCGGCTGTGCTGAACGCCTGCTCGGCCTTGCCCATGCGTCGCTGTGCGTCGGCGAGCACGAGATAGGGGGCCGCGCCCGGGTAGCCCGCGGAGATGGCCGCGCGCGAGAGTCTCGCAGCCTGTGCGTGGTCGTGCGTGAGCTGGGCGAGGCGCGCGCCGGTATTGAGCAACTCGGGTTCCGACGGATGCCCGGCGCCGAGTCTCCAGACAGCCACGCGGAGGGCGTCTTCCGGGCCGCGCGCCGCGAGTTCGGCGATGTCGGCCTGTTCGAGCAGAATGTCTTCGACTCGCAGCAGCGACAATGACGCCTTCGTGATCGTCTCGTATTGCGGCAGGGCAAGGGTGGCCACGAGCGTGCCGCGTTCCTCGCGAATCTCCACGAGCCCGTCGGCCTCGAGGCGCCGTAACGAATCGCGGGCGTCGGGAGCCGTGAGTTCTGCCACGGGCAGCACGACGCACACGGCCAGCCGTTCGACGACGTCACGCTGACCAGCCGTCATGCCCGCCAGCCGCCGGCTGATCACCTGCTGCAGTGCGTCTGTCGGCATCGCCTCGCCGAGCAGCTGCCAGATGCCGCCGACCTCCACCAGGCTCGATGCCGACACGGCGCCGCGGGTGAGTTCTCGCAGAAAGAGGGGGTTGCCGCCCGCGGCACGGGCCAGCGACTCGACCGATCGCCTGGCCACCGGGCCGCCCACCAGGTCGGCGATGATCGCTCCGCAGTCGTCGGCGGTGAGGGGGTCGAGGTCTACCCGGCGCGCGGTCGATGAGCTCCACATCTGCAGCAGCGCATCCGGAACAGGCTCACCCTCGCCGACGGTCGCGAGCAGCTTGGCCGCGCCGGAATCGAGAAGCTGACTGACCACCGATACCGAAAGCGCGTCCATCGACGAGATGTCATCGATGACGAGCAGGATGCGGCCCGTGCCTGCGAGGGAGCGCAGGCGGGCCGTCGTGAAGTTGAGCAGGGCGACCGGGTCGCCGGAGACGGCGAGGAACCCTGCTCCCTGGTCGGCGAAGAGAGGCGCGAGTCCTCCGAGCGGCAGGTTCGAGAGACTCGTTCGCGCCGAGAGCCTGAGAGTCGACCACGCCTGCGCATCCAATCGCAGGGCCGCCTCGGCGGCCAGCCGGGTCTTGCCGACGCCGGAAGGCCCGTGCAGGGTGACGGCCCGGATGTCGGTGGCCGTGAGGGCAGACACGACATCGTCGATCACGGCGTCGCGGCCGCGCAGCAGCATGGCGACCATGACGAACTCCCCTCAGCGACGGCCCCCCGGTGAGCCCACGGATTGTTGCTTACGAAACGGCTCCGTTCGAAGACAGTGTAGGGCGCGGCTACGGCCGACGGGAACAGTACGTGACAACTACTCACGAGACCTGTGCATGCGCTCGTGTCGAGCTGAGTAGTGAATACCCATCACGGGGGAGAGGGCGATCGGCAGAGTCGGTGTAGTCGCCCCTGCGGCTCTTCTTCCCTCTCATCTCTCACAGAAAGTGGTTCACCACATGTCCTCCACCCGCTCCAGGTTGCGCGCACCAGCTCTCGCCGCCGTCGCTCTCGCCGCGTCGCTCGGCCTCCTCTCCCAGGGGGCGCTCGTCGCCCATGCCGACGACCTCGCCGCGGCGACAGTCGCAGAGACCTCCGCGGTCGCATCCGACGAGACCGTCGACGGCGAGGTCACCGCCGGCAGCGCGGTAGAGGAGATCGAGGCGACGGTGGAGCCGCCCGTCGTCGTGGAGGTCGCCGACCCGGTCGAGGTCGCCGAGCCGAGCGAAGCCGTCGAGTCTCAGCCTGCTGAGGCGGTTGAGGAGGAGCCGGCCGACGAAGCGGCCGCTGAGAAGGGCGCCCCGGATCTGGCGGATGGGGCCGTGGAGGGCGAGTCATCCGATTCGCTCACGACCCCCGTCCCCGCAGAGGGCGATGAGGCGGCTCTGCCGGTGCAGGAGAAGCAGGCGGCTCCGGAGGCGGCGCTCGTCGGCGAGAACCTGCCGGTGGTCACCGAGGACGACTACTTCGTGATCGCCCCGGGCGGCACGGTGTCGATCGGCAGCCCCGGACTTCTGCACAACGACAGCGATCCAGAGAAAGACCCGATCATCACGCAACAGTTCTCGTTCACGACCTGGCTCGGCAACACCGGTCATATCGGCGGCCACGGAGAGTTTAGTTTTACCGCTGCGCCCGGATTCACAGGCACCGACATCATGACGTACTACGCACAGGATGAGGGCACAGGGCACGGCGGAACGACCGGAACCATCTACGTGACGGTGCAGGCGAACACCGACCCCAATGAGAACCACTGGCCTGACACTCTTCCCGACACGTACACAACGCCGCAGGACGAGCCCTTGAGCATGCCTTCTCACATGGGTGTGCTTGCAAACGACACCGATGCCGATGGCGACACGATCACCACGCAGGCCATCGGCCCGACAGCCACCGATAAGGGCGGCACCATCATCATCGACGCCGACGGATCGTTCTACTACACGCCACCGGCCGGATTCATCGGTGAGGACCATATCGGGTACATCGCCCGCGACACGTTCGGCGGAGGGGTATGGGGCTCTCTCGTCATCTCCGTGACCCCGACCGGCTCAATCCCGGCCGGACCGAACGACGCACCGGTCGCCGTCAACGACGAGTACTTCACTCCCGTGAACGTTCCCCTGCACATCGACGCCGCCACCGGCGCCTTGCTCAACGACTACGACCCCGAAGGCACCGCTCTGACGGCCTCGAACGATTGGGGCCCCTCGGCGGCGGGCGGAGTCGGAACCGTCACGACCGACGGCGGCTTCATCTACACGGCGCCGACCGGCGTGATGCCGAAAGAATCGGACTATTTCCCTTACACCGTCACCGACGAGGCAGGGCTCTCGTCGACAGCGATCATTTCGATCACCTTCACCGACGCGGCCGCCATCGTCGACGAGCCCGGCGACCCGGGTGGCAACACGGGAACGGATCACGGGCACCCCGGCGACTCCGGCAACTCTGGTGACCCGAGCGTCCCTGCCGGCGATTCCGACCAGCCCACCGTGGGAGAAACCGACGGCGAGACTCCGTCACCTGAGCTGCCGAGCACGCCGATCGTGACGGCTTCGCAGACCACCGGTTCGTTCCGCGACGACGACGAGCTCGCTTTCACGGGCTTCGGTGTCTGGCCCCTGATCGGCGGTTCCGTCACGGTGCTGGTTCTCGGTGCTGCCGGCCTCGCAATCGCCCGTCGTCGTCGCGCAGGCGGCGAGTCCTGACCAACACCGAATCGCGAAGAAAGAGAAGGAGAGAATCCCATGTTCGGCAAGAATTGGCAGAAGGCGGAGTGCATCGTCGTCGCGCGCGACGTCGCCTCGGTGACCGACGGATCGGTCAACTACAGGTACATCGTCGACGTCTTCCCGCAAGGCGACGATTCGTTCCGAGGCGTCGCACGGTTGCCCTTCATCGCAACCGACTTCTGGTCGCCCACCATCGGGCAGACAGTGGGCGTGGTATTCAACACGAAGTCCCACGTCGTGCGGTTCGACCGCCACGACAGCAGACTCAGCGCGAAGGCCTACGAACGCGCCCAGCGCAGCAGCTTCGACAAGACGCTGCGTGAGGAGCCCGGCACGCGTCGCGCGACCGAGGCCGACAGGCGAGATCTCAGGCTGGCGCTCACCGTCTGACCACCCGGTCCGCAATCCCGGCGCGCATTACTCAGCTTGCGGGCGCCATTACTCAATTCACCGTCAGCGACCTGCCGAAGCTGTGAGAACGCCCATAGGCTCGCGATCGTCGGGCGAGGGGGAAGCCGACCACGATCATCCACGAACTCAGGAGAACCATGCCCATCACATTCACCACCCGCATCGCAGCGATCGCCGCTGCGACCGCGGTCGCCGCAGCCGGCGTCCTCGTGGTCGCCGCACCGGCATCCGCGGCCGGCGAGAGCATCGTTCTCGCGAACGACAGCATCCACTTCACCGAGAACAACTGGGGCGAGGGGATCTCGCTCACGGGTACCGGCTTCGGCGTGGCCGACGGAAACGTCGCCCACGTCAACGTGGGAACGCTCAACGGACCGACCTTCACCGCGTGGAACAGCACCCCGCTCGACATTCCTGTCGTGTCAGGCGGAACGGTCGCCGTGACCGACTGGATCCCCGACGTGCTGCCGCAGCTGCCGGCATCCGGGCTCACACCCGTCGTTCAGGTGACCTACGAGCTCTGCTCGGGCAACAGCTGCGAGTTCTCAGAGACGGCAGACGTCTACGCGAACCTCGTGATCGATCCGTTCGTGCCCGGTGACCCCGGAATCACCATCACCCCCGGCTGCAACACGGTCGAGCAGATCAAGACCGATGGCTACACGATCGTCGTCGCCGGTCTCGGCCAGTTCGAGAACGTCACAGACAGCGTCGTCGGCCCCGACGGGCAGCAGTTCGGCGACGTGGCTCAGCTGCAGGCCGACGTCAATGGAACCGCCACGGGCGACTTCACCCTGAGCGGCGACGTGCAACTCGGCATCTACACCGAGAAGATCGTTCGCGGCATCGAGGGCAACGAGGTCGTCTTCGCCTCGGGCACCTTCGAGGTCGGCACCTGTGCAGCGCCGGCACCCGCGCCGGTTCCCGCGGCTCCGAGGCTCGCCGAGACCGGCTCGTCCGATGGTGGATTGCTCGCCGGAGGCGCATTCACGTTCCTGCTCGCGGGAACCGTGCTCATGGTGGTCCGCCGCCGCCGCGCCACGGTCTGACGCCTCGCCGCGCCCCGGCCCCGTGTTTGTCAATGTCTCCGTATGTATGGGAGACCGCCCGTAGCGTGGGCCCATGACTGACATCAGCGGACTCCGCATTCTCGTGGTCGGGGCGACAGGCGGGCTCGGTCGCCGCATCGCGAGACGACTGGCGGATGCGGGTGCTGTGCTTGCGCTCAGCGCCCGCGACGCCGGGCGACTCGACTCTCTCGACATCGGTGCCGACGCGATCGTCGCCGATCTTGGCACGGGTTCGGCGGCCGTCGTCGCCGAGGCCGAGCGTCGCCTGGGCGGGCTCGATGCCGTGATCGTCGCGAGCGGCGTCGTGGCCTTCGGACCTGCTTCGGAGCTCGACCCCGAGACGGTCGCCGAGCTGTTCACCGTGAATGCGACGTCACCGATCGAACTGATCGCAGCCGCCCTCCCCGCGCTGTCTCGCAGCGCGGAAGAGGGGCGGCAGCCCGTCATCGTGACGATCAGTGGAATCGTCGCCGAGGCTCCGACCGCGGGGCTGGCGGCCTACTCCGCGTCGAAGGCGGCCCTTGCGGCGTTCATGGTGGCCGCAGGCCGCGAGAACCGTCGCGCAGGCATCAGGCTGCTCGACGCTCGACCCGGCCACACCGAAACCGGTCTGGTGACGCGCGCGATCGCCGGAACCGCTCCTGCCTTTCCCTCGGGCCACGACGCCGATCACGTGGCCGACGTGATCGTCGACGCCATCGCGTCCGGTGCCCGAGACCTGCCCAGCAGCGCTTTCTGACCGTCGCTCAGTTGAGCGGCTGTGTGCCCTCGGGCAGGTGACCGCCGGCCAACAGCTCGCGAGCGGATGTCTGCAGCGCGGTGAGTGCGACGCGTTGCGTCCACGGTCCGTACGAGATGCGCGCGACGCCCAGCTGCTCGAGCCTCGTCGGCGTGAGCGAGCCCGGCACATTGATCACGCTGACGCGGTGCTCGCCGATTCCCTCGACGAGGCGGATCACCGTCTGCTCGCTGAGCAGGCCGGGAACGAAGATGCACGCTGCTCCGGCGTCGAGGTAGGCGCGGCCACGCTCGATGGCGTCGGCGATCACGTCGTCGAGGGGCCGGTCGCCGGCCTTGATGAACGCGTCGGTGCGGGCGTTGAGAACGAAGCCCACCTCTTCGTGGTCGGCGGCCTTTGTGACCTCGGCGACGTTCTCGACCGACTCGATCAGCGGCCTCATCTGGTCTTCGAGGTTCGCGCCCACGATTCCCACCCCGATCGCCCGGCGCACGGTCTCGCCCGGATCGCCGTATCCGGCTTCGAGGTCGGCCGACACGGGTAGGTCGGTGGCGGCCGCGATGCGCCCGCACATGTCGAGCATCAGCTCGAGCGGGATGTTCTCGCCATCGTCGTAGCCGAAGGTCGCGGCGATGCTGTGGCTGGCCGTCGCCAGGGCTGTGGTTCCCGGAAGATCGGCGACCACACGGGCGCTTGCGACGTCCCACACGTTGATGACCTGGAGGATCGCGCGCTGCTCGTGGAGATGAAGAAGCTGATGAGCCTTGTCTTTGGTGTTCATGAGCTGAGCCTAGGCCGATAGGACTGTGGATAACTCTGTGGAAACTATCCGGCTACGATGCTCTCGTGCTCGGAGCACGCGGGCGGCCGCAACTGGGCGCAGGCGTCGCAGATCACGAGCTGGGTGCGGCAGGACACCTCGGCGCAGTTCTGCATGCGCTTCGTGGATGCGCCGCAGCGGTGGCATTCGCCGATCACTGCCGCGTCGGGGCTGAAGTCGATGGAGACTCGGTTGTCGAAGACGTAGAGCGAGCCGTTCCATAGCCCGGAATCGCCGAAAGTCTCGCCGTAGCGCACGATCCCGCCGTCGAGTTGGTACACCTCGCCGAACCCTCTCGAGGTCATCAGGCTCGAGAGGACTTCGCAGCGAATACCGCCTGTGCAGTAGGTAACTACTGGCTTTCCCTTGAGATGGTCGTACGCGCCGGAGTCGAGAACGGCAGCAAACTCGCGTGTGTTCGACACATCCGGCACGATCGCGCCGTCGAATCTGCCGATCTCGGCCTCGAACGAGTTGCGACCATCGAAGAACACCACGTCGTCGCCCGTTTTCGCTTTCTCCTCGACGAGTTCGTGCAGCTCGGCGGGAGTCAGCTTCGTTCCTCCGCCGCGAACTCCGGTCTCATCGACGTGCAATTCTTCGGGAGCGCCGAAACTCACTATCTCATCGCGCACCTTCACGACTAGCTTCGGAAAGTCGAGACTCACACCGTGAGGAGCCTGTGGATAACTCTGTGAAGAATCGAGCCCCGATCCCTCGCTCCACTTGACGTCGAGATGCTTGAATGCCGGGTAGTCGCGGGTTTTGCGCAGGTACTTCTTGACCGCACCAAGCTCTCCGCCGACGGTTCCATTGATGCCGTCTTTCGAAATCAGGATGCGGCCGCGCAGTCCGAGCGACTCACAGAGATCGCGCTGCCACAGGCGAATGGCGTCGGGGTCCGCTAGCGGAGTGAACGCGTAATAGAGGAGGACCTTCGAGACTGCCACTCACCGATTTTACGCGCGACTCCGGTCGTGCAAGGGCAGTGCGCCACACTGGGTGCATGCCCGTTCACTTGGTTCCGATGAGTCCAGAACGCTTTCCCGCGTGGCTCGAGCGAAGCCGCGACGAGTACGAGAGAGACCTCGTCGTCACGGGAGAGTCGCACGAGGAGGCGCGGCGGCACGCGGCCGAGTCGATGGATAGCGTCTTCGCATCGGGAGCGCCGACGGCGCTGAACGCGGTCTTCGACCTCGTCGATGAGCTCGAGCGCTCCGTCGGATACCTGTGGCTGGGACGCAGCGATTCGGGCGACGACACGTCGTGGTGGATTTGGGACGTTCTCGTCGACGAACACCACCGAGGCCGGGGCATCGGGCGCGAGGCGATGAACCTGGCCGAAGAGTATGCGCGTTCGCACGGCGCGCAGACCTTGGGCCTGAGCGTCTTCGCCTTCAACGCCGCAGCCCGCGCACTCTACGACTCTGTGGGATACGAGCCCGTGAGCGTGAAGATGCGCAAGACGCTCTAGATCGACAGGCCGCTGCCAGCTCGAGCGGAGTCGTCAGTTGCTTCGCTGCGCAAAATCAGCCGGCAGATCGGCAGGCGCCACCGAGATGACCTGGTCGTCGTTCTCTCCCACGAATTCGAACAGAGTGATCTTGGCGAACTCGGGAACAGTGAAGATCGGATAGGTCGGACCCTCATCGCGGTAGGCGCGCATCTGCTCGAGGTGATCGTTCTGAAAGAGAACGGTCTTGCTGCCGTCGAGTTCAACCCAGTGCGGAAAGAAGATCGTGCCGTGCAGCACGCGTTCGTCCGGAACGATGTTGACCACCACGGAGGTTCCCGTGGGCTCGTTCCAGGAGACCTTGAAGACGCCCTCCGTGAGCATCACGAGATCGATGGTCTGATCCTTCACCCAGCGACCCCCCACCATTCCGCTGTGGATCCGGTAGTCCATCGTGGTGGCATTCTTCACGTACATCTCGTACTGCCAGCCATTGGCGTAGGTGTAGATCAGTCGATGGCCGACGATACCCTTCAGATTCTGCGTGGGCTCGGGCTGCTCGATGGTGGTGGCCGGATTCGTCATGAGCTGATCTTGAGACAAAACGAGTTGTGTCACCAGCGCCTGTCGGCAAGATCACAGCCCCCAGGGGGCACAACCACAGCGGCGACTTTCTGCCATAACCGGCACGAATTGCTGATAGTTGTCGTAACAATAGGTTCGCGCTCTTCCGGACTCCCTAGGCTGAGAGAGTTGTCCCCTTCTCGTCGTCGAGCTCGCAGGAGTTCAGTTAAGGATTTGCCGCCATGTCCAGCATCTACAACGACATCACCGAGGTCTTCGGAAACACTCCGCTGGTTCGCTTGAACCGCGTGACCGAAGGTCTGGGCGCTACCGTTCTCGCGAAGCTCGAGTTCTACAACCCCTCGGCCAGCGTCAAAGACCGCCTGGGTGTCGCGATCGTGGATGCGGCAGAGGCGTCCGGCGAGCTGCCGCCGGGCGGAACCATCGTCGAGGGCACCTCGGGCAACACGGGCATCGCGCTCGCCATGGTCGGAGCGGCCCGAGGCTACAAGGTCATCCTCACGATGCCCGAGTCCATGTCGAAAGAGCGCCGCACGCTGCTTCGCGCCTACGGTGCCGAGCTCGTTCTGACCCCCGGCCCCGAGGGCATGCGGGGAGCCGTCGAGAAGGCGGAGGAGATCGTCGCCAACACCCCCGGAGCCGTGCTGGCCAAGCAGTTCGCCAACGCCGCGAACCCGGCCATCCACCGTGCGACCACGGGGCCCGAGATCTGGAACGCCACCGACGGCGCCGTCGACATCTTCGTCGCGGGCATCGGGACCGGAGGAACCATCACCGGCGCCGGCAACTACCTCAAGGAGCAGAAGCCGGGTCTGCAGGTCGTGGCCGTCGAGCCCGCCGAGTCACCAATCCTCAACGGAGGAGCTCCCGGCCCGCACAAGATCCAGGGCATCGGCGCCAACTTCGTGCCCGAGGTGCTCGACCGCGAGGTCTACGACGAGGTCATCGACGTGAACATCACGCAGTCGGTCTCGATGGCTCGCCGCCTGGCCGCCGAAGAAGGAATCCTCGCAGGCATCTCGTCGGGCGCCACGGTGACCGCAGCTCTCGAGCTCGCGGGCCGCCCCGAGAACGCGGGCAAGACCATCGTCGTGGTCGTCGCGAGCTACGGCGAGCGCTACCTGTCGACGGTGCTGTACGAAGACCTTCAGGACTAACCGGATGCCGCTGGCCGCGTCCGGAGCATTCGCTCGCGTTCGCGAAGACATCAGCACGGCCAGACTCCGTGATCCCGCCTCCCGCTCGCGGCTCGAGGTGCTGCTCAGCTATTCGGGGCTGCACGCCGTGTGGGGGTATCGCGTCGCGCACAGGCTCTGGATGCGCCGGCTGCGTCTGCCCGCGCGGCTCGTCTCGCAGTACGTGCGTTTTCTGACCGGCGTCGAGATCCACCCCGGTGCGGTGATCGGGCGTCGCTTCTTCATCGACCACGGCATGGGAGTCGTGATCGGCGAGACGGCCGAGATCGGCGACGATGTGATGCTCTATCACGGGGTCACGCTCGGCGGTCGGAGCACGGCGCGCGAGAAGCGGCATCCGACTCTCGGCAACGACGTGACCGTGGGAGCCGGAGCCGTGCTGCTCGGCCCGCTGGTGATCGGCGCGCACTCCGTCGTGGGAGCCCAGGCCGTGGTGGTGCACGACGCGCCGCCCTACTCGGTGATCACGGGCATCCCTGCCGTGGCACGCCCGAGGGCACACTCGGCGGAGCCGACGGCAGAGGCCTTCTACACAGACCCCGCGATCTACATCTGACGGCCCTCGTTGGTCTCGATATGCCGGCTCGTTCCTCGCGAGGCTACTCGACCGGCGCACCCCCTGCGCTGGTCGAGTAGGCCGCGAAGCTGCCGTATCGAGACCCGCTAGCTCTTGTTGCCGGTGAGCGCGAGCCCACCGCCGAGCCCGATCATGAGGACTCCGCCCGTGGCGCCGAGCCTCGACATACGACGAGGGTTTGTGGCGAACCACGCGCGAGCCTGCCCGGCGGTCAGCGCCCAGATGCTGTCGAACGCCACGGCGAAGAGCAGGAAGACGACACCGAGTTCGGCGAGCTGAAGCGGCACCGAACCGCTGCCGCGCGACACGAACTGGGGCAGGATCGCCACGAAGAAGACGATCGACTTCGGGTTCGAGACGCCTACGATCACGGCCTCGCCATAGACCTGCCGCAGCGTGCGCGGAGTCGCGCGGGAGCCGGCACCCGTCACTCGGTTGCGATGCCGGATGGCCTGCACGCCGAGGTAGATCAGATAGGCGGCACCCACGAACTTGATGATCGTGAACGCCACGATGCTCGAGGCAACGAGCGCGCCGATTCCGGCGGCCACCGCGGCCACCTGGAGGGCCATGCCGCTGGCGTTGCCGACGACGCTGAGCAGCCCGGCGGCACGGCCGAGCGACAGGGAGCGGCCGATGATGAAGAGCACGCTCGGTCCGGGAAGCGCGGCGAGGGCAAGCGCGGCCAGCGCGAAGGCGGCGAGATTCTCGAGGGGCACCATGAGCCGATGCTAGCGGCGTCTCGACAGCCTCGACGAACGGATTCCCGTTCCCTGAGCCCGTCGAAGAGAAGCTACAGCAGGTGCTTCTTCAGGAACGCGATCGCCTGCGTCTCGTCTTCGATTCCGCCGCCCTCGTGGCCGTTGTACGCCCACTCGGTGATCTCCTTCTCTCCGCCGTACGCGTTGAACGCGGCGTAGACCGTGGAAGCCGGGCAGGTCGCATCCATCAACGCGACCGAGAAGTGCGCCGGAGCCGTGGCGCGACGCGCGTGGTTCACGGCATCGAAGCTGCCGAGCACGTCATAGACGGATGCCGCCTGGTCGCGATGGATTCGCAGGTAGTCGACGATCTCGTGGTACGGGTACGCATCGGTGATCAGGGTGGCTCGAGCGAAGTCGCAGAGAAAGGGAACGAACGCCACGACCGCGGCGAGGTCGTCACGCAGCCCGGCTACGGCGAGCGCGAGGCCCCCGCCCTGGCTGCCGCCGGCCACGGCGATGCGACTCGCATCGACCTGAGGCAGTTGCTTCGCCGCGTCGACGGCGCGCACCGCATCGACGAACAGTCGCCGGTAGTAGTAGTCGTCGCGGTTCTGGATGCCCTTGGTCATCACCCCGGGAATCTGCGGGCCGCCGGGGCCGGCATCCGGTGTGTCGCCGACGCTCCACCCCGCTCCCTGGCCGCGCGTATCCATGTGCAGATGCGCGAAGCCTGCCGCGACCCAGGTGAGAGACTCCTCTGGCTTACCCCGCCCGCCGCCGTAGCCGACATAGGTGACGACCGTGGGCAGGGCGGTCGTGGCGCCGGAGGGCACACGCAGCCACGCCTTCACATCGGTGCCGTTGGCACCGCGGAAGGTCACGTCGAACACGTCGATGAGGCTGAGCACGCTCTCGACCCGCTCGATGCGCACGTCGAGCGGAACGTCATTCGCAGTCGCCACCGTTTTGCGCCAAAAGGCGTCGAAGTCGGCGGGCTCGTCGCTCGCGATCTCGTGGCGGCGAACGGCGTCGAGGTCGGCTTCGATCAGCATGGGACTCCTTTGTGCGGGTGACGACTGCATCGAACCTTACCGAGCAACGGCCTCCCGCCACAGCGTATGAAGCTGCTCTGCAGCCTGACGGTTCGCCGCCGCGAGCACTCCGCCGCTCGACGGAAACAGCGTGTCGCCGCCGTTCTCGTCGAGCACCACGCCTCCGGCCTCGCGCACGATCAGCACGGCGGCCAGATGGTCGACGGGCCCGAAGCGGCCGATCACGGCGCCGATTCCGTGCCCGAGGGCGATGCCGGCGACGGTCAGCGTGCCCGATCCCATGATGCGCATCGTGCAATAGCGCTGCGACAGAGCCTCGAGCATCGGCAGCATGCCCGACCACGCCGCGTGCGCCGCGAGCTCGGTGCTGACCATCGCGCCGCGCAGGGGATCGGGGCCCGGGCCGATGGTGGGCGCCGACAGCTCCACGGCATCCGGCTTATCGAGACACAGACGGATGCCGTCGGACCAGGCGCCACCGCCGGCCTCGGCCTCGACGATCATGCCGCGCCAGGGGTCGGCGACCACGCCGACGACCGGCGCGCCATTGACGACCAGCGCGAGCGAAAAGCTCGTCCACGGCATGCCGTTGGCGAGGTTCGCGGTTCCATCGACGGGGTCGAGATACCAGCAGGGCCTGTCGGCCTGCGCCTCGCCGCCGAACTCCTCGCCGACGAAGCAGTGGTCGGGGAACTGCGCTCCGATTACCGCGCGCACGACGCGCTCGATGGCGAGGTCGATCTCGGTGACGTGGTCGGCGGGGTTGGCCTTGGTCGACACGGAGGTGACGTGGTGCTTGCGAACGTACTCGATGGCCCAGGCAGCCAACTCGCGGGCGATGAGCCGAGCGCGAGGAATCATCTGAACGGTCGCCGCCGCGTCGTTGTCGCGAAGGCACATGAGAAGGGCGAGCCGGTTGCTCGTGATCGAGTCCACTCCGATAGACAGGAGCCACGCCATCTGCTCGGCGTCGTCCACTGTCCAGCACGAGACCCGCACGCCAAGCGAATGGATGGCCGCGACGAGTTCGCGTCCGACGAAGACGTGGGGCAGGTTCACGACGGCGGGCCGCAGTTCGGCGACGTCGAGCGCGTTGGGCGCACTCGCCTCGGCCCACGGCATCCAGATCTCGGCTGCCGCATCGCGGCGACGGATCATTCTCATCGCCTCGATGTGGCCGCACCAAGCGACTCTGACCGTCGATCCGGATGCCGCGACGACGCGGTGTGCGGCGGCCGCGGGTTCCGGGGAGTCCATGTCGATGAGCAGGAGGGGTGCCGCGTCGTGCATCAGGTGCAGCACGTCGCTCAGCAAGGGGATGCGCAGCTCGCCCCCGCCCAGCTTCTCGACCTCGGCCAGGGTGAGGTTGGCGAGATGCTCGTCGACGCCCCACAGGCGCTGCAGGGTGGCGTCGTGCAGCAGCACGACCTCGCCGTCGCCCGTGAGCCGCACGTCGATCTCGATCGTGTCGGCCCCGGCCGCGATCGCAGAGCGGATCGCTGCGAGGGTGTTCTCGCGGTGAACCGAGGAGTCGCCACGGTGGGCGACGACCGCGGTCACGCCTTCGCCCCTGCCAGCACGCGCGCCGTGCGGCTGCGGCCGTCGACGAGAGTGCCGTCGACGTAGTGCCGCACGTTGTTCAGCGTCACCGTTCCGTGGTCGCCCACCGCGGGAGGTGCTCCGCCGACGATCGAGCGAACCTCCGCCCCGCCCGCGTTGAGAACGAGCTCGGAGAAGTGTCCGTGGGGAAGCACCCGACGCACCTCGACGGGCGTCGCGCCGGCGCGACGCACGCCTGAAGCGGGTTCGAAGAGCACGTCTTCGGGGCGTACCGCCCAGGCCTCCGCGGGCGGTTCGTCGGCCGAGGTGCCCGACGTCGAGGTGCCGGCCACGGCATCCGGAACCGTATTCGGCACGTGGCTCAGGCTCGCGCTCTCGAACAGGGTCGGAGCGGGCAGCACGTTCATGCTGCCGATGAACGACGCCACGAACAGGGTGCGCGGATTCGCGTAGAGCTCGGTCGGGGTCGACACCTGCTCGATGCGGCCCGCGTTCATCACCGCGACGCGGTCGGAGATGGCCATCGCCTCGTCTTGGTCGTGGGTGACCATCACCGTGGTGATGCCGAGGCGCTGCTGGATGTCGCGGATCTCCTCGCGCACCTTGACCCGGAGCTTCGCGTCGAGGTTCGACAGGGGCTCGTCGAGCAGCAGCAGATCGGGGCGCTGCACGATCGCCCGGGCGAGGGCAGCGCGCTGCTGCTCACCTCCAGAGATGTGCGCCGGGCGGGAGTGGGCGTGGTGGGCGAGGTTCACGGTCTCGAGGGCCGCCATCACGCGCTGGGTGATCTCGGCGCGGGGAACGCGCTTGATAGAGAGGGGAAAGGCCACGTTTTTGAAGACCGTGAGGTGCGGCCAGAGCGCGTAGTTCTGAAAGACCATCGCGCTCGGCCGCTTGTCAGGGCCCTTGTCGGTGACATCGACCCCGCCGATGCTGACCGAGCCGGTGTCGGGCTGGAGAAAGCCGGCCATCATGCGCAGCGTCGTGGTCTTGCCGCATCCGGAGGGGCCGAGCAGCGCGACGAGCTCGCCCGCGGCCACGTCGAGTTCGAAGTTCTCGACGATGGTGCGGTTGCTCAGCACCTTGGTCAGGGCGGTGACTCTGAGTCCCGACTTCGCGTCGGTCTTGGTGAGTGGTGTCATGGTGGTGCCTAACGAATCTGGAAGCCCTCGGCCAGACGTCCGCCCATGATGAAGCGGCGGGCGAAGAGCAGAAGGGCGACGGAGGGAACGGAGAGCAGGATCGCGAAGACCGCGGCGACCTGCTTGGGGTAGTTCAGAACGAGCGAGTACATCTCGGTGGGCATGGTCATGTAGACCGGTGCTCCCACGAGGTAGGTGCCCTGCGCCTCGTCGAAGGCCGCGAGAAACGACATGAGGATGGCCACGAGGATGCCGGGCAGGGCGAGCGGCAGGGTCACACGCACGAAGGTGCGGATGCGCCCGGCCCCGGCATCGCGGGCCGCCTCTTCGAGCGCGCGCGGCACCGAGCTGAAGGCCGCCGCCGGAATCCACGTCATGAACACCACGGTGCCCACGAGCTGCACGATGACGACGCCGGCGATGGTGTTCATGAGGTGCAGTCCGTAGAACAGCGATGCCATCGAGACGAAGAGCCCCATCTTGGGAAACGCGTTCGTGGCGAACAGGCCGACCAGGAAGATGCGGCGGCCCGGGAACTCGAAGCGCGAGAAGGCATACGCCGCCGGCAGGCACACCACCGCCGAGACGAGCACGGTCAGCGGTGCGAAGTACAGCGAGTTGCGCACGGCGGCACCGAGCTCGGCGTCGTTGAAGACCACTGACCACCAGTCGAGCGTGAGCCCGGCGGGAAGCAGGCTGGGGTAGTCCCACGAGGTGGCGAAGGCGTGCGCCGCGAGCCACAGCAGCGGACCCAGGATGAACACGGCCACGACGACGAACAGGGCGCCCGTGACGACGCCGCGAGAGAGCATGCGTGCGCGCATCAGACCCGACCTTCTTTCTTTGCCGATCGAAAGTTCGCCCACACGTAGAAGAACGCGATTCCGGATGCGAGGACGAAGACGACGACGGCCATCACGATCGCCTGCTGCGGGTGGTTGAACGCCTGGAAGTACTTCGAGATGTCGACGCCGAGCATGCTTGGCGCGTTCGGCCCGGTGAAGTAGGGAACGGTGAACGAGCCGAGCACTCCGATGGCCGTGAAGGTCGCGGCGATCACGAGCGGGATCGCACTCAGGGGAACGAGGATCCGGGTGACGATCGCGAACGACGAGGCACCGGCATCCTTCGCGGCCTCGATCATCGCGTCGGGAATGGACTGCACCCCCGAGATGGCCATGAGCGTGGCGAACGGCAGACTCGTCCACACCGAGCCGATGACCACGGCCACGGTCGTATAGCCCCAGGTCGGCCCGGTCAGGCCGACGAGGGCGAAGACGGTGCGCACGAATCCGTCGCCCGAGTAGAAGGTCAGGATGGCCCACGACGCGATCACCACGGGGATGAAGAGAGGCACCACGGCCAGGCCGGCGAAGACGCTCGCGAGCCGTCCGCCGCGCAGCCGCAGGTTGAGGGCGATGCCGAGGGCCAAGGCCAGCACGATGACGGTCGAGACCACGGTCACGCCGACCGTCACCCCGAGGTCGCGGGTGAAGCGCGGGTCGGTGAAGACGTCGACGTAGGCCTGTGCCGTTCCCCACCAGCTGGTCGCCTCACGGGTGTTCAGTCCGATCGAGGCGATCGTGCTGTTGAGTCCGCCGGTGTGGCCGAGGCTGAAGCCGATGGCGAGAACCACGGGAACGCCCACGAAGAGTGCGAGCAGGACCACGGGCGGCAGCGCCATGGCGAGGCCGATGCCCGAGCGGCGGGACTCAGGGGAGACCCGCCGCCGAGCACCGACCGGGGCGCGACGCCCCGATCGGATGTCGGTCACTGTCCGGGAACCTTCGCGTCCCAGAGGTTGTTCATGTCAGACGCCATCTGGCTGTAGTACGTGGGTCGCAGCGCCGACGGGTCGGCCGAGGCGAACTTGTCTTTCAGATCGGCAGGAACGTTGTCGAGGGAGATGACCGGGTAGCCCGCGATGGTCGAGGCGATGAGCGCCTGACCCTCGGAGGAGAGCACATAGTCGGCCAGCTTCTGGGCGACGTCCTTGTGTGCGGCCGTCTTGGGAATGCCGAGGTACGAGGCGCTTCCCGTGAACGAGGGGTTCGAGATCTGCGCGTACTTGATGTTCGCGGGCAGGGTGCCGGTCTTCTGGGCCGTGATGACCTGGTCGCTCCAGACGGGCGCCATCTGGATCGCGCCTGTGCCGAGCAACTCGAGCACCTGGTTGTTGCCGTTGGGGTAGACGCCCTGCTGGTACATCGACGAGCCGAGGCTCTTGAGCTCGTCGAAGCCCTTGTCCCACTCGCCCTCGAGCGACTGGTCGTAGCCCGTGGTCATGGCGGTGCGTGACGCATCGGAGACGTACTTGTCGAGCACGGTGGTCACGAAGGCCGCACCGGAGCCGCCGGTGGAGGGCGAGTTGTAGGTGAACTGGCCGGGGTTGGCCGTGATCCACTTCAGCAGCTCGTCGAGAGTGGTCGGCGGCGTCTTCACCTTGGAGGAGTCGTAGGCGAGCAGCACGGAGGAGGCACGGTACGGGATTCCGAATCCGGCGCCGGCCTTCACCGTGGTGTCGGGCACCGTGGCGAGGTTGGGGATGTTGTCGGCCGACACGTCTTCGAGCAGACCCGCCTTGCCGGCGGCCTGGATGAAGCCCGAGTCGATGAGGTCGAATCCGGGGTCTTCCTTGGCCTGCACCGAGCTGGTGAGCTTCGCCATGGTCTGTGCGTCGTGCTCGCCGTGCAGGTCGAGGGTGGTCGTGACGGATGCCCCGGGGTTCGCCTTCTCGAAGGCGGGGATGATGGCGTCGGTCCAGAGGCTCTGCACATTGGTGTCGCCGGAGATGAAGACGGTCGCGGTGCCGGAGGCGTCGGTCACAGCGTGGTTGGTGGCGGCGGCGACGTCGGTGCTCGCGGTGGGGGCGCAGCCGGCCAGCGCGAGCGCGAGCGATGCGGCGGCGGAAAGAGTAAGAAGACAACGACGGGGCATCACGGGTGTTGGGTCCTTCGGGTCGGGTGTCGATGCGAATCGCATCGTTTCGATAGTGGGCTGCGATGGTTAACGCAACGTTGCGATTGGGGGACATCGTGCCTAACTCGCCCTGGGAGGAAGCTGCGCGTAGCTATGGTGAAAGTCATGAGATCGAGTCCGGCGCGCACCTCTGTCACCCTTGCCGACGTCGCCGCGCTCGCGAAGGTCTCGACCTCCACTGCGTCGCTGGCGTACCGTCGCACCGGCTCGATCACCGAGCGCACGAGGGCGCGCATCCTGGCCGCCGCAGCTGAGATCGGATACGCGGGGCCGAACCCGACGGCGCGCTCGCTGAAGAGCGGCCGCTCGGGCATCGTGGGCATCATCATCGCGGGAACGGTGCGCCGCGCCTTTCAGAACCCGGTGGCGATGGCCACGATGTCGGGGTTGAGCGAGGCGCTCGACGATCTCGATGTGGGCCAGCTGCTTCTGTCGCACCGGTCGGAGTCGGGCGATCGCTCTGCCCGGCTCCTCGACGGCATGCCCGTCGACGCCGTCGTGTTCCTCACCCGAGGCGAGGAATTCGACGGGCTCCTCCCGAGCATGCGTGCCCGCCACATCCCGATCGTCGGGGTCGAGGGTCCGCACGAAGAGGGCGTCACGCTCGTCGACATCGACGATGCGAGTGGGATGGCCGTGTTGGCCCGACACGTGCGAGACCTCGGCCACACGCGAATCGGGGTGGTGATGCGCTCGACGCGCATCGACGCCAATGGGCCTCCGGGCCCGATCGAGCCGATCGACGCGAATCTCGAGACGATCAGCAACCGCACGATTCGCGAACGGCTGCGCGCTGTCGCATCTGTGTTCCCCGACGCCGAGCGCGTCGAGGCCGGAGGCCGAGAGCTCGACTCGGGAGAGATTGCGGCGGGGCGCCTGCTCGATCAGGCGTCGCCTCCCACGGCGATCCTGGCGCAGAACGACATGCTCGCCGTGGGGACGCTGCGGGCGGCTGCCGTGCGGGGACTCGAGGTTCCGCGTGACCTCACGGTGACGGGATTCGACGGGGCGCACATCCCCCTGCTGGGTCGTCGCCTTACGACGGTGGAGCAGCCGCTGCACGAACGCGGCCTGCAGGCGGGTCGCATGGTGGGGGAGCTGCTGGCCGGGGGAGCCCCTTCGGGGATCGTGCTTCCGGTGGCCTTCCGAGTGGGCGACACGTCGGGCCCGCCGCCGCGGTAGCCGGTCCGCTGATCGAGTATGTCGCCCAGCGACCATATCGAGATCACTGAGGTGCGGAAAATGGCCGCTTGGATTCGTTCCGATGCGGCCATTCTCCGAACCTCAGTGCATGTGGGCCAGGGCGTCCGAGAGGACGTCGATCGGGTCTGGCAGCGCTCTGATCTCGTCGCGGAGCGCCTCGCTGACCGCGCGGTAGCTCGGCTCGCGCAGCACCCGACGCACGGCGTCTCGCACACGATCGGGTCGGGGAGATCCGGTGCGCAGGTTGATGCCGCACCCCGCCCACTGAACACGCGCCGCCACCTCTGGCTTCTCTTCGGTCGATCCGGCCACGACGAGGGGAACCCCGACCGCGAGTGCCCGTTGCACGCCGCCGAATCCTCCATTGGTCACGAAGACATCGCAGAGCGGCAGAAGCTCGTCATAGGGCAGAAACTCCGCCACGCGCGCGTTGGAGGGGATCTCGCCTCCCATCGCTGCCGCCACATCGGCGATCGGCCGCCCACCAGTTGTCGCGACGACGAGTACGTCGTCGTTCGCCAGCGCGCGAAGAGTCGGCACGATCAGACGCCCGAGGTCGACATTGTCGATGGTGCCTTGCGACACGTGCACGACGGGCCGCCCGGCATCCAGATCGCCCCACCAGTCGGGCCGATCGGATGCGGAGGGTCGGCCAGGCCGCGGCCGCAGCGGCCCGACGAAACGCACCGTGCTGGGCAGCTCGCGCCGCGGGTACTCCATGCCCTCGACGCTGAGCTGGAACAGGAGGTCGAAAGACCGGTAGGCGAAGTCGAAGAAACTGACCCCGGTCGGCGAGACACCGACCTCGGCGAGTGCCTCGTTCACAGCGAGCTCCACAGGGCGGAACGGACCGCGGAGCAGGAAGGCGTTCAGGGCCCTGTTCCGCGCACGAGCGAGGCCGGATGCCCCGGGCTGAAGCGCGGTGCCGAACGGTGCAGCGTCGACACTGCCGAGAATGACCGGCACCGCCGAGACACCCACGACGGGTAGCCGGTCCTTGCGTGCCCTGGCCAGATAGGCAGCGAGCCCGGTGAACGAGGCCTCGCCGACGATCGCGTCGAATGGCTGAGAGGCGAGCAGCGACTCCACCGCACGCCACTGCGCTGGGATGACGCGAGCAAACATGCCGATCATGCCGTAGCGCACCGCCGCCAAGCCGTGAAGCTTGTCGCGGCCGGGAAGCCAGGCATCCAGATCGTCGTCGTCGTAATCGACCTCGGCGGGCAGCGGGGCAAACGAGAGGCCCGACCGCACGACGAGATCTTCATACTTGCGCCCGGTGAGAACGGTGACGTCGGCGCTCCGCTCCGCGAGTCCTCGACCCACCTCGACCAGGGGCGAAAGATGACCGAAAATCGGCGGACAGCACAGAAGGTACGCGGGCACGAGCTGATGGTAGGGACGTAACACCGGCAACAAAGCTGGGAACGCTGCCAATTCTCAGGTGTTCCTCACCGTGCGCATTCTCCCGTTCGATCTTCCGGCGAGGGGCTCGTAACTGAGGACATTCGTGATCGACGGCCTGAACTCACCCGGAAGGACGCCGGGCCCGGATGAGTGCTGAGACGATTGTCCTCAGTTACGGAGCCGCCTCGACCGCGGTGCGTGGCGAACTGACCTGGCGGTTGCGGCGCACTGCCGTTCGGGGTTGTCCGTCTTACGGGCGATCGGAGATCTGATAGGCCATCGCTGTGAACTCCGGGCGCTCGGGATCCACGATTTCTTCGAACCCAGCTCGCCGGTAGGCCCTCACCGCCGGTTCGTTGTCTGCCACGACCGCCAGACGGACTTCGCTCAGTTCGAGAACACGAGCCCTCTCGATTGCCGCCAGGGTGAGACTGAGTCCGAGGCCTCGTCCGCGGTATCGCGGATCGATAATCACTCTTCCCAGGCGGGCGGAGCGGCCTTGCGTCGTCAGGTCGAAATGTCCCCAGGCGGCTTCGTGCTGGTCGTCGTCTACCATCCAGGCGCTCAGACCCGGTCGCATGGCGAGCTGCTCGAGTTGTGCGACTGTGGGCGGCCAAACGAGGCTCGGACCGGCGAATAGGTACAGAGCGGCGGCATCGGGCACCCATTCCACGACACGCGCGTAATCGTCGGCAATCGCAGGACGGGTCACAACCATGTGAAACACATTAGTTGTGCCTCTAGCGAGTGCGTGCTGAGGGTTGGCCCTCCGGGCGATCGCTCGGCCTAAAGTCGAACAATGACGACTGAGGTTTTTCGCGCTGCCCGCGACCAGCTCGTGGCACTGCGGGACGACTACGACACCGCCCGCCGAGAATTCGAATGGCCGGATGTCGGCCCCCGCTTCAATTGGGCCATCGATTGGTTCGACGAGATCGCCAGGGGCAATGATGCCGAGGCCCTCGTGATCGTCGAGGAAGACGGACGCCGCACCACGCGCGCCTTCGACGAACTCGCAGCCCGCTCCGACCGCCTGGGCCATTGGCTGAGCGCGCACGGCGTGGCGAAGGGCGACACCGTGATGCTGATGCTCGGCAATCAGGTCGAGCTCTGGGAGGCGATGCTCGCCATCATGAAGCTCGGCGCGGTGATCCTGCCGACGACCACGGCGATGGGTCCGGCCGATCTCATCGACCGCGTCAAGCGCGGGCGGGTGCGTCACGTGATCGTAGATGCTGCGGATGCCGCCAAGTTCGACGCCGTGCCCGGCGCGTACACGCGCATCCGGGTGGGCACAGCGGCGGCCGCGCCAGCGGCATCCGGCTGGCTGAGCTTCGACGACGCCTTCGCGGCCGAATCGACCGAGCCGACCGATGCCCCTCGCGGCCCCCTGCCGCACCCCGGCAACGCATCGAGCGACGCGCTGCTTCTCTACTTCACCTCGGGCACAACGAGCCGCCCGAAGCTCGTGGAGCACAGCCACGTCTCCTACCCGGTGGGGCACCTGTCGACGATGTACTGGCTCGGGCTGCGCCCGGGCGACGTGCACCTGGCGATCAGCTCGCCGGGGTGGGCGAAGCACGCGTGGAGCTGCTTCTTCGCGCCGTGGATCGCCGAGGCCACGATCTTCGTCTACAACTACGCGCGTTTCGATGCCGTGGCTCTTCTCGATCGCATCCGCGAAGAGAAGGTCACGTCGTTCTGCGCGCCGCCCACGGTGTGGCGCATGCTGATCCAGACCGATCTGAGTGTCGGCGCCGGCGACCTGCGCGAGGCGATCTCGGCGGGCGAGCCGCTGAACCCCGAGGTGATCTCGCGCGTGCGAAAGCACTGGGGACTCACCATTCGCGATGGCTACGGCCAGACCGAGATGACCGCCGTCGTGGCCAACACCCCCGGTGCCTCGATCAAGGACGGGTCGATGGGCCGGCCTCTTCCTGGCTGCCCGATCGTGCTGGTCGACCCGATGACGGGCCTCGAGGCCGACGAGGGCGAGATCTGCGTCGACGTGCGCTCGCGGCCTGTGAACCTCATGACCGGCTACGTGGGCGACCCCACGAGGAACGCCGAAAGCGAGCACGACGGCTACTTCCACACTGGAGACGTGGCCACGCGCGACGCAGCCGGGTATCTCACCTACGTGGGCCGGACCGACGACGTGTTCAAGGCATCCGATTACAAGATCAGCCCGTTCGAGCTCGAGAGCGTGCTCATCGAGCACCCGGCCGTGGTCGAGGCCGCCATCGTGCCGGCCCCGGATGCTGTGCGGCTCGCCGTTCCGAAAGCGTACGTCGTGCTCGCGGCCGGCTTCGAGCCGACGGATGCGACGGCGAAGGAGATTCTGCGGTTCGCGCGTGAGCGGCTGGCCCCGTTTCAGCGGGTGCGCCGCATCGAGTTCTTCGAGCTGCCGAAGACGATCTCGGGCAAGATCCGCCGGGTCGAGCTGCGCGAGCGCGAGGAGCGCGTCGCCGAGGGTGTCGTCGTCGCGGTGGAGTGGCGTGACGATCAGTTTCCCGAGCTGAAGGCCGTGGGCAACGCGGGGGAGGCGGCATCGTGACGGATTCTGCAGCTATGACTGCTGAGGGCGACGTTCTCTTCGAGGCTCGGGGCCGGCTCGCGCACATCGCGTTGAACCGTCCACGCGCGATCAACGCACTGACCCACGACATGGTCGCGGTCATCGGAGAGAAGCTCAGAGCGTGGGCGCTCGACGACGCGATCGCGACCGTTCTGCTCACGGGAAACGGCACTCGTGGACTCTGCGCGGGTGGTGACGTGACCCAGTTGCACGGCCGGGTCGCGGCCGACGACGTGGCGAGCGCGGTCGCCTTTCTGCGCGACGAGTACCTGGTCAACGGCCTGATCGCGCGCTACCCCAAGCCGGTCGTGGCGATCATGAACGGCTTCGTGCTGGGCGGTGGCATCGGCCTCTCCGGTCACGCCTCGCATCGCGTGGTCACCGACGACTCCGCGCTCGGCATGCCCGAGGTGAGTATCGGCCTCACACCGGATGTCGGAGGCAGCTGGCTTCTGAGCCGCGCACCTCGCGAGCTGGGCACCTATCTAGCCCTCACCGCGCGGACCGCGTCGGCGGCCGACGCGATCGAGCTCGGACTCGCGGATACGTTCGTGCCGACGGATCGACTGCCCGCCCTCGTCGCGTCGCTGGAGGAGCTGCCCGCCGACGAGGCCGTGGCCGCCGTGTCTGCCGAGCCGTTTCGGGGCGCCGGCGCATCCGGTCGGCTGACGGCCGACGCGTCGTGGGTCGAGCCGGCTTTCGCGCACGACACCGTCGCCGAGGTTCTGGATGCGCTGACGGCGTCCGACGTCTCCGCGGCGGCCGAGACTGCCGCGCTCATCAGAACCAAGTCGCCCACCGCGGTGGCCGTCACCCTGGAATCGCTTCGGCGCGCTCGCGCCCTGCCCAGTCTCGAGGCCTGCTTCAACCAGGAGCTGCGGATCATGGCGCACGCCTTGGCGCACCACGACTTCCGCGAGGGAGTGCGCGCGCAGGTCATCGACAAAGACCGCACCCCTCACTGGGCGCCGGCGAGTCTCGACGAGGTGTCGTCCTCCACGGTCGCCTCGTTCTTCGAGGCGTCGGATGCAGCGAACGACCCGTTCCCGCAGGCCGCGGTTGCCGGGTGAACGGCTATGAGCGGCCTGCGCTGCCGGTGAAGGTGTACCTCGATGAGGCGGGGACGCCGATCCCGTATGGATCGCGATGGCGCGGCATGTCGCCGCCCGAGGATGCCTACTCGCGCACAGAGAATCTCGATCGATTCGAGCCGCTTCATACCGTTGCGCGTGCAGTGATCGAGTGGCTGATCGTGACGTTCGACGTCACCGTGGAACGAAACGAGAGCGTCGCCGCTGATTTTGGGCGGCAGCTCCACAGTCTGGAGACAGCTGTTCGGATTACACCCCGTGACCCCCTAGCGGCTCCGCTGACCTTCGCGTTCACGTCGTTCCCCGGTGTGGTTCTTCATATGGGTGCGCTCGTCGACTCGACATTTCCCATGTGCGGCTGTGACGCGTGCGACGACGACATCGTGTGGCTTGTCGACCAACTCGAGTGGACGGTCTGGGCCGTAGTGGCGGGGGGAGCCTCCGAGCGAATCGATGCCCGCCCGGATGGCTGGTTCGAATACCGGATCGAGAACGACACTGGAATGGAGTCCGCTCGCCGCAGGCTGGCTGAGGTGCCGGGCGAGCGGGTGGAGACCGGGCGCGGCATGCTGCCCGCATCCGGCCAGTGGAGCGCGTGGCCCATTCGCGAGGTCTAGTCAGCGTCGGGGGCGGTGTCTACACTTCGGGATATGAGAGCCGATACCTTCTTTCTTCTGTCAGATGCCGCTCTTCGCAGCGTCATCGATCGAGTGCAGTCGAGCGACTTCGACAAGCCGGTTCCCGCGACGTGGTCGTCTTTCGAGAACCCCACCGTGCGCCATCTCCTCACATCTCACGCCTACGACGAAGCCTGGGTTCCCGGGGTGTTGGCCGGAAAGTCGATCGCCGATGGCGACGAGCTGCGAGACAAAGACCTGCTCGGCGATGACCCTATCGCCTCATATGACGCCCTGAACGACACGGCTACGGCAGCCGTTGAGGCTGGCGTCGACTTCGGCTCGACGTTCCACTTTCAGTACGGCGACTACCCGGCCGACGAAGGGCTCTCGCACCTCGCCATGTATCGCGCGACCCAGGCGTGGATGATCGCGAAGCACCTCGGAATCCCTTTCCACCTCTCGCCCGAGCTCATCGAGGGGCTGAACGAGTGGGTCCTTCCGCATGCCGACGAGTGGCGCAGCTTCGGGGTCTTCCCTCCCGCGATCGAGCCGCCGGCCGATGCCGATGACGAGACCCGGGTGCTCTGCGCGATGGGGTTCTGGGTGCCGTAGCGCCTCCTAAGCACTAGTTGCGTTGTGTGCTCGCCCGCACCACGAGCGCGGGCTCAAGCACCGAATGCGCGTGCTCGTGGCCTCCGGGATCCCGTATCTCCTCGAGAAGCAGTGCCATCGCCACGGCGCCGATCTGCTCGCCGGGCTGGGCGATGGTGGTGATGGGAACGAGACTCTCCCACGCGGCGCGGTTGTTGTCGTACCCCGTGATCGCGATGTCCTCCGGTATGAGGATGGACGGGTCGGATCCCAAGATCTGCACCAGACCCAGCGCGAGCAGGTCAGCCGCGGCGATGATTCCATCGGGACGCTCTGATGTGGGACGGGATGCGATGTCGAACCCCAGAGTGCGCCCATTCTCGGCCTGTACCTCGGGTGTGCGGATGACCTCGAGGCTTGCGTCGACAACTTCGCGCACCGCACGTTCGACACCTCGAAGACGGTCGGCGATCGGCACGGCCTGGGCGGGGTCTCCCGCAAATAGGAGTCGCCGACGGCCGATGGCGAGCAGGTGGGTCGCAGCGAGGTAACCGCCATGCTCATTGTCGACGCTCACCGTGCAGGCGCCTTCGATGGCGGCGTCATTCAAGAAGACCAGTGGCGTTCCGTTTCGACCGGTCAGCAGTGAGCTATCTGCCCCCGGCAGCGGCGCGAGAAGAATGCCCGCCATGCGCTCCTGCCGGAACAGGTCGAGGTTAGATGCCTGTTTCGACCGGCGCATGTCGGTATTGGCGAGCACCACGTTGATCGACGATTCCGCCGCAACACTTTCAGCCCCGCGGGCCATGTCGACGAAGAATGAGTTGCTGAGGTCGGCGATGACGACGCCGATGGTATTGCTCGTGCCTGCCGCGAGGGCGCGGGCAGCACGGTTAGGAACGAAGCCGAGCTCAGATATCGCGCGTTGCACTTTCTCGATAGTGGAGCGCGAGACCTTTTGAGGTCGGTTGATGACATTCGAGACCGTGCCGAGAGCGACACCGGCCCTTTTGGCGACGTCCTCCATTCGCGCTGCGGACGGCGCTGGGGGAGTTCTCTCTGAAACAGACATGATGTCGAACCATTATGCGGGAGCAGCGATATCGCGAGTTGACGTTCTAACAAAGTCGTCGGTATATTGTGAAGCGCTTCAATTACATTCCAGGTTCAAGGAGGAACCCATGTTCCACAGCACATCTCGCGCTCGTCGCACCGTATTGACGGCGGCTGCGGCTGCCGTCGTCGCCATAGGCCTCGCGGCCTGTTCGTCGGGTGGATCGGGTGCAGGCAGCTCGGCGAAAGAGTTCACCTTTCTCGCCATCAACGAAAACAGCACCATCCCCACGGTCCTGACCTCGCTCAGCGAGAACGAGTGCGCCGCCGAGAACAAGGCGCTTCCGTTGAAGATCAACAAGCAGGCGCAGGCCTCGCTCGACCAGCAGCTTCAGCTGCTGGGTGGCCAGAATGCGCTTCCGTCGGCCTTCGTGTCGCCGAACTCGCCCGACCTGCTCAAAGAGCTCGACAGTGCCGGCAAGGTGACCGACTTCACGGGCACGGACGTCGAGAAGTCGATCGTGCCGGTGGCTCTGTCCGGAGTTCACACACTGTATGACGACAAGACTCTTGTGCTGCCCACCGAGTTGAATATCGAGGGCATCTGGTACAACAAGGCGCTGCTCGAAAAAGCCGGCGTCTCCGAGCCGACCTCCTGGGAATCTCTTAAGGACTCCTTCGCCACGTTGGATTCCGCCCGTGTTCAGCCCATCTCCGCCGCAGGCAAGGGCGGCGACGGATGGGGTGTCACTCGCTGGGTGGGCGCCTACATCTACCGCACCCTCGGCCCCGACGCGCTGAAGAAGATCTCTGACGGATCTGCCAAGCTGACCGACCCGGAGTACGCCGACGCCGCGAACGTCGTTGCTGAGCTCGGTTCATCCGGTTACTTCGGTCCTTCGCCGAGTTCCATCGACTACGCCACGGCGCTGAACCAGTTCCTCACCGGCCAGGCGGCCTATTACTACATGGGCTCATGGGCAGTCTCTGCATTCAATGACCCGGAGCAGAACAAGATCGGAGCCGACAACATCGGCTTCTTGCCTTTCCCCGCAGTCAGTGGCGGCAAGGGCTCGGCAGACCAGACCCCGGCCAACGTGGGTACCGACATCGCCTTCTCGAAGTCGGCGTACGACGGCGACGAGAAGGTCAAGTCGTGGGCAAGCTGTATCGCCGCGAACTACGGTGCTGCGGCACTTCGTGAGGGTCAGATCACTGGTTTCGCAGTCAACGGTGACGTCGAGGTGCCACCTCTGACTCAGCTGGTCCAGACCGAGATCGCCGATTCCGGTGAGACGGTCCAGTGGTTCGAGGCCCTCTTCGGTCCGGCTGCCACCACGGCAAGCCAGACCAACGGCGGCCCGCTGGGGTCCGGCCAGCTTTCGGGCTCCGACTTCATGAACACCGTTCAGTCGTCGATCACTAACTGATCTCCACCTTCATCCGATCGAGCCGTGGGCGGGTCGACCCCGCCCACGGCTTTTCACATTTCTCGAGGCTGACATGAAATCCGTACTCAGCGACAAGCGCGCAATCGGGGTCCTGCTCGGGCCGGCGCTGCTCGTCTACACCCTGGTCATGCTGCTGCCAATGCTGTGGTCGCTGGGCTACACCTTCTTCACGGGAAGCGTTCTCGGCGGATTCGATTTCGCGGGGTTCACGAACTTCGCACGGTTCTGGAACGACCCGAATTCCGGCCCAGCCGTGCTCTTCACCATCAAATATGCGCTGGTAGTGACCGTCGGCCAGATCGTCTTCGGCTATCTCTTGGCGTTGCTCTACACCTTCTTTCTCAAACGGGCGTCGAACGTCGTGCGCACCCTGGTGTTTTTCCCGGTGGTACTGCCCACCGTGGCTGTCTCGCTGCTCTTCCAGAAGATGTTCGAGTTCGCGCCCCAGACGGGACTTGTCAACTCAGTTCTGAACGGACTCGGCATGGAGTCCGTCGACTGGCTGGGCAATCCAGGAACCGCATTCGTGGTGATCGCGATCATGGATATTTGGCGCGCCATGGGCTTCTACGGCGTGCTCCTCTATACCGGGGTGATCGACATCCCCGACGACGTCATGGAGGCGGCACGGCTGGACGGCGCCGGCACCTTCAGTCTCATTCGGCGCATAGTGATCCCGCTCTCTTGGCCCGTGATCATCGCGGCCGGCATCTTCAGTATCAACGGCACGCTCAAGGTCTTCGACTCCATCTACGCACTGACAGGTGGCGGTCCGGGCTCCGCTACGACACCGCTGACTCTCTACATGTACCGCACCGCGTTCGCCGGCGGTGACTACGGGTACGGCTCAACAATCGCCCTCATGCTCACGATCATGTGCTTGCTCGTCACGGTCGCCATCTTCCGCTCCACCGCGCGCAACTCTAAGGAGTTCTCATGACGAACACCGCAACCGCGTCCCCCCGGCCGTTGCAGACCGTGCGGC
>Ga0308163_10000347_pt1 | contig 95341 bp, 82 predicted proteins | sample PhyTR1_FD_201037 | JGI IMG/M metagenome (GOLD analysis project Ga0308163, IMG submission 201037) | Phyllosphere microbial communities from UC Gill Tract Community Farm, Albany, California, United States - DLSLT.R1 | ecosystem: Host-associated > Plants > Phyllosphere > Unclassified | place: USA... | reverse complement strand
ACAGCGAATCATCCATCCGTGTCCTGAAAGGACTGGAACCCGTCAAGCAGCGCCCGGGGATGTATACCCGCACTGAAAATCCGCTGCACATCATCCAGGAAGTGATCGACAATGCCTCCGACGAGGCTCTGGGCGGCCATTGCACGCATATCGCCGTGACGCAAAACGTCGACGGCAGCATCACGGTCGAAGACAATGGCCGCGGCATTCCCGTCGGCCTGCACCCGGAAGAAGGCGTGCCGACCGTGGAAATCGTGTTTACGCGATTGCACGCGGGCGGCAAGTTCGACAAGGGTTCGGGCGGCGCGTATGCGTTCTCGGGCGGCTTGCACGGCGTCGGCGTGTCCGTCACCAATGCGCTGTCCTCGCGCCTGGAGATCACCGTCTGGCGCAAGGAAAGCGACGGCAATGGCCTGCACCACATGGTGTTTGCCGATGGCGACGTGATCGAACCGCTCAATTCGCGCCCGGCGCCGCGCGACGGCAAGAAGTCCGGCACGCGCGTGACGGCCTGGCCAAACCCCAAGTACTTTGATTCACCGAATATCTCGCAGCCCGAGCTGCAACGCCTGCTGCGCTCGAAAGCCGTGCTGCTGCCCGGCGTGATCGTCACCCTGACCAACGCGAAAACCGGCGACACCCAGACCTGGCAGTACGCCGAAGGCCTGCGCGGCTACCTGACAGAATCGCTGGCGCAGGTATCGAATGGCGAAACCCTGATCCCCCTGTTCGAAGGCGCGCAATATGCAAGCTCCGAATCGGAAGGCTTTGCCGAAGGCGAAGGCGCGGCCTGGGTGGTGGCATGGACTGAAGAAGGCGCCATCGTGCGCGAATCGTATGTCAACCTGATCCCCACCTCGAACGGCGGCACGCACGAATCGGGCTTGCGCGAAGGCCTGTTCGGCGCCGTGAAAAACTTCGTCGAGATGCATTCGCTGCTGCCGAAAGGCGTGAAACTGCTGCCCGAAGACGTGTTTGCGCGCGCCTCGTTCGTGCTGTCGGCGAAAGTGCTCGACCCGCAATTCCAGGGCCAGATCAAGGAGCGCTTGAACTCGCGCGACGCCGTCAAGCTGGTCTCGACCTATACCAAGCCGCCGCTGGAACTGTGGCTGAACCAGCACGTCGACTACGGCAAGAAGCTGGCCGAATTGGTGATCAAGCAGGCGCAGTCGCGCCAGCGCTCGCTGCAAAAAGTGGAAAAGAAAAAATCGTCGGGCGTGGCCGTTTTGCCGGGCAAGCTGACCGACTGCGAATCGTCGGACATCACGCGCAATGAGCTGTTCCTGGTCGAGGGCGACTCGGCCGGCGGCTCGGCCAAGATGGGCCGCGACAAGGAATTCCAGGCGATCCTGCCGCTGCGTGGCAAGGTGCTCAACTCCTGGGAAACCGACCGCGATCGCCTGTTCGCCAATAACGAGATCCACGATATCGCGGTGGCGATCGGCGTCGATCCGCACAGCGCCGGCGACACGCCCGACCTGTCCGGCCTGCGCTATGGCAAGGTGTGCATCCTGTCCGATGCCGACGTCGACGGCTCGCACATCCAGGTGCTGCTGCTGACGCTGTTCTTCAAGCACTTCCCCGCGCTGATCAAGAAGGGCCATATCTGCATCGCCCGTCCGCCCCTGTACCGGGTGGACGCGCCGGCGCGCGGCAAGAAGCCGATCCAGAAGATCTACGCGCTCGACGACGGCGAACTGGTGGCCATCGAAGACAAGCTGCGCAAGGAAGGCGTCAAGCAAGGCGCGTGGGCGATCTCGCGCTTCAAGGGCCTGGGCGAGATGAACGCCGAGCAGCTGTGGGAAACCACCATGAATCCGGACACGCGCCGCCTGCTGCCCGTGACGCTGGGCGCGGTCGACCATATCGATTCGAGCGCGCGTTTCAATATGTTGATGGGCAAAGGAGAGGCTGCCGGCCGCCGCGCCTGGATCGAAGAACACGGCAATGAAGCGGAGGCGGACATCTGATGATTATCGGCATCGACCTGGGCACCACCAACAGCCTGGTCGCCATCTGGCGCGACGGCAAGGCTTCCATCATCCCGAATGCGTTGGGCGAGCACCTGACGCCATCGTGCGTCAGCATCGACGACGACGGCACCGTGCTGGTGGGCCGCGCCGCGCGCGAGCGCCTGCAGACGCACCCGCAATTGACGGCGTCCGTCTTCAAGCGCTACATGGGCAGCGAAAAGAAGATCACCCTTGGCACGCAGCAGTTCCGCCCCGAGGAATTGTCGTCGATGGTGCTGCGCGCCTTGAAGGAGGATGCCGAAGCCTTCCTCGGTGAAAAGGTCGAGGAAGCCATCATCACCGTGCCGGCCTACTTCAGCGATGCGCAGCGCAAGGCGACCCGCATCGCCGGCCAGCTGGCGGGCTTGCGCGTCGAGCGCCTGCTGAACGAGCCGACGGCCGCCGCGCTGGCCTACGGCATCCGCGACAAGGAACAGGAAAGCAAATTCCTCGTGTTCGACCTGGGCGGCGGCACCTTCGACGTGTCGATCCTGGAGCTGTTCGAAGGCGTAATGGAAGTGCGCGCTTCGGCCGGCGACAATTTCCTCGGTGGCGAGGATTTCGTCACCGTGCTGGTCGAGGCCTTCCTGGAGCACAGCGGCTTGCACAAGGCGCTGGGCAGCCGCCAGTTCGATGCGCGCCAGCAACAGCTGCTGCGCGACGAGGCCGAACGGGTCAAGCGCTTGCTGTCGGATCAATCGCCGGTGCGCATGAACACGCGCTTTGAAAACACCGACTACAGCTGGGAAATCAGCGAAGACAGGCTGGCGCAATTGTGCGAGCCGCTGCTGGCGCGCCTGCGCGTGCCGGTCGAGCGCGCGCTGCGCGACGCCACCATCCGCGCCGCCGAACTCAATGAAGTGGTGCTGGCCGGCGGCGCGACCCGCATGCCGCTGGTGCGCAAGCTGGTGTCGCGCATGTTCGGCCGTTTCCCCGCCATCCACCTCGATCCCGACGAAGCGATCGCGCTGGGCGCGGCCGTGCAGGCCGGCCTGAAGATGCGCGACGCGGCGCTGGACGAAGTGGTGATGACGGACGTGGCGCCGTATTCGCTGGGCATCGGCATTTCGCGCCAGGTGGGCCCCAACCAGTACGAAGGCGGCCACTACCTGCCGATTATCGAGCGCAATTCGGTGGTGCCGGTCTCGCGCACGGAAAACATCGTCACCATCCACGACAACCAGAAGGAAATCAATGTGGCGATCTACCAGGGCGAATCGCGCCTGGTGGCCGACAATGTCTTCCTGGGCAAGATCAACTTCCCGATTCCCGCCAAAAAGGCCGGCGAAGTGGGTATCGACGTGCGCTTTACCTACGATATCAGCGGCGTGCTGGAAGCCGAAGTGACTGTGCTGGCCACCCAGGAACGCCATAAAATGGTCATCAGCGACAACGCCGGCGTAATGACGCCGGAGCAGATCGAACAGCGCTTTGCGGAGCTGGCCGACCTTAAGATCCACCCGCGCGACCAGATCGAAAACCGCACCCTGGTCACGCGCGCCGACCGCCTGTACGAACAGTCGCTGGGCGACGTGCGCCAGTACCTGGCCGCCCATACCGCCAACTTCCAGGCCGCGCTGGAGTCGCAGGACCCGTCCGCGATTCGCAAGGCGCGCACGGCTTTTTCAGCGGTACTCGAAGAGATAGAAAGCAACAGTTTTCTCTGATGAACAGTACTGTCCCGGACACTTGGCATATCCTGAATATCGCGCGCACCGGCGACGAGCGCGAGATCAAGCGCGCCTACACGCGTCAGTTGAAGCTGAACCGTCCCGAGGATGATCCGGTGGCATTCCAGCGCCTGCGCGACGCCTACGAAGATGCATTGCGGATGGCGGCGCATGACCAGCACGCGGCATCGACACCGTCTGCCGTCGCCATAGCCGCACCTGCTGCCGATACGGCATCGATGATCGCGTTGCGGAAAAAAGATGCGGTCCCCGTAGTAAACATGGACGGCCGTCGATCAGCCACGGCGCCTGATGACATCGGGTTTGCCGTCCCCGATCCGCTGAAAGAAGCAGCCAGCCTCTGGCAAGAGTGGCTCAACGCCGCTGGCGGGCTGCATTTGAAGACGCTGGAAGCGCGGCCGGTCATGGCCAATTTTTCCGTCCGCGAGGAGTTCGAGCGCATGGCCTTGCGCCACTGCGCCACTGCGGCTTGCCATGACCAGACGCGTGTCAAGTTCATTGCCCACTTTCAATGGGGTGAGCGGGTGGCGCAGCTACATGCAATCGATGCACAGGCCGCCAGAGAGATGTTGGCACGCCATCACGCTACCTGCTCCTTGCATCATTTGGAAGACAGCGGGCGCTTCAACACCGCGCTTGCTCTCTTGATGGCCCCACCACCGTCATCGAGCCGCCTTCTTGCGAATGCCGGATTGACGCACCAGCTACTGGAACTGATCCATCTCATCCGCTGGCAGCACCCGGATCTGCTGGCCTACAAGATCAACGCCGACGCCTTTACCTGGTGGGAACGGCAGGCGCGCGCAAAAAAATATTTCACCAGGACAGCCAAGATGTCCGCACTAGGCGGCCTCGCTCTCTACGCATCATGTCTGCTCATGCACCAGCTCGGCGAGTTTCAATTTGCCTTTCCGCATCTGAACGCCTTCCTGCTGGCACAAGCGATTTCCTTCGCTCTGTTCGGTGCCTATGCCTTCCATCGTCCCAGCGCCCTGCTCGATTGCATGGAGCGGATCAAGGAAGCGCGCTTCGGCAGCTGGCTACGGCATGAGCGCCATCAGAAAAAATGGCAATTCGGCTGGCTGGCTCTGTACGCCGCCGCATCGCTGCTGCTATTTGTCCCGCAGCCTGCTCCATTCGTGGTGTACACGGCGACCTTGACACTTGCCGCATGTGCACTGCTGGCATTACTTTCGGCATCGGTGCAGCTCAAGCCAGAGGCTTATGTCCTGCTGCTTCCGCTGTCGCTGCTGCTGGCCTATGTAATGCAAGCGCTGGGTTTTGAAGATTTCCATTTTGCTGCACGCATGGCCTTCAGCCTGTGCCTTGTGCTGATGCTGGTACGCAGCGGACCGCAGCTCTACGCAGCAACAGCGTTGCCGGAACAATGGCGCGCCAGCTTGCGCACCGTATGGCTGCTCGGCGGAACAGCCATGTTTTTTATCACGGCCACCACCATTCTGCCATCGAGTGTGGCCTTGATCGCCGCATGGCTGTGGTGTCTGGCCGCCATGCCTTTATACGAGTTCAAGATGACAGGCCTGTCCAGGCACTTGATCTGGCCCGCCCTGATCCTGGGGAAATTCGCCCTTTTTTCTGGCGTGTCTTTTTTCAAGGAATTACCTGACGCACGCATGGTACTACCGGAAGCGTTGTTGCTGTTTATTGCCATCCTGATCTTGGGCAATCTCTATCACGCGGCGCAGCAAAAAAATATCTATACCTGAGTGACGGTTCCAGCGAGCGTCAAACCCGAAAACTACTTATCATGCCCATCTACCGCCATTCATTGATTGATCACCAGCCTGTCTTTGCCAAACGCAATGCGCGCCTGGCCGGCAACGCACCGCGCCCGTCCGAGAACGAAAGTTTTCTGTAGATGGATGGCGACATGCACAACGGCCAGCGCAGCCTGTGGGCGATCCTGGGCACGGAGCCGACCGGCGACGAGCGCGCCATCAAGCGCGCGTATGCGAAGCGCCTGAAGGTCACGCGCCCCGAGGACGATCCGCAAGCCTTCCAGGAGTTGCGTGACGCGTATGAATATGCGCTGCACCATGCGCCGCGCTTTGCGGCGGAGCTGGCGGAAATGCAGGAAGATGCGTCACTGCCTGATGCCGAAGACGAGCGTTCCAGACCAGCAGCGGAAATGCCGGGGTCAGACCTGACGGGGGAGTGCGTTCCAATGGAACGCACTCCGATCCCGCAGGGACTGACCCCAGCTCTTGCTGTTGGGGTAAAAAACGACACCGATCTGTTGGTAGTGCATGAGCCGGCAGATAAAGCGCAGACGGAGACATCGCCACCCGAACTATGGGGCATCGTCGAGCCTGTGGCGGAACAGGCGCCAACCGAATTGTGGGGCGTGATCGACACGCCGCCACCGCCGCCTGCCGAACTATGGGGCGTGATCGAGATCGACCCGGCCGAGGAAGCGGCCAGTATCTGGCAGGCTTGCCTGGACCAGTTGCAGCAGCTTGATGCCGAGCCGGCGCTGGCGCAGATCCTGCAGGACCAGGCCCTGCTCAAACTCGACGTGCGCGAGGAATTCGAATTGTGCGCGCTGCGCTACTGCGCCAGCGAGAACTACCATATCGACCTGCGCGACGCCGTGTTTGCCGCGCTGGGCTGGAATCACGACTTTTCCTATCTGGCGCGCAGCCATGGCGAGCTGGTACGCAGCGCCGTGCAGCGCTACCGGGCCGACCAGTCGTTCATGCATTTCGTCGACTTCGGCCAGAATTATCCTGGCCTCGACTGCATCATGTCGCAAAAGCCGCCGTCGGCCTATGCGCGCCAGCTGTTCGATGAAAAATTCACGAAGCAGCTGCGAGAACTGCTGTACACCCTGCGCTGGCATCACGGCGAAATGCTGGTCTACAAGCTCGATATCGAGCACATCGAGCGCTGGGAGCAAGCGGTGTTTTCCAAGCGTTATTTCAGGCAAACGGCGTTGCAATCGGCCGGCTTGGGCTTGGCGCTGCACTTCATGCTGGCCGGCGTGGTCAGTGTGGCCGGCATGCAGCTCGACGACGTTGGCAGCAAGATCAGCCTGTTCGGCTTCCAGGCGCTGGCGTTCGCGCTGATGGCAGTGCTGGCGTTCCGCTGGCCGGCGACCCTGTTCGACAAGCTGCAGGCAGCCAGGGAATCCGCAGATCAAGGTTTTCTGCAGGCGCGCCCCGGCCTGCCGCAACTGGCATGGATCGTTCCCTTCATGCTGGTGTCGCAGCTGTTGTTCCTGCCCGGCGCCGAACCAACGCTGCGCATCGCCACCGCCGGCGCGCTGTGCGTGCTGGCCCTGCTGGCGTTTGCCGCCAACCGTGCGCTGCTGCAAGGCCTGCTCGGCTACGCGGTGGGGGTGTCGCTGTTTGCCAGCATTTTCATGAGCGGCAAGGGGCCCAATACGCTGGCCATCAGCGATAGCATGATGCTGGTGTTCTGCCTGCTGGTGCTGGCGCTGCGCACGGCCAATGGCCTGTATGCGCAATGCGGCTGGCCCGAGGCCATGCTGCCGCGATTGCGCGCCGCGTGGAGCATCGGCTGCGTGATCGGATTGACAGCGCTGTATCTGCATCCGGCGAACGCGAACGTGCTGGGCGCCCTGCTGTTTGCCTGGGCCTGCGTGGGCATGCTGTTCGCGCCGGCCGACCTGCGCTGGAAGTTTTCCTGGCCGCTGGTGCTGGCGCCGGCAATCGCCAGCTTTTTGCTGGCAGGCCGAGTCTCGGGCACGCAAGCGCACACCATGATCAAGCTGGGCGCCGTGCTGGCGCTGGCCGTGCTGTATTTCACCATGCTGCATCTGTACCGCATTTACCGGATATCGAAAGCCGGAAACGGGCTGTCATAATCAGCCCACGAATTCAACCGCAACCATTCAATACTGAAGCCCGCACCATGTCCACACAAACGAATTTATTTGACGATGCCCAACCCGAGCCGACCGTGCCCGATGAACCGGTGTTCGACGGCGAGGCGCTGACCCTGTCCACCTTTGCCGAGCGCGCCTATCTCGATTACGCCATCTCGGTGGTCAAGGGCCGCGCCCTGCCCGACGTCTGCGACGGCCAGAAGCCGGTGCAGCGCCGCATCCTGTATGCGATGAACGAGCTGGGTCTCAATTCCACCGCAAAGCCGCGCAAGTCGGCCGCCGTGGTCGGCGACGTGCTCGGCAAGCTGCATCCGCACGGCGACCAGTCGGTGTATGACGCGCTGGTGCGCATGGCGCAGGACTTTTCGCTGCGCTATCCGCTGATCGACGGCCAGGGCAATTTCGGCTCGCGCGACGGCGACGGCGCGGCGGCCATGCGCTACACGGAAGCGCGATTGACGCCGATCGCCAAGCTGCTGATGGATGAAATCGGCATGGGCACGGTCGACTTCCAGCCCAACTATGATGGCTCGACCGAAGAACCGAAGCTGCTGCCGGCGCGCCTGCCGATGGTGCTGCTCAATGGCGCTTCCGGCATTGCCGTCGGCCTGGCCACCGAGATCCCGTCGCACAACCTGGCGGAAGTGGCGAAAGCGGCGGTGGCGCTGATCCGCGATCCGAAGATGACGCATGCCGAACTGATGGCCATCATTCCCGGCCCGGACTTCCCCGGCGGCGGCCAGATCATCACCCCGGCCGCGCAGATCCAGGACATGTATGCGAGCGGGCGTGGCAGCATGAAGGTGCGCGCACGCTGGAAGATCGAAGAGCTGGCGCGCGGCCAGTGGCAGGCCGTGGTGACGGAACTGCCGCCGGGCACCTCCTCGCAAAAAGTGCTGGAAGAGATCGAAGAGCTGACCAATCCGAAAGTCAAGCTGGGCAAGAAAGCCCTGTCGCCGGAGCAGGTCGCGCTGAAAGCGCTGATCCTCAATTCGCTCGACACCATCCGCGACGAATCGGGCCGCGCCGCGCCCGTGCGCCTGGTGTTCGAGCCGAAGTCGAAGAACCAGGACCAGGCCGAATTCATGCTGATGCTGCTGGCCCATACTTCGCTTGAATCGTCGACCTCGATCAACCTGGTGATGATAGGCGGCGACGGCCGTCCGCGCCAAAAAGGGCTGGGCGACATCCTGCGCGAATGGATCGATTTCCGCTTCACCACCGTCACGCGCCGCACCGGCTACAAGCTGGGCAAGGTCAAGGACCGCATCCATATCCTGGAAGGGCGCGAAGCGATCCTGCTCAATATCGACAAGGTCATATCCATCATCCGCAATTCGGACGAGCCGAAGGCGGCGCTGATCGAAGCGTTCAACCTGTCCGAGCGCCAGGCCGACGATATCCTGGAAATCCGTTTGCGCCAGCTGGCACGGCTGGAAACCATCAAGATCCAGCAAGAATTGGCCGAGCTGCGCAAGGAAGAAAAATCGCTGCAGGACCTGCTCGACAACCCAGGCTCGATGAAGCGCGCCATCATCCGCGAAATCGAAGCGGACGCCAAGCAGTTCGGCGACGCGCGCCGCACCCTGATCGAGGAAGCACAGAAAGCCGTGGCCGAGCAGAAGGTGGTCGACGAACCGGTCACCGTGATCATTTCCGAAAAAGGCTGGGTACGTGCGCGCACCGGCATCGGCCACGACGCGGCGCAGTTCACCTTCAAGGCCGGCGACGCGCTGCATGGCGCCTTCGAATGCCGCACGGTCGACACGCTCTTGGGCTTTGGCAACAACGGCAAGATCTATTCCGTTCCCGTATCGGCGCTGCCCAACGCGCGCGGCGACGGCGTGCCGATCACAACCCTGTGCGACATGAGCGGCGGCACGCCCGGCAACGCCGTGCGCATCCTGCACTATTTTGCGGGCAATGGCGCCACCAATTTGCTGCTGGCCACCAGCGCCGGCTACGGCTTCGTGGCCAAGGCGGGCGACATGGCCAGCCGCCTGAAGGGAGGAAAATCCTTCATCACGCTGGACGATGGCGACGTGCCGTTGGAGCCAAAAATCATTCCGGTAGCGGCCAGCGCCGTGGCCTGCCTGACCGAAGGCACGCGCTTGCTGGTGTTCGGCCTCGATGAAATGAAGACCCTGACCAAGGGCGGCACCGGCGTCAAGCTGATCGAACTGGAAGGCAAGGACAAGCTGCTGGCCGTGCAGCCGATCACCCAGCGCGGCGTGGTGGTGTCCGGCATCGGCCGTGGCGCCAAGCCGCAGGATGTGTCGCTGGGCGCGACCGCTCTGACCGAGCATTTCGGCAAGCGTTCAAGGAAGGGCAAGGCGCTGGCGTCGAAGCTGAAGCCGGTCAAGATGACGGCGATCGGTTAAGTAGCCCAAAAGCAAGGGGTCAGTCGCTTCGCGATCGGAATACGTCCCACCGGGACGTATTCCCCCGGCGGGTCTGACCCCGACATTTCGCTGCCAACACAAATAATTTTACACATTTCCACCCGCTCTCCGTTATCCCTGCAAGGCATGCATCGGCATGCCTGCAGATCGACAGGAGAACCGGCATGGCCATCGCAGTTTCAAGCACTTCCCCATGCAGCCTGACGCCGGCCGAACGGCAGGTGGCGGCGATGGCGGCGGCAGGGATGCCGTACAAGATCATCGCCAGGCAACTGGGAAAGTCACCGGCCACCGTGCGCAACCAGTTGCACGCCGTGTATCAGAAGCTGGACGTGCCAAACCGCACAGCACTCGCGTACAGGCTGCGCACGCCCTGCCCCTCCCTTAGCGTCGTACCAGCCTGAACATGGCAGGCGTGGCGTCGATAATTTCCAGCACCCTGCCCGCATCGTCGGCATAGCGCCCTTCGCCCAGCGCACGCAGGGCGCCACCGGGAGCGGCGCGGGGCCGGTCGTCGGGACCGGGCGCCAGCGAGGTGACAGTATCGCTACCCTCTCCGCTGGAAAACTCCAGCACCTGCCTGCCTCTGCGGCTGGGCGGAAAGGCAAACGTGGCCGTAGGCCGGTAGACTTCGATGCCCGCTTCATCCTCCTCGAAGGAATGGGTCCAGCTGCCGCTGATTATCTCCACGCTCATGACCTCTCCTTGTCAAAAGCACGCTACCACGCCGCCCAGGTCTTCGAAACCGTCGACGGCGGGCTGCCAGGCATTACCGTCCCAGGCCTTGTGGTACAAGGCGCCATCGGTGCCGGTGACGAAGACGTCGAGGCGGTCCGGACCCCAGCTTGCGGCGCGCGGGCGCGAGGTGCAGGCGCCGCCCAGGTTTTCGAAACCATCGTCGGAGGGCAGCCAGGCCGCGCCGTCCCAGGCCTTGTGGTACAGGGCGCTGTCGGTGCCGATGACGAACACGTCGAGCCGGTTTTCACCCCACGAGACGGCTTCCACCTCGCCCACGCACACGCCGCCGAGACGCTCGAAGCCGTCGATCGAAGGCCCCCACTGCGCGCCATCCCACCACTTGTGATACAGCGCGCCATCGGCGCCGGTGACGAACACGTCGAGGCGGTCCGGGCCCCAGCTGACCGCGCGTGGTGCGCACAGGCAGACGCCGCCCAGCCGTTCATAGCCGGTGAGCGATGGCCCCCAGGCGGCGCCATCCCACCATTTATGGTACAGCGCATGGTCGGCGCCGATGACAAAGATATCGAGCCGGTTCTGGCCCCAGGACACCACTTCGGGCTGGCCCAGGCAGACGCCGCCCATGGCTTCGTAGCCGCTCAGGGATGGCCCCCAGGCCGTGCCGTCCCACCACTTGTGGTACAGCGCGCGGTCGGTGCCGACGACGAACACGTCGAGGCGATTCGGGCCCCAGCTGACGGCGCGCGGATCGCCGACGCACAGGCCACCCAGGGACTCGAAACCGTCCGCCGACGGCCCCCAGGCCGCGCCGTTCCACCATTTGTGATACAGAGCGCTGTCGGTACCGGTGACGAATATATCGAGGCGGTCCGGCCCCCACGCCACCGCCTGCGGCGCGCCGAGGCAGGTGCCGCCTTGCGCTTCGTAGCCGGTGACGGACGGCTGCCAGGCCGCGCCATCCCAGGCCTTGTGGTACAGCGCATGGTCGATGCCGAGCACAAAAATATCGAGCCGGTTGGCGCCCCAGGCTACCACCGGCGAGGAACTGTGGCGCGGCGCCAGCGCGCCCGCGCCAGCACCGGTGCCGATGGCGGCGCGCGGACCGTCGAGGCAAGCCTGCATGCGCGTCACCTGGCCGGCCGTGAACATGAACATGGCCGGATCGTCGACATAGTCCATGTAGTTCATGAACATGTCGCCATGCGGCCCGTTGTTGCACGACAGTTGCGGAAACGGCGGCTGGCCGGTGTTCGCGCCGCCCTGGTTGGGCGTGTCGTCGACATTGTCGGTGCCGCTGCAGCCGGTGCCGTCGTCGCCCCAGATATGGTTCAGGTTCAGCCAGTGCCCCACTTCATGCGTGGCCGTGCGGCCCAAGTGGAACGGCGGCGCGGCCGTGCCGGTGGTGCCGAACGCCGACTGCAGGATCACCACGCCGTCGGTCTCATCGGGGCCGCCGGGGAATTGCGCATAGCCGAGCAGGCCGCCGCCAAGCTGGCAGACCCAGATATTCAGGTAGGACGCGGCCGGCCAGGCGTCCAGCCCGCCCGAGGCCTGCGACTTGACGCTGTCGTCGGCGCCGAATGCGCCCACGCTGGTCTGACGCCGCTCGATGCCGGTGGTGGCGGCGCCGTGCGGATCGCTGGTCGCCAGCGCGAATTCCACGCGCGCGTCGGCCGTGAACGGCAGGAACGGCGCCGGCGTGGACTCGACATCGGGATTGGCGCGGCGGAAATCGCGGTTCAGCACATCGATCTGGCTGGCGATCTGTTCATCCGAGATATTCTGCGCGGCCGTATTCCACACAACGTGCACCACCACCGGAATGCGCGTCACGCCCGCGCGCCCGGCCATGCCGCGCCCTTCCTGGTACAGCAAGGTCATGTTTTCGATATCGTCGCGCACCAGGGCGTAGGCCGGATTCTCATTGAGCAGGCGGCGGTGCACGTCCATGGTGGCGCAGCGGCGCACTTGCGGCGTGTTCTGGATGTTCGAGGTCGCCATGATGTATCCCTTTCAGTCTGTCAGGAAAAACACTATGGCATGGCAAAAACGGCGGGAATTGATGAGGATCAAGCCCGGCAAACGGTCTGGCAAAAACTTCCAGACCAAAAAAAAGACAGCCGAAGCTGTCTTTCCGTCCTTCTATCCTGCAGGAGTGGCCTGCAGGAAGAAAGGTTGATTACTTGGCTGCTGCGGCTTTCACATCAGCGTCGGCCTTGGCCTTGGCTTCCATGGTTTTGGTGGCGGCGACAGCTTTGTCGGCGTTCGCTTCCACTTTTTCCTTGGCCAGTTTTTCGTCGGCTTTGACAGCGGTTTTGTGGGCTTTCGCGTCAGCTTTGGCGTCCTTTTTGTCGGCCTTGGCTTGCGCCTTCATTTTGTCTTCAGGATCGGCATCGACGACGTTGTCGTGTGCTTTTGCCTTGGTCTTGGCTGCCTTGTTATGGGCGTCGGCTTTCTTTTCGTCAGCCTTCATCTGTGCCTTAGCGACATCTTCGTTAGCGTTGGCGACGACTTTGGCTTCCTTGTTGGCGGCCTTGTTCACGTCTTTTTGTGCCGAAGCCTGGGCTTCGGCAACTGGGGCGGTTTGAGCGATGGCTGCGGTAGCAAATACGGTAGCGATCAGGGCGGCGAGTAATTTGTTCATGATGTGACCTTTCAAGTGGTTTAAATTATTCTGACTAAAGGCGGGCAAAATGTTCAAAATTTGCCAGCACTGCGCTGGTTTCTGGTGAAACACCGCAGTGGCATGACTTCATAGTAGAGAACAATCAGAAACCAGACAGTGCGCTAGCGCACTCAAAGGGGAAAACACTGCAAACAGGCAATTATCCCCTTCAGGCGCCAGCGCTCAGGACAGCACCGCCCGCGCCGCATGGCGGGCCGCCACCCACTCTTCATTGGCCGGCTCGACGCCCACCACGATGCGGCTGTCCGCCGTCGAAATCAGGCTGGCGTTGCGGGCATTGGCGTCGCCATCGAGCACCGGGCCGACAAATGTCAACTCGTCGCAGATGCGCTGGCGCAGCACGGCGCTGTGCTCGCCGATACCGGCCGTGAACACCAGCATGTCCAGCCCTCCCAGCACGGCGGTCAGCGCGCCGATCTCGCGCACGATGCGGCGCACGTACAGCGCCAGCGCCGCGCGGATGCGCTCACCCGTTTCGTCCTGCCGGTCTTCCTGCGCCAGCAGCACCGGCGGGTCGGCCGACACGCCGGAGATGCCCAGCAGGCCCGACTCGTGGTACAGCACATGGGCCACTTTTTCCAGCGACAGCTTTTCGATCTCCATCAGGTAGATCACGGCGCCAGGATCGAGCGCGCCGCAGCGCGTGCCCATCATCAGACCGTCGAGCGCGGAAAAGCCCATGGTGGTGCCGACGCTTTGCAAGTTCTCCATCGCGCACAGGCTGGCGCCGCTGCCCAGGTGCGCCACGATCACCTTGCCGCGCGCCACAGGGCCGTAGCGCTGCTCCAGCACCAGCGACTGGTATTCGTACGACAGGCCATGAAAGCCATAGCGGCGCAAGCCACGTTCCCACGCATCGTAGGGCAGCGCCAGCATCTGTTCGACCTGCGGCACCGTGTGGTGAAAAGCCGTGTCGAAGCAGGCCACCTGGGCGATATCGGGGCGCGACTCGAGCAGCACTTCGATCGCCTCCAGCGCAAACGGCTGGTGCAGCGGCGCCAGTGGCACATAGGTTTTCAGGTCGGCCAGCACCGCCGCGTCGATCAGCACCGGCGCAAAATACTTGCTGCCGCCATGCACCACGCGGTGCGCCACCGCATGCAGGCGCCGTCCCGCCAGCTGTTCCACCACTTTTTCGCGGATATGCGCCAGCGCCTCGTGGTGCGCCTGCTCCGGTTCGAACACCAGGGTCTCGACCGGCAGGCCACCGGCGCGGTACAGCGTTTTTTCACGGCCGATGCCTTCGACCTTGCCGCTCCATTCGGGCTGCTGCGCCACGCCACCCTGGCTGGCCGCGAACAGCGCGAACTTGATGCTCGACGAGCCGCAGTTGAGCACCAGGATCAGCGCGCCTTCTTGAGGGACAAGTGGGTTCATGGTGGCGTGCTCCGGTAGTGGCTGGCCAGCATCACGGCCAGCGCGCACGAAGCGATGCGGCTGGCGCGCGAGTCGGCCCGGCTGGTCAAGATGATGGGGATCTTCGCGCCCAGCACGATGCCGGCCGTGTCGGCGTCACCCATGTATTCGAGCTGCTTGGCCAGCATATTGCCGCTCTCCAGGTCCGGCACCAGCAAGATATCGGCGCGCCCCGCCACTTCCGAGACGATGCCCTTGACGGTGGCCGCCGCGATCGAGACGGCGTTATCGAACGCCAGCGGGCCGTCCAGTATCGCGCCGGTGATCTGGCCACGGTCGGCCATCTTGCACAGGGCGGCCGCGTCCAGCGTGGCCGGCATGGCCGGGTTGACGGTTTCCACCGCCGCCAGGATCGCCACGCGCGGACAAGCCACGCCGATCACGTGCGCCAGGTCGATCGCGTTGCGCACGATGTCGGCCTTGATTTCCAATGTCGGCACGATATTGACGGCGGCGTCGGTGATGATGAACGGGCGCGGATAGGCGGGCGTCTGCATCAAAAAGCAGTGGCTGACGCGGCGCTTGGTGCGCAGGCCGGCGCTGGACGCCAGCACGGCCGACATCAGTTCGTCGGTGTGCAGGCTGCCCTTCATCAGCGCTTCGACTTCGCCCTTGCCGGCCAGTTCGGCGCCGCGCGCGGCCGCCGCATGGCTGTGCTCCACGTCGTCGATGGCGATGCCTTCCAAGCTCAGGCCAGCGGCGGCGGCCACCGCTTCCAGGCGCGCGCGCGGCGCCACCAGGATCGGCGTGATCAGGCCGGCCGCATGCGCGTCGAGCGCGCCGGCCAGGCTCAGTTCATCGCAGGGATGGATCACCGCCACCTTGATCGGACCCTTGCTGCGCGCCTGTTCCACCAGGCGGCGCGTGCCGTCGCCATTGTGCAGCCGCACTTCGGGCAGGGTGGCGCGCGTGCGCTCGATTTGTTCGCTTGGCGCGATCACTTCGGCCACGCCGTCGAGCACGATCTCGCCATGCTGGTTGACGCAGCGGCAGGCCAGCGTCACCTTGCGCGTGGATGCTTCGCGCCCGGTAACGGTCACGCCGATATCGAGCGTGTCGCCGACCCGTACCGGCAGCAGAAAGCGCAGGGTCTGGCCCGTGTAGACGGTGCCGGCGCCGGGCAGGCGCGTGCCCAGAACGGCCGAGATCAGGGCCGCGCCCCACATGCCATGGGCGATCACGCCCTGGTAGCGCGACGAAGCGCCGAATTCGGCGTCGAGGTGCTGCGGATTGTCGTCGCCCGACATCACGGCAAACAGCGCGATATCGTCGGCGCTCAGGGTGCGCTGGATGCTGGCGCTGTCGCCGATGGCGATCTGCTCGAACGTGCGGTTGCGCACGATATTGACTTCATCATGGGGATTCATCTGGGCCTTCAAGCTGTAGTGGCAAAATTGGTGGCGGTCTTTTCAGACGCGCCGTGTTGCGTTTTGGTGGCGGCTTGCGTGACCTGGCCGAAGACGTCCAGCATCTGCGCCAGGCTGGCCTTTTCTTCCAGCGTGGGCGCGTCCAGCATCAGCACCACCTGCTCCAGGCCGGCGGCCATGTCGCGCACCGCCCCGGGATGGGCGCGCGACAGCAGCACCGGCAAGGCAGCCATGCTGGCTTCGAAATCGTGCTGCATCAATCTCGCCTGGCGCCGCACGATGATGCGGAAATCATCCATGCGCAGGCCCTGCTCGAACAGCGGCTGCAGCAATTTGAGGGTCAGGTTGAAACGGCGCTCGTCGGCTGCGGTGCGCAAGCGATGGACGTAGAACAGCGCGCGCACGCCCGCTTCCACCAGGCCGCCCTGGTACTCCTCGTCGTCCAGGCTGGCGCCATCTTCAATGTGCTCCTGCGTGACGCCAGGATGCGGACGCGGCACGGCGCCGGCGCCCTGGCCAGCCAGCGCCTGCACCAGCGGATTGCCATATACCAGGTCGAAGGTCTGCTCGGTGGCCGCGTCGCGCAGGTCGCGCCAGCTGTTCAGGCCCGCCGTGATGGCGCTGGAGAACGCTTCCTGCATCGCCAGCAGCGGATTGTTGGCCGCCACCGGCATGCGCTGGGCGCGCACCTTGTCGGCCTCTTTTGCGACCAGCCTGGCCAGCGGATTGCGGTCGTTCCAGCGCTCGTACGAGGTGCGCAGCGGGTGCATCAGTTCGAGCATGCGCGCCGATTGCGGCGTCACCACGGCGCGCACCCACGGCTGCACGAAGCTGCGGTACAGCGACAGATTGACTTCCGAGACGCGCGCCGCGGCGGCGAACTTGCGCTCGTTTTCCACGCTCGGTTGCACGATGGTGCGCACATCCTCGAGGCGGCGCTGCTCGAGCGACAGCACATAGTCGCCGCTGGCCAGGTCCGCATTCGGGGTATCGGCCGTCTTGTCGACGATCTTCGCCTGGTACAGGCCGGCCGGCAGCAGGTTGATCAGGTCGATATTGCTGGCGAACTTCTGGTGCTCCTTGTGGCCCACCTTGCCGGACACGAAAATGCCCAGGTGGCCGATGCTGTCATGCACCGAGTAGACGATGGTCTGGTCGTGCGCTTGCAGCTCGGCGTCGTCGCGGTACAAATCCGTGATCCAGCCCAGCGCCTGCGGCGGCGGCGTGATGTTGTCGCCGTTGGAGCAGAACACGACAATCGGCGAGCGGATATTGCGCAGGTCCAGGCGCACGCCATCGGACGTGATCAACTGGGCGGTGGCCAGGCGGTTGCCGATAAACAGATTGTCGACGATGTACTGCATCTCGACGGCGTTCAGGAACACGTGGCCGCCCCAGTATTTTTCAAACTCCAGGTAGCGCGGCGCTTCCGTGTCGATGTTCGCGTACAGGTTGTATTGCTTGGTCCAATGGGTGTTGGCCGGGTTGAGCTTCTCGAAATTTTGCACCAGGTTGGCGCCGTCGAAACGGCCGTTGCCCAGGTCGCCCGCCAGCGCCGTGGCCCAGCTGCCGCCCATCATGCCGCCCGAATAGCGCATCGGATTGCGGCCATGCCAGCCGGCCCAGTACGACACGGGCGCGCCGGCGACGATGATCGGGCCGAACAGGTCGGGGCGCATGGCGGCCGTCATCAGTATCTGCCAGCCGGCCTGGCAATTGCCGATCACGGCCGGCTTGCCTTCGCTGTGCGGGTGCAGGGAAATCACTTTTTCCAGGAACGCCACTTCCGCATGCATCACGTCTTCCACCGTCTGGCCCGGCACCGGATTGGGCAGGAAGCCGATGAAATAGCAGGGGTGGCCGGCACGCAGGGCCACGCCCACTTCGCTTTCAGCCTTGAAACCGCCGATGCCGGGGCCGTGGCCGGCGCGCGGGTCGACCACCACGAAGGGGCGCTTCGATGGATCCGGCTGCGGCAGGTCGGGCGCCAGGATGCGCACCAGGCCATAGTTGACAGGGCGCGGCAGGTCGACGCCCGTCATCACGATTTCGGCCGGAAAATCGAGCACGTTCGGCACGTCTTCGACCAGGTGTTCCTGGTACTGGTTGCCGCGCTTGCGCATCACGTCCGCGTACAGCACGATGCGCTGCCACGAGTCGCGCGCGTAATCAGCTGTTGCTCCCAGCATGCCCGGCGATGGCACGCCGCCGGTCGAGAAAATGGCTGCGGATGGTGTCTTCATGGAGTTCCTTGTTGGACGGCATGGCCAGACCCGGCCCGGTGGCCAGGCGCACACTGCCGCCATCGGTTAATTGAGGATGTTGTAGCCGCCGTCGACATACAGCGTGCCGCCCGTGATCGAGCGCGCGCCGTCGCCGGCCAAAAAGGCGCACAAGGCGCCGACGTCATCGATGCTGGCCAGGCGGCGCATCGGCGAGCGCGTTTCGGCGTCGGCCAGCAGGCGGTCGAAATGGGCGATGCCGGAGGCGGCGCGGGTGGCCAGCGGCCCCGGCGAAATCGCATTGACGCGGATGCCGGCCGGCCCGAGTTCGGCCGCCAGGTAGCGCACCGACGCTTCCAGCGCGGCTTTCACGGGGCCCATCAGGCCATAGTCGGCGATCACTTCTTCGGCGCCGAGATAGGTCATGGCCATCAGGCTGCCGCCCTGCCGCATCAAAGGCTCGGCCAGTTTCGCCATGCGCATGAAGGAGTGGCACGAGACATCCATCGCCTGCGCAAAACCGTCGGCCGAACTGTCCGTCACGCGGCCATGCAGGTCCTGCTTCGGCGCAAAGGCGATCGAGTGGACCAGGAAATCGAGGCCGCCCCACTCGCGTTCGATCTGTGCGAACAGCGCTTCGAGCTGGCCCGGCACGGACACGTCGAGCGGCGCCATGATGGCCGCTCCCAGCTGCTGCGCCAGCGGTTCCACGTGCGGGCGCGCTTTATCATTGAGCCAGGTCAGCGCCAGTTGCGCGCCGGCCGCGCTCAGCGCGCGCGCACAGCCCCAGGCGATGCTCTGGTCATTGGCGATGCCGACCACCAGGCCGCGCTTGCCCTGCAAACCGAATAGTGGCTGTGTCATGCTCACGCTCGCGGCTGCGGTGGCAGCAGGTCGGGCCACGGTGTGGCGGCGCTGATGCAGCGCGCCGCACCGGTATTGAGCTTGCGTGCGCAGGTAGCCAGGGTGACGCTGCCGATGCGGGCATACGGCAGCAAAATGGGGGTGTGGGGATGGAGCTGGTCAAACGCGCCAGGCGCGCTGTCGTGCATCTTCATGTCTGTGGCTTTTCCGTCTGGGTTCCAAAAAATGGCAACAGCTTGACGGTGCGTCCGGAAGGCATGGTGCGCACGGTCAAGACACCTTGATACGGGGCAACTATAACGGCGTTTGCGGCAATGCAACATTGATCTGAATCAAATTCTACCGCAATACCATGACCATGCAATGACAGTGTGCCTATTGTGCGGCGCACTGTCACAAGACTAATTGAGTATCAGATCGATGTTTTCCACGATATTCGACAATTCAGGCTCGGGACTGTTATTCAGTATCCACCCCACCAGCCTGCCATGTTCAATGATTTCTTTTTTTGAATAGACCAGGGCGAAATATTCTTCGCGTTCCATCCTATCGTCCGGTACCGGGCGATTTCTTTTATTCTCGGGCACATCCTCGAAATAATAGCGCGATGTTTTCAGGGCCGGATATTTCTCCAGCAAATAATCATCGATCTGCAGCGGATCGTGGCCCGTCCTTCTGCCATACAGATCGTCGCGCGAGATGCCTGTAATGACGAGGTTTTTGATATTGCCCTTGGCCTCCTCATACGCCTGTTTGGTGGTGGAAAAATCCCCCTGGACGATCTGGTCGCCCGCCTTCAGCTTCCTGATCACGGCCATGCGTACGTAATCGCCCTGGATTTCCGTCACCTTGAGAATGAAATACTGGTTTTCCATGCTCTGGCTGCCGTTATGCCCGCGGCGCTTGCTGAAAACAAAGCTCCCCAGTTTCAAGGCATGCTCGGGCGTGGCGATGGCCTTTTTCCACAAATAGGGGTCCACCACCATGCGCTTGACGACATAGGCGGCGACCAGGGCGATGACAATGATGATCAGGGTCTTTTTCATGACCGGTCACCGTTTCGGCGTGCCGGCATACAGGTCGATGATGGTGCTGATGCCATCCTGGCACACCGAGCAGAAAGTCTCGCTGCGGTCGAACATGATGCACTGCATCTCGGGCCGGTAGAAGCCGGTCGACTCGTAATTGGCGCCCTCGAACGCGCCCACCGTATGGCGCTGCGGCGCCTTCGAGAACAGCTGTTCGGTATGCGCCAGGTCAGCCTTGAACAGGGCGCTCATTTCGCTTTCCGGGCGATTCGCGGCACGCAGGGCCGCGCGTTCCTTCTGGTATTCGCGGGCATGGCTGTCATAGGCTTCCTTGGGCCACGGCGTGGGCAGCGGCGTGCCGGCCTTCACATGGCTTTTCCATTTCAGCTTGGCCGGGTCGCGCAGCGCGGTGGCGTTCGGCTCCCATGGTTCCTGGCGTTCGCCATTCGATTGATACGCCACCGGCGAGGTGTAGTACTCGTCGGCCAGGCCGGCGAAATGGTGGCCGAATTCGTGCACGAACAGGTAGTTGGCCCAATCGTTATTGGCCGCCGCCGTGCTGAACTGGCCGAAGATGCCGCCACCGCCATAGGTGTCGTTATTGACGAGGATTTCGATGAATTCATACGGCGCGTACTGGGCCAGGTCGCGCAGCGCGCGGTTGTCGGTGGTCAGCACATAGCGCTCGCTGCCGAAAATATCGTAGCGCGTGCCCAGCGGCGATGCATGGTGCACGCCGGTCGACGGGCGCGACACGCCCGACTCCCGGGTCGGTGCGGCCATGGCCCACACATTGAAATCGTTGGCCCGCTCGCGAAACGGCGAGACGGTAAACAGATGGTCGGCCAGCTTGCGCGCGGTCGCCTCGAACTTGCCCATCTCCGCCGCCGTGTAGCCGTCACCCAGAATCAGCAGGTCGACCTTGTCACTTGATGCGCCGCTGACGCGGATCGGGATAGCCTTGACGGGCGCCGGCGGCTGCTGGCGGATCACGTCCTGTGCCTTCGGATCGACATCGGTAGACCAGACGATCGAAAACAGGCCGCGCTCGTCGCGCTTCAGGATGCGCACGCGCACCGGCTGCTCGGGCTGCGGGAAGCGTACCGACTCCTGGAAGGCGCGCGTGGTGGTTTTGGCTTCATCGGTGCTGCTCCACTCCCCGAAGATGGTGGAAAAACCGCGCGAGTACAGCACCTTGCCGCTCTTGATGTCGACCACTTCCACCATGTTCACGCCACGGTTGCTGTCGTCGATGGTGCGCGCCATGCTGCCCGGCCAGGGCAGGGGCTCGACCAGCACGCGCTCGACCGCGTAATGCTCGCCCAGCGCGTTGCCGCTGTGCTGGTAGTCGAGGCGCATGGTGGCCGGCTGCGCCGCCTGCACGATGGGCGCGGCACCGGCGGCCAGCGCCAGCGCACAGAGGAAGGATCGGATGGAGGTGAGCTGCATGGCATTCCTGGAAACTGAGTTGGACAAGAAATCGGCAAACATTCATCGTTCGCTGCGGCACATTGTAGCGACAAAGACCGCGGTTTTGATGGAAGAGCTTGCTACAATCGCGTGGCGATGGCCCGGTTTCAGGCCGTTTGAAACTGAAAGGTAATCACGTGACGCAAACCGACTTGTCAAACACGCCGCCGCCCGGCTTTCTGGACGGTGGTGGCGAGATGGGCGCCCTGATGCGCAGCCATGACTGGGCCGCTCACCCGATGGGCGTGCCCGAGCACTGGCCGTCGCTGCTGAAGTCGACCTTGCGCCTGCTGTTGACCAGCAATCACCCGATGTTCATCTGGTGGGACGACGATCTGTACCAGTTCTACAACGATGCCTACCGCCGCACCATGGGACCGGAGCGCCACCCGAGCGCCCTGGGCCAGCGCGGCGAGGAATGCTGGGCCGAGGCCTGGCATATCATCGGCCCGGACGTCGATGACGTGATGGCCGCCAGGGGCGCGACCTGGCATGAAAATGCGCTGGTACCGGTGACCCGCCACGGCCGGCGCGAAGACGTGTACTGGACTTATGGCTGCAGCCCGATCCAGGATGAAGAACGGGTGCTTGGCGTGCTGGCGATCTGCACCGACGTCACCGGCGAAGTGCGCGTGCGCGAAAAACTCAAGCAGTCCTACGTGACGGTGATCGATTCGATGGACGAAGGCCTGGCGGTGATCCAGATCATCGTCGACGAGGCGGGCAAGCCCGCCGACTACCTGTTTTTGGAAGTCAATCCGGCGTTCGAGCGGCAGACCGGCCTGGTCGACCCGGTCGGCAAGACCGCCAGGCAGCTGGTGCCGGACCTGGAACAGCGCTGGTTCGACATCTACGGCAAGGTGGGGCTGACGGGCGAATCGATCCGCTTCATGGAAGGCTCGGAGCCGATGAACCGCTGGTTCGACGTCTACGCGATCCGGGTCGGGCCGGCCGAGGAAAAAAAGGTCGCGCTGATGTTTCGCGACGTGAGCGAACGCACGCGCACCGAACAGGCGCTGCGCGAGGCGGACCGGCGCAAGGATGAATTCCTGGCGATGCTGGCGCATGAGCTGCGCAATCCGCTGGCGCCGATTTCGGCGGCGGCCAACCTGCTGCAGCTGGCCAGCACCGACCCGGCGCGCGTGCAGCAGGCCAGCGCCGTGATCGGGCGCCAGGTGCGCCATATCAGCGGCCTGATCGACGACCTGCTCGATGTCTCGCGCGTCACGCGCGGCATGATCCCTTTGGCGAAAGTGCGCACCGACGTCAAGCGCGTGGTGGCCGATGCGATCGAGCAGGTGCGCCCGCTGATCGAAAGCCGTGGCCACCGCCTGACCGTGCGGACCCCGGCAGCCTCGGCGCAGGTGGCGGGCGACCCGAAACGGCTGGTGCAGGTGGTGGCCAACCTGCTCAACAACGCCGCCAAGTACACGCCGCACGGCGGCGAGATCGCGCTGCAGCTCGACGTGGCGGACGGCCAGGTACAGCTGGTGATCATCGACAACGGCATCGGCATGACGGACAAGGTGCTGCAGCATGCATTCGAACTGTTCGTGCAGGCCGAACGCGAAACCGACCGCGCCCAGGGTGGCCTGGGCATCGGCCTGGCGCTGGTAAAAAGCCTGGTCGAGCTGCATGGCGGCGAGGTGGTGGCCGGCAGCGATGGCCTGGGCCTGGGCAGCCGTTTCACGATTTGCCTGCCGCATCTGCAGGAAGAAGCAGAGCGGCATCGCGCGCAGGCGACGGCCAGGCAGGAGCGCGGCGCCGGCTGGTCGGCGCTGCAGGTGATGGTGGTCGACGATAACGTCGATGCGGCCGAGATGCTGGCCATGTTTTTGGAAACCTCCGGCCACCGCGTCAGCATCGAACACCATGCGCTGCAGGTGGTGAACCGCGCGCAGGCGCTTGTACCCGATGTGTTCCTGCTCGATATCGGCCTGCCTGACCTGGACGGCTATGCGCTGGCGCGCCAGATCCGCGCGGTGCCAAAGCTGGCCGGCGCGGTGCTGATCGCGGTCACCGGCTACGGCGACGAGCAGGCCAGGCAGGAGGCCAGCGCGGCCGGCTTCGACCATCATTTTGTCAAGCCGATCGAGACCGCCAAGCTGATCGCGCTGCTCGACACCCTGGCGGTGGTTTGACGCTTATTTGTAGCGGTACAAGGGCTGGCGCAGCTGGATCGGGCGGATATCGAGCCGCAGTTTCAGCACCGAATACGCTTCCGCCTCGGTCGAGCTGTAGCCGACGCTGTTGACGGTCTTGCTGAACCTGAACTCGAAACCGAGGTCCGGATACGGGTCGCGCGGATTGCCGAAGGCGATGCCGATCGCTTCCTGCTGGGCGTTGTCGATCAGGTTTCCCATCAGGTCCAGCACGGCGTTGTTGCCGAGGATATCGTTGGTAAATACCGGTTCGCGCATGTCGGGCTGGTTCGGATCGAGCTTGTTGTCGGCCTTGTCCGGCGACGGGGTGAACACCTTGGTGATCAGGTTGAATTTGTCGCCCCGGTCGAGGTAGCTGATGGCGGCATTGCTGATATTGAAGTTCTTCACGCCCCGGTCGCTGATGGCGCCCGACAGGTCGATCAAGAGCGCGCCGCTGTAGCCGATCACTTCCACGTCGCGCTTGGCGTCGACGATCATGGCGCTGTTTTCATCGATACCGAGGCCGATGTGATAGCCCTTTTTCAGCATCACCGGGATCATGCGCGCAAAGCGGCCGCGCACCAGCAAGTGCTGGTCGACGAACACGTCGCTGCCGATAAAGCCAAGGCCAGGGGCGATTTCGCGGCCATCGGTGACGCCCATTTTCAGCATGTCGAGCACCGGGCGCGCATCGTAGAACATGGTGGTGCTCATGATGGCGGCACCGGCGCTGGAACCGGCGATCACGCCGCCGTTGCGGTAGACCGACCAGATGGCTTCCAGCGCCGCCGTGCGGCTGCCGTCCGGGCGCAGCAACGCCTGGGTGATGCGGCCCTGGTCGCCACCGGCAAAATAGATGCCGCTGGCCGACTTGATCTGGGTCACGATGGCCGGGTCTTCGGCCGCCTTGCGGTAGTCGCTATTGGCCAGTTTTACGCCGAGCGGCACGAAAAAGGCGTCGGCGCCATACTGATTCAGCTTGGCCATGATGCTGGCGCCCGATTTTTCAGGGTTGATCGAGGCGGACGCCATCACGGCGATGCGCGCGCCCTTGCCGCCGGCCAGGTCGACGATGCGCTGCCACACTTCCGCATTGTCGGCCCGCAGGCCGCCGCCGATGATCACCAGCGTGCCTTGCGGCGCAGTGGCCGGCACGGCTGGCGTGGCGGGCGCGGCAAACACGGCCTGCATGCCCGTGATGGCCAGCGCCACCGTCAGCACAAGGGCGGTGCACAATTTTTGAAACGGGATGGTGGTCGATTTCATGGTGCCTTTCAAATGCGATGAAAACGGCGCGCGCAACACGCGCGCCGCAGACTACAACTACCTTATTTGAAGCTATAGTTCGCGCTGGCATAAAAGCGCCGGCCGCGCGGATCCGTATAGGTTGGATCATACCCGGACAGGAAATAATAAGCCTGGTTCGAATACGGCGGGCTGGTATTGAACAGGTTCTGGATGCCCGCGCGCAGCTTGAACTGCTTGCTGAAAGCGTAGGCACCCGACATGTCCCAGAGTGTGTAGGCCTTGACCCGGTTGGCCGCCACCACGCTGCCATCGTCGATATTGATGGCCGAGTTCTGGTCCTTGTAGCCGGTCGAATAGGTATTCGACAGGCTGGCCGAATACGGGCCCAGGTCCCAGTCCAGCGTGATCGTATGGCGCCAGCGCTGCACCACGCCGTCGGTGACGAAGGCGTTCAGGTTGCTGATATAGGCGTCGCCGGGGCTGGTCTGGATTTTCGAGGCCAGCACGTAGGTGCCGCTCAGGTGGCCGCCGAAACGTCCCCACGCCGTTTTCACGCCGTGCAGATCGGCCGTCAGGTCGATGCCCGAGGCTTTTTGCCCGCCGCGGTTTTCCTTGCGCAGTTCAATGTAATCGATCAGGCCATCTTCGTCGCGGTGCACCAGGTCGCCGTACTTGGCCAGGTTGCCCAAGATGATGTCGTCGCCGATCTCGCTGATCAAGTTGGTGCGCTTGATGTTCCAGTAGTCGGCGCTGAAGGTCCAGTTTTTGCTCGGTTCGAGCACCAGGCCGGCCGAGAACTGGCGGCTGCGTTCCGGTTTCAGTTTGTCGTTGCTGTAGCGGCGCGTATCCCAGTTGTCGGCGCAGACGGAATAATCATTGCCCTCGTCGGCGCAGTAGACCGGGTCGGGCAGGGTCGCCGTGCTGCTGTAGACGGTCGGGCGGTGCAGGTCCGACATCGACGGCGCGCGGAAGCCCTTGCCGGCCGAGGCGCGCATCAGCAGCTGCTTGTTCGGCATGAAGGTCAGGCCGATCTTGGGGCTCAGTGCGCCGCCCACCTGCTGGTAATGGTCGTAGCGGCCAGAGAGTTGCGCTTGCCACTGCTTGGTGAACGGCAGCAGCAGTTCGCCGTAGATGGCCTGCACGTTGCGGCTGTCGCTGGTGGCCACGCCACCTTCGGGTGCCGCATCGTTGTTGATGTTGTCGCTCATCAGCAGGGCCGAGGGACGGAAATCCGTGCGCTCGCGCCGCACTTCGCCACCCACGGCCAGCGCCAGGTCGCCGCCTTTCATCGCCATCAGGGCGCGCGAAACCTTGAAGTCGAGCGAGTCCATGGTGCCGCGCGCATGGCGTACTTCGTCGTTGACCTGGATGCTGTCGAGCAGCGCACGACCGGCCGCACTCGATGGGCCGAAGGGGTTGATGCGGCCGTCGGCGATGCCTTCCAGCAGCTGGTCGTACAGCACATAGCCATGCGTGTCGCGGTCCTTGACCACGTTGACGCTGTGATTGAGCCCCACGTCGTAATCCCAGCCGGCCACGGTGCCGGTGGCGCCCACCACGTAGCGCTGGCTTTCGCTGGTCAGTTCGCTGGTGCGCATGCCCGCTTCATTGAGGCGCATGCGCAGTTCCAGTTCGCTGCCCACCGGCTCGCCGTCTTCGTCGAGCGCCGTGCCGAAGCCGGCGTTGGCCAATTGTGGCACCTTGCTGGCGTCGAGATAGCCGATCACGCGCGCCGACGAGCCCACGTAATAGCTGCGCGAACGGCTCAGCGCCGCTTCCGCATACAGCTGGTGGTCGTTATTGATCTTGAAGACGCCGCGCGTGAGCAGGTTCTGCTTGTCCGTCTTCGGATACAGCTCGGTGTCGCCCATGTAGTCATAGGTACAGGCATCGACGCCACCGGTACCGTTCGGCAGGTACAGATTGGCCGCCGGCGCGCAGTTCGGAATCGCGAAATTGATCTGGCGATTCGTGATCGGCTGGCCATTGAGGAGAAAACCGTTCGCCTGCAAATGGTCGCGCTGGGCGCTGCTGAGGCGAATATTGGCCGGGCTGGTAAAGCTCGACAGCAAATGCCCGAGGCGCTGCGGGATCTGCAAATTGGGAATGAACTTGCGCTGCGAGGTGCTGAGGCGATCGGTCTTCTGCACGTCCAGCACGGCAAAGACGTTGTAGCGGTCGGTGGCCAGGTCGCCGAAGCCGGCCGTGATGCTGGCCGTGCGCTTCCCGGCGCCTCCTTCATCGGTACGGCTGCCGTACACGTTCAGGTCCAGGCCCTGGTAATCCTTGCGCGTGATGAAGTTGATCACGCCGCCGATGGCGTCGGTGCCGTACAGGGCCGAGGCGCCGTCGAGCAGCACTTCCACCCGCTGCAGCGCGGCGGCCGGGATATTGTTCAGATCCACGCCGGTATCGTCGCCGGGCGAGGCAAAGTTGGCCATGCGCCGGCCATTGAGCAGCACCAGGGTCGACGAGGTGCCCACGCCGCGCAGGTTGGCGCTGTTGAAGCCGCGCTGGTCGCCGCCCACGTTGATGCTGGCGCCGTCCGTCAGGCCGCCGACGTTGGCCGACACGCGCGCCATCAGTTCGGCCGCCGTCGTCACGCCGGCTTTTTCGATGTCGGCGCGGGTGATGACCTGCACCGGCAGCGCCGTTTCGGACTCGAGCCGCTTGATGGCTGAGCCGGTGATTTCCACGCGGCGCAAGCTCGGGTCGATCTCGGCATCCAGAGTTTGCGCCAGCGCGCCGTGGCCCATGCCCAGCGCCGCCGTCATGCCCAGCGCGCCCAGCGCCAGGCGTACCGAGCGCGCCAGCTCGGATTCGCGCGGCACAGCGCGCCCGCTTCGATGTTCTACTTGCATTTGTATGCTCCCAATGGTGATCACCCTGAATTTTTATATGGACTGCTTTTTTTGCACTGCCCTGCTTTTATGATGCTGCTTTACTGCGGATTTCCTTGGGCCCTGCACGCCATGTTCGCCGCCATACAGATAGGCGGCGATCACATCGCTCAGGCGCGCGGCTTTTTCTACATTGCCCTTGTTCGACACCATCAGCGCCACGGCCAGCGCCTCGATCATGGCCAGCGCCGTGCTGGCGCTGCTGGGCAACACGGGATGGGTGCTTTGCGCAAACAAGGCATGGTCGGCCAGTTCGGCCAGCGGCGAGGCCGGCGAATCGGTCAGCGCGACGATATGCGCACCCCGGTCGCGCGCAAAGGCGGCCAGGCCGATGCAATCGAGCGTATAGCGCGGGAACGAGATCACCACCAGCACATCGTGCGCCGTCAGGTTGACCAGGTGGCCGGCCGCCACTTCCGAGCCGCCGATGCCGACCACTTCCACCACGTGCGGGCAGAACGGCTGCAAGTGCTGCACCAGCATGCCGGCCAGGTTGGCCGACAAACCAAAGCCCATCACATACACCACCTTGGCGCGCGTCAGGCGCCGCACCACCGCCTGCATCTGCGCCAGCGACAGGCCATCGGCGGTGGCGGCGATATTGGCGGCCGCGTATTCCAGGCTTTGCGTGACGGGCGAGGTGGCGCGCGCGCGATGTTCGATGGTGTGGCGCAGCTTGTCGACGGGCTGCAACAGCGACTGCAGAGTTTCGGCCATGGCGCCGCGCATGGCCGAATAATTCTTCTGGCCGATGTCGCGCGCAAAGCGGCTGATGGTGGCGGTGGAGACCTGGCAGCTGTCGGCCAGTTCCTCGATGCCGAGCGCGGTGACGCGCAGCTGGTTGCGCAGCAAATAGTCGGCGATCTGCCGGTGCGAAGTCGAACCGCTGCCCAGCACGCGCATCAGGGTCTGGCCCAGCGCAGACTGCGCAAACGCGGCATCCGGCGCATGGACGCCGGCGACGCTGGAGGCAGGACTGGCGGTTGACTTCATGGTGCTGGCGGCCTGTGTTTGGACATGCGAAAGACATGCGGCATCGCTCGGAAAGCGGCTGCTGGAATCCACTGTACTCATATCAAAAACAAAACTCAATGAATTTTTGTAAAAGGATTTTCATTTATTTACTTAGTGAAAATAATGCTACATAATCGACCAAAATCCATCCATTCTGCCCCGCTCTGGAGCGCATCATCATGCAAGTTCGCCAGCACACCATCTCCACGCCGCACGCCAGCGTTGCCTATCAATTGAGCAGCTTTCATTTTGGCGACGCGGCGACGAGCAGCCGCAGCGGCAAGAAAGTCTATATCCAGGCGGCCCTGCATGCGGACGAAGTGCCGGGCATGCTGGTGGCGCAATTTTTGCGGCGCGAACTGCTGGCGCTGGAAGCGGCCGGCAAGCTGCTGGGCGAAGTCATCCTGGTACCGGCGGCCAATCCGATCGGCCTGGCGCAAGCCATCCACGGTGCGCCGTTCGGCCGCTTCGATCTGTCGACCGGCATCAATTTCAACCGCGCCTACCGCCATGTGGCCGATGAGCTGAAAACCACGCTCGACGGGCAGCTGGGGCCGGACACGGGCGCCAACGTGGCGCTGATCCGCCAACAGGCGCTTGCCTCCGTCGCCTCGTGGGAGCCGCGCACCGATGCGGAAACCCTGAAAAAAACCCTGCTCGGCATGGCGATCGACGCCGACATCGTGCTCGACCTGCATTGCGACAATGAGGCCGCCCTGCACCTGTACACCGGCACGCCGCTGGCGGCGCAACTGGCGCCATTGACGGCGCTATTGGGCGCGCGCGCGGTGCTGCTGGAACTGGCGGCCGGCGAGGAGCCGTTCGACGAAGCGTGCAGCCGCCTGTGGTGGGACCTGGACAGCCACTTCCAGGGCCGCTACCCGATCCCCGCCGCCTGCCTGTCGGTAACGGTGGAACTGCGCGGCGAAGTGGAAGTCAATTATGCGCTGGCCGAACAGGACGCCCGGGCGCTGTTGCGCTTCCTGGCCATCGAAGGCGTGCTCGATATGCCCGGCGCGGCCGACGACCTGCCGACGCCGCAATGCGTGCCGACACCGCTGGCCGGCGTGGAGCCGATCCTGGCGCCGCATGCGGGCGTGCTGGTGTATTTGCGCGACATGGGCGACGTGCTGGCGGCCGGCGACGCGGTGGCCGACATCATCGACCCCGTCAGCGGCGACACCACCACCCTGCGCTGCACGGTGGCCGGCGTGTTCTTCGCGCGCAGCGCGCACCGCCATGTGCTGCGCGGCATGAACGTCGGCAAGGTGGCAGGTGCAATTGCCTACCGCGGCGGCAGCCTGCTGAGCCAATAAGAAGACCACACCCATGAAAAAATCGTTCAAGCTGCCCAATACCTTCGTGCTGTTGTGCGGCATCCTGGCCATGATCGCGCTGGCCACCTGGCTGGTCCCGGGCGGCAAATTCGACACCCAGCTGGTCAACGGCAAGCAGCTGATCATCCCCGGCACCTTTCACTACGTCGACAACAAGCCGCAGGGCCTGGCCGCCTTGATGATGTCGCCCATCAAGGGCTTTGTCGATGCCAGCCTGATCATCGGTTTCGTATTGATCGTCGGCGGCGCCTTTGCGGTGCTGCAGAAAACCGAAGCGTTCGACTCCCTGATCAAGGCCATCGCCAAGGCCCACACCAGTTCGCGCTTCGTGCGCGCCGCCATCATCCCGGTCTTCTTCACCATGTTTTCGCTCGGTGGCGCCACCTTCGGCATGAACGAGGAAGCGATCCCCTTCATCCTGATCTTCGTGCCGCTGGCGCTGGCGCTGGGCTACGACACCATCACCGGCGTCTCGATTCCGTTTCTCGGTTCGCAAGTGGGTTTTTCCGCCGCCTTTCTGAACCCCTTCAATGTCGGCATCGCGCAGGGCATCGCCGGCGTGCCGATCTTTTCCGGCATCGGCTACCGCCTGATCGTCTGGAGCATCGCCACCGCGGTCAGCATCCTGTTTTTGATGTGGTACGCGGCGCGCATCAAGCGCCATCCTGAAAAAAGCCCCACCTATCTGCTCGATATCGAAAAGCGCAGCGAACACACGATGGACCTGGACAGCTTCGCCGGCATGACGCGCACCCACCGCGCCGTGCTGTGGATCTTCCTCGGCACCCTCTTGACCATGGTGGTCGGCGTGGTCAAATACGACTGGTTCATCGACGAAATCGCCGCCCTGTTCCTGGTCATGGCCATCGTGGTGGGCCTGGTCGGGCGCCTGGACGCCGACAGCCTGGTCGCCTCTTTCGTGCAGGGCGCGCGCGACATGGTCGGCGTGGCGCTGGTGATCGCCCTGGCCCGCGCCACCATGATCCTGGCGCGCGACGCGCAGATCATCGACACCATGCTGCATGCGCTGACGCCGCTGGTAGCGTCATCAAGCCCCGTGTTCGCCGCACAGAAAATGTTCTTCATGCAGACCGTGATCAACTTCTTCATCCACTCCGGCAGCGGCCAGGCGGCGCTGACCATGCCCATCATGGCGCCGCTGGCGGACCTGGTCGGCGTGACGCGCCAGACGGCGATCCTGGCATTCCAGTTCGGTGAATTCACCACACCGATGATCCCCACCTCCGGCATCACCGTCGGCGTACTGGCGCTGGCGCGGGTGCCATGGATCACCTGGGCCAAGTGGATGATCCCGCTGCAGCTGATCTACCTGGTACTGGCCTTGCTGTTGCTGATACCGCCTTGTTTGATGCATTGGCAGTGAAAAATTAATAGATATAATTCCAGCCCCATAAATTTTCACGTTTATGGTCATAAATATATAAACATATAAAAATTATTATTTCAGGAGTAGCAATGGCAATTTATGCAGTTGGGGCGTACCATGACAAAGATGTTAGCAGCAAGTTCATTTCCAATAATATTGCCGGCCCGGGATGGGATATTGAAGAAGCCCCAGAACTTAATCAATTCTTGCGCTCATTGAAGGTTGGCGATATTATTTACATAAAATCTTATTCGCCATCCAGCCCTGATATTAATGTCAAGGCAATAGGAGTAATAAAAGATGAAATTATTATTGAAGATAGCTCTATTGTATCAATTGGAAGAAATATAATATGGGTTATCAAAGAAGGTTTTCGAATTCCAAAGCCAGCTGAAAAAAATAATGTCCGCTTAAATACAATGTATGAAGAATTTCACCCAATAGTACAATCTAAAATATTGAAAAAACTTTTCGGGCCGGAAGATAAATAAAATAAATTTTTCAATTTTTACATTAAATCTAACTACCTATAATTTAATCAACAAGGAAGAAAATGGATCTTCAAGATATCGTCCAACTCATTAAAAACGTTGCAGAAGAGCAAGGATATGCCACCACAAATGGAGAGGTAAAGTTCCAAGTTTTTATTGATAAACATAATGCAGTAGCCTTCGAAATTTGGGCAAATAACTCTTCAGGCTACGTCCAAGTACATCAATGGGAAGAGGAAAATGAAGGCAAATATGGCCGCGGCGTGTACTCACTTCGAAGTTACAGTGATGCCGTGCAATTTTGCAATATTATGATTGCCAGTGCAGCGCTACGTGCCAGACGCTCGGCGTAACACGAGATCAGTAAAGGCTGCTGACAAAAGTAGAAATGGGATTGATCAATTCCGCAAGAATTCGTAATGCAAACGCCAATGACATTACTGGCTAAAAGCATATATTTAACTTGTAATTATAGTCAGTAGCCTCACTCATGCCCTATATCCAACCCAGCAACTCTGCCCAGCTGACCTACGGTGGCGTCGAATACGCGAACTTATATTGCTGCGGCGATGTAGACTTGGTTTTCCTGCGCTGCCCTGCCTGCGGTCATCTCGGTGCAGTGTCATAAGGGTGAGACCTAATATGTCGATCTGGCGGATACCTAGCGCCCAATATCGACGATGAGTCGGCGGTCGAAATAAGCAATATGTACTGCCCGACTTGGGCGTGGAACGTCTGGCCAAGGTGGCGGCGATGAGTGTGCGCAATTTCGCGCGCGTGTTTACGCGCGACGCGCAGATAACGCCAGCCCAGTTCGTCGAGCGCTGCCGGATCGACGCGGCGCGCGTGTTGCTGGAAACGGGCACCCAACCGCTGAAGACGGTTGCGCACCACTGCGGCTTTGGCACCACCACCAGCATGCGCCTTGCCTTCGGCAGGCATCTGGGGATAACGGCACAACAATACCGCTTGAATTTCGGCGCGTTCGCCGACGTTGCCAGGCCTTGAGCCATCTATTTCAAGCAATTCACGGCAAACCAATTGGTGATACCGAATGGCTTCTCATCAGCAACATGATCTTACCCATCCAAGGGCGGCACTGCGCCTTCTTCCAGCGTCTTGAGCAAGCGCGCGCGGCGGCGCTCAAGATCGACGATCTGGCGCTCGATTGCGGCCAGCCGCTTGCGCTGGGCATCCGAGGTTTCCGGACATGACAGCGCACCCTCGATCATCAGCATGCAGTCCGGGAAAGAACGGATGTCATCCAGACTGAAGCCGGTCGCGATCATGCGTTGAATTTGTCTGACCTGAGTGACGGCAGCGATCGTAAAAGCGCGATAATTATTATTCGCGCGGATGGATTTCAGCAGGCCATGGTCATCATAATGACGGATGGAGCGCACGCTGGCGCCGGTTTGCAGCGCCAGTTCGCCTATGCTCAGCAGAGTTGCGGGAAGGGATGTCGTCATCCAAAAATCATACCATTTTTCGCTTGACCCTCACATTAGTGTCAGGCTTGAGACTGTGATCCTTTCCAATGATCCTGGAGTCAGGCATGTTCCACAAACCCTTGTCCCGCAATCTTGTTCGTCGCTGCCTTGCCGGCATGGTAGCGCTTTCCGCCATGCTTTTCATGGCATCCTCCGCGCTCGCGGCATCCAGAAACTATACCGTGACGGCACCGGACGGCGTCACGCTGGCGGTACAGGAATCGGGCAACCCGCAGGGCACGGCTGTCGTGCTGATTCACGGCTTGCTGGGCAGTCGCCTGGACTGGGATGCCCAGGTGGGCAGCGTCGATCTGCAGCGCTACCGCATGATTACTTATGACCTGCGTGGCCACGGCTTGTCTGGCAAGCCAACCGAGCCGAAGGCCTACAGCGATGGCCGGCGCTGGGCAGACGATCTGGCCACCGTGATCAAGGCATCGGATGCACGCCACCCTGTGCTGGTCGGCTGGTCACTCGGCGCTGCGGTGATCTCGAACTATTTGGCGGCCTATGGTGACAGCCAGATTGGCGGCGTCTTGTATGTCGATGGCGTAATCGAGTTTAAAGCCGACCAGATTGCGTCGCATCCAGCCGTTTATCGCGACATGGTCTCGCCTGATTTGAAGACGCACCTTGATGCCGTGCGCACATTCCTCGGCCTGTGCTTCCATATCAAGCCTGACCAGGACACCGCAGCGCGACTGCTTGCCAATGCCGCCATGGCCTCTTGGGACATGCAAAGCGCCGTGATGTCGATGACGATTGCCGCGTCCGAGGGCCTGAGCAAAACCAAAATACCGTTCCTTCTGCTGTATGGAGAGCGCGATGCTCTGGTGAATGCTGGCGAGGCGATCGCCCGTGTAAAAGAGCTTGTGCCGGGCGTTCGCACTATGCTGTACGCGAATTCAGGCCACACGCCTTTCATCGAGGAGCCAGCCCGTTTCAACCATGACTTGGCCGCTTTTATCGATCACGCAGCGGCGCAACACTAGAAAACGTGGCATGTCGATCTGACCGATACCAGCCGATGGAGAGCAGCTTTTTGTCTGGTGGCGATGAGTGGCTGACGTGTTCGAGCTGCGGCGTGCCGTTCGAGGACTTCTGTTATCTGATGGAAGGGGTGGTGGACAAGTACCTGGCGACTGTCGTGCAGGTGATCGATGCCGGCCATGGCCGGCATCTGGCGCACCATCTGCGGGAGCAGCATGGGGCGGTGCTGACGCCGTCAAGTTAGCGTCCTTTTCACCCCTAACGCAGATACTGGGGTCGGACCCTCAGGGTCCGACCCCGGCACTTTCGCCGTTCGGGGTAAGCGCGATTCTTTTAAACCATTACCACATGATCACGCGCTGCTCGGGCGGCAAGTACATGGCGTCGCCCGGCTTGATGCCGAACGCTTCGTAGAAACCAGGCTGGTTCATCACGGTGCCCTTGGCGCGGAATTCGCCGGGTGAATGCGGATCGCTCTTGATCTGCGCGATCGCCGCTTCAGGGCGCAGCTTGGCGCGCCATTTCTGGGCGAAGCCAATATATAAACGCTGCTCGCCGGTCAGGCCGTCGATCACCGGTGAAGGCTTGCCACCGAGGGAACGGCGATAGGCGTTATAGGTCAGCGACAGGCCGGAGTTGTCGCCGATGTTTTCACCCAGGGTCAGCTCGCCGTTGATGTGATAGCCGGGCACCGGGCTGTAGGCGCCGTACTGCTTGACCAGGCCTGCGGCGCGCGCCTTGAAGGCGGTGCGGTCTGCCGCCGTCCACCAGTTGCGCAGGCGGCCGTGGGCGTCGTACTGGCTGCCGGAGTCGTCGAAGGCGTGGCTGATTTCATGGCCGAAGGTGATGCCCAGCAGGCCGTAGTTGACCGCGTCTTCCGCTTTCACGTTGAAGAATGGCGGCTGCAGGATCGCGGCCGGTATCGTGATCGAGTTCAGCGCCGGGCTGTAGCTGGCGTTGACGGTTTGCGGCGTCATCGACCATTCGTCGCGGTCGACCGGTTTGCCCAGTTTGTCCAGGTTGTTCTGGCGGCCCCAGGCGCGTGCGGCGCGCACGTTGGCGATCAGGTCGTTCGGCTGGGTTTTCATGCTGCTGTAGTCGCGCCATTTTTCAGGATAGGCGATCTTCGGCTTCAGGCCGGCCAGCTTGAGCTGGGCTTCCTTCTTGGTCTCGGGGCTCATCCAGTCCAGATTGTCGATGCCTTCCTTGAACGAGGCGACGAAATTGTCGAACATGGCCATCACGCGCGGCTTGGTTTCAGGCGGCAGGTACATTTCCACATAGCGCTTGCCAACGGCGTCGCTGATGGCGTTGTCGGTAAAGCGCAGCGCCAGCTGCCACTGCGGTTCGCTTTGCGGCACGCCGCGCAGCACCGTGCCTTCGAAGGCGAAGCGCTCCTTGACGGTGGCGCTGTCCAGGTAGGACGCATAGCTTTCGACGATGCGCCAGTTCAGGTAGCTCTTCCAGGATTCCAGCGGAATCTCGGCCACGGCTGCCGAGAAGCCGGTGAAAAAGCTGGGCTGGCGCACCACGGCGGACGATGCTTTCGGCGACAGGCCGGCGGCCGTAAAGTAGGCTTTCCAGTCAAACGCCGGCGCCAGCTCGGCGAATTGGTCGAAGGCGACGCGGTTGTACGACTTGACCGGATCGCGCATCTGCACGCGGGTCCATTGCGCAGCGGCCAGGCGGGTCTCGATATCGAGCACCTGGGCGGCATGCGCGGCGGCGGCCTTGTCGCCGCTCATGGCCAGCATGGTCTCGACATGCTTCTGGTATTTGGCGCGCACGGCCGCCAGCTTGGCGTCGTCGTCCTTCAGGTAGTAGTCGCGGTCGGGCAGGCCCAGGCCGGACTGGCTGACGTTGACCGTGTAGTTTTCGGGGTCTTGCGCATCGGGGGCGACACCGGCCGAAAACGGCGTCTGGATGCCGCTGCGTTGCAGGAAAGCGAACAGCGCCGGCAGGTCCTTCTTGTCCTTCACGGCCGCCACGCGCGCCAGTTCGACGCGCAGGGGCTTGAAGCCGGCGGCGTCGCGCGCCTTGTCATTCATGAAGCTGGTGTACAGGTCTGCGATCTTGTGCGTTTCGCTGCCGGCCTTGCCGGGGTTCTTGACGGTGGCGTCGATCAGGGCGCGCAACTGGCCCTGGGCGATTTCGCGCAATTCGATATACGTGCCCCAGACCGATTTGTCGGCCGGGATTTCGGTGTTGCGGGTCCAGATGCCGTTGACGTAGGCGTAGAAATCGTCTTGCGGACGCACTGCCGTATCGAGCGTTTTCATGTCGATGCCCGAAACGGGAGCGGCGGCATTGGGGGCTTGCTGGGCATGCAGCGAGGGTGTGGCGAGAACGAACAGGGCGCAGCAGGCGGCGCTGATAAGCGAACGATGCACGAAGATTCCTTTGGTTGTGAGTGAGACTTCCTGTTGACGAGCATGCTGGGTACAGACACGCAAGCGCAGGATTATACTCACAGACGGGTGCTGCATTGCAGCAAGATCAAAGGCGGGATCGCCACTTTTTTGCGCTGGCGGTGCGCGCTGGCGAAGATGACTGGCATTGCTGTCAACAGGGCTGGAAAGAACCGGGGGCGCCGCCCGTCCTGACTGCCGGTGATGAGGTACTGCGATGTGCTGCTGATGCGGTTGCGGGTACTGCGTGCTGCATGGTGCTGCCGCGCTTACAGCACGGCTTTTTCTGCGGCGCTCAAGCGCTTGGCGCTGACGTAGACCACATGCGTGACATCGGCGCTGGCAACCACGCTCGCCGGCGCGGCGCGGAACTTCGGTACCGAGGCGGTGGCGATGCTGGTGGCGGCGGCGATGGCGATGATGGCGACGAAGATGGCTTCCATGTTTTTGGCGATGTTCATGATGATGTCCTTTGAGTAAGTGGTTCGGTGGCTTGTGTGCTGCGATGATTGAACTTTAGGCGCATCGCCCCACAAGCACCACCGGATTGCGACCAACTGCGCAAAAGGCGGGACAGAATACAAACAGCAGGGATGGAACGGTTTTCATTGCCTGGCCCACGTACCAATGCGAACGGCTCTTCAGCGCTGGTAAATATCGGGCACATATTTCTCCATCAGCGACTCCGGCCGCAGCGGCGCCGTAAACCCGTGGCGCGCATACAGGCCGTGGGCGGTGCTGGTGGCCAGCATGAAGCGGCGCAGGCCCTGCAGGCCGGGATGCGCCATGACGGCGTCCATCAGCTGCTTGCTGTAGCCCCTGCCGCGGTATTCTTCCAGCACATACACGTCGACCAGGTAGGCGAAGGTGGCGTAATCCGTGACCACGCGGGCGAACGCCACCTGGCGGCCGTCAAGCAGGCCGCCAAAGCACAGGGAATGGTCGATCGCTCGCTGCACCGTGGACAGCGGAATGCCGATGGCCCAAGTCGATTGCGTGCCGAGAAAATGGTGGATCGCCGGAACGTCGAGTTCCGTCTTGTCGGTGGTGATCTTGAAGGATGACATTGCGCTGGCCCGGTTGTCGTTGAAAACACGATCATCGGCCATTCTGGCGCTGCTGTCACCAGGGCTGGAAAGAACCGGGGGCGCCGCCCGTCCTGACTGCCTGTGATGGGGTCTTGCGGTGTACTGCGGATGCTGTTGCGGGGACTTCCTGCTGCATGGGTGAGCCGCTTACAGCGCGGCTTTTTCTGCGGCGCTCAAACGCTTGGCGCTGACGTAGACGGTGTGCATTGCGCCCGCGTCGATGCTCGCAACCACGCTCGCCGGCGCGGCGCGGAACTTCGGTACCGAGGCGGTGGCGATGCTGGTGGCGGCGGCGATGGCGATGATGGCGACGAAGATGGCTTCCATGTTTTTGGCGATGTTCATGATGGTGTCCTTTGAGTGAGTGGTTCGGTGGTTTGTGTGCTGCGATGATTGAACTTTAATCGTATCGCCCCACACGTACCACCGGATTGCGACCAACTGCGCAAAAGGCGGGACAGAATACAAAAAGCTGCGATGAAGCGCGGCGATGGAATACTCACCTCATGCACCGGCTGCTCAGGCCAGCGCCGCGCGCCCATGGGCCAGCTGGCTGGCCACCAGGGCGACCCTGGCGCCCAGGTGGGCGCATGTGGCCAGGTCCGCCGGAGTGGCGGTAATGTCCGCAGGCTGGTCGGCATCTGACTGCGCGGCGGCGCCGATAAAGAAGCCGTGGCGGTTCAGGCTGTCTTCGGTGGTGGTCGAGCGGTTATGTCCGGACTGCAGGCCGAGATTGACCCAATGCATGCCATGCTGGGCGGCGAAGATCGCCAGCTGCTGCAGGGTCTGCAGCTTGTCGCCGGAGCGGCTCGCCGCATTCGTGAAGCCGGCCGCGACCTTGTGCTGCCACTTCTGCGCAAGAAATGCATGCTGCGAGCTGTCGTCCATGAACTGCTTGAACGCCGCCGAGGCGCTGCCCATGTAGGTGGGGCAGCCAAAAATAATGGCGTCGACGCGCTCCAGGTCTTGCCAGTGCGAGTCAGCCTGTTCCACGCTGACCAGCAGGACATCGGCGCCGGCCTGTTCGGCGCCATGTGCGACGGCCCGGGCGAAACGTTCGGTATGGCCATAGCCGCTGTGATAGACGACAGCGAGCCGCACCTTGATGTGAGTGCTCATGTTTTTTCCTTTGAATGGTTGAATAAATGGATCGGGCCGCAGCCCGCTCAGATAGTTTGCGGAACCGACCGCAGTTTGTCGGGATTGCGCATGATGAAGACCGCCACCACCTTTTCACCGTCGACGATAAAGGACTGCGCCGATTCGAGCTTGCCGGCCACATAGCGCAGCAGGCCCGGTTCGCCGTTGATCAGGGCGGTGCGATAGCGTACTTGCGCCGGGAACTGGTGCTCCAGCGACCAGTAGACGCCGGCGACCCGGCCCGCGCCTTTCAGCACATGGAGGAAGGAGTTCACCTTGCCGCCGCCGTCCGCCACCAGTTGCACGTCGTCGGACATCAGCGCGCGCATCGCCGCGCGGTCGCCCTTGCTGGCGGCCTCGGTAAATTTCGCCAGCAGCTCGCGGTGCGCATCCTTGGGCACCGTAAAACGGGGGCGCTCCTGCCGCACCCGCACCTGGGCGCGATGGGCCAGCTGGCGGCAGGTGGCTTCGGACTTGCCCAGCACCTCGGCGATTTCCGCATAATCTGCGTCGAACACATGGCGCATCAGGAATGCCGCGCGTTCGTCGGCGGACAACCGCTCCAGCGCCCACATGAAGGCGAACGACACATCGCTGGCCAGTTCCACCGCGCTTTCCGGGGTGTTTTCGTCCAGCTCGACCAGCGGTTCGGGCAGCCACCAGCCGACATAGGTCTCGCGGTCCGCCTTGCTGGTGCGCAGCCGGTCGATGGCCAGCCGCGTCACCACCGACACCAGCCACGCTTCGCAGGAGTGGATCTGCGTTTTGTCATTGGCATGCCAGCGCAGCCAGGCGTCCTGCAGCACATCCTCGGCATCGGCGCGCACGCCCAGCATGCGATAGGCGATCGAAAACAGCCTTGGGCGCAGCGCCGTAAAGAGGGCCAGGTAGTCGGTGTCGGTGTGATGATTCATGGTGATGGTCTTGTTTCCCAATACTACATTGATCGGCGGGTGTTTAGAAACCTGGCGCCGGCTCTTCCGGGATCTGGTTGCGCAGCGACAGATTGAGCACGTTCCAACCGCGAATCGCGGCGATGGCGTAGGAGAGTTCGACCACTTCGTTTTCATCGAAGTGCTCGCGCAGTTCGCGATAGGCGGCGTCGGTATCGTCGCGCTGCGGCAGCGCATTGACGGCTTCGGCCCAGGCCAGCGCGGCGCGTTCGCGGGCGCTGAAGAACGGCGCTTCGCGCCAGCCGGCAATCGCGTTGAGGTGACGCGGCTCGGCGCCCTGCTTGAGCAGGAAGCGCCAATGCATGTCGACGCACACGCCGCAGCCGTTGATTTGCGACACGCGCAGGTTGACCAGCTCGAAAATGCGCTCGCCGATCGCACTCTGGCTGACCGACTTCGACAGATTGATCATCGCCTTGAGCGAATTGGGGGCGAGCGAGAAGAAAGGCAGGCGGGCGGTATGGGACATGATGACCTCTTTGGTTGATGGCTGACCGCGCACCATGCGCCGGTCATAGTTATTAGACGTGCGGCGCCAGTGCGTTGTGACAGCTTGCGTCAATTTTTTTCCTTGCCACACCTGCTACAAATGTGGCATGCTACATTTGTGACATGCTACAAATGTAGCTAAACTTATCAACAAGGAAAAACATGCTGTCATTCGCACGCAAATGGATACTGGCCGGCCTGCTGTCCAGCGCCGCCTTCACGCACCCGGCGCTGGCCGCCGCCACCGATTTCGACGGCATGGTCACAGTCGGCCAGCACCAGCTGCAAGTGGCGCAGGCGGGCCAGGGGCCTTATACCGTCGTCTTCGAAGCGGGCTTTGCCAGCGACCAGTCGGTATGGCGCAAGGTCGCGCCGGAAATCGCAAAAAAGGCTGCGGTGCTGGTCTATTCGCGCGCCGGCTACGGCAAGTCGCCGGCGCGCACGCAGCCGCTGACGCTGGAACAAAGCGTGGCCGAACTGGCCGGCGTGCTCGAAGCGCGCAAGGTGCAAGGCCCGCTGATCCTGGTCGGCCATTCGTATGGCGGTTTCCTGATCCGCTATTTCGCCGCCACCCATCCGCAGCAGGTTGCCGGCATGGTGTTCGTCGACCCGGCCGATGAAGGCTTCGAGTCCGTCCTCAAGGGCATCGACGCGGCGCGCGTGCGGCAGGACCAGCAGATGCTCGCCTCCAGCATTCCGCCCAAATGGCAGGGCGAGCTGCAAACCATCCAGGCCCTCCTCGATGCAGGCACATTGCCGGCCATGCCGGCGCTGCCCGACGTGCCGGCGGTGCTGATCACCTCGGTGCAGGCGCGCGCCGGTTCCGACTTTTTTCAAGAGACACCGGAGGTCATCAAGCTCAAGCGCCAGCGCCACGCCGCCTTCCTCAGCCAGTTTTCCAGCGGCGCACACGTCTTCACGCCCAACAGCGGCCATGGCATCCAGCGGCAGGAGCCGGAGCTGGTGATCAATGCGATCGAGCAGGTGATGACATTGGCCACGCAGGGCGCGGCGCGCCTGGCCAAAGAGAAAGCAGCCGGTGCTGGCGTACAATAGCCAGCATCTTTTACCAGCAGAACCAGCGTTGAAACCATGATGAAAAAAGCCCCCGCATCGACCAGCGTCACCGAGACGCAAGGCCTGGACAACTTGGCGCCGCGCGAGCGCCAGGTGGTCGAATGCGTGTACCAATTGCGGGAAGCCACCGCGGCGCAGGTCCAGGAGGCACTGGGGCCGGACCTCAGCAATTCGGCGGTGCGCGCGATGCTGGGGCGGCTGGAAACCAAAGGCTTGCTGCAGCACCGGGTCGACGGCCAGCGCTATCTGTACAGCGCCGTGGCGCCGCAGGCGCAGGTGCGCGAATCGGCCTTGAAAAAACTGGTCGGCACCTTCTTCAACAATTCCAAGGCCAGCGCCGCAACGGCCTTGCTCGGCATGTCGGGCAAACTGAGTTCGGAAGAACTCGACGACCTGGAAGCGATGATTGCAAAGGCGCGCAAGGAAGGCCGCTGATGGCGGGAACCGATCTGGCCCAGCTTCTGCTGAAGCATGGCTTGACGGTCCTGCTGCTGCTATGCCTGCTGCGGCTGCTGGTGCGGGCATCGGCGGCGCGCCGCGTGTTTGCCGCCCGCTGCGGCCTGGTGGCGCTGCTGCTGATGCCCCTGTTCTGGCTGTCGCTGCCGCCGATGCCGCTCACCATGCCGCTGGCCGTGTCGGCCCTGTTTGACCCGCCGCTGGTGATACCGGCCAGCGTGACGCAGGCCGACGTGCCCGTACTGCGTGAGGCCATCGCCCTGCCCTCGCGCGCCACCAGACTCGGGCGCTGGCTGCTGGCCGTCTACGCCATCGGCGTGCTGTGCCATCTGCTGCGCCTGGCGCTGAACCTGCGGCAGCTGCGCCGGTCCGCCGCTGCCGCGCAGGTGGTCGACGCGCCAGCATGGAACGCCGCGCTGGCAAAACTGCGCCAGTCCATGGGACTGCGCCGCCAGGTCGCCCTGCTGGTGTCCGATTCGGCGTCTTCGCCCTGCAGCTGGGGCTGGCGGCATCCCGTCATCGTGCTGGACCGGCACAGCCTGGACAGCGCCGATCCGGGCGCCGTGCTGGCCCACGAACTGGCCCATGTGCGCGCGCATGACTGGCCGATGCTGATCCTGGCGCGCATTCTGCTGGCACTGTACTGGTGGCACCCGCTGATGTATCCGCTGCTGCGCACCCTTGAACACGATACCGAATGCGCGGCCGACGATGCCGTGCTGGCGGCAGGTAGCAAGCCATCGCACTATGCGCACACGCTGCTGGCGGTGTCGCGCCATGCCTTCGGTGGCGATGCCGCAGGGACGGTTGAAAACCATATCGCCAGTCGTGGCGCCATGCTGCGCAAGCGTATCGCGGCGCTGCTGGAAGCGCATCGCCCGCGCGGCCGGGTGACAGCCTTGCAATGGTGGAGCGGAACGCTGGCGACAGTGGCGCTGCTGTGCGTGCTCGGCAGCCTGCAGCTGCGCGGCGAACAGGTGCTGTGGCCGGACCAGCTGGTATCCGTGCCGATGACGAGCCCGGAGCCGCTCGGCTTCCTCGAAACGCTGGACAATCCGAATTTCTCCCAGCTGGCCGCCGCCATGCGCGCCGGGGATTTTTCGCTGCGCCATGCAGTGCAGGTGGCATCGTTCCGCCAGCGCGCCGCCATCCCGCCAGTCCTGCGGCTGTTGCGTTATGAGTCACCCGTGGTACGGCGGCTTGCCGTCTGGGCCCTGGGCGAAATGCGTTTTCCTGAAACGGCAGCCGCCGTGGCGGCGCTGCTGGCCGACCCCGATGCAGCGGTACGCGCCGAAGCGGCCGGCGCCCTGGGCGACATGGCAGAGACACGCTGGCTGGCGCCGATGATCGCCATGCTGAACGACCCGCATGCCGTAGTGCGCGCACGCGTCGCGCATGCGCTGGGTGATTTGCAGGCCACCGCCGCCATCCCCATGCTGCGCCAGCACCTCGATGACCCGGATCCGGAAGTGGCTGATGAAATGCGCTGGGCGCTGGCGGAAATGCGCTAGTAGGCTGCGGGAACGCTTACAGCGCGGCTTTTTCTTCCGCGCTCAGGCGCTTGGCGCTGACATAGACCACGTGGGTGGTGACGGCATCGGCGCTGGCAGAGGCATGGGCGACCGCTTTCGGCACAGAAGCGGTGGCCATGCTGGCTGCGGCGGCAACGGCGATGACGGCGATAACGATGGCTTCGATGTGTTTGGCGATGGTCATGATAGCTCCCTTGGGATCGGTGGTTGTGTGCTGCGATGATTGAACTGTAGACGCAGTGCCCGCCACTCGCCACCGGATTGCGACCAAACGCGCAAATCGCGGAACAGAATACAAACCGTCCTGACGAAACGCAGAAATGGCGGAAAAACCCGCTACAGGCCGCATTTTGATGCGTGCAAGCCCCATTTCCGGCCCTCCCGACCCTGTCTGCGCCCCTAAAAGCCCTGATGCAGGCCAACCTTGTTTATAATCGCCGTACACTAAAGGACCTCTTTCATGACTGATCAATTCTCCAAAAAGGGCGAAGCCTGGTCGGCCCGGTTTTCCGAACCGGTCTCGGACCTCGTCAAGCGCTATACCGCATCCGTATTTTTCGACAAGCGCCTGGCGCTGTTCGATATCGAAGGTTCGCTGGCCCATGCGGAAATGCTGCATGCGCAAGCCATCATCAGCCCCGCCGATTACGCTGAAATCGTCCGCGGCATGACGCAGATTTCACAGGAAATCGCCGCCGGCCAGTTCGAATGGCTGCTGGACCTGGAAGACGTCCACCTGAATATTGAAAAACGCCTGACCGAACTGGTGGGCGACGCCGGCAAGCGATTGCACACGGGCCGTTCGCGCAACGACCAGGTGGCGACCGACATCCGCCTGTACGTGCGTTCCGCGATCGACGACATCACCGCCCTGCTGGCCACCTTGCGCAGCGCCCTGACGGACCTGGCCGAGCAGCACGCCGACACCATCATGCCGGGCTTTACCCACATGCAGGTGGCGCAGCCGATCACCTTCGGCCACCATATGCTGGCGTATGTCGAGATGTTCGGCCGCGATGCCGAGCGCATGGCCGACACCCGCAAGCGCGTCAACCGCTTGCCGCTGGGCGCGGCCGCGCTGGCCGGCACCACCTTCCCGATCGACCGCCTGCGCGTGGCGAAGACGCTGGGCTTTGACGACGTCTGCCACAACTCGCTGGACGCCGTGTCGGACCGCGATTTCGCCATCGAGTTCTGCGCCGCCTCCGCCGTGCTGATGATGCACGTGTCGCGCATGGCCGAAGAACTGGTGATCTGGATGAGCCCTCGCATCGGCTTCATCGACATCGCCGACCGCTTCTGCACCGGCTCGTCGATCATGCCGCAAAAGAAAAACCCGGACGTGCCGGAACTGGCGCGTGGCAAGACCGGCCGCGTCTACGGCCACCTGATCGGCCTGCTGACCCTGATGAAAGGCCAGCCGCTGGCCTACAACAAGGACAACCAGGAAGACAAGGAACCGCTGTTCGACACCGTCGACACCGTCATCGACACCCTGCGCATCTTCGCCGACATGGCCGGCGGCATCACGGTCAAGCCGGAAGCGATGCGCGCGGCGGCCCTGCAAGGCTACGCCACCGCCACCGACCTGGCCGACTACCTGGTCAAGAAGGGCCTGCCGTTCCGTGACGCCCATGAAGCGGTGGCGCTGGCCGTGCGCGCCTGCGTCGACGCCGGCTGCGACCTGGCCGACCTGTCACTGGAACAGCTGCGCGCGTTCTCGCCATTGACGGGCGAAGACGTGTTCGAAGTGCTGACGCTGGAAGGTTCGGTGGCCGCACGCGACCACGTCGGCGGCACCGCGCCGAACCAGGTGCGCGCAGCGATCGCGCGCGTGCGCACCCAGCTGGAAAAATAAGCACTCCTGCGCTGTAATGCCGCTCAGTTAGTGTCCCCAGGCTCCCGGTAAACCTGTAGAACGGATTAAAAATCCAGTCGCCCGCACAGGCATACCGGGCCAAGCGAGCCTGAAAAATGTCGAGGGCAAGGCGCAGCGACGAAGACAGTACGCATGTACGGCGAGGAGTTGCAACGCCGCCATCGGCATTTTCTCAGGCTCGCGTCTCCGGCCCGCCATTTTACGTTGGTAAGCCTTACACATTTTACATGCGTCGGACAGCTTAACTGAACGGCATTAATTCCTACGCCGCCCTTTCACAGGGGCGGCTGCTATCATGCCTGCCTTCTGAATCATCTTTGAGGAGCAGGCATGGGTAGCGTCATGAACGCCGGCGGCATCGGCATCGGCGGCAAATCAATCGAAGCAGCACTATCCACGTTGTCGGACATGACGGCCGGCATGGCCGCCATCGGCAAGGAGGAACACGCGCAGCGCATCGCCACCGCGCAGGCGTATATGCGCGAGCACGGCATCGCCGCCATCTACCTGAACGCGGGCGCCAACCTGACCTATTTCACGGGCACCAAATGGTATGCCAGCGAACGCATGGTGGGCGCCATCCTGCCCGCCAGCGGCAGCCTGGAATATATCGCCCCCGCGTTCGAGGAAAGCACCTTGCAGGGCTTCATGCAGATCGAGGGCAAGGTCAACTGCTGGGACGAGCATGAAAGCCCCTACCAGCTGTTTGTCGACGTGCTGGCGCGCATGGGAGTCCGTCAGGACGCCGCCGCGCCGCCGCGCGTGGGCATCTGCGAAAGCGCCGCCTTCTTTATCTACGACGGCATCAAGCCGCTGGCCGCCGGCTATGCGCTGGAAAACGCGCGCAGCGTCACGGCATACTGCCGCAGCCGCAAGTCGCCGGCGGAAATCGCCCTGATGCAGCGCGTGATGGACATGACGCTGGCCGTGCACGTGGCCACCGCCAGCATGCTATACGAGGGCATCACGACGGTGGAAGTGGAGGAATTCATCAGCCGCGCGCACCGCAAGGTCGGCGCGCCGCGCTCGTACTTCTGCATCGTGCTGTTCGGCGAGGCGACCGCCTATCCGCATGGCGTGAACTACGTCCAGACATTAAAGGCGGGCGACACGGTGCTGATCGACACCGGCTGCCAGGTAATGAACTATATCTCCGACATCACGCGCACCTATGTGTTTGGCGATATCAGCGAGCGCCAGCGCAGCGTGTGGAACAGCGAAAAGAAAGCCCAGGCGGCGGCCTTTGCGGCAGCCCGGCTGGGCGTGCCCTGCGGCGACGTCGACCGCGCCGCGCGCGTGTCTTTGGTGGCGGACGGTTTTGGCCCCGGCTACAAGCTGCCCGGCCTGCCGCACCGCACCGGCCACGGCATCGGCCTCGATATCCACGAGTGGCCCTACCTGGTCGGCAGCGACATCACGCCGTTGGACGTCGGCATGTGCTTTTCGAACGAGCCGATGATCTGCATCCCCGGTGAATTCGGCATCCGCCATGAAGACCATTTTTATATGACGGAAAATGGCCCGCGCTGGTTCACGCAGCCGGCGCACAGCATCGATGATCCTTTCGGACTGCAGCTTTAACGAAAAAAGGCGGCGCTGCATGCGCCGCCTTTTCATGGGACGGAACCTGATTACTTGGCCTTGCCGGTATAGCTCAGATCGTTCAATTCCTTGTTCGCCTCGTCCGCATTGACCAGCTCAGGCACGACGCGGCCGACCAGCAGGCCGATCGATGGGGCCGTGCGCACGTATTTGACTTCGCCTTTTTCCAGTACAAAACTCACCTTGTTGGTCGCTTCGGTCGAGGTGCTCGCTTCATGGCTACCGCTTGCGGCGTCCACGTAGAAATAACCACCCGGCTGGGATTTGCCGACTTCCGCACCATCCATGACCACTGCCGGCTGCAGCGCAGCACCGAACATGCTGTCTTTACGGTAAAAATAGACACGCCCCTGGTCGGCATTCACCGCTGGTGTCGACGCCTGCATGGCGGAAAATTTCGGGCCGCTGGCGGCGCAACCGGTCAAGGCGATCACGGCGCCGATCACTGCAAATTTCAAGAGTTTCATGGCTTCCTGTTTTATTGGAAAAAGATGGGTTTACGTTGCCCCAGATCAGCGTAACCGCGCTCGGCCGGCAAATAAAAACCGACCAGCATGCCCTTGTCAACGACCAGATACGCTTCATGCACATGCGCGCCCTCGATGGTGAACACATCGCGATAGGGCTTGTAGACATCGCCTTGCGGCACGCTGCCTATCCGCGTCCAGCTGCTGCCCTGCTTCAGTGTGCGGTGATAGCCAGTGCGCAGCTGGAGCTCCAGCGGTGAAGAGAGCGTGACTGCGGCACTGTCCTCTACGGGCACCAGCGATATCAGCGTCGCCGTCTGTTGCACGGCACAAGCGCACAAGACAGCGGACAGAAAGATGCTTTTCAGCAGATTGCGAAGGAGAATAGGCATTCAGTTAAGTAATATCCTGACAACGGAGTGCCATCATAGCGGCTACGTCTGCAGCGATACTCTCCAATAATCACTTTCCAAAAAGAAATTAATTTTTTCTTGCTGATATCAAAAAACGGCCGGCAAAAAAGCCGGCCATCAAGCAGTTCAATACGGGACAATCATCTCATTCGCGCTTCGACACCAGCGTCAGGATGAACTCTTGCCTGCCCCTGTTGCCGGATATCAGCCCAATCCGCTGATGTCATCGGCGTTTCGCCACTGGCCAAGCCTTCCATCAGGAGCGCCTCCAGTTCACTCTCTGAAGCGCGCTCCTGGTCAGCCTGTATCAACTGACGCACATATTCGCTGACGCTAGCATAGTGACCATCGGCAACCTGTCCATCGACGAACTGTTTCAGGTTCTCGGGTATTGATATTTGCATACTGTCCATGACAGACCTCACCAACTATTGAAATATCAATATAGACGAGAACAGCGGCAGGTCAAACACTTACTCGCGCTTCGACACCAGCGTCAGAATGTCATAGCTGGCCACCAGCTCATCGTTCTGGTTGGTCACCTGCACGTCCCACGCCACCACGCCCTGGCCGACGCCGAACACGTCCTTGCGGTTGCGATCGACCTTGCGCTTGCAGGTCAGGCGGGCGCGGATGGTGTCGCCGATGGCCACCGGCGCCACGAAGCGCAGGTTGTCCAGGCCATAGTTGGCCAGCACCGGGCCGACTCCTGGCGAGACGAACAGGCCGGCGGCGGCCGACAGCACGAAGTAGCCGTGGGCGATGCGCTTGCCGAACTGCGATTCCTTTGCCGCGATTTCGTCGAAGTGCATGTAGAAAAAATCGCCCGAGATGCCGCCGAAGGCGACAATATCGGCTTCGCTGACGGTGCGGCGGTGGGTCAAGAGCGAGTCGCCCGTTTTCAGGTCTTCGAAATGCTTGCGGAACGGGTGGATCGGGCTTTCGTTGACTTGCGCGCCACGCACGTACTCGCCGGTGACGGCCGCCAGCATGGTCGGCGAACCCTGTACCGCCGCCCGCTGCAGATAATGGCGCACGGCGCGCACGCCGCCCAGTTCCTCGCCGCCGCCGGCGCGGCCAGGGCCGCCGTGTTTCAGTTGCGGCAAAGGCGAACCGTGGCCGGTCGAATCGACCGACGCTTCGCGTTCCAGGATATGCACGCGGCCGTGGGTGGCGGCCACCAGCGGCACCACGCGCGCGGCCAGTTTCGGATCGCGCGTGACCAGGGTGCTGACCAAACTACCTTTGCCGCGTGCGGCCAGCGCCAGCGCTTCGTCGATATCGCTGTAGCCCATCATGGTGCTGACGGGGCCGAACGCTTCCACGTCATGCACGGCGTCGTTGGCAAACGCGTTGCGGCACATCAGCAGGGTCGGCGAGAAGAAACTGCCGTCCTGCGCGCCATCGCCCAGCGGATTGAAACCGTCGGCTGCGCCGAACACCACCTCGTTGCCCTGCGACAGCGTGGCGACCCGTTCGGCCACGTCGTTCTGCTGCTCTTTCGAGGCCAGCGCCCCCATGCGCACGCCTTCGATCGATGGGTCGCCCACCACCACCTTGGCCAGCCGTTCGCGCAGGCGCGTTCCGACAGCGTCGAGCAGATGATCGGGCACGATCACGCGGCGGATCGCCGTGCACTTCTGGCCCGACTTGCCGGTCATTTCGCGTACCACTTCCTTGACGAACAGGTCGAATTCCACGTCGTCCGGCGTGACGTCCGGTGCCAGGATGGCGCAGTTGAGCGAATCGGCTTCGCCATTGAACGGCACCGAGTTGGCGATCAGGTTCGGGTTGGTGCGCAGCTTGGCGGCGGTGGCGGCCGAGCCGGTAAACGTGACGACATCCTGGCCGTTCAGGCGGTCCAGCAGGTCGCCGGTCGAGCCGATCACCAGCTGCAGGCTGCCCTCGGGCAGCAAGCCCGATTCCTGCATCATGCGCACCACGGCTTGCGTCAGGTAGCTGGTGGCGGTGGCCGGCTTGGCGATGCAGGGCATGGCGGCGAGAAAACTCGGCGCGAACTTTTCCAGCAGGCCCCATATCGGGAAGTTGAAGGCGTTGATATGCACGGCCAGGCCGCCGCGCGGCACCAGGATGTGGGTGCCTGCGAAACCGCCTTTTTTACCGAGCGCGATGGCCGGGCCTTCATGCAGCACGTTCGACGACGGCAGCTCGTTGCTGCCCATGCTGGCGTAGGCGAACAGGGTGCCGGTACCGCCTTCGATATCGACCCAGCTGTCGGCGCGCGTGGCGCCCGACAAATGCGAGATCACATACAGCTCTTCCTTGCGGCCGACCAGGTACAGCGCCAGCGCTTTCAGGCGCGCGGCGCGCTGCTGGAAGTCCAGCGCCATCAGGCCCGGCACGCCCGTCTTGCGGGCATAGGTGACGGCTTCGTCGAAATCGATCTTCTCGGCGTGCGTGTGATAAATCACGTTGTTGTTCAGGGCGCTGTGCAGCGGCACGGCGGCCGATTCGCCCAGCCAGCGGCCGGCGATCAGGCTTTGTAAAGTTGAAATGTGAGCCATTGAATTCTCCGTAAGACGTAAATTTTGCGTATCGGGGTCAGACCCGCCGGGTCTGACCCCAGCAGTTAAGATGTTGGATTTAAATTAACGTGCAGCCGCGTTCTTGTGCAGATGCAGCGGCAGCGCCGATTCAAAATTCAGTCGCTGGCGGTTCGCTTCCACTTCCGTCAGCGCCTCGACTTCGCGCATGGTGTGCATGGAGCGCACGGCCAGTTCGTGGTACTGGCTGGTGCCCGAGGTTTTCCATTTGATCTCATCGTCAGTCAGGCTGCGAATGATCTTGGCCGGGGTGCCGACCACCATGCTGCGCGGCGCGACGATCATGCCGGCTTTCACGAAACTCATGGCGGCGACGATGGACTCTGCGCCGATGACGGCGTTGTCCATCACCACCGCGTTCATGCCGACCAGCGCATTGCGGCCGATGCGGCAGCCATGCAGCACGGCGCCGTGGCCCACATGGCCGTCGACTTCGACCACCGTGTCGCAGCCGGGAAAGCCGTGCATGACGCAGGTATCCTGCAGGTTGGCACCCTCTTCCAGGATCAATCGCCCGAAGTCGCCGCGGATCGAGGCCAGCGGCCCGATATAGCAGCGCGGGCCGACGATCACGTCGCCGATCAGCACCGCGCTCGGGTGCACATAGGCGGACGGGTGGACCACGGGGGTGACGCCGTTGATTTCGTAGACTTTGACCATGTTGCGCTCCTATTCATCTTTCGTGCCACGCACGTTATTACTAGACGCAGCGGAAAACTGGGGTCAGACCCGGCGGGTCTGACCCCGGCCCTCCGCTGCTGTCCTCACATCCCCAAATAAGCGCTCTGCACCTGCTCGTTATGCAGCAATTCCGGTCCCGGACCGGACAGGGTGATGGCGCCCGTCTCGATCACGTAGCCAACATCGGCGATCGACAGCGCCGCGTGGGCGTTCTGTTCGACCAGGAAAATCGTGATGCCGCGGTCGCGCAGTTCGGCCACGATGCGGAAGATTTCGGCGATCAGGAGCGGCGCCAGGCCCATGCTCGGCTCATCCAATAGCAGCAGTTGCGGGCGGCCCATCAGCGCGCGCGCCATGGCCAGCATCTGCTGCTGTCCGCCGGACAGGGTGCCCGCGAGTAAAAGACGCTTTTCCTTCAGGATCGGGAACAGGCCATACATGCGCTCGATCTCGCCGGCCACTTCCTGCTGCGGGCGGGTAAACGCGCCCAGGCGCAGATTGTCTTCCACCGTCATCGGGCCGAATACCTGCCGCCCCTCGGGCACCTGGCAGATGCCGGCGCGCACGCGCTTGTCGGCGCTGCTGCGGCTGATGTCCTGGCCGGCAAAGGTGATCGTGCCGGCGCTGATCGGCTGCACGCCCGAAATCGCCCGCAGCAGAGTGGTCTTGCCGGCGCCATTGGCGCCCACCAGTGCCACCAGCTGGCCCTGGCGTACCTGCAGGTCGATGCCGTGCAGCGCCTGGATGCGGCCGTAGTGGCTGGTGAGGCCCTTGATATCGAGCACCAGCGGTGTTTGAGGTGTTTCCATCTTCATCATGCCGCCACTCCCAGATACGCCGCCACCACGTCGGGATTCGCGCGCACTTCGGCGGCGGTCCCTTCGGCCAGCTTCTTGCCATAGTCGAGCACCAGGATATGGTCCGACAGATTCATCACCAGTTTCATGTCATGCTCGACCAGCACCACCGTCACGCCCGATTGCGCCACCTTGCGGATCAAGGCTTCGATCTCGCCCGTTTCGGTATGGTTCAAACCAGCGGCCGGTTCATCGAGCAGCAGCACTTTCGGCTTGGCCGCCAGCGCGCGCGCGATCTCCAGGCGTTTTAACGCGCCATACGACATCTGGCCCGCTTCGTCATCGACATGGCGGCCCACGCCAACGAACTCCATCAGCTGCGCCGCCTCGTCGCGGCAGGCCGCATCCGCGCGGCGCACCGATGGCAAACGCAGCATGGAAGCGAACAGGTTCTGGTTCAGGCGCAGATGCGCGCCGACCATCACATTGTCGATCGCCGTCATGTTCATGCACACCTGCAGATTCTGGAAGGTGCGGCTCATGCCGCGCCGCGCCAGGGCGTCGGGCGGCATGGCGGCGACGTTCTCGCCATTGAGCAAAATCTCGCCCCTGGTCGGCGTGTAGACGCCGGTGATCAGGTTGAACAAGGTGGTCTTGCCGGCGCCATTCGGGCCGATCACGGAGTGGATATTGCCTTCCTTGACGGTAAAGCTGACATCCTGCACCGCGTGCACGCCGCCGAAGCTCTTGCTCAGGTTTTTAATCGTCAGCATCTCACACCTCCTGTGCCGGTTTGGCGGGTGCCTTGGGCGTACTTGCCCGCTTGCGCGAACGGCTGGCCAGGCTCGGCACCAGGCCCTTGGGCATGAAGATCATGGTGGCCATCAAAATCACGCCGAACACCACCGTTTCCCAGCCTTCAAAACTGGACAGCAGCTGCGGCAGAATCGTCAGCAGCGCCGCGCCGATAATGGAACCGAAGACCGACGCCATGCCGCCCACCACCACCATCGTCACCAGCTCGATCGAGTGGAAGAAGCCGGCCAGGTTGGGGGTGATGAAGCCGATGTAATGGGCGCTGATGCTGCCGGCGATACTGGCGATCACGGCCGACAGCACGAACACGCGCACCTTGAAGCGGGTGGTGTCGACGCCGACCACGCGCGCAGCCACTTCGGAACCGTGGATCGCCTGCAGCGCGCGGCCGACCGGCGAATCGATCAGGTTCAGCGCCAGCCACGTCACCAGCATCAGCAACACGGCGCACACCAGGTACCATGATTTTTCGCCGGCGATTTCCAGCCCGGCGACACTGAAGGCGGACACGCCGATGCCGTCCGGGCCACCGGTCCATTGTGTCTCGTTGTTGATCACGATGGAGATAATGATGCCCAGGCCGAGCGTGGCCATGGCCAGCGTGTGGCCCTTGAGTTTCAATACCGGACGCGCCAGCAGCAATGCCAAGAGGCCAGTAGCAACCGCGCCGGCAGCCAGGGCGGCCAGCGGCGGCCAGTTGTAATGGGTGGTCAGCACGGCCGAGGCATACGCGCCCAGGCCATAGAAGCCCGCGTGGCCAAGGCTGATCTGGCCCGTATAGCCCATCAACAGATTCAGGCCGATGACGACGATGGCGTTCAGCGCAATGCGGATCGCCACGTCATAGTAGAACGCGTTGGTAAGAAACAGCGGCAAAATGGCCAGCACCAGCGCCAGCACCAGTAGGCCCCCATGGCGTGAACGTGTGAAGAAATTGGTCATACACGCTCCGAATTTTTAGCGCCGAACAAGCCTTGCGGCAGGAAGAACAGGATCAGCAGGATCAGCACGAACGGTACCGCATCCTTGTAGGCCGACGAGATGTAGCCGGCCGTCATGGCTTCGGCGATGCCGAGGATCAGGCCACCGGCGATCGCGCCCGCGCCGCCACCCAGGCCACCCAGCACGGCCGCCACAAAGCCTTTCAGGCCCAGCATGATGCCGGCGTCATACGAGGTATAGGTGATCGGCGCCACCAGGATGCCGCCGGCGGCGCCCAAGAGGGCCGACAGGCCGAACGAGAACAGCAGCACACGGCGCGTATTGATGCCGACCAGTTGCGCGGCCAGCTTGTTGTGCGAGGTGGCCAGCATGGCCTTGCCCATCAGAGTGCGGCCAAAGAACCAGCCCAGCACCAGCACGATGATGATGGTCACGCCCAGCACCCACAGGCTTTGCGGCAGCAGGCTGGCACCGAGGAATTGAATCGACGTATCGCCGGAAAACGCCGGCAGCGAATGGGTGTCCTTGCCCAGCCAGATCTGCACCAGGCCGCGCAGCACCAGGGAAGCGCCGATAGTGATGATCAGCAAGGTGATGACCTGCGCGTTCTGCGCCGGCTCGATCACGGTTTTTTCCATCAAGAGGCCGACCAGGCCGGTGGCGATCACGGCCAGGAAAATGGCCAGCGGCAGCGGCACGCCGGCGGCCGACATCACGGCGGCCAGCATCCCGCCCAGCATGATGAATTCGCCCTGCGCGAAGTTGATCACGCCGCTGGTGTTGTAGATGATGGTAAAGCCCAGCGCCGCCAGCGCATAGGCGGAACCGACCGTCATCCCGGAATACAGAAATTGTAGAAATTGTGCGACTTCCATGGTGTCTCCAATATGTTCGGCTGCACGCGGGCCGCCCTCGAGAACGGCCCGCGCGGATACTTCTGGCTTACCTTCTCGAACTTATTTGGACAATTGCCATTCGCCGTTCTTCACTTCGACCATGCGGAAAGCCGACAGGTCCAGGCCCATATGGTCTTTCGCCGACATATTGAATACACCGGTGGTGCCCACAAAACCCTTGGTCGATTCCAGCGCCGCCCGCACTTTTTCGCGGTCGGTGCCGCCGGCGCGCTTGATGGCGTCGACCGACAGGTTCAGCGCGTCCAGCGCATAGCCGCCAAAGGTCGACGGATCGATCTTGTAGCGGTCTTTATAGGTCTTGTCGTAGCCGATCACGATCGCCTTTTGTGCATCGGCGTCCGGCAGCATGGCGCCGATCAACAGTGCCGGCGTCGGCAGGCGCACGCCTTCGGCGGCCTTGCCCGACAGTTTCAGATACTCGTCCGAGGCCACGCCATGCGACTGGTACAGCGGCAGCGCCGTCATGCCCAGCTGGCCGTAGTTCTTGGTGACCACGGCAGGACCCTGGCCCAGGCCGAACACGAACACGGCCTGCACGCCGGCGGTGTTCTTGATGCGGGTCAGCTGGGCCGTGATGTCGGTGTCTTTCGGACCGTAGGTTTCATCGGAGACCAGGGTGATGCCGTACTTGGAGGCGACGATCTGCGATTCCTTGCGCCCCGACGCGCCAAAGCCGCTGGTTTCCGACAGCAGGCCCACCTTGGTGATGCCGCGCTTCTTCATGTCTTCGAATACCTTCTCGGCCGCCATCCGGTCGGTGTGCGGCGTCTTGAAGACCCATTTTTTCACCGGATCGATGACCACCACGGCGCCGGCCAGCGAGATGAATGGCAGGCTGGCGCGCTCCACCAGCGGCGCCATCGCCATCGTCGCGCCGGTGGTGGTGCCGCCGATCAGCACATCGACCTTGTCGGACTCGATCAACCGCTTGGTAAAGCCGTTGGCCTTGGCCGCGTCGCTGCCGTCGTCGTAGTGCACCAGTTCCAGCTTGCGGCCCAATACGCCGCCGGCCGCGTTGATTTTCTCGATATACAGCTGCAGGGTTTTCAGCTCCGGGTCGCCCAAAAAGGCGGCCGGTCCCGTGACGGACAGCACGGAACCGATCTTGATATTGTCGGCCGCATAAGCGCCAGCGGCAGACATGGCCAGTACGCCGGCGATCAGGGTTTTCTTGAAGATATTCGCAATCATTGTGGTCTCCACCAGGTTGGCACTACGGTCAATTGGTTATTGGCGCTGTTTATTGTTGCGCCTTTGTTTTTATACTCGTTCGATGATGACGGCAATACCCTGCCCCACGCCGATGCACATGGTGCACAGCGCATAGCGCCCACCGGTGCGTTCCAGCTGGTTCAGGGCGGCCATCACCAGGCGCGCACCGGAAGCGCCCAGCGGGTGGCCGATGGCGATCGCGCCGCCGTTCGGGTTCACGTGCGCGGCGTCGTCGGCCAGGCCCAGGTCGCGCGTGACGGCCAGGGCCTGCGCGGCAAAGGCTTCATTCAGTTCGATCACGTCCATCTGCTCGATGGACAGGCCGGTCTGCGCCAGCACCTTGCGCGTGGCCGGCGACGGGCCAAAACCCATGATGCGCGGCGCCAGGCCGGCGGTCGCCATGCCCAGCACCTTTGCGCGCGGAGTCAGTTTGTATTGGTCGACGGCCGCGCCGGAGGCCAGCAAAATGGCGCAGGCGCCGTCGTTCAGGCCCGAGGCATTGCCAGCCGTGACGGTGCCGTCAGCTTTTACTACGCCTTTGAGTTTCGCCAGCATCTCCAGCGAAGTATCGGGGCGCGGATGTTCATCCGTCGTCACCATCTTCGGCTCGCCTTTTTTCTGCGGCACCGCCACCGGCACGATTTCGCGCTCGAACACGCCGGCCGCATGAGCTGCCGCCCAGCGCTGCTGGCTGCGCAGCGCCAGCGCGTCCTGGTCGGCGCGGCTGATGCTGAATTCCACGGCCACGTTTTCCGCCGTTTCCGGCATGGTGTCGATGCCGTACTGCGCTTTCATCTTGTCGTTCACGAAGCGCCAGCCCAGGGTGGTGTCTTCGATTTTTGCCGCGCGCGAGAAGGCGCTGTCGGCCTTGCCCATCACGAACGGCGCGCGCGTCATGCTTTCCACGCCGCCGGCGATGATCAGGTGTGCTTCGCCGGCCTTGATCGAGCGGGCCGCCAGGCCGACGGCATCCAGGCTGGAGCCGCACAGGCGGTTGATGGTATTGGCCGGCACGTCGACCGGCAGGCCAGCCAGCAGCGCGGCCATGCGGCCCACATTGCGGTTGTCTTCGCCGGCCTGGTTGGCGCAGCCATAAAATACATCGTCGATGGCGGCCCAGTCGACCGACGGATTGCGCGCGATCAGCGCGGCGATCGGCAATGCGCCCAGGTCATCGGCGCGCACTGTGGCCAGGGCGCCGCCATAGCGGCCGAAAGGAGTGCGTACCGCGTCACAGATAAAAGCGTCGTTCATGTTGCTCCTTGAATTCATTTACGAGAAGATCTTCGGGCGCTGGTCGACCACGCGGCGGGCCTTGCCCGTCAGCGTGCGTTCGATGCCGGAAGCGGCCACCAGGCGCACGCGGGTGCTCACGCCCACATGCGTCTTGATGCGGTGTTCCAGCTCGCGCGCCAGGGCGTCGGTCTCGCTGGCCGACAGGCTGCTGGTCAGGTCGACGCGCAGTTCGGCGATCACTTCCAGTTTGTCCAGGTGGCCGTCGCGCGTTACCACCAGCTGGTATTGCGGCGCCAGTTTCGGCATCTTCAAAATCAGCTCTTCGATCTGGGTCGGGAACACGTTCACGCCGCGAATGATCAGCATGTCGTCCGAGCGGCCCGTGATCTTGCCGATGCGGCGCATCGACCGCGAGGTCGGCGGCAGCAGGCGGGTCAGGTCGCGCGTGCGGTAGCGGATGATCGGCAGCGCCTCTTTCGACAGCGAAGTAAATACCAGTTCACCCTCTTCGCCGTCCGGCAGCACTTCGCCGGTTTCAGGGTCGATGATCTCGGGATAAAAATGGTCTTCCCAGATGACCGGGCCGTCCTTGCTCTCGATGCATTCGGAGGCCACGCCAGGGCCCATCACTTCCGACAGGCCGTAGATGTCGACCGCGTCGATGCCGGCGCGCGCTTCGATTTCCGAGCGCATGGCGTCGGTCCACGGCTCGGCGCCGAAGATGCCGACCTTCAGCGAGGAATCGGCCGGGTCCAGTCCCTGGCGCGTGAATTCCTCGATGATGTTGAGCATGTACGACGGCGTGACCATGATGATCGACGGCTTGAAATCCTGGATCAGCTGCACCTGTTTTTCGGTCTGGCCGCCCGACATCGGAATGACGGTGCAACCCAGGCGTTCGGCGCCGTAATGCGCGCCCAGGCCGCCCGTGAACAGGCCGTAGCCGTAGGAGATATGTACCATGTCGCCCGCGCGGCCACCGCCGGCGCGGATCGAACGCGCCACCACATTGGCCCAGGTATCGATATCGTTCTGCGTGTAACCAACCACCGTGGCCTTGCCGGTGGTGCCGCTCGACGCGTGGATGCGCACCACTTGTTCGCGCGGCACGGCAAACAGGCCGAACGGATAATTGTCGCGCAGGACCTTCTTGTCGGTGAACGGAAATTTGGAAAGGTCCGACAAGGATTTCAGGTCGTCCGGATGCACGCCCGCCGCGTCAAAAGCGGCGCGGTAATGGGGCACATTGTCATAGGCGTGCTTGAGCGTCCATTTCATGCGTTCGAGCTGCAAGGCTTGCAACTCGTCCTTGCTGGCGCGCTCGATCGGTTCGAGGTCATTCGGGGCTGGATTACGTTGGACCATCTCTGTCTCCTGTTAATTCTTTAACTGTTCGGTGTTCGGGCAGTTCAAACCTGCTCTTGGATCACTTCACCCGCCACGCGGATCGACTTGCCGCGGAAGAGCGCAATCGCGCGGCCTTCCTGGTTGCTGACCTTGACGTCGTAGACGCCGCTTTTTCCCGCCAGCGCCTGCTCGACGGCGTCGGCCGTCAGCACGTCGCCTTCGCGGCCCGGCGCCAGGTAGTCGATGGTGCAGCCGGCGCCGACCGTGTTCAGGTTGTAGCTGTTGCAGGCAAACGCAAAGGCGCTGTCGGCCAGGGCGAAAATGAAGCCGCCGTGGCAGGTCTGGTGGCCGTTCAGCATGTCGCCACGCACGGTCATGCTCATGCGCGCATGGCCAGGGCCGACATCGACCATCTTGATTCCCAGCGCCTGCGTGGCGCTGTCACGCGACAGCATGGAAGCGGCGGCCGCTTCGGCCAGGGCTTGCGGACTACGGCTGTGATCTTCATTCGGCATGAAACGATGCTCCATTGGCGAGTTTGCGGCGCAGCAGCGGCGAGACGCGATAGCGGTCTTCGCCATAGCCTTGCGCCAGGTGGTGCAGCACGGTCACGATGTGGCCAATGCCGACCGCATCGGCCCAGGCCAGCGGTCCGCGCGGATAGTTGACGCCCTTCTGCATCGCGATATCGACGGCGGCGGCGGTACATACCCCCTGGTTGACGGCGTCGGCCGCTTCGTTGGCCAGCATGGCCACCGTGCGCATCACGGCCATGCCCGGTACGTCGTCCAGGCGCGTGACGGTAAAGCCGGCCGCCTGGAACAGGCCGACGACGGCCGCATATGCTTCGTCGCCGCACTGGTCGGCGCGCGCCAGGGCCACGCGTTTGGCGGTCGCATAGTCGAGCGCCAGGTCGAACAGCACCGTGTCGGCGTGCTGGTTGTCCTGCGCGCGCTGGGTGGCGCTGCGGCCATCCGTCAGGTAGATCGCCGCGCCATTGCAATGCAGGGCCGGCGCCGTGTCGCTGACCTGGCCTTCGAGCGTGACGCGGCTGGTGACATTGATGCCGGCAGCTTCCAGGCGCTGCACCAGCGCGTGGATCACGCCCGTATGGCCACGGCCGTCGCTGCCGACGGCGCTGGACAAGGCCACCACTTCCGGGCGCGGCTGTGCGCTTTCTTCCCTGGCAGCGGGAATGCTGCAACCTTCGCCATACGAATAAAAGCCACGACCCGATTTGCGGCCCAAAAAGCCCGCATTGACCATTTCCTGCTGCAGCACCGACGGCGTGAAGCGCGGATCGTTGAAATAGGCGCCGAACACCGATTGCGTGACGGAGAAATTGACGTCATGGCCGATCAGGTCCATCAGTTCGAAGGGGCCCATGCGGAAACCGCCCGCATCGCGCAGCACCGCGTCGATGGTGGCGGCGTCGCCGGCCTGCTCGCTGAGCAAGCGCCAGCCTTCCGCGTAGAACGGACGGGCCACGCGGTTGACGATAAAGCCGGGCGTCGATTTCGCATGCACCGGCATCTTGCCCCAGGCGATCGAGGTGTCGTAGACGGTGGCGGCGACCTGCTCGCTGGTGGCCAGCCCACTGATCACTTCCACCAGCGCCATCAGCGGCACCGGATTAAAGAAATGCATGCCGACCAGGCGTTCCGGGCGGCGCAGCTTGGCGGCGATCGCCGTGACGGAAATCGACGAGGTATTGGTGGCCAGGATGCAGTCCTCACTCACCAGCGCTTCCAGGTCGGCAAACAGGCCGCGCTTGACGTCGAGGTTTTCGACGATGGCTTCGACCACCAGCGCCGCATCAGCCATGTCATTCAGGCTGCTGGCGGCCTGCAGGCGCGCGCTGGCTTCCTGCGCTTCTTGCGCCGTCATGCGGCCCTTTTCGGCCAGCTTCGAATACATCTTGCCGATGTCCGCCAGCGCCTTGCTGACGGCCTCGGGCCGCGTGTCGTACAGTTTCACGCGATAGCCGGCTGCCGCCGCGACCTGCGCGATGCCGGCGCCCATGGCGCCGCTGCCGATCACGGCGACGATGCTGTTGTTGTCCAGAGCTGCCATCTTAGTGTCCCTTGAATTGCGGTACGCGTTTTTCCATAAAGGCGGCCACGCCCTCGCGGTAGTCATCGCTGTTACCGAGTTCGCTCATCATGCGCGCTTCCAGCGCCAGCTGCTGCGGCAGGGTATTGGCGCCGCTCGCGGCCAGCGCCTGCTTGGTCAACGCCAGGCCCTTGGTCGGCGCGGTGGAGAAATGCACGGCCAGTTTGCGGGTTTCCGCGGCCAGTTCGGCGTCGTCCACGCATTTCCAGATCAAACCCCAGTCCTCGGCTTTTTCGGCCGTCAGTTTTTCACCCAGCATGGCCAGGCCCATGGCGCGTGCGGAACCGATCAGGCGCGGCAAAAAGAAGGTGCCGCCCGTGTCCGGGATCAGGCCCAGCTTGCAGAACACTTCGACAAAGCTGGCCGATTTGCCGGCGATGACGATATCGCAGGCCAGCGCCAGGTTGGCGCCCGCGCCGGCGGCCACGCCGTTGACGGCGCAGATGACCGGCATCGGCATAGCCTTCAGGGCCAGCACCAGCGGCGCATAGTTTTTTTCCACCGACTCGCCCAGGTCCACGCCTTTCGAACCCGGTTCGACGGCGCGGTCGGACAAGTCCTGGCCGGCGCAGAAACCACGGCCGGCGCCGGTCAGCACGAACACGCGCACGCTGCTGTCGGCGTTGACTTTGGCAATCGCGTCGCGCACTTCCTCGTGCATGGCCTGGGTGAAGCTATTGAGCTTGTCCGGGCGGTTCAGGGTCAGCGTGGCGATGCCCTGCTCGATGGTGAAGAGGATGTTTTGGTAGGTCATGGCGTGTCTCGGTTTTAGTTATTTCGCTAGCCAGCAGCGGAAATCTGGGGTCAGTTCCTTCGGAATCGTCATTCGCCCCACTGGGGCGAATGACCCCGTCGGGTCTGACCCCGGCATTTATTCAGCCTGATCGAAATCGACAATCACCTTGTCGGTCACCGGAAAACTCTGGCAGCTCAGCACAAATCCCCGAGCCACTTCGTAGTCTTCCAGCGCGTAGTTGACGTCCATCTCGACCTTGCCGTCGAGGACCTTGCAGCGGCAGGTGGAGCACACGCCGCCCTTGCAGGAATAGCGCATGTCGATGCCTTGGCGCAGGCCGGCGTCGAGGATGGATTCCTTGTCCTTGTCCATCGTGAAGGTGGTGTGGTTGCCGTCCAAAATCACGGTCACTTCCGTTTCCTTGACGGCGCCCGCGTCGAGCTGGGCGCGCGGCTTGTGGGCGTTTTTCGGGATGCTGGCGGCGAACAGTTCGATCTTGATGTTCTGCTTCGGCATGCCGGCCGCCTGCAGCGCGGCCGAGACGCCCAGCATCATGTCTTCCGGGCCGCAGATAAAGGCGTTGTCGTAGTCTTCGACCTTGATCCAGTGCTGCAGGAACTGTTCACATTTTTCCTGCGTGATGCGGCCGTTGAAGAGTTCAATATCCTGCTGCTCGCGGCTCATCACGTAGACCAGGTTCAGGCGCTCCAGGTACACGTCTTTCAGGTCCGTCAGTTCTTCCTTGAAGATCACGGACGACGAGGCGCGGTTACCGTAGAACAGCGTGAAGCGGCTCAATGGTTCCGTCAGCAGGGTGGTCTTGATGATCGACAGGATCGGCGTGATGCCGCTGCCCGAGGCGAAGGCCAGGTAGTGCTTGCGGTTGACGCAGTCGAGCGGCACGTTGAAGTGGCCCATCGGCGGCATCACCTCGATGGTGGCGCCGGCCTTCAAGGTATCGTTGGCCCAGGTGGAAAACGCGCCGCCGGGCGTGCGCTTGATGGCCACGCGCAGGGTGCCGTCCTGCACCGCCGAACAGATGGAATACGAACGGCGCACGTCTTCCGCATTGATATTGGCGCGCAAGGTCAGGTGCTGGCCCTGCTGGAAGCGGAACTGCTGCTGCAACTCGGCCGGCACGTCGAAGGTGACGGCGATGGTGTCGCGCGTTTCATTGCGCACGTTGGACACCGACAGCGGATAAAATTTACTCATGCTTCATCTCCAGTTTCTTCGGACTTCTTGCTTTTTTTTAATGGCACTTGAAGTAATCAAACGGTTCGCGGCAATCGATGCACTTGTACAGCGCCTTGCACGGCGTGGAGCCGAACTGGCTGGTCAGCTGCGTATGGTTCGATCCGCAGTGCGGGCAGATCACCTCCAGCTTCGGCATCGCCACGCGTTTCACGCCCCCCTTTAGCCCACTGATATCGATCACCTGCTGCTGCGGCGGGGCGATGCCATAGCCTTTCAGCTTGGCCTTGCCCTCGTCGCTCATCCAGTCGGTGGTCCAGGCCGGCGACAGCTGGTTCACCAGGGTGACGTGCTCCACGCCATGCTCGCGCAAGGCGTCGGTCACCGCATCGGCGATCACCTGCATCGCCGGGCAGCCCGAATAGGTCGGCGTGATCGTCACCACGCAGGCGTCGCTGCCCGTCACTTCGACGGCGCGCACGATACCCAGGTCCACCACCGAAATGACGGGGATTTCCGGGTCCGGCACGTCGCCGAGCCAGGACCAGACCTGCGCCGCATCGAGCGTGCCGGTGGCGGTGTTCATTACCACTCCGCCCCGGGATAGGCGCGCTGCAGGAACTGCATCTCGGCCAGGATAAAGCCCAGGTGTTCCGTGTGCGTACCCTGCTTGCCGCCCTTTTGCATCCAGGCGTCGGGCGCCGGCACGACCAGCGTCGCTTCGGCGAAGATCTCGGCCACGTGTTCCAGGAAGGCGGCGCGCAGCAGCTCGGACGGCGGCGCGATGCCGGCCGCCACCATGGCGCTGTCGACCGCGTCGTACTGGAACATCTCGCCCGTGTACATCCACAGCGCATCGGCCGCGGCCTGCGTTTTCTGGTGGCTTTCCGCCGTGCCGTCGCCCAGGCGCACGATCAGGTCACCGCTGCGGCGCAGGTGGTACGTCACTTCCTTGATCGACTTTTGCGCCACTTCGACGATGCGCGGGTCGGCCGCCTTGGTCAGCTCCAGCAGCTGGAAATAGTGCCAGGTATCGAAGAAGAACTGGCGCATCATGGTGTCGGCGTAATTGCCGTTCGGCTGTTCGACCAGCAGGCAGTTGCGGAAGTCGTGGGCATCGCGCATGAAGGCGATATCGTCCTCGTCGCGACCGGCGTTTTCCAGTTCGGCCGCATAGCTGAACCACAGGCGCGTCTGGCCCAGGAGGTCCAGCGCGACGTTGGTCAGCGCCATGTCTTCTTCCAGCGCGGGACCCTTGCCGCACAGCTGCGACAGCTGCTGGCTGAGGATCAGGGCGTTGTCGCCCAGGCGCAGCAGATAAGTAATTTTGTCATCCATGACAGCCATCCCGATCACAGGTTCTTGACTTCTTCCGGCATCGGGAAGAAGGTGGGGTGGCGGTAGACCTTGCTGTTCGACGGTTCGAACAGGGCGCCCTTGTCGCCGGGGCTGCTGGCGACGATATCGGCGGCGCGCACCACCCAGATGCTGACGCCTTCATTGCGGCGCGTGTAGACGTCGCGCGCATGGTTGACCGCCATGGTGGCGTCGGAAGCGTGCAGGCTGCCCACATGCTTGTGCGCCAGGCCGTGCTGGCTGCGGATGAAAACTTCCCACAAAGGCCATTCTTTGCTCATGATGCTATCCCCTGTCTTTATGTGTGTTCTTATGCTGCCACTTTGTCAGTGGCTTGCTTGTCGGCGTAGGCCACCAGCGCATCGCGGAACCATGCGCCATCTTCATACGCTTTCACGCGCGTTTGCAGGCGCTCGCGGTTGCACGGACCATTGCCCTTCAGGACATTGTTGAACTCGGACCAGTCGATCTCGCCGAATTCATAGTGGCCGGTCTCGACATTGAATTTCAGGTCGGGATCGGGCACGGTCAGGCCCAGGTATTCGATCTGCGGCACGGTCTGGTCGACCATGCGCTGGCGCAATTCGTCGTTCGAGAACAGCTTGATGCGCCATTGCGCCGATTGCGCGCTGTTGACGGAGGCCGCGTCGGACGGGCCGAACATCATCAGGGACGGCCACCACCAGCGGTTCAGGGCGTCCTGCGCCATGGCTTTCTGCGCCGGCGTGCCCTTGCACAGCGACATCATGATGTCGTAGCCCTGGCGCGCATGGAACGATTCTTCCTTGCAGACGCGGATCATGGCGCGTGCATACGGGCCATACGAGCAGCGGCACAGCGGGATCTGGTTGATGATGGCCGAGCCGTCGACCAGCCAGCCGATGGCGCCCATGTCGGCCCACGACAGGGTCGGGTAGTTGAAGATGCTGGAATATTTGGCTTTGCCCGAGTGCAAGGCGGCCAGCAGTTCGTCGCGCGACACGCCCAGCGTTTCCGCCGCGCTGTACAGGTACAGGCCGTGGCCCGCTTCGTCCTGGATCTTGGCCAGCAGGATCGATTTGCGTTTCAGGGTCGGCGCGCGCGTCACCCAATTGCCTTCTGGCAACTGACCGACGATTTCCGAGTGGGCGTGCTGCGAAATCTGGCGGATCAGGGTCTTGCGGTAAGCGTCCGGCATCCAGTCCTTGGCCTCGATCTTGATGCCTTCGTCGATGCGAGCCTGGAAAGCCTGCTCTTCCGCGCCCATGTCGTCGATGGAACGAACGTTCTTGAGGCCGGTTTCAACCATTTGTGCGTACATGATCTGTCTCCCAATGGGTGGCTTGCGCTACTGCGCAAAGCGATAAACGAATAATACGATACATAAATCGATTTGCATACACTTGATTTGAATCATTTGAAAATTCCGTATCTTATGTTCCTTTGGCAAGGGTATGATATGAAAAATAGTGCGTGCGCCAACGCAGGGCAAACGCTGCGTCAAGTAGACTGCTGCCTTTATCAAAATGACCGTTACGGCCAGACCAGGAACACATGAACAACACCGCTTGCACCGCATGGATCGCCGATTTCCTCGCCACTGACCCGCCCCGTTCGAAGTCGCTGGTGATGACGATCTTTGGCGACGCCATCGTGCCGCGCGGCGGGTCGATCTGGCTGGGCAGCCTGATCGAGCTGCTGGCGCCGTTCGGCGTCAACGACCGCCTGCTGCGCACCAGCGTGTTCCGCCTGGCCCAGGAAGGCTGGCTCAGCTCGCAACGGGACGGCCGCCGCAGCGCCTATGCGATCCGTCCGGAAGCGCTGGCCCGTTTCGAACGCGCCTACCGCCGCATCTACGCGCCGCTGGTCAAGCATTGGGATGGCAGCTGGACCCTGGTGATCGGCGCGGCCGGCAATATCAACGCCAGCGAACGGGGCGCGCTGCGCAAGGAGCTGCTGTGGGCCGGCTATGGCCTGGTTGCGCCCGGCATCTTCGGCCACCCGGCCAGCAATGGCGATGCGCTGGAAGACATCCTGGTGCGCAATGAGGTACAGGGCAAGCTGTATGTCTGCCACAGTACGGAGTTGCCGGGCGTCAGCGGCCGCCCCTTGCGCGAAATGGTGGCCGAATGCTGGGATTTGTCGGAAGTGATGGCTGGCTACGAAAAATTCATCGCCAGCTTCCAGCCACTGCTGGCCCTGCTGCAGGACCAGCCCGTCATCGCGCCCGAACAGGCCTTCGTGATCCGCTCGCTGTTGACGCACGCGTATCGCCGGGTGCAACTGCACGACCCGCAATTGCCGGTCGAGCTGCTGCCGGAACCCTGGCCCGGCACGCAAGCCTATGCGCTGGCCCGCGCGCTGTACCGGCGCACTTATGCGGCGGCGGAACAGCATATCCTGGCCACCCTGCGGCGCGAGGACGAGCAGGCGGCCGATGTGGAGCCGTGGTTTTATGAGCGCTTCGGTGGCCTGTAGCAGAATACCGGGGTCAGACCCCCTCGACCGTTAGCGCAAGCCTCAGCGTTAGCGGCATTGAGGGTCTGACCCCAGCTTTTGCGTTTGGGGTAAAAAATATCATGCCACCCTACTGCTTCGCCACCACCTGCTTCGCCCCGGCTAGCAAAGCAATCCACACTGGGTTTGCGCCGGCACAAAGGCCAGGGCAAAACAGGTATCATCGCGCCATTGCACACGATGCAAACCCTAACTTGTTTTTACCAGGAACAACCATGACCATTAAAATCAGCCAGCAGTTCGACGCCGGCGCGATCGAGGTGCTGCGCGCCGACGATGCCCATACAATCGAACTGAACATCCGCAAGGATTCCCACGCCGACATCACGCAATGGTTTTACTTCCGCCTGCAAGGCGCGCAAGGCGAGGCGTGCACGATCCGCTTCATGAACGCGGGAAAATCCGCCTACCCGGACGGCTGGAAAGATTACCAGGCCGTGGCCAGCTACGACCGCGAAAGCTGGTTCCGCGTGCCGACCAGCTATGACGGCAGCGTGATGACGATCGAACACACGCCGGAAGAAGAAAGCGTGTATTACGCCTATTTCGAGCCGTATCCATGGGACCGCCACCTGGCGCTGATCGACAGCGCGCAGGCGTCGCCGCTGGTACGTTTGATCGACCTGGGCAGCACGGTGGAAGGGCGCGACATGAATCTGCTGGTGGTCGGCGACGCCGATGCCGAGAAAAAAGTCTGGGTCATCGCCCGCCAGCACCCGGGCGAAACGATGGCCGAATGGTTTGTCGAAGGCATGCTCGAAGCGCTCTTGGACCAGGCCAATCCGTTTGCCCGCCAGTGCCTGCAGGACGCCGTGTTCTACGTGGTGCCGAACATGAATCCGGACGGCTCCGTACATGGCAACCTGCGCACCAATGCGGCCGGCGCCAACCTGAACCGCGAATGGATGACGCCGACCATGGAACGCAGCCCGGAAGTATTCCTGGTGAAACAGAAAATGCATGAAATCGGCTGCGACCTGTTCCTCGACGTGCATGGCGACGAAGGCTTGCCGTACGTGTTCGTGGCCGGCAGCGATGCGCTGGAAAATTTCACGCCGGCACAAAAGGCCGAGCAGGACCGCTTTATCGCCGATTTCAAGGTGGCCAGCCCGGACTTCCAGGATGAGCACGGCTACGAAGACGGCCCGTTCACGCCGGAAGTGCTGACCATGGGTTCGCCCCATATCACGCACGCCTTCGGTTGCCTGTCGCTGACCCTGGAACTGCCATTCAAGGACAATGCCAACGACCCCGACCAGCAAACCGGCTGGAGCGGCGCGCGCAGCGCCGCCCTCGGTGCGGCCGTGCTGCAACCGATATTGTCGACGCTGCGCGCTTGACAATTGAGTCGCAGGTTTTGTCGGGTTACGCTGTTCCAGCTAACCCGACCTACCCGACCTGCGCGACCTGGCGCAAGGCCGTGATGAGCTTGTCCAGGTGCGACTCGGGCGTAAAGATGGCTGGCGTGACGCGCAGGCATGCGCCAGACGCCAGGCCATCGCGCGGCACGGCAAAGATGCCGTGCTGCTGCACCAGTTTTTTCGACAAGGCAAAATTGTCGGCCACGCTGGTTTTTCCCTTGATGCGGAACGAGGCGATCGCGCTGGTCAGGCGCGGATCTTCCGAAGCAAGGACTTCAATCCCCTCGATGCCGCGCGCCGCTTCCACCCAGCGGTTGCGCAGCAGCCGCAGCCGCGCCTGCTTGTTGGCCACGCCGATCCTGGCGTGCAAGTCCAGCGCCGCCGGCAGGCTCAGGTAGGCGGCAAAGTTCACCGTGCCCGTGTGCACGCGGCTACGGATATCGTCGCCCATCTTCTCGCCCATGTACGGGTCGATATCGGCCACCCTGCCCCGCTTGATGTAGGCGGCGCCGACGCCCACCGGCGCGCCTATCCATTTGTGCAGATTGATGCCGACAAAGTCCGCCTGCAGGTCGGGGATCGTCATGTCCAGCTGGCCGAAACCGTGCGCCGTATCGACGATCACATCGATGCCGCGTTCACGCGCCAGGCGGCTGATCTCGGCCACCGGCAAGACCATGCCGTTGCGGTGATTCACATGCGTGAGCAACATCAGTTTGAGCTTCGGATGGCGCGCCATCGCCTGCGCATACGCATCGATGACATTGTCATGCGTAAACGGTTCCGGCATGGCGATGGACACCACCTCGGCGCCGCGCCGCTGCTCAAGCCAGCGCGTGACGGTGATCATGTTGTCGTAATCGATATCGGCATGCAGCACCGTGTCGCCCGGCCGCAAGCGGTTGTAGCCGGCAATCAGCACTTGCAGCGCTTCGGTGGCGCCGCGCGTCAGCACGATTTCGTCCGTGGCAACACCTAACGCGCTGGCCGCCGCCGCGCGGGCCGCCTCGAAGTCGGCCGGAAAGCGCATGCGCGCATACCAGGCGTTGTCGCGGTTGACCATCGCCAGTTGCTGTTCGTAATGGGCCAGCACCGGCCTGGCCATCGAACCCCAGAAAGCGTTATCGAGTTGCAGCACCGCATCGGTGCTGTCGTACTGGGCGGCCACCGCCTGCCAGTAGGCCTGGTTGCCGGCCAGGCTGTCCGGCGTGGCGCCGGCCGGCACCTGCGGCAAAGGCGGCGGCAAGGCGGCGGACGCGGCCGAGGCCGATCCGGACCCTACCGCCAGCGGCAGCGCGGCCGCCAGGGAGCCGGCGCGCAGCAGCGCCCGGCGTTGTGGATTCATCGTCACCATCGCCCCCTTAAAATTTCACTTTGTATTCGACATACAGATTACGGCCATCCGTATCGTACGGCGCGTTGCGCGAATAAATCAGGCCACGGCTGGCCTGGAATGTCGCTTCGTCAGGATATTTATCAAGCACATTATCGATGCCGGCGCGGATCGATTGCGTGTCCGTGATCCTGTAGCTGGCCGCCAGGTCGAGAAACTGCATGGCGCCAAAACGCTGGAAGATATCGCCGGTGGTATTGCCGGTGTTGTCAGTCCATGCTCCGTAGTAGCGTACGCGCGCCAGGCCGCTCCAGTTGCCCCGTTCATAGTTGCCGCTGATGGTGGCTTTCTGGCGCGGCAGGCGTTCTTCGAAGACTTGCCGCTGCGCCGGATTGGTGACCAGGCTGGAATTGCCACCATCGACCTTGGTGGTGTTGTAGTTGTAGGCCAGGGTCAGGTTCAGCTTGCCGTCGCCGATACGGCTCAGGTGGCTGCCGACGATATCGATGCCGCGCGTGGTGGTATCGAAGTCGTTCGTGAAATAGCTGACCGAGGTGTAGCGCAGCGGATTGGCCACGCCGGCCGGTACGGCAAACGATGCGGACGTGCTGAAGCGGTCGCTGACCTTGATGTCATACACGTCAACGGAACCGGAAAAGCCGGCCGGCGTCTTCCAGGTAAAACCCAGCGACAGGTTTTTCGACTTTTCCGGCTTCAAGGGCTGGGCGCCCAGGAGCACCGCCAGCGGATCGTTGTTGGCCAGGCGGCCGCTGGTAAACAGCAGCAGCGTCTTGGTGTCGAGCCCCTGGTTGGTGCTGTTGGTATTCGACTGGCCCGGCGTCGGCGCGCGGAAACCGGTCGAATACGAGCCGCGCAAGGCCAGGTCGCTGCTCAAGGCATAGCGGGCCGACAGCTTGCCGTTGACGGTGCTGCCGAACTCGGAAAAGTGTTCATAGCGGGCCGCGCCGCCCAGGCTCAGAGCCTTGCTCACCGGCACTTCCACGTCGAGGTAGGCCGCATAGCTGTCCTGGCCCCAGCTGCCCGCCTGGCGGTCGCTGAAGCCCGGGGCGTCGTTGGCGTTGGCGTCCAGCCCCACGGCCGCGCCCGGGCCAACCGTCCACGAGGCCGTGTCGCCGGCCGTCACGCCATAGGTTTCATTGCGCGCTTCCGCGCCAAAGGCGATATTCACCGGCTGCGGCAGCGCCGCGACCGGCAATTCATAGTTGAAGTTGGCGTTGAGGATTTTTTCCGTCTGCGACAAACGGCCCAGGTAGAACGCCGTCGGGCTGGTCGGTCCCATCGAGGCATTGATGGAATTGGCCAGCTCGTAATCGATGCGGTTGCGGCCGAACGACGCGCTGACATCCCAGCCCAGTTGCTCGCTGAGACGCCCGCGCAGGCCGGCCACGAACTGCATGTCGTCCTGTTCGTTCGAGTAGCTGGGACTGAAACCGAGCGGATACACGCTGCGCAAGTCCCAGCCGGGGAACACGGTGCTGGTTTTATAGGCGCCGGTGCTGGTGTCGGGATTGCGCCAGTTGAAGTCCGAGGTGCCGTCGCTGTGGCTGTACAAGCCAAAACCGTACAGCTCGACACTGTCGGACAAGGCCATGCTGGCATTGAAGCCAACGCGCTGGCTTTTGAGTTCAGGCTGGCCCCAGCGCTGCACCGGGTTCGGCACCTTCAGTTCCGGATGCGCTTGCTGGAAAGCGATGGCGTCGGCCCGCTGGCGCGTGCGCGAAGTGGGATCGGACTTGGCCAGCGCGCCGAAAATGCTGGCCTTGCCCGTCTCGCCAAACGCAAAGCCCGTCTTCAGGTTGAGCTCATTGGCCTTGCCATCGCCTTCCGAATATTGTGAATGGTGCACCGACAGTTCTGTGCCGACGGTGTCGTCGAGAATGATGTTGATCACGCCTGCGATCGCGTCGGAGCCATACTGGGCCGAGGCGCCGTCGCGCAGCACTTCGATGCGCTTGATGGCCGACACGGGTATCTGCGCCAGGTCGGGCGCCTGCGCGCCGCGCGCGCCGAGCAGCGCGCTGCGGTGAAAACGCTTGCCATTGACCAGCACCAAAGTCTGGTCCGGCGACAGGCCGCGCAAGGTGGCCGGCCGCACGAACACTTGCCCGTCAGCCATCGGCAAGCGCTGCACCACATACGATGGCACCAATTGCGCCAGCACGTCGTTCAGGTCCGACGATTCGACCGCGCCGATATCTTCGCGGTTGAACACATCGACGGGCGCCATGGTGTCGAACTGGGTGCGGTTGCTGCCGCGCGTGCCGGTGACGATCACGGCCTGGGGCGTATCGGCGGCGTCACTGGCAGCGGCGGCGGCGGGCGCATCGCCATGGGCGTGCGCCGGGCTGGCGAACGCGGCGCTCATGGCACACATCAGGGCCACGGCACGGGCGATGCGGGTACGGGAAGAGGTCATCGAGAAGGTTCACTATGCAGGTTAATGAGACAACGACGCGACCATGCAGACTTGTATCTTGCATGAAATATCACGAAGTTCGGCTTACTTACATTAAAAGCATCTAACTTGCCATTAATGAAGCAGCCACATCATACGAAGCGAATATGTCCTCCGTATGACCTGCCAGCACGAAAAAAAAGGCGCCAGCGGCGCCTTGATGGTCAGCAGGGCAGCGTTCAGCCGCCGGCCACCACCATGCTCTCGATCAGGATCGAGCCGGTTTCCTTGGTGCCACGACGCAGCACGTCGGCGCCGATGGCGACGATGTTGCGCAGCATGTCTTTCATGTTGCCGGCAATCGTGATCTCTTCCACCGGATATTGAATGACGCCGTTTTCGACCCAGAAGCCGGAGGCGCCGCGCGAATAGTCGCCCGTCACGTAGTTGGTGCCCTGCCCCATCAGTTCCGTCACCAGCAGGCCCGTGCCCAGCTTTTTCAGCATGGCGACAAAATCGTCGCCGGGCGCCGTCAGGCTGGAACTCATGTACAGATTGTGCGAGCCGCCCGCATTGCCGGTGGTCTGCATGCCCAGCTTGCGCGCGGTATAGGTCGACAGGAAATAACCTTGCACCACGCCATCCTTGACGACGTCGCGGCTGACGGTTCTCACGCCTTCTTCGTCGAATGGCGCCGAACCGACGCCGCCGATCACGTGCGGGTCTTCGAAGATCTGCACGTGATCGGGCAATACTTGCGTGCCAAGCGAATCGTTGAGGAAAGTCGACTGGCGGTACAGCGCGCCGCCCGAGGTCGCTTGCACATAGGTACCCAGGAGGCCGGCCGCCAGCGGCGCTTCGAACAGCACCGGGCAGGTGCGCGTGCCGAGCTTGCGGGCGTTCAGGCGCGACAGCGCGCGTTCGGCGGCGTAGCGGCCGATGGCTTCGGGGGTGGACATCTTGGCGGCGTCGCGCACCGAGGAATACCAGTCGTCGCGCTGCATTTTCGCGCCCTTGCCGGCGATCGGCGCAACAGACAAGGTGTGGCGCGAAAACGGATAGCCGCCGATAAAGCCGCGCGAGTTGGCCGACACGAAGTGCGATTGCTGCACGTGCACGCTGGCGCCTTCGCTATTGCTGATGCGCGGGTCGACGGCAAACGCGGCCGCTTCGGCGCGCTGCGCCAGCACCACGGCTTCCTCGGTGGAAATGCGCCACGGGTAAAACAGCTGCAGATCGCGCGGCGACAGCTCCAGCATGTCGGCGTCGGCCAGGCCGGCACAATCGTCCTCGGCCGTGAAGCGGGCGATATTGTAGGCCGCGTCCACGGTGGCGCGCAGCGCCTCCGGCGAGAAATCGGAGGTGCTGGCATTGCCGCGTTTCTTGCCGACAAACACCGTCACGCCCATGCCCTTGTCGCGGTTCTGCTCGATGGTTTCGATCTTGCCTTTTCGTACAGAAACGGACAGGCCGCCGCCTTCGCTGACTTCGACCGCCGCGTCGCTGCCGCCCGCCGCGCGCGCAAAAGACAACACATCACGGGCAAGTTGCTCCAGTTGCTCTTGAGTATGGGTAAATACGGACTCGTTCATGTGCTGTTTTCTTCGGAAAGGCCCTAAAAAGGTTATGATAGCAGTCGTTTACAGTTTACAGGTGCGGCCTACGCGGCCAATCCCGCCTTATCATGCCAAATCCAAACCGGGGAGCTTGCGGCTTCCAATCGTCCGAATTCGAACAGGAATATGAACGTCCTTCGAAGTCGGAACTCAAGCGCCAGATGACCGTCCTGCAAAAGCTGGGCGAAGAATTAGTCAATGAAGCACGCGACCGCGTCAAGCGCGTTCCGATGCCGGAAGACGTGCGCGACGCCATCCTCGAATGCCAACTGATCAAGGATCACGAAGGCCGCCGCCGCCAGCTGCAATATGTCGGCAAGAAAATGCGTACCCTCGACGAAGACGAAGTGGCCGCCATCCAGCGCACCATCGACAGCTGGAAAGGCTTGTCGAAAGCAGATACCGCCGCCATGCACGCGATGGAACGCCGCCGCGACAAGCTGCTGACGGACGACAAGGCGCTGACCGTGCTGCTGTCGGAAAATCCGGAACTCGACGTGCAGCACCTGCGCACCCTGATCCGCAATGCCCGCAAGGAGCAAGCCGAGAACAAGCCGCCGAAAGCCTACCGCGAAATCTTCCAGATCCTGAAACAGATCGCCAAGAAGAACAATGGCGGCAAGGATGATGCGGATGAAGACGGCGTTGACGCCGAAGAAGACGAATAAGCGCCTGGGGCATGCCCCGGTGCAGCGCAAAAACCGGGATAATCCCGGTTTTCTTGTTTTTACGCTCCCCCACTCTTTTACAGGTGACCGATGGCAACCACTCTCGAAGACGAATTGATTATCGGCCTCGTGTCGATCTCGGACCGCGCCAGCGGCGGCGTGTATGAAGACCAGGGCATCCCCGCGCTGGAAAGCTGGCTGGCGGCCACCCTGCGCACGCCTTACCGGCTGGAAAAGCGCTTGATCCCGGACGAACGCTCGCAGATTGAAAACACCCTGATCGACATGGTCGACCTGAACCACTGCCACCTGATTCTGACCACCGGCGGCACCGGTCCGGCGCGGCGCGATGTCACGCCCGATGCGACGCTTTCGGTGGGCACAAAAGAGATGCCGGGCTTTGGCGAACAGATGCGCCAGATCAGCCTGCAATTCGTGCCGACGGCGATCCTGTCGCGCCAGGTGGCGGTAATCCGCGAAACGCCCGAGCGCGCCTGCCTGATCATGAATCTGCCAGGCCAGCCGAAAGCCATCAAGGAAACCCTGGAAGGCCTGAAAGATGCCGATGGCAGGCAATTGGTCAACGGCATCTTTGCCGCCGTGCCGTATTGCATCGACCTGATCGGCGGACCGTATATGGAAACCGACCCGTTGGTGTGCAAGGCCTTCCGTCCCAAATCGGCGCTGCGTCCGGCGCAACCACTCCCAGAGGAAAACCCATGAGCACTTTGCTGGAAACCATCGAACTCGACAGCGCACCCGACACCATCGTCTCGATTATCTGGATGCACGGCCTGGGCGCCGACAACAATGACTTCGTGCCACTGGTCAAGGAACTCGGCCTGCGCGGCTGCCCCGCCATCCGCTTCATCTTCCCGAACGCCGGCACCATGCCCGTTACCATCAACAACGGCTATGTGATGCGTTCCTGGTACGACATCCGCAGCAACGACCTGGTGCGCCGCGAAGACGAGGCCGGCCTGCGCGCCTCGCAGGCGCAGATCGAAGCGCTGATCGCGCGCGAAAAAGCGCGCGGCATCCCCGCCAGCCGCATCATTTTGGCCGGCTTCTCGCAAGGCTGCGCCATGACCCTGCAAACAGGCTTGCGCCACCCGGAAACCCTGGCTGGCCTGATGTGCCTGTCCGGCTACCTGCCGCTGGCCGACATGACGGCCGCCGAGCGCACGCCCGCCAGCCTGCAAACGCCGATCTTCATGGCGCATGGCACGGCCGATCCGGTGGTGCCGATCACCCGCGCCGAACAGTCGCGCGACTTGCTGACCGGCATGGGCTACCAGGTCGAGTGGCATGCCTACCGCATGCAGCATTCGCTGTGCCAGGAAGAAATCGACGCGATCGGCGCCTGGCTGAAAAAAGTACTGGCCTAAAACAAAACAGGCGCGGTCTGCACCGTGCCTGCTTCACTTCATGACGACGGCCAACTAATTGTTCGCCGTCGTTTTGTCATTCCAGACCTTGAGCATGTCCGGCGAAGCTTCGGAACGGATGCCGTTGTCGCTCAATACCGATTCGGTGGCGGCCAGCATTTCCTTGCGCGGCACCACGACCAGTTCCGCATCGCGCTGCTCGAAGCGGAAAGTGACCATCTCATCGGGCAGGTCGCGCAGCAGGGTCACCATATGCGCCAGGCTGCGCACGGGGATGCCATTGACCGAATACACGACCGAGAAGAAACGGTTGCTGTAGCCATTCATCAGCTTGTGCGGGAAGAATGGCGCGGACACCACCACCAGTTCATCGCGCTGGGCGTCCGGCGCATCGCCGCGCCGCGTGACGAGCGGATTGCCGGCAAAACTCATGCCCACCAGCATCGGCGCATTGGCGTTGGGGCCGGCCATGAATTCAGCCGTCACTTTTGAAAACACCATCGGGCCAAAGATGAAATACGATGGATAAGCGCCTTCCAGGCTTGGCACCAGCATCGGATGCGAGGACGAGACCGGCACACTGACCTGCAGCGGCGCGCCATGGCGTACCACCGTCAGGGGCAGCATGCCGTTTTTCGCCAGTTGCTGCACCCGGTACTGAAAGCGTACGCGGCTGTTGGCGGTGAGCTTGACCATGCCCTGGTTGTCGATGGGGTAGTCGCCAATCTTGGTGATGACGTCGAATTCCTTGAGCGGATATTGCGCGTCCTTGCTGGCCGGCGTCATCACGATGGCGCCCTCGACACCCTTGTCGAGTTTCAGCATGGTGCGCAGGGCAGGATTTTCCATCGTCTGCGTCACATCGAACATGGCCGGTTTGCCCTTGGGCGCGCCACTGTCCTGGTCGCGCAGGAACAGCTCGATCTCTTCATTGGGAATGATGTAGCCCATATTTTGCGCATTGGTGACGGTGGCGAACGCCAGGCCGATCATCTTGTCGCCGGCAATCACGGCGCCGCCGCTATTGCCCGGATTAATCGCCGCGTCAATCTGGATGCGCAGGCCCGACACAGGATAGCGGTAATGCACGAACTCGATGCGCGAGACGATGCCTTTGGTAATCGACAAGGAATTGCCACCCAGCGGATAGCCATAGGCCATCACGGCGTCACGCACGTCGGGCAAGACATTGGCGCGTGGCATGGGTTTATGCGTATTGAAAAAGCTGTCGTCGTCGACCTTCAGCAAGGCCAAGTCCATGCCTTCCGAAATGGCCAGCACCGTGGCGGACAATTTGTCGCCGGAACCATTGGCCTGGATCTGTACCTGGCTGGCATAACCGACCATATGCGCGTTGGTGAGGATGCGGTGGCCGTCGATTACCACGCCCGAGCCCGTCACTGCCTGCGGCGCCGCCTTGCTCCAGGGCTTGTAGGGATCGGGACGGCGCAAGGTGGAAAATACCTTGACGACAGAGTTTTCCAGCGCCGACGCGTTCAGCGTGACAGTGGTCTCGGCGGCCATCGAGCGCACCGCCATCAATGGGGAAAAAGAAAGGGCCAACGCCAGCAAGGCGCGGCCCATCAGGGACTGGCAGAGTCGAATTGTCATGGTCGGTCAAGCAATGGATGGTGGAAAATAAAGTATATATTGCGCAACAACCGCAAAAATTACAGTTTGTCCATCATCCGGGCCTGGCGTTTGAACCTAGCGCGGCAGCGGCGTCACGTTCAAGTGTGGCACGGCCGTCTGCGCGCCGTTCATCACCATGGCCAGGAAGGTGTAATAGCCATTGATGCCCATCAGGTCGACCACGCCGTGCTCGCCGAACAGCGCCAGCGCGCGCGCATAGGTGGCGTCGCTGACGCGCTTATGCTGCTGCAGCTCGATGCAGAAGTCGTGCACGGCCCGCTCGTCATCGAGCAGGCTGTCCGGCGCGCGCCGTTCGGCGATCGCGTCGATGGCGGCCTGCGCAATCCCGTTCTGCGCCGCCAGCGGCGCGTGGATCGCCCACTCGACCTGCTGGTCCCACTGCCGCGCCGTCACCAGGATGGCCAGCTCGGACAGGCGCGTGCCGATGGCGCTGCGGTAGCGCAAATACTCTCCCATGCGCTGTGCCGCGTCCATCAGTTCCGGGCTGCGTATCAGCGGCACGAAGGGGCCATACAGCGCCCCGCGCGGACCGTCGATAATCGCTTGCGCGGCGGCACGCTGCCGCGCGTCGAGCTGGTCGGCAGGCAGCGGCGGCAGGCGGTCAAGCTCGAAGCCCGGCATCAGGCGGTCCAGGCAACCACATCCTGCTGCTGCTCGCCCAGGCCGGCGATGCCCAGGCGCATGGTGTCGCCTTTTTTCAGGAAGCGCTGCGGCTTGCGGCCCTGGCCCACGCCCGGCGGGGTGCCGGTGGCGATCACATCGCCCGGTTCCAGGGTCATGAATTGCGACAGGTAGCTGACGATTTGCGCGACCGTGAAGATCATGGTTTGCGTGTTGCCGGTCTGCATGCGCTTGCCGTTCACTTCCAGGTACAGGTCCAGGTCCTGCTCGTCGATCACTTCGTCGCGCGTTACCAGCCATGGGCCGACCGGGCCGAAAGTGTCGCAGCCCTTGCCCTTGTCCCAGGTGCCGCCGCGTTCCAGCTGGTAGGAGCGCTCGGAGATATCGTTGACGACGCAGTAACCAGCCACGTATTTGAGCGCATCTTCTTCGCTGACGTATTGCGCGCGCGTGCCGATGATCACGCCCAGTTCCACTTCCCAGTCGGTCTTTTTGGAACCCTTCGGCAACACCACATTGTCGTCCGGGCCGTTCAGGCAGGTAATCGCTTTCATGAAGACGATCGGTTCTGCCGGAATCGGCATGCCCGACTCGGCCGCATGATCGGCGTAGTTCAGGCCGATGCCGATGAACTTGCCGACCTTGGCGACCGGCACGCCGAAGCGCGGATTGCCGCGCACCAGGGGCAGCGTTTTTTCGTCGAGCTTGGCCAGCTTGCGCAGCGCCTTGTCGGACAGTTGCGCGCCATCGATATCCTGAACCACGCCGGACAGGTCGCGCAGTTTGCCTTCTTCATCGATCAGGCCCGGTTTTTCCTTGCCGGGACGACCATAACGAACGAGTTTCATATTCTTCCTTGGAGTTGATCATTGCCGCTGTGCAGGCCATCATTTTACCGGATGGCCCGGCACGCCTGTGGCGGCCGACGAAAAACATCGCAAGTCCCGGCAGCTGCAACAGCGCCAGCAAGCCGAACGCGGCCTGGTAAGCCTGCGGCGGATACTGGTGCGCGGCGTTGCCCGGCCAGCAGCCCAGCACCAGGCCAAAGCCGGCCTGCACCAGGAAGGCGCCGCTGAAGATCAACAGGTTCAGGCAGGTGGCGGCGCGCCCGGTCATGCCAGGCGGCACGCTTTGCGCGACGATGGCGTATTCCAGCCCCGCCACCGTGCCCAGCAAGGTAAACAGCACCGACAGCAGGGGCAGGCCGGGCCGGACATTCATCGCCATGGCGCACTGCACCAGCACGAACAGCAGCACGCCCCAGGCCGCCACCTGCATCGGCGTAATGCCGCGCCGGCCCGCCCATTCCGTCAGCATGCCCATGGCGATGGCGCCAAAGATGACGGCCGCCATGCCCAGGTACAGCAGATAGGCGACGGCGTCGTCCGTCATGCCGCCCACGTCGCTGAGCCAGCGCCCTATCCACAGACCCTGCACGCCGAAGAACACGCTGTGCGGCAACAGCAGCAGGGCGATCGTGCGGCGAAACGCGGCATCGCGGTAGACCTCCAGGATGCCGGTTTTCTGCTGCGCCACCATCACGGCCGGTGGCGCCGGCGACAACATGCGGATCAGCAAAGCCACCGCCAGCACGGCCAGCGCCAGGCCCAGGAACAGGCCGCGCCAGTCCGTATGGTCGAGCGCCACTTTCACCGGCAGGGTGGCGCTGGCCGCGCCCAGCCCGCCGACGGCGATCAGGTAGCCGTGCACGGAGGGCAGGCGCGCCGGCGCCACCACGCCCGAGATGGCTTTCACGGCGGCCATGAAACAGCCGCCGAGGCCGGCGCCCATCACGGCACGCGCGCACATCAGCTCGATAAAACCCTGGCCACGGCTGAACAGCCACACACCCAGCGCCGCCACGCTCATCAGCACCAGTTGCACCTTGCGCGGGCCATGGCGGTCCAGCGCCATGCCAACGGGCAATTGCACCAGCGCAAACGCCAGGAAAAAAGCGCTGGTCAGCAAACCCAGCTGCGTGGCGTTCAAGTGCACCGAGGCCAACAATTCGGCCGTCAGCACAGCGTTGACGCCACGCAGCAAACACGACAGATAATGGCCGAGCGCGAACGGCAGGAACACCAGGCAGAAGATGGCCCAGGGACTGCGGCCTGCGCCAGCATCGGCCTGCATGTCAGGCCGCCTTGGCCAGGGGAATCACCTTGTGCGGCATGTGCGGCACCGGCTCATCGAGTTCAAAAAAGAACTTGTCGTGACCAAAGGCCGGTTTCAGATGGTCGATCCAGGTGGCGTGCTCGTCGAACCTGGCGTAGAACGGCCGGCGTACCCAGTCCGGATTGCGCGCCTGCAAGAACTGCAGCGCGAACAGTTTTTCGCCATGGATGGTGACCACGCCATCGATCACGATCTTGCCGGGAAACGCGCTCATTGACGGTCCGCGCACCGTGCGCGACAGGCCCGACACCTGCTGGTAGGCGGCCTGGAAAATCTCGTGCGCGCGCGCCAGCGGCAGTTCGAAATAGCCGCGCGGGCCCGTGTCGCGCTCGACAAACATATAGTACGGAATCGCCCCCAGCCGCGTGCCCGTCTGCCACAGTTCGGCCCAGCTGTTCGGATCTTCACTGATATGGCGTATCAACGGGCCCTGCATGCGCAAGGTGGCGCCGGTACCGACGATGCGCTTGACGGCCTGCTTCGCAATCTCGGGGCGCAGTTCGACGGCATGGTTGTAATGGCCCATGATGGCCAGGTTCTTGCCGGACCGGACGATGCGATCGAACAGGCGCAGCAGGTCGTCCGCATCGCGGTCGGTGACAAAGCGCTGGGGCCAATACGCGACCGACTTGGTGCCGATGCGAATGTTCTGGATATGTTCGAGGGCCGGGTCCAGCAGCGGCTCCAGATAGGCCGCCAGTTGCCGCGTATTCATGATCAAAGGGTCGCCGCCGGTGATCAGCACATCGGTCACTTCGCGGTGCAGTTTCAGATAGGCCACCAGTTCATTCGACTCGCGCGCGTCGAACTTCATGTCGTCCATGCCGACGAACTGCGGCCAGCGGAAGCAAAAGGTGCAATACGCGTGGCAGGTCTGGCCGGCACTGGGAAAGAACAGCACCGTCTGGCCGTACTTGTGCTGCAGGCCGCGCACCGGCACGCCGTCCATGGTCGGCACATTGTGCGTCAGCTGGCCGGCCGGATGCGGGTTCATGCCCAGGCGTATCGTGCGCACATAGGCGTCGATGGCGGCCTGGTCCTGGCGTTCCAGCACCAGCTCGCGCAAACGCTCGTACTGCTCGGGCGGCAGCATGTCGCGGTGCGGAAACACCAGCCGGTAGATCGGATCGTCGGGAATATTGTTCCAGTCGATCAACTGGTCCAGCACATATTCATTGGTGCGAAATGGCAAGACTGTCGACACCACTTGCACCGCCTCGCGCTGCTCGGGCGGCAGCCATTCCCATTGCCGCGCCTGGCGGATGGTCTGTCGCGTAAAGGGTTTGAATTTGGCTGGCAGCAATTCCGTATTGGTCGTGGGCATGGTTTCTCCGTCGGGATGGGTGAGGTTAGCGGCATGAAAAATCCATCATAGTTCTTGCTCAAAGGCATGAAATTGCACTAAATCAACTGCACATCCTCGATCCTGTTGCCGTCAATAAACCTTCATTCAGGCAATAAATAACTTGTGCTATCGCAATTTCAGATGCGCTGACTCAGCGTAAATTAGGGCCTGGCACTCCCCCATCACTGAACCGAGGACAGATCATGAAACGTGTATTGACCGGCACCGCGCTGTGCCTGCTATTCGCCCATGCCGGCCATGCCATGGCCGCCGTGGAACCGACGGAAAAAGATGCCATTGCCATGGCGGAACGGGGCGCCGCCTTCATCAAGCAGCATGGCGAAAAAGAGATGATGAAAAAACTCATCGCCAAGGACCCCGAGTTCTTGCAGGGCTCGCTGTATGTCGACATGCGCGACATCAAGACCGGCATCGTGCTGGCGCACCCGATCAACCCGTCCATCGTCGGCAAGGACCTGACGGACGTGCCCGATGCGAACGGCAAGAAATACCGCCGTGAAATCATCGAACTGGCGCAAAAACAGGGCAAGGGCTGGGTCGATTACCAGTACAAGAATCCCGTCAGCGGCAAGATCGAACCGAAGACCACCTACATCCTGCGCGTCAACGACGTGGTGCTGGAAGCGGGGATCTACAAGAAATAGCAGTGGCGAGCCGGCCGCGCCGGCTCCGCCTCCATCCACAGGCAGGAGGACATATGCTCGACAAATTACGCATCGGCCCCAAGCTGTTGCTGGCGCCCACCCTGGTGCTGTTGTTGCTGGTATTGAGTTCGGCCAGCGCCTGGTACGGCATGGTGCGGCAAAATGCCTCGATGGAAAACATGGTGCAGGTGCGCATGGCGCACCTGAAGGCGGCGCTGGACGTGGCCGGCGACGTGCGTTATGCGCACAGCAATATGTACCAGCTGCTGTCGTGGACCAATGGCAGCTTTGCCAAGGCCCGCCTGGAAGCGCTGGAAGGACAGATCAAGCAGCGCCACGGCGAGATCGCGCGGCAACTGGCCACCCTGCGCGCCACCGCCCAGGGGCCCGAGCTGGCGATGGTCGATGGCGCCAGCGGCGCGCTGGGCGCCTACCGCAAGGCGGTGCTGGAAACCATGGAAATGGCGCAGATGGATTTGTCGATCGCCGCCAATTCGATGATCAAGGCGGAAGCCCAGTTCGGCCAGCTCAACGCCCAGTTGGTGAAACTGGCGGCGCTGGAAACCTCCCTCAGTACCGAGGCGCATGCGGCGGCCGTCGAACAGTTTCACGGCCTGGGCTGGACCTTGCTCACCACCGTGCTGCTGTCGATCTGCGCCTCGGTGGTGGTGACGATGCTGGTGCGGCGCGCCATGCTGCAGGAAATACACGGCATCGCCGAGGCGGTGCGGCAACTGGCGGCGGGCCGCCTGATGGCGGGCAAACCGAAGCAGGGCAACGACGAGATCGCCGCCACCTCGCGCGTGCTGGATCAGTGCATCGCCAAGCTGAACCAGACTTTGCGCACCATTTTGTCGGCCGTGCAATCGATCGACACGGCCTCGCGCGAGATCGCCACCGGCAATATGGACTTGTCGGCGCGCACGGAAATGCAGGCCAGTTCGCTGGAGCAGACGTCGAGCGCCATGGCCACATTGACCGAGGCCGTCAACGACAATGCCGGCAATGCGCGCCGCGCCAGCGAACTGGCGGCGCAAGCGTCCAGCCTGGCGCTGCAGGGCGGCGCGGCGATGCAGCAGGCGGTAGCCACCATGGCCACCATCCGCGGCAATTCGCGCCAGATCGTCGACATCATCGGCGTCATCGACGGCCTGTCGTTCCAGACCAATATCCTGGCGCTGAACGCGGCGGTGGAGGCGGCCCGCGCCGGCGAACAGGGACGCGGCTTTGCCGTGGTGGCGTCCGAAGTGCGCACCCTGGCGCACCGGTCGGCGGCCGCCGCGAAAGAAATCAAGACCCTGATCGCCACCTCGGTGGCCACCATCGATGGCGGCAGCGTGGCGGTGCAGCAGGCGGGCGACAGCATGGGCGCCATCGTGGCCTCGGTGCAGCAGGTCAACGACATCATCCAGCGCGTGGAACAGGCCAGCGCGGAACAGGCGACCGGGATTACGGAAGTGAACCTGGCGGTGGCGCAGATGGACGACGTGACGCAGCAAAATGCGGCGCTGGTGGAACAGGCGGCGGCCGCGGCGGCCAGCCTGCAGGACCAGGCCGTGACCTTGTCGGCGGCGGTGGCCGTCTTTACGCTGGACCATCCACAGACGGCGTCGACTGCGGTGGCTGCAGCGGAGGCCTTCCAGGACCCAGCCATCTCGGCAACTTCGGCCGAGCGCCGCGCCCCACATAGTCCGCTGCGCGGCAAGGCACAACCGGGACGAAGGCGCAGCGCCTGACTACCCCACCCGCATTGGCTTGCTGAGGAATTTCGAGCCGGCTTCGACAAAGCGCCAGGGCACGTCCATGGCCTTGGAAATGCCGATGCGGGGACCAGCCAGCACCACCGCTTCCTCTTCCCTGGCCAGCAGCACGAATGGCGGCGCATCGAGCGGCAAGCCGTTGTGCGCATGCGTGACACCGAGCGCCTGGCAGACCTTGCCCGGCCCCGAGCACAGCAGCCGTTCATCGTCGACCCCGCGCCGCGCGCGCATCGCCTCCAGCCCGAACAGCGGTTCGATGGCGCGGATCAATACGCCCGCGCCATGCCCCACTTCCCGGCAGACGAAATTGAGGCACCAGTGGATGCCGTAGGAACGATACACATAGGCGTGCCCGGGCGGGCCGAACATCGACGCATTGCGCGGCGTCTGGCCACCGAACGTGTGCGAGGCAGGGTCCAGCCGGTCATAGGCTTCGGTTTCCACGATGCGCCCGCCGACGCCATCGACCAGCACCGTCACGCCGATCAGCTGGCGCGCCACCACGCTGGAATCGCGGGCGAAATCGATATCTGCAAGGATACTTTTCATACAGTAATTGTAGCCTGCGGCAGCCGGCGCACGTTTCTTGAAAACAAATAAAACTTGCAGATAAAACCACCGAAATATCACCTTGTAATGTCTTGAAATGACCAATAAAAGACTGCCGGCCGAAAGAATTGCCGATTTTTGCCATAAATAAGAACAGTTCTGAACTATTGCTTCTGATAAACAGCGATAATCGTTGGCGACGGAGCAACCAGCGATAGTGATGACATGATGAGAGCAGCATTGAAAGTGGCAGAGCCGACCAGGGCTGCAACGGTGGCAGACAGCGACCCGGTCGACGCATTGATACGGTCCATCCGTATTCCACCACGCCCCAGCCTGCTGGTCGACCTGCAGCGCGAACTGGCCGAGCCCGATCCATCGCCGCGCAAGATCGCGCGCATTATCGGCGACGATGTCGGCATGTCGGGCGCCCTGTTGAAACTGGCCAACTCGCCGTTCTATGGCGCGGCGCGCAAGGCCAAGTCGGTCGAGCAAGGCATCAATTTTCTTGGCATCAACCAGTGCAGCGCCCTGATGACGGGCTTGCTGGCGCGCCAGGCGCTGGAAGCCGAGGGCGTGGAACTGAACAATTTCTGGGACGTCTCGGCCAAGCGCGCGCGCGCCGTGGTATTTACCTCGCGCAAGCTGCGCATCGCCCCGCCCGATATCGCCCATACCTTCGGCCTGTTCTGCGATATCGGCGTGCCGCTGCTGATGAACCGCTTCCCCGATTACGTGAACACCTACGCGGCCGCCGCCAACGATGCGCACAACAATTTCACGGCGGTGGAAGACGCGCGCCACCAGACCAACCACGCGGCCATCGGCTGCTTGCTGGCGCGCAACTGGGGCCTGTCGTCGGACGTGGCCTGGGCGATTTTGCACCACCACGACTACAGCGTGCTCAGCGATCCGTCCACCGACGACGCCATCCGCTCGCTGATCGCGCTGTCGCTGCTGGCCGAAAAAGGCATACAGCGCTACCATGGCAACAGCAACTCGCTGGAGTGGGACAAGGGCGGCGAACTGGCTTGCCAGCACCTGGGTTTGTCGGAAGAAGAAGCGGCCGACCTGCTCGACGAACTGCACGAAATGTTCGACACCGACCATTAAGCTGCTGCGACCTGTATCATCGCAATGGGCGCCAGGCTTTGCCGAGGCGCCTTTTTCCATTTTTCACTTGAATTCAACTACTCACCATGCCCAAGAACAAGCGCCCTGCCCCCCGCAAATCGTCCAACTCGCCAGAAGACAAGGATGAAGCCGTCGCGCGCATGCTGAGCACGATGGCGCTGAACCTGGCGGAACAGGAAGACAGCGAGTCGCAAGGCACGGTGCTGGCCGAGCAGGCCGTCGAGTTCGGCCGCATGATCCGCAAGAGCCTGAACCAGAAGAAAGACGAAGTGCTGTACGACGCCATCGAGCGCGCCAAATACGAAGACGTCAGCGCCTACCAGTACCTGCGCAGCCAGATCGAGGAAGCCTCGTCGGTGGTAGTAATCCGCCGCGAGAATGCGCCGGCGATGGAAATCAACGCCTTCGTGGTGCCGCTGCTGGTACAAAGCACGGGAGGCCTGAAGGAAACGGACGGCTTCCAGGACCAGGAAGCGTTCGAGGCGCTGGTAAAAAGTTTCCAGGAGTCAAATCTGGAAAGCGCCAAGGCCAAGGTCGTGCTGATGAGCCACGCCTACGACCTCGAAGAAATCGACAACATCACCTACAGCCATCTGCATGAAATGGTGCGCGACGCCTACACCTCGATGACGGACAAGAAGATCGTTATCGCCGCCGGCCTCGAACGCAGCATCGCCGGCTGGAGCGCCACCGAATTCGGCGCCGGCGACACGGCCGTCGAACTGCGCTTCCTGCTGGGCTTTGCCCTCAAGCGCGTTGACGACCCCTTCTATGTGGAACCGAAAGACGAAGCGGCCCTGGACGCCTGGTTCGACGCGCGCATGGAGCGCTACCAGCAATGGACGGCCAAAGTCGCCCCGCTGGTACAACGCTGCCTGGCGCCGACCGGCAGTGCAGTGGAAATCAGTTTCCTGTACCAGGACCTGTTCCACGGCGGCAAGGAACAAGGCATGGCCGAATACGCGATGCTGCAAATGATGTCCGGCATCAACCACGCGCTGGCGGAAAACAACCTCGACGCCGGCGACGTGTCGGTGGTGACCGGCCCGGCCGACGAGCACGGCGACATGCTGCTGCGCGTGAATGTATACGCGGCCAGCGGCGAAATCCTGCACAGCGCCGACAAGCCGCTGGACCTGGCGGCCGACCTGCAGGACGAAGTCAACGATGTGTGCGATGCGCTGGCGATGATCGGCGTCAGCAATCTGTCGGTGGCACTGAAGTTCGATGGCCAGGGCCAGCCGGTGGAAGTGTGCGCTTACTCGCCGGTATAAGGTGGGCCATCAGTTGTCATGCCATTAGCGTTTTTTTCATCACAACAACAAATCCGGGGTCAGACCCTAATGCCGTTAAGTTAGTGTTGTTTTTCACCCCAGAAGCAAGTTCCGGGTCGGACCCTCAGGGTCCGACCCCGGCCTTTTCGCTGTGCGGGTTAAGTGCAAACCATTTGGGGCAACCTGGCTCAACAGCATTCCATGTGCGACCGCATGGAAAAAACTCCCGCATAAAGCATCGTGTTTTCCTGAGCACTCAAACCACAGCAGCGCTGAACGACTCGGGCCGCCGCGCAAGCAGGTGGGACAGCCGTTGCAGACCCGCCTGCAAGCGTCCACGGTCCTTGATGCTGCCCAGCGAGATCCGGATCGCATGCACCGAGACGCTGCCGGTGGCGAAGGCCTCGGCCGGCGTGACGGCGATGCCCTCGATGCCGGCCGCACGCGCAAGCTGCGCGGAGTTCCAATATGCCGGCAACTCGACCCATACATGCAGGCCGTCTCCCGCGCCGCTGTAGCGCCCCGCCAGGATATCGCGCGCCATCCGGTGGCGCAGGCGCGCCTCGCTGCGGATGCCTGCCATCAACCGGTCAGCCGAACCGTCAAGTATCCACTGCGTGGCCAGTGCGGCCGTCAGGGGCGCGGCCATCAGCGCAAAGGATCTGAGCGCGACCAGGAAACGTTCGCGCTCAATCGGGTCGCGCAGCAGCACGAAGGCGACCCGCAAGCCGGGTGTCAGGCATTTCGACAGGGTCGAGATGTAGGCCACCTGCTGCGGGGCAAAGGTGGCAATCGGTGGTGGCGCGGCATCGGCAAGCAGCCAGTAGGGATCGTCCTCGATGATGCGGACATTACAGCGCTGCGCGATGCCGGCGAGCTCCTTGCGGCGGCGTTCCGGCATGGTAATGGCGGTCGGGTTCTGCAAGGTGGGATTGAGGTAGACCAGCGCGGGCTGGTGCTGGCGGCATGCTTGCTCCAGCATTTCGGGCAGCATGCCGTGCCGGTCCGCTTCCACCGCAATGACGCGCCGGCCGAATTGGCTCGCCGCGGCACGCAAGCCGGGATAACTGCTGGGCTCTGCCAGGATGATATCTCCAGGCTTTGTGAACGCCAGGATCAAGGCGGCGATCGCCGCCTGCGCGCCCGGACAGACGACAATCTGCCCGGCATCGAGGGGGCCGAACATCGGTGCCAGCCATCTGGCGCCAGCCTTGCGGTCGGAATCGCTGCCCCCGCCCAGGTGGTAGGTCATCAGCAATTCATTGTCGGCCCTCATCAGCACCTGGGACAAACCCTGTTTCAGCATGTCGTCGAAGTCCACGCCAGCCGGCGGTGGCGGGGTATTCATGGACAGGTCGAGGATGGCGTTCAATTCGACTTTCGGCGCCGCGACATACGTGCCCCGGGCGCCGCGGCCCTCCAGCAGGTTGCGGCGCCGGGCTTCGTCGTAGGCGCGCGTGACCGTCGTCAGGTCGACGTCCAGCTGCGCCGCCAGCTGGCGCTGCGGCGGCAGGCGCTCACCCGGTGCCAACGATCCGTCGGCCACCGCCGCCTGCAAGGCATCGGCAATCTGCAAAAAGCGTGGCCCTTTGTTTGCGGCCAAGCGCGGCAGCCAGATGGTCAACTGTTCATCTTGTATGGATTTCAACTGGGACATTTTGTCTCAATGTATGGAAATTGTTTTACAGTAGTATGCTTCATAACGTGCAGCAGCGCCTTGCATGGCGGCCGCTGACGTTTTCTCCTCTCTCGGCAGACAGTCTCAAGTAATCACCTGGAAATACTCAAAATGATGGAATGGATCCCTATCGTCCTTGTTACGTTCAAGGCTCTCGTGCTCGGCACGGGCATGTTCTACGCCATCAAGTGGCATTACGATCAAGGCAAGAAGGACAAGGACAAGGCGAAGCAGAATCGCGCGGTGCTGCGCGCCAGCGGCAAGGCGATCGCCATCTTCGTGCTGTTGCTGCTGGGCCTGGGGCTGGTCACGTACTTCATTGTCAGCAAGCTCGGCCTGGAATTAGCCTACTCATGATGGCAAAGCAAAGCTGCTGTCGCCCTCCAGTTTGAACAGCCTTACCAGTTCCGACAACTGCCGCGCCTGCTCCTGCATCGATTGCGCGGCAGCGGCCGCCTGCTCGACCAGCGCCGCATTCTGCTGGGTCACGTCGTCCATGCCGATAATCGCCTGATTCACTTGCGCGATGCCTGTGTTCTGCTCCTGCGTGGCGGCGCTGATGTCGTGCATATAAGCGCTCACTTTCGCGATGCCCTCGACCACATGGCGCATGGCGTCACCGGCCTCGCCGGCCAGCGCGCCGCCTTGCGCCACCTGCGTGCCGGAGACGCCGATCAGGTCCTTGATCTCCTTGGCGGCCGCGCTGGACCGTTGCGCCAGGCTGCGCACTTCGCCGGCCACCACCGCAAAACCGCGTCCCTGTTCGCCGGCGCGTGCCGCTTCCACCGCCGCGTTCAAGGCCAGGATATTGGTCTGGAAGGCGATCGCGTCGATCACGCCTGTGATGTCGGCGATCCGGTTGGAAGACTGGCCGATGGCGCCCATGGTGTCGACCATGCGCGCCACCACCGCGCCGCCCTGCTGCGCCAGGTGCGAGGCCTCGGCCGCCAGGCTACTGGCCTGGCGCGCGTTGCCGGCGTTCTGGCTGACGGTGCCGGTCAGCTCCTCCATCGAGGCGGCCGTCTGCTCCAGCGCGGACGCCTGCGCTTCGGTGCGGGCCGACAAATCGAGGTTGCCCTGGGCGATTTCCTGCGAAGCGCCGGCGATCGCCGCCGCATTGCCTTGCACCTGGCGCACGGTGGCGGCCAGGTCCTGCTGCATGCGGGCGATGCTGTGCAGCAGGCTGCCATCGTCGCCCGCGCGCAAGGTGATGGGTGCCGACAGGTCGCGCCCGGCGATGCGGCGCGTGACGTCGACCGCATAAGCCGGCTCGCCACCGAGCGCACCCAGCACGCGCAATATCACCTGCCAGCCCAGCGCCGACGTCAGTACCAGCGCGGCCAGGAAAAACCACAGGAACCGCAGCGCGGCCTGCCAGAAGGCGCGCTCGATATCGTCGCCGAAAAAGCCGGTGCCGATCCACCAGCCCCAGGGTTTGAAGGCGATGATGCCATTGAGCTTGGCCACCAGCTGGCCGTCGCGCCGGCTCTTGACCGACACCAGCCCGACTTCACTTTTTGCCAGCGCCTCGACATACGCTTGCGCGTCGGGCCGGCCGTCCATGGTTTCGCCTTGCGCGATCACGCCGATATTTTTCGGATTCGGGTGCACCAGGTTCAGGCCATCGGGCAGGCGCGCCCAGTAGTAGCTCTTGCCGTCGTTATTGAGCTGGGTCAGCGCGGCCTTGGCGGCGGCCTGCGCCTGCTCGCGCGTCAGGCGGCCATCAAGTTCCTGGGCATGGTACCAGGCGACCAGGTGTTCGCCCATCTTGAGCATGTTGACGATCTGCGCTTCGCGGTCATGCAGCATGGCCGCGTGCAGGGTGCGCAGGCTGTAGGCGCCCAGCATGGCCATCGCCAGCAAGGAGGCGCCGACCAGCAGGATCAGGCGGTGTGACACTTTCATGATGTTCTTTCAAAAGGCGCAGCGCATCTGCCATGGGCGTGACTGTCCCTGGCCGCGCGCGTGAGGCGGCCGAGCAGGACTGGCTGGCAGAAAAGTGGCTAGCGCGGAGGTTTGGTAGCGAGGTGCGGCATGAAGTATTCAGGCCGCAGTTTGCGGGTAATTTCCAGTACCGGCAGCACGTGGTCCAGGTGGCTGCGCATGGCGGCGACAGCAATCTTCGGGTCGCCCGACGCCAGCGCTTCGATCACGTCGCTGTGTTCCAGCATGACGTCGCTCATGCGCCCGGCCAGCGGCAAAGTCAATTGGCGGTAGCGGTCCATCTGGGTTTTCGCCTGCAGTATCATCGGCCACACGCCCGGATAGCCGGACAGTTCGGCCAGCGCCGCATGGAAACCTTCGTCGGTGCGGTGAAAGCCGCGGATATCGTTATTGGCGATGCATTCGGCTTGCGTGGCGAGTATGGCGCGCAGGCGGGCGATGCCTTCCGGCGTGGCCCGTTCGGTGGCTTTTTCGATGATCGCCGTTTCCAGCGCACAGCGCACCAGCATGGCTTCTTCCAGCGAGTCGAGCGGGATGCGCGCGACAAAGGTGCCAACCCGGGGCAGCACCTCGATCAGACCTTCCTCGGCCAGCCGCTGCACCGCTTCATGCACCGGCGTGCGGCTGGTGCCCAGCTCTTCGGCCAGTTCCTTTTCGACGATGCGGGTACCGGGCAGCATGCTCATCTCGACGATGCGCTGGCGCAGCAGGCCATACACGCGGCGCGCGGCGCTGATGCCCGTTTCGCCATCGGCGGGAGGAAGGGAGGACGACAAATTCATAAGCTGGGCCAGGTTAAACGAATCAACGACAGGGCAAATAATCATACCCTGTCCACGCACATCACGAGCTTGTCAACGCGGCATCAGCGCGCGCGCGATAATCGCGCCGCGCTGGCCGATCACGCAGCCTGCCAGGCGATGGCCTGCCCGCGCGGCGTCCACCGGCGACTGTCCCGCCAGGCGCGCCGCGAAATAGGCCGCGCCGAACGAGTCGCCGGCGGCCGTGGTATCGACCACCCTGGCCACCGGCGGCGCCGCCACTTCCTGCAGCTCGCCGTCGCGCCAGACGATGCAGGGCTGGCCGCCGCGCTTGAGCACGATTTCGGCCACGCCCAGCGCGCTGGTGCGTGCGATGACCTGTTCGATCGATGCCGGGCCGTACAGCGCCTCTTCATCGTCGAGTGTCAGCAGGGCCAGCGAGGACAGCCGCAATACGCGATGATAAACCTCGGCCGCCACTTGCGCCTCCCCCCAAAGGCGGGGTCGGTAGTTATTGTCGAAGACAATCTGGCCGCCGTTGGCCTTGCATTGCGCCAGGGTCGCCAGCAGCAGGTCGCGGTCGGCTGGCGACAAAATCGCCAGGCTGATGCCGGACAAATAGACATACGGCGCTTGCGCCAGCTGCTCCAGGATGGCTGGCGCCTGCGGGCCGCGCAGCCAGTGGCGCGCCGCCGAATCGCTGCGCCAGTAGTGAAAGCGCCGCTCGCCGTCCGCATCGGTCTCGATCAGATACATGCCGGGCAGCTTGTCGGCCAGGCGCTGCACGCAGCCGGTATCGATGCCTTCGGCCTGCCAGCTGGCGGCCATGTCGTCCGACAAACCGTCGGTACCGAGCGCCGTCACATAGGCGATGCTATGGCGGCTGGCGTCGACCAGGCGCGCCAGGTACACGGCCGCGTTGAGGGTATCGCCGCCGAAGCGGTAATCCATCGCCTGCGCCGCGGCGTCACTTTGCGCGCGCTGCAGTTCGATCATGCATTCGCCGATTACAAAGACAGTGTCGGCGGGTTTGTTCGTCTCCATCTCACTCCTATCCATCATGAATGCCAGCGTGACACCGCGCCGGCATCCGTGAAGATGGCCGGCGCGGCAGATACTGCTCAAGGCTTGCAACTAACGCTTACTTCTTGTCCCAGGTCGAACCGAACAGGTTGGACTGGCCGATTGCCGGGAAGTCGACGAAAGCACGGCTGCAATCGACCACCTTCTCGACGTCGACCGCTTGCGTGGCCGTACCGTTGACCGTCACGCGCTCGGCGGCGTTGGCGAAGATCGGCAGGTTGGTACCCTTGATCGTCAGGTTCGCGTCCGACGAGATCATGGTGGTGCTGTTCGGCGCATCGGTCACCACATTGTTCAGGTTCATCACCAGCGGGAACTGCGGATTGTCAAAGCCGCCCGTATTCGCTTTGAAGCCTTGCAGCTTGATGGCAGTGTTACCCAGGATGCGTACATTGTCCAGCGTGATGTCGTGGAAGTTAGGATACTGCGGACCGGCCGTCGGCAGCGCCTTGGTGCTGTAGTAGGTGGTAAACAACAGTGCGTTCAGGGCGTCGCGGATGCAGATATTGCGGTAGTGGATATTGCTCACTTCGCCGCCGCGCGCATAGTCCGACTTGATGCGCAGCGCTTCTTCCGAGTGGGTAAACGAGTTGTCATACACTTCGACGTTGGTCACGCCCGCATTCGTTTCGCTGCCGACCGAAATGCCATGGCCCCAGTAGATATGGTTGTGGGCGATGATCATGCCGTGCTTGCGGTCCGAACGCACGTCGCGCTTGCCGTCGATGGCGAACAGGCCGGAACCCGCTGGCGAAGGATTGGCGCTGCCTTTCAGTGCCACGTCATCGTCGCCGGTGCTGACAAAGTTATAGGCGAAGACGAAATTCTTCAGGTAGCCGTCGAACGACATCGCGCCGCTGGACGTGGTGGCAAAACCGGTGCTCAGCTTGCCCGAAATCGCCTTGCCGGCCGCGCCCGGGTCGAACGCGTCGGTATTCTTGACGTTGTCCGCGTTGTAGGTTTCGCCGTTGTACAGCGGATTGCCGTTACCGGCCGGATTGGCAAACGCCGCCAGGGTCGGGGTCTGCACTTTCACGCCCCATACCGTCAGGCCATCGACGCCGCTTGGCACGACGTGGAAGTTGGCGCTGTTGTTGAGAGAAATACGGTACAGCGTCAGGTTTTTCGCGTAGTTGAACACCATCATGCGGAAGTTCGACTGCGAGCCCGTGCCCGTCACGCCGTTCTGCACCATATTGCCCAGGAACGCCAGGTCCCACCAGCTCATGTTGCGCGCCGACGATTTCGAATCGACCGTGGTGCCGCCGTTATCGCACGATACGCCGTCCGCCGCCTGCTTGCCGGTGGCATACGCGGTGTAGGTGTTCGAGCAGGTCATGTCGACCTTCATCAACGGATACAGCTTGTTGGTGGTGACGATTTCCGCATAGGCGCGGCTGTCGATCGAGCCATCGCCCATCACGGCCGAGTTGACCATATTGGTGCCGTTGATGAGCGCGGTGCAATTGCCCGAGCTGCCGGCCTTGGTCGAGCTGACCGCCGTATTGCCGCAGTAAGGACCGGCGGGATTCGGCGAATAGGTGGTCACGTCACGCGAGGCGTACAGGGTCACGCCCTTGTCGATCCACAGGGTCACGCCGGACGGCAGGGTCAGCGGGCCGCTGATAAAGCCATCGCCCACGCCTGACTTGTTGACCACCAGGCGCACCGCGTATTTGGTGCCGCGGTATTCGGGCTTGGCCAGCTCTTCGCCGGAGACGCCGGCGATATTGACGTTCTTGACGTTGGCGGTTTTCTGCGCGGCGGTAGCGGCGGCATCGGCGGCGGCGATCTTTGCGCCCACTTCGGCGTCGACAGCTGCGCCGCAGGCGTCGAGCGCGGCCTGGATGCGGGCCTGGTCAGGATTGGCGGTGGCGGTGGTCACGGCCACGCCGACACCGGCTTTCGACGGATCGGCTTCCGGCGGCAGCGAGCCATCCGGACGGCGCACCAGGTTGGTGGTCGCTTCCAGGGTGGCGCAGACCTGCGTGTCTTTCGGCAGTACCGGTTCGGCCGGCAGGTCCGGATCGAAGGCGGTGGTGCCGACCTGGAATACGCTGCCCGGGGTGTAGCTGGTGGCGGTCTCGCCCTTGGTGTCGCCACCGCCGCCGCAAGCGGCCAGCATGACGGCCAGCGGCAGGGCGACACATGCCTGCGTCCAGCCTGGATTACGTTGTTTGATACCTGACTTCATGATGCATCTCCTGATGTAAGCGCGCTCTGGGGCGCGCTGTGTGCCGGCTCGCGCCGGCGCTTTTTGGAACAAGGTTTAGAAACGGGCGATCAAGCCGATGCCGAAGGCGCGTGGCGAATTGCCTGGCGCCAAAAAGGCGTCGTCGGTGCCGGCCTTGTTGCTGTGCAGCGGCGACTGGCCCAGGTTGACGTTCTGCTGCGACTTGTTGTTGATGCGCGTGAAGTACACATACGGCATGAACTGTTCGTCGATCTTGTAGGTCGCGCCCAGCGATACTTGCGTGGCGCCGAAGTCGTCGGCGCGGCCGAAGGTGGTGTTATCGAGCTTGCCCAGCTTGCCGGCGGCCAGCATCACGTTCACGTCGTAGCCCACTTCCTGGCTCACGGACGCCATCACCGAACGCTGCTTCATGCTGCCCGTTTGCAGAGCCGTGTAGATATTGCCGGGGGTCGGCAGCGACTGCAGCGCGTAGCCATAGCTGCCCGATTCAAAGCCCAGGCCAACGCTGGTTTTGGTCGGGAATTTGTAGGTCGCCAGCACCTTGTAGAACGAGGTGTTCACGCCGCTGACGGAGGTATTGCGGAAGCCGAAACCTTTCGACAGGTTTTCCACGTCGACGCCGGTGTTCTGCTGGCGGTCGTAGCCGGCGCCGATCGAGAACGCGCCGAGCGTGTACTTGGCGGCCAGCGAGTAGCGCGCGCGGTCGTCGCCGGTGTCGCGCACTTCATCGAAGCCGTACGAGGCGCCAGCCTGGAAGCCGTTCCATTCCGGCGTCAGGTAGTGGGCCGAGTTCTTGTAGCGCGCTTCGCCGCGGCCGAACAGGCTGTCGGCGTTGCCGCTCAGCTGAGCCGAGGTGTTGTTCCACACGTCCAGTCCCTGCACCGACAGGCCCAGGTTGCCGCCCAGCGCGCCGCCCGAGCCGACCAGGCTGCGGTAGACGGAATCGTTGTTACCGATGATGAAGCGGCCGAAGCGCTTGCTCTCGATACCGACAAAGGTATTGCGCGATTCGATGGTCGACGATTTGCCCTGGCCATTGATGCCGCCTTCGTCGAAGTTGTTCAGGCTGCCTTCGATCTGCCACAGG
>Ga0308163_10000346_pt1 | contig 96550 bp, 82 predicted proteins | sample PhyTR1_FD_201037 | JGI IMG/M metagenome (GOLD analysis project Ga0308163, IMG submission 201037) | Phyllosphere microbial communities from UC Gill Tract Community Farm, Albany, California, United States - DLSLT.R1 | ecosystem: Host-associated > Plants > Phyllosphere > Unclassified | place: USA... | reverse complement strand
ATCCCGCCCACGTCAGAACCACGAGGAGCACGCGCATGGCCAGCTACGACGTCGTCGTCGAAATCCCCAAGGGGTCCCGCAACAAGTACGAGGTCGACCACGAGACGGGTCGCGTGTACCTCGACCGCGTGCTCTTCACGTCCTTCGTCTACCCCACCGACTACGGCTTCTTCGAGAACACGCTCGGCCTCGACGGCGACCCCGTCGACGTGCTCGTGCTCCTCGAGTACCCGGTGTTCCCGGGCGTCGGCGTGGCCGTCCGCCCCGTCGGCGTGTTCAACATGAGCGACGAGGCCGGCATCGACTCGAAGGTCATCGGCGTCCCGGCGAAGGACCCCCGCTGGGCCCACATCCAGGACATCTCGGACGTGCCGCAGCAGACGCGCAACGAGATCGAGCACTTCTTCGAGCACTACAAGGACCTCGAGCCCGGCAAGTGGGTCAAGACGGAGGGCTGGGGCGACGCGGCCGAGGCCGAGCGCATCGTGCAGGCCGGCTTCGACAAGCTCCAGGCCGAGGGCCACGGCCACGGCGGCGAGCCGGAGGAGGACGCCTGATCCGCGTCCCCTCCTGAGCCCGCGCGGCCGACACGACGACGCCCGCCTCCCCGCAGCAGATGCGGAAGGAGGCGGGCGTCGTCGTGCGCGGGGCGCGCGGGCGGATCAGCCGGGTCGGCCCACGTACGGCATGATGTCGCTGCCGCCCCAGAGCGACTGGATCTTCACCACGTCGCCGGGCTTGGGCGCCGCGATGATCGTGTTCCCGCCGAGCGAGATGGCGTCGTGGTAGAAGCTGCCGCCGCTGCTCCAGAAGATGATGTCCCCGGCCTGGCGCTGCGAGAACGGCACGAGCCGCCCCCGCGCCTGCATCGTGTTGTACTGCGAGCTCACCGAGTGGCCGCCGACGTCGATGCCGGCCGCGCGGTACGACATCATCACGAGGCCCGAGCAGTCCCACCCGGCGCCCTCGCCGCCGAAGACGTACGGCTCGCCGAGCTGGGCCTTCGCGAAGGAGATGGCGACCTGGGCCGCGTTGCCGGACGGGGCGGGGGCCGGCGCGGGAGCGGGGGCCGGAGCGGGAGCGGGGCGCGCCGGCTGCGGCGCGGGCTGGGACGGAGCCGGCCGCGCGGGGGCCGGGGCGCTTGATCCGCCGCCGTTCCCGCCGCCGCTCGAGGAGCCGCCGCCGGACGATCCGCCGCCGGACGAGCCGCCGCCGGAGGGCGCGCCGCCGCCCGAGGGCGCGCCGCCCGACGAGCCCGCACCGGATCCGGATCCGCTCCCGGATCCGCCGCCGGACGCCGCGGCCGCGGGGACCGCCGGCTGCGTGAGCCCCTGGATGTACTGCGCCTCGACCTCCGAGGTGGAGTCCTTGAGGAGCGCCAGCTGCGCGATGAGCTGGTCGCTGTTGCGCGTCTGCTCCGCCACGGCGGCGGCGGCCGTCGACGCGGCCGAGTTCGCGTCGTCGAGCGACTTCTGCGCCTCGTCCGCGAGGCGGCCCAGCTCGTCCTTGGCGACCTGGGCCTGGTCGCTGAGCGACGCCGCGCTGTTGCGGTCGGCGAGCGCCTGCTGGTACACGGTCTGGGTGCTCTCGGAGAGCTTCGACATGGTGCCGAGCGAACGGAGCAGCTCGTCCGCGTCGTCGCCGTCGGAGGCGAACAGGCTCGCCGTGATGTCCTGGCCGCCGGCCCGCGCGAGGTGGCTCGCGAGGAGACCGGCGCGCATCCGGCTGGTGAGGGCCGCGGCCTGTGCCTCGTCGGCCTTCTTCTGCAGCCGGGCCAGCTTGTCGGCCTGCGCGTCGCGCGCGGCCTGCGCCTCCGCGTACTGCTCGCCCGCGAGCATGGCGGCCGTGTTGGCCTGGTCCGCGGCCTCCTGCAGGCCGGTCGCGAGCTGCGTCACGCGGTCGATCGCGGCCTGCGTCTGGGCCTGGTCCGCCTTCGCGGCCTGCACGTCGGCCCACGTGGGGTAGTCGGTGGCGGCGAACGCGGTCTGGGCGGCGACGCCGCTGGAGACCGCGATCACCCCCACGGCGATCGTGGAGATGACGACCGTGGTCGGGCGGAGGTGGTTCATGTCGTTCCTCATGTCAATGCGTGCTCGTGATGGAGACGCCCTGGCCGTGCATGAACGCCACCGGGTCGACGGCGTTCCCGTTGATGCGGATCTCGAAGTGGAGGTGGCAGCCGGTGGATCCGCCGGTGGTGCCGGTGCGGGCGATGGGCTGCCCGGCGACGACCTGCTGGCCGTTCCGGACCAGGGTCCCGCCGTTCATGATGTGCCCGTACGCCGAGGAGACGCCGCCGCCGTGGTCGATGCGGATGTAGTTGCCGTACCCGCCGTTCCATCCGGCGAAGCTGACGGTGCCCGAGTGCGCCGCGTACTGCGTCGCGCCGCAGGTGCCCCCGCGGACGAGGTCCTCGCCCGCGTGGAAGATCATCGTGTGGTAGATCGGGTGGTACCGCGGCCCGAAGAAGCCGCTCGTGTTCGCGCCGGGGAGCGGCGCCGTCCACCCCGAGCCGCTGATCGCGCCCGGTGAGACGTCGCCGCCCGCGCTGCCCTGGCTGGCCGCGAGGGCGTCGGCGTCGGCCTGGCGCTTGCGGACGCCCGCCTGGTAGTCGTCCTCGGTGGCGTCGCGGTTCTCCGAGATGACGGCGAGCTTCGCGTCGGCGTCGGCCTTCTGGACGTTCTGGTCCTCGAGCGCCTGCTCGAGGTCGGACTGGGCCTTCGCCGCGTCCTGGAGGAGCTGCTCGGCCTTGGCGTTCAGCGCGTCGAGCTCCGTGAGGGCCACCTGGGCCTGGTCGCTGAGGGACTTCGCGGCGTTGCGGTCCTGGATCGCGAGGGCGTAGATCTGGTCGGACTTCTCGGCGACCTTGCTCATGGTGCCGAGCTTGTCGAGGAGGTCGTCGGTGCCGTCGCCCTCGCTGAGGAGGAGGGTGCCGGAGAGGTTCTGGCCGCCCGAGCGCATCAGCTGCTTGGCGAGGCCCGCCGCCTGCTCCTGCGACTTGGTGGCCTTGGCGTCGGCCGCGTCGACCTTCTCCTGGAGCTGGACCGTCTCCTCGTGCTTGTCGTCCGCGGCCTGCTGGGCCTTGTCGTGCTCGTCGCCGCGCTGCACCACGAGCGCCTGCGCGTCGGTCACCCGCTGCTGGAGCGAGGCGATCTCGTCGTTGATGCTCTGCACCAGCTGCTTCTGGGCCTGCTCGTCGCCGCGCGCCTTCTGCACGTCGTCCCACGAGGCGAAGGTGTCGGCGTGGGCGGGAGCCGCGATGGACCCGGTGAGGAGGACGGCGAGGACGGCCACGACGGCCTGGATGCCGTGCCGCGTGCGCGACCGCGAGGCGCCCGAGCGGCGCGCCCTCCGGTGGAGGTCCTGGTTCATGTGCTCCCGATCATCGTGTCGCCCGGCTGGCCGGCTGCGCCTCCCTGCAGGGCGGGCGGGGCGTGCCGGATCACATCCGTCACACCCGCACCTGCCCTCACAGTAGTCAGGGGGACGCTCGGCGCACAGCGGCCGGACGCGGGGATCCGCACGGGATGCCCCTCCTGGGAGGGTCGAGCGAAGGCTAACCCCGCGGGAGGGTCCCGCCGCGGCAGGGCGCGCGCCGTGTCGCGAACCTGTCAGGCGGCCGTGGCGCGGGCTCGCACGAGACCCCGCGCGACGGACCGCGACACGCCGTCCGATCCGCATGATGCCGGGGACGGGGACCGCGCGCGCCCGCCCGATTTGAGTCCTCGCCCGGAGTGCGGTTATGCTGACGTGTCGGTTGCTGCGAGACCTGGGAGACCAGGGCGAGCGGCCCCATCGTTTAGTGGCCTAGGACGGCGCCCTTTCACGGCGTTAACACGGGTTCGAATCCCGTTGGGGTCACCAGGCAATGTGATCGACATGCAAGGCCCTGTAGCGCAGCTGGTTAGCGTGCCGCCCTGTCACGGCGGAGGTCGCGGGTTCAAGTCCCGTCAGGGTCGCCACGGATGCGAAGCCCTCTCCCACGAGAGGGCTTCTGTCCGATGCGGGCGTCTTCTCGAAGCCGCCCGCTCGCCTGGGTAGCTCAGTTGGTAGAGCGTTCGACTGAAAATCGAAAGGTCCGCGGATCGACGCCGCGTCCAGGCACCACCGCCGGTCCCCGTGTCTCACGTGAGGGCCGGCGTTCCTCTTTCCCGCGGGCGTCCGCGTACCGTGTCCCGTGCCGATCAGCCGTCCGTCGCGAGCGCGTCCTCGAACGCCGCGAGCACCGCGTCCGAGAACAGGACGAAGCGCACGAGCCCGATGCCGTCGGCGGCGCCCTCCGCGACGGCCGTGCGCACGGCGGTGACCGCCACGCGGGCCGCGTCGTCGAGCGGCCAGGCGTAGACGCCCGCCGAGATCGCCGGGAAGGCGACGCTGCGGACCCGCAGGTCGGCCGCGACCTCGATCGACCGGCGGTAGGCGCTCGCGAGCACCGCCGTGCGGTCCTCCGACGCCGACCAGACCGGGCCGACCGTGTGGATCACGTGCCGCGCGGCGAGGCGGAAGCCCGGGGTGGCGACGGCGTCGCCCGCGGGCAGGCCGTCGGGGAACGCGTCCTGGCGGATGCGGCGGCAGGCCGCGAGGAGCTCGGGGCCGGCCGCGCGGTGGATCGCGCCGTCCACTCCCCCGCCGCCGAGGAGCGACGAGTTCGCGGCATCCACGATCGCGTCGACGTCCTGCCGGGTGATGTCGCCGCGCACGGCCTCGATGTCGGTCATCCGTCCAGCCTGGCCCGGCCGGATCGGATCAGCGCGCGACGGCCTCGGGCGCCGGGGCGCGGCTCGCGGTCAGCCAGCGCGGCCCCTCGAGCATCCACCGCAGCGGCGAGGCGAGGACCACGGCGCCGATGACCCGGCTCGCGACCACCACGGGCACGAGCAGGGCGATCGGCAGGATCGCGCCCCAGACGTACGTGTGCTCGCGGAGCAGCGGCACGAGGCCCGCGAGCTTCAGCGCCGCGCTGAGCGCCGAGACCAGGAAGATGTGGAACACGTAGACCGGCAGCGTCTGCCGCCCGACCCAGCGGAGCGCCCGGGACAGCGGGTTCGCCATGCCGACGACGGCGAGCACCTGGTTGCTCGCGAGGAGCGCGACGCCCGCGATCGCGAACGTCAGGACGGGGCCGTGGCCGGTCGCGCGGAGGAGCGCGAAGACGCCGGCGTACGCGAGGATCCCCGCGGCGGCCGTGAGCCACGTCGCGCGGCGCATCAGGCCGAGCCAGGCGTCCCGGCCGACGATGCCCGCGAAGAACCAGACGAGGTTCGCCGAGACGGATCCGAGCTTCACGGCGTCGAGCGGCTCGGTGAGGAGGCCCGCGGTGAGCGGCTTGAGGGCGGGCGCCGCGACGGCGAGCGCCGCGAACGCCACGAGCGCCCACGCACGGTGGCGGCCGAGGACGCGCGTGCACGCCCAGGCGACGACGAAGAAGACCGGCAGCGCCCAGAGGTACCAGTACGACGTGGGCAGCGCGACGCTGAGGAGCAGCTGGCCGGGCGTCGGCGCCGCGCCGCCGCCGCGCGCCTGCGGGACGTAGAGCCGCGCGAGGAAGAGGAGCGTCCAGATCGCGTAGACGGAGAGGATCCCGAGCGTGCGGCCGCGCGTCTGCCCGAGGGGGCGGCTCACGGCGCGCGTCGCGAGGAACCCGGAGATGAAGAAGAACAGCGGCATGCGCAGCGGCGCGAACGCGGCGCTCACGTCCCACCACAGGGCCGCCGGACCCTCGTTGACCTCGTTCTCGAACATCAGGGAGAGGTGCAGCAGGACGACGAGGACCATGCAGGCGCCCTTGCCGGCGTCGATCCACTCGAAGCGGGGGCGGGCGGACGCGGCGGCGGACGCCGGGGCGGAGGGGGCCGGGGACGCGGGACGCTCGGCGGCGCGCGAGCGCGCGCGGGTACGCGGGCTCATGGAGGGGAGGGCCATGGCTCATCTCTGGGCGCCTGTGCGGGAGCGGGTAACCCCTGCGGGCGGCGCGGGTTCGGGTGCGGTGATCCTATCCCCGGCCCCGCGGGTCCGGCTTCCCCCCGAGCGGGGCACGGGCCGGATGCCCGGACGGACGACGCTGTCCGCCGGGCCGCGACCGGAACCGTTCGGGTTGGCGCCGGGCGCGTCGGATCGGTTCGGAACACGGGGCCGGGATGGATTGGGACGGCCGACGAGGATGCGGCGCGGGGATACTGGAGGGGTCGGTGATCCTCGCGGCCGGCGCCGACAGGAGTCCCATGGCCACGCCCGCTTCCCGCCCCGCCCCCGAGCGCATCGACGGCTATGTCGCCCTGCGCAGCTACGCCGCCATCGGCGACGGGCGCACCGTCGCGCTCATCGCGGAGGACGGCGACATCGACTGGCTGCCCCTCCCCGACCTGCACACGCCGCCCGCGTTCGCCGCGATCCTCGACGCGCCGCACGGCGGGCGCATCACCCTGCGACCCGACGAGGACTTCGAGGTCAGCCGCGCGTACGTGTCCGGCACCAACGTCCTCGCCACCACGTTCACCACGGCGTCCGGCAGCGTGCGCGTGACCGACGCGCTCGTCACGGGCGTCGCCGGGCGGCTGCCGTGGTCGGAGCTGGGGCGGCGGATCGAGGGGATCACGGGCGAGGTCGCGATGAGCTGGCTCGTGGCCCCCGGGACGGCGCTCGCCACCTCGTCGCCGTGGGTGCAGTCCACGCACAACGGGCCGGTGATCCGCGTCGACGGCGTGACGCTCGCGGTCGTCGGCCTCGACCACGGTCCGGCCGAGCCGGGCACGCAGTCGCTATCCGGCGCGTTCACCACGGAGGAGGGGTCGCGCCACGTGATCACGCTCGTGGGGACCGAGCGCGAGCCCGTGCGGATCCCCAACCCCGAGATCGTCGACGAGGGCATCGACCGCACCATCCGCAACTGGGAGCAGTGGAGCACCGAGTTCCGCTACGAGGGCGAGTGGGCCGACGACGTGCAGCGGAGCGCGCTGGCGCTGAAGCTGCTCGTGCACGCGCCCACCGGATCCATCGCCGCGGCCGCCACCACCTCGCTCCCCGAGCGCATGGGCGGCGGCAAGAACTGGGACTACCGCTTCGCCTGGGTGCGCGACCTGGCGTACACGGTGAACGCGCTCGTGAAGTTCGGGCTCCGCGAGGAGACCCACGCGGCCGTGTCGTGGATGCTCCGCACGATCCGCGACAACGGCCCCGAGCTGCACGTCTTCTACTCGCTCGAGGGCGGCGTGCCCGAGGGCAGCTCGAACCCCGAGGTGCCGGGCTGGCGCGGCGTCGGCCCCGTCGTCGACGGCAACGACGCCCAGGCGCAGCTGCAGCTCGGCGTCTTCGGCGACCTCTTCGACGTCGTGCGCACGTACGTGCGCGACGGCAACGTGCTCGACGCCGACACCGGCCGCCTGCTCGCGACCTTCGCCGACCGCACCTGCGACATGTGGCAGAAGCGCGACGCCGGCATGTGGGAGCTCGAGGACGAGCAGCACTACACGACCTCGAAGCTCGGGTGCTGGCAGGCGCTCGACTGCGCGGTCGAGCTCGCGGAGGTGGGCCAGATCCCCGGCGTGCCGGACCGGTGGCGGGCCGAGCGCGACCGGATCCGCACCTGGGTCGAGGAGGAGTGCTGGGACGAGGGGCGCGGCGCGTACGTCATGCACCCGGGCAGCCAGCGCCTCGACGCGAGCATCCTGCTGCACGCCGTCTCCGGCTTCGACCGCGGCGAGCGCATGTCGCGCACGCTCGACGCCCTCCGCTCGGAGCTCGGCCGCGGCCCGCTCCTCTACCGCTACTCCGGCATGCCCGAGGAGGAGGGCACGTTCACCGCGTGCGCCTTCTGGATGGCGGGCGCGCTCGCCTGCGTCGGCCGGATCGACGAGGCCCGCGAGCTCATGGACCAGCTCGTCGAGCTCGGCAACGACGTGGGGCTCTACTCGGAGATGATCGACGCCGACGACCACGCGTTCCTCGGCAACCTGCCGCAGGGGCTCAGCCACCTGGCGCTCGTGAGCGCGGCGCTGACGATCCAGGAGCTGTCGGGCGGGAAGGCGCGCTCGACCAGGACGCCGCGCGCGAAGCGGTAGCCGCGGTCGGCCGCCGTCAGGCGCGCGGGCGGATCGGCCCCGCGAACTCCGTGCGGACGCCGCGGGAGAACAGCACGGAGTCGGGTGCCCGGTCGACGATGCCGGGGAGGCCCGCGGCGGCGACCAGCTCGTCGTCGAGGTCCACGAGCTCGGCGCGCTCCAGGGTCCACGCGTCGTGCGTGTTCGGCCAGTAGCGGGTGACGCCGCCGCGGGCCACGTGCATGCCCCAGCGCGCGGTGAGGAAGTCGGCGAGCGGATCCCCCGCCACCTCCTCGCCGAGCGGCCGCACCGACAGGCGCGACGAGGGGCGGGTGCCCGTGTGCCGGCGTGACGTGTAGGTGACGACGCCGTCGCGCTCCTCGTGCGTCATCGACGCCCACATGTAGGGCAGGCCGAGGCCGACCCGCGCGCCGATGACCGGGAGGAGCTTCGCGGCCTCGAGCGAGCGGAAGACCACGCCGCGGCGGCCGTCGTCGCCCACGCTGTAGAGGCGCACGTTGAGCTCGGCGAAGGTGCCCGCCCACGGGACGGCGGGCAGCGGCGGGAAGGCGCTGCGGGACAGGACGAACGGGATGAGGCCGACCCAGCTGGATCCGTCGTGCACGTCGGGGCGCGTGCCCGGCGGGAGGAGCGGGGCGACGAGCGCCGGATCCACCCGCCAGTGCACGAAGCAGAGGTCGCTCCAGAGCTGGCGGATGACCGCGCGGCCGGGGAGGTCGGGCGCGGCGGCGGAGACGGGATCCGCGGGGCGCCTCACGACGCGCCGCCCGGGCGGCCGGCCTGGCGGATCACGTCGATGAGGCCGCGGCGCATCTCCTCGGAGCGGGCGATGCCGGGGACGACGTCGCGCTCGAGGTCCTGCGCACGCGCCCACGCCTCGGCGCCGGCGTCCGTGCGGGCGACGACGTGGCGGCGGCGGTCGGCGGGATCCGGCGCGCGCGACACGAGGCCCTCCCGCTCCAGCCGCTCGAGCGTGCGCGACATGGTCTGCGTCTCGACGTGCGCGGAGCGAGCGAGCTGGATCTGGCTGAGCGGCCCGTCGCGCAGCAGGTGCAGCGCGATGAGGCCCGCGTGCGTGACGCCGAGCGTGGTGAGCGCCTCGGCCCACGCGTGCTCGACCGCGCGCGCGGCCGTGGACAGCAGCCGTCCCGTGGGCCAGCTCGCGAGCTCGTCCTCCACGGACATCCCTCCGGCCATGGGCGACACCTCCTGCTACAGTGATCGTCAGCAGGCTGACTATCCGCCTGCTGACATTCCCATCGTAGAGGAGCAGGCCGCATGGGCACCATGAAGGACATCGTCCGGCAGATCGTCGTCATCTCGAGCATGGCGTTCGCCGTCATCGGCTCGGCGTTCGGCTCGGGCGCGTTCAGCGACCAGAGCATCCAGACCGCGTCGAGCGGCGCGCTCAGCGCGAGCTACACGCCCGTCGCCCCGGCCGGCCCCGCGTTCTCGATCTGGAGCGTCATCTACCTCGGCCTCGTCGCGTACACGGTCTGGCAGGCGCTCCCCGCGCAGCGCGCCGACGAGCGCCAGCGCCGGGTCGGCTACCCCGTCGCCGTGACCCTCGTGCTCAACGCCGCCTGGATCCTCAGCGCGCAGGCCGGGTTCCTCGTGCTGAGCGGGGTGGTCATCGTGGCGCTGCTCGTGACGCTCATGTGGGTGTTCCGCGCGCTCATGACCACGCGCCCCAGGACCGCGGTCGAGGGCGTCGTGCTCGACGGGACCATGGGCCTCTACCTCGGCTGGGTGAGCGTGGCGTCGATCGCGAACATCGCGTCGATCCTCCGCGCCTCCGGCCTCGAGCCGGGCACGACCGGCCGCGACGCGTGGGCGATCGCGCTGCTCGCGGTCGCGGGCGCCGTGGGCGTCGTGCTCGCGCTCCGCGACGGTGGGCGGCTCGCGCCGTCCGCGGCGATCGCGTGGGGCCTCGCCTGGGTCGCCGTCGGCCGCCTCACGGGCGAGCTGCTGTCGACGCCGGCCGCGATCGCCGGGATCGTCGCCTCGGCGGCCGTCGTGGTCGTGACGCTCGTCGCGCGCGGCCGGGCGGGGTGGACCGGCCGGGTCACGGGCCGGGCGCGCGCGGCCGCCGCGAGCTGACCCGCGGCGGCGGGCGGCGACGAGGTCCGGCGGCGCGCGCCGCCCCCGCCCCCGCTGGACCGAGAGCCGGATCGGCCGCCGGCTCAGCCCGCCGCCGCGTCGCGGTAGGCCCGATCGGCCGCGTGCTTCGCGGCCACGAGGCGCGAGATCCTCCGGTCGGTGTCGGCGTCCGGACGCGTGAGCTCGGGGTGCGCGGCCCGGAACGCGACGATGCCGCGCACGGCGAGGTGGAACGGGATCCGCGGCCGGAACGCCGGGACGAGCCGCCGGATCCGGGTCGTGTCGAAGACCGCGCTGTGCGAGAGGTCGCCCACGACGAGCTCGGACCAGCCCCAGTCGGGCTCCACGACCGGGAACTGCTCGGCGGGCACGTGCACGAGCCGCGCCTCCACCCCGAGGGCGTCGGCGACGAGGTGGTGGATCCGGTCCCACGTCATCACGTCGTCGCTCGTGATGTGCAGCGCCTCGCCCGTGGCGCGCTCGTCGCCGAGGATCCCGACGAGGCCGACCGCGAAGTCGTCGGCGTGCGTGAGCGTCCAGAGCGACGTGCCGTCGCCCGGCACCACGACCTCCTCGCCGCGCGCGATGCGGTCGACGACGGTCCAGTCGCCCGCGAGCGGCGGGCTCGCCTCGTCGTAGGTGTGCGACGGGCGCACGATGACGACGGGGAAGCCGCTCGTCGCGTGGTGCAGGAGGAAGGCGTCCTCCATCTGGATCTTGTCGCGCGCGTAGGCGAGGAACGGGTTGGCGCGGAGCGTGGACTCCGTGATGGGCGTCTGCAGCGCGGGCTTGCGGTAGATCGAGGCCGAGCTGATGGCGACGAACTGGCGGGTGCGGCCCGCGAAGACGTCCACGCGGCGGTCGGCGCCCGCGGCGTCGAAGGACAGGAAGTCGACGACCGCGTCGAAGGACCGGTCGCCGAGGGCGGCGCGGAGCGCGTCCGGATCCGCGACGTCGGCGACGAGCGGCGTGACGCCCTCGGGGAGCCCGCGGCCCTTCGCGTCGGCGCCGCGCGTGACGACGGTCACCTCCATCCCGGCGGCGACGGAGGCCCGGACGCACGCGGCGCTGATGGTGCCCGTCCCGCCGAGGTAGAGCACGGACAGGGTGGCGGCGCCTGGGGTCATCGGGGTCCTCGTCGTCGAAGCGGGGGCGCCGGTCGGATCCGCGCCCTGCGTGCACGCTACGCCCGCGCCGGGCCCTCCCCACCCGCCGCCGACGGGGAAAGGTTGCGGACATCCGGGGCGCGGTGGACGCCCGTCGCGCCGCCCGCGTAGGTTCCTCGCGACCGCACCGACGCATCGTCCGCGGCTCGCGTCGACCCGCCCGCGGCGGCCGTCGCCGGGCGCGTGGCGCCGACCCCGAGAGGCCCCCATGCCCGCGACGCCCGCCGACCGCCGACCGACCCGGATCCCCGACGCCCGACGCGCGGAGGCCGTGATCACCGTCCGGGGCGCCGACGGGCGTCCGCTCGCCCACGCGGACGTCGAGGTGGAGCAGGCGTCGCAGGAGGTCGCGTTCGGCAACATCGGCTTCGACCTCATCCCGCTCGCGAACGGCGAGACGGATCCGGAGTCCGCCGGCGTCGAGACCTTCGGCGGCGCGCGCCTCGAGGGCCTCGAGCGGCTCGCGGAGCAGTGGCTCGCCGTGTTCGACACGGCCACGCTCCCCTTCTACTGGGGCCGGTTCGAGCCCGTGCGCGGCCGGCCCGACACCGAGCGGCTGCTCACGACCGCGCGCTGGCTGCGCGAGCGCGGCGTCGCCGTGAAGGGGCACCCGCTCGTCTGGCACACGGTCACGGCGCCGTGGCTGCTCGACCTCCCGCTCGACGAGGTGGAGCGCGTGCAGCGGGAGCGGATCCGGCGCGACGTCGGCGACTTCGCGGGGCTCGTCGACACCTGGGACGCCATCAACGAGGCCGTGATCATGCCCGTCTTCGACCGCGAGGACAACGGCATCACGCGCCTCGCCGCCGACCGCGGCCGCCTCGCGATGGTGCGCCTGGCGTTCGAGGAGGCGCGCGCCGCGAACCCGGACGCGACGCTCGTGCTCAACGACTTCGACCTCTCCCCCGCGTACGAGCGGCTCATCGAGGAGGTGCTCGACGCCGGGATCCGGGTGGACGCCATCGGGCTGCAGACCCACATGCACCAGGGCTACCGCGGCGAGGAGGAGGTGCTCGGGATCGTCGACCGGTTCGCGCGCTTCGGGCTGCCCATCCACATGACCGAGACGACCCTGCTCTCGGGCGACCCGATGCCGCCCGAGATCACCGACCTCAACGACTTCCGCGTCACGAGCTGGCCGTCGACGCCCGAAGGCGAGGAGCGGCAGGCCGACGAGATCGAGCGCCACTACCGCTCGCTCGTCGGGCACCCGGCCGTCGCGGCCATCACGTACTGGGGCCTCACGGACGACGGCATGTGGCTGGGCGCGCCCGGCGGCCTGGTGCGCGCGGACGGCACGCCGAAGCCGTCGTACGAGGCGCTCCGCCGGCTGATCCGCGAGGAGTGGCGGCTCGCGCCCACCACCGCGCGTACGGATGCCGAGGGCCGCGTGCGCGTGACGGCGTTCGCGGGCGCGGTGCGGGTGGCGCACGCGGGGCGGGAGGCCGTGGTCGCCGTCGCGGCGGGGTCGTCCGACGCGATGGCGGCGCTCGGGTAGGGCTCCGCAGCGGGCGGATCGCGCCCGCGGCCCACCCCCGAAGGGGGACGGGCGACGTGGCTCAGGCGGCGATTAGCATTGCCGGAGTCACCACGAGGTGTTCAGCCGCCGTACCCGCGGCGGTCGCTCCGGACGAGGCCCACCCAGCCTCCGTCCACCACGGAGCCATGCACCCGACGAGGTCTCCCCGGACCGCGTCGCACCCCGCACCACCCCTGTAACCCGAAACGCAGGCACACACCGATGAACCCGTCATCGGCGCTGGTCCGTACCCGACGGCCGCGCCTCCCCGCGTCCCCTCGCGCCCCCCGACCGCTCGACGTGCTGCCCCGCACGTTCGACGTGCTGCCCCGCACGCTCGACGTGGCGCCCCGCACGCTCGACGTGGCGCCCCGTACGCGATGAGCACGACCAGGAACCGCCCGCAGGCCCGGGGCGACCGCATCCGCCCGCGCGCAGAGCGCCGCTCCGCCCACCGCCCGATCATCGGATCCGGCGTCTCCCCCGCCGTCCCCGCCGCGCCCTCGGGCCGCCGCTGGGCCCGCGACTACCGCACCCGGCTCATCGCCTCGGACTACGCGATCATCGTCGCGACGGTCCTCGTCGCCCAGCTCACGCGCTTCGGCACGGACGACGCGGCCGTCGACGCGGGATCGCTGCAGCTCGACTACGGCGTCGTGTCGGCGGTCGTCGTGGTGGCGTGGATCGCCGTGCTCGGCGCCTTCCGCACCCGCGACCAGCGCATCGTGGGCGTCGGCGTCGCGGAGTACAAGCGCGTCGTCAACGCGTCCGCCATCACGTTCGGCGCGCTCGCGATCGCGTTCCTCCTCCTCAAGGTCGACATCGCCCGCGGCTACGTGGTCATCGCGTTCCCGCTCGGCGTGGTCGCGCTCCTCGTGAGCCGGTGGAGCTGGCGCCAGTGGCTCATCCGCCGCCGCCTCCAGGGCGCGCACCTCTCCCGCGTCGTCGTCGTGGGCAGCCGCGCCGACGTGGAGGACGTGGCCGAGCAGATCCTGCTGCGCCCCGCCTCGGGCTACACGGTCGTCGGCGTCGCGATCGACGAGCACCTCGACGGGCTCGACGTCGCCGGCCGCACCATCCCCGTCGTCTCCGACCTCGGATCCGTGGCCGCCGCGGCCTCCCGCACCGCGGCCGACGCCGTGATCGTCGCGAGCCAGCCGCGCGCCGGCAGCAACGCCGTCCGCACGCTCGGCTGGGAGCTCGAGGGCTCGTCCATCGAGCTGGTGCTCGCGTCGCGGCTCACCGACGTCGCCGGGCCGCGGATCCACTTCCGCCCGGTCGAGGGCCTCCCCCTCATCCACGTGGAGATCCCGCAGTTCGAGGGCGGGAAGCACGTGATGAAGCGCGCGCTCGACATCGTGGTGGCCGGCCTCGCGCTGGTCGTGCTCGCGCCGACGATGCTCGTCATCGCCGGCGTGGTGCGGCTCGACAGCCCGGGCGGGGCGATCTTCCGCCAGGAGCGCGTCGGGAAGTCGGGCCGGGAGTTCCGCATGCTGAAGTTCCGGTCGATGCGGGTCACCGCGGAGGCCGAGCTCGAGGCGCTGGCGGCGGCGAACGAGGGCGCGGGGCCGATGTTCAAGATGCGGGAGGATCCGCGCGTCACCCGCGCGGGCGCCGTCCTCCGCCGCTACTCGCTCGACGAGCTGCCGCAGCTGTGGAACATCCTCGTCGGCGACATGAGCCTCGTGGGCCCGCGTCCGCCGCTGCGCCGCGAGGTGCAGGGCTACGAGAGCCACGTGCACCGCCGTCTGTTCATCAAGCCGGGCCTCACCGGCATGTGGCAGGTGAACGGCCGGAGCGACCTGAGCTGGGACGAGAGCGTCCGGCTCGACCTGTACTACGTCGAGAACTGGTCCCTGACCGGCGACGTCATGATCATGTGGCGCACCTTCCGGGTGCTCACCCGACCCGTAGGGGCGTACTGAAATGTCTGTCATCGAACCGCGTCGACTCCGCATCGCCATGGTCGGGACCCGGGGGGTCCCCGCCGCGTACGGCGGATTCGAGACCGCCATCGAGGAGATCGGGCAGCGCCTCGCCGCACGCGGCCACGACGTCACCGTCTACTGCCGCTCGGCGAACCGGTCGCGCCCGCGCACCCACCTCGGCATGACGCTCGTGCACCTGCCCGCGCTCAAGACCAAGTCGATCGAGACGCTCAGCCACACCGCGCTGTCCGCGATCCACCTGGCCCTCGGGAAGCGCCAGGACGCGGCGTTCGTGTTCAACGCCGCCAACGCGCCGTTCGTCCCGCTCATCCGCTCGCGCGGCGTGGCCACGGCCGTGCACGTCGACGGCCTCGAGTGGAAGCGCGGCAAGTGGGGCCGCATGGGCAAGCGGTACTACCGCGTGGCCGAGCAGATGGCCGTCGCGAACGCCGACGCGCTCATCTCGGACGCCCCGGGCATCGCCGACTACTACGACCACGAGTTCGGGATCCCCACCGAGCTCATCACGTACGGCGCGAACATCCTGCGCGACCCCGCGAGCGACCGCCTCGCCGAGCTCGGCCTCGAGCCCGGCCAGTACCACCTCGTCGTCGCGCGCTTCGAGCCGGAGAACCACGTCGACGTGATCGTCGACGGGTACACCGCGTCGAACGCGACGCTGCCGCTCGTCGTCGTCGGATCCGCGCCGTACTCCGCCGCGTACACCGACCGCATCGAGCAGGTCGCCACGGCCGACCCGCGCATCCAGCGCCTCGGCGGGGTGTGGGACCAGGAGCAGCTGGACCAGCTCTACGCCCACGCGCTCACCTACCTCCACGGCCACTCGGTCGGCGGCACCAACCCGTCGCTGCTGCGTGCCATGGGCGCCGCGACCGCGACGCTCGCCAACGACAACGTCTTTAACCGCGACGTGCTCGGCGAGGACGGCCGCTTCTGGTCGGACGCCGCCGGCGTCGCCGCGCTCGTCGAGGGCGCCGAGGCCGCCGCGGAGGAGGCGCTCGCCACCGGCCGCCGCCTGCAGGAGCGCGCCGAGGAGACCTACGACTGGGACGCCATCGCCGACGGCTACGAGGAGCTCGCGGCCCGCATGACGCGCGGCTACTCGACGCACGGCATGAGCCGCGGCGTCCGCTCGGCCACCCGCTGGGAGCCGCGCCTCCGCGCGGCCGACGCCGACGCCGACCGCGCCGACCGCGCCCCCTCGATCCTCGAGGAGAGCCGATGACCGCCGCGACCGATCCTGGCGCCGAGTCGTACGCCGACGTCGTCCGCCGCCTGGCGAGCGCGCAGAAGAAGGCCGCGCGCGGCGCCCCCGCGTACTCGATCCGCGTCAACCGCCCGGCCGGCCGCCTGCTCGCCGCCTGGGCGTACCGGGCGGGGCTCACCCCGAACCAGGTGACGGCCATCAGCGCCGCCTTCACGTTCACCGGGATCGCCCTGATCGCGCTCGTGCCGCCCGCCGCCTGGCTCGGCATCGCCGTGTGGCTCCTGCTCGCGGTGGGCTACGCGTTCGACTCGGCCGACGGCCAGGTCGCGCGCCTCCGCGGCGGCGGCTCGCTCGCGGGCGAGTGGCTCGACCACGTGGTGGACTGCATCAAGATCTCGTCGCTGCACCTCGCGGTGCTCGTGTCGATGTTCCGCTGGCCCGCCACGGACGCGGACGCGTGGCTCCTGGTGCCCGTCGCCTACGCGATCGTGGCCGCCGCGAGCTTCTTCGCGATGATCCTCAACGACCAGCTGAAGCGCGTGCACCGGGTGTCCGGCGCCTCGGCCCCCGACGCCGGCCGGTCGACGCTGCTGCGCTCTCTGCTCGTGATCCCCACCGACTACGGATTCCTCTGCCTCGTGTTCGCGCTGCTCGGCGCCCCCGTCGTGTTCCTCGCGGTCTACGCGCTGATGATGCTCGCCAACGCCGGGCACCTCGCCCTCGCGTCGGTGAAGTGGTTCCGCGACATGGGGGCGCTCGACGCGCGGCGCGCCGCGGCGTCGTCGTCGTCCGCCTTCGCCTCCGCTCCGCGGGTGACCGCGTGACCGCCTTCGCCGGCGTCGACCGCGCGCTCGCGGACGCCGACGCGGAGGTCGCCGACCTCCGCGGCCGCACGATCCTCGTCGCGCACCCGAGCGCCGAGCTGTACGGATCCGACCGGGTGCTGCTCGAGAGCGTCGCGGGCCTCGTGGCCGCGGGCGCCCGCACGGTCGTGACCCTCCCGTCCGACGGCCCCCTCGTCGACGCGCTCACCGGCGTCGGCGCGGTCGTGCACCACGCGCCCACGCCCGTGCTCCGGAAGGCGATGCTGCGCCCGCGCGGCTTCGCGGCGCTCGTCGGGCAGTCGGCGCGCGGGCTCACCGCCGGCATCCGCCTCGTGCGCCGCACGCGGCCCGACGCCGTCTACGTGAACACCGTGACGATCCCGCTGTGGATCCTCGTCGGCCGCCTCACGGGCCGCCCGGTCCTGGCCCACGTGCACGAGGCCGAGGGCTCCGCGTCGCGCGTCGTCGGCACCGCGCTCGCCCTCCCCCTGATGCTCGCGACGCGCGTGGTGGCGAACAGCCGCTACAGCGTCGAGGTCCTCGGCCGCGCCCTCCCCCGGGTCGCGCGTCGGGCCGTGGTCGTGCACAACGGCGTGCCCGGCCCCGCGGATCCCGCCCCCGCCCGCGAGCAGCTCGCGGGCGGGCTGCGGGTCCTCTACGTCGGGAGGCTCTCCGACCGCAAGGGCGTGGACGTCGCCGTCGAGGCGATCGTGGAGCTCCGCGACCGCGGCGTGCGCGCGACCCTCGACGTGGTCGGCGCCGTGTTCCCCGGGTACGAGGGGTACGAGGAGCAGCTGCGCACCATGATCCGCGTGCTCGACCTCGACGCGCTCGTCACGCTGCACGGCTTCCACGCCGACGTGACCCCGTACCTGGCGGCCGCCGACGCGTGCGTCGTGCCCTCCCGGGTGGACGAGCCGTTCGGCAACACGGCCGTCGAGGCGCTGCTGGCCGCGCGGCCCGTGGTCGTCAGCGACACCTCCGGCCTCCGCGAGGCCGCGGGCGGGTACGAGTCGTCGCGCCTGGTGCCGCCGTCGGATCCGGCCGCGCTGGCGGACGCCCTCGAGGACTTCGCGTCGGACTGGGACGCGTACCGCGCCCGGGCCGCCCGCGACCGCTTCCGCGCCGAGCACCGGCACGGACCCGCCCTCTACCGGCAGCGCATCGCGCGGTCGGTGGGCGAGATGCTCGCACCCGCCACCGGGCGCTGAGCCACCACGCGCCGACCCGCCGCCACGGCACGGGATCGGCGCCGCACCACGCGCCCGCCGGGAAGCGGGCGGCACGACACGGCACGACATGACACGAGAGACGGGGGCGGGCACATGGATCCGCACGACTACTGGACAGCGCTCCGACGACGATGGATCACGATCCTGGCGCTGGGCGTCGTGGGCGGCGGCGCGGCCTACGGCTACGCGACGACGCTCGCGCCGAGCTACCGCTCGACGAGCAGCGTGTTCGTCTCGACCACGCAGGGCGAGACGACGACCGAGCTCGTGCAGGGCTCGACCTTCTCGCAGAACCTGGTGCGGTCGTACGCGCGGCTCGCGACGACGCCCGCGGTGCTGGAGCCGGTGATCGCGCGCCTCGGGCTCGACACCACGCCGACCGCGCTCGCCCGCGCCATCACGGTGGACACGCCCCTCGACACGGTGATCATCGACGTGGCCGTGACCGACGGCTCGCCCGTGGTGGCCGCGCGCCTCTCCGACGCCGTGAGCGACTCGCTCGCCGACGTCGCCGGCGAGCTGGCGCCCGCGAGCGCGTCCGGCGAGCCCTCCATCTCGCTGACGACCGTCGCCGAGGCGCAGGTGCCGCGCGCGCCGATCGCCCCGAACACGCGGCTCATCGCGCTCACCGGGCTCCTCGCGGGGCTCGCCGCCGGCGTCCTCCACGCGCTCGGCCGCCAGCTGCTCGACACGCGGATCCGCACCGAGCGCGACGTGGAGCGGGTCACCGACGCGGCCGTCATCGGCCAGGTGCAGCGCCGCGACCGCGCCTCCGGCATCACGCTCCTCGCCGCGCCGCGCGGGGCCGCCGCCGAGGGCTACCGCCGGATCCGCGCCAACCTCGAGTTCGCGGACGTCGACGCCCCGATCCGCTCCCTCGCGGTGACGAGCGCGCTCCCCGGCGAGGGCAAGACGACGACCGCCGTCAACCTCGCGCTCGCCCTCGCCGAGCACTCGTCGCGCGTGCTGCTCGTCGACGCCGACCTCCGCCGCCCGACCGTCGCGCAGACGACCGGGCTCGAGGGCGCCGTGGGCCTCACCACGGTCCTCGTCGGGGGCGCGACCCTCGACGACGCCGTGCAGGAGTGGGCGGGCGGCGTGCACGTGCTGCCCGCGGGCCAGGTGCCGCCGAACCCGAACCAGCTCCTCGGATCCGCCGCCATGGCCGCCCTCATGGAGGACCTCCGCGAGCGATACGAGTTCGTGGTGCTGGACACCCCGCCGATCCTCCCCGCCGCCGACGCGCTGACCCTCGCGCACCTCACCGACGGCGCGCTCCTCGTGACGCGCGTGCGCGCCACCCGGCGGGCGCAGCTCGCCGAGGCCGTCGACGCGCTCGACGCCGTGAACGCGCGGACGCTCGGCGTGGTGCTCACGCGCGTCGCGCCCACGCGCCACTCCTCCTATTACGGTCCGGATGCGGAGACGGGGACCGAGGACCTCGTGCCCGTCGCCCCCGCCGCCGTGGCGACCGACGCGTCGCGCGGCGTCCCGCTCGCGCCCGTCGTCTCCGCGCAGTCGACGACCGCGCGCGCCGCCGGGACCGACGCGACGGAGGGCGCGCCCGCCACCCGCGCCGGCGGCAGCAGGACCCGCGCCCGATGAGCAGGCTCCGCGTCCCCGCGCTCCGCGTACCGTCGCTCGGCGTCCCCGCGCTCCGCTCGACGCGCGTGCGGCTCTACGAGTCGCTCCGCACGGCGCACCTGGAGCGCGCGCACGAGCTGGCGCCCGCGAGCATCCTCTACCGGGTCACGCGCTACGACTTCGACGCCGGTCTCGCGCGGGGCCTCGACCTCGTGCGGGCGGGGCGGATCCGCACGGCGCTCGTCCTCCTGCGCTCCGACGTACGGATCCTCGAGGTCAACGAGCCGCTCATGACCTCCAGCCTCCCGGCGACCGCCGCGGCCCTCGCCGCCCTCCGGCTGCGCCGCCTCGCCGGCGCGCCCCGCACCCGGGTCGTCACGTACGCGATCGGCAACGCGGACCCGTTCGCGGCGCCCGTCGGCCCGCGCCTGCGCTCCCGCGTGAGGCGCGCCGGCGAGCGCGTGCTCGCGCGCGCCGTGATGCGCCGCGTCGACCGCGTCGTCTACGGCACCGACGGCGCCCGCGACACCTACCTGGCCGTCCTCGGCGGATCCCGTCCGGACGCCGTCGCCGAGCTCGTGCCCGCGCTCCCCGCGCGGCACGACCACCGGGATCCCGCCCCCGTCGCCGACAGCGCCGTGTTCGTCGGCGCGCTCAGCGAGCGGAAGGGGATCCGCGTGCTGCTGGCCGCCTGGCCCGCCGTGCGCGAGCTGCGCCCCGGCGCCGTGCTGCGCGTGCTCGGCAAGGGCCCGCTGCAGGCGGAGGTGGAGCGCGCCGCCGCGGCCGACCCGAGCATCGTGCTCGAGGTGGATCCGCCGCGCGACCGGATCCACGCGGCCCTCCATGCCGCCTCCGCGGTCGTCCTCCCCTCCCAGCCGAGCCCGACCTGGCGCGAGCAGGTGGGCCTGCCGATCGTGGAGGGCCTCTCGCACGGCTGCACGATCGTCACCACCGAGGAGACCGGCCTCGCGCCCTGGCTTCGTGCGCGCGGGCACGGCGTCGTGACCGACCCGTCCTCCCCCGCCGCGCTCGCCGCGACCCTCGCCGCGGTGCTCGGCCACCCGGTCGACCCCGCCGCCGTGCTCGCCGACCTGCCCGCGCGCGACGGCCGCCTCGCCGCGGACGACGTGCTCTTCGGGGCGACCGCCGCCGCATCCGCCGCAGCCTCCTCTCCCGCGGCCGACCCCGACGCCCGCGCCCGCGTCCGCGTCGCGGAGCGCGCGTGAGCGGCGCACCCGGCTCGACCGGCCGCCGCACCCCGTCGCTCGCCTCCGCCATCGGCTCCACCGCGGCCGTGAAGGTCGGGGTCATGGCGCTCTCCGGCGTGCTCGGGATCCTCACGAGCCGCATGATCATCCAGTCCTTCGGCACCGACGCCTACGCGCAGTACGGCCTCCTCAGCACGTTCCCCACGCTGCTGCCGTTCGCCGACCTCGGCATCGCGGCCGTCGTGATCAACGCGGTCGCGGGCTCCAGCGCGCCCCGCACCGACGACCACGTGAAGCGCGCCATCGTCACGGCGTTCCGCATCCTGCTCGTCTCGGGCGGGATCATCGCGCTCGTCTCCCTCGCGATCACCCTGCTCGGCTGGTGGCCGGCCCTCCTCGGCGAGGGGCTCATGTCGGGCGGCGGCGAGATCGCCACGTTCCTGTGCCTGGCTGTCTTCGGGCTCGTGATCCCGCTCACGGTCGGGCAGCGGATCCTCGTCGGCCTGAAGATGACCACCGTGCAGGTGGCGAGCCAGGCGGTCGTCGCGCCGCTGATGATCCTCGTGATCGGCGCCTTCGTCGTCCTCGCGGTGCCCGCGGGCACCTACCTCGCGGTCGTGTCGTACGGCGCGAACGCCATGGTCTCGGTGATCTGCCTGGTCGTCGCCGCGCGCGCCCTCCGCCCGCAGCTGGGTGCGGCCGTGCGCGCGATCCCCCGCATCCGCAGCTACCCGGGCGTGCCCGCGATCGGCCTGGCCTGGCCGATGCTCGTGCAGATGGTCGCCCTGCCCGTCGCGATGCAGACCGGCCGGCTCCTCCTCAGCCACCTGGCCGGACCCGACGAGCTCGCGCAGTACAACCTCGCGTCGCAGCTGTTCGGCATCGTGCTGCAGACCATCGCGGCCGCCGGCCTCGCGCTCTGGCCCGTGTACGCGAGCGCCCGCTCGGCGTCGCGCGTGGAGTCGCCCGCGGCGCCCACGCTGTGGTTCCTGCTCGGCGGCCTGCTGCTCGGCGGCGCGCTCGCGGGCGCCTCGCCGTGGATCGCCGCGTTCGTCTCCGGCGGCGCGATCACGCTGCCCCTGCCGCTCGTGATCGCGTTCGTCGTGTTCGTGGCGCTGCAGGCCGCGAAGTACCCGGCCGGCATGTACATGACCGACAAGCGCGGGCTGGTGTTCCAGGTCGTGCCCGTGCTCGTCATGGTGCCGCTCAACCTCGGGCTGTCCTGGTGGATGATCGGCGTCGCGGGCGCCGCCGGGCCCGTGATCGGGTCGTGCGTCGCCGTGGCGCTCTGCCAGGTGATCCCGAACCTCGTCTACGTGTCGCGCGACCTGACGCGGCGCCGGGCGGAGGCCGCCGCGGCGGAGGTCGCCGCCCTCGACCCGGAGTCCGCCACCGCCTCCCGCACGACGAGCCCCGCCGCGTCGCTCTGACCGGCGGGCTCCGCTCCCGCACGACGTCCGTCCCCGATCCGCCCGTCCGCCCGTTCCGCCCGTCCCGCCCCGCCCCCGAGAAGGACACGATGCCCGCCTCCCCCCGCCCCGCCGTCGAGGTCCTCTTCCCGGTCGAGCGCGACCTGCCCCGCTGGCGCGCGCGCCACGCCGCCGGCGAGGTGCCGGGCGAGTGGCCGTACGGGCTCGACGCCCTGCGCGCGCACGACGCCGACGTGTCGATCGGCGCGCTCCGGGCTGCCGGTCGCGTCGATGCCCTGCGCGACCGGATCCCGGTCCTCCGCCGCCGCCCCGCGCGCGCCGCGGATCCCGCCGCCCGCGACATCGGCCTCACCTGGGACGAGAACGCCGCCCGCCGCATGCTCCTCACCCGCCCGCACCGCGAGATGTACACGGGCGTGATCTGGGTCACCGACATGCTCGCCCGCGGCACCGGCGGCGACCTCGGCCGCATGCGCGACGTGCTGCGCCGCATGGACGGCCTCTGGGTCCTCAGCCGCGGCCAGGTGGATCCGCTCCGCGCGTTCGTCGGACCCGACGGCCCGCCCGTGCGGTTCTGCGCGTTCGGCGTCGACGAGGCCTTCTACCCGGTGCGCCCGCCCGCCGGGCGCCCGACGGTCGTGAGCGTCGGCGGCGACCGCGACCGGGATCCCGCGACCCTCTTCCCCGCGCTCGCGCGCGTGCACGCCGCGGTGCCGGAGGCCGAGATCGTGGTGCAGAGCACGTCGGACGTCCCGGCGCCCGCGGGCGTCCGCAAGGTGCCGTACTTCACGCACGCGGAGCTGGCGGACCTCTACGCGCGCGCGAGCGTCGTGGCCGTGGCCACGCGCGAGAACCTGCACGTGTCCGGCATGACGGTGAGCCTCGAGGCGATGGCGACCGGCCGTCCCGTGGTCGTGACCGGGACGCCCGGCACGGACGACTACGTGGTGCCGGGCCGCACGGGCGCGATCACGCCCGTCGGCGATCCGGACGCGCTGGCGGACGCCGTCATCGGCCTGCTGCGGGATCCGGCGCGCGCTCGGGAGCTCGGCGCCGCCGGCCGCCTCGAGGTGGAGTCGCGCCTCACGACCCGGCACCTCGTGGCCGGCCTCGCCGACCTGCTCGAGCTGGGGCCGGCCGTTCGCGGCTGACCCGGAGCCGCGCGGGCGCCCGCGCGCCCGCGACGCACGCGTCCCGCGGATCAGCCCCGGCCGGCCCGTCGCCGCAGCTCGGCGCGCGCGATGCGGTCGCCGTCGCGGAGGCCGCGGAGGCCCGCGACGAGCGGCGCGCGCGAGGCGAGCAGCTGCCGGCGCCCGCCCTGCATCAGGATCTCCCACGCCACGCGCGGCGCGTTCCGCCGCCAGGCGCGGAGGTCGCGCTCCGGGAGGTGCCGCGCGGCGAACAGCATCCGGTTGCGGATGTTGTGGAAGTAGTAGACCGTCGACTTCGCCTGGCCCGCCGACTGCCCGGCGGCGCCCTGCGTGCCGCCCTCGGCGTGCACGGCCTCGACGTCGTCGAGGAGCGCGAGGCGTCCGCCCGCCGCGACGACGCGGTGGGAGAGGTCGACGTCCTCCCAGTAGAGGAAGTACGCGTCGTCGAATCCGCCGGCCCGGTCGAACAGCGCCACGGAGAGCAGCAGGCACGCGCCGCTCAGCCACGGCTCGATGCGGAGGGCCGTGCCCTCGGGGCGGCGGCGGCGCGAGCGGATCCGGCCGTCGGCGAGGTAGAGGTCGGATCCGGCGGACCAGAGCGACCCGTCGGGCCGGAGGATGCGCGGGGCGACGAGCGCGTCGTCGTCCGCCGCCGAGACCGCGAGCAGCGCCGCCACGGCGTCCGCCGCGATGAGCGCGTCGGGGTTGAGGAGCAGCACGTGCGTACGCCCCAGTTCGGCGGCGCGGGCGACCCCGCGGTTCATGCCGGTGCCGAAGCCCTCGTTGCCGTCGGGCGCCTCCAGGTGCCAGCCCTCCGCGCCCGCGAGCGCCGTGATCGCCGCGCGCTCGGCCGGCGTGCTGAGGTTGTCGACCACCACGACGGCCAGCTCGGGCCTCGCGCGCGACAGGGGCGCGAGGTTCCGGGCGAGCAGGTCGTGGGAGCCGTAGTTGACGACCACGACGGCCAGGGGGGCGAGCTGCGGGTCCGTCATCGCGGATCCTCTCGGGTCGTGCCCCCGGGGCGGACGCGCGCCGGGGTCGCTGGGATGATGGGGGGATGAGCTCCGACGCCGTCGCCGATCCCCGCCCGACGGACGACCCGACGGACGGGACGCATCGGACGGACGGAGCGGACGCCGCCGAACGAGCCGACGCCGCGCACGCCGCCGCCGCGCACGCCGCCGACCGCCTGCCGACGCTCGTGGTCGCCGTGCTGACCTACCGGCGGCCGCGCGACATCGCCGCGCTGCTGCCGATGCTGGTGGACGAGGTGCGCGGCGCGGCGGGCGCGACGTCGGCCGGGCGCATCGTCGTGGTCGACAACGATCCCGACGCGGGCGCCCGCGCGACCGTCGCCGAGGCGGCCGCGGCGGCGCGCGCGGCGGGCGTCGACGTCGCCTACGCGCACGAGCCCGAGCCCGGCATCTCCGCGGGCCGCAACCGCGCGCTGGACGCGGCGCCCGACGACGACCTGCTCGTCTTCATCGACGACGACGAGCGCCCCGCGCCCGGCTGGCTCGACGCCCTGCTCGCGCTGCAGCGGGAGACCGGCTGCGCGGCGGTCGCGGGCCCCGTGGAGTCGCGGTTCGAGGTGGAGCCCGACGCGTGGATCCACGCGGGCCGCTTCTTCGAGCGCCGCCGCCCCGCGACCGGCACGGTGCTCGAGGTCGCCGCGACCAACAACATCCTCCTCGACCTCCGCCGCGTGCGCGCCTGGGACCTCCGGTTCGACGCGGGCTTCGGCGCGACCGGCGGCGAGGACACGCTCTTCACGCGCGCGATCGTCGCGCACGGCGGCCGGATGCTGTGGGCCGCCGACGCGCGCGTGCTCGACATCGTGCCGCGCGCCCGCGTCACGCACCGCTGGGTCGTGCTCCGGGCGATGAGCAGCGGCAACAGCTGGAGCCGCACGACGCTCGCGCTCGCGGGATCCGGCCGCCAGCGCGCCCTCGCGCGCGCGACCCTCACGGCCCGCGGCGCCCTGCGCGTCGGCGGCGGCCTGGCCGGCATCGCGGTCGGCGCCGCGGCGGCCCTCACCGGGGCGGGCCGTGCCGGGGCGGGGCTCGGTCGACGGGCGCGCGGCGTCCGCACGCTCGCGCGCGGCGCCGGCATCGTCTCGGGTGCCTGGGGCCACGCGCACCGGGAGTACGCCCGGCCGTCCGCCTGAGCGCGGCGCGCGCGAGCCGCCCGCTCCGGAGCGCCCGCTCGCGCCTTCCGCGCGTCGCACGGGATCCGCGGCAGACGCGTCAGCCACGGGCACCGCGTCCCCCGACGAGCCCGATCGCGCGCCGGTAGGCGGCCACGTGCCGGGCGCCGGCCTCGGGCCACTCCCGCCGGGACAGGTCGGGGCGGGCGCCGGGCGCGAGGCGGCGCACGGCGTCCACGGCGTCGCGGATGTCGGACGCGTCCAGCTCACCCTCGTACGCGTGCACCCAGCCCGGGCCGACCTCCGCGGCCAGCCGCGCGTTCACGCGGTTAGCGGGCATCAGCACCGGACGGTCGAGGCTCAGCGTCGTGAGGGCGCCGCCGGAGTTGTGCATCTCCCGGTACGGCAGCACGACGAGCTCGGAGGACGCGACGAGGTCGACGACCTCGGCGTCCTCGAGGAAGCGGAGGTCGAGCCGCACGCGCTCGTCGCCCGCGGCGAGGCCGTCGAGCGCGGCCGCGAGCTCGGGCGACGACGGGCGTCCGCCGACGCGCAGCGACGCCGACGCCGGCATGTCGCGGAACGCCGCGAGCAGGCGGTCGACGCCCTTGTAGCGCCGGATGAGGCCGAAGTAGCCGACGCGCCCCGGCACCGCGTCGGGCCGCGGCCGGTCGCGGAACCAGTCCCGGTAGTGGCCGTGGAGGATCGTCTCGTGCGGGCGGTCGGCGCGCTCCGGGGTGTCCTCGTTGAGGTGGATCCAGAGGGTCGTCCGCCGCTCCATCAGCCGGAGGAGGGCGCGCTCCCGCCGCGAGATCCCGTCGGGCAGCTCGAGGTTGTGCAGCGTGCGCACGAGCGGCGTGCGCGTGAGCGCGAGGCGCGCGACGAGCGCGAGCGTGAGGCCCTGCCGCACGAGCCGCTTGAGCGGGCCGTGCCCGGACACGAGGATCTCGGGCCAGTGCACGTGCAGCACGTCGTAGGGACGCAGCAGCGCGCTGGTCCAGGAGAAGGTGCGGACCGCGACGCCGGGCTGGCGCGCGATGCTCCCGGCGAGCATCACGAGGTACGGGTTCGTGGTCGGCCGGGGCGTGGGGAACGACTGCTGGACGAGGAGGGGACGGTGCCGGTCGCGCGCGCGGGCGGCGGTCGGGGTGGTGCGTCGGCTCACGGGGTCCTCCGGGGGATCGGCGGGTGGGCCCGCGCGGGCCGCGAGGACGGCGTGCGGGGGCGCGGGATGCGACAGGACGCGCGGGGCGGGGCCGGCCGCATCCGGCCGACCCCGCCCCGCGCGCGCATCAGGGACGGAACGCGCTGAACTCGGTGACCGAGATCGTCTGCGGCGCGTTCGTGGCGCTGCCGGAGATGTACCCGACGAGCCCCACGCCTCCCGCCGCCTGCAGGCTCGCGGTGGAGTCGGTGGCCTGCACCGTCCACGCGGCGGGCTCGGGCGTCCCCGCGATCCAGACCTTGGCCTTGATCGAGGTGGGCGACGTGCCCGTCACCTGCAGGCGCACGCTCACCGGCGTCCCCGGGGCGATGGTGCCGGGCACCCGCACCTCGGGGGCGATCACGGTGCTCGTCGACGAGTTCCGGTACGCGAGCAGCGACACGGCGACCGTGCCCGTGCTCTGCATGCGCACCAGCGCGCGGTACTCGTTGTTGTTCGACACGCGGCGCCCGGTGGCGTAGAGGTACGTGCCGCCGCCGGTGGCCGCCTTGTCGAGCGAGAAGGTCGTCCGCAGGTCGGTGTCGGTCGACGTCACGCCCTCGAGCGTCCCGCCGCCCTGCACGCCCGTGGTCGGCAACGCGATCCGCGCGGCGCCGTCCTTGACGCTCAGGTAGGACGCGAGGCCCCAGCGGGTCCACGCCCCGCCGACGTCCGCCGTGCCCCAGCCGTTCGTCGTGCTGCGCGTGAACGCGTCGCGGGCGAGCGGGGCGACGACGGGCGCCTGGGCGATGGTGATGGTGCCGGTCGAGGTGGCCGTCGCGCCCGCGGAGTCCGCGACCGTGAGCGTCACCGTGTAGGTGCCGGGGGCCGCGTACGCGTGGTCGGCGGTGCGGCCGGTGGCCGTGGCGCCGTCCCCGAAGCCCCAGGCGTACGAGGCGATCGGGCCCTCGGCGTCGGCGGACGCGGAGGCGTCGACCGCCACCGTGGATCCGGTCACCGCGCTCGTGAAGGACGCCGTCGGCGGCCCGTCTACGACCACGGGGGCCGTCGCCGTGACGCTCTGGACGCTCGTCGCCGTGGCGCCCGCGTCGTCCGTGACCGTGAGGCGCACCTGGTAGGTGCCCGCCGCGGCGTAGGCGTGGGCCGCCGTCGCGCCGGTCGCCGTGGCGCCGTCGCCGAACTCCCACGCGTACGAGGCGATGCGGCCGTCGGCGTCGGCGGACGCGGTCCCGTCCACCGCGACGGACAGGTCGGTGACGCGGCTGGTGAACGAGGCGGCGGGCGCCTGGTTCACGGGCGGCGCGGCGGCGACCGTCACCGACGTCGTGCTGACGCCCGTGAGGCCCTCGTCGTCCGTGACCGTGAGGGTGACCGGGTAGGTCCCCGCCGCGGCGTAGGCGTGCCGCGCCTCGGCGCCGACGGCGGTGGATCCGTCGCCGAACGTCCAGGCGTAGGACGCGACGCGGCCGTCCGCGTCGGCGGACGCCCGCCCGTCGACGGCGAGCGCGAGCGCGTCCGTCGTCGAGGTGAAGGCCGCCGTCGGCGCCTGGTTCACGCGCGGCGCGACGACCGTGACGTCGGCGGTCTTGACGGCCGTCGCGCCCCTGTCGTCGGTCACCGTGAGGCGCACCGGGTAGGTGCCGGCCCGGGCGTAGCCGTGGGTCGCCTTCGCGCCGGTCGCCGTGCCGCCGTCGCCGAAGTCCCAGGCGTAGGAGGCCACGGTGCCGTCGGCGTCGGCCGACGCGGACGCGTCCACCGCCACCTGCAGGTCCGTCGGCTTCGCGTCGAACGCCGCCGTGGGCGCCTGGTTGGGCGTGGCGCCCTGGCCGAGCGCGTAGTGCTGGCCGACGGTACTCGCCGAGAGCGCGGTCGTGTAAACGGCCGCCTCGTCGATCGTCGCCTGCACGTAGGCGCTGGAGGATCCCCAGGTCGGGTCGCCGCCGAGCTTCCAGTAGCCGTCGTAGACCTGCGCCTGCGTCTGCGGGTTCGTCCCGATGAGGGCGCCGTCGACGTACAGCTTCAGGCCCTCGCCCGACTGCGTCGCCACGACCTGGTGCCAGCGGCCGTCGGTGTAGGAGCCCGGCGTGGTGACCGTGTTCTCCTGGCCCGTCCACGTGCCGAACGTGATCCGGCCGTCGTCCCGCAGGAACACGTGCCGGTCGTAGTTGCCCGACAGGCCGTCCCGGTTGTCGCCGAAGCCGATCAGCTTGCCGCCGCGGTTGGTGGTGGAGCTGAACCAGAGCTCGAGCGAGTACACCTGCGGGTTGGAGACGCGACGGGTGCCGCTCACCATGCCCGACTGGCCGTCGAACGCGGCCGCCGTGCTGCCCGCCGCGGTGAGCACGCCGGGCACGCCCTGCGTCACCCCGCCGCGGTAGGTGGCCGGGCTCGAGGTGGCGCTCGCGTCGGCGGCGACGGTGGCGCCGCCCTTCTCGTCGAGGCGCCAGAAGGAGTCGGCGTCGTCCTGGAAGACGCGGCTGCCGTACGAGTCGGCGGGCGCCTTCGGGAGGTTCGACGCGCGGCCGGAGGCGACGTAGTGCGCATCCACCCGGCTGCGGTCGAGCGCGGTCGGGTAGAGCGCGACGTCGTCGATGTCGCCCGCGAACCACGGTCCGCCGCTCCACGAGCTGTCGCCGCCGATGCGCCAGTAGCCCATGTAGTCCTGCGCGCCGGTCGTGTCGGCGCGGAAGCCCGCGCGCACGCCGTCGACGAAGAGCTGCATGCCGCCGGGGCTCAGGGTGCCGACCACCTGGTGCCACTGCCCGTCGTTGAGCGGCGCGGCCGAGGTCAGCTTCCGCTCGGTGCCCGGATAGAGGCCGAAGGTGACGAGGCCGCCCTCGTCCATGTAGAGGTGGCGGTCGTAGTTGCTCGACGTGCCCGTGTTCCGGTCGCCGAAGCCGACGATCTTGCCGCCCTTGGTGGTCGTGGTCCTGATCCACGCCTCCACCGAGAACTGCTGCGGCCCGGCGACCTTCTGCTGCGTGGCGGACAGGCCCTGGTCGGTGCCCGAGAAGGTGGACGCCGTCGTCGGGTCGCCGACGATCGCTCCCGGGGCGCCGCGGGTGACGCCGGGGCCCGCGACCTGGTCGGCGAAGCCGGCCCAGTCGAAGACCGTGGAGCCGGAGGACTCCCCGAGGCGCCAGAGGTTCGTCGCCCCGTCGGCGCGCACGGCGTCGACGTAGGGGCTCGGGTCGGCGCTCGTGACGGTCACGGGCGCGGTGTCGCCCAGCACGGTGTTGCCCACCGGGTCGGTGGCGCGGATCCGGTACGTGTAGGTCTTGCCCGCCGTGAGGCCGCGGTCGACGAAGCCCATCGCGGGGCGATCCCACGGGCGCGAGTCCTGCGTGGTCGTGTACACGGGCGTGGTCTGGTTGCCGTCGCGGTAGACGGCGTAGGTGAGGCGGCGGTTGTCGCGGTCGGCGTTGGCCGTCCACGTGACGCGCGCGGTGCCGGGCTCGAGGCTCGTGACGGTGGGCTTGAACAGCGCGCCGGCGTCGATCGGGCCGTCGGCGTTCGGGGCCTTCGCCGCGGTCGCGAAGCGCACGATGCCCTGCTGGCGCTTGCCGTTCACCTGCGTGAACTCGCCCGCGTAGGAGAGGTAGCCGTCGCCCGCGACGACGCTCCACGGTCCCTGGCTCTGGCCGGTGACGGTGCCGACGTTGAAGTCGGGGTACCAGTCGAGCAGCGTCGGGGAGGGCGTGCCCTCGTAGTTGAAGTAGCCCAGCGGATCGCGCGTGATCGTGCCGGTCGCGGCCTTGGAGAACGCGAGGCCGCGGTAGAAGGTCCACGTGGGCTCGGTCTGGCCGAAGCCGCCGACGTTGCCGCAGTAGTGCGGGTGGCCCGCGACGTAGACGGTGTCGCCGAACGGCACGGCGGAGTACGTGTCGCCGTGGCAGTCCTCCACCCACGTGGTGGCGCCGGTGGCCCAGTCGGCGCGGAAGGCGCCCTCGAGGTTGCCGGTCTTGCCGAACGTGTACCCGGTGCCGTAGACGCCGTCGGCGTCGCCCGTGAGGCTCGTGATCGCCGCGTCCTTGCCGGCGTTGCGCACGAGCGAGTTGACGCCCCAGGGCAGGTTCTGGCCCGTGGCCGTGCTGACCGCGCCGAGCCCGTAGCCGGGGTCGCTCGATCCGTTGAGGCTCGTGAAGCTGCCGCCGATGACGAGCTTCTGCCCGTCGGGCGAGAGGACCATCGAGGTCACGGACCCGTCGTTCGTCACGGGCGCGAAGGCCGTCTCGACGCCGTTGGACGCGTTGACGGCCGCGATGCGCGTGCGCACGCTCTTGCCGATCGAGGAGAAGGCGCCGGCGATGTACACCGTGGACGCCGTCGCCACGATGGAGCTCACGCCCGCGTTGGTGCCCGCGGTGAAGGAGGTGATGACCTGGCCGGTGACCGGGTCCAGCGCCGCCACGCGGTACTTGTTCAGGCCGTTGACGGAGGTGAACGCGCCGCCGATGTAGATGCGCTTGCCGTCCGGGGAGGCCTCGATGACCTTGACCTGGCCGTTGAGCACGGGCGCGAACGAGGTGATGAGCTCGCCGGTGCGGATGTCGTAGGCGAGGAGGTTGGTCCGGCGGACGGTGCCCACGCCGGGAGCGGCTCCCGCGGGCTGGGCGGTGCTGAAGCTGCCGCCGACGAAGACGGTGTTCCCCACCACCTCCTGGGTCCAGACCACGCCGTCGATCTGCACGGTGGGCAGGGCGTCGGACGAGACGGTGGCGGGGGTGGCGGGATCGACGGGGACGGTGTCCGCCACGGCGGGCTGCACGCCCACGAAGGCCGATGCCAGGACGGCGACGGCGGTGGCGAGCGCGAGCGGACGCAGGCGCGAGGGCAGGGTAAAGCCCATGGTGGAGCCTCATTCGGGTTCGGGTGACGCGCTCCGGCCGTTCGGGTTGCCGGGACGCTGTCCGGATCCTACGGTCGACCCGCCCGCATGCGGCTCCCCCAGTGCGGGGGGCGACGGCGGATCCCCGTCAGGACGGGGATCGGCGGCGCGTCAGGCCCGCGGCGCCTGTCCGGCGAAGACCACCGAGGGGGTGCCGGCGAGGTAGTCGAAGGCGATGCGGACGTCGTCGCGCCGCTCCAGCGGGACGGTGAACACGTAGGTCGCCGTGGCCGTGCCGCCGGCCGGCACCTCGGCGGGCAGCGGCGCGCTGCCGGTGCGGAGCGGGTCCGCCGGGAGGAGGTCGGCGCCGGAGGCGACGGTGACGACCGCGGCGGCGAGGGAGACGGGCTGGTCGGTGTCGTTCTCGACCGTCACGGAGAACGACAGGGCGGGACCGGCGACCTCGCCGGGGCCGTCGGCGACGCCCTCGACGGCCTGGAGCGCGCCGAGGGTCACGTCGACGCCGGGCACGGGCTGCGCGGTCGCGTCGAGGCCCACCGCGGGCGCCTCGGCGGGCGGCGCCTGGCCGTCGGCCGGATCCTGCGACGTGACGGGCGAGCTCGTCGCGGCGGGCGCGTCGGCGCCGGATCCGCCGGATCCGGGGGCCGCGGCGTCGTCGGCCCCGCCGCGGGAGGCGAGGACGGCCACCACGACGAGGGCCGCGGCCACGAGGGCGGCGACCAGGAGGGTCACGAGGCGCCGGCGGCGTCCGGTAGCGGGGGCCGGCGCGGTGCCGGCGTCGTCAGGCGTCGAGTGGTCCATGCGTGCTCCGTGCTGCTCGGGTGGGGGTGCGGGGTCGGGGTCGGGTTCGGCTCCCGCTGCGGATCCGGGATCGCACGGGGGCGCGGGTCGCCGCGGCCGGCGCCGCGCGGACGCCGCCGGCATCCGCGTCGCCGACGCCGCCGGCATCCGCGTCGGCGCCGCCGCCGGCATCGACGTCGCGCGGGATGAGGCACAGCCCGATCGCGAGCATCAGCAGCGGGATGCTGCCGTACAGCGGGCTGAACGGCAGGTTCCAGAGGGTCTTGACGGCGGCGTACACGAGCACCGCCGCGCCGGCCCGATGCGCGACCGACCGGGCGGCGCCCGTGAGGACCACGACGAGGATCACGACCGCGAGCGCGATCCCGATGAGGCCGAAGCGCGTCCAGAGGTCGCCCACGACGGAGTGCAGCTCGAAGCCCTCGCCGAAGAGGTAGTTCTCCACGTAGCCGTTGTCGGGGTCGTAGCCGAGCGCGGCCATGCCCGACTTCGCGATGCCGAGCTCCGTGGAGGTGGGGAAGGTGCCGGAGCCGAACCCCCACGGGTGCGCGCGCAGGAGCGCGACGAACGCGCCGACCTCGGGGCGCCCGCCCGTGATCACCGACCCCGACTCGTCGAGCTGCGCCTCGGTGCGCTGCCGGGTGGCCTCGCCGAGGTAGCCCTCGAGGATCAGGGCCTGCCCCGCCTGGAAGACCACGAGCGCGAGCCCGCCCAGCCCGGCGAGCGTCAGCGCGACGCTCCCCCGGCGACCGGGCGTCGACGGCCGCATCTCCCAGAGCACGACGAGCAGCACGAGGAGCAGCATCGCGACCTCGGACCGGGCGTCGTTGAGGCCCGCGAGCACGATGAGGACCACGAGCGCGACCGCGGCCGCGCGCCGGCTGCCGGCCCGCCAGGCGAGCGCGAGCACGAGGACGGTCACGGGCACCGTCAGGCCGAACTTCCACGGGTTGGTGGAGAAGAGCGTGGAGGCGGGGTTCACCCCGACGAGCATCCCGACCCCGAACCAGACGGCGACGGTCGCGTCGCGCATCAGGGTCCGCGCCCAGAGCAGCACGCCGATCCCGGCGAGGAGGCCCAGCACCATGACGGTCACGTAGGTGGTCTCGGTGCGGGAGACGACGTGGTCGCCGCGCGAGGCCTCGGTGAGCCAGAGGCCCGCGCCGACGGCCAGCACGATCGCGCCCGCGACGAGCACGGCGCCCCGGTACCGGCCGAGCCGCGGGATCCACAGCGGCGCCAGCACGATGGCGAGCACGTGGCCCACCTCGAGGCCCTGCTGGAGGGGGATCCGGACCGCGAGCGCCACGATCGTCACGACCGCGGCGACGCGGAGGAGCGGGTGGGCGCGCGCGGGCTCGGCGGCGCGGGCGACGGCGGCCGTCGCGGTGCCGGGGGCGTCGTGTCCGTCGCGGGTACGGCGGTCACGACGTGCCGGACGCGGCCGGCGGGGGGAGGGGGTCACGGATGCCGTCCTTCCGGGCAGGTCCAGCTCACACCATAGGGCGGGGACGGCCGGGCGCCACCGTCGGGGGCGGGATGCGTCCCGGCGGGCGCCCCGGCCCCCCGCGAAGAGGGGGTGCGCCACCCCCGGACTGGGTGTGGATATGTCGAGACGCCGAATCCCTCCACATGGTAGGCGGATCCGTATAGAGTCGAGCCATCATCCGGCACGGCGCTCCGCTTACCCAGATGCCCGCCGCGCCTCGCGCGGAGCCGGGCGTCGGCGCACCGACCGCCGGATGGTCGTGGAACTCGGTCCCCGTGCCCGACGCCCGTGCCGCCCCATCGACCGGATCCCCGGCCCCCACCCGCCGATCCGCTGCGACGACACCCGAGGACCGACATGATCCCTCCGCAGTCCCCACCTGCCCCCGCTCGGATCGCGCGCCGACGCGCGCCCGTCCCACTGGCGTCGGGACCCGCCGTCTACTGACGCGACGGCCTGCCGGGACCCCGCGCACTGGCAAGCGGATCCCCCGGTACTGGTGAGCTCCGCGCCCGGCACCGGACGCGGCCGCGCCGACATAGCGTTCAGCGCATCGAGTCACCCCATCACCCGGCGCGGGCGTCGATGGTCCGGATCACGAACGCCCGGGATGCGCACCCGGATGCGGCTCCGGACCCTCCTCGCCCGCTCCGGGTCCCGGTCCGCCGGACCGACCCCGTGCCGGCAGCACCTGCCGACACCCTCCTCCGCGCCCGCCGTCACCTGACGCCGGCGCGGCCTCGAAGTGCCGAAAGAGGAACGACATGACCTTCTCCACGCATGCTCGCACGGGCCCCGACGGGGCCGCACGACGACGACGCCCCGCCCGGGTCTCCGCCCTCGCGATCGCCGCGATCGCCGCGCTCGGCGTGAGCGGCGCCGCCGTGACCGCCGCCCCGGCATCCGCCGCCACCACCACCGACTCCTTCAGCCGCAGCACCACCGGCGGGTGGGGCACCGCCGAGTCCGGCGGGGCCTACTCCGTCTACGGGGCGGCGGCGTCGGCGTTCTCCGTCGACGGCTCGCGCGCCCGCATCACCGGGATCCGGGCCGGCAGCTCGGCCGGCGTCGTCCTCGGCGGCACGGCGATGCGCGACGGCACGGCGGGCGCCACCGTCGCCCTCGTCGGATCCTCGCCGCTCGGCCTCTACCAGGCCGTCGAGATCCGCCGCCAGGCCGACGGGACCGCGTACCGCGGCAAGGTGGAGCTCGGCCGATCCGGCGCCGTGCGGGTGAGCCTGTCGCGCACCGCGGCGGACGGCGCGTCCGCCGCGCTCGGCTCCGTCGTGACCGCGGGCACGGCGAAGGCCGGGACGGCCGTCCACGTGCGGGTCCGGGCGACCGGCACGGCCCCCGTCGCCCTCGCCGTGAAGGCGTGGGTCGTCGGCACCGCCGAGCCCGGCTGGCAGGTGACCGCGTCCGACGGCGCGAGCTCCCGCATCACGGCCGCCGGCGCGACGGGCCTCTGGTCGTACGCGTCGGGCAGCAACGCCACGGCGACGACCGTCGCGTACGACGACCTGTCCCGGGTCGCCGCGTCCACGGCCACGCCCGCCCCGAGCCCGACGCCCACGGCGGCGCCCACGGCGACCCCGGAGCCCAGCCCGACCCCGACGCCCACGGCGACGACCGCGCCGTCCACCCGCTCGGCGGGCTCGGTCCCGGTCGGCCAGGCCGCGTATCCGGTGCCCTCGGGCGCCCTGTTCGTCAGTAGCGCCTCGGGCCGCGACTCCGCGTCCGGCACGCAGTCGGCGCCGTTCAAGACGATCGCGAAGGCCGTGGCCGTCGCGCGGTCCGGCCAGACCGTCGTGCTGCGCGGCGGCACGTACCACGAGGCCGTCGTGGTGCCCTACGCGAAGTCCCTCACCATCCAGGCGTTCCCACGCGAGGCCGTGTGGCTCGACGGATCCCGCGCCGTCACCGGTTTCGCGAAGAGCGGCACCTCGTGGGTCGCCTCGGGCTACACGATCGACCACCCGCGGACCATCGCCGGCATCGCGGACAACCCGCGCTTCGTGCGCCCCGAGGCGCCGCTCGCCGCGCGCCTCGACCAGGTGTTCGTCGCGGGTACGCAGCTGAGGCAGGTCGCCTCGGCGTCCGCCGTCGTCGCCGGCACGTTCCACGTCGACACGAGCGCGAACACCGTGCGGATCGGCACCGACCCGTCCGGCAAGGAGGTGCGCGCGAGCGACCTCCGACAGGCGCTGCAGATCCAGTCGGCGAACTCCACCATCCAGGGGTTCGGCGTGCGCCGCTACGCGACCAGCTACGAGGACCGCGGCGCGATCCGCTTCGACAACGTCGGCGCCCGGGTCCGCGACATGACGATCGTCGACAACGCCATGTCCGGCCTCACCATCGGCAACAACTCGCCGCTCGTCTCGCACGTCACCATCCAGCGCAGCGGCATGATCGGCCTGAGCGCGGCCTACGCGTACGGGATGGTCGTCGAGGACAGCCTCATCACCGGCAACAACTCCGAGCGGTTCAAGGCGGCGCCGGTCTCCGGCGGCATCAAGATCGGCCGCTCGCGCGACGTGACGGTGCGGGACAACGACACGAGCCGCAACCTCGGCAGCGGGATCTGGTTCGACGAGTCGGTCTACGACATCACCGTCACGGGCAACACGTCGAACGACAACGAGTACACGGGCATCCAGCTGGAGCTCTCCGACACGGCCGTCGTCGCCGACAACAGCACGACGGGCGGCCAGACGGGCATCAACCTGATGAACACCGGCAACGTCAAGCTCTTCCACAACACGATGGGCGGCAACGCGAAGTTCGGCCTGTCGCTGCTGCAGGACGAGCGGCGCCAGTCGAACCCGGCCTTCGCGGGCCAGGATCCGCGGCGGCCGGCAGTCGACCCGACGGTGCCGTGGATCACGCGCAACATCACCGTGAGCGACAACGTGTTCGCGAGCGGGCCGCTGTTCTCGATCTACGCGCTCGACCAGAAGACCGGGATCGCGGTCGACAGGTGGAACCTCGTCATCACGGGGAACCTGTTCAGCAAGCGGGTCGGCACGTCCGGGCCCTCGATGGTCGCGTGGGGCCAGGCCGACAAGAGCCTCGTGCGCTACGAGACGCCCGAGGCGCTCGCGGCGGCGAAGGGCACGTCGTGGCGGAACACCATGACCTCGGCGCCCACCTCGCTCGCCGGCATGGGCGCGTACCTCGCGACCGCGGCGGCGAACGCGGTCCCGCTGCCGGCCGTGATCGCGGCGCTCATCGGCCAGCCGTCGGGCGTGCGGCACGTCGGGATCTTCTGATCCCGGCCCCCGGGTGGCCGGGCGCACCACGACGCGCCTGATCCACCCCCCGTTCGCGGGCTCCCGCTTCCCACGGCGGGAGCCCGCGACCTATGCTCGGGACAGGCCCACCCGCTCCACGCCTCCCCACCCAGGAGGCCGACGTACCCGCGTCGCGCGAGCAGGCCGGCCTCCGCCCGCGTACCCGCCGGGCTGCACCCGATCCCGTGATCCGCGCGTCCCCGCGCCCGGACGCGGACCACCCGAGACACGTGTGCCATGACCCGAATCGGCTACGCCGCCGGTGCCTTCGACCTCTTCCACGTCGGGCACCTCAACATCCTCAAGCACGCCAAGAGCCGCTGCGACGTCCTCATCGCGGGCGTCGTCTCCGACGAGATGCTCGAGCTGAACAAGGGCATCACCCCCGTGGTGCCGCTCGCCGAGCGCCTGGAGATCGTGAGCCACATCAGCTACGTCGACCAGGCCCGCGCGGAGACGCTGCCGGACAAGCTCGACACCTGGCGCGAGGTCGGCTTCGACGTCTTCTTCAAGGGCGACGACTGGCGCGGCACCGCGAAGGGCGAGCGCCTCGAGGCGGAGTTCGCCGCCGTCGGCGTGGAGGTCGTGTACTTCCCCTACACGATGCACACCTCGAGCACCCGTCTCCGGCGCGCGCTCGACATCCTCAGCGGCGCGGGTGCCGCGGCGTCGCCGTTGGCCGTGCCCGCCGCCGCGCCCGCGCTCGCCACGCAGTGATCCCGGGCCGATGACGCGCACGACTCCCCCGCCGGCCGCCGCGTCGTCAGAGCACGGCGCTGCGCAGGCGGCCACGGCGCTCGGCACCGCGCCGCTCGGCGCTGCCCCGCTCGGATACCTGCCGCAGCTCGACGGCCTGCGCGGCATCGCGGTGGCGCTCGTCATCGTCCACCACGTCACGCCCCCGGTGGAGACCGGCGGCTGGATCGGCGTGCACGTCTTCTTCGTGCTGTCCGGCTTCCTCATCACCTCGCTCCTCCTGCGCGAGCACGCGCGCACCGGGCGCATCGACCTCGTGCGCTTCTCGCTGCGCCGGGCGCTGCGGCTGTACCCGCCGCTGCTCACCGCGCTGCTCGTGCTCGCGCCCCTCGGGATCGCCGTGTCCGGCGTCGTGGGCTACGCGAAGGCGTCCGGCCTGTCGGGGCTCTACCTGATGAACCTCTACGCCACGTTCACCGGGAGCGGCGTGCAGGGCTGGGCCCACACGTGGACGCTCGCCCTCGAGGAGCAGTTCTACCTGGTGTGGCCCGTCGTGTTCCTGCTGGCGTTCGCGGGCGCGCGCCGGTCGCCGCGGATCGCGGTGGGCGCCCTCACGGCGCTCGCCCTCGCCTCGATCGTCGCCGGTAGCCTGCCCGACACCGGCGTCTCCAGCGTCAACCCGCTGGTGAGCGCGGGCGGCCTCGCGATCGGCTGCGTGCTGGCGCTGACCCGGTCGTCGTGGGCGTCCGCCGCCCGGCACGCGCTGGTGGCGCCGGCCGGCGTCGCCGCGCTCGCCGCCGCCGTCGTGGTCGGCGGCGTGACCCACAAGGCCGGACCCGGCCTCGCCCTGGCGGTGCTCGGCTCCGTCCTCCTGCTGGCCGCGCTGGTCGAGGGCGGCGGTCGCGTCACGCGCTGGCTCTCCTGGTCGCCCCTCGTCGCGGTCGGCGCCATCAGCTACGAGCTGTACCTCTGGCACTACCCGCTGCTGCAGTACCTGACGGCGATCACCGGGGGCACGCCGGCCTCCATCGCGTGGATCGCGCTCCCGGCGACCGTGGTCGCGTCCGTGCTCAGCCACCGCTTCGTGAGCGCGCCGCTGGACGCGCGGTTCAAGGCGCGGCTGGCGGCCGCGCCGGGCGCGCGGGGCGGTATGGGGGTCGGTACGGGGGCCGCGCGCCGCTGATCCGAGCGCCGCCGGCCGGCCCGCCGCAGGTCAGCCCGCCGCGCCCAGCCGGTCCGCCGCGCGCTCGGTCGCCTCGAGGAGCGCCGCGAGGATCCCCGGCTCGTCGAACGCGTGCCCCGCGTCCGGCACCATCGTGAACCGCGCCTCGGGGAGCGCCTTGTGCAGGTCCCACGCGGTCGCGGGCGGCGTGCACATGTCGTAGCGGCCCTGCACGATCTCGGTGGGGATGCCGCGCAGCAGGTGCGCGTCGCGGATCAGCTGGCCGTCCTCCATCCACCCTCCGTGCATGAAGTAGTGGTTCTCGATGCGGGCGAACGCGAGCGCGTAGGTCGGCTCCGCGAAGCGCGCCACCACGTCGGCCTTCGGCAGCAGCGTGATGCCCGACGCCTCCCACGTGCTCCACGCGACCGCGGCCGGCCCGTGCACCGCGGGATCCGGATCCGCCAGCAGCCGCGCGTACGCCGCGATGATGCCGCCGCGCTCCACCCCGGGCACGGGCGCGGTGAACGCCTCCCAGCCGTCCGGGTAGACCATGCCGGCCGGGCCCTCGTAGAACCAGTCGAGCTCGCTCGCGCGCAGCGTGAAGATGCCGCGGAGGATGAGGCCCGTCACGCGCGACGGGTGCGTCTCGGCGTAGGCGAGCGCGAGGGTCGAGCCCCAGGATCCGCCGAACACGAGCCAGCGCTCGACCCCCAGGTGCTCCCGCAGCCGCTCGAGGTCGGCGACGAGGTGCCACGTGGTGTTGACGGAGAGGTCGGCCTCCGGCGTCGAGACGTGCGGCGTGCTCCGGCCGCAGCCGCGCTGGTCGACGAGGACGATGCGGTAGCGCGCCGGGTCGAACAGCCGGCGGTGCGTCGGGCTGGTGCCGCCGCCGGGGCCGCCGTGCAGGAAGACGACGGGGATCCCGTCCGGGTTCCCCGAGGTCTCCCAGTGGAGGAGCTGGCCGTCCCCCACGTCGAGCATGCCGGTGTCGTACGGTTCGATCTCGGGGAACAGGGTCTGCATGCGACGAGCCTAGGCGCCGCAGTGCCCCCGATCCGGGGCGGCGCGGGACGGACGGGCCGAGCGCCGCGTACCCTTCCGAGGACACCACCCTCCCCGCCGAGAGACGAGGATCCCTTGCCCGCCCTTCCCGTGAGGCGCCTGACGACCCGGACCGTGCCGCGCACGACGCGGCAGCCGCTGCTGCCGCTCGCCTCGATCGCCGCCCTGGCCGTCGCGCGCCCGACGCTCCGCCTGCACCTGGCGCTCTACATGCGCGACATGGAGGCGGCCATCTTCCCGCCGCACGACGACGTCTCCGCCATCGCGGGGCCGGATCCCGAGCGCGTGCTCTTCCTCGGCGACATCGGCGTGGCCGGGTACGGCGTGCTCCTCGCCGGCATGGCGATGCCCGCCCAGGTGGCCGGCCGCCGGGCGGCCCGCACGGGACGCGGCGTGGAGTGGGAGATCGTCGCCTCGTACGACATGACCGCGCGCAAGGCCGCCGCCGCGCTCGCCACCCGCACCGGCGGCCTCGACATCGCCGTCGTGGCGCTCGGCATCCCCGACGTGCTCGTCGCGACCTCCGTCACCGAGTGGACCGACCGGCTCACGGCCATCATCCGGAGCATCCGGGCGCAGGCGGGCGACAGGTGCCGGATCGTGCTCTCGGGCATCCCGCCCATGGATCGGTTCCAGCCGATCCCGATGCTCGGGCGGAAGCTGCTGCTCGCCCAGGTGACCCGGCTGAACCGCGCCACCCGCCTGCTCGACGACCCGGAGCACGGCGTCGTCTACGCGCCCCACCCCGACATCTCCGGCACGCGCATGCACGTGCGCGACCGCTTCTCGTACCGCGTGATGCACGCGCACTGGGCGGACGCGACGATGCCGTTCCTGGGGGATCCGCGGTCACCGCGCGACTGACGCGCTCAGGACGGTGACGCGGTATGACCGGTTATACTCGCCGCCATGAAGACCGCCATCTCCGTCCCGGACGCCGACTTCGAGAGATTCGACCGCCTCGCCAAGCGCCACGGGATGACCCGCTCCGAGTTCTACCGGGTCGCGGGTCAGAAGCTCGCCGACGAGCTGGAGGGGGCGGGCAAGGCCGAGCTGACCCGCCTCGCGGACGCGGCCATCGCCGAGGTCGGGCAGCCCACCGCGGGCGACGACTTCCTGCGCGAGTCGGAGCGCATCGCGCGGACCGGCTCGGAGTGGTGATCTCGCGAGGAGACGTCGTGTGGGTCGACTTCGGCGCTCCGCGCGGGTCGGAGCCCGCCAAGATCCGGCCGTCCCTCGTCATCCAGGACGACTGGCTCACCGAGAGCGCCAACGCCACGATCGTGCTCATCCCGTTCACCTCGCAGGTGCGCCTCCAGGTCTTCCCCGGGAACGTGTTCATCCCGGCGGCGGCCTCGGGGCTGGGCAAGGACTCCGTGGCCGTGATCCCCCAGCTCGGCCCGGTCAGTCGTGAGTTCATCGACCCCTCCCCCGCGGGTCATCTCCCCGGCTACCTCATGGCGGAGGTGTCGGCCGCGGTGCGGCTGCTCCTCGCGGTGTGACGGCCGGTCCGCCGGGTACCGTCGACGCATGAGCCGCTCCTCCGCATCCGCCCTCGTCGACGTCCCCTGGACCGACGGCACCTGGACAACCGAGCCTGAAGCCATGCGGATCCACGACGCCGGCATGGACGTGACGGCACGCGAGGGCAGCGACGCCTGGCGCGTCACCTCCTACGGCTTCGTGCACGACACGGAGCACGCGCTCCTGGCGCCTCTCGCTTCGGGCACCGCGGTGGAGGTGGCGTTCACGCTGGACCTCCGCGCCCAGTTCGACCAGGCCGGCGTCTTCGTGCGGGTCGACGACGCGACGTGGATCAAGGCGGGCGTCGAGCGCAGCGACGGTGAGGACGGCCTCGGCGCGGTCGTCACCCGCGGCGTCTCCGACTGGTCGCTCGCGCCGGTGCCGGGCTGGTCGGGCCGCCTCGTCACCATCCGCGCGAGCCGCTCCGGCGACGCCCTCACGGTGCGGGCGCGGGTGGACGACGAGCCGTGGCGGCTGGTGCGCGTGGCGCCGCTGGATCCGTCGGCCGACGCGTCCGCGGGCCCGTTCTGCTGCGCGCCCACCCGATCCGGCTTCACGGCGCGCTTCGCGTCGTGGCGGACGGGGGCGGCGGATGCTGGGCTGCACGACTGAGGGGGCGGGCGCGGGACGGGGTCGACCGGCTTGTCAGGCCCGGCTCGCACGCGGTGCGACGTTCGTGACTACCCCCGACTTCGGCCGATCGCATCCCACTGCTCGAACGCGGGGATGGGTTCCCAGTTGCCGGAGAGGTCGACGTCGTGGTGCTCCCACTGCTGGACGTCGGGGCGGGACTTCGATTTCAGCCGGCGCGTCATCGAGCCGTCCAGCTTGTAGAGGATGGTCTCGGCGGTCAGCCATTGGTGCTGGAAGAACCGCCGCGCCTCATCCGGATACGTGTACTCGGTCCGGCAGAAGAAGAACATCCCCGCCGGCTCGCGGCGGAAGTTGTAGATGCGCGTGATGCTCCCCCACTCATCGCAGAGGAACGTGTTGATGAAGTCCGCGTGCGGGGTGACCTCGAGAACGTAGTCGACAGCTCCCGCAGCGGCGCCCTCCTGTGAGCGAGCGACCACGGAGAACCAGTCGTCGGGTTCCTTCCTCCGCCCGTCGAACCGCGCCCGCGCTTCGTCACGCGTCAGCTCCGCGATGGGAGCCTTCGTGAGGAAGTTCCACTGGTAGCAGTACTCGTATCCGCTCATCTCTCTCCTCCACTACCATCGACGTCCTCCAGCGCGCAGGCGCGGCCGTGCTCATCCCCGATAACGTCGGTCTCGTCGATCATGAGCCGCGGCGGGGTCGCCACCTGTCGAATTCCCCGAACCGCTCCCAGTCGCCGAACACGGGAACGTCCTCCCAGTTCTCGCGGACGTCGACGTCCCGGTACTCCGACAGGTGCGTCTCGTTGGCCGAGTAGTCGTAGACGACGTGCTTCACGTACCCCGTCGGGTCGATGACGATCGACTCGTTCCATATCGACTCGTTGAGCGGGTGGAAGCGGTCGCCGTCGGGGTAGCGGCTCTCCTTGACATTCGTCATGAACATGCGCCCGCGCAATTCCCTGAAACCGTACGAGAATCGCTGCGTATGATGCTGGTCCACGAATATGACCTTCACGTACTCCGCATGAGGCAGGATCTCCAGGATGAACTCCGGGGCAGCCAGTTCACTCGCCCCCTCGCGCTTCACCCCCACCGAGAACCAGTGATCCGGCTCGGCGACGAGACCGTCGAACCTGCGACGAGCCTCAGACTCCGTCAGGGCCTCAAGAGGCCCCCGCTTCCTACCGCTCCACCTCGTGCCATAAACGTACTTCACGATTACCTGCCGAATTTCCCAAAATGCTCCCAGTCTCCGAACTCGGGGACGCCCTCCCAGTTCGGACTCACATCGACATCCCGATACTCCGACAAGTGCTGCTCTTTCGCGGCGAGGTCATACGCAGTCTCCCTGACGTACCCCGTCGGCTTGATGAGCATCGACGACGTCCATACCGTCTCATTGAGCGGATGGAAGCGCTCAGCGTCAGGGTAACGGTTCTCGGTGACGTCGGTCATGAACATGCGCCCCTCCATGTTCTTGAACCCGTACGAGAATCGCTGCGTATGATGCTGGTCAACAAATATGACGTTAACGTACTCAGCATAAGGCAGAACCTCCAGAATGAATTCCGGCGCAGACAGCTCAACCACCTCATCCACTTGACACCCACCGAGAACCAATGATCCGGCTCAGCGACGAGACCGTCGAACCTGCGACGAGCATCAGACTCCGTCAGGGCCTCGAGAGGCCCTCGCTTTCTGCCGCTCCATATCGTGCCATACACACAATGCACGAATACCCCCTTGACTCGGTTCTGATGCAGATGCGTTGCCAGTGGTCGAGGAGGTAGGCGTAGATGAAGTCTGCCCGGGCGGTGACTTCGAGCACGAACTCCAGAGGCTGACCTTCTCGTCACCCCTCCTGAACTGCGCCTTCAGTGAACCAAGCATCAGAACTGAAACCCTGCGACCGAAAGCGCCTGCGTGCTTGCTCCTCCGTCAGAGAATTCGTCCGAACTGCCGATCGATAGTGCCATCTTTCGATGTATACAAAATGCAATGATCATCTCCGCCCCGGCCAGGTTGACACCCAGCGGTGAGGGTCGTCACCGAGAAACATGCTCGTTACTTTGAACCTGGGACGGCCTCCCAGCAGGTGTCACCCCCTGTACTTACCGAGATCCGCCCATTCCCCGAATTCGGGAACGGGCTCCCAGTTGTCGGACATGTCCACGTTGCTGTACTCCCACTCTTCGGTCGTGACCTTCGCCTTGTCATTTAGCTTTCGCTTCATGTAGCCATTTTCCCTGAAGCCGATGCTCTCGATGGAGGTTGCCTGGAACTGATGAAATTGCTTTGGCTCATCTGGGTATGTGTAGCGAACGCGGTTGAATAAGAACATTTGCGCTTCTATCTTCTCGAAGTGATAGATGTAGCAAATTCTATTCCATTCGTCGAGCAAATAAGTATATATGAACCCGGCGCCAGGAGTCACCTCAAGCACGAACTCGGGAATACCTTTCATTGTCTTTCCATCAGTCCACGCAGCCACTGCTATGAGATGATCCTCGACGGCACCTCGACTGTTGAATCTCTTTTGAGCCATCCTGGAGTCGAAGGAGTCACGGGGCTTGCATCCTGGAAACGACCACTTGCGAGAGTAGGTGTATTCCACTATACAAACACGCTTCCAGACAGGGTGTTATACGCTCGCCCGTTGGAGTCTCGGATGATCACATCGTTTTCCTTTGCATAATCTAGTACCTGTTGCGGGATCGGGTGGATCTGCGGTGGCAGCTCGAGGACCTTGACCCCATCCAAGGGCTCGCCCGTCTTTTTTATGATGGTACCGGGCGCGTACTTCTTCTCGATTTCATCGATATACCGCTTCATGGTACGCCACCTTACCGACGCGGCTTGTGTGTGCTTTCTCGACGCTATCCACTCGTGTTCTGCGTAGGAGTCAACTCGGGCTCCGCCGCGTAGTCCCAATTCATAGTGCGGGTACCGGTGGTGGTTCGCGTAGTTGAACTCGTGGCCTTCGAGGAGGCGCTTCTTCCAGGCGGCGACCTCGGGGTTGGCGAGCCGGTCGGTGATCCACGAGGGTATCGGATGTCGGTTGGCCACGTCCGCGCCAGGACCGTCGAAGGCCTCCGCGCCTTCGGGACGTGGGTGCTCGAAAGCGGCGTCGTGGCTCCCGTGCACCGCATCCGTCGAGGCCGCGTGCGCCCCCGCATCGCCGTGATGGCCGCCGTCTGCTCCTGCCGGGTCGTGATGCGCTCCCGACGGGTGATCCGCAGACGCGGCGCGCTCATCCACCATGGTCGCACCGTGCTCGCCCTCGCGCGCCGGGACGCCGTCGTGCAGCGCGTCCGCGCCGGGGCGCGCCCCGCCGTGCAGGGCGGCATCACCCGCCCCTCCCGCTCGCGACAGCTCCGACGATCCCCCGCGCGCGGCATCCGCACCCGCCGCACCCGCGGCACGCGCCTCCGCCGACGGCCCGGCCGCCATCTCGGCCACATGCCGACCACCCGCCGCCCCGGCAGACGCCGCCCGCCCCGGCGCCGCATGCTCCACGCTCACGTGCAGGTTCGGGATATCCCATGCCCCGTCGGCCGTCACCATCCGCTCGACCGTCACGCTCACCCGCGGCACCCGCTCCAGCGCCTCCCGCAGCGACGAGACCGCGCCCGCCGTCGCCGTCCGCGGCAGGTCCGCGAGCTCCGCCATTCGATCCGAGACCGCCTCCAACGCGAGCCCGGTCTGCTTCACGTACAGACCCGCATCCAGCAGCGCATCACCGCCGACCTTCGTCAACCGCCCCGCCACCGTCGCGACATCCGCCGCCTCCGCCGCCTTGCCACCGACCTCGATCATCCGCGCACCGACGGAGACCACCTTCGCCCCCGCCGCGACCTCACCGCCGCCGGGGATCAGCAACGACCCCACGTTCACGAACAGCGACCCCGCCGCTCGCGCCGGATCCGTCTTCCACTGCTCCTCGCTGCCGACGAACCCGTCCACCATCTGCTGCTGCTTGTCCAGCGTCGTCTTCGAGAAGTCCCGCATCCACCCCGGCGTCACACCGCTGGAATCATCCGCCATCGCCTGGAAGAGCGGCGTCGGCGCGATCAACGCACCCAGCCCCTCCACCACGCCCAGCGCCGCCTTGCCCGCGTGATCCCAATCGCCCCACTGCCCCGTCTCCGGGTTGTACGACGCGAGGCTCCCGAGACCCTCGACCATGCCCTTCGCCGCATCGCCCATGCCGCCACCGAACGACTCCACGCACTCCGGTCGACCCGCCGAGGTCTGGCCGAACGGCAGCCACTCGCCCTCCTTCGCCGCGGTCGTGAAGTCCGTGCCCTGCGCCGGTGGAGCACACGACGTGGTCGACGGATGCGCCGCCGCGATCGCATTGACGCAGTCGGCCTGCGCCTGGTCCAGAGCCGTCGCCTGAGCAGCCACCGCCCTGATCAACTCGTCGTTGCGGCGGTTGTACGGCGGGTGGTCCATCCACTCGACGTGGTGCGCGGGGGCCGCGTACAGGCTCGCGCGCGAGGTCTCCACGGGGCCGTGTCCGGTGAGCTCCGTGGTGTGCGGCGTGTCGCCCGCCGGCATGTCGTACCCCTGCTCCGCCTCCGCGACGAACGCGACCGCCTCGGCCTTCAGCGCGACCAGTTCCGTGATGATGGGCGCCGCCCTGTCGGCGAAGTCCGTCAGGGCCTTCGCGACCGCCGTGAACCCGTCGGCGAGGGCCGTGGTCTCCTGCCCGACCGGCCCCATCACGGCCAGCAGCGCCTCCGACTCCGGCGCCTGGTAGACCGTCGACATCGTCTGCCACTTCGACACGGCCGTGGCGCCGTGCTGCGAGACGCCGGCCGAGGCGGACGCGAGCGTCCACGAGGCGCTGCGGATGAGCTCCGGTGCCATGTCGACGCCGGGGATGCCGTCGGGGTCGATGAGGCCGTCCGCGCGGCACGTGGCGCCGCCCGCGGTCGGGGCCATCAGCGGCCTCCTGCTCGAGAGGTGAACCAGCTGAAGTCGCCCGCTGCGCGCCCGCCGCCACCCACGACCGCGTCGACCGCGGCCGTCTGCGCCTGCGTGATGTCGGACGCCATCGTGTCGTCGGCCTCCACGTAGTCCGTGGTCGCGGTGGCGGCGCCGAAGAGGCACGCGGTGATGCGGGTCGTGACGTCCGTGACCGACGCGGTCTGCGCGTCGAGGAACGCTGCGAGCGCCGCCGGCACCGCGGTGCAGGTGGACGCGCCGGTCGCCACGTCGGTCTGCGCTCCCCCGATGCCGCTGATCGCCGTCGACAGGTCCTCCGATGCCTGCTGCACCGCGGTCAGGACGTCCTGGACGCCCTGCGGATCGATGCGGTAGCCCTCCGCCACGGACGTCTCCTCCCGGTCGTCCGTCGGCCGCCGCGCGATCGCGCTCGAGGCTCCCGCGAAGGCGCTCGCGCACCCGGATCCCCGCTGCAGGCCGGGCGCCCCCGCTCGGGGGCGCTGCTCGGACGGGATCAGTCTCCCGGCGCCGAGCGAGGCGGTCAAGCGGGCAGGGAGACGCCGCCGCGTGGTGTATGCGCGGCGGCGCGTCCGGTGCTCCTACTTCTTCGCGCTCTTCTCCATGCGCGGCGCCGTCCCGTCGGCGATGCGGGCGTCCCTATACGCGCGCGCCTCGTCCTGGCGGTCCCGCTCCTCACCCGACGCCACGGGGGCGCGCACGTGCGCCTGCGTGTAGCCGAACGCGTCCACGAGGTCCTGCGCATGCGGGCGGAGGCGGGCGACGAGCCGGTCGACGTAGGCCGTGACGGCGCGGGCGCGGGCGGAGCTGATGCGGCCGTGGATCAGGTACCACGCCAGGTCCTCCTCGATGAGGCGGAGGCCGAACAGGTCGCGGGTCCAGGTGAGGATGCGGCGGGTGCCGTCGTCCATGGCGCGGCCGGTCTCCGACGCGGGGTCGAGCGCCTCGGTGAACGCCTCCCACTGCAGCAGCTGCGCGTGCGCGCGGGCCGCCTCGATCAGCGCGTCCTGGTGCCGGTTGAACAGCGCGGCGGCCTCGGCGGGCGGCATCGTGCGGGTGGCCCGCAGCGCCATCGCGATCTCCCCCACCATCGTCTCCACGCGGCCCGTCAGCAGCGCGCGCTGCGTGTCCGGCTCGCGGAGCTGGCCGACGGAGCGGGCGGTGGATCCGCGGTCCGCGAGCGCCTGCCCGAGCCGGCGGAGGCCGGTGGAGTGGAGCGTGCGGTCGGTGGCCTGCTCGACGGCGTAGCGCGCGAGCACCCCGAAGTCGGCCTTCGCGAACCGGCGGTTGACGTCGGTCAGCAGGCGCTTCGCGACGAGCTGCAGGAGCACGGTGTTGTCGCCCTCGAAGGTCGCGTAGACGTCGAGGTCGGCGCGGAGCCCCACGAGCCGGTTCTCGGCGAGGAAGCCCTGGCCGCCGCACGCCTCGCGCGCCTCCTGGATGGTGTCGAGCGCGTGCCACGTGCTGAGCGGCTTGAACGCGGCGGCGAGGGTCTCGAGGTCCTGCCGGTCCTGGTCCGTGTCGGTCTTCCCGGAGAACACCGAGTCGAACTGCTCGAGCAGCTTCTCGTGCGCGAACGAGGCCGCGTAGGTGGTGGCGATGCGCGGGATCAGCCGGCGCTGGTGGCGCTGGTAGTCGAGCAGCACCTCCTCGTCCGTGCCGCCCGCGACGAACTGGCGGCGCTCGTTGCCGTACGTGACGGCGATCTGCAGCGCGATCTTCGCGGCGCTCGTGGCCGCGCCGTCGAGAGAGACGCGGCCCTGCACGAGCGTGCCGAGCATCGTGAAGAAGCGGCGGCCGGGGCTCGTGATCTCGGAGGTGTAGGTGCCGTCCTCGGCCACGTCGCCGTAGCGGTTGAGGAGGTTCCGGCGCGGGACGCGCACGTGGTCGAAGTGGAGGCGGCCGTTGTCGATCCCGTTGAGGCCGCCCTTGAGGCCGTCGTCCTCGCCACCGACGCCGGGCAGGAACGCGCCGGTGTCGTCGCGGAGCGGCACGAAGAAGCAGTGCACGCCGTGGTTGACGCCCTTCGTCACGAGCTGCGCGAACACGGTCGCGGCGCGGCCGTCGACCGCCGCGTTGCCGAGGTAGTCCTTCCACGCGGCGCGGAACGGCGTGTGCAGGTCGAACTCGCCCGTCTCGGGGTCGTAGGTCGCGGTGGTGCCGATGCTCGCGACGTCCGAGCCGTGGCCCGTCTCGGTCATCGCGAAGGCGCCGGGGATCTCGAGCGTCATGATCTTCGGCAGGAGCTCGCGGTGGTGGCGCTCGGTGCCGAGGTGCATCACCGCGGAGCCGAACAGGCCCCACTGCACGCCGGCCTTGATCTGGAGCGACGGATCCGCCGCCACGAGCTCCTCGAAGCCCGCGATGTTGCCGCCGTGGTCCTCGAGCCCGCCGACCGACACCGGGTAGGCGCGGTGCACGCCGCCGTGCTCGACGAGGATCTCCAGCTGCTCGCGCACGCGCGCCCGGTGCTGGTGCATGTCGAGGCCCTCGACGCGGTGCAGCTCGGGGCGGCTCGTGAGCTCACGGGAGGAGCGGCGGACGTCGGCCCAGCGGCCGAGGAGGACGCTCCCCAGCGCCTCCACGTCGATCCGCGGCCCGGTCCCTCGCGCGTCCGGGCGTCCGTCGGTGCGGTCGAGGTCGCGCGCGACCTCCGCGTCCACGTCCCCCGTGACCGGCACGGCCGCATCGCTCAGCGCGCCCTCGTGGACGCCGCCCCCCGACGCACCCGCGGCGGGGCCTCGTCCCCTCGTGCTGCGGGTGGTGCTTCGTGCCGCCGTGTCGACCATGGATCCTCCGTGCCGTCGTCTCGGCCGGCGTCCCTGCCGGCATCCGGCCACGCTACGTTCGGATCCTCCACCTGCCGAAAAACACGTGCCCGGCCTCCAACGCGCTCCCGCGGGGATGGCCGCGGCTTGTGGGAACCCTCACCCGCGGGCGCCGCGCCGGGCGGGCGGGCGGGCGCGACGCCGCCGACGGCGGGCCGCGCGCCCGCTACGCGCGATGCCCGCGCGCGCTCACCCGCTGCGGCACGCCCCACGGGTTCGCGGTGCGGAGCGGCTCGGGCAGCAGCGCGTCCGGCACGCCCTGGAAGGCGACGCCGCGGAGCAGCCGGTCGAGCGACGCCGTGCCGACGCTCGTGCCGCGGTCGAGCGTGGTGGCGGGCCAGGGTCCGCCGTGCTGCTGCGCGTCGGTGACGGAGACGCCCGTGGGCCAGGCGTCGACCAGCACGCGGCCGGCGCGGGCGGCGAGCACGCGGATCAGACCGGCCGCGGCCTCGTCGGCCTCGCCCTCGCCGAGGTGCACGCTCGCGGTCAGCTCCCCGGCGAAGGTGCGCGCGGCGAGGGCGGCCAGGTCGGTGCCCGCCGGGTACTCCACGAGCAGCGCGAACGGACCGAACACCTCGTGCCGGAGGGCGTCGCCCGCGGCCTCGAAGTCGGCGAGCGAGACGGCGGCGATCGTGGGGGTCACGAATCCATCGTCGCCCGCGGGCGCTCGGCCCTCGGCGACGAGGCGCACGCCGTCCACCGCGACGGCGGCGGCGCGGCCGTCCGCGTAGCCCTCCGCGATGCGGGCGTTGAGCATCCCGTGCGGGGCGACGGCGCCGGCCTCCTCCGCGAGCACGGCGTCGAGGCCGTGGCCGGCGGGGATCAGCACGATGCCGGGCGCCGTGCAGAGCTGCCCGGCGGATCCGGCCGCGCTCGCCACGAGCGCCGCGGCGATGTCCTCCCCGCGCTCGGCGGCCGCGCGCTCGGTGACGACGACCGGGTTGACGCTGCCCAGCTCGCCGAAGAACGGGATCGGGTCGGGGCGGGCGGCGGCGACGTCGGCGAGGAAGCGGCCGGCGCGGAGCGATCCCGTGAAGGTGGCGGCGCGGATCCGCGGGTCGCGCAGCATGGCCAGCCCCGCCTCCTCGCCCTCGACGAGCTGCAGCGCGCCCTCCGGGAGGCCCGCCGCGACGAGCGCGGCGGACGCCGCCTCCGCGACGAGGCGCGACAGCTCGGGGTGGCCCGGGTGCGCCTTCACGACCACCGGGCAGCCGACCGCGAGCGCCGAGGCCGTGTCGCCGCCCGCGACGGAGAACGCGAACGGGAAGTTCGAGGCCGCGAAGTTGATCACGGGGCCGACCGGCACGAGGTACCGGCGGAGGTCGGGGCGCGGGGTGGGCGCGGCGCCCGGATCCGCGTGGTCGATGCGCGCGTCGAGGTAGCGGCCGTCGCGCACGGCGGCCGCGAGGATCCGCAGCTGCACGGTCGTGCGCGTCAGCTCACCCGCGAGCCGGCCGGGCGCGAGCGCGGTCTCCCGCTCGGCGACCGGCAGCAGCTCGGGGCGGATCGCCTCCAGCGCGTCGGCGGCCGCCTCCAGCGCACGGGCGCGGACGGCCGGGGCCAGGGCGGCGAGCGGGGCGGCGGCCGCGGCGGCGCGCGCGGCGACGGCATCCACGACGGTGGCGGCGCTCGGGTCGGTCTCGTGCAGGGTCATGTCTCTCCTCGTGGTGCGCGCCGGTTCAGAACCGGAAGCCGCTCGGGAACGGGTCGGTGGGGTCGAGCAGGTACTGGCCCATGCCGGTGATCCAGGCGCGGCCGGTGATGGCGGGGACGATGGCGGGCCGGCCGGCGACGGTCGTCTCCGCAAGGATCCGCCCGGTGAAGCGGCTGCCGATGAACGACTCGTTGACGAACTCGTCGCCCACCGCGAGCTCGCCGCGCGCCCACAGCTCGGCCATGCGCGCGGACGTGCCAGTGCCGCACGGCGAGCGGTCGAACCAGCCGGGGTGGATCGCCATGGCGTGCCGCGAGAGCCGGGCGTCGGATCCGGGCGCGAGGAACTCCACGTGGTGGCAGTGGTCGACGCCGGAGATCTCCGGGTGCGAGGGCGCGTCCTGGTCGTTGATCGCACCCATGATCGCGAGCCCGGCCGCGAGGATCTCCTGCTGCCGCTCCCGGTCGAACGGCAGCCCCACGCGCTCGAGCTCGACGACCGCGTAGAAGTTGCCGCCGAACGCGAGGCTGTACGGCACGGCGCCGAGGCCGGGCACGTCGATCGTCGCGTCGAGCCGCTCCACGTAGGAGGGGACGTTCTCGATCGTGACGGACGCGGCCCGCCCGTCCTCCACGTCGACGCGCGCGATCACGAGGCCCGCGGGGGTGTCGAGCCGGATCGTCGTGACCGGCTCCTGCACCTCCACGAGCCCGGTCTCCACCAGCACGGTCGCGACGCCGATGGTGCCGTGGCCGCACATCGGCAGGCAGCCGGACACCTCGATGTAGAGGACGCCCCAGTCGCAGTCGTCGCGCGTGGGCGGCTGCAGGATCGCGCCGCTCATCGCCGCGTGGCCGCGCGGCTCGGTCATGAGGAGGAGCCGCAGGTGGTCGAGGTGCTCGATCAGGTGCAGGCGGCGCTCGTTCATGGTCGCGCCGGGGATCACGCCGAACCCGCTCGTGACGACGCGGGTCGGCATGCCCTCGGTGTGCGAGTCGACGGCGTGGAAGACGCGGGAGGACCTCATCCGTCGATCATCGTCCGGCGAGGTGGTCGAGCGCGCGGCGCGTGTCGCGCGTGACCTCGGCGGCGACCGCGGCGGGCAGCGGCGCGCGCGGCGGACGCGTGGGGCCGCCCGTGCTCTCGCCGGCCACGTCGATCGACAGCTTGATGGCCTGCACGAACTCGGTGCGCGAGTCCCAGCGGAAGACGGGCACCAGGTGCTGGTACAGCGCCTTCGCCTCCTCGATGCGGCCGCTCGTCGCGAGCCCGTACAGCTCCACGGCCTCGCGCGGGAACGCGTTCGGGTAGCCCGCGAACCAGCCGACGGCGCCCATGATGAGCGACTCGAGCAGCAGGTCGTCGGCGCCCGCGATGACGTCGAGGCCCGTGAGGTCCTGGATCTCCGTCACGCGCCGGATGTCGCCCGAGAACTCCTTGATGGCCACGACGTTCTCGAGCGCGTCGAGGCGCTGGAGCAGCTGCGGCGTGAGGTCGACCTTGGTGTCGAACGGGTTGTTGTAGGCCATGATCGGCAGGCCCACCTCGTCGACGCGTGCGTAGTGCTCGACGACCTCGTCGTCGCTCGCCCGGTAGATGGTGGGCGGGAGGAGCAGCACGCCGTCGGCGCCGTCCTCGGCCGCGATCTCGGCCCACTTCCTGGCCTGGTGCCAGCCGACGCCGTGCACGCCGGCCACGACGACGCCGCGCCCGCCGACCGCCTCGACCGCGACCTGCACGACCTTCCGGCGCTCCTCGTCGGTGAGCGAGGAGTACTCGCCGAGCGAGCCGTTGGGGCCGACGCCGCGGCAGCCGTTGGAGATGAGCCAGTCGCAGTGCGCGGCGTACGCGTCGTAGTCGACGGCGAGGCCGGCGGGGGCCGACGCGTCCTCGCGGAACGGCAGCGTGGTGGCGACGACGACGCCTCCGAGGTCCAGGGCGGGTGCGGTCATGGCAGGTCCTTCCGGTCGGTGGTGCGGGCTGGTGCGGGGGTGGTCGGGGGCGCGGGGTCGCGCGGCGGGGTGGCGGCGGGCGGCGGATCGGCGGCGCGCGGCGGATCGTCGGCGCGCGGCGGGTCGTCGGCGCCGGGCGCGGTCGCGGCGAGGGACGGGGGTCCGGCGTCGCGGAGGTCGTAGGCGGCGGCGAGCTCGCCGAGGCGGACGGGCGAGGCGATGGGGCGGCGGTCGGAGCCGGCGGGCGCGGGCGCGGCGCTCTCGCGGGGCGCGGATCCGCACGCCGGCGCCTCCGCCGCGAGCAGCTGCTCCACGGTCCGCCCGCACACGCGGCCCTGGCAGATGCCGAGGCCGGCGCGCGTGGCGAGCTTCATGGAGCGGAGGTCGGTGGAGCGCGCGGCGCGGGTGGTGGCGCGGATCCGGCCGACGGGCACCTCCTCGCAGCGGCACGCGAGCGTGTCGTCGCGGAGCCAGCCCGTCCAGCCGGGGCGGATGCCGTGCGCGGCCTCGATGCGCCCGGCGACGTCGTGCGCGACGGCCCGGCGGCGGACGGCGGGGGCGACGGCCGGGTCGGACGGGAATCCGCCCGCGGCGCAGTGCCCGGCGACCTCGCCCTCCGCGAGCGCCTGGTCCACTCCCCCGATGCCCGTGATCTCGCCCGCGGCGAAGACGCCCGCGGGTCCCGCGCCCTGATCGGCGTCGACCTCGACGAAGCGGTCGGATCCGATGCGGCAGCCCGCGGCGATCGGCAGCTCGAGCCGGGGCGTGAAGCCGTGGCCGACGCACACGGCGTCCACCTCGATCCGCCGCTCGGTGCCCGGGATCGGCGCCCACGTCGCGTCGAGGCGCTGCACGGTGACGGCCTCGACGCGGTCGGTGCCGTGCGCCGCGACGACCGCGCTGCCGGTCGAGTAGCCGATCCGCTCGCGCGCCAGCACGGAGACGTAGCCGGCGAGCTCGGCGGCCTTGTGCGGCGCGCGGGCGAGGCCGAGGGGATCCCGCAGCCAGCCCCGCGCCAGCGACGGCACGCGCGCGGCCTCGTGGATCCCGACCACGCGCGCCCTCGCCCGCACGAGCGACACGGCGACCGGGAGGAGGAACGGGCCGGCGCCCGCGACGATGACGCGGTCGCCGATCGCCACGCGCTCGCCCTTCGCGAGGGCCTGCGCGGCGCCCGCCGTGAAGACGCCCGGCAGGTCCCAGCCGGGGAACGGCAGCGTGCGGTCGTGCGCGCCGGTCGCGAGCACGAGCGCGTCGGGGCGGAGCGTCAGCGGCACGCGGCGGGATCCGTCGACCTGGCCGACGAGGACGTGCACGACGGCGGCGGGCGCGGTGCCGTCCGCCGTCGCCGCGGCGTGGTCGCCGGGCGTCGCGTCGTCCACCGGGCCGGCGTCCGCGCTCGGCCGCTCGATCGCCCACACCTGCGCGCCCGTCACGATCTCGCAGCCGTCGTCGGCCGCGAGCCGCGCGCGCATCGCGGTGAACGCGTCCCAGCCGTGGTGCAGGATCCGCTCGCGCGCGGCGGGCCGCGACTCCGGCAGGTGCCGCCAGTACTGGCCGCCCAGCTCGTCGGACGCGTCGAGCAGCGTGACGCGCGCCCCGCGTGCGCGCGCGGCGACCGCGGCGGCGAGCCCGGCCGGTCCCGCGCCGACGACCACGACGTGCCGCCGGTCGTCCGCGCCGCTCACGACGCGTCCCCGTCGGAGTCGGCGGCAGCGTCGGCGTCGGCGTCGGCGTCGGCGTCGGCGTCGGCGTCGGCGTCGGCGTCCGGCACCGTCGCGCCCGGCCCCGTCTCGACCACGTCGCCCTCGACCGCGCGGCGCTGGCAGGCGCGCACGTCGGGCAGCCCGTTGACGGTGACGGTGCAGTCGAAGCACACGCCGATCCCGCAGAAGACGCCGCGCGGTCGCCCCGCGCTCGCGGTCGTGCGCCAGGCGAGCGTGCCGGAGGCGAGCAGCGCGCCCGCGATGGTCTGGCCGCGGACGCCCTCGACGGGATCCCCGTCCACGGTGAAGCGCACGGCCTCGGCCGGCTCCGGGCGGATCGGGTCGCGCGCCGGATCCACGCGCCGCGGCGTCACGCGCGCACCCCCGCCGGGTCGGCGGCATCGGCGGGCCGGCTCGAGCCCGGAAGGCCGGCGCCCGGCATCGCGAGCCCGAGCGACGCGCGCGCCACCGAGAAGGGCCGCACGTCGAGCGCGGGGGCGGATCCGGTCATCTGCGCGGCGATCAGGTCGGCCGTCGCGACCGACAGCCCGATCCCCGCGCCCTCGTGACCGCTCGCGTGCCAGAGCCCCGGCAACCTCGGGTCGGGTCCGACGACGGGCAGGTGGTCGGGCAGGTAGGGCCGGAAGCCGCCGTAGGAGCGCATCGCGTTCGCGTCGGCGAGGAAGGGGAAGAGCCGCACGGCCTTCGCGGCGAGCTCCTCGAGCACGGCCACGCGCAGCGACGCGTCGAAGCCCACGCGTTCGCGGCTGGATCCGATGAGCACCGTGCCGGACGGCGTCGACTCCACGACGCCCGAGGTCTGCAGCGCGCCGTCGCCGGAGCCGACCGCGCCCACGTAGTCGCCGTCGTAGACCTTGTGGTGGATGCGGTGCGGCATGCGCGTCGTGACGAGCACGACCCCGCGCCGCGGCAGCACCGGCAGCTCGACGCCGAGGGCGCGCGCCACCTCGCCCGACCACGGGCCGGCCGCGATGAGCACGTCGTCGGCCGCGATGTCGCCCGCGCTCGTCCGCACGCCGCGGAGCGCGCCGTCGGCGTCGAGGATCGGCCCGGTCACCTCCACGCCCGTCCGCACGACGGCGCCGGCGCGGCGCGCGGACGCGGCGAGCGCCTCGGTCGCGATGGCGGGCTGCACCTGCGCGTCCTCGGGGTAGTGCACGGCCGCGGTGATCGCCGGGTTCAGCCACGGCTCCAGCTCGAGCGCCCGGCGCACGTCGACGGGGATCGCGTCGACGCCCGCGGCGCGCTGGGTGGCGGCGAAGGCGAGGAGCGGATCCGCGCCCGCGTCGGTGGTCGTGACGACGAGCCCGCCCTTGGGCTCGTACTCGATGGAGGGGAGCGCGTCGCCCAGCTCGTCGGCGAGCTCGGCGGCCACCTCGGGCCAGCGCCGTGCGGCCAGCTGCGCGAGCTCCAGCTCGGCGCCGGGCCCCTTGTCGGAGACGAGGATGTTGCCCTCGCCCTGCGCGCTCGTGCCGGAGGCGACCGCGGCGCGCTCGACGACCGTGACGCGGATCCCCGCGCGGGCGAGCGACCGGGCGCAGGCCGCGCCGACGATGCCGCCGCCGACGACCACCACGTGACGCGTCATGCGGTCCCTGCTCTCACGGGTCGGGCGCCCGGCTACGGGCGACGGGTCAACGGCGGTCACAGTAATATGTCACACATCAGACGGGATCGGAAGCCGCGGATCCGCGATCCGCCAGTCAGCGTCGGGAGCCGGTCCCGGCAGCCGCGACCGGACCGTCCGCGCCGGGGCCCGCGTCCCCGTCCGTGTCCCCGTCGAGGTCGTCCTCCCCGCGCCCGGCCCACCATCCGGTCGCGTGCCGGATGTGCCGCACCATGAGCTCGTGCGAGGCCGCGCCGTCGCCGCGGACGAGCGCGCGGAGCAGCTCGTGGTGCTCGGCGGCGGACGCGTCGAGGTGGCTGCTCTCCTTCATCGACGCGAGCCCGACGAGCCGCGTGCGCGAGCGGAGGTCGGCGATGGACGCGGTGAGAACGGGGTTGCCGAGCATCCGCGTGAGGGACAGGTGGAACTCCTGGTCGGCCTCGAGGTACGCGCGCAGGTCGCCGTCGCGCGCGCCCCGCTCGATGCGGTCGGCGAGCGCCTCGAGCGCGGGCAGCGCGTCCTCGGGCACGCGCCCGGCGAGCCGCTCCATCGCCGGCGCCTCGAGCAGCTGGCGCACCTGCACCAGGTGCCCGAGCTCCTCGTCGCTCACGGCCGTGACCCGGAAGCCCTTGTTGCGCACGGTCTCGACGAAGCCGCGCTTCTCCAGCTCCAGCACGGCCTCGCGCACGGGCGTCGCCGAGACGTCGAAGCGCACCGCGAGCGTCGGCACCGTGATGAGCGTGCCGGGCTCGAGCTCCCCGGAGACGATGGCGGCCGAGAGGGCCTGGTGGACGTGCTCGCGCAGGCTCGCGCGCGGGGGTGCGGGACGCAGGGCCGAGAGGCTCACGCGTGTCCTCCTCGGGGTCAGGACGGGGACCGCTGCTCCCGCATCCAGGACTCCAGGCCCCTCGCGTCGATCGGCAGCGCATCCGACAGCACGTCGGACCCCGTCGGCGTCACCACGATATCGTCTTCGATCCGCACGCCGATGCCCCGCAGCTCGGGCGGTACCATCCCGTCGTCCGGCGGGAAGTAGAGGCCGGGCTCCACCGTCAGCACCATGCCCGGCTCCACGAGCCGGTCGTATCCCGCGACTCCCGCGCCCGAGCAGTCGTGCACGTCGAGGCCGAGGTGGTGCCCGATCCCGCACACGAGCCAGCGCCGGTGGTGCTGGCCCTGGGGCGAGAGCGCCTCGTCGACCGAGACCGGCAGGATCCCGAGGTCGTGGAGGCCCTGGGCCACCACCTCCATCGACGCGTGGTGGAAGTCGACGAGCGGGCGCCCGGGGGCGACGGCGTCGAGGCCCGCGCGGTGGGCGCGCTCGACGACGTCGTGCACGAGCCGCTGCTCCTCCGTGAAGGTGCCGTCGACGGGGATCGTGCGGGTGACGTCGGCCGTGTAGAGGCTGCGGGCCTCCACGCCCATGTCGAGCAGCACGAGCTCGCCGTCGCGGAGCGGGCCGTCGCAGCGCACCCAGTGCAGGATCGTCGCGTGGCCGCCGCCGCCCACGATGGTGGCGTAGCCGGGGCCGTTGCCGACCGTGCGCGCGTGCCGGTCGAAGGTGCCCTGCAGCCAGCGCTCGCCGCCGGACGCCTGCGCCCGCGGGATCGCCCGCACGACCTCGGCGAAGCCCTCGACGGTGTCGTCGACCGCGCGGCGGAGCTCCTGGATCTCCCACGCGTCCTTGATCACGCGCAGCTCGCCGAGCGCCGCCACGAGCGCGTCGTCGCGCGGCACGTCGGCGAGGTCGGACGGCACGCCCGTGACGGCGCCTGCCCGCCGTGCGTCGCGGACGCCCGCGAGGTCGCGCGCGATGCGGTCGGGGTCGCGGACCGGGATCCCGAGCACCCGCTGCCAGTCGGCGTGCGCGGGCGCGGGCCCCACCCAGAGCTCGCCGTGGTCGGCGTCGGAGAAGAAGCGCGGGTCGCCGGGGTGGGCGGGCGCGGGGACGTGCAGGACGGCGTCGTGGCCGCCCGGCACCGCGTGCATCACGAGCACGGCGCCCTCGATCTGCACGCCCGTCAGCCACACGAAGTCGCTGTCGGCGCGGAAGGCGTAGCGGCAGTCGTCGTTGCGCGTGGGCGCGTAGCCGCTGACGACCGCCATGGTCACGCCGGGCATCGCGGCGCTGAGCCGGTCGCGGTGGGCGGCGGCGGCCTCGACGGCGCCGGGGACCGTGGGCGGCGTGCGGTCGGGCGTGATCCACCCGCCCGCCATGAGGTCGCGGAACGCGGGCACCTGGGCGAGCCGCGGCGGGCGGCGCTCCTCGGGGGTGACGCTGATCGTCTCGGGGGTCGTGTCGGTCATCGGGGGATCCCTCCTCCATCGCGGGCGATCATGTCCATCAGCCGGCCGAGGACGCCGGGCGCCCCCAGGCCGTCGTGCTCGTGCTCGTTCGTGATCCACGCGCGGGCGTTCCCCACGCGCGCGGCCGTGTCCTGCTGCAGGCCCGCGTCCACGTACATGTCGTCGTGGTAGATCGCGGCGGCCACGGGCACCTCGTTGGCCGCGAGCCGATCCGGGTCGTACAGCTCCGGCCAGTCGTCGCGCCGGGCCATCTCCTCGACCGCGCCGCGGAAGGGGCGGAGCAGGCGGATCTCCTCGAACATCCAGGGGTACATCATCTCGCCCGTGAGCAGCAGCGGCCGGGCGTCGGGCGCGAAGGCGGGGTGGCGGGCGCGCTCCCGCTCGGCCGCCCACGCCGTCGCCGGGCGGGTGCCGGACGCGTAGATGCTCTCCTGCATCGCCGCGAACAGCGGGTTCCCCGCGTACGAGGTGAGGCGGAGCACCTCGGCGAGCAGCACGTCGGTCGGCTCGCCGCGGTCGTCGAGGGCCTCGTCGAGGAGGGCGTGGATCCGCTCCCGGCCCGGCCCCATGCCCAGGTCGATGCCGATGGTCTGCAGGCGCCGGACCGTGAGCGCGTCGCCGTCGGGCAGCGTCACGTCGCCGGCCGCGAGCCGGTCGGCGAGCCGCGCGAGGATGCCGCGGTCGTCCGGGTAGCGCGCGTGGTACCCGGCGTTCTTGGCCGCGGTCCGCGGGTAGGTGCGCCGGTAGACCTCCTCCGCGTCGGGGTCGAGCGAGGCGAGGCCGCCCGTCACGTAGCAGGCCGACAGCGCCTCGGGCGCGTGCGACAGGTAGGTGAGCGTGAGGAACCCGCCGTAGCTCTGCCCGAGGGTCGACCAGCGGCGGCCGCCCTCGAGGTGCTGGCGCAGCGCCTCCGCGTCCTGCACGATCGCGTCGGCGCGGAAGAGCGCCAGGTGCCGGGCCGCGGCGGCGTGGTCGTCGCCGAACCGCAGCATCGTGCGCGCGGTGACGGGCGTGCTCCGCCCGGTGCCGCGCTGGTCGAGCAGCACGACGCGGTGGGTGCGGAGCGCGTGGCCGATCCAGCCGCCGTCGTCGATGACGCGCGGCGACTTCCCGCCGGGCCCGCCCTGGAGGTAGAGGAGCGCGGGCAGGTCGTCCGCCCGGCGCCCGGGCGCGACGAGCTCACGCGCGAACACGGTGATCGTCGGGGTCGGCTCCCCCGCGCGCGCCGCCGCCCAGTCGAGCGGCACCTCGATCGCGTGGTCGGTGACGTGCACGCCGGGGACGGTCGCGGATCCGACGATCATGCCGCCGACCCGCCCGCCGTCTCGATGGCCGTGGTGTCGAGCCCGGCCGCGCGCCGCGACGCCAGCCGCTTCCGGTCCCACTCGGGGTCGATGCGCGGCACGGCGTCGAGCAGCGACCGCGTGTACGGGTGCTGCGGCCGCTCGAACACGTCGTCGCGCGTGCCCTCCTCCACGACCTTGCCCGCGCTCATCACGGCGACGCGGTCGGAGAGCTGGCGCACGACGGCGAGGTCGTGCGCGATGAAGACGTAGCTGAGCCCGCGCTCGCGCTGGAGGTCGCGCAGCAGCGCGATGACGCGCGCCTGCACGGTCACGTCGAGCGCGGAGACCGCCTCGTCGCACACGATGAGGCCCGGCTGCACGGCGAGCGCCCGGGCGATGCCGATGCGCTGGCACTGGCCGCCGGAGAACTGCGCCGGGTAGCGCTGCGCGTGGTCGGGGTTCAGGCCCACCCGGTCGAGCAGGTCGCGCACGAGCTGCCCGTGCCCGCCCGGCGTCGTGATGCCCTGGTACCGCAGCGGCGCGCTGATGATCTGCTCCACCGTGTGCCGCGGGTTGAGCGACGACGCCGGATCCTGGAACACCACCTGCACCTGCCGCCGGAACTCGCGGAGGGCGGCGCCCTTCGCGTGCGTCATGTCCTCGCCCTTCAGCGCGAACGTGCCAGAGGTCGGGTCGAGCAGGTGGGCGATGATGCGCGCGGTCGTCGACTTGCCGGATCCGGACTCCCCCACGATGGAGAGCGTCTGCCCGGTCGGCACGTCGAGGCTCACGCCGTCGACCGCGAGGAAGCGGCGCACGGGTGGTCGGAGCCCGCGTCCGCCGCGCGTCACGTACTCCTTCGTGAGGTCGCGGGCCGAGAGGAACGGCTCGGGCACGGCCGGCGCGGGCCCTGCGGTCCGGGGCGCTGCGGGGGTGGCGTCGTGGCTGCTCATGAGGCGGATCCCGTCGGTCGGTCGTAGGCGGCGTCGATGCGGGGGATCGCCTCGAGCAGCGCGTGCGTGTACGGATCCTCGGGCGCGGTGAACACGCGCTCCGTGGTGCCGCTCTCGACGCGGTGCCCGCCCTGCATGACGAGCACCTCGTCGGCGAGGGAGGAGACGACGGCGAGGTCGTGGGTGATGACGAGCATGCCCATCCCCGTCTCCGCGCGGATGGAGCGCATCAGGTCGAGGATCTGCGCCTGCACCGTCACGTCGAGCGCGGTGGTCGGCTCGTCGGCGATGAGCAGCTCGGGCTCGAGGCACAACGCCATCGCGATCATGATCCGCTGCCGCATGCCGCCGGAGAACTGGTGCGGGTAGTGGTCGACGCGCGTCGCGGCCTCCTTGATCCCGACCCGGTCGAGCGCCGCGATCACGGTCGACCGCACGGACCGCCGGGAGCCGGGGCGGTGCGACCGGTAGGCCTCCTCGATCTGCAGCCCCACCGTGTAGTAGGGGTTGAGCGAGGAGAGCGGATCCTGGAACACCATGGCCATGCGGTCGCCGCGCATCGCGCGCAGCTCCTTGTCGCTCCGGCCGACGAGCTCCTCGCCCGCGAGCTTGATGCTGCCGGTGACCTTCCCGCCGCGCGGCACGAGCCCCATGACGGCGAGCGAGGTCATCGACTTGCCCGAACCGGACTCGCCCACGATGCCGAGGGTGCTGTCCGGCTCCACCCGGAAGGAGAGGTCCTTCACGACCTCCACCGGCCCCCGCGAGGTGGGGAACGCGATGGTGAGGTGCTCGACCTGGAGGAGCGGGGTCCCCGGGACGGCGCGGGCGGGCGGCTGATGCGGTGCGGTGGCGGTCACGAGGTGATCCTCACTCGGGGGTCGAGCACGGTGTAGAGCACGTCGACGACCACGTTCCCGACGACCACGAAGGCCGCGGCGAGGAGCGTGACGCCCATGATGACGGGCTGGTCGTTCTTGGCGATGGAGTCGGCGGCGAGCTTGCCGACGCCGTTCAGGCCGAAGATCTTCTCGGCGATCACGGCCCCGCCGAGCAGCCCGGCGAAGTCCATGCCGAACAGCGTCACCACGGGCGTGAGCGACGGCCGGAGGGCGTGGCGGCGGATCACGAGCGCGGCGGACAGGCCCTTGGCGCGCGCGGTCCGCAGGTAGTCCTCCTGCAGGGTGTCGATCACGTTGGCCCGGACGATGCGCGCGTAGACGGCCGCGTAGCCGAGCGCGAGCACGATCCACGGCATGAGGTACGAGTCGAACCACATGACGGGGTCGTCGCCGAAGTCCACGGACTGCGGGAACGGCAGGATCTGCAGCTGCACGACGAGCACGTACTGCAGGAGCAGCGCGGCGAAGGTGATCGGCACGCTGATCCCGGTGAGCGCCGCCGCCATCGCGGCCCGGTCCCACACGCTGCCCTGCTTGATCGCGCTGACGAGGCCGCCGGCGACGCCGAACACGATCCAGAGCACTGCAGCGCCGACCGCGATGGTGACGCTCACGGGGAGGCGGGACAGCATCAGGTCGAGCACGGGCTGCTGCGTCTGGAAGCTGAAGCCCAGGCAGGGCGCGGAGCACTGGATCGCCGTCGGGCCGTCCCCGTAGGTGCGACCCGTGAAGATGCCGGTGATGAAGTCGCCGTACTGCGCCCAGAACGGCCGGTCGAGGCCGAGGAGCTGGCGGATGGAGTCGATCTTGTCCGGCGTGCAGGTCTTGCCGCAGATGGTGACGGCGGGGTCCGGCTGGAGCAGGAAGAAGATCATGTAGGTGAACAGGCTGATGAGCGCGAGCACCACGAGGGCCGCACCCAGCCTGCGGACGAGGTAGCCGATCATGCCGCCTCCCCCTGCTCGAGCGCGGTGCGGAGGTGGTCGCCGAAGACCGTGAACGCCAGCACCGTGAGGAAGAGGAACGAACCCGGCACGATGAAGTAAGCGGGGTCCACGGTGTACCAGTTCACGGAGTCCGAGATCATCTGACCCCACGAGGGCGTCGGCGGCAGCACGCCGACGCCGAGGAAGGACAGGGCCGCCTCGGTGCCGATGTAGCCCGGCACCGCGAGCGTGGCCAGCACGATGACGGTGCCGCGCAGGTTCGGCAGCACCTCCCGGAAGATGACGCCCGCGGAGGAGGCGCCGGACGCCCGGGCCGCCTCCACGAAGTCGCGCGTGCGGATCGTCATGGTCTGGCCGCGCACGATGCGCGCCGTGTACGGCCAGCCGAAGACGCTCAGCGTGAGCACGAGCAGCGCGGGCCGGTTGCCCGCGGGCAGCGCCGAGAGGATGGCGATCATGAAGATCAGCGCCGGGAAGGCCATGAGGAAGTCCATGACCCGGGACACGACCTGGTCGACGATCCCGCCGAAGTAGCCGGCGACCAGGCCCGCGACCACGCCGATCGTCGTGGTGACGACCGTGGCGGACACCGCGATGAGCAGGGACACCCGGGCGCCGTACGCGATGCGGGCGAAGATGTCGCGCCCGTTCTGCGGCTCCACGCCGAACCAGTGCGAGGCGCTGACGCCGCCGAACGGGCCGATGGGGAGGCCGCCGAGGGCGGGGTCGACGGCGTCGGCGTCGAAGGCCGTCGGGCCCCAGCCGGTGATCCCGGACAGGAGCGGCGCGAACACCGCGAGGACCAGGACCAGCGCCACGAACACGGCGCTGGCGATGACGGACGGCTTCGATCGGAGGGCCTGGACCACGCGCTTGGCCGGCGTGACGGCGGGCGGCCGTCCCGTCGGGTAGGCGGGGGCCGACTCGGGCGCGGAGGTGCCCTGGAGGGTGGCGGTCACCGCCTACTTCCCCGTGTGGAGGCCGATGGTGGCGAAGTCCGGAGCCCCGTCGAAGAGCGGGCTCGAGTACGCGTTCCGCACGTTCTGCCCGAGCACGAGGACGGCCTGCCCGTAGAGGAGCGGCACCACGGGGGCGAGCTGCTGGACCTGCTCGTCGAGGTCGCCCCAGGCGGTGTCCGCGGCCTTCAGGTCGGTCATGTTCGAGACCTCGTCGATCTTCGCGTTGATCGCGGGGTCGTTGATCTGCGACAGGTTGCTGTTGCCCTTCTCGGGGATCTGGCGTCCGTCGAAGAGGATGGGGAGGACCGTGCTGGCGGAGTTCCAGTCGGGGCACCAGCCGGCCTCGGCCGCATCGTGCTGCTGCGACGTCGTGGCGATGGTCTCGTTGTAGGTCGCCACGTCGAGGAGGTTGATCGCGACGGTGATCCCGACGCGCGCGAGGGACTGCTGGAGCGCCTCCGCCGCCTTCTGCGAGGTGGGGATGCTGGCCACGTCGAGCGTGATCGTGAAGCCGTCCGCGAGGCCCGCCTCGGCGAGGAGCGCCTTGGCCTTGTCGACGTCACCCGAGCTGTCGGTGCTGGGGTAGAGGTCGAAGTCCTTGTGGCCGGGGACGCTGCGGGTGAGGATCGTCGACGCGGGCTCGGCGATCATCGGGCCGCCCGCCACGTCGGCGAGCGACTTCTTGTCGACCGCGTAGGCGATGGCCTGGCGCACGCGCACGTCGCCGAGGTGCGGCTTGGTCGTGTTGAGCGCGAGGTACGTGGTGCAGCCGGTGTCGCCGGAGACGGTGCGGGCCTTGATCTGCGGGGTCTGGATGCGGGACACCGACGCCGCGGTGATCCCGTAGGCGATGGCGTTCGCGTCGTCGCCCTGGCCGGCGATCATGCGCTCGTCGATGGTGGCCTGGTCGAGCCCCATCGTGAAGTCCCACTCGTCCGGCTTGGCGGTCCGGACCTCGTCGGTGGAGGCGTCCCACTCGGGGTTGCGCACGAGCGTGAGCGACTGGCCCGGCGTCCGGGCGCTCACCTTGTACGGGCCGGAGGAGATGGGCTGCTGGTCCATGTTGGTGACCGTCACGCGGTCCTTGTCCACCGGGAACGGCACGAACGTGCTCTGCGCGGTGACGCTCGCGAACTCGGGCACGGAGCGGTTGAGGTGGAAGACGATGGTCTTCTCGTCGGGGGTCTCGATGGAGGACAGGTCGCCCGACTGGTACGGGCCCTTGTAGGCGTCGCCGTCCGCGAGGTACATGCGGGCGTAGGGCGAGCCGATGGCGAGCGCGGGGTCGAAGGACCGCTCCACGCCGAACTTCATCGACTGGCTCGTGATCGGGGAGCCGTCCTCGAACTTGAGGCCGTCCTTGAGCGTGAAGGTCCAGACCGTGTCGTCGGCGTTGGGCGTGCCGGTGTCCGTCGCCAGGTCGGGGGCGATGGTCGCGCCGTCCTTGCCCGTGGTCGTGGTGAGCGTGCGGTAGATGAGCCGGTAGACGTCCGCCAGGTCGGTCTCGTAGCCCATCGCGGGGTCGAGATGCGGGAAGTCCGACACCTGGAGCACGTGCATCGTGCCGCCCGTGTCGGCGGGGCCGGTGATGTCGGAGGTGGAATTCGCTCCCCCGCCGGCGCAGGAGGTGAGGGCGAGGCTGGCGGCGACGGCCAGCCCGACGGCGGTGATTCGTCTGTTCATCGGACTCTCGTTTCGTGGAGGGCGGCCGGAGCGCGCCGGGTGGGGAGTGACGGACGGGGTCGTGCGATGGGATCGGAGGGAGGAGAGGTGCGCGCGACCGCCCGGGTCGGGTGGACCCGGGCGGCGCGCGTGCGGGCGGGTCAGCCGGGGTCGGCCGCGCGGATCCAGACCCGCATGGCCCCCGGCGCCCGGTTGCCCCAGAGGGCGTAGGGCACGAGGACCGCGTCGACGGGGTCGGACGACGCAGCGGGGGCGGGGGTGCCGGGGACGACCTCGGGGTAGAGCTCGTCGGGGGCGGGGGCGGAACGGCGGAGGCGCACGGCGAGCGCGAGGCCGGGCGCGGCAGCGGCGGCGGCCCCATCGGCGACGGGACCCCACGGGTCGTCCAGCGGGAGCGGCACGGGCCGCGCCTCCCGCAGGTCGCGCGGGTCGAGGAGCAGGTCGTCGACGGGCGCGCCCGCGTCCTGCTGCTCGACGGCGTAGACGACGGGGCCGCGGGCGACCGCGAGACTGCCGCGCGTGGCGTCGAGGTGGGGGTGGGATCCGAGGGCCCGCACCGGCATGTCGAGCTCGACCACGAGCGCGTCGCCGACGGCCCACGGGCGGGTGGCGCGGATCCAGCGGTCACAGGCCTCGGCGTCGACCGCCGTGACCGTGCCGTCGGCGCCCTGCACGGAGGCGGTCGCGGTGCGGCACCAGCCGGGCCGGCGGACCACGAGCCCGGTCGCGGCGCCGGACGCGCGCAGCACCTCGACGCGGACGGCGCCGTCCCACGGGTAGGCAGTCGAGACGCGGACGTCGATCGCGTCGGTGCGGATCACGCACGCGGTGGGATGCGCGATCACGAGGTCGTCACCGTCCCGCACCGCGACGTGGTCCTGCAGCTCGCTCATCCACCGCACGATGTTCGGCGGGCAGCACGGGCAGGTGAACCACGGGCGGCGCATGAGCTCGCCCTCGGTCTCGGCGCCGGACTGCGCGTGGTGGTCGGGGCGGCGCTGCAGCGGGTTGTCGTAGAAGAAGCCCGTGCCGTCGGCGGAGAGGCCGACCGCGTACGCGTTGAACAGGACCGTCTCGTGCGTGTCGAGGAAGCGCGGCTCGCCGGTCGCGAGGAAGAGGCGCCAGGCCCACTGCATCACGGCGATCGCGGCGCAGGTCTCGCTGTAGGAACGCTCGCTCGGCAGCTCGTACGCGTCGCCGATGGCCTCGTCGGAGTGGCGGCTGCCGAGACCGCCGGTCACGTAGAGGCGCGTGCGCACGGCGTCGTCGAAGAGGCGGACGGAGGCGGCGAGCAGATCCGCGTCGCCCGTCTCCACGGCCACGTCGGTGGCGCCCGCCGCGAGGTAGGCCATGCGGACGGCGTGACCCGTGACGGCGGGCATCTCGCGGAACGGGTGCGCGTCCTGGAAGTACTCGGCCGGGAAGATCCGCGTGGCGACCGTGCCGCGTCCGCGCCGGTCGACGAAGGCGGAGGCGAGGTCGAGGTAGGCACGCTCCCCCGTCTCGCGGTGCAGCTCGACGAGCGCCATCTCCACCTCGGGATGCCCGCACACCTCCGCGCGGCCGCCCGGGCCGAACTCGCGGACCGCGGCGTCCGCGAACCGGCGGGCGACGGCGAGGAGGCGGCCGTCGCCGCCCTGGCGCGAGTCGGCGACGGCGGCCTGGATCAGGTGCCCGAGGTTGTAGAGCTCGTGGCCCCAGGCGAGGTCGGTCCAAGGCGCGCGGTCGGATCCGGGACGCTGCACGTACGAGCCGATGTAGCCGTCGTCGGCCTGCGCGCGCTCGAGCACGTCGGTCGCCTCGGCGAGGAAGGCGCGCGTCGCCGCGTCCGCGTCGCCGCGGCCGACCTCGTAGGCGATGCCCTCGAGGGTCTTGTAGACGTCGGTGTCGAGGAACGGGTAGCGCGGGACCGGCCGCTCCCCCGGTCCGTCGACCGCCGCGCGGAGGTCGTCGAGGTTGCCGGCGGCCGCCATGGAGGCGATGGCGTGCGGGATCGTGCGCGTGCGGTTGCGCTCCTGCCACGTGGCGAGGAGCCCCGCCTCGAGGGTGACGGCGGCGGATCCGAGGGGGCGGCGGCCCGTCGAGGGATCCACCGCGGGGCGGCCGGCGGCACCGCCGGTCACATGCGCACGAGCTCCAGTCACTGCCATCCCGCTCCCTCGCCCGGCCTCGGGCAGCCGGTGGTAGGTGACATATTACAAATACGCCATGCGTTGTTGGCAATCGGGATGAAGCGTCTGCGGCCTCCTGTTACACGCTGTTTACACGAGGAGCGCCCCCGGTCGGGCTCGCCCCGCGCGCTCAGCTAGCGCCATCGTCGACTCCCCACAACCCGCGCGGAGGGCCTCGAGCGGACCAGTACGATCGTGGGCAACGGCGACAGCTCTTCGGGTGAGCTGTCCCGCCAGCGCCGGACCGGTCTTCGGGTAAAAGTCGGTCGTGTGCGCGGCTCGGTCCCGCAGCCCTCGAGGCTCGGGACCGGGTCCCTCTCCCCGTCCGGGCGGCGCGATCGCCGTGTCCGTGCGGATCCGGCCCCGTCGCGACCCGCGGCGCCGCGGCCCGCGCGCCGCCCGATCCCGCGGCTCAGACCGCCGGTGCGCCCTCCGCGCGGACGACCTGGAGCAGGCCCTCGCCGTAGGTGTCGAGCTTCTTCTGACCCACTCCCGTGATGCCCGAGAGCTGCCCGAGGTCCTGCGGGCGCACGGTCGCGACCTCGCGCAGGGTGACGTCGGCGAACACCACGTACGCGGGCACGCCCTGCTCCTTGGCCTGCTCCGAGCGCCAGGCGCGGAGCGCCTCGAACAGGCCCTGCGCCTCCTCCGGCAGGTCGACCACCTGGCCGCCCTTGGCCCGCGTGGTGCGGGTACCGCGACCGCGCACGATGCGCTCCGGCTCCTGCCGCATGGGCACCTGGCGGGATCCGGTGAGCACGTCGCCGCTGCCCGGGGTGATGACGAGGGTGCCGTAGCCGTCGTCGCTCACGCCGAGGAGGCCCTGCGCCAGCAGCTGCCGCACGACCCCGCGCCACTGCACGTCGGTGAGCTCGCCGCCGATGCCGAACGTGGCCAGCTGGTCGTGCCCCTGCTGCCGGACGCGGTCGGTCTCGTTGCCGAGCAGGATGTCGATGAGGTGCGCGGCCCCGAAGCGCTGGTTCCGCTCGCGCTGCAGCCGCACGATGGTGGACAGCAGCTTCTGCGACGGCACCGTGGCATCCCACGTCGCGACGGGCTCGAGGCACGTGTCGCAGTTGCCGCACGGACCCGTCTCCTCGCCGAAGTAGCGGAGGAGCTGCACGCGGCGGCAGCCGACGGTCTCGCAGAGGGCGAGCATCGCGTCGAGGTGCTGCGAGAGCCGCCGCCGGTGCTGCGCGTCGCCCTCGGACTGGTCGATCATGCGGCGCTGCTGCACCACGTCCTGCAGGCCGTAGGCGAGCCAGGCGGTGGAGGGCAGGCCGTCGCGGCCCGCGCGCCCGGTCTCCTGGTAGTAGCCCTCGATGGACTTGGGCAGGTCGACGTGCGCGACGAAGCGCACGTCCGGCTTGTCGATGCCCATCCCGAACGCGATGGTGGCGCACATGACGATGCCGTCCTCGCGGAGGAAGCGTGCCTGGTTCCGCTGGCGGACGGCCGCGTCGAGGCCCGCGTGGTACGGCAGCGCGGTGATGCCCTGCTTGTTCAGCGCCTCCGCCGTCTGCTCCACGGTCTTCCGGCTCAGGCAGTAGACGATGCCCGCGTCGCCCGCGTGCTCGTTCCGGATGAGGTCGATCAGCTGCTTGCGCGGCTCGGCCTTGGGCACGATGCGGTAGCGGATGTTCGGCCGGTCGAACGAGGAGACGAAGTGGCGCGCGTCCTGCAGGCCGAGCCGGGCCGTGATGTCGGCGTGCGTGGCCTCGTTGGCCGTGGCGGTGAGGGCGATGCGCGGCACGTCGGGCCAGCGCTCCTGCAGCATCGACAGCGCGAGGTAGTCCTTGCGGAAGTCGTGGCCCCACTGGGAGACGCAGTGCGCCTCGTCGATGGCGAAGAGGGCGATGGGCGCCTCGTCGAGCAGGCGTCCCATCCGGTCGAGGATGAGCCGCTCGGGCGCGAGGTAGAGCAGGTCGAGGTCGCCGTCGAGGAGCGCGCGCTCCACCTCGCGGCTCGTCTCCAGGTCTTGCGTGGAGTTGAGGAACGCGGCCTTCACGCCGACCGCGCGGAGCGCGTCGACCTGGTCCTGCATGAGCGCGATGAGGGGCGAGATGACGACGCCGGTACCCGCCCGCACGAGGCTCGGGATCTGGTAGCACAGCGACTTGCCGCCGCCCGTGGGCATGAGCACCAGGGCGTCGCCGCCGCCGATGACGTGCTCGACGATCTCCTGCTGGTCGCCGCGGAACGCGTCGTACCCGAAGACCGTGCCGAGGCGCTCGAGGGCGGGGGCCAGGGCGGCGGAGGACGGCGCGGCGCCGGCGGGAGCGGGAGGCGTGGAGGTCATCGGGGCAATCGTATCCGGGCCGCCCGGCGCGGACGGGGGCGATGCAGGGCTCGGGACGACGACGGCCCCTCCCGCCTGGGGAGGGGCCGTCGGCGCGGATCAGGCGCGGATCAGATCGCGGTGGGGTCGGCGCTCGCGCCGGGCGTGGCCTGCGCGGCCTCGGCGGCGGCCTGCTCCTTGAGGGCGGCCACGTCGACGGCGCGCACCTCCTCGATGAGGGACTCGAGCGCCGGGGCGGGCAGCGCGCCGGCCTGGCTGAAGATGAGGGTCTGGTCCTTGAAGATCATGAGCGTGGGGATGGCGGAGATGTTCGCCTGCTGCGCGAGGAACTGCTGCGCCTCGGTGTCGACCTTGCCGTGGACGATGTCGGCGTGCTTCTCGCTCGACTTGTCGAAGACGGGGGCGAACTGATTGCAGGGGCCGCACCAGTCGGCCCAGAAGTCGACGACGACGATGCCGTTGGAGTCGACGATGCTCTCGAAGTTCTCTGCGGTGAGCTCGGTGGTGGCCATGGTGCGTCCTCTTCTCGTGTCGCGGTCGGTCACGGGGTCCAACCGGGCGGGACCCGCGGGCATTCCACGCGGATCCCGTCGGCCGACGGTCTACCAGACGAGGATGATCGACGGCCAGACCGTGCTCGCCGCGCGGGCCCCGGTGCCGCCCGCGTAGGCGGCGGTGATCAGGTGGATCCCGCGGGAGAGGCGCGGCAGCGTCACGGTGGCGCGCCCGGAGTCGTCCGTGGTCACGTCCGCGGCGGCGACGGCACGGCCGCGGTCCAGGATCTGCACGCGGCCCGCGACGGGCGCCCCGCCGGCCGTGAGCTGCACGGAGTAGCGCACGGGCTGCCCGCTGCGGACGAGGAGGCGGTCGGCGCGGCCGACGAGGTGCGCGGCGTCGCGGACGGTGTCGAGGCCTACCTTCACCGGGTCGTGGTCGCTCGAGCGGAAGGCGCTGGATCCGTCGGTCGCGGCGCCGCCGTACTCGCGCTCGGCCCACTCGGGCGCGTTGATGTCCCAGACGCCGACGCCCGTCACGCGGTCGGCACCGGCGCGCGTCGCGAGCACGTGGTCGAGGGATCCGACCTCGCCGTCGAACGAGTACGTGCGCTCGCCCGGCGCCTTCGCGGGCACCAGGTCGACGAAGCCCGCGTCGCGGAGGGCCTGGATCGGGTCCTCCTCCGAGTAGGCGTTGAAGTCGCCGAGGAGGTAGACGAGGTCGGATCCGCTCGACGCCTGCAGCTCGCCCGCGAACCGCGCGACGGCCTTCGCCTGCGCGACGCGGTCGGCGTTGAAGAAGCCCTGGCCGTCGGCCGGCTGCGTGCCGGAGCCGGACTTCGACTTGAGGTGGTTCGCGACGACCGTGAAGGTCTGGTCGCCGCCGCGGAACGACTGCGCGACGGGCTCGCGGGCGTTGCCCCACACGGTCTCGTCGATCTGCGTGGCGGCGGCGCCCACGGGCGTCACGGCGTCGGTGCGGTAGATGATGGCGTTCTGGATCTCGTCGGTCGGCGTCGACTGCAGCGCGGCGGGCGAGCGCACGTAGTCCCACACCGTCGTGCCGGCCGCGTCGTTCAGGCCGCGCACCAGGTCGGCCGTCGCGGTGTCGGCCGGCTCGCCGAAGCGCGTCGAGTTCTCGATCTCCATGAGCGTCACGACCTGCGCGTCGAGCCCGGTGATGGCCGTGACGATCTTCGCGCGCTGCTTCTGGAACTCCTCCGCGGTGGCGGCACCGCGCTCGCCGAGGGTCGTGAAGTAGTTGAGGACGTTGAAGCCGGCGATGCGCACGTCGCCGCCCACCTCGGGCGAGGACGCGGGCCGCGGGTCCGCGCTCCGGAAGGTCGGCACGCGGCCGGCCGCGTCGAGCGAGGTGAGCGGCGTCGTGGGCTGGAGGCGCCAGTCGTCGAAGCCGTAGGCGAGCACGTACGGCGTGGTCGGGAACACCGGTGCATCCCCGTTCCGGACGACCCGGTCGGCCGTGTAGTAGGGCTGCGTCGCGCCCGCGGGGTAGGCCGCGTTGGTGAGCTGGATGTTGTAGCCGTCGTCGAGCAGGAGCCGGCGCGCGCGGTTGTCGGCGGCGATCCGGTCGGCCTCGGCGCCCGGGCGCACCACGTCGGTGGCCTTCACGGGCAGGTCGGCCCCCGCGCTCAGCCAGAGGGTGCCGTAGGTCTCGAGCTGGTGCGCGGATCCGACGCGGTAGTCGCCCGTGGGCGTCACGAGCATGCTCTCGAGCGACTCGCGGTCGGCGCCGCGGAGCGTGTCGGGCAGCGCGGTCGCGGCCGGGACGCCGACCGCGGCCTCGACCGGGTCGGTGGCGGTCGCGGCGATCTGCGTCTGCCCCTGGCGCTCGGACGCGGTGCCCGTGACGCGCACGAGGTCGCCGATCGCGACGGCCGGGTCCTGGCTTCCGAGGTAGACGAAGATCCCGTCGGAGGCGCCGGGCGTCTGGTCGGTCGGGCCGCCGGAGCCGCGGGTCTGGATCACGAGCCCGGCGTAGCCGCTCGCCCCGCGGTAGTCGGCGGTGACGACGCCCTCGACGGTCACGGCCCTCCCCGCGTACGGCGTCGCGCTGCCGGTGCCCTGCACGTCGGCGATGGAGACGGTCGCGGCCTGGGCGGGCGACGCGACGAGCGCGGAGAGGCCGAGGGCCAGCGCGGTCGCGACGGCGAGCGGACGGGCGACCCGGCGGGCCGGTCCCGGTCGGCTCCCCCGGCGCCCGGATGCGGGTGCGGATGCGGGTGCGGTCTCGGTGCAGGTCATGGCGTCGTCCCCCTCGGCGTCGCGGTTCCCTCGCATGGGGGATCCTCGTCGAGCGTAGGCGGACGGCGCCCCGGACGGGGGCTCGGGGCCGGATCGTCATCGGCTCGTCACGCGCCCGTCATGCACGCCCCCTCCGGCGCGCGCCGTCGGGATCGACGATGGCGGAGCGACGAGCCCACGTACTATCGTCAGGACAAACATCCGCGCTCGACGGCCCGAGGAGCAGTGCGACGCCGCATGGTCCAGACCCGCACGACCCCCGCCGCCACCGCGGCCCGCACGCCCCGACCCGCGGGATCCGCGGCGTGAGGGCGACCGTCGCGGGCGCACCCGTGAGCTTCGGCGTGTTCGAGCTGACGCCCGAGGGCGCCGAGGTCGTGACGCCCGACGACATGGTGGAGGCGCTCGCCGAGACCGGCTACGCGGGCATCGACCTGGGTCCCGTGGGCTTCCTCGGCCGCGGACGCGAGCTGCGCGCACGGCTCGCGGGCGCGGGCCTCGAGCTCGCGGGCGGCTGGATCCAGCTCCCCCTCTCCGACGACGCCGCGTTCGAGGCGTCCCTGCCCGAGCTGCACGCGTCGCTCCGCGTCTTCCAGGAGGCGTCCGAGCAGGGCCCCGCGCGCCTGCCGCTGCCGACGCTCGCCGACGCCGGATCCGCGGTGCGCGCCGCCGCCCCGGGCCGCGGCGCCGAGGCCGACCCGCTGGACGACGCCGCCTGGTCGCGCCTCGTCCGCAACACCGCGCGCGCCGCGGAGATCACGCGCGCCGCGGGCTTCGAGCCGACCTTCCACCACCACGCGGGCACGTTCGTGGAGTCCCCCGCGGAGGTCGACCGCTTCCTCGACGCGGTCGACGTGGGCCTCACGCTCGACACCGGCCACCTCGTCATCGCGGGCGGCGACCCGGTCGCGGCCGTCGCGCGCTGGGGGTCGCGGATCACCCACCTGCACCTCAAGGACGTCGACGGCGCCGAGCTCCGGCGCGTGCTCGCGGCCGGCGGCGGCATGCGCGAGGTGTGGTCCTCCGGCGCGTTCGCGGCGTTCGGCCGCGGCGACGTCGACCTCGCGAGCGTCATGACCGCGATCGAGGCCCAGGGCTACGACGGATGGATCGTCGTGGAGCAGGACGTGCTGAACGCGCCCGACGCCGACATCCGCGCCTTCCGCGCCGAGCGCACGGCGGACCAGCGGGTCAACCGCGAGGCCCTCCGCGCCTGGGCCTGACCCGAGCCGACCCGACCGACCGAAGCGCGCACCCCGCGCACGACCCCACGAGACACGAGGACGCCGCCATGACCACGACCCCCCTGCGCTTCGGACTGATCGGCACCGGCCGCATCGGCCAGGTCCACGCCGCCAACATCGCCGCCGCCCCGGACGCCGAGCTCGCCTGGATCGCGGACCCCTTCGTCGACGGCGCGCACGCGCTCTCCGCGGCGCTCGGCGGCCGGGTCACCGCGGACGCCGCGGAGATGATGGCCTCCGGCGGCGTCGACGCCGTGCTCATCGCGTCCCCCACGCCCACGCACGTCGACCTCATCGCGGCCGCGATCGACCACGGCCTCCCCGTGCTCTGCGAGAAGCCCATCGACCTCGACATCGCCCGGGTCGACGCGCTCCTCCCCCGTGTGCGCTCCGCCGGCGTGCCCGTCGCCCTCGGCTTCAACCGGCGGTTCGACCCGGCCTTCGCGGAGGCGCGCGCCCGGGTCGCCGCCGGCGAGGTCGGCGAGCTGGAGCAGCTGTCCATCGTGAGTCGCGACCCCGCCGCGCCGCCCGCCGCGTACGTGAGCGTCTCCGGCGGCATCTTCCGCGACATGACCATCCACGACCTCGACATGGCGCGCTTCTTCCTGCCGGACATCGTCGAGGTGCAGGCGACCGGATCCACGACCTTCGACCCGGGCGCGCGCGAGCACGGCGACTTCGACACGGCGGTCGTGACGCTCCGGGCGTCCACGGGGGCGCTCGTGGTCATCACCAACTCGCGGCACAGCGCGGTCGGCTACGACCAGCGGATCGAGGCGTTCGGCTCGCGCGGCTCGCTGCAGGTGTCCAACGCGCTCACGAGCCTCGTCAGCCTCTCGACCGCGACGAGCGTCGAGGGCAAGCCGCCGTACCAGGACTTCTTCCTCGAGCGCTACGCCGCCGCGTACGTCGCGGAGCTGCGGGCCTTCATCCGGCTGGCCCGGGGCGAGGAGTCCGACAGCCCCACGTTCGAGGACGGCCGGGCGGCCCTCGTCCTCGCGGACGCCGCGCAGCGCTCCGCCGTCGAGCGCGTGGCGGTGCCGGTCGCGCTCTGACCCGCACGCGGGCGCGGCAGCGGGTCAGGCGTCGTACGTCGTGGGGCCCTCGACCGCGGCGACCCGCTCCCAGGATCCGCTCGCGTCGCTGCGCTCGACCGCGTCCACGATCTCCGCGGCCGCCCATGCGTCGGCCGCCGACGGCGCGAGCTGCCGCCCCTCCCGCACCGAGCGGAGGAACAGCTGGGCCTCGATCGTCTTGAGGTCGTCGAAGCCCATGCCCGTCCCCGCGCCCGGCTGGAAGCGGGCGAAGTCGCCGAAGCCGGGGCCGGCCATCACGGTGCGGTAGCCGCTCGGGTCGTCCGCGAGCTGCAGCTCGTTGAGGCGCGCGAAGTCCCAGCGGAGCGACCCCGCGGTGCCGTGCACCTCGAGGGCGTACTCCGCGCGGGGGCCCACGGCGACGCGGCTCGCCTCGAGCGTGACGACGGCGCCGGACGAGGACCGCCCGATGACCGCCGCGAAGTCCTCGTTCTCCACCCGGCCGCGCGGCTGGTCGGCGGAGCCCGTGGAGAAGTGGCCGGCCGCCGCCGAGGTCGGCAACGGCCGCTCCCGGATGAAGGTCTCGGTGACGCCGGTGACCGCCTCGATCCGGCCGGCCACGAACTGGGCGAGGTCGGCGCCGTGCGAGAGCAGGTCGCCGAGCACGCCGGATCCGGCCCGGTCACGCCGGAAGCGCCAGGTGAGCGCGCCGAGCGGATCGGCGGAGTAGTCCGCGAGCAGGCGCACACGCACGTTGGTCACCCGCCCGATCTCGCCGCCGCGCACGAGCTCCCGGGCCCGGGCCACGGCGGGCGCGTGCCGGTAGTTGAACCCGACCGCGGTGACGAGCCCGGCGTCGGCGGCCGCGCGGGCGATGTCGCGCGACTCCGCGGCCGAGCGGCCCATGGGCTTCTCGATCCAGAACGGCTTGCCGGCCGAGGCGGCGGCGAGCGCCACCTCCCGGTGCAGCGCGTTGGGGGCGCAGATGGAGACGACGTCGACCTCGGGATCCTCGATCACCTCGCGGAAGGCTGCCGTCGTGCGCGCGTAGCCGAGCACGTCGCGGGCGTGCGCGCGGGCCCCGTCGTCGGGATCCGCGGCCGCGACCAGCCGCACGTCCACGGGCAGCTCCGGATAGTGCTCGCGCACGGCCCGGTAGGCGCGGGAGTGCAGGCGGCCCATCCAGCCGACGGACACGAGGCCCACGCCGATCCGCGTCCGCGCCGGGTCGACGGACGCGGGAGACGTCGCGGGCGCCCCCGCCGCGGAGGACGACCCCGAGCAGAGGGCAGACTGAGGGGTCGGGTCGGTCACGCGGCTCCTGACGACGATGGCGGGCGCACACGAGCGTACGTCTTGTCAGCATGTGTTGACAAATGGCGTCGTCCGGGTCGATGATCACCCCGACGACGACGTCCAGGACCCGCCAGCCGGTGTCCGCTCGACAAGGAGCATTCGATGAAGAACCGATTCCTCGCCCCACTCGGGCTCGTGGTGGCCGCGGGCCTCCTCCTCACCTCGTGCGCGGGCACCGGCCAGGAGGCCGCGCCCACCGCGGGCGGCGGCAGCGGCGGCGGCGGCGACCTCACTTTCGCGGTCGTCACCCACTCCGGGCCGGGCGACGCCTTCTGGGACCGCGTCAAGGCGGGAGCGGAGAAGGCGGGAGCGGACGACGGCGCGAGGATCACCTACAACGCCGACCCGGATCCCGCCAAGCAATCCCAGCTCATCGACAACGCGGTGGCGCAGAAGGTGAACGGGATCGTCGTGTCGATGGCGAACCCGGACGGCGTGAAGGACAGCGTCGAGAAGGCGGTCGCCGCGGGCATCCCCGTGGTCACGATCAACTCCGGCATCGAGCGCTCGGCCGAGTTCGGCGCCCTCACCCACATCGGCCAGAGCGAGACGGTCGCCGGCGAAGCGGTCGGCAAGCGCCTCGGCGACGCGGGCCTAAAGAACGTGCTGTGCGTGATCCAGGAGGCTGGCAACGTCGGCCTCGAGGAGCGCTGCTCCTCCGCGGCGAGCGCCTTCTCCGGCCAGATGGCGAACCTCCAGGTGGACGGCACGAACGACGCCGACGTGAAGGCGACCATCAAGTCGAAGCTGCAGGCGGATCCCTCCATCGACGGCGTGCTCACGCTCGGCGGCCAGTACGCGATCGACGCGGTCGGCGCGGTCGACGAGTCGGGCAGCAAGGCGCAGATCGGCACGTTCGACCTCTCGGAGGACGTCGTCAGCGCGATCCAGGCGGGCACCGTCCTGTTCGCGGTCGACCAGCAGCCCTACGTGCAGGGCTTCCTCGGCATCACCGCGCTCGACCTCTACGCCACGAACGGCAACGTCATCGGCGGAGGCCAGCCCGTCTACTCCGGGCCCGCGTTCGTGACGAAGGACAACGCCGCGCAGGTGGCCGAGTTCGCGAAGAACGGCACCCGCTGACCGGTCGGGCCGGGCGCACCCGAGGCGTCCGGCCCGGCCCGCGTCGCCTCCCCTCCCCGCACCCGCATCCGCATCCGCATCGAAGGAGCACGCGTTGACCACGACGGACATCGTGACGATCGCCACGAGGCCGCGCCTCGAGGACAGACCCATCCGGAAGATCCTCGCCCGGCCCGAGATCGGCGCCCTCGTCGCCGCCCTCGCCGTGCTCGTGTTCTTCTCCCTCTACACGCCCCAGTTCCTCACCCTCGCGGGCGCCGGCGTGTGGCTCGAGTCGGCGTCGACCTTCGGGATCATGGCCGTGGCCGTCGCCATGCTCATGATCGGCGGCGAGTTCGACCTCTCCGCCGGCGTGATGACGGGCTTCTCGGCGCTCGTCGTCGGCATCCTCACCTCCCACTACGGGCTGAGCATCTGGGTGGCCGTCGTCGTGTCGCTCGCGGCGGCGCTCGCGATCGGCGCGCTCAACGGGTTCCTCGTCATGAAGACGGGCCTGCCGAGCTTCATCGTGACGCTCGGCACGTTCTTCGCGCTCGCGGGCGTCGACCTCGCCGTCACGAAGCTGATCACGGGCCAGGTCGCCATCCAGGGCATGACGAAGGTGCCGTCCTACGACGCCATCCAGCCGATCTTCGGCTCGTCGCTCGAGATCGGCGGCGGCAACTTCTACGTCTCGGTGCTGTGGTGGTTCCTGGTCGCGGCGGTCGCCACGTGGATCCTCCTGCGCACGCGCGCCGGCAACTGGATCTTCGCGGTCGGCGGCGCCAAGGAGTCCGCCCGCCAGGTGGGCGTGCCGGTGCTGAAGACCAAGATCGGTCTCTTCATGGGCACGGCGGGCGCCGCCTGGCTCGTGGGCATGATCTCGCTGTTCCGCACCTCCACGGTGCAGGCGAACACGGGCGTCGGCCAGGAGTTCATCTACATCATCTGCGCGGTCGTCGGCGGGTGCCTGCTCACGGGAGGCTTCGGCTCCGCCATCGGGGCCGCGCTCGGCGCGCTGATCTACGGCATGGTCTTCCAGGGCATCACCTTCGCGCAGTGGGACACGAACTGGCTGCGCACGATCCTCGGCGTGATGCTCCTCGCGGCCGTGCTGCTCAACAACCTGGTGCGCACGCGGGCGGGAGGCGGACGATGAGCGCGGCGACCCGCGCGAGCGCCGCGTCCGAGCCCCTCGCGGGCGCGATCCCGGGAGCCGCCGAGGAGGTCGGCGGACGCCCCGCTCCCGCGCTGCCGCCCGTCGGCACGACCATCCTCGAGGTCCGCGACATCGGCAAGAGCTACGGCGCGGTGAACGCGCTCACGGGCGTCTCGACCGTCGTCAACGCCGGGCAGGTCACCTGCGTGCTGGGCGACAACGGCGCCGGCAAGTCGACCTTCATCAAGATGCTCGCGGGCGTCCACACCCCGAGCGAGGGCACGATGCTCCTCGACGGCGAGCAGGTCGTGCTCGGATCCCCGCGGCAGGCGCTGCAGGCCGGCATCGCGACCGTCTACCAGGACCTCGCGGTCGTGCCGCTCATGCCCGTGTGGCGGAACTTCTTCCTCGGCTCCGAGATCACGAAGGGGAGGGGGCCGTTCCGCCGGCTCGACGTGGCCGCCATGAAGGCGGTGACGCACGAGCAGCTCGCGCAGATGGGCATCGACCTCCGCGACGTCGACCAGCCCATCGGCACGCTCTCCGGCGGCGAGCGCCAGTGCGTCGCCATCGCGCGGGCCGTGCACTTCGGCGCCCGCGTGCTGATCCTCGACGAGCCGACCGCGGCCCTCGGCGTCAAGCAGTCCGGCGTGGTGCTCCGCTACATCGCCCGCTCGCGGGACCGGGGGCTGGGCGTGGTCTTCATCACGCACAACCCGCACCACGCGTTCCCGGTCGGCGACCGGTTCCTGCTGCTCAACCGCGGATCCAGCCTCGGCACGTTCGAGAAGGACGAGATCACGCTCGGCGAGCTCACGAGCCTCATGGCGGGCGGCGCCGAGCTCGACTCGCTGGCGCACGAGCTGGCGCGCGACGGCGACCCGGACGGGGGCCGAGCCCCGGCGGACGCCTGAGCCGCCCCATGCCAGGATGAGGCGTCGACCTGACATGGAAGGAGCGATCCGGATGACGCAACCGGAGCAGATCCTGCCCCCCGACCTCTTCCTGGCGCTCGACCGCGCGGGACCCGTGCCCCTCTACTACCAGGTGGCCACGCTGCTGGAGACGGCGATCCACGACGGCACGCTCCCGGCGGGCGCGCGGCTGGAGAACGAGATCGCGCTCGGAGCCCGGCTCGGGCTCTCCCGCCCCACCATCCGCCGGGCGATCCAGGACCTCGTCGACAAGGGCCTGCTCGTGCGCCGCCGCGGCATCGGCACGCAGGTCGTGCACGGCCGGGTCACCCGCAACGTCGAGCTCACGAGCCTGTACGAGGACCTCGAGCGGCAGGGCCAGGCGCCCGCCACGCAGCTGCTGTCGTCGTCGCGCGGCGAGGCCGACGAGCGCACGGCGGAGGCGCTCGACGTCGAGGTCGGCAGCCCCGTGCTGCACCTCACGCGGCTGCGCACGGCCGACGGGGTGCCGCTCGCGATCCTCGACAACGTGCTGCCCGAGCCGTTCGTCGACCTGGATCCCGAGGAGCTGTCCACCCACGGCCTGTACCAGCTGCTCCGCGGCCGCGGCGTGATCATGCGGGTCGCCAAGCAGCGCATCGGCGCCCGGGCGGCGACCGCGTCCGAGGGCCGCCTGCTCGACCTGCCGCGCGGCGGAGCGGTACTCACGATGTCGCGCACGGCGTTCGACAGCTCGGGCCGCGCGGTCGAGCACGGCCAGCACTGCTACCGGCCGGATCTCTACGCGTTCGAGATCACGCTCGTCGACCGGTAGGCGCCGCGGATCCGGCGCAACGGATCCAATATCCTATAGGATCTCCTCACGTGCTCGATGAGGAGGACCGGACGGATGACCCGACTGTGGAACGACCCGGCGGACTTCGCCGACGACATGACGGACGGCTTCGTCCGCGCCAACGGGCGCTGGGTGCGCCGGGTGCACGGCGGCGTCTCCCGCTCCACCCGCTCGCCCGAGGCCGAGGTGGCCGTCGTCATCGGCGGCGGATCCGGGCACTACCCCGCGTTCGGCGGCCTCGTCGGCCCGGGCCTCGCCCACGGCGCCGCGATGGGCAACCTGTTCGCCTCGCCCTCGTCGCACCAGGTGGAGTCGGTGATCCGCTCGAGCGAGCAGGGCCGCGGCGCGCTCCTGCTCTACGGCAACTACGCGGGCGACGTGCTCCACTTCGACGACGCGCAGGAGCGCGTGCGGGCCGACGGCATCGACTGCCGCACCGTCGTGGTCACCGACGACATCTTCAGCGCCTCCCCCGACGAGCAAGCCAAGCGCCGCGGGATCGCGGGCGACCTCACCGTGTTCAAGGCCGCGGGCGCCGCATCCGCCGCCGGCTATGACCTCGACGACGCCGAGCGCGTCGCCCGCCTCGCCAACGCGCGCACGCGCTCGATGGGCGTCGCCTTCACGGGCTGCACGCTCCCGGGCGCCGACGAGCCGCTGTTCTCGGTGCCGGAGGGGCGCATGGCGGTCGGCCTCGGGATCCACGGCGAGCCCGGCATCGACGAGACCGACATCCCGTCCGCCGACGGCCTCGCCGAGCTGTTCGTGCGGCACCTGCTCGCGGACGCGGAGATCCCCGACGGCGTCGAGGTGCGCGGCGCGCGCGTCGTGCCCGTGCTCAATGGCCTCGGCTCGGTGAAGACCGAGGAGCTGTTCGTCGTCTACACCCGCGTGGCCGACCTGCTGGAGGAGGCGGGCGTCGTGCTCGTGGATCCGCAGGTCGGCGAGTTCTGCACCAGCTTCGACATGGCGGGCGCGTCCCTGACGCTCTTCTGGCTCGACGAGGAGCTCGAGCGGCTGTGGTCCGCCCCCGCCGACACCCCCGCGTTCCGCAGCGGCGCGTTCGACGCGTCGGCGCTCCGGCCGGTGGACGCGCGCGAGGCCGACGAGGCGGAGGACGCCATCCCCGAGGCGTCCGAGGCGTCGCGCCGGGCCGCGGCCCGCATCGGCGCCGCGCTCGAGGCCGTGCGCGCCACCGTCGAGGAGCACGCCGACGAGCTCGGGCGCCTCGACGCGGTCGCGGGCGACGGCGACCACGGCATCGGCATGCGCCGCGGATCCCGCGCGGCCGCCGCCCGGGCGGCCTCCGCGATCGAGGCGGGCGCCGGCGCGCGCACCGCGCTCCGCCTCGCGGGCGAGGCCTGGTCGGACAAGGGCGGCGGCACGTCCGGCGCGCTCTGGGGCCTGATCCTCGAGGCCGTCGGCGACGCCCTCGAGGACGAGGGCGACGCGCCCGCGACCGCGGAGGCCGTCGCGGCCGGGATCGGCGCCGGCCGCGACGCCGTCATGGGCCACGGCAAGGCGGCGCTCGGCGACAAGACCATGGTCGACGCGCTCGTGCCGTTCGCCGACGCGCTGGCCGAGCGGATCGGATCCGGCGCCGCGCTCGACGACGCCTGGGCCGCGGCGAGCACGGCCGCGCAGGAGGCGGCCGACGCGACCGCCGCCATGAAGCCGGGGATCGGCCGCGCCCGGTCGCACGGCGAGCGCTCGGTCGGCACGCCCGACCCCGGCGCCGTCTCGCTCGCCCTGATCGCCGCCGCGGTCGGCCGCGCCCTCGCCGACGGCTGAGCGGCCGGATCCGGCACCCATAACCACACGCATCACCAGGAGGAGCAGCGCATGAGCAGGACATGGCGGATCGTCGTCGGATCGGACGACGCGGGCTACGACCACAAGGAGGCCATCAAGGCCGACCTCGAGGCGAGCGACCTCGTCGTCTCGGTGGTCGACGTGGGCGTCGACGCCGACGGCCACACTGCCTACCCCACGGTCGCGACCACCGCGGCCGAGATGATCGCGCGCGGCGAGGCCGACCGGGCCGTGCTCGTGTGCGGCACGGGCCTCGGCGTCGCGATCGCGGCCAACAAGGTCGCCGGGATCCGCGCCGTCACCGCCCACGACGCGTACTCGGTGGAGCGCAGCGTGCTCTCCAACGACGCGCAGGTGCTCTGCATGGGCCAGCGGGTCGTGGGGCTCGAGCTCGCGCGGCGGAACGTGCGCGAGTGGCTGACGTACGAGTTCGACGCGTCGAGCCCGTCGAACGACAAGGTCGACGAGATCCGCGCGTACGAGGCGAAGTAGGGCCGTGCCCGCGCAGCCGGCCGCGTCGCCGCCCGCCCGGCGGACGGTCGTGGGCGTGAGCCTGAAGATGTACCTCGGGCATGCGGAGACGGTCGCGTGGTGCCGGGCCGTCGCGGACCTCGCGCGAGCGCACCCCGCGACGGCCGGCGGCGAGGCGGAGCTCGTGGTGCTGCCGTCGTACCTCTCGGTGCCGGCCGCCGTGCGGATCCTCGACGGCGTCGCGGCCGTGGGCGCGCAGGACCTCGCCGCCGAGGACGCGGGCGCCTTCACGGGCGAGGTCTCCGGCGGGCAGATCGCGGAGGCCGGCTGCCGCTTCGTCGAGGTGGGGCACGCCGAGCGGCGGCGCCTCTTCGGCGAGACCGACGAGGTCGTGCGGCGGAAGGCGGACGCGGCGCTGCGGAACGGCCTCGTGCCGATCCTCTGCGTCGGCGAGGAGGAGCGCGGCGACGCGGAGGGCGCGGCCGCCGCGTGCGTGCGGCAGCTCGACGACGCGCTCGCCCTCGCCCGGGAGCGCGGGCACGGCGGCCGGATCGTCGTCGCGTACGAGCCGCTGTGGGCGATCGGGGCCGACGAGCCCGCGTCCGACGCGCACATCGTGGCCGTGTGCCGCCGCCTGCGGGCGCGCGTCGGCGGGCTCGACGCGCACCCCGGATCAGCGGTCATCTACGGCGGCAGTGCCGGACCCGGGCTCCTCACGCGCGTCGCCGCCGACGTCGACGGGCTGTTCCTGGGCCGCCGCGCGCACGATCCCCAAGGCCTCGCGGCCGTGCTCGACGAGGTGCAAGCGCTCGCGTCCCGGCCGGCCCCGGCGCCGGCCCCGACTCCCGGGGACGGCAGACTGTCCTGGTGACCACCGGCCTCCCGCTCGACGCCTCCTCGATGCACGCGCGTCGCGGCCTCCGCGACCGCGTCTACGACCTCGTGCTCGACATGCTGCTCGGATCCGAGATGGAGCCCGGCTCCCGCCTCGCCATCGACCAGATCGCGCGCGAGCTGCACGTCTCGCCGACGCCCGTGCGCGAGGCCCTCGTGCAGCTGGAGCGCACCGGGCTCGTGGCGCGCGAGGCCCACAAGGGCTACCGCGTGGCGCCGCCCATCGCGGGCGAGCAGCTCGAGGCGCTGTTCGACGCGCGCGTCGTGCTCGAGGGCGGGGCGACGGCGCTCGCGGCCGCGGATCCGGCGCGCCTCGTGCCCGCGCTCGAGGAGGCCCTCGCCGCGCACGAGGAGACGACCCGGCGGATCCGCGCCTCGGGCGCCGCCGCGGACATGCCGGTGGGCCTCATCCGCGAGTACTTCGTCGTCGACTGGGACTTCCACCACCGCATCTTCGAGGCCACGGGCAACGCGTTCCTCCTCGACATGTCCGAGGCGATCTCCACGCGGGTCCACCGCATGCGGCAGAACCTCCGCACGGGCGTGCACGACGCGGACGACGCCGTGCACGAGCACCGCGCGATCATCGACGCGGTCGCCGAGGGCCCGGAGGCCGCGGCGGCCGCCATGCGCGCGCACATCGAGCGCGTGCGGGAGCGGTCGCGCGGCGACGCGGACGACGCGACGGACGGATAGGCGGCGTGCCCCCGACGACCGCCCGACGTACGGCCCTGGGGATCGCGGCGCTCGCCTCGGCAGTCGGACTCGTCGTCGCCTTGGCGCTGACGGACGGCCAGCTCTTCCTGCCGTACCCGCGCCCGTACGTCCCCTGAACCGGATCCGCGTGGCGCCCGCACGAGGGGCGCGCCGGCCGCGCGGCCTGCCGTAGCCTGCGATCGTGACCCACCCGCACCACCCCGCACCCGCACCCGCCGGCGACGCCGCCGCCCCCGCGCATCGGGCCCCGCGGTGACGCGTCGGCAGATCTTCGTCGAGACCACCATCGCCGCCGACGTCGAGCGCGTCTGGGCGGCCACGCAGGATCCGGCCGAGCACGTGCGCTGGGACGTGCGCTTCTCCTCCATCACCCCCGCCGCCCCCGACACGACCGGCGCCGTCCGGTTCACGTACGTGCGCCGGACGCCCGTGCACGACGTCCACGGCACCGGGATCAGCATCGGCGACCGCCGGGGACGCGACGGCACCCGCACGTCCGCCCTGCGCTTCGCGACCGACGACCGCCTCTCCCCCATCCGGGCCGGCCGCGGCTACTGGCGCTACGTGCCGCTGCCGGACGGGCGCACGCGCTTCATCACCGGCTACGACTACGACCCCGGCTGGGGGCCGCTCGACCTCGTCGTCCGGCCGATGCTCGGCTGGGCGACCGCGTGGAGCTTCGACCGGCTGCGCATCTGGCTCGAGACGGGCGTGGCCCCGGAGCGCTGGACGCTCCTGCACGTCCTCGCCGTCTGGCGCTCCGACCGCCCGCGCGCGGGCCGGTGCCGACGCGCACCGGAGGGCGGGCGCCGCGACGCCGACCACCTCCGTGCCGCCCCGGACACGCTGGCCGCCCTGCCCGAGCCGGAGGCGGGGATCCGATGACGTCGATCTTCGAGGAGGCCCTGGGAGCCGACTTCGCGCGGCTGCACCCGATGATGCAGCGCCGCTTCGGCGTGGGCCTCGACGCGGGCGAGGCCTGCATCGGCACGGGTGTCATGTCGGTGATCCGCCGCGGGCCCTGGTGGACCGTCCCGTTCCTGCAGTTCGGCCGGCTGCGCAACATCCTCGTGCCCGACGTCGGCCGCGACGTGCCCTTCGTGATCGAGAACTACCCGTACCGGGATGCCCTCGGCCGCGAGACCGTGACCTTCGTCCGCTCGTACGAGGTCCCCCGGCGTCGGGCCGGAGGGCGCCCGGTGCGCTTCGACGCGACCATGGTGCTCGACGAGGGGCGCGTGCTCGACTACCTCGGCACGCACCAGCACCTCGCGGTCGACCTCGACCTGGAGGTCGACGACGCGGGCGGCCTCGTGCTCCGCTCCGACGCGCAGCGCTTCCACGAGGGTCCCGTGTCGTTCCGGTTCCCGATGCTCCTCAGCGGCCGCGCCGAGCTGCACGAGCGCTGGTCCGAGGACGACCAGGCGTTCCACGTCGACCTCGAGGTGCGCAACGACCGCTTCGGGTTCCTGTTCGGGTACTCCGGCACCTTCACCTGCACGTGGATCCCCGCGGCCGACGCCCCCGCGCGCCTCAAGCCCGTCCGCACGGAGCGCCGCACCTGACGCACTCCCGCGGGTCGCATCGCCGGCCCGCGGGTCGGGCGGCGTGGCGGCTCGCGGCGCCCGTCCGCCGCCTAGATCGGCGCCGGCCCCAGCTCGTCCATCAGCTGCTTGATCGCGACGTAGGCCCTGTTCCGGTACGCGACGAGCGCCTCGGTGCGCTCGGCGGGCACGTCGAGGTAGCCGGATCCGGTCTTGGTGCCGTACTCGCCCGCGTCCACGTGCGCCTGGAGCGACGCCGGCGTCGCGAACCGCTCGGGCCAGCGGGTCTGGAGCGAGGCGTAGCAGAACGCGTACACGTCGAGGCCGGCCATGTCGGCGATCGCGAACGGGCCGAAGACCGGGAGGCGGAAGCCGAAGGTGGTGCGGACGATCGTGTCGATGTCCTCCGGGGTCGCGATGCCCTCCTCCACGATCTGCGTGGCCTCGTGGAAGAGCGCGTATTGGAGGCGGTTGAGCACGAAGCCCGTGGAGTCCGTCACGCGCGCGGTCTCCTTCCCGGTCGACGCGACGAGCGCCTCCGCCATCGCGATGGCGGACTCCGCGGTGCCCGCGTGCGGGATCAGCTCGACGCCCGGGATGAAGGGCGCCGGGTTCGAGAAGTGCACGCCGAGGAACCGCTCCGGGTTCGTGACGGCCTCGGCGAGCGAGCCGATGAGGATGGTGGAGGTGTTGGATCCGATGACCGCGTCGGGCCGCGCGGCCGCCGAGATCCGCGCGAGGGTCGCGTGCTTGATCTCGAGCTTCTCCGGCACGGCCTCCTCGATGAGGTCGGCGTCGGCGACCGCCTCCTCGATGGACGCGGCGGCGGTCACGTTGGCGCGGATCCGCTCCACGGCGTCGGCCGGGAACAGCCCGTCCGCGACGAACCGCTCCGCCTCGGCGATGAGGCGGGCATGGTTCTGGACGGCGATCTCCTCCGAGATGTCGGCGATGCGCACCCGGGCGCCCGCGAGCGCGAGCACCTGCGCGATGCCGCCGCCCATGTAGCCGGATCCGACGATGGCGATGTCCCGGGCGACGCCGCCCGGCGTGGTGCTGTCCTCGGCGGTCATGACGACCCCTCCTCTCGTGCGCCCTGCGGGAGCAGGGTGCGGATGTAGTCGCGGTTCTCCGCGCAGACGCCGAGGCTGTCGCCGCCGTACTGCTCGGTGAGGATGATCCCGTCGAAGCCGAGCTCGACCGCGTCGCGGATCACCTGCCGGTAGTCGATGAGACCGGCCCTCATGGTCGTGGGCACGCTCGTGGCCCAGCTGCCGTCGGCCGCCTCGTCGCGCATGTAGTTCTTCACGTGCCAGTAGTTCGCGTACGGCAGCGTCTTCGCGTACAGCTCGCGCCAGCTCTCGACCGGGCGGTGCAGGCGGATGAGGTTCGCGACGTCGGGGTTGAGCCCCACGTTGTCGAGGCCGATCTCCTCCACGAGCCGCACGGCGCTGTCGGCGGTGCCGAGGTAGGTGTCCTCGTACATCTCGAGCGCCATGCGGAGGCCCAGGTCGGCGGCGTGCCGGCCGAGCTCGCGGAGCCGCGTGACGGCGGCGTCCCACACCTCGGGATCGTCCGGGTCCTTCGGGCCCTCGGCGGTCCAGAACCACAGCGCCTTCCGCTGCGCGTCGCTGAACGGCTGGTGCAGGCCGGTCGAGAAGACCTCCATGCCCATCTCGGCGATCGCGTCGATGGTGCGGTGCGCGTAGGCGAGGTTCCGCGCCTCTGCGCCCGGCATGATCACGCTCTGCCGCTGCAGGTGCACCGACGGGATGCCGACTCCGTGGTCCCGCGCGATGGAGACGAGCTCGTCGCGGCGGGAAGGCTCGAGGTCGGCCGGGCGCACGTGGCTGTCGGCGAGCTCGGCGAGCGTGAATCCCTCGCGCGCGATGTCGGCGAACATGCGGTCCCACACCGCGGTGTCGGCGTCGTGCAGGGCGGTGCCGTCGCGACCGACGGTAGCGAAGCCGTGCAAGCAGGTGGCGATGGGCCAGTCCGCGGCCGTGAACGCCGGTGCGGCCGGGGATCCCGGGGTGGTCGAGGTCGTCGCGGTCGTCTCCGGCATGCTGCTCCATCGCGGTCGTCGGTCCCGGGTGCCCGGGATCCAGATCCTATAGGAAATAGCATCCGGGGGGACAGGGCGGGTGCGACGACCGCGACTGCGTCCCCGTCCCCGTCAGCCGAGCAGCGGCCGCTGCGCCCTCTTCCGCTCCACGTACTCCGCGTGCGCGGCCTGCGTCGACGGCATCTCCGAGACGCCGGGCACGGGCACGTCCCACCAGCCCTCGCCGTCGGGGCCGTAGACGAGCGGGTCGCTCTCGACGTGGATCACGGTGGTGCGGTCGGACGCCTTGGCGCGCCGCACCGCGTCGCCGAGCGCGGTCGTCGCGTCGGGGCCGGGCGCGATCTCCATCACGTCGACGCCGTAGCTGCGCGCGTTCGCCGCGAGGTCCACGGGCAGCGGCTCGCGGCCCTCGAAGTTGCGCGCCTCCGGGTCGAGCTGCCGGTACCTGGTGCCGAAGCGCTTGGTGCCGACCGTCTCGGACAGGTGGCCGATGGACGCGTAGCCGTGGTTCTGGATCACCACGACGATGATCTTGATGCCCTCCGCCACCGCCGTCACGAGCTCGGTGTGCAGCATGAGGTACGAGCCGTCGCCGACCATCACGATCACGTCGCGGTCGTCGCCGAGCGCTTCCGCGCCGCGCTTGACGCCGAGGCCGCCGGGGATCTCGTAGCCCATGCACGAGAACGCGTACTCGACGTGGTAGCCGAGCGCGTCGCGCACGCGCCAGAGCTTGTGGAGGTCGCCGGGCAGGGATCCGGCCGCCTGCACGACCACGTCGCGCGGGTCGCTCGCGGCCTGCACGGCGCCGATGATCTCGGGCTGGCCGGGCAGCGCGCCGCCCGTGGGCGCGAGGGCGCGGTCGACGGCGGCGTCCCACTCGCGCTTCTCGCGGGCGATGCGGTCGGCGTACGCGGCGTCGACGCGCGTGCCGGCGAGCGCGTCGATCAGCGCCTCCAGCGTCTCGCGCGCGTCGGCCACGACGGGCAGCTGCGTGCCGTGCTTGTAGGCGTCGAACGCGGCGACGTTGACGTTGACGAAGGTCACGTCGGGGCGCTGGAACGCCGTGCGGCTCGCGGTGGTGAAGTCGGAGTAGCGCGTGCCGATGCCGATCACCACGTCCGCCTCCGCGGCCAGGCGGTTCGCGGCGGTGGATCCGGTGGCGCCGATGCCGCCGACGTACTGGGGGTGGTCCCACACGAGCGCGCCGCCGCCGGCCTGCGTGGTGCCGACCGGGATGCCCGTCTGCTCGGCGAAGCGCAGCAGCGCCTGCTCGGCGGCCGAGTAGATGACGCCGCCGCCCGCGACGATGAAGGGCGTGCGCGCGTCGCGGATCGCCTGCACCGCGCGGGCGAGCGGCCCGCGCTCCGGCAGCGGCCGGCGCAGGTGCCACTCCCGCGGCGCGAGGAACGCGTCGGGCACGTCGAGCGCCTCCGCCTGCACGTCCTCGGGCAGCGCGATCGTCACGGCGCCCGTCTCGGCCGGGTCGGTGAGCACGCGCATGGCCGCGAGCGCGATCGAGTACAGCTGCTCCGGCCGCTGCACGCGGTCGAAGAAGCGCGAGAGCGGGCGGAAGGCGTCGTTCACGCTGACCCCGGTGTCGTGCGGGTGCTCGAGCTGCTGCAGCACCGGATCCGCTACCCGGGTCGCGAAGGTGTCGCTCGGCAGCAGCAGCGCCGGCAGCCGGTTGGCCGTGGCGAGGGCGGCGCCCGTGAGCATGTTCGCGGCGCCCGGCCCGACCGACGCGGCGCTCGCGTAGGTGGCGAGGCGGCGGTGCATGCGCGCGAAGCCCACGGACTGGTGAACCATCGCCTGCTCGTTGCGGGCCTGGTGGTACGGCATGAGGTCGGGGTCCTGGGCGTTCGCCTGCATGAGCGCCTGGCCGATGCCGGCCACGTTGCCGTGGCCGAAGATCCCGAAGACGCCGGGGATGGTGCGCTCGCGGTGGTCGCCGTCGACCGTCCACTGGTTCGCGAGGAACGCGATGAGCGCCTGGCTGACGGTCATGCGGGTGGTGGGCTCGGTCATCGGGAGGCGGCTTCCTGGTCGGGGGCGGGCGCGGCGGCGGCAGTCGCGGCGGCGGTGAACGGCAGGCGCGGGTCGATCTCCTGCCCGGCCCACGTGCCGCGGATCCAGCCGTGCGCGGGGTGGTCGCTGATGAGCCAGGCGCGTTCGGCGCCGGGGCCGGCCATCACGTTGAGGTAGTAGAGGTCGTAGCCGGGCGCGGCGACCGCGGGCCCGTGATAGCCGTGGGGCACGAGCGCGATGTCGCCCGTGCGCACGACGGCGTCGATCGCGATCTCGCCCGCCGGCGACGAGGACGTGTGGAAGAGGCCGAACGGATCCGCCTCGGCCGGGGCGTCGAGCCCCTTCCCGACGGCGGTCTCGAAGTAGTAGATCTCCTCGAGCGCCGATTCCTCCCCCGGCCTGTCCTCGTCGTGCTTGTGCGCGGGGTAGCTCGACCAGTTCTCGGCCGGGGTCAGCACCTCGCAGACGATGAGGCGCTCGGCGTCGAGGGATCCGGGGGTGCCGGGCGTGCCGAAGTTGTGAACCTGGCGGCTCGAGCGGCCGGCGCCGCGCAGCTCGACCGAGACGTCCTCGCGCGCGATCCGGCGGGTCGGCACGTGCCGGGTGGCGGGCGAGGAGGCGACGGCGACGCGGCCGGATCCGGTGAGCACCGCGCTCGAGCCGCAGGAGAGGTAGAGGACATCGGTCGGCCCGGCGAACACCGACGGGCGGCCGGCGAGGTCGGTCACGCGCTCCTCGCCGTCCGCCTCGCGGTGCCGCACGGCGAAGGACCCCGCGAGCGGCACCACCATGCGCTCGACGCCCGCGGCCGGCAGCGCCAGCTCCTCGCCGTCGCCGAGCACCGCGACGCGGAGGCCCGTGTGCTCCCACCCCGGCAGGGATCCGTCGACCACGCTCTCCCAGCCGTCCCGGCCGAGGCTGCCGCGGGGGTGCAGCCACTCGTTCGTCGTCATGCGCGTCTCCGTCGTCGTCGTCGGGTGCCCGGCCGGCCGGGCGGTGGGTGGTGGAGCGGATCAGTTCTGCGGGAAGCCGAGGTCGACGCCGCCGTGCGACGGGTCGAGCCAGCGGCTGGTGATGGCCTTCTGCTGGGTGAAGAACCGCACGCCCTCCGCGCCGTGCGCCTTGGTGTCGCCGAACAGGCTCGACCGCCAGCCGCCGAAGGAGAACGTGGCGACGGGCACGGGGATGGGGACGTTGATCCCGATCATGCCGACCTGCACCTCGTTCTGGAAGCGGCGCGCGGCCCCGCCGTCGTTCGTGAAGATCGCGGTGCCGTTGCCGAACGCGCCCTGGTTGATGAGCGCCACGCCCTCCTCGTAGGAGCGCACGCGGACGACGCCGAGCACGGGTCCGAAGATCTCCTCCGTGTACGCGCGCGAGCTCGTGGGCAGCTGGTCGATGAGGGTCGGTCCGAGCCAGAAGCCGTCCCGCTCGCCGTCCACCTCGATGCCGCGGCCGTCGACCACGACGCGCGCGCCGTCCTCCTCCGCGATGGCGATGTAGGACGCGACCTTGTCGCGGTGCGCCTCGGTGACGAGCGGGCCCATGTCGCAGCCGCGGCGGCCGTCGCCGACGCGCAGGGCCGCCATGCGCGACGTGATCCGCTCGATGAGCGCGTCCGCGACGGGCTCGACCGCGACGACCACGGAGATCGCCATGCAGCGCTCGCCCGCCGAGCCGAAGCCCGCGCTGACGGCGGAGTCGGCGACGAGGTCGAGGTCGGCGTCGGGCAGCACGAGCATGTGGTTCTTCGCGCCGCCGAGGGCCTGCACGCGCTTGCCGTGCCTCGAGCCCGTCTCGTAGACGTACTGGGCGATGGGGGTGGATCCGACGAACGAGATCGCGCGCACGTCCGGGTGCGTGAGCAGCCCGTCCACCGCCTCCTTGTCGCCGTTGAGCACCGTGAAGACGCCGTCGGGGAGGCCGGCGCGCTTCCACAGCTCGGCCATCCAGATCGCGGCGGTCGGGTCCTTCTCGCTGGGCTTGAGGATCACCGTGTTGCCGGCCGCGATGGCGATGGGGAAGAACCACATCGGCACCATCGCGGGGAAGTTGAACGGCGAGATGACGCCGACGACGCCGAGCGGCTGCTTCGTGGAGTACACGTCCACGCCCGTGGAGACCTGCTCCGAGTACTCGCCCTTGAGGTGGTGCGCGAGCCCGGTCGCGAACTCCACGACCTCCTGCCCGCGGGTGATCTCGCCGAGCGCGTCGCTCACGACCTTGCCGTGCTCGGAGGTGATGATCTCCGCGAGCTCGCCCTTCTCGGCCTCCAGCAGCTCGCGGAAGCGGAACAGGATCGCCTGCCGCTTGGCGAGCGACAGGTCGCGCCAAGCGGGGAACGCGGCGTGCGCCGACGCGATGGCGCGCTCGATCTCCGCGGCGTCCGCGAGCGCGACCTCCTTCGTGACCACGCCGCGGGCGGGGTCGTAGACCGGGGCGGTGCGGCCGGAGGTCGAGGGCGAGCGGGCGCCGTCGATCCAGTGCGGGACGACGGGGAGCGGGGCGGTGTCGGTCATGGTGTCCTTCGTCGGTCGGCGTGCGGCGTGCGGGTGGGTCGGTCGGTCGGTCGGGCGGGGATCAGGAGCGGGCGCGGCCGTGCACGAGGTCGACGGCCTGGTCGACCGCGCGGGCGACATCGCCGTCGGCCGGGTGGATCAGCGTGCGTCCGACGACGAGGCCGCGGACGCCGGGGAGGCCGAGCGCGTGCTCCCAGCCGGACCAGGTGTCCTCGCCCGCGCCCTGCGGGTCGCCGCCGAGCAGGAGCGTGGGCAGGGTCGTGGCGGCCATGACGCGGGCCATGTCGTCGACGACGGGCAGCTTCATCCACGTGCGTGCGGACGACGAGCCGAGACCGGACGCGACGGCGATCGAGGTGATCACGGCCTCGGGCGAGAGGTCGTTGACGATGCGGCCGTCCTGCCACGCGCTCAGGAACGGCTCGAGCATGATCGGCAGCCCGGCGCGCACGGCGGCGTCGACCGCGCGGGCGTTGGCCTCGAGGGTGGCCGCGGTGCCGGCGTCGCCGAGGTTGATCCGCACGAGCGTCTTCGCGAAGTCGAGGCCGTCGCGCACGATGCCCTCCACGTCGTAGGCCGTGAAGCGGTCGTCCATCTCGAAGACGGCGCCGCGGAGGCCGCCGCGGTTCATGGACCCGACCACGACCTTGTCGTCGAGGAGGCCGAGGAGGGCGAGGTCGTCGACGATGTCCGGGGTGCCGAGCACGCCGTCCACGCCGTCGCGCGTGAGGGCGGTGGCGAGGCCGGCGAGCAGCTCGTCGCGGTCGGCGAGGGCCATCGGGTCGTCGCCGACGCCGAGGGCGCCGCGGGCGGGATGGTCGGCCGCGACGATGAGCAGGCGGCCGTCGTCGCGGATCAGCGGTCGGCGCACGCGGGCGGCGAGCGCACGGGCGACGGCGTCGGGATCGGTGGCGCGCAGGTCGCGCAGGGCCTGGAGCGCGCCGGGGAGGTCGCCCGAGCGGAGCGCCGCGGCGGGCGCCCGGGAGGCGTCGACCGCGGTCATCGGATCCCCTCCAGCACGGCCTCGACCTCGGCGGTCGTGGGCATCGCGGTCGAGCACTCGCGGCGGGAGGCGACGAGGGCGCCCGCGACGTTGGCGAAGCGCAGGATCCGCTCCAGATCCCAGCCGGCGAGCAGCCCGTGCACGAGCGCCCCGCCGAAGCCGTCGCCCGCGCCGAGCCCGTTGACGACCTCGACCGCGTACGGCGGCACCTCGACGGTCTCGTCGCGCGTCTTGGCGAGCACGCCCTTCGGCCCCTGCTTCACGATGGCGAGCTCGACGCCGCGGTCGAGCAGCGCGTCGGCGGCCCGCAGCGGATCGGTCTCCCCCACCGCGATCTCGCACTCCTCGCGGTTGCCCACCGCGACGGTCACGTGCTCTAGCGCCCGGCCGACCTCGCGGGTGGCGTCCGCGGGCGAGGACCAGAACATCGGCCGGTAGTCGAGGTCGAGCACCGTGAGCGGCCGGCGGGCGCGGGCCGCCCAGGCGGCGTGGTGCGCGGTGCGGCTCGGGTCCTCGCTGAGGCCCGTGACGGTGGACCAGTAGACGCGGGCGTCGCGGATCGCGCCGAGGTCGAGCGCGTCGGCCTCGATGCAGAGGTCGGGCGCCTTCGGCCGGCGGTAGAAGTAGAGCGGGAAGTCGTCCGGCGGGAAGATCTCGCAGAAGGTGACGGGCGTCGGCAGGTCGTCGACCGGTGGCACGAACCGCGCCGAGACGCCGAGGCGCTCGAGCTCGCGGGTCACGTAGCGGCCGAAGGGGTCGTCGCCGACGCGGGAGATCAGGGCGGCGGATCGGCCGTGCCGGGCGGCCGCGACCGCCACGTTCGCCGCGCTCCCGCCGAGGTACTTCCCGAACGTCTCGACGTCCTCGAGGCCCACGCCGTCCTGCAGCGGATACAGGTCGACGCCGACGCGGCCGATGGTGATCACGTCGTGGGACGGGGTCGCGGCGAGGTGTGCGCGGGGGGAGGGGGCTGCGTTCTCGGCGGGGCTCATGGCGTCGCTGCTTCCTCTCCGGCGGTGGAGGGCGGTGGGCGGGTGCTGCGGTCCCTTCAACGTAGCGCATGTTCTGACATAGGCACATGGCGGATCGAGCGCCGGGCCGCGTCCGGGGCGGGTGGGGCCGGCCCGCGTCCGCGTCAGTCGAGGGGCAGGTGCATCACGTGCAGGCCGACGAGCCCGTGCTCCGGGTGGTCGAACGCCCCCGGGACGGTGCCGACGATGCGGAAGCCGAGCGACTCCCACAGGTGCACGGCGGCGCGGTTCGTCTCCACGACGGCGGTGAACTGGATCGCCCGGTAGCCCTCCGCCCGCGCCCACGCGATGACGTGCTCGCCGAGCGCCCGGCCGACGCCGCGGCCGCCGTGCGCGGGATCCACGAGGAAGGACCCCGTCGCGACGTGCGCCCCGCGACCCGGCCGATTGGGGCCGGCCTTGGCGGATCCGAGCACGGTGCCGTCGTGGTCCACCGCCACGAACGTGCGGCCCGGCGCTTCGGCCATCCAGTGCGGCCGCGCCTCCTCGAGCGACTGCCCGGCGGGCAGCGCGTAGGTGCGCCCGGCGTCGACGATGGCGCGGTAGAAGGGGAAGATGCGCGGCCAGTCAGCGTCCGTGGCGGGGCGGATCTGCATGCGGACGAGGCTAGCCGTCGGCCACACGCGCGCCGGTCAGACGGCCGGCTCGTCCGCCAGCCGCTGGAAGAGCACGTGGTCCCGCCACTCCCCCGCGATGCGCAGGTAGCGCGGGGCCAGGCCGTAGCGCGTGAAGCCGCAACGGGCGAGCACGGCCTGCGACGCGGCGTTGTGCTCGAGCGTCCCGGCCTCCACGCGGTGCAGGCCCAGCTCGTCGAAGGCGTGCGCGACGGCGGCGCGCACCGCCTCGGTCGCGAGGCCGCGGCCGGTGCGGTCCGCCGCAAGCCAGTAGCCCGCGCTGCACGACTCGAAGGCGCCGCGGACGATGCTCGTCAGGCTCACGCGGCCGGCCACGGATCCGTCGTCGTCGAGGATCGCGAGCGGCACGCCCTGCCCGCGCGCGTGCTGCGCGAGAGCCGCCTCGACGTCCGCGCGCTGGCCGGCGGGGCTGTCATGGTCGGGGTGCCGGATCGGCTCCCACGGCGCGAGGAACGCGCGGCTCCGAAGGCGCAGCGCGGACAGGGCGGGGGCGTCGTCGGGCGTCAGCAGGCGGATCCGTTCGGGCACGGCATCGAGGATGCCAGACCGCCGCACCGGCCCGCGCACGACGACGGCCGCCCCACCCCGCGAGGGATGGGACGGCCGTCGGTTCGTGCGTGGTCGCTAGACGCGCGCGAGGTCCGCGATGACGCGGTCCCCGGCGGCGGCCATGACCGTCGTCGCCTTGATCTCGGCGCGACCCAGGAGGTCGTCCATGCGACGGCGGCGGGCCTTCGTGATCAGCGTCACGACGGTGCCCTGCTTGCCCGCGCGGCCCGTGCGGCCGGCGCGGTGGAGGTAGCTCTTGTACTCGTCGGGCGCGTCGGCCTGGATGACCAGCCCGATGTCGTCCACGTGGATGCCGCGGGCGGCCACGTCGGTCGCCACGAGCACGCGGACCTTGCCGCTCGTGAGGAGCTGCAGGTTGCGCGTGCGGCGCGCCTGGTTGAGGTCGCCGTGCAGCGACGTGGCCGGGATGCCGGCGTCCTCGAGCTGGTCGGCGAGCTGCTCGG